>JAEHJW020003505.1_pt1 | contig 237955 bp, 199 predicted proteins | sample 9271431 | NCBI WGS metagenome assembly JAEHJW02
GGTACGCTGACCGTTTCGTGGAGCGAAGGAGATTTCTCCTTCGAAGTCCACGTTAAGCATGTGCTTAACGTGGACGATGATTCAGCGGTGACGCTGAAAATTGTCTATAAATCCGAAGGAGACTCACGTATATCCTTAAATAAAATATTAACCTTTTCCGATCTCGAGATATTTCTCGATCAGCTAGACCACCAAAAGTTTCAAGATCTTCTGAACTAAAGAAAGGGACCTTCAGGTCCCTTTCTTTTTTTATACGCGAATCAACTATTTTATAGGAGTAGTGTCATGGAACAATTTGAAGAAAGGTTAAAAAATCTTCTCGCTATTGAAAAAGCTTATAGAGAGCTTACTCAAACAAGCGGGGGTACGCTGACCGGAAAGGAGATTATCAGACGGAGAGAGATCGGTGATATCGTCATCGAACCTTGGGATCTGAAGAACCTAAATCCAAATAGTTATGATATCGCGTTGGATCCTCATGCAAAAAAATACATTCTCGGAGACAATGATGTCTTGGATCCTCGAAAGGTAAATCCTACAGAAGATATCATTATTCCCGAAGAAGGTCTCATTCTTAGACCAGGCGATTTCTTGTTGGCTAAAACAATGGAATGGACCGAAACAAGAAATCTTGTTCCACGTATTGATGGAAGAAGTTCAACTGGACGACTTTCTATATTTATCCACGTGTCAGCTGGTTTTGGAGATATTAACTTTAATGGAAACTGGACATTGGAAATCACTTGCATCAAACCTGTGATCCTCTATCCTGGTATGAAGATCGGACAGATTTCTTATGTAACTCCCTCTGGAGAAATTGATCCCGACTTCTTATATGGATCATCGAGAAAACTTTCGAAGTATCAAGGTTCAAGAGATGCAGAAGGATCTTTGTTCGCTTTGGATTCTGATAAATAAATCCTAAAAGAGGGGGTCTCTCGACCCTCTTTTTTATAATCATTATTTCCATTAGATATTACAAAGTGAGAGAATATAAGTAAGAGGAGATATTATGGAAAAAGAGAAATTTCAAGAAGACGTTGTTACTATAACTAAGAATAATATCTATCTGTACGGACTAGCTACGTTCCAAAGAGCTTTTGCTGACATGTATGATGGATTGAAACCTGTAAACAGAAGAATAATGTTTCTCATGCACGAAGAGAATATTCGTCATAATGAAAAAGTAGGAAAGATCGGTGGCGCTGTTATGAAATATCACCCTCATGGTGATGCGAGTATTAACGACGCGATTGTGAAGCTGGGACAATGGTTCACTACGAATTATCCTTTGGTGAATACTCAAGGTAACTTTGGAGCATTGAGCGGAGATCCTCCGGCAGCAGCAAGGTATATCGAAGCTTCTCCAAGCGATTTTGCGAGAGACGTTCTTCTGGATGAGATAGATGACTATTCTATCGATTACAAACCAAACTACGATTTTAAATATAAAGAACCGGTCCGCTTACCGGCTAAACTTCCTCTCGTTCTTATAGAAGGAAGTTATGGTATTGGTGAGGCGTTTTCCGCGTCTGTGCCTCCTCACAACCTTCATGAGATTCTGGAAAGATTAATATCTTTTATTAAAAATCCAAATATTTCCAACGAAGAACTTTGTGAAAATCTTTATCCTGACTATCCAACTGGAGGAGAAATCCTTAATGGTCTAGAAGTTAGGGCATATTATACTAAGGGTATAAAATGTACAGTAAAGATTCGTGCAAAATGTGAAGTGGACGATGTGGATAAAAAGATATTAGTTTGGGAATTACCTTATGGTGTAACATTTGATCTGATCCAACAGGCTATTCAAGCTGATCGAATCAAATATAAAGCCGAGTCCGTTTTTGATGGGGTCATCAGAGCTGATAAAGATAATACTCTTGGTTGTTTTGTAGTTGAATGTAAAAAGGATAGTAATCCCCACAATATTCTTCTCGAACTTTACAAGAAATCCAAACTTGAATTTAGCAGACCTATCAACTTCATGGTGAATGTGGATTCTAAAGTCAAGAATGCTACGGTGAGAGAAATATTCGAACATTGGTTTAACTTTAGACAGATTACTAAACAGCGAAAGCTCAATTACGAAATGACTATCATAAGAAATAGAACACACGTTCTGGAAGGTGTTTATTCTTGTTACGATATCATGGATGATGTGATCGCGGTTATTCGAAAGTCTGGAGATAAGAACGATGTGATTAAGAATCTCACGCAGAACTTTGATCTGACGCTTGTACAAGCTCGCGGAATTGCTGAAATGCAAGTGGCTAGTCTGAGTAAATATTCAAAAGCTGAACTTCTCAAGACTATAGAATCTAATAAGCAGAAAATCGAAGACATTGTTTACCAGTTGACACACATCGACGAAGTCATTGTTTCCGAACTCGAAGAACTCGATAAGAAATATTCTAGACCTCGAAGAACAACTGTGAATCTTAATGTCTCTACATCTATCGGAAGTTCGTCGGAAGAGAAAGATGGATTGTCGGGTATAAACAACGGATTGCTCCTGTTCTCTCCTCATCACGTGGGTTTGTTTGAACAAACATTCTTGTTGAATGGAAAGAAAATAAATCAGGGTCTACCCAGACAACATGAGATCTTAGGAGGTCATCCGATTGGTCAAAATTTCACAGGATTTGTAGCCTTCTATTCAGATGGAACAGCTAAATTTGTGGATGCTAAGGAACTTCCTTCTCTCCAAGTTTGGAAACAAGTTCAAGAAGGCAAAGAGACTATAACCGCTATCACCCCATTAACTGGAAAAGAAGAAGAGATCATTCTTTGTCTGGGAGATAGTGGAAATATCCGTGCTATGAAACCTGATGAATTTAGTTCCAGACCAACGCAGATAGGTGAAAACGTAACCCAAGCTTGTACATCTCGCGGTATCAAAGATATGGTTCTTCTCATTGATAATAAAACGAGGTATCTCTATATTCCGAGAGATGAATTTCCTGTATTAGGCCGAAAAGCGGCTGGAGTGAAAACCTCGCTTGAAGATCCTAAAAATACGATTATGGTTCTGATGAATTCTCAAAGTCCATCAGCATATTTTATATTTGGTATGGATTCTGGGGATAGTAGCCATATTTTAGCTCGACTCGTATCCAACTTCTCTCCGGCAAAACGAACGAATAAACTAAAAGTTTTGGTGGATGATATGGAGCATTATGATCTAAGATCCGGAGCAACGATAGTTGTTAAAGATAAATGCGAAGTTATATTTGTTGGAAAAACAGAGATGACTTCAATATCGAGTCGACATCTGAATGATACAGGAATGCTCAGACGTGTACCAATTTTAATGAAGTCTGTGTTAGTATACCAATAGGAGGTTTACCATGATTCCTTCAGAGAATTCTGAATTCCACGATCTTCGTTTGAATCAACAAATGAATCGAAGTGGATTCCCGGTTGGTGGAGGTTTTCCAGGGGGAGGAGTCTCCCCTGTTCCACCAGGAGTCCAGATTGTTGACAATTCTTATACTCGGGACGCTGCAAATATTATTCCCGGACAGGAGACAAAACGATGAGTGATCCTGGCGCACCACAGAAAGTCGAAGTTCATACCCAAAACGGAACTACGGAGATTCCAGTTCAACCAAACGAACCATTGGTTATAAACATCAATGAACAGGCTTCAGCCCCCCAACCGGCAACGACGCCCTCTGTCGTTCCTGAAACCTCAACAGTTATCAAACAGTCTCCTGGATTCTTTAAAGGCGAGCATAAACATACTCACCTTCTTATCGTAATCGGGGTTGTCTTTGAATTGGTTTTTGGTTTGGGTGTATGGTATGTCTTCGACGCGATTCCTCAACATCAAATCGCTCAGAAAACCGAAGCGACCCAAAAGACACTTCAGACGCAAGTGGATAAGTTGAATACAAACGTTGACACTACGGTGAAAACAGTGACAGCTTATCAGAAACAGATCGACACTCAGATGGCTCACTTCAATACTGATATGAGCAAAACATTGTCGGCCCTCGGTTTTTCCAAAGAAGGAGGAAAATAGTGAAACTCTTTGATTCTATTGTCTTAGCTTTCTTACTGTTGGGTTTTGGTGGGTTGTTAAAAGCTCAGGACGCGCAACAACCTCAAGCGCCTTCAAAGGAAATATCTTCGAACATTTATCAGAACTCCCCGAAATCTGGAGAATTAAAAATTCTCTTGGAAAACTCGCAGGGTGGATATGATACTTATGCCACCGAGATACCCAAAGATCCGGAGAAGTTAAAAGAACTTCTTGTGAATATGACAAACTTTTTCGAAGCCGTTGCCAATGCGTATATTTCAGATGGCGCTGAAAATCGAGGTAAAGTCGATTTGATCATGCAGAATCTGAATACAATACAGCTCACAAGCAATAAAATAGGTGAAGAAAATGTCGCATTGCAGAAACAAGTAACTACCCTTATCAAGAATCAAGCTAAATCTATTTTCGTAGCCATCGATGCTGATGCTGGTATGATATTTGGAAGCACGTCCGGAGTGTCTATAGGACTTCATCCCGAGATTGGTTATAACTTTGGAAATCAATTTATAGTCGAAGGTGGAGTCGGATTTCAGACTATATCTCCCGCGTCTATTGGCCTAACTGTAAATCTAGGTCTAGGTTATTGGATTAAGTAAATATTTGGTCCGGGTGTATCCCGGACCAAATTATTAAAATAAAATTACATCTATATATTTATATAGAGAAGGAGGACCTATGGTCAAAACAATACCCATTAAGGTTTCAGCAATTGGTTTAGGGTTGGGAGGGTCGAATATTGCGGAAGCTTTGGCGTCGCGTCTCAAAGGAAATGCTTTTCACATAAACATTTCCGAACAAGACTTAGCGACTTCATCGACTCCGGAATTAGAGAACCGCCTTCACCTGGGGAACGGAACGGAATACGGCGCTGGACGAGATCGTAAGGTTTCAAAAGCGCTTTTCGACGGAAATCCTGACGATATTCGCGATTTCGTTTACGATCATTCTCGTGATCGTGAAATCGTCTTCATTTGTGCCGCCGCTGGTGGTGGTACAGGATCAGGACTCATCGCAAAAACGATCGCCATGGTATTCACCGAATACTTCTTGGACCGATTTAAAGGTAATACGAAGATTCCGATGTTCTTTGCAGTCATCGCAACTCCGGATACCAACGAAGGTTTGAAAGCGCATATCAACACCATTGATCTGCTCAAGGAATTAAAGAAGCTTGCCGAGCATGGTATCGGTCGTTTCATCCTTGTTTCAAACCAATACGCCGTCAATGAAAAAGACAGCCGAGAAAAGTTTTCTCGTATCAACGAACGAACAACCGGCTTGATCGCCCGTTATCTCGAACAGTATGGTACAAGCAAAGCTGGTTGTTTGGATCGTGCTGATCGTTTTGCCGGTCTCGATGTTCCCGGTATCCATTCGTTCATGACATTTGACGCTGAACGAAAGGTTGAATCTCCCTTTATCCTACCAGAAGGCGCTCATATCAAGAGCGTTCTTGCTGAATTGCCTGAAGGGTTCCATCTCGCTGATGAATTGGATCGTTGGGGCTTAAACGTTGGTGACAAGAGCGAGGGCTTCTTCATCGCCGACGATCAACTCACCCCAATCGTTCACTTGGCCGGGTTCCAAAACTTTAACAAGTTGACAGAACGCTTTGCACACCAAGTTGAATTAATCCAGAACCGAGCGTCGGAGACTAAGACGCTCAACATCACCCAAGGCACCGGTTTCGATCGTCTCGGAGAACACAAAGCTGTTCTTAAAGACGAATACAAACCCAAGGTAGCTAAGTCGATGAACCAAATATCCGATCTGTTAGATCAGGATGATTAGTCGATAAAGGAGGGCTTCGGCCCTCCTTTTTTATATCTTTATTTCTCGTATGGAGGATATGATGAAAAATAAGATAATTTTGTTTATCCGGAATAATTTTATTGCGATTCTATTGTTAATAGTTTCTATATTCGGAATAATACTTTTCTGTTCTTTGAAACAAACTCAAACAGCTTTGTATATCTGTACGTTTGTATTTGGATTTTCTTTGTCTTCATTACAATGGATCCCAAATAGGAAAAAAGAAGATGTATGGTTCTCCGATAAAAACGGATTTGATGAAGAAAATTTCGATATCCCCATATCAAGTTATCAAAAGATTACTCCATCCGAAGAAGACAAGTTGAGTGAATATCCCAGTGTACGACTAAGAGCTTATTATGCTCTAGGCTTCACGGAGGAAGCTAAAAAAGATAGAAGTGCAAATATTCGTCTCCTTGCTTATCGTACTCTTGGGTATACAAAAGAAGCCTTGCAAGACGAAAGTCTATATATACGTGAGGAAGCTAAAAAAGCCTTAATGCAATAAAGGAAAAAAATCTTATCAATACCGTCTCTTCTATAAGGAGTGAAATATGAAGAAATTTATAGACTTTCTTAAGAGAGTTGATCTTGTATTATTAATTGTGGCCTGTATATTCTTTCTTATACTAGGCGTTCTGATCATCGGCGGTTTTGCAAGCGGTGTAGGCGCAGTTCCGAGTATTCTCACTAGACTTACAAGAGGATTTCTAATGATCGGCATTGCATCAGCTTTTGTTTATATCATCATATTGATGAATAAAGAAAAGAATAAATCACTTGCCAATGTAGAACCCCCAAAAGGAAAACGTGAAGATCATTCTGTTGGTGAGTTTAAAATCATCGAATTAGATCTTAGTCCTCGTGCTAGAAGTTTCTGGAAAATTCGTCGTGAATATTATCGCGCAATGAACTGGCCTTATGAAGCTAAGACCGATGAACATAAGACCATTCGTTTGGAATACTACAGAAACCAAGGTTTTACAGAAGATTCTTTTATAGATGATTTCTGGAAAATACGATTCGAAGGATACACAACCCTTGGTTTTAGAACAGAAGCTAAAGCAGACCCAGATTATCATATTCGTATAGAAGCTTACCGAAAATTTGGATATACATCAGACGCTCTAAAAGACGAATTTTATCTAATACGACAGGAAGCGGTGACATATCTTGAGTCTAAGAAGGATGATGAGATAAAGTAATCAATAAAGAATAGACCCTTCGGGGTCTTTCTTTTGAGGATTAAGATTCTTAATTGGTATAATCGGTTCCATCTTCGGGTGGTGGTCTTGCGCCACTACCTTCGATGAGAAGGGGGAACCGGAATGATTAATACCACCCTTTCGGGTGGTATTTTTTTTTTCTTTAGTTCCAAATTCTACCCGAAACATACCAAAGAAAAAGGAGGAGTCAAGATGCCCCCGAATAATAGAATCGGAGTTGAATATAAATCAAATATTCCCAGTCTTCCACTAGACATGAAAGTGGCTGAAGGCTCCGATATAACTCTCAAAGATATTAAAGAAGCTATATCTCAAACAAAAACAAAGTTTAAAATGGTTCAGATAGAATGGGACGATACTATTCAAGCTACAACTTATGGTGCAGCGATGCTGATAAAACCGGAAATTTTAGACGATCCAGATTTAGAAGAAGAGTATTTGTCTCGCGAAGGATCTCCAGAGGAGTTCTTCGGAAAACGATATGGAATATCAAAAGAAGAACTAGATGAGACACTAGCCAAGAATTATGAGCAGATCATAAGATTTGCTCCCGTTTTGGAAAATATTCAGAATTTCTTTGCCTGGACACATGTTTGGAAAAATGTTCATATTAATTTCAAACACAGATTTGATGGAATCGCTCTTCACAAAGACATAAGAAGTGTCATTGGAGGTATCCAAGATGGTTCAAATCTTTATTTCCATTACGATGGATTTGATCCAGATAAGATATCTGATACAGATGCAGAATTTATTTTTTGTCGAAATGTCGCTCCGCTCTATGATAAGATATCTCGAGTTATGAAAAAACCTAACATGGTATACTTGACATCTCTTATGGATAGTGGTTTTGATATAGATTTCATCGCTGCTTATAACGCAACAGCTAAATTTACTCCTAATGGAAGACCTATAGCAGCTTGCGATTCAAATATCTTCTTTTATATGGAGAATTTCTATCATGCAAATAGACATATTTAACATAAATAAATTCATAGACACTTTTGATTGTCGAGAAGTAACTTCGGCAAATATTATGTCGTCTCATTCCACAATTCCAGACCCAGATGGTTTGGGATCTTATGAAATATTTGGAATGCCTGGGACAGCAGAGCGAAAACAACGATTTGGATATATAAGCCTTAATGGTGATTTTCTCCATCCTCACGTATTTATGATTCTTACATCAGTATTCAGAGCGATCGAAGATCTCATTTTCGGAGAATCTCAGTTCTATCTCCTTGATGGGCAAATCATTCGATATACAGAAGGTATGGAACTACCAAAGAAAGTTCCTGTGGGAACTGGTATAACTTTTCTAAAAGAAATCTGGGACGATATTCAATGGAAGACCAGTGATAGTCGTGCTAGAACAATGAGATTGGAAGTTCTTAGACTGTTGACTAAAGAGGAAGTCTTTATAGACAAATGGTTAGTCATTCCTCCGTATTTTAGAGATATCGATATGGCTACCGGCAAAAAGAATGATCGAAACATGGAATACACACGTTTATTGAACGCGGCTTCTATGTTAAAATCTACTACAGGTTTATTTGAACTTAAGGGAACAACCGATGCTCATAGGATAATTCAGAGAACCATAAACGAGATGTATTCTTTCTTCGTGGGATTTGTCACGGGGGTTAAAGGATTCGTCCACAAACACGTGATGGGTAAATCAACAGACTATTCTTCTCGAGTTGTTCTTTCAATGAGTAAGATGTCTTCTAGTAAAGTAGACGATATGGAAGTGTCTTTTACTAAATCGGCGGCTCCCCTATCTATTATCGCAAAAATTTTCATACCTTTTATAAAACATGGAATAAGAAAATTTGTAACAGAATATCTCAAGGGAAGTTTATTTCTTTATGATATTTCGAAACCAGAAGGTCAAAGACGAATGAAGTTGGCTGAACACTGGGAGGAAGTCATCTCGGATGATGGTATTGATCAGATGGTTGAGCTGTATTACAATTCAAAAGAGCACCGAACAGATATCTTCACGGTTGAAGGAGCGGACAAAGAAAAACATCCTCTTCTATACGTGGTAGAAGACCTGACCGACGGTTCAGCGGAAATAGTTGGCGTTCCGAATCTTGAAGAAATTAAAGATAGGAATTTTAGACTTTATCCGTTTACGTTGACACACTTGCTTTATAAAGTTGCAATGGATACTGTCGGATCGAAGGTAATCTTTGTCACAAGATATCCTGTCGAAGACTATCATAATATTTATCCATCATATTTCAATCTTATCCCTTGTAATAAGTTCTCTGAACGAGTAGTAGATGGAATAAAATACCCTAGATGGCCGGATCTTTCTGGAATCACAAAAGAGAATATCGGCAAGTCATTTATAGACACATTCAGAGTATTTCCGACTTACTTGGAAGCTCTTGGAGCCGACTTCGATGGTGACCAAATATCCATACAAGGGTTGTATACTAAAGAAGCTCAAGAAGAAGCTGAGAATTATATGAAATCAAATAGTATAGCTATAAATATTAATGGTGCTACAATGAGAACACCCAAAGATACCTTTTTGCATACACTCTATGGTTTAACGGCCGGACCTAAATTCTAAGGGAGGTTTAAATGGCAAAGAAAAAAGATTCAAACTCAACTCCGCTAGAGGATATCAATTATGTGACAACGTACAATCTTCCTCTATCGATGGTGCAGAGAAATAAAGCGAGAATAGAAAACGCCTCAAAAATTGTCGATGAAATAATCGGTTCTCGAGGAGCTCAAGATTCCCCTAATAAAGGTGGAATATCTCCTGTGTCTGTTTTAGCCCGAGCAACATCAGCCACTTTGAAGCATGCTGATAGTGATACAGGTGCAAATGGTAAATTCGTTTCGGGAACAGGTATTCGAACCATCAAATTCGATACTTTATCTCCTGGTGAAACCGAATTAGTACAAAGTCTATCTAGAGTTCTTCAAGATAGATTTACTCTTATGCCGGAGTATCGCGCTGTCGTTTCTATGATTCCAGAACTTCGAAGAGTCATAAGAATGCTCGCCCGCGATATTCTAAACAGAGACGAATTTACAAAAAGATCTATCAAAAACCCTTTTTCTTCTACTACTATAAAAGATGAAAAAACGGTTGAAAAGATAAATAAGATCATAATGGAAGATTGTGTAGATAGATATGACATTGAACCCAAGTTACGAAGATGGATTGAAGCCTCGTTGACAGAGGGTGCTCATCCCGTAGCAATCTATCCTTATCAAACAATAATTGAACAAGTTATGCATTCTCCAGGAGTTTCAGTTACAGCAGGAGCTCACTTAATTCCTAAAAAAGGTAAAACTTCGAGAGAATCTACAATCTTCGTAGACTTCGAAGCCACCTCAGCGGAATCTTCACTATTTGTTCCAAATCTCTTTGGAGATGATGAGGTATTAAAGACATCTACAGAATCTGTGAAATCTTATGAATCTATGAGTGAAAGAGCCGCTAGCGTAATGAGAAAAGTCATACCCGACTATCTAGCCGAAGAAGTTTATTCTGAAATGATAGATGACGTGGAAAACAAATTATTTTCTCTTGAAAGAAAATATAATTTTGCCGAAGTCTTGGATGATTTTGGAATGGATGAAAGGTCAAACGAATCCTTCGATCCTAAAGTGGCAGAAAAGATTAGAGAATCTATTAAGAAGGGTAGAACCGCTTATAATGACAATCAACGTCTTGATGCTGTGAGAGGAAAACTTGCTCCTCTTGTAGATCTAATCGATTCAAACATCCAATTTGTTCCTCCTGAGAAAGCCGCTTTAAATATTGCTCGAAAGACTAATTCGAGAAGAAGCGATTATCAGACGGTGCAAAAAGTGCAGAGAAACGCTCCAGACGGAACCCCCGCTCCTCTCTTCTCTTTCTACAATCCGGATGATGCGAATAGAAAATTATCGACAGTAAATTCGGAGAAGACCTCTACAGGTCAGTGGACGGATTTTCAAAAAGATTGGGAAAAAACTAATCTGGATAAAGAAGTTCTCATCGTAGAATATGATCCTGAGTTGACTATCCCAGTTGTAGTTGGAGGGGAGCATATAGGATATTATGTCCTTGAATTCGAGGCTTTCTACGGACCAGAATATCGCGCTCGGAAGAAACTAGGTTCATTTACAGATCTCGTAAGAGGTCTTGGTATGGGAGATGATAAATCCGTTATATCAACCATGAACGCCGTTGGTGATACCGACCCATTATCTTCTTCGTTATTCACTCCACTACCTGTCGTAGCCGGATCTCAACTTATGATGAGTAGTGTTCAGGGTATGACAGACGAAGATCGAAAATTGGAATCCTTGAAAAAAATAGTTCTTCAAACTGTTTCTGAAAAAGTGAAGGATAAGGGTATCGTTGATGATAAAAGATTCAAAGACGCTATCGCCGCGCTTATCAGACAAGGGTATATTGTTAACAAGAAAATCATCATGAGTTATATTCCAGCCGATAATATGGTATACTTCTCAAGAAAACAAGATGTCGATGGAATGCCAATCTCTGTATTAGATGGTTCACTTTTTTATTGCTATATGTACATAGCATCAAAAGTATCGTCTATGATGATAAAGACAGTAAAAGCTTCAGACAAAGAGAAATTATTAGTGAATATGGGTTTAACAGGACAGTTGAACTATACTCTTTCTGAAATAGAAAAATCGTTATCAACAAGAAATGTTAACGTGCAAAGTTTCTTTGGAAACGTAGGACAAGTCATCAGGAACGCTGCTGTATATCAAAGATTGAAAATTCCCGTTGTTGATGGGGAAAAACTTTATGATGTTGAACAGCTTGAGAAAATGAACGATATTTCCCCTGATGATGATTGGACAGAAAAGCTTCTACATTCAGTGTTGACTGGTATGGATGTGCAAACGTCTATGATCTCATCTCTGGATGAAAGCGATTTTGCAAGATCCTATACTGTGACAAGTTTGGATTATCGTTCTTCTATTCTTGATGCTCAGGGAGCTTATGATAAAGACGCAACAAAGCTTGTTCGTCTTCTCTGTAAGTATAGACAGATTAAACTTCCAAGCGACTATACTACAAGAGAAAAAGAAGCTAACCCGAATAAAAAATTGGATGATTCCATTAGTTTGGATGATATCGAAGTAAAATTCACTGTACCAGTTTATCTTTCTGTATCAACCATTTCTGATCAATTAAGCGCCGCACAGTCTCTGATCGATTCGATCTCCGCGATTGTTGTCGGTGATGCCTCGGATGAAGATTTGAGTCAAGAAACAGCGAAATATCTTAAGAAAGAACTCTTTAAGAAATTTGCTAATATTCTGGACTGGAAAGAAGTGGATACGATTATCAAAGATTCGGAATCTAAAGTCGAAGAGCTTATTCTAAAAAGAGTCAAGGGTAAAATGATAAGAAAGGCTATCGACGGAAAAACAGAGGTTGGAGATGAAAACGGCGGCGGAGGCGGGTTCGGAGGTTCAGGTGAAGAGACCGGTTCCGGTGGTAGCGAAGAAGGTGGTGATGATTCAGGTGGAGGCAATTCCTTCTCCTTCTAATATGATTACTATTTTCCATAAAAACTGACAAAACAGATTTATGAAACGGAGGCATTTAACGAATGAGTGATACAGCTGAAACACAGTCCGTGGTATCGATTGAAGATATAGAAAACAGCCCAAGTCCTGCAATAAAAATTTCTGGAGAAGAACCATCAAAGGCTCCTGCGGCTCAAATACAACAGGAACCCGAACAGAATAATTCAGAAGGTCCGTCTGTTATAAGATCTTCGGATGAAGAAACTGTTGATGATGAACAATCTCTCGTCATCGCGACTCAAAAAATAAAAGAAGAACTAAAGGTTGAAGAAGAGGAAGAGAAGGGAGATAATCTGATTATGCTATCTCCGATCGCCCCTCATTTTAAGACAACTACAAATACTTATCTGAAGACGCTTCAGAAGTTAAAAGACGTAACCATCGATCAGATCAATATCTCCGATGTAGAAAGTTCGGATCAGAATTTTAGAATTGCTTATGAGGATAGCCGAAAAAATATGCTCATGGCTCCCAGATTGTCCAAGGTTCCTTTGATATTATCTGGTTATCATGCTGAAATTTCTGCTTTCTCTCATTCAGACATTCTATCTCTTGTTCGGAATATGGATAGCGCGGATTTTGTAAGAAAAACTGTGATGATCGCCAACTCCATTTACGAGCACGTTATTTCCACATCTAGAGGAGATATGACGTTTGAACAGTGGATCGCAGCAACTAAATATCCTGATCTAATGTCTCTCTTCTTCGGAATCTATTCCGGGACTTATCCTGGAGTAAATCCGTATAAGATAACCTGCCCTCATGACGATTGTGGGGAAGAATTCTTTGTAGATGTGAATAACAATGATCTCGCATATATCTCCAGTCCTCTGATTAGAGATAAAGATTTACAAACGATCATGTCTGGGAGCGACGCAGCTATAAAAGAATTGGAGATATACAAAGTTGCCAATCCCAAAAAACCTGTAGCAAAGCTTTTGGACGAATCTAGGATTTATGTGGAATACACAATTCCTTCGATAAAGGATTTCCTTGATACCATCACCGCTATTCAAGGTAGTAAAAAATATACGAATGTAGCAAACATTGAAAACTATGAAAGCTTAGAATTCAGATTCCTGTATATCTATCCGTATATTTCCAAGATCGGTCTTCCGGTTATTGTCAAAAATGAAGGTAGAAGCGAAGTTTCTTGGAAGACAACGAATGATAGAAATATGATTGTAAGCATTGTTAACGCTTTAACACAGAAGGACTTCGAATCTCTTTATGATAAGAAAGAAGTTTACGATCTTATCAACGAAAGAGGAGTTCAATTCTCGATCAAAGCTATGAATTGTCCAAAGTGTCAGAAGCGAATTGACTCTGTACCATTGGACATTAAAACAATTTTTTTTACACTGGCGCAGGAGACTCTGGAACCGAGTCTATGATGACCGGAGAGATGGCCAAAGAGAATATCGACATATCGATACCTCTTTTAGCCATGATAGATTCCCAAGTAAAGTTATTCGAAGGGGAATATTCACCAGAATTATTATTCAACATGGATATTCCTCTGAAGAAAGCTCTTGTAAAGGCTCGTTTAGCAAACATCAAAGAATCCCAAGAAAGGCTGAAATCAAAACAGCAGCTTGATGAATTTAGCAACGACGCTGCAAATAAAGGGGCCAAGAATTTTATGGCTTCACTGAAAGGATCCTAATCTCCCCAGAGAATAAGAACTATGACATCTTCTAATGTTTCTTCTGAAAATCCTGCGACCATATCTTTTAACGCATTTGTTCAACTTTTATCCAAGTGTAAAGATGGAAATGTGGTTTACACAACCTCCGTTTCCATATCTGTCACGTCTTTGTATGGTATGCTTTTTCGGTATATGAATACAAAACCTTTTGCTGACTCTTTTCCTGTTCCTATTGATCTGAATGTGGAGAAATCAAAACGAAATTCTACACGTTTTACATTCAAATCTTCCTCAATAGATCTTCCAAAGCTCAATGGGGTTATTCTCGATGGTAATATGACGAGTTATGTGACCATAAATCCAGAAACTTCAAAAACTGTTATCATCATAAAAGATATAGTCTCTAAGAAAGCGGCGGACAATAACGTACCCGAACTTTAATAGGAGAAGGTGGATTTCCACCTTCTCTTTTCGATGCAACAAATCTATAGAGGAAAGACATGAAGAAACTTATACTGGTAATATCACTACAAGTTTTTCTAATAACGTTCTTAGTTTTTTCTCAGGAATCAAAACCAGATAATCAATCTGAAATAACGCCAAGTCAAACATCTGGTTTTGATGAAAGCGTTGTTAAGATAGGAGGTTCGGTTGAGTATGTAAAAGAGATGGAAAAAGTTTTTTCTTTAGTATTAGAGAAAAAGATCGGTTCCATCAAAACAGAGCTTGAAAAGCTTCCTCAGAATCTTTCTTTTGCTATAGGTCTTTCCTTTATTGTTCTTGGAATAGTTGCTATAGCATTACTATCATTGATTTTCTTTTCCATTTATCAAACGGTTGTGCGAGATTTATTCGAAGAAACGAAAAAGATGAAGAAAGAAAATCAGAAAAAAGACACAGATGAAGAAATGACTATCTTTGACTCTTTGATTGACGACATTGGGTTCAAGACAGATAATCGTAACAACGATCAGGTAGAAGAGCTTCCTGAGATAGAAGAACCGGAGGGGATCGTGTCACATCAACACTCTACACATAAAGAAGAACCTCCTGAAGAACTTGTTTACGAAACATTCGAGATGGATGAAAACGCCATTACCACCCTGATCGAATTTGTACAACAGAAAGAAAGAGACTTCTATAGTTTTAAAAATAGACTATTTGAGAATCTTATGAAATTTGTAGAAAACCAATTGGATTTTGCCAGAAGCCAGTTTGTAAGTTTTCTACAACAACGATTGATTGAAATAGACCAAATAGATCCTGAGAAAGTTTCTTTGAATACTTCTTTTCAAATAATGAGACTTGTATCCTCTGCGGCTAGACCAGTTCTTTTGGCCCAAATACGTTCATTCTTGAGGTTCGACGATATCTTCATTCAAAAAGCTGGGTATATTGATAATACTCTCTTTGACGATAGTGATATAGAATCTCGAATAAAATTCCTTATTGCAAAATATACAGAATTTTTTCAAATCAACTCAATAGGTCACATTCATCTATCTTTGATGGATTTCAATAGAATGATGGAAGATCTTAAACCAGCATTTAAAATTCTTCTTGAAGAAATCTTTAAGAAACATCTTGAATTTTTAAAGAATATTCGAGAAGGTATGAAAAGAATGGATATGGAGATTGATGAAAAAAGAATACTATTATTCGACAATCTACATAGGTTTCACAAAAAAATGGTTTAAGAGAGCCTTCGGGCTCTCTTAATTTTTTATAATTCTGTCATCATTTATATGATATTATTTCGAAGTTAGGAGGAAATTATGTCACTTAAACTCTTTGGTGGTACAATTCAGAGATTCGATGACGACTCGAGTAGTTTAACATCTTCCCGCGGTGTACTCAACAAAGTCCCCCAAGCTGAATACGAAAAGATCGTAGCAGATGTGATGGACGATATCTATCAACTGATTGTCGATACCATCGGACCGAATGGTTGGACGATTCTTGTAACAGAACCCTATGGAGCTTCTCCTGTATTTCCGAACAAAGATGGATTCAGAGCTTTGTTGAATGTGAAATACGATAACCCTCTTTCTCACACTTTTTACCAAGTGTTACGAGATTGTTCTGTCCGTTTGAATACCATCATCGGCGACGCTACAACGTCTGTTATCGCATATGTGGTACAGTTGTTTAAAAATCTCTTAGAAGTGCGTCGTATTCCCTCTGATTTCAAAATTGCACCGACGTCCATTCGTCATATTCTTTCTTTCTTCTCAGAAGTAATCAAAGATATGATCAAAGATAATCCGACTTACATCAAGTCATTGGATGTCGAATCAACCGACGAAGCCGTTCGCGAACAGACTCTCGCGTTCCTGGAAAAGGTAGCGATGGTATCTTCAAATTACGACGCGGATATTTCCAAATCTTTGATCGGGATCTATCGGGATATGGGTTTTGATATCAATATGAGTATTGAACCAGGTTTGTCTGAAGAATCGGTTATCGAACGTGACACCGGTTTTGAATTGGTCTCGGGTTACGTGTTACCATCTATGGTCACCGAACAAGATGGTCTTCGTTGTTCCTATGATGAACCATATTATGTAATGATAGACGGCGCGTTAACAGGAAACGACTTGCATCAGTTTGCTGTTTTAGCCGAACACGTTTGTTATTCCTTGAAGAAACCTTTGGTTGTCATCGCAGAATCGTTTACACAAGAAATTATCAATTATTTTTCAATGGTTCGCGCTGGTGTAGAGACCCCGAGTGGAATGTATCGTTATCCCATCGTCGGTATTTTAGAGAATTCTCATGGTGAAACTTTCTATTCATCTCGCTTCCTAGACATTGCAACAATCCTCGGCGCGACTCCTCTTCCCACAAGAAATGGAAAACTCATCGACTTTGAAACTATGTCAAAGAGTTCTTTTATGTCTCGCCTTGGATCTTCTGAACGATTTATTGCTTCGCCTCATATGTCCCGATTTATTGGTGGTCGTGGTAGCAAAGAAGCTATTGAAGGTCGCATTGTAGAAATCGAGAAGGAAATTCGAGACAAAACCCTTAGCGAAAGTATCCATTTCCAGGTTCGTATCGCCAACGCTAAAAAGCGGATCGCGATGTTAAGAGGTAGAATGGTTAGTGTTAAAGTTGGTGGTCAAGATTTCAAATCAAGGCAATACTTTGTTCTTGTTTGGGAAGACGCTTTCAACGCCGTTCGTTCAGCCATTCAACACGGCATCACCCTTGGTGGCAATTTTGCGATCGGGCATCTGCTTGCCAATCGATATGATGAGATCATCGAACGGGTGTATACAAAGGTTAAGGTGAACAAGATTCATGTAGTTTTCGGGAATCTTGAAAACACTATCAAGCAACATTTGACCAATGTCTTGAATGCTATTGGTTCGGCCATGTATTCTCCTTTTGGCACTGTTCTCTTCCACGCTGGATTCACTCAAGAGAACGCTTCAAAATTAATAGATTCCTTAACAGGGATTGAATATGGAAATCTGGATGAATCAACCGGAACTCCAAAACGGACGTTGGGACTTCCATTCACAACAATCAATATCAAGACAGGCGAAAACGAAACTCTTGATACTGAAAATCTTGAATTGGTTGTACCTGGTAATACAGACTACGAAATTTTAGACGCAGCTTTCGCTGTCTGTTCCAATTTATTGACCTCTCGAAGTCTGATGCCAATGTACTTCCCATCTGAGGAAGGTGGAACCCGTCGTTAATTAGAATGGGGAGAAATCCCCATTCTTTTTTAGTTTGGATAAACAAATGAATAGATATTAGTTGGTAAGGAGATGAAAACATGGCAGAAAGAGGAGATGACGACGCTTCGTATGAAGCGTGGTTAATATCAACACTGATGCCACCGATGACTTGTAGTCTTGGTGGCAACGAGTCCTCAGAAACTGAGGAATCCGATGATTAAAAAAGAAAGACCCTTAGGGGTCTTTCTTTTTTTATATTTATTTCATTTATATATTGGTTATATAGATCTTGAGGAGGATCTATATCATGACAATAACAGGAATTGACAAGCGGACCGAAGCCGCTATGTTAAGCGTTATCTCGATGGGAGAGATAAAAAACAATATTGATTCTATAATCAAGAAAAATCCCGCCGCAGATAAATTATACGCACCATTGATTTCTGAACTTCAAAGAAATACAATGTTGCGTACCAGCCAAGTGCATATTCTCGACATGTTCAGAGATATGCAGCTTAAGAAAGATCAGGAGGAGCTCAACGAAATCCTGAAGAACCCACCGCAAGAAAAACTCGACGCGATAAAGGTTCGAGACGGTGTGATGCCGCCGGAAATGTTGGAAGAACTCAAAAAAGAACTTCAAGAAAATCTCACCGAAGAGATTATCAAGGAGTTTGATTTTGAAGAGTTCGTTTCGTTCTTGAAACCTGATTCCGCCGAAAGTGTATTGGCTGACGAGTCTGTTCTCCGCAATCGTATCACGGTGTATTTTCAGAAACGTTCTTCCAAAGAAGGATGGCTCGAAGATTTGAATAAGCGGTGTGGATCTTCGAGTTTAACTATCGAAGATGCGAAGACAGCCGCTAAATCTGTTTGGCGAGAACTCTTCATCGCCAGGATGTCCGTCGACGCCGCTATCAAGAGCTCTGAATCTGTTCAGACTGAACAACCTTCTTCCACTAAAGAGAGCGTGGATCCGTCAGAACAGAAAAAGACTGAGATCAAAACTGTAGATCCGATCGTTGTAAATGTGGACACCGGATCTCCAGCAGAATCATCCGGAGGAATCCCATCTTTTGATCGGCCTATTGAGGCTGTCAAGGAAAACATCCGTTCTGTTCATCATAAGATCACTCAGATGAAAGCACGGATCGCTAAGTTTCCGGAATCTAAGACCGTCGATCTCAGAAATCGTCTGGAAGAACTTCTGCTCAAAGAAACGAATTTAAAGGTTCAATTGGAGAACCTTGAAAATCTGAAAAAGAACAGTTAAAAAGAGGGCTTCGGCCCTCTTTTTTATTCTATTTTTTTTCTAGATTGGGGCACTTTATTCTTATATAATTATAAGTGTAGGAATAGAAAATATATCTGTTCCAAGGAGCCCAACGTGTGTACATCAGAAGAAACTTCAAAAACAAGTTTCGTCAGCTGCGACGAAAACGATTTAAAGAAGTTAGATCACAAGTCAGAAGAAAGAATATACCTTCTTCTGAGAGATTACTTATATACAGATCATATAAGTATTTCTAATACTCTTCAAAGAGAAGAGATATAAAAATAATAGGCGAAAGTTAGTTAATTGACTTCAACTATATAAGGTAAATATGAAATTACTCAGAAGAAAAATAGCGCCCTGTCGAGGCGCTATTTTTTTTTATTTTTTTCTATCAAGATTCATAATGTTTGTAGCTAGTCCAGCGCCTCTTAAAAATACCTCCATCGTCAATATACTCTGTTTATCTCTCGTACGCATATTGAGATCATTTATACTGACTTCCCCATCTTTATCTATGAGTTCCATCATTTTCATTTTTGCAGAGTGATCATCGGACCTAGGTCCGAGCAGTTCTTTGATCGAATATTTCAGATTTGTTGTGGCTAAAGAACACGTTTGAGTGTCGGTAAGAGCCGCTGCTTTAGACTCACCTGTAACTTGACCAGTAATAGAGTTCACAGAATCTGTATCCGAGGTGGCTGCATTCTTTTTAGATAGAAACTGTTGTAGTCTTCTTGCTGGGACTATAAGTTTCATAACAGGGGTTTTAGAGACAACAGGCATATCTGGATTATCGGGATTCTTATGGGGAAACATCACGTATTCTGTTAAAGGTATTTTATAATAATCTGCTACCTTCTGAATATATAACAAATCGTTTTCATATCCTTTCCCTAAAGAGTCCATTTCAAAGCTAATATTTTCTTTGAGATTCTTCATAAACTCTACAAACTGTTGATCATTCATTGCGGCAAACTCAGCCTTCCACATTGAACTATTATACCCATTCTTTTTACCTTCAATACGATCCATCAACTCATAAACAGAGTTTTCAGCTTCTTGCCTTTTCACGGTTATATTCTTCATAGATTACACCCTTATTATACAAATGTTTTTATCGGTTTAATATGTCTATCTCTATAATGTTTATACATTTCTAAATGAACGAGACTTATTAGTCTAAAAAATCTTTAATCACATCCGAATATAGAAGGGGAGAAAACGAAGATGAATTCGAGAAAATACGTATACCTTGTAAATCTCGTAAAAACGATGAATCCGAAACATGAGAGAAGTGTTGATAAATACTTCCATGTCTCCAGAGCAGCATGGGAATACGTCTTTGATGACTACCGAAGAAAAGATCAGTTTGTTAAAGTTATTTACAAAGAGAATCCTTCAAAAAACAATCACTTCGCGATGTCTATGAGACTTAGCGAATTCATCTTCAATATGATTCTCTGGAGATTACATTTCTCATTCAAAGAAATGATTCTCGAAGAAGATTTTCACGACGTTTCAAATATGAGTGGTGATAAGATGAAAAATATCATGGAAGGACTCATCAAGAAATTTGTAGAGAAAGGTCACGATATTGATCAGATATCTTATCAAGCTAGTATAATGATAGATGAACTATCTTACTTAGCCGAAGCTTATTCTTCTATAGCCGCCAACACATTTAGCCTTTGGGATATCGGTCAATTTGAAGATAGAGATGAAACGTTCAAGATGCTTATCAACACAAGGATCGATGAACGTCTTCCGGTTAAGGAAATGGAAAAATTCTTGAAACATTCGGAAACCACTTTGTTTGATTGTATCAAGAAAGACGCCTCTTCATGTCTCTATCCTTATATCATGTCAGGTCGTCTGGATAAAACACAGATGGTTCAAATGTTTGTAGCAGTTGGACCGAGAGCCGATATTGATAAATCCATTCTCCCTAGAATTATTAAAGGAAACTATCTACACGGATTAAAAGATGCTGGAGAGTATTATGTCGAAGCTGTAACGGCTCGAGTTGCTCTACTTACAAAGCATAGTAATATTAGCCTATCAGGATATCTTTCTAGAAAAATTAATATCCTAAGTTTAAGTTCGGCTATCGATTGGGATGTGGAAGATTGTGGCACACCCAATTTTCTAACTTATACAGTCGAATCCAAAGATCATCTAAAATTCATAGTTGGAAAAAATATGAAGACTGAGCGAGGTGATCTACACGTAGTTACGATGAACGATGTTGATTTGATAGGTAAAACAGTTCTTCTCAGATCTCATATTTGTTGTGCTCTTCACGGGCAAAATAGAGTCTGTAAAACCTGTTATGGACCAAGGCACAAGACTCTAAAAGGTACAAGGATCGGTGGTCTACCAGCTGTAAAATGGATCAATCCGATGTCAGACAGATCCATGTCTGCTAAACACAAGATGATTACAAACGCAGCTGATATCACAAATCCAACGATAGTATCTTTCTTTGAAGAACATGGCTCTTTCTTGTATCTCAAACCAGAATATTTTAAGTCTAATGATTGTTCTATCCTTGTCGATAGGGAATGTATTGATGACTTAATGAATTCAGAAATAGATACCGAAGATGATACTGTGGATATCTCAATTCCTTTGGAAAACATTCGTATTAAAATTGGTGACGAAGAATTCCCAATTGAAAACGAAGGTGTGTCTTTATCGTTCACCGAAGATGTCCTCAATAAAGAAGTACAATATTTGGATGAAAATACTGATTCGTACGTTTTCCCTGTAAAGAAACTTGATGAGACAGCTCCTATATTCTCCATCATCCTCTTTACAGAAGAAATCTCGAGATACCTCTCTATGATCATGAGTAAGATCGAAGGTTCTTCGACAAAGAAGTATGTTCATTACAACGACTTAATCCGAGATATCATCCGCATCATCATCGACTCTGGGATGTTTGTCTCTATCAACCACTTGGAAACATTTGTTTATCAGATGGTTAGAAATCCTGAGGACGTTACAGTTAGACCTGATTTCTCGGTTTACGAACCCAATCAGGCAATTCTTTCTATCACAAGAGCTACGATGAAGAAAGATATGAATACCTCAACAGTATTCCAAGGACTCAGAGAACAATTTCGCGATGTGAACACATATTTCAAAAGCGGGACTTCAATCTTTGATCCTTTCTTCAGATCAACTCCTATGAGTTTCGATGTAAAGGTTTCACAATAAGAGAATTGAGGAGAATCTCATGCAAATTATAGAACGAAGAACTTACTTTAGCATTAGCGATTATAATTTACGGGATTCTTCTTCTCTCGAAAGCCCTCTACTTATCTGGGAAATGGGAGTTAAGTATCCTATAGACAAAGTATTTCTTCACAATGAAAACACTTCGATACTCACCATCCCTCGTGGTGTCGGAAGAGACTATGTAATCTCTCGTTTAAAAGCAGATGCTAAATACATCTCAGATGAAGATATTATAGACGAGAAAGATAAATACGTAGAACCGAGAACTACAACATTCCACTTGAAGAAAGATATATACACGAAAGATGAAATACAAGAAAACGCGATCACATTCCTAACTAATGAATTAGCATATCAACTTATGCTGGCTCTGGATGTAGGATTTGGTAAGACCTTTTGTAGTATAATCTCAGCCTATAAGCTAGGGTTAGTCCCACTGGTTATCCTAAGATCAAACTGGATGGATCAATGGGTAAAAGAGTTTAAAAAATATACAGATTTGGATGACGAAGATTTTCTTTCCATCGTAGGCTCTGATATGATAGAACGGACTATGAAGAAACCGGCTAAGCATCAAGTATATATAATTTCTATAGATACTCTTGTCTCTTACTTAGAAGCTGGAAATTCATTAGATGATTTCATGACTCATATCGGAGTAGGAATAAAAATCTACGATGAAGCTCACAAGAATTTTATTTCGATTATGAAGATCGATCAAAATACAAATGTGAAACATACTTGGTATCTCACAGCCACTCCTGGTAGATCTAGTTATTCCGAAAATAAAACCTACAAGATTGTGTTCTTTGATGTGGAAAGATTTGGAGAACACACCTCAAGATTAAAGCAGTATTATAATATCCGTGAATTAATGTATAACACAGAACCTCCGTATGAGGAGATCCAGATCTGTAGTACACCGAGGGGATTTTCTTCAATACAATACGCTTCTTATATTTTCTCAAATAAGAAACTTGTAATATTTTATCTATCATTGATCATTTCCTATACAACTAAATTGATTGAAGCAGATCCTGATGCCAGAGCTTTGGTTTTGTTGGATAGATTAGATGACATCGCTAAAATGAAGAGATATCTGTCAGCAAGAGTCAATTATTCCATCGGGACTTATTGTGGTTTAATAAAGAATTACGATCTTCGAGAAGAAGAATTGACAAAACAGATTGTACTTTCTACATTAGGCTCCGTTGGGGTGGCTAAGAATATTGCAGATCTGAGATTGATACTTCCTTTCGCAAACTTCTCCTCTCCTATTATCGTCAGACAATTGATGGGAAGACTTCGATATCTTGAAGGAAAAATGGTCTATTATTTTAATCCTGTCGATACTGGTTTTCCGGCTATCATCGGACAATCTAAAATGAGATCGAGAGAATTGAGAGTTCGAGCTCATACTTATGAGGAAATAAATATTTCTGTCGATGACGAAGTAAAGACTTTTATTGAGAATGATCTGCAAGCTTGTTCCGACATCCCGAACACAATCCCTCAGAAAAGACCTACAAAGTTTTTCCAGTTGACACACAAGAAGAGACCTCGAACGGGTTTCAATAAATGGCGTCCCAAATAATTTAAAATTAGATATTCTTATGAAGAGGAGAAGAATAAAATGGGATATCAGTCTTTGAACGAAAATGGAATATATCGGTTTTTCAAGAAACTTTTTATAGAGATTAAGAAAACTTGGAAAACATCTCCAGAAGGTAGTCGAGAAGATCGAAGATTTGAAAATCGAATGAAGGGTCGTAAACGCTATGATGGTAGATTTCACGGTGGAGTTACGGACCCAAGAGCGATTAAAACTCTCAAGATCAAACGCGAAGCTGTAGATAAATGAAATAAGGAGGCTTTAGCCTCCTTATTTTAATTTTTTAAAATAACTCAACATCGATATAAGATAACGTGAAAGGAGATTTTTTCATGTTCGACCTAAAGAACCTCGATCGTGTAGTCATGGTTCTATATAATTACCAACAACTGACTTTAAAACTTCAGATGAATATGGAGAAAGGAATTGGAGGTAATCAAAGTAATGCGCCAAACAGAGTTTCTAATATTTTTGAATATGAGCTTACAAATAAATTCAGTGATTCTCGTATGGTTCCAAAATTAGGCGCATCCCAGTTAAGTTTTGACTTTTCTCTTATCCTAGAAACGAAAAGAGAAATAAAATCTCAATCTGGACAAACAGATTTTAATGCAAGTAAAGTTTTCTTGAGAACTCTTGATGTTCCTATGGTTCTCACCATACTCCAGAACGCTAGAAGATGGTTCGTAGAAGATATGGGAGTATTCAAAAGAGATGGAACAGGACAGATAGTTAGTGTAGATAAGAAACACAGTCTATCCGCCCATCTTTACAATGGAACTCAGATTCTACTCTCTCCAACTATCATAGCTGATATAGAGTCGGATTTGAAATATGAGGGTGTAGCCATATCAACCCATCAAATGAATTTCGCTGAATTGACACCGATGGAATTTTTAGGTTTTGTCCATATGTTTGAAACCACTGCAAATAATATTATTTCATCTTCTTTAGATTTAGCAAACTTCATCATTTTGAATCATATGTATTCTGATATTCAGGAGATTAAAAATGGAAGAAGCTCCTAAAAGTGAATCAGTAATAACCATCGATGGTAAAAAGAGATTGGTCTTTGTAAAAGACTGGTGGTATTGCTGGAATGGTTCTTGGTACATGTATCTAGGTCACTTCAATTCGAAGGACGAAGTCCCCAATGTAATGGGTCTTTATTCTATCTCGGATAAATTGTATCGAAGATATCAAGATCCTGAGAAGATGCAACGTTTTTCTCAATCGAATAAACTGCCTAGAGAAAAGGCTGTTTCCAGAGAAGATGACGAATCTCGACCTCTTAGAACTGATATATATCTCGAAGATAACGAATTAATGGTCATCATTAAGGAAAGACTCAAGGGATACACTCTCCAACAATTTAAAGATATGTACAATGATATATCTGACATGAACAACGCTAGACGAACTATTGAATATCCCGGTCAGGGAAATTTATCTTGGAACAGATTCAAAGACATTCTTGGGAGGTCACATGCCAATTTCGAGATTATCGTATATGCGGACGATGCTGGAAGGAGCCGGTGAGAGCGGTTCTGCTAGAAATTATTATATACCCGGTAGATACGTGAACTTAGAAAAAGAGAAGGTATTCAGAAAAAGAGTATCTAGTACGGGAGATGTATATTTCGAAGAAGGCAACAAAATCAAAGAAGATATAGCCTTAGAACACATCAAGCTTCTTGAAAAAGAAGGCATACGACATATGACGAAAGAAAAGAAATATTTTCTACTTCTCATAGAGATGCAAAAGATTGATGAATTCATTAAGCTTATAGGCGAACATAAGCAAATGATCGACGCTGAATACTTTTATGAAGCCGTTCTCAGTGGAAATCTTGATATGGTCAAGTGGTTATTTGAAAATGCGACAGAAGATATAATTAAAAAAGCGTCCTGTACCAAAGCTACAACTTTCTTTAATTTGAATGAGGCGTTTGGTTACTGTCTGAATCCATCCATTGATCTTATGAAATATCTTTATGTGGACGAACGATTAGGCAAGCCAAAAAAGATATTTCTTATGACATGCGCGATGCGAAGTGAGAATCGACGACTATTTGATATAATATTAGAATTTTACATCACACGAGTCGAATTCAAAACGATGTATGATGTTAGATATGAGACAGAAAGACATTTCCAAAAGAAATTCCAAACAATAAAGGCTCTTTTCACCATCGACGAAATAAAGAATTTCAGAAACAATTCGCTTTGGAAATCTCACGCTCATTGGGTAGCCGATGTTTTTAAAATAATCCAAAAACATGATCTTTTAACAAAGAGTGTTGAAGGGCAGTTACTAGAAACAATAATTCGAAGCAACGATAAAACATTTGCAACAAATCTAGAAAATAAATTTGAGTTTGCTAGATCTGTTCTAGAAGAATACGCTAAATTACTTCAATCGAATGATAAGCTAGATATCGATCGAGATGAATACTTTCAGATTCTTGTTTCTGAGATGTATCCGGAAAATATCAACATTCTTTCTGAATTTAAAAAAAGATATTTAACGGAGAAGAAATCAGAACGCAAATATACATACTCGGAAAAGGTTAATCTTTTAAATTCATTACTAACAGAGGGAATATGATAGACGTAGCCGATTATGAAGACTGGGAAATTCGATTGATGAAATACAGAATCAATGGATTCCCAGAAAAAGCTAAGAGAGATGAGGATAAATTTATTCGTCTAGAAGCTTATCGTTCTTTAGGCTTCACAAAAGAAGCTAAGAAAGATAGAAACAATCTTATCCGTTTCGAAGCCTATCAGAAACTTGGCTTTACAGAAAAAGCTAAGAAAGATGAGGATAAATTTATTCGTCTAGAAGCTTATCGTTCTTTAGGCTTCACAGAAGAAGCTAAGAGAGATGAAGATTCGGATATTCGCAAAGAAGCTGAGCTTTACTTTGCTATTAAGAATGGAGAGATAAAGTAATCAATAAAGAATAGACCCTTCGGGGTCTATTTCTTTTTTATTAAGCATTTCCAAAAAAACATTGATATGTAAGACCATAGGAGAAAATTATGCCAGTTAAAGGTACTATATTTGATCAGTTTACTCAGAATGCATACGACTTTCAAGGGAGTCTGATGAAGCTGATAAACACCTTTTTAAGTTCAATAGGAAACGATATATTAAACACCAATGTGCTTGGAAACCTTAATGTCAAAAGCATTATGGATTTTATACAGAATCCGAATGCTGCTATAAGCGGATTGGAGAGTAACCTACAAGCGGATATCCTAAAAGGAATAGATCAATTCAAACAGATGGCTAGCGACTCTTTGATCGCAACCTATAACACAGCGTTGGGATTTTCTGAAAATGTAGTAAATTCTTATATGTCTGCTCTTATATCTCAAATATACTGCCCAGAAGATATTTTTTTATGGACAGTGCAGCAGATGTATTCAAAAGGTTCTGATCCAAATTTCAATAGCACATTAAGACAAACCTGCTACAAGCACGATTTATCCAAAACATTAGCCTGGTTAGATCAAGTGGATAACACCACTTATTCGATTTTTGAAATCACGGGTATAGACGGTGGAATAACAGCTTCTCAAGAAGGCTCGTTCAACGTTGCTATTTATGTGATGAGGCAGATTCAGCAGTCCATGCGTCAATATCAAGCTGTGCCGCTTCCTCCTACTACAGATCCTTCTTATCAAACTGCTCTAAATACATACAACAATAATGTACTGAGATACGAATATTATTTGCACCTTCTTGCAAAAAATATCTTCGTATATTCTTATTCAAACTTAAACGCGGGTATTTGGGCTAATATTCTTCAAACATACAATATCGATCCCCAAGCTTTTGGTACAACCGATAAAAAGTTTGCTGGTGCTTGTACTATATCTGGAAACGAGATAGATATCCTAGCTCCCTTTTATGACTCGGGTTTGGTAGCTGCTTCTCAAGGAACAATTTATCAGATAAGCAATCAATATTACATCGATCCGAGAAACAGCAATATTAAATTCCTATATCTGTATATTTACTTACCAGATTATGTCGGAGCCAATAACGTCATTGTTCACGATGCTCTTTATCAGAGATTGATCAATCCGATTATATCAACTTATCTTAAAGCATTAATGGATGCTTCTTCGTCGTTGATTACCACAGGACTAGGTAAATTTGTTAATACAGTGGCCCAAGATATCAAACAACTTATTTCAAACTTTGCTACGTCGATGGATAAATATCTTTTCGATCCGTCAAAGCAAAAGTACATAGTTGCTAACGACAACCCAACCATTCCTCCAGAAACAGCCAATCAATCCGCAGGAACTGCTAGTGGAACAACACCAACAGTTGTGAATAATTATAATATGCTTGGAAATATCGACGTTAGGAATTTCCGAGTATATACTTTTGAAAGAGTAAATGGGGAAAACGATTTATCTCCTATTTCCAATGACGAGTTCAACCAAAGAATAGTGAGAATGATATATAATATCACTAAAGCAGGAAAGTATCTGAGATATGATATTTATTCTACAACGAAGCAAACTAGAATAATCAATTCCAACGGAACTTTCACCGGAACTTATCTATCTGATCTAGAAGATTTCTACATATTTTCGACGTATAGTTCTTCCTCATCTGATTCTATCCTCTCTTCAACAACCTTCCAAGATTTGACAATGAAATACTTGATTGACAATTATGGCTTGGAGAAAATCTCTTATTTAAGAGAGACTTATCCTGATCTTCCATTTGATACGTTTGTCAACACATACTTAACTCAATTGGAAAATATGAGTGATAGTTACAGCGACGGTTCGTTCCCAGGTACTCAAGCTATTTTAGCCGGACAGCAGAACGTTTTAACTCTACGACAACTTTGGTCTCAGTATCAAGCAGCCTTATTGCAGAACACTCAAAACGAATCTACTATCACTTCTCTGGAATCACAGATAGCAGCTTTGCAAAATCAATTGGCTCAAGCATTGAGCTCAAATGCTGGTGCGAGTACAACATCAAATCTACAATCTCAAATATCAGCTCTTCAAGCCCAATTGTCTTTGATGACATCAGCTCAAAATTCTCTAAATGCTTTACTGGCTCAACTGCAATCTACGCAGGATAATTTAGTCACAAATATTGCAGACGTGACTACTGGAATAAATTCTATATCAAATCCAGGTTCTCTTAATATTAGTCAGGGTACGTCTTATTACAATTTTTTAGATGCCATGAAGCAGATGTTCGAAAACGGTATTATCACATCTCCACCTCTGATTTCGGCTATATCATCTTTACAGAGTCTTATTGACAATCTTTTAAATCAATCGGGTTTGTTTACTGCTGTGGAATTAAATTCTGTAATTATAAAATTACTGAACTTGTTGCCTACTGTCAATTCTGTTACTCCAGAAGTATCTTTACTTTTAACCCAACTCATTCAAGATTTAGAGATTGTCATTGCAGATGCTCAGCCGAATACTCTCAGCAGTGGTCTATTACAACAATTGCAAGCTATCGTAGATCTTCTTGTTTTACTCGATCCGCTGACTCCATCGAATAATGAAATGGATACCATCAGTACAACTTTAGCGTCTTTGACAAGTAGTATGAATGACCTTATTGTCATGGAAACCAATTCCTCGATAATGCTAAAAGGGCGTTTTTTAGCCTCAAAATCCCTTGTAATTAGTAGATCTCAGGCGATTATAAGAGCGTTTTACAACCTAATCGTATTACCCCCCTCTCCTAGCGTTAAAGATGCATCATTCTTGATTTCACAATGGAATAGCAGTGTTAGCGAAATTATGGCTATTTTTGTTGGAACGTTTAAGACATTAGAGGGATATATACCAAACGCAAACGATGCTACCACTGTTGACGGATTTACGCAGTCTTTTATATCAAATAATGGTAATCAATTAAGCGGCGTGTCCAACTTCCTAAGAGCTAATATGTCTCTCATCAATTCTTGGGATACAACGACTATAAATAATCTGATAGCATTATTAAAAGGATTAATATATCCCACTTTTTCAGAAAATGTTTCTTCAACGTTTGATTCTGCTTTGGATTCTATCGTCGATTGGGGTTCACCGTCTGTTACTTCGGCCGAGTCTCTGTATTCTAACGAAATAAACGCTATTGTGACAAGTCTTTCGTCTTGGTGTGATACAATCGATGCAAATTTATTAAATGGAACTACTGGAGCTCAAACTCTGATGGCGTCATTAACATCCGCGTTCAACGCCTTCAGCTCGTATCCTGAGATAGGGCAAATGCAAGCTCTCGTCGCAACCATTCCAGCCGGTTCACCAACTACTCTAACCGATCTTGTAAATTCCGTGAATTCTACAATATCTTCTGAATTTCAGAATCTGCTGAATACTATTGTGGGATTTATTGATACAAATATTCAAGCAGGAAACTATTCAACTTTCTCGGTATCTAATGTATTGAGTTTGATAGAATATGCTTGGACTTCTGCCTTTACAACTTTGTATACCATGGACACTCAAATTCTCAAAATCAAACAAGCTCTGAGAAAAACCGTAACCAACACCGAGATAATCGATCTGATGAACAGAATTGAAGTTTTGAAACTTCAGATGGAAAATACCTTGAACTCCGCTCCGAGTTCTAATTCTCAATTGAGTTATCAGATTTCCTTACTTCAAGATGATATCGTATTATTGAAAAATCTTGTCAGTGGAAATTCTCAAATGTTTACCACCATCAACGCTTTAACAACGCCTACTCCAAACTCGTCTTCTGACCTTACAAACCTAGAGACGAGTATTCTTCAAGGAATAGAAAATATGATGATGGGAGTAGCAGGACCTCAAACAGATCTCTGGAACAATCCAGATGGAACTTTCAAATATAGTGTCGAACTGGCTAACGCTAAGCTAAACATCGCTACGCTGGTCAACGGTTACAACGCTCAAGCCGCAGTTTTTTCTAATAAAATGACAAATGGTCCAGTCACCACAGAATCTATGCAACAAGCACAAAGAGATAGAATGGCTTCATTCGGAGACATCGACATAACATCTTCATCGGTTTTAGCAGCTTTGACCACTCAATTGAGTTCTGCTATTCCTGTTGGAACATTTGTCTATACTCCATCCATGAATTAATAAAAATACACGGGGCGTCGGCCCCGTGTATTTATTTATCTATTCCCAAGGGAGAATCAGTTGAGTTGACTGATTCGCCGGTGTTCTTGGACTATATACTTCATAGTATAAATGTAATTGAGTAATAGCAGAATAGTTCGCTGTTATACGCTTTGGAGCAGTATATGTATTTCCATTGCTATCAAAATCCAATAATGGACTTATAAACACAAACGAATTTTTGTCTGCTACACTATAATCATACATAGTTTCAAATAAAAGCTGTCTCATATACAATGAGAAAGATTTATTCAAAGGAGGTGTTAAATTATACATATTAGTCAACAACTGATACATTGTTAAACCTGGATCTTGCACCGTGGGAATTGTGGCGGTAGAATATCCTGTCGTTAGATCCGAGCTATCGTTATCCACGATGATAGAATCCACAGCTTGATATGGAAAAACCGAACAGATCGACACATTCAACCGAGCGCTATCGATTCCCCAATTTCTTAGGACTCCGACAGGAGCTTCCACTTTTCCATAATTCGGATTAGAAAAGTCCGCTCGCATAACACATTGAATTGTGTCACCTTGAATAACCAACCCCATCTTCTGCACAAGATTGTTTTCAGTGATATATAAAAGTCTTGAACGTATTGTTTCCGCTGCGCCCATTTATTAACTCCTAGAGAGGTATTGAAGGATCCGCGTTCACTATGGAAGCGGTGAGATTGTCTATATTCACATCAATTCTCGCCAAATGAGGAGCTGGTTCTTCAGAACCCAACATTCCCATACTCAAAACAGCTACTTGCGTAGGCGTCACATTAGCCTTAAAGATTCCGCTAATAGCTCCATCCGGAAAAACACAAGCTAATGGATCTGTAGGCAATAAAACAATTTGATTATCGGGGGTATCATTTGGTAAGGTTTCGATAGCAAGATCTGTCTGTGGTCCCGTTTCCCCAGGTTGAGCTACTCCCATTTTGGTATAGACACCGTAGACCACGGATGATGTTTCTTTTGTATACGTGTTGACAGCCATCATCTTTATGGTGAGGCTCTCATAAGAAGGTAAAGGAGATGAGTAACGGGTTGAGTTTACAGTTGGAGCGGTTCCATCTAAAGTGTATACTGTAAAGTTTTCATCATTATTCGGAGGTTGTATCGTCAATGTAAAAGTATCGTAGAATATTTCTGAAGACGGCGAAAACACAGGGTTAGCTGGGAGCACGTGAAATAATCCATCTTGTTCAAATGAATTATTATAATTTGATCTTTTCGCTATCGACTTAATTTCTATAGTGTGCTTTATTACAAAAGGAGACGAATAAAGAACAGCTGTAGATGAATTCAAAGGATCTGTTCCATCTAATGTATAATAAATAGAAGCTCCGTTTGTAATACTCGTTAGAGTAATCGTCGTTGGGGCATAATAATTAACTCCGGCTTTGGCTCCGATCACGATAGGGATACCACATTGGAAGGTAAATGTAAACGAACTTTTATCAGAAGTAATCCAACCTGTTCTTTCTGCATAACAAATCACAGTAGAATTACCAGCTATAGTTATAGGAGAAGAATACGTATTCCAGGTTGTTCCATTATCTAAAGAGTACATTATCGTATCTTCTGGGCCGAATGGTATCAAAGTTAGCTGTTGATCATTGTTATAAATGGTGGAAGTAGAAAGACTAGATGACGGAGGAGTACAATCGAAGACATAAGTCCAAGATAGTTCATTTGAATTATTATAATCATTCTCCACACAGATAGCTCTTACAGTTGTTCCCTGACTTATATAGACCTGATTGGTGTTATAAGATCCTATGATAGCTGTAGAGGATGTAAGAGGATCTGTTCCATCTAGAGTATACTTCAACGTTACAGATGAATATGGTTTAGATAAAGTTATCTGTATTTCATCATAGAATGTATTAGAAGGAGTGTCGCATATTGGATCGGCGCACACGTAAGTTATGACTATACTAACTTCACCAGAGTTATTATATCCTGGTTTTGTAGCCACAATCGTAAATACAAAAGATCCGTTAAAACTCAGTGGTGCATTTGCAAAATAACTCTTAGCCGATGATGAAGTCAAAGGATCTGTTCCATCGGAGGTGTATAATAACGTTTGAGTTGTATCAGGATTAGTTACACCAATAGAAATATTTTTACCATTTGTTATAGTCTCCGTCGGAGTATCCAATATAGGATTTAAACAAGTAAAGATAAAAGGATTGGATGTAAATTCATTAGAATTATTATATCCTGTCTTTGTAGCCACAGCTCTTATTGTTAAACAAGAATCTATTGCTAATGGAAGAATAGATTGATTTAGGCTCATCATCGTTGATGAAGTTAAAGGATCTGATCCATCGAGAGTATAAATTATTGTACAACTCAGCGTCTGTGTCGCAAGATTAACGAGTTGAGGCCCATTATTGTAAGAACCACCATTTACATCAATCGTTAGATCTAAGCAAGTGAATACAAAAGGTTTTGATACGATGAAATTGGAATCGGTGTATCCTGGTTTTACCACCACATATCCTAAGACACAATTCGCATTAATTTTCAACACAATAGGGTCGGTTGATTCGTATACCTGACTCGTGGTTGTTCTCGGATCTGTTCCATCTAGTGTGTATAATATATTTGCTTGGAGTGTGGCTGAAACCATATTAACTGTAACCGGTCCATTATTAAAAGAACCGCCATCCACATCTACACTCGGATCCGAACAGATAAAGGTCATAGTGCCGTCAGATATAGTATTCGAGTCTTCATATCCGCTTTTTCGAGCAAAGAAATTTAATGTTGAAGTTCCATTGATATTGAGTATTCCATTATACAGCTGAACTGTCGAAGAAGTTTTAGGATCTGAGCCATCAAGAGTATAATAAAAAGAAACTCCGGTTGTCTGTGAATTAAAGGATACTCCAATAGGTCCATTGTTATAAACCCCAGGAATGAAATTTGATGTTGGATCGGCGCACACAAATCTGTATACTCCATCTGACACTTCAAGGGAATTATTGTAGCCTGTTTTTTCGGCTATAAACCTTATGGTCGTATCCGTGTTTATAGTCAGCGACGATAGATACGACGATCTAGTGCTTGAGATTGCTGGATCGCTTCCATCCAAAGTATAATAGATAGAGACGCCTGTTGTTGGACAAGACAGATGAATTACCTGAGGGCCATTATAGAATATCGTCGGCGATACATCAGCAACAGGTGTTTGGCAATTAAACACAAACGAGTTGGAGGTAATAACGTTCGAATTATTATATCCAGATCTTTTTGCAATAAATCTTATAACACAGTTGAAATTGATGTTGAAAGGAGTGGAGTACAAGACCGCTGAGGGAGACGTGGTCGGATCACTACCATCCGTCGTATAGTATATGGAAGCTCCAGTTGTTCCATCTGATAATGAAACAGAGACTGGATTTCCGCTATTATAAGTCCCCCCATTTACACTTATGCTAGGATCAAGACAAGTAAACACAAACGGGTTAGTAATTAGTTCAGGAGAGTTATTATACCCACTTAATTTGGCTACTGCTATCAAAGTACAATTCCCCGAAATCAATTCAGGATCTGTCATCGGTTTTGCAGTGGCGGAGGTAGCCGGATCGCTTCCATCCAAAGTATAATAGACGGCTTCAGAATAACTAGAGAACAAGTTAACTTTGACGTCATTATTAAAAGATCCACCGTCGATATCTATTGTAGGCTCTAAACAATCGAAAACAAACGAGTTGGAGGTTACTATTAGAGAATTATTATAATTTGTTTTTTCTGCAACCAGCGTTATTATAGAATTCACAGACACATTTATGGACGTTTGTGATGATGGGAGCAATATCCTAGTGTTTGATGTTCTAGGGTCTGACCCGTCGGTGGTATAATATATTGAAGAATCGGTTGTCTGGCCTCTGGAGATATCTAAAGTTTGAGTTCCGGTATAAAACGTCCCCCCGTTTGTTCCAGACAACACAGGGGTGTCGCAGGTGAAGATAAAATTAGCAGAAACAAATTCTACAGAATTAGCATAGTTTGTTCTTTTTGCAACCGCTTTAAGAACAGCGTTCCCGAAGATGTATACAACTCCAGTAGTCGATAAAGCTGTAGAAGAAGTGACTGGATCTGATCCATCTAGAGTATAATAAATCGTCGAGTTCGCTGTTATATCCTGCAGATTAACTTGGATAGGACCCATTAAAAAAGAACCACCATTATTTCCAGTAAGAGTCAATGAAGCGCATTGGAAAATGAATGGCGAGGATGTGAGGATAGGAGAAGAAGTATACCCGTTTTGATAGGCTATCACGTTGATGGAAAGGTCGGAAGATATCGTTATAGGATTTCCGTTCCAAATTATTCTCGAAGTCGAAGTTAAAGGATTTGTTCCATCTAGAGTATAGGATATCTGTGCGGTTGTAGTGGGACAAGAAAAGCCCACTGTCTGGTCATTTGAAAACGAGCCCCCGTTTGGTCCTGCAAACGAAACCGGAGAACAAGTGAAAATAAAAGGATTCGTACTCAATTCAACAGAATTGTTATATCCTGACAGATATGCGACAGCTTTTAAAGTTCCAGAGAACCCTAATATAAAAGGGGTCCCATTACCTACGACAACCGCTGTTGATGAGACAGCTGGATCACTTCCATCTATAGTATATTTAATTTGAGCATTTGTAGTAGCTGAAGTCAGCGCCAGAGTTTGGTTATTATTAAAAGAACCTCCATTGACACTTATACTCGGTTCAGAACAAGTAAAAACAAAAGGATTCGATACCCAAACTGGTGAGTTATTATACCCAGTTTTTATAGCCACCGCTCGTACTGTACAATTCTGATTAATCTGGAGGGATGTTCCGTTGTACAAGAACGAGGTAGACGAGTTAGCCGGGTTACTTCCATCTATAGTAACGTATATCTGCGCCCCTTGAGTTGCTGTGGCTAAGTATAAAGTCTGAGGACCATTATTGAATGAACCTCCGTTTGTACCGCCAAAAGTTATGGGAGCACAATTAAATATAAACGGATTAGACGTAGCGATATAAGAATTTGTTCTAAACCCATCTTCGGCCACAGCTTTGACGGAGCAGTTAAAGTCTATGCTTATGGGACCCGAATAATATTGAGCTGTTCCTGATGTACTAGGATTGCTCCCGTCTGTCGTATATAGAATATAAGCATACCATTCTCTATCAGCTATATCAATAGTTTGAGGTCCGTTTTGAAACGTGCCTCCATTTGTACCACTAAACGTGGGTGTTGGACATCTTTCCATTTTTTTCTCCAAATAAAAAATATCTGTGTGTCCGTAAAAGGACACACAGATAAATTAGAGTTTTGTATGATATTAAACTAACTTATCTATTCTAATGTGATTAACGATCAACGTTTCGCACATAGCCAGATCCACCGTCTAATTTACCATCATCAGAGATATACTTAGTATTCTCTACATTATAGGTTGCTGAGATGATATTGGAGGACGTCCAACCTTGTTTCTCAGCTATCGCTTTAATCGTAAACGTGCCAAAATCCTCAAATTCAATAGAATCTTTGTACAATCTTCTAAATTGATTTGAAGGTAATGGATCGCTACCATCTGTGGTATAGTATAATTTAACTCCCGTCGTTAAGCACAAAATCGAAATCTTCTGCTCGTGTTCAAATATAGAACCAGATGGGAAATCAAAATATGGATCTCTTATGATTAATTCTATACTCTGTGAAGATGTGGATAGAAGTCTTAGAGGATACAGTATCACAGTTGTTATAGTAAGAGATTCTGAAATGGCTATCGGTTCTGAAATATTGGAACCGTCTGGTATAATAGTTTGAGCGGTTGGAGAAGTTAGAGGATCTGATCCGTCTAAAGTATAGATCATCTTGAAATTATCTAGATAATCTATCGGCGCGTCCGACAAAGGAGGGAACGGGTTATTTAAAGTCACAAATGTTCCGTTTAACGAATTTACCGTCCAAGGCTCAACAGAAGTGTTGGCAATATCATTTGTTTGATTCACCAAAGATATTATATTAGGTTTACTCTCAAAGGAGATTGTCTGTGTAACACTTGGTGATACCCCAATGATGTCGGTTTGAGTCCACATTGTGAATGTAATAGAAGACATGGGGTAATTGGTTGAACCAACTATCGCTTCTATAGAAGGATAGAAGTTATTCTTCAAAGGAATATCGATATAATTTTTACCGTTGGAAGGATCTACACTCGTAGCTGTACTATTAACCAGTTTTACGAATATGAAATCGGAATTGTCATATGGACTCGGACATCTGACATAAGTGTATTCACCATCCATAAAAGGATAAACACGCAATGTGTATACATCATCTGATATAAAAACCGTTTCAGCAGGATTGGATGAATCGTATAGCACATTGTTAGAAGAGTCTAAGATTTCCCATTGAGGAGGAACCAATTCTACTATATTGAGAAGAAGAGTAGAAGGGTCCGATGGGAAATTGTATGGAAGATATGCGATAACTTCTATGGCTGTGCTCACAATTGGGTAGAAAGGAGTGGAAACGGGATTCCATATTGTCGAAGTTTCTGTAGGCGGAGTCACATCACTTTGTTGCATATTCTCATCACCAAATTTATCTACTCGATTGTATCTTAAGACAGGTACACCAGAAGGAGCCAAAGATACTAAATTATTTCCTTGAGAGATAACGACCTCTTTGGTAAGTCTAGTGTAATAACCATCTGTGTAGTTAAAGATTGGAGATGGAAGCTTTGAAGCGAATATTAATACAACGTAATCCGAAGGTATACAATCATCATATTCACCCCTAGCAATAATAAGTGTGTGTTCGGTTATATCTTGGGAATAAGTATTTGAAGTTAAAGAATCTATTGTAGATTCAAAAGTTTGTACAATACCATCCACAGTTAAAGAGAAACCTAGAACTTTAGAATTCGGCACTAACACATTCGCTACAGTCGGATAATCTATGGAACTGAATCCAGATATATCATCCAATGTAGGATAATTCGTTAATAGAACAGGAAGAGAGGCGATTCTAAGTTTGTCTCTTTGTTGAGTCGTCGTTATACTGAAAGAACTCATCCCGGTCAAAGATTGAAGAATTTCTATCATTCTTTGAATTGTCAGGGATCCGTCAGAAACCTGAACATTTGTCATTTCACTCATTTCGTAACTATTGACGAAAGAATATGTTGGTGTTCCAACCTTCACATATATTGTAAACTCTTTTACGTCGCTAGAGAATTTAGATCTTGATAGAGGACTCTGAGCTCCGCTACCATCATAATTGACTACAGAGGAATTTGTCAAAGACCACATCACATTAAAAACTGTTATGATCTGAAAATCTGTAAAAGTATTCACATCTGTTTTAACCGGATCAGCAGCGTTGTAATCAGCTGTGTATTGAGTATTACCTAATGTAGTTGTATTTGGAGTTGCCGGATTCGGAGTTGAGCCGTCCGTCGTTATATAAGCTCTACCTAATCCATTTTTATTGATATACAAAGGAGCCGTTGCTCTTGGGGAATTTCTAACAGCATTCCAATAAATATTATATCCCGTTGGCACATTGACTGTATATTGGGGAATAGGTTGATCAGCCATTGTGATTATCTCACTAGCTTGATCGATGAAAACAGAATTTGGTTGATTGAGGAGTGTAACTTCGTTTCCACTATTTAGAGAAACAGGAGCAATCGAGTATAAGCTTGACACATCATAAACAGGACTTGTTGTCCATCCAGTTCTCGTGATGTGCAATCTCATTTTTGTAGATAGGATTGGTAAGAAAGCGGTGTATCCTAAAGGTGTAATATTATCAGGACAAAGATAATAACAATAGTCATCGTTATATATCCCGTCATGTTCTACATCGAACCACACTTTTTCAAAAGGTTCGATAGAATCTATTCTTAACCAAGCACCAATTCTTGTTACAGTAGGCGAAGCATCATCATTCACGACTGTTGCTGTAGGAGGTAGAAAAGCCATCGTATAGTTTGATGTACTCATTCCAGAAACAACCAAGGTGTTTGCTAAAGCGCTTGGGAATCCTAGATCATAATGAACGCTCACATAATTCATGACCAAAGTGTGATCAATTATTATCGTCTGATTTGATCCAAAATATCCTGTTGTAGGTCCTAGTAAATAATAAAGATTATTAGGATCGTTAGCTATCCCTGTAATGACATTGTTGTTCTGAAGTCTGAGATATTCGTAGCCTACACCATCTAGATTCGTATAAGTTCCCGATTGAATAACTGGAGATCCGTTGTATGAACCACCAGCAACCAAAGAAGCCCAAGTTGTCGGATCTATAGAAACAAGAGATACTGAGGGTGTTGTTCCGTCTATTGTGAAACAGATTAATCCCGTAGGATCTTCATCGGATAATGTAACAGTAAATGTTTTGTTGTAAGTTCCATCTACTACAGACGACACAGGAGGTTTGAGAATATTCACTTGGGTGGAATCCGTATTATTTAGCCACCCTGTTCTGGTTTCAAGAATAGTAACCTTACAAGATTTAGAAATCTGCAATGTCGGATTTGTGCTAGCATCTGCCGTTGTTTTATAGAAGAAAGTTGGTGTGCTAGCTGGATCCGGAGTTGTTCCATCTTCCGTATAGTAAATAACACCTGTGGTATAAGGAGTAGGTTGTAAAGCTTCTTCAAACTCCAAAGTGATCGCCGCATTAAAATAACGCTGCCACCCATTACCAACGTATCCAGATTGAGGAGCTGATAAATATATTCTAGGTTCATTCGTGTAGATAAATTTTTGAGAAGCAGTATCTGAATTATCGTATCCGGATTTTGAAGCGTAATATTGAATTGTCTCGGATGTTCCTATTAAGACGGGGGTTGAGTACACATTCCAAGTGCTTCCACCATCCAGAGAATAATGTATAGTAGTTCCAACAGTTGTTGGTTCCGTAAGTGTAACGGTTTGAAGGGATTGATCATATGTCCCTCCTAATGGAGAACAATTTGGAGTTGCACATTTGAAATTGAAGTTCGCACTCGCATAGTTCGACCAATTTCTGCCTGCTGTTACTGCGTGAGTTTCTAATGTAGAATTAGAATCTATAGTCAATGGCGTGCTATAAACAGTCCAAGTGTTTCCACCATCTAAAGAATAATTTATAACAGCTGGGTTTGAAGCCGTAGATTGAGCATCTGCCAAAGTGACTATTACAGGAGAAGGCGAAGCTGTTGATCCATTTGGAGAAATAGTTGGAGTTTCTGTGGCGAAGATAATAATTAATTCTGAATTAGAGGATGTGTTATACCCTGTCTTTTGAGCTTGTGCATATATGGTACAAGAATCTGAAACCGTAAAGGCACCGGTATAAAGAGTCCAAGACACTCCATTATTTAAAGAATAGTATAATGTGGTTCCTTGCGTCCGCGGCTCATTTAAAGTTATTGTGGTCGTTTGACCATAAGCTCTATTTATTTTAGCGCCATTATATTCAGAAACCCCATCTGCTATAATAGTAGGGCCGTCGCAATAAAAAGTAAAGTAAGTTGACTGCGTTACAGCCGACATATTTCGCTGACTCGTTTGAGCTTTAGCATATACGAATGCCGATTTATCTAAAGTAAAAGCGGAGGTATAAGGTGTCCAATTTCCTCCATCTAAACTATACTGAATAGCGGCACCAGATTGTCCACACGCGATGGATACCGTCTGAGCAACATCAAATGTTCCTCCATTTGGAGAAATGGATGGTGGTTCTGTAGCAAATACAATTGTATTGGTCACAGTCGGAGAAATCGCATATCCTGATTCGCTAGCTCTAGCTTCTACATGTGTAGAATCTGACACCGTAAAAGCAGAGGAATAATTATTCCAAGTTGTTCCTCCATCTAAACTATACTGAAGAGTATAAGATGAAGAACTCCCAGTAATGGCCACAGTGGTTATAGAACCATAAGACTCTGTCTCAGTAGCTCCATCCGCGGTGGCTCCTCCGTTTACATTTATCGTAGGAGAATCAGCTTGAAAATTTATTGTGAAGGAATATACGTTGGAATCATTGTAATTAGATTTAGTGGCTTTAAAATATATCGTGGTGGGAGTTGTTATACTCAACGCTGAGGAATATGTATTCCAAGTTGATCCGCCGTTTGTAGAGTATTCTAATGCGGCTCCTGAAGTAACTCCATTAGTCATTGTAACCGAAACGCTTGTTCCATCCCACCATTTACCACTCTGACCACTTTGTACTTGACCTGTACCGGGAGCTCCTAGAACAAGAGAGTTCCCTCCTATCGAGATAGAAGGATCGGCACATTGGAACACTACGGAAAATTTAGCATAGTGAGGGGTGGGCGACCAAAGATAAGCATAAGATCTAAAATACCTATTGGTTATTGTATTGGTATTATCTGTTAAACTATATGAGCCTGAGGAATATGTGGATGAGCCAGGATTTGTATCAAAACCATCCGCTATTGTATTGGTTGAAAGCGAATTACCCAACATAGGATCCATGCTATCGTTATAATATAAATACATCGTTGTTCCAGGCATCGTAGATGGGTCAATGGTTACATTCACCGAATTATACGCTATCTCGGTATACCCGCTAGAATTAAGTTCTGGATTTGTGGTTTTTGTTACAGTGTGTCCATATCTTTGTACTGGATAAGAAAAGGAGACTTCTAAATCAGCTATTTGAAAATATCTGAGCCAATTTGTAAAAATCGTGGTGGCGTAAGTATAATCTCCTACAACCGGTTTAACCATTATGGAACGTTGTACAAGTCCTGGTTCTGCTGAAGGCGCTCCGTAATTATTATCGATAATACCTTGGAGATTATTAGGAGCCTGGGTTATGAAATTCCCACTTGTTCCATCGCCAAAATCCATCAAGAAAATTTCACTATATCCTTGATCAGCATCTTCTCCTATCCATCCAACGCTGGAATAGGATGGGTCAGCACCATTTATATTCAATTGCCAAGGAGTGAAAGTATTGTTGGGAGTGGAACTGTAATCAGATCTAGCACCAGGTAGATTACTTTGACTCCACCCAAAAAGAGATAATGGAAATGGTTTGCGAATAGACTGCGTGTTTGTAAAATCATGCTGGGTCGACGCGGCGAGAGAGTAACCCCAACTTCCATTTGGATATTTATATATATAATTAGATGAGTATCCAAATATATACCCAGGTTGAAGTCCGTATAGTTCGATTTGGTAAGAACCTCCAGTCTTTGTAACAGTGGTGCCCCCATTACAAGATATACTAGCTGTAACCGTATACGTTGTGCTGTCAGATAGATGATATCCAGCAGAAACATTAACAATCGTGCCGCCATTTAAAGAATAAGAATATGCAACTCCGTTTCCATTTGAGTCTCTAACCCATATTGCAACTATCCATTGTAACAGTTGTCCAGAAGCTGTTGGCGTTTGAGTTGGGGCATTAACTGTTACGCTCATTGATAGAGGAGATTGGGGACCATTTGGAGTGGTCTCGTCTGCATTTAATTTGACTACATAGATATTATCCGCAAAATCTTGACTTGGAGTCGAAGAACTGGGAACTACTGCGGTTGGAACTCCCCACGTTACTTGTCCCCACGTTACTTGTGGTACAGTATTATAATTCGCATGAGTGTAATTATTAAAATAATCTCCCTGTGTTTCATAGGGGATCGAATAGTAACTTTCTGTTGTCGAAGCGATATTACTCGGATTAGTGTAAGTAACATATACTTCAAAATAATCGCCGACGGTCATGCCCCATTTAGAAAACACTTGATTTGTACCCGAAAATCTGTTAGTATATTTTATATTACCATCGTTTCCTCTTTGGTTTATAACAACGGTAATATTCGTGTAACCGGTAGTAGCATAAGTATTCACAGTCGTAGTTACAGGAATTCTAAGATCTTCGTTAGTATTATTATTATAAGTATAATCCGAAGAAGCAAGATTTCGACTCTCTATTTGAAGTGGATTAATGAATACACTAGCTAACTCTATTACAGAGCCACCAAATGGATTTGGTATATATATAGCAAAACTCTCGGATCCATTACCAGTCATGGGATTTACCCCCTTTTACTTGATTTTTAATCGCATTTCATTATAACGTTCTTGATTAGATATTATACTATGAGATAATGAGAAATACATATATAAGAACAGTAAAACAAAAGAGGAGTTTATGTCAAAACTTATATTGTATATAACGAGATGGCAGCTGAGTACACCTATACTTGCAATCTGTATAGGTTTCTTACCCGGTATAGGATTTAAAAATGTCCTTATCAATACTATAATCGCTAACTTCATAGGAGCGCTTATATTCTTTCCTATAGATACTTTGATTTTCAAAACGAGACTAAAACCCAAGGAGGCAGAGAGTGTCAGATCCGCGACAGAAAATATACAACGAAGACTCTATTAGAACTTTAGGTGATCTTGAAGCAATGCGACTTCGTCCTGGTATGTATATTGGTTCCATTGGTCCTAAAGGTGTTTATAAACTCTTTATGGAGCTTTTCACAAATGCTATCGACGAGTATAATGTTGGACGCGTCAAGATCATCAGAGTCAATATCAATACTAAAGAATTTATCTATTCAGTAGAAGACGATGGGGTTGGTATTCCTCTTGGTAAGATCGAAGACATTGTGGCTAAAAGACATACTGGTGGTAAGTTCTCTAATGACAATTCTGTCTATTCTTTCTCTGCTGGTATGAACGGTATTGGTCTAAAAGCCAACAACGCTCTTTCAGACGAGTTTCACGTTGATGTAAGACGAGATGGAAAACGAGTTCAATACTGGTATTCCAAGGGAGAATTCGTCAACAAGAAAGAAGAAGATTGGACAGGACCTTCTGGGACTAAAGTAACTTGTCATCCTGATATCAGCGTGCTTCAAGATATCACAATCGATAAGAAACTCTTCTTAGAATCTATAAGAGTAATGGCAGCTGTTAACTCTGGTGTTAGGGTTCTTATCGATATTGACAATGGTAAGGAAAAGCACGAAGTATATTCAGAGAATGGTTTGGTCGATATACTCGATCTCAAAATGAAGAGTCATCATATCCACCCTCTGTTTAATCCTATTCAAGTAAAATCTCCAAAAGGAGATGATGCTGAATATGAAGCTGTGTTTACTTTCACTCCATCAATTGGTGGAGAAATAATTTACTCTTATGTCAATGGTCTTGCAACAGCTGAACACGGTAATCACGTCACTGGATTAAGAATGGCTCTTACTGAAGCGGTTAAGAAATATATTCTCGCAGGAGATTATATTCCAAAGAACGCCAAATTTGAAATCACTGGTGAGGATATTCGAGAGAATCTCTTTGGTGTGGTGTTGGCCAAGAAAACAAATCCCTTATTCGATGGTCAAACAAAAGAGAGATTCAACTCTCCTAACTTTGATATCTACGCTAAAGGAATTGTTCTACCTATAGTCAAAGACTGGTTACAAGCTAATCCGGATGATGCGGATAAGCTAGCCAAGCAAGTTGTTAAGGTAGCTAGGGCAAGAGCTGCGGCTAGAGAGGCTCGAAATAATATTATTAAATCCTCCGGGACAAGAAATGGCCTGATGGATCGCATCGATGTGGACAAATTCAAATCTTGTAGATCGAAAGATCCTAATAAGATCGAATTGTTTATCGTAGAAGGGGATTCCGCTGGTGGTACTGCTAATGAATGTCGGAATACGGAGTTTCAGGCAATTTTCTCTCTCCGAGGAAAACTCCAGAATGTCATAGCAAATCCTACAAAGTTTAGTAAAGAAATTACTTCTTTGTTGGACATCTTAGATAAGATCAAATTTAACAAGATCATTATCATGACAGATGCTGATGATGATGGATATCATATCGCTTCATTGGTCACAGGGTTCTTCTATAAGTTTCATCCGACTTTGTTGGAAGAAGGAAGGATCTATATCGCCTTGCCTCCCCTCTATTATATCAAAGCAAAAAAGAATGGATTCTTTGTAGCAAACGCCGAGCACTATCAAATGGTCATGCGAGAAGTTGCTATACGAACATTCGAGCTTATTGGTCCAAATGGCGTCAAGGCTTCAGAAGAATTATTCCGAGCCTATCTGCATAAGATTGGTGGGTATAAAGATTTCTTAGAAGCAATCGCTAAACGATATAGCGCTCCCCCACAGCTTATAGAACTTATCGTAAGAAACTATCAAGACACTATTGATGGAAATTTCTCAGCATATTCTCAATTAGATTTCAAAGTAAAGATTCTTGAGAAAAAGCCAACTCATGTTCTCCTCGATTTTGATAGGGGATATGAACATCCGTTGATTAAGGTGGATAGGAACTTTTATGAGGAAGTCTATGAGCCTTTGATAAACTTTCTTATTAAGATTAAGTTATCCAATGTTCGATTACGAGGTATTAAGAGTGGTAAAATTTACGATGGAACCACTTATGATATCGCAGGAATTATCGAGTCTGTAGTTATGGGTAAAGGTGTCTCAGTAAACCGATTTAAAGGATTAGGTGAAATGAATCCTTCACAATTGGGTATCACAACTGTGAATCCTGGAACAAGAAACATTGTTCAACTCAAGATGGAAGATAAAGATAATACTGAACGGTGGATGCATATTCTTCTTGGTAAAGACAAAGAAAATAAGAAGAAGGAAATGTTCACCGATGAAGAAATCGAGGATGAGGAAGGAGTTTATGAAGAAGTAGATTAGAAGAAAGACCCTTCGGGGTCTTTCTTTTTTCTAGATTGAAACAAACTATAATTATATAGTATATAGTGTGAAGAAGGAAATAAGGTATTGTAAATACTTATCTTTCTCACATAAATAAGGTTCTAAAGAAAGAACCAAAAGGAGCCTATCATGGCTAACGTATTTTCAAATTTGTCTAATGACCAGATCGTTGCGGCCTTCCGTGCCGCCGCCAGCGCTCGCCACGCACACAACTACGACGCAAACGTCGTCGTTGAGGTCGCTCGTAATAAGGGTGCCTTACAAGGCATCGACGGAGTGACCGCCGACCAGGTGGAGGCCGCTCAAGAAATTCTGAGCTATGGCGGCAAGTTCGAGTTGGAATCACAGTTAAGACGGCTGTCGAAGTCGGCTTCCTAAAAGAAAGATCGGGACCTTCGGGTCCCCTTCTTTTTTTATTATTTTTTTATTTATATATTCAATAGCAGAGTCAAACAAATATAAGGAGAAATATATTTATGATGAACTTAAATGATTTAAAGGTGATTTCTACGGCTCGAACTGTCATAAAGAAGATTGGCTCAACTAACTGGTATGATAAAACTGGCAAAGTGAAGCAAGACATTTACGAAATAATGAAAGAACTACTAGGGCCAGACATGATATCGATTGATTACCTGACAGAACTTTTGGATGCTCTTTCGCAAGAAAACGAACGTTATGCAACAGCTTTAAGCAAAGTGGTGTGAGGATATCATGAAGAAACCAAGAAAAGTTGTAGCTATACTCACTATGGAAAATTCAATTAATAAGGAGTTGGTTTTCTGTGGTTATTACCATATCGGAAACCCCAACAGGGTGCCTCAGTGGGGATTTCCTACAGGAAGTGTAGAAGAGAACGAAACACCTCAAGAAGCGATGGTTCGAGAACTCAAAGAAGAGTTAAATATAACTATTTCTAAGGGTCAACTCTTCCTCGTAAAGATCGTTGATGATGTGAAATATGAATTTTATGTATGGTCCGTGGGGTTAGTTCCTTACGAATTAGACAGAATTCTTTCTACCATGAAAAACAACGAGCCGTCAAAACATCAAAGTCCAGAATGGTTATCCGCTGAATCTATCGACGAGCTCATCCCAATCCGTCACTGTAGATCAGGAACTATCATCGCTTTAAGAGAGTATAACAAATGGAAAAACACTCTCAAGAAGTATAATGATCGTTCCATGCGCCTCATTAATAAAGGATAAAAAAAAGAGGGCTTAGCCCTCTTTTTTTAATTCTAAGATATAACCATATCATCGTCCACAGAATTAGTTCTTGATACAAATGAAGGGATGAATCCAAATTGAGGTTGGAATACAGGTTGTTGTATTTGAGTAACAATTTCTACCTGTTCTTTCTTCAATTCGGTATCTTGAGATCTTACGAATTTATTTTCTTTTCTCATAGCTTCCAATCTTGTCTGCGGAGTGTCTATAACCAATCCCCCATAATCAGCAAGATCTAAACTCATGATTTCGCTCAAACCACCAAATTTCTTAAGTTCTTTCTCATCGTCGATTCCGATAATGAAATTTTCTGGTAATCTGGATTCATCGAGAAATACAAATTCAGAATCATCCGGTTCTCTGACTTCATATGTATCTTCTACTACGGCAATGTCAGAAAACTCATCCGTATTCTTTTCCTCACCAAAGACTCGTCTCCGTTCTATCCCCATTCTCTCAATCAGTTGATTAATGTGGGGAACCAAATCTAGGACATTCGGAACGCCTAAGAAATGAACTTCGGATGGTGTATTAGCATAATCAAACTTACCAGTCTCCGAATCGGTAAAATAATCCTTCAGAGCATTGGCGCAGACTAGCCACATGGCCATCTTTTCTTCAGGCCACACACCTTCATACAGAACCTCCATTTTGTCTGCTACAAGCTGACAATGGATCAAACCACTAGGTTCCTTATAGCTAGACATTTCGATGGATGTGACCTCCGATGTCATATTTCCATTTTCATCCATTTCGAATTCGGTATACGTGCTGGTGAGAAACCTGATGAACGCTGAAACTAAAAATAGCATATGTTTCTTTACAACAAATGGATTGAAGACTTCGTTGGTTTCAATCTTCCGAAGTTTATTCCATTCTCCATAACCAAATGGAAAAACCAGAATTCTTTTAGGTCCAACGCCTCCAGACGCATCAAAACATCCATCTATAGGTCCATGAGATGCATCATACATAGTACCATCGTTGGCTATCTTGATATCCGCTAATCGAATGAATGGTAAAATATATGCTATGAGTTCTACGATAGCATCTTTCTTTGCCATATTTTTTCTCCTCCTTCCCAATCACTGACAAAGTTTTCTGTGATATATCCACGAGCAAACCCTTCTCTCTCTTCTCGAGAATCAAAGGTTGAAGATATTGCGCTAGGATATCCAAACATATTCAAAGCTTCGAACAACGGGGAATTGAAATAGAACGATTGATCGCGCGATTCAATCGTTCTTAATATTCTACAATGATCAGAGATATTTATATGATTTCGAAAACTGATGTTATTCAGTTCTCGATGTAGAATTTCTACAACGGCGCCATATGGATAGATGTGCCCATATACCCTAATAGTCGCGTCTTCCCTTCTACATATATCTCTGAAACCCTTATTCATAAAGCTCAAGAATTGAATGAAGTTTGCGATATTACCTTTTACGAAATCTTTTTTCACAGGATATTTAGAATCTATTTGGATATCTAAAAGGTTAAATCCTATAGAACTATCAATAATCACATTTGCGTGATATGGAACGTGCATCGCTGCTACACTTAATGCTGCTAAGATATATCCATAGATTGTGAAAGGAAGATTCATAGTATCTTCAAATATCTCGGTGTTTAATGGAATATCTCGATTGTCGATTAAATAACTATCAGTTACAACCTCCGAATATAAAGAAGCTAAATCGATCTCTGGTTTTCCAGAGATCGGTTCATTCTTCTTAATGGTAATATTTACTCCATCGGGATCGACGAAGTTCCAAGGCTTTTGAGATGGGTATCCTCCGTTGAGATATCCATAACTCATTACACTAGAAGTGAAATCTTGAATTTCCCCACGTTCGTCGAACCGAGTGTAGATAAAATCGTTTACTTTAATCTTATCTTTCTCTTTTTCTCCGAAATGAGAAATCTTCAGATATCCCCCTTGTCTCTTTTCAACTTCGATCCAAGTATCCAGTCGAATCTTATTCTCTGGATGTACATGAGCGACTCGACGGATACTTGGAACTTGAGTTTCAGCGAGAGATGATGGATATATCAACATTATTTCTTTCCTTCATATATGAATATATATTTCATTAAAAAGGTAGATCAGTAAAAGGTTCGCCATGATAATATTCTTCTTCATTTCTGAGATCTTCACCTACGTCTACTGCAACGGTTCTTGTTGTAAAATCTCTATCGATAGAATGAATGATATCAGGCTTGAAATCATGATCTTTATAGATGATCTTCATCTTATCTCCTATGAGTAAAGGAGTGTACATTATTCTTATGGATCCCCGCTCTCTTTCAATCTCATGAGCCGTGGCTTTGAGATTTTCTATAGAAAATTTGATCTCGTTTATCACATTTTCTTTATTTCGATAGCTCAGGAATGGTACCGTTCCGTTAGAAAGTTTTGTAACCCCCATCTGTGTATCATACACAAGGGTCATATCATCAAACATTGACGTGACAATCGAAGAACTTTCAAACATTCTTCGAATCATTTGTCGTTCACTTTCTCCGTCAACGAGAAAAGTCTTACCCATAGCCATAGGAAATTCTGATTGCGGATCCTTGAATATAGAGAAATGCTCACAGAACAATGGATCCCACTTCTGAATATCGATATACTTGATTTCGGTAAACGGATCTACCAATTCGTGTCCTCGAAATACTTCAGACATTACAGTGGATTCATCGGCAAGACCATAATAATCCCCTGTCGTTCTCCACATATGATAAGGATTGTAGAATGGCGCCGGGGCGATTATAGGAATATCATCGCCCAGGAAACTACCTATAAGAGGATTGCCGAAATCATGAACCCCTCTACTACAAATAGCGATATCTGAAACATCCTCACTTCTCATACCATTTTCATAATGAAATCTATCTATGATCTCACTGCTATATGCATTTCGAAATGTGAATACACCTTCTTTCGCATTAAACATCCCATTCGCAAATAGAACATCGAATGTGTGAATATTCATATTGATGAGGGTGGAATTTGGAGTCTTAATATGATTTGTAAAAGATTTATGAGAATCGGAAATAGATAGATTCACCAAGAATGCTACACCACAAGGAGGTCTATGAATATTCACTTCCCCCCTATTTGCAGCATCAAAGTCTTTCTTTTCCACGATGAAATAAATAATTCTTTTAGATTTCATTATCCCTGCTGATTCAAGATAACTGCTAGCTTTCGCTTTTTCAAGTTCGACAACGGTTCTATCATCAGCGAATAATAACGGATTCATCATTAACAAAATCTTTACCCTCCACTAAGATAATTATTAAAGTCGTAGAATACTACATCTGATTGTGTTCTTGTCCTTTTGAGATATCCATTTCGAACATCTTTTCTAAGAACTTTAATGTTGAATGCTCCTTTATTAATATCTAAAAGAAGTCTGCCTTTAAAATCGAAGTAGTCCCTCAATTCAGTATAAGCATCTTCGATTTCCATCGCGTATGCTCTAAAAGAATGAGTCTTATTAATTCCTCGATATAAAGGATTTAATTCAGATTTATAATCCGATATATAATATCCTTCTTCAGGATCAACCATTATGAACATGGAATCGACCAATCCAATCATCATAGCAAACTGGACTTTGGAAACAAACCGCATTAGCCCATCTATAAAGTATCTTCCAAGATTTTGATTCTCATAATCTCTATTGGGGATCCCAACTTTTAGATGAGACTCTTGAGAATACTTCTTTTCATACCAATCGGAGAAATCCAAAACGCAAGTCATTATAGTAGTATCTGGATCCACAAGAGTGCCTATATTGGTTCTATAGGACAACATTTGCTCTCCTATATTGGCTAAAGTATTTAACCAATCTTCTCTCCGCAATCCGGCTAAATGCTGATGGGATTCAGTATAATATCTCGGATCTGGCGAGAAGAGTATTTCGTTAGAGGGATATCTCATAGGCATATCTGCCATAGCGGCTTCGAAGCTTGTGGAGAATTTTTCTTTCTCATAACCGATACACCCGTTCATAATAGAAGCGTTTGAAACAGAATCAAATTCTACTTCTACCGACGGATTCACGTGCATATCTCCGTCTGCTCCTATAATAAAGGGATCCTGCAATACCTTTCCTCGATACATAAACGAAGTTCGGCTTCTCATGGAATCCCGATTTCCCACAAACAACGAAGAGGATGTTCCACCAACCTCTTCGGACTTATTTATAAGAAATATTTCATAAGGATTCTTGATGAGATCCTTTATTGTAAATAGGATTATAGTTCTAGAATGTTTTACAACAGATGGTAATTCATTCACAGACTCTATAGGATTCCTATTTGGAATAAATAGCATCATGTTAGACCACCAAAAGATTAAAGAAATTCAATACATCTTCCAATAATCTTGTTTCATCCTTTTCTATAGTTTTTCCGTTCAAAGGATTCTTAAAATCAGAATATACATAATCATTATTAACAATCATGACTATCTGAGATCGAATGAAATCTTTTTCTTTCTTCGCAAAAACATTGGCGATATTGTCGTATTTAGAATTCACCAAATTTTTATAGATAGGGTGAGTGGAGATCTGTTCTTCAAATGATTTTGAAATTCTTCTGTAATTGTAAACGGTTCTCTCTGCCAATAGAAATTCAGGCAGATGATGAATCCCAAGTCTATGCATTATCTTAGATAACGCGACAAGGAGAACAAGGAACTCTTTTCGATTACAACCGAATATATTAGCAGACCCTCCAAAAGGATTTGAATAAGCTTGCATAACACAAAACTTTTGCAAATCGTGAATTCTCCTAGGAGTATTGTAATAGAAATCCAATTCTCCTGGTTCAAATGTGATATTATTACGAGCAAGGATCTTGTCTATAGTATCTTGAGTAAAGAAATTTCTGAAAAGAATTACCGATTCATCTCGTTTCACATTGTACGAGTCGAATACTTCGGCTTCCGATGCAATGGAATCATCATCAGATCCTTGTCCATCTACATCAGACAATTGATGTATTTTGAATGGATGTTCTTTTCTAAACGTCCAGCTTGTGAAATATTTTATTACTGTGATGATCAAATTCATTGGCTTCTTATCGAAAACCAATTTGAAGATGATATCTGTAACAATTCGTTTCATCCCATCTTCGACAGAACTTTCTGGTGTCTGATTAAAGATAGTAAGCTGTTCCCACATACCATTATCAACTTTCTTGGTTTTCTGAACAAAGCGTTGAACCTGAGTATGAAGTTTTGAGTAAACATTCACGGACGTCTTGTGTTGCATAATTCGCCAGATGTTGATAAAGACATCATAGAAGAACTTTCGTGGATCAATTTTTCTAGAAACAAATACGAAATGAGTAGCTAAAGGAATCACAAGACGACAAAGATTCGCGATCACATAAATGATCTTGAAGTGACGATTCATGAAAGTTGTACCTGGATCAAATTTTTCGATTTCAATCGTGCTATCCACGTCGAATTCGTAGAATTCATCTACATAGGCTTCTACCTCATTGATGAGCTCCATCGTCAAAATTTGAGATACTAAATCTCCTGTGAATCTTAACGCATCTTCATTGTACATTCCTGTGTCGATAGTTTTCTTGATAACAAACATCGCGTAGAGATATTTTTCTGTAACAGTTTGATTCCTGGAAAGAATGCGATTATTCTCGTCGCAGATTAGAGGGATATTATTCCCATAAGCTTTCTTTTGAATTAAAGAAATTGTAAAGTCGTCGAATACACTAGCGTGTTCCCCGAAGATCTTCTCAAACTCGACGTGTATCTGTTTATCCGCCTTCTTCAAATACTCTACAATCGCAGGCGCTTTTTTCTTTACAACCTTTCTCAGCACAGGTTTTTCCAGACTCAATTCAGTGATTTTTTCCATAGTATTTCTCCTCCGCTACTATAAAATATCTAAATAAATTCTACTATTAAGATTTCTTCTTAGAACCTAAAGCTTTCGCCTTTAGAGAGCTTTCCTTAACACGCATTGAATTCGAAGTTGTATTTCTTAGATTGTTTTTAGCGTTGGACGCTTCTTTAAGATCTATCTTTAACTGAGGTCCATTCTTCATAGAATTGACCGCTATCTTATCAGATCTCATACTATTTCGCAATTTATCTGTTTCAATATCAGAAATCGAGCCTTCATCCTCGTTTGAAATCGGTCCTTTCTTTTTCTTCTTTTTCATTTTAAGTTTCATAGCTATTCTTTCATCTTTCTTAGCATCTTGAGAAAGAATTAAAGCCGTGAGGTTTTCTATTTTCAAATCCTGTTGTTTAGCAATAGTATCAAGTATCTGCTTTGAGAAATAACGATTTCTCTGAAGATAAAATGTGGCCATCCATATAGATTTTTCCAATCCAAGAAGATGGCTTCCAGGATTCTTTATCTTAGGAGCGCTTGTTATAGCTTCTTTATTGAGGAATGAATTATTTAAAAATGTAGGAATAATTCCTCTCTTATAATAGACGTAAGCAAAAGCGTATACAAAAGAAGGGCTGTTAGAGAATATTCTAACTCCATAATTCGCTATACTAAACTCTGCTTTGTCTGTAGAAGATTTAGGATAGAATTGATAAAGGACGTCATAATAAATAGGTTTCAAAGAATTTTTATTTTTTTGAGAGGGAACACGAACTAGGAGGATATAATCCTCCCCATCTTTTACCACTAATGGAGCTTTTATTCCAGGACCTATATTTGTGAAATATAATTGAGCGAAGGCCTGCTGCTGATATTTAATAGAGATAGCGGCTGAACCAACACCTAAAGGGTGCATTATGTCTGATAGGGTAATGGGTTTTGCCATGTTAAAAGGTCTCCTTTTTTTCATTCGCATGTTGAGTTCTCTTTTGAATGATATATTTCACTATGAAATCACCAATCACAAATCAATATTAAGGGTCTTACATCATGAATTACAATCCTGAAACCGCCGCTCCCCACGTCTATGAATTCTCCCCAGATCTATTTTTCGAAAAGAAATCTTATGCCTACCGTATGAAATATGAAGCTTTAAACAATATGTTTTATAAAGAAATTTCATCTCACGATGGTTCAAGTTTCAAATTTATTATGATGATCAATCTTAAGAAATTTGTAACTATGGATTATAAGTATAGATCTAGTGCTATTCATAGATATGCTGCCGCCAACGGGGATACGAGCGATGCGAATATAAATAGAGCTCTGGTTCTATCTGTTTTTAATACATTGGCTCATTATAATCACTTTTTCTACAACAGAGTTGGATCTCATATTTCCTTTGCGTTATATTTTTCAGATACAGAATCTTATTCTAAACACAAACCTTTTATAGATCTTCTATCACACGTCTGTTCTTTCACACCCAATATTCATCTTATCAGAGAGATTCCCGCTACTAACCCGTTTTCCCAAGCTCTTGTTGCTCCTGGTTTAGCGTTGGAATTATCAAAGACTTATAGAGAATCAAGAAAAAACGTGAAGATGCTTTGGTTGGGTCCAAACGCGTTAGAAAGACAGACTAATATCTTCACCGATTCTTTCGAAATTATAAGGGAAAAGATTGAAATGGAAGATCCCAACTCAATGTACAAACCCTCTTCGGATCATAGACTTTTTGCAGCAAAAGGTGTAAAAGAAGTTCTTATGCACAAGAAGATAGTTTCTTGGTGGGACGATTTATCATTCGTTAATAAATCCCTCATCTATACTCCTTGGCTTGGTATAAGAAACTCTGTATTAAGATTATCCCTTAATCTCACAGATAAAGAGAAATCCAGATTAAATTCAGACTTTCCATTTAAAATCGGAATAGAAACTAATAAGAATTCAATCGACAATATGATGAGGGTATTAAGCAACCAAGAAGATCTCTTGAAAATGAATAAAGAAGAATTACGAAATATCGTATTTTCTACAGTCGTTAAAAAGAATCTTCAAAATCCTCTATTAAAAGAACGTCACAACGCTTTCTGTTCTTTAATAGATATTCGAGATAGACAAGATGTGTTAGGCTCCATTCATTATTTCCTACCTCTCTGGACAAAGAAAATGCGAGATAAAACATTGTCTCTATCTCTATCTAGACTATTGAATGGAAACGAAGGATCACTCAATACAGAATGGTTATTTGAAGGAGTAGGCTATGTCTGATAGTTCTTCACCGTCAGCGTTTTTTCAATATAGATACTATTTTGATATCACGCTGATGTTTGGAGACGGGTCCACAATGACCCCGATCCGCGTCAATTCAGTACAAGAAACTGGAAATTATCATAAAGATTTCTTTTCATATTTTGAAGTGGAATTCTTGATATCTCGTCAAGATTCTATGAAAATTTATAAAAACCAATTAAATACAACAGTTCATCTTATAAAAACTGCTTACAAATACCGTACTCCTAGCGTCGATCCGACCAATATGGTAATAGATCAATCCGCGACAGATACTTATCACGAAGAGCTCGAGAGCCAAATCAAGGAATTAGATATTGTAATGATTCCGATTTTTAGCCACGATTCTTTTCCGACGAATCTGCCAGAAGAAGAGTGGGAAAATGATAAGACTGCCGCGGATCCAAACCCTGAGTCTGGAATATCCAATAGATTGATGGACACAGTTCCTATTTCTATAAACATGGTTTTATATTCGCAGTCTGCTCTCGTCACAAATAAAGGCGCGAACATCAACGCTGTTCTTAAAAATTGTTTACCAGCCACAGCTTTGGCTTGGGCTATATCCTCTTCTGGAGTGCAAAAAGCTATTGTAGATACACCAGATAATAACTATCAAGAAGACTTTATCATTCTTCTTCCCTATAATCTAAGAAATACAATACATATGATTCAGAATAACTATGGGTTATACAAAGATTCTTTGGTAGCTTTCTTAGATTTTGACACTCTTTATGTCTTGAATAAATTTGGCTCAGCGCACGACTTCGCCAACGGGGATAAACCATTTACGGTTATAAATTTCCACGACCCAAAGAAAACCCCGATATTTTTATCTACTTTAGATGAATCAAATAACGCTTATCAATTTCATGTATCCTCAAATCCTAATCCAATAGATATAAGAACTTTAGCCGGAGAGCTAGTTGGGGATCAGATTATAGCGACTAATTTACAAATGGCTATTGGTTCTATTGTATCAAAAGATGGAAAATTTGTAGGCTATAACCCAGCGGCCGCTGCTATTGATAGGCAGGTGGATTCTCATTCTGCTAGCGGAAATAAAATCCGTTTCGAATACGATGAAACAAACAATATGTTTCTACTATCCAGTTTTATGCGTGAGCTCTCTGTAAAACAATCTATGTCTTTCCACATCCCAAATGTCTATACTCAAGCTTTCAAAGCTAATAAGATTATCACCTTAAACTTTCCTCAAAGTGCTCTGAAACAGCAGAAGTACGGAGGAAATTATACAATCATTGATACTCACATTGGGTATCTTCCTATAAAACCAACATCTGGATCTGAGATGGTGGCTAGTGCTACAGTAAATGTTCAAACATTGTCTCAAGATCACGTTTCATCATAAATAAACTACAGGGGCGTTTGCCCCTGTAGTCTTTATCCACCTATTTTCTTTTTACCTTTAATTTTGTCTTTAGCATTCTGCACAGCTTGTTTCCATTCTTGAATCCTCTGATTTCTTTCTTCAGGTGATTCTCTCTGAGAATTTTGATTTTCTCTCTCCGAAGGAGTATTGGTTGCAATGTTGTGAATACCTTGCTGTCTAGCGCTCTTACTAAAGCTTTTATTCTGAAGCATACCTTGAGCAGATCCAAGAATCTTTTCTCCTTTAGTAGAAGCTCCTTTTTGTTGATATCCAACGTTTTGAGAGAGCTTATTAATCTTTGCAGTGGAAGCTACACCAAATCCAGATTTATGATATCTAGCGTCAGTAGCTTTCTTCTCAGCCTCCAATAAAGAACCCATACATTGTCTGGCCAGGGTATCGACTCTGTCTACCATATTCATATAAGAATCACAGCATTGTAAGACATAGCTCTTAAATGTTAAGAGCTTTGATACAGAATGTTTAGCAGCTTTCCAAATTCCTTCTACCAGTCTTTTAGCAGATTTTTCTGTGTCCGCGTTGGCAAAAGAATTGTTGGATTTATGAACCTCAATAGAAGAAAGAGATTTTTTCTTCATATTTTTGAACGCGTTGTAGAAATTATTATTAGCAATATTATTTATTTTGCTTTTGATATTGTTCACAAGTTCCATCACGGGAATCTGTTGAGCATTCTCCATTATCTGGAAAGATTGAGCGCTTTCAAATACTTGATTAACCGGAATATCTTCCAATCCTTCATGTGCATTGGCCACAAAGAATGAAACTATCATATGATTCGGAGGTGGAACCTTGCCGTTCATAACAATCGATTCTCTTGTATATCCGTAGACTTTGTGATCGTTGGGAATAATAGCGTTGGCTATTCTTGACATAAAAGCTGAGTAGAAAGCATCGGAAATTTTCTTTGTTTTCTTTAAATCAACCTTCATGTAATTATTCGCAATTTTTATTTGAGAATCCGGATCTGTAGCCATACCAATACCATTCAAAGTATTCTGCAGTTCTTGAAAGATTTTATTTCCTGCATCAGCTAAGCTTGTGATATAATCTTTAGCTGGACCCATAAGGGTTTTAACAGGATCGCCATTTAATTTATTCTCTTTAACAGTTGCTTCGTCTCCATAATGCTCTAATAACCCATCTATTCTACCGATATACTTTTTAAAGAATCCTTCTTTACCGAGGATCTTATTCATCAATAGTTTAGCTTTTTGATTGAGTTTAAGAGCTGTTTTATCAATTGAGGCGTTGTCTTTCTCAAATTCTTCTTGTGAGGCTTCGTCTCCTCGTTGATCAACTGTCTTATCATCATCAACCGGATTCTTTTGCGGAGAATTATTTGGAGTTTGCGGAGCGGCTTCTGTGGAAGAACTATAAGAGCTATTGTTATCACCATCATCGTCGTTATCATAATTTCCACCTTCAAAAGAATTCTCTAAACATTTATACAACTCAGATGATTCGAAATCGCTCTCAGTAGAGTCCTCTCCCATAACAGTATTCCACTGGAAAGTGATATACTCTATGATTGCACCGATTATAACAACCAATCGATGAACCATTAGAATACCTTGGAATATGTCGGGGTTATCCTCCACGTATACTCCACGAAGATGATTCCCTGCTTGATCCAAGAGCTCGATCGCGTCTGCGTCGGCTATGATGGTCTCAAAACATTCTCGATGTTCATCATATGTTTTATCTCGGAAGAAAGTAGACACAGGGACTTTATTCTGAGCTATGTTAAAAATATCAGAAGCTCCTAATCTTTCTACTAATTCATACATAGAATTAAGAGTTTGATAATCTCTCTTATCAAGAGCTAAGAAAATATTCCCTATAGAATCAACAAGCATGATAAAGAAATCTTTATCTATACCAAATGTGATGTTAGGTACTTCTTTATCTCCGTTTCCTGAGTAAAGAAGCTTTTGTGTAAACTCGTAATAACCCCTTTTAAAAAGAAGCAGACTTTTGGAACATATGTCCAGAATAGTTATAGAATCTTTTAAGAGTCGATCTGCTAAAAACTTTCTTGTCGTTTCTTCTTTCTCTACTTCAAAAATTCTTCTACCATGAGGCCATAGTGAACCAAATATTGGAGTAAGATAGGAATAAGAATTGTTTTCATTTTCCATTTGTTTTTCGTTCCTCTATCTCAATGTTTTGGATGAAATAATATTAACCAGGCCACATTGGCCTGGTTAACTTAAAAACTACTCGGTTTCGGCCGCAGAAGCGGTCGTCGATTTCTCAGCCGCTCTGAGCAACGCCTTACAACAGGTCACAGCAAGCGACCGTTGTTTCATAGCGATTGACCATGTGGCATAAAATCTTGACGTCTGATATCCAGAGGATTTACGAATAAGCTGAAGACATTTTACAGCCTCTCCCACAAACGCTTCGTCGCTCTTATCTATCTTCAATCGCTGGATTTCAGAAAAAACAAGTTTATCTAATGTAAGCTTTTGTTTTGAGGTGTTTATATAAGATTTTAAAGTTCCGATAAAAGAAGAAGAAAGAACAAAATCTATTTCTTGAAAAGATTTGAACAATTCTCCAACCGTATGGGATTCAGATTTCGCAGATTCTCCATACATATCCACACGCGCAACACTTCCTCCAGAGAGTAGAGCTGGTCCGCCTTTATCCGAACGTGGATTTGCCGATTCTTGCAAAGAACCTGCTCTCACCGAAATTATATCTGTGTAGTCTCCTCGAATCTTTTCGATTAATTTTTTCCGTTCGTCTTCGTTTTTCTCTTTGACTACATCACTGAAAATCTTAATTTGTTCTTTGTATGAATCTATAAATAGTCCGTTTGTTCTAATTGTTGTTTCGAAGAATGTTTTCAAACCGATTAAGATTGGGGTGCCAACAACCGTCACATCCTTAGAATCTTTCAAAGCTTCATAGGCTTTTTCAATTTCACTTTTGTATCTTGCATAGAAATCGGATTCGCCCTTAGCGAGGGGACCAGCTAACCAAACCTGGATACCTTTGACAAAGTTGGCGATAGCCAGGATCATTCTCTGGAAAAATTCCATAATGGCGTTTAGGACGTTTTTCCAAAATTGACCGGCTTTTTCTTTTTTCACTTTGACATCGGCAGCTTCGGTTTCTGTACCTGATTCCAATACAAAGTATAAAGGATCAAGTTTTTCTAAACCAAATTTTTCTTTTACGGTTTTCACCAAACTCACCGACTTGTCCAATTGTCTGATAGACACGTCTAAGTAAGATTCAATGGCGATAGCTTCTCCGATTAAACTTCCCGCTTCCATGAAAAAACTTTCCGAAGATCGAGAAGAATCATAGAGAATATTTTCGATTCTGGCGCTATTGAGAATTCTTCCACCAGTCGTCTGACGCTTGGTGCGGAAAAGATCTCCCTGCAATAAACTCTCTAGAGTTTTTTCAGAATTCTTTTTTTTGTTCTTCGTATACAAACCCATTGGATACCTCCCTAATGGCTAAATTAAGTTTCAATGCCTGAATGTTCTAAACACTGTCGTCATCTTTATGTTTTCGACAGATATTTTTGAAGATAATATATCGTCTTTATTGGTCATTATCTTTCTTTGGTTGTTCTTTACCGAACGTTAGTCCTTTCTGCTGATTATTATTGTTTTGCTGTTGATTGTTTGTCTGGTTGTTCTCTTGTTGTTTGTTAAATGAACCAACTAAGTTGACGATGCTAATATATTGACTAAAAATACGTATACTCTTAGTATACAACTTTCTCGCAAACTCAAAAGCCAACTTGATACTATCAACATCAGCTCCCTCTTGTTTATTAGCTCCGTTAAGAACGCCTTTTGTATTCTTCAAGAGGTCAGTCACAAATTTTGTGAAGTATTGAAGATAGTTCGTTGAAATAATCATCTTCAAGGATTCTTGAATATTTGGAGTAGAAAGAGGGATCTTCTGTCCATCGGGAGAGAACGAATCTATTTCCTTGATAAACTTCTCGATTTCATTTCTATGCCTTGCAGCATCCGAGGTGATAAAAGAAATAGCTGTGGGAGGAAACTCCCTTTGAAAATCAATGATAATCTTAGGATTAATAATCTGCTTGTTCCCACCGTTGCTCTTAATATTCTTTTCTACATTATTCCAATTGGAATTGATATTTGCGACTTTCTTATCGATACCCATCTTTCGGATATATAAGACAGCCTTTTGAACCCATTGTTGAATCGTGGCGACAAATTTACCAAGGACAGCTTTGATGTTATTCCAAGCTCCTCCATTATTATTCTTCTGATTATTGTTGTCTTGCTGTTGTTGATTGTCATTATTCTCAAGCGAGTAACTATTTCGGGCTCGTTGACTTTCTTCTGAGAGTCTCACAATTGTCATAAAAGAACTTATAGATTCCACCGTATAAATGGATTCCATTGTAGCTTCTGATAAAGTATTATCATCCACATCATCTTCAGACATACCACCTATAGATCCAGCTTGAACGATCAAATCGTCCAACGACCCAGGAACAGGAGATATAAGATTCCCTTCTTCCATATCAATAATCGATTCTATAGCTCTTTCAAATCTCATATAAACCTCTCTATGCGTTTCATCTATAAAAATGTTTTAATTTTAATATAAATAAACAGCGGGAAAAGCTCCCGCTGTTTATATTATTTAATTTGGTTTTTCTTGTGTGAGGAAAGGCTACTCTTCGTTCTATTCTTCGCCTTTCTTCTCCTCTTTATTCTTAGTCTCGTTAGTATTGTGCTTCTCTATATCTTTCTCATCTTCAGCAGATTCGATCGCGTCGTGAAGAGCGTCGCCCACTTTAGGAATTAAAGAAATAATGGATTTCGGATTTCGTACAAACGCCATAAAGTCATAAGATACAAATCCGATCACCAAAGCCAATACAAAATACGCTATATCTTTCCAATGAAGAAAACCTTCATTACAAAGAACCAGAACAACCATAGAAACAATAGAACGACCAAATACAGATTTAGCAGACGGTTTTGTTTCATCCACATTTTGAGTATGACCACTTTTCTTATTTTTTCTTTGTTTTTCTTGTTCTCGTTTTATCGTCTGCATTTCTGCAAGATAGACTCCGGAGGACACAAAGATGTAAGCCACGATAAGCGATCCAATGTCCATAGTCGTTCTCCTAATTTGTACGCATAAATCTACTCGGATTCATCATCTTCTTGCATCATCCTCTTGGTTTCGACATGCACCACATGAGCTGTAAATAATTGTATGACCAAGAAGATTAATCCAGTAGAATACAATGCGAAATACTTCCAAAATAGAGTAGTATCCAAATAAGTCTTTTCCTCTTTCAAACATACATCATATTTTTCCAAAGAAGATGACACTGTCGTATTACTCATTATAGCGTCGTAAAGACTAAATCTTTGTATCACAACCAAAGGGGTAGAATCTGATCTACGGTGTCCTCTGTCATCCACTATTGGTCTTCCAGCTAAATCTTTCTTCGGATAGATATAAACCGGGTATCCAAATTCAAGATATTTAAAACAGTTTATATCACCATTGTTTTCGATGAAGATTTTTTTCAGAGATTTAATCGACATTGAGTCTATAAAATTAGAAGATCCTATAGTCGACATCGGAAAGTTTTGAATCAAACGCGAATCCCAGAAAATTATGTCATCTAGTCTTCCTGAAGAAATATCTGGACTTTCGAGATTCGAAAGAATAATGCGCTTTATGGCTTCATCATAGATATACTCGTTTACGTATCGTTTACTTTCATCCGACCAGTATCTTATCGCAGGGGAAGAAGTGGAATTTAACGTAGAATAGTCTGTGATAATGGTGGTCAAAGACGATACCATCGGTAGATTTAAATCATCTTTAACTCCATTAAGATCCGTATACTTTTCTGCGAGAATTTTCCCGAAACTCTCAATAAGAGGATTGTCTTCGTCTGACTTATAGTCATAGAGAAAAGCGAGCCTAGTCAGAAAAGAAACTATCTCTTCTTTTGAGTATCGGGTGAGGATAGAAGAAGAAATATCCTCCGCTATTCGATCGGCGTTCATCTGTGCTTTCTGATAGTTTTCAGAAAGAACAACTCTGATTAGATCGAATTTTGAATTCCTATTTTCCTGCACATAGGTGAATCCTTCTGTCTGTAGATTTTGGATATCATGATATTCCTGATACCCGAGATAACAGAAGAACGCAAACGTTAAAATTATAGCTATCTTAAATTTCCAAAGAGTTAGAAAACGCATAATCATCCTCATAAGAAGACATCGCCAATGTCTTTAGCATCAGCTTGTCCGGGTTGAATTTGATCTTCTTCAGCAATTTCTTCTTCGGTTTCATAAGTAGCTTTTGATTCATCACCAAGGGTCTTTCTTATTTTAGCGTCCCAATCAATAACGACGGCTTCTTGCTTAGCGATGATATCTTTTAATTTCTTTTTACGAACAGGATCGTTTGTAGTTTCATATTCTTTTTTCAGCGCTCGGATATTGTTCTTAAGGAACTCGGCGTCGATTTCCAGGTCTCTGGCGCTCGCTATTTCCGCGTTAGACATCCAGTAGAACATATTTCTCAGAGCATACAAGAGAACCGCTGATACTAAAGCCGATATAATAACAGCCGAAGCTATCATAATAGCGGTAGCGGTTCCTACAGCTTCAGAAGCAATTTTCTCGCTTTCTTTCTTAGCTTCAAAGAGCTGTCTTTTCTTCTCGATAGAAGATAAGATAGACCCAGTAACTTTCTGTTTTTCTAAGAAAGGAAGAATCGTCGCGATTCCCATGGTGATATTATTAGAGAAGCCTTTATGTTCTTGAGTAAGTTCCATCGCGATTTGTTCTGGGGTTTTCCCATTCGTATAAAGCATCTCATATTTAACGAGATAAACTGTCATAGTTTCCAAATAGTAAGCTAGACAGAAATAAAGCATAAGATACAAATTTGCAATGTCTTTAGTAGCTTCCTTAAGAGTAGCGTCGTAGACCTTCTTCATAACGTTGATGAAAAAAGGAGAAGTCAACAACTTCCAAGTACGCACATATAGACCAAGGCAACTAAATTGTACATTCGAATCTGTAGAGATCAAATCAGAGACAAAAGATACCATGTATTCAACTTTGTCGATAATTCGAGGAGATCTTCGTGTATAATCACCTTTGGTAATCTGTATCGCTGTGATATATTCTTTGAGGATTTTGTTTGTCTGTCCCGTTTCCACTAATGTAAATTTTTTCATGATGAATTCTACATCTTTTGATAGCTTCTTTTCATTTACGAAGTTTGGAACGGTGGACGAGGCGTTGGTAGCTTTCTTATCTTCCTCCATAATCCTCTTTTTTATAGCGCCATAAGTATCCTTTTGAAAAAGCATATTCTATCCTCTTTAAACTTTGGATGAAAGATTTGAAATAATTTTGATAAGATCTCTTGAAGGGTCTGAATCCGCTTTGTGAATCTCGGACAGAGTATACAAAATCGGTTTTGTATATCCAGCATAATAAATGGAGAAAATCTCCATATCCGGGTCATATACGATAAGAGCCATCAAGAATAATTTATCCACAACTTTGTAGATAAGTTCTGGGTGTGAAAGAATAAACTGAGGACTGAGTTTCGTCGCTTCAGAGATTTCATCTTTTGTAGCAACAATCGTAGCCGTTGGCATGATCTCTGTATGAGCGACGTCGCTCATAAACTTATCGTTGATCAATGAAAGCATCTTTCTGTGTTCAAGATTCTTGATCCACGGATGTCTTCCCAACTTCTTGTAGAGTTCAGCATTCTTTTTGGCGAGATCCATCTGAAGAACAAAATCTTTGAAAAAAGAAATTTCTCCAGTTGTAAGTTTGATCCATCTTTGTAACCAATTCTTATCTTGAAGACTAACTTCGAATAAAGATTTGATCTCTGTTGATTCAAGGAGGTGAGGGACGACCTTGACGATAATCGGTACAACAACCTCTCTATCTTGAATCACGACCCTCAAGTTTACAATCGTTGGACCTTTCTTGGCTTCTATCTGGTCTATAGCGTCTCTTGACTTATAAACAGATTTTTCCATTTTGTCACCAGACTGTTTTGCAGGCGAACTTATAGGATTGCTAAACTGACCAGGAGTTGCTCCGGGGGCCGCAGTAACAACGCGACGAGGCGCGGCGGATGAAAACGTGGCCTCCAAAGACATATCGTCTCGTTCGTCTCCGAAATCATAAGCAGCCATAGAGTCTGTAACTAATTGAGTTGCTCTATCAACATCGACCTTTTTAGGAGATTCAATAGCATACTTTACATCGGGGTTATCCGCATCTTTCATAACTTCTGGACTGACCGATTCGGCAGCCAAAGTCATATTGATATAATCCCCAACTCTTGTTATTCCTCTCATGGCAATAGGATTAAATCCTGCAACCACCATTGTGAATAGAGCGTATTGCAATTCCTGATATTTGCATATCGAAGGGAGAATTCCTAATTCTCGAATGCTTTCACTAAGCAACATCGGATACATCAGTATCCCCTCTCTAGCTTTTTCGGCCAATGTCTTAACACGGCCAAACAATTGGGGTAAGTTTACAGATTTATACGAAGACGCTGCGTCTTTTAAATCATTTGAGCTTACATATTTTGAACCATATACACCCACATTTTGGTATGCGTCTCCGCCGCCTCCAGTTTGGGAGAGCAGGTTGCTTATACCAGCCAATGCTTCTAATGCTCCCATATCATGACCTCCTTCAAGGGTTTATTTCTTTGAACAATTATGCATTTACTATGAATGAAAATGTCTTCATTAGAATGTTCGAATAGAGATAAAAAAAGGAGCTTTCGCCCCTTTTTTTAACGATCTAATCTGAGAAACTTACGAAGACCGCCTTTCTTTTGTTTGGCATGTTCTTTAGCATCTCGAATTTCTTGAAGGATATCTCGATCGGCTTGTGCGTGCATCTGCTGAAGAATAGAATCTGAAGATGTGTCTCCGATATCTATCCCGTCGATTATCGTTTTTATCGTAGATTTAAGATCACCTTGTTCAGATTCTACAGCAACTTTCTGTTGTTCAGCCGGAGCCGCAGTCACATTAACATTTATCACCGTTGGGTTATTTTGGGTCCCTTGACCTTTGTTAGTTTTCACCATCTTTTACTCCTGATGTTATGGGTTTAAAATGCGTTCTCAACAAATAAATATATAGCTAAAAGCGGAGTTGAATATGTCAAATAGCAATCCAACTACTAATTTTTCAATTGATACCATGACGGATTTTTCGAACATCGATTCTATGGATGCAGGGACATATGCAGAAAGAATGCAGTGGGCTTATTCCAAAGTTCTCGACGCTGCCGGTAGAAATATGGCAGATCCTCTCATAGGAAACATGAAATATTTTAACGTATGGGGTCACAAACCGAGTCTTGATCCAGTTAGAGCTGGAAAAACGTATGTCTTTATGACAAGACCAGATTTAAATTTTGGATATTTGCCCAATTATCTCACCGTTCCTTATTTCAAGATGCTTGCTCAAACCGAGATAGGCCGAATATTAATGCAATATTTAATGTTTCCAGGTTTAACCGGAGACGTTCCAGAAATTCCGAACTTTGGAAATGCAGACGGAATACGAAGTAATCTTATCGACGATGCTGTTTCTACTTCACCTTTTATACCTCTTGTAACAAATCTTTGCACTCAAACAAACGGTGGCAAGGACTTAGTATTAGACGTTCATGAAACAGACGCAGACTTTAATGGAAATAAAAATCAATATGCTGCTGGTATGGATGATATCTTTACTATCGGTGAAGTTACGGCTGAGTATGAAGATGCTCTTTATAGTCCCGCGTTGTTCTTGAATTATATATGGGCTCTTTATGCTCACTGTGTATCGAGAGGGATTTGTGTCTCCAAAAGGACTTATTCAGTAAATAAGATTATCGATTATTTTGCTTCTATATACGTATTTGTCACCGACATGGATGGGCAGACTATAATAAGATGGGCAAAATATTCTGGATGTTTTCCGAGATCAGTTCCCATGGGATTGATACAACACAGCACAGATCTAAATATCGAAATGTTGCGTCATTTTTCTATTAACTACGCCTATAACGCTTATGAACCAATGACACCAGAAGTGATCACAGATTTTAACGCGTTATGCACACCATATATCAATACTTTGCTCACAGGAGCTTCAGGATCGGGTACAAACGCGATGCTCTCTTTATTGCAACCTGGAATCGATGGAGTCCCAGTTAAAGCTGTAGAAAGTCCTTTTGCAGCTGTAGACGATTCTAGACTTGATCGAATGAGAACTTGGTATGGTGGTCATCCGTATATTTATGGAAATAAATTAGTATTCTTAAGACCGAACGACGTTAGTCAAATTCCTACCGGATAATAAAGGAGATATAAATTGGCAGCATTCAATCCTATAGAATTGGGAACAATGAAAAGTTCAGCGGCTGTCATCAATGGGTTCTCTCAACTTCTTTCTCAAGGGTTGTTGAATCCTGATACGGCTATCATGTCTGAACCAACTGGATTTATTAATATCGTGATGTCTGCTATTGGAGAAAAAAGCGCTACCGCCTTTTTCGAACAGCAGATGTACAAAAACGAAGCTTTGCCATCTACTGCATTATTAGTTTCTTCTCTTATTCGCCAATTAGATTCTTCTCAGATAGGAAAATATTTTGCTAATCCATCAAATTTCACATTTGTGTTAGGTATAGCAGAATCTGATTTATTATCGAGAGCTGTTCTTCAATCTAATGGCGATCTTATGATGGTTGTTAATAAGAACGCGGTTATTCAAGTTGGTTCTTACCCTCAATTTACTTTAGACTACAATATCAATATTGTAATATCTAATTCTAAAAGTCCTAATTACACAATTTACGCTGTTTACGATACTTCGTTAATTGATTCTGCTATCTCTCCCATTGCTACACCATATATCCCCTCGAGAAGAATTGTGTACAATGGACAGAATTATTTAGCCTTGTATATCAACGTGAGACAGTATAATAGAGCTAGTACGATTGTTCAATTGGCGGGTAGTGATTATAGACAAGATTATTACTTTCCTTACGCAAATGAATTAATGGGTTTTGAAGTTTACTATACACCTCCCGGAGGATCAACTCCTCAACTTTTAACAGGACAACCCATAGGAGTCCAGAACCTTCAGGGATACAATTTCTCCATTAATGGAGGAGCCTCCAGTAATAGCGGAGGAACAGTTCAGTTTACTTTCAGTAGGAATCCGTTAGCTTTCCAACCTACAACAGGAACGCTGGTGTTCAATATCTATAACACACAAGGTTCGCAAGGAAATTTCAATATGCCAAATCTTGGGTCTTCGACAACGAATATCCAATTTATTCCGGCTCAAGATAAAAATGTGGCTGAACAATTGGCTTATAATGGAATCATCCCAATCATCTCTATCAAATCTACAGCAACCCAAGGCGGACGAGACCAGATGTCTATTGACCAGCTCAGAAGTTATGTTGAAAACCAGAATAGAAGTGGTGGTAACGTAATTTCTCCTGGTGAAATCGCATTCAATGCACAGAATGTTGGTATGACGGCTTCTCAAACGCGCAACGATCCTTTAGGCATCGAATGGAGAATGAGCGGTAAGGTAGTCACCTCAGACGGAATAGTTGTTCCTACAGTTATGAAAAATCTTGCTCTTTTAATAGGACAAGGAAATAATCCTGTAACAAGTTTTCCATTATACAAAAATGATATAGCCGCGTTATCTATTCCTCCTGGAACAATCTTCAATCGATCGCCCAACCCCCTTACATCTGATTCAAACGAAATAGACTATGTCTTATCTACGGACGAAACGTCAGACGCACAATATACTCAGAATTATCAGAATGGACAAAACAGTGATTATGTATTCCCATACTTGATTCGCGTTGTTCCTTCTGGAAATTTAGCTACAAACGTTTACGACACGTCTGTCAACGCAAGTTACGCTACAGATTTTATTTTCTTTAACTTGAATTCTCAAGATAGAGCAAGTATAACATCGGTTGGTATTTATCGAAACGCTACGATCAAGGACCAAGCAACGGGATATGGTATTTATCAAATCACATTTCAAGTAAATGTGGGAGATAATATAATCCAAGCGCTGAAAGGGAATAATAGTCCTAGTCCTATTATCTGTAAGATTCTTTTTACAGCAGCAAACGATCCAGCTCAACAATTTGTAGCCAACGCGTATGTAGCAAAAAATTCGGACGGATCGTTAAATATCTCCGGAAATCTTGTTACTTTTGAAGCTGATCTGTATACCGACGATTCGATAACCGATACTCCGGCTATAGTTATTAGAAATTCTTCTATTACTCCTTTCCCATTTATTCCAAATCCTTCTAACTATTACCCCCTTGAAGCATTGCAGAATGTCCAGATATACACCATTTTGCAAACTATTGGAGGAGCTACGAGACCAGTATCACAATACGATTCGATTTTGACTCCAGCCGATATAAACAATGGATATTACGTATCCACAATTTATGAAGCTACAGATATCTCATTATTCTCAGATCTTACCAATGAGATAAATATTCAACCAGATATTTCAGTATCGCAACCTGTCTATAAAAGATATGCCAGTAACGTCTATTCGAAATATACTTCAACACAGTATGCGCAGAATCCTGATGGAACTTATATGACACAGAACACCCAAATTCAAGTAGCTGGAACTGGTGGGGTTATGGAAACTCAAACTTTAACTTCATTCATTCCGTTGCACGATGCGGGAGATATTGAATTCAATGTCTCTACTCAGAATAATCCAACTATAAGTCTAAATCAAAATAATATAGTTCCTCAATCCGATTTCGTTTCTGGAGCCACAGTCAATGCTTCATCTTGGACTTTGAATAATTCGGTTTACGCCTGTAATATAAACATTGTAGCAGATAAGCTTTATGTTTATTTTTATTATTTGAATATAACCACTCCAGCTGAGGTAATCTTACAAGCTGTCATTAATTCATCTTCTTCCAGAATCACTATGAGTAATATTGGAAATGGTATATTTCAAGCAATAATACCTCTATTGGATAACAACGGGAATCCCGTCTCTCTTTCATTCAATTTTACTTATGCTATTGGTCCTATGGTCACAACTCCCGATATCTTTGAGGTAACCCCCATTATATTAAACCAAGTTGGATCTTTGGTTTTAGATGCGAATGGTAACCCTCAGATTTCCGTTGCTGGAAACGTGATATTATTATTAAGAGATGTTCCAATGTATGATCGGATTTTCTCCATTGATAGATTCGAGGACATTCTTACGGGGTATCAATCTCTATTGAGCGAAGTTACTGCGCTAGCTGCCAATATTCCAGACGGTTGTTCTTTATACGCTGGTGTATGGCAAACGACTGGTCCTGGACTATGGAGATTGAAATCCAATAACTCCATCTTGAATGATTTAGCATTATCTTTTAAAATAGGATTTAAACTCATTCAGAATGCTTATGGAGTAGATCCGAACTATATTTCTCAACAGATTTCTTCTATGATAGTATCCTATGTAAATTCGTTTACTGGGTATGAATTCTCTGTCATGAAAATGCTGGATTATATCATGACCCAAATACCATCTATAGATTATTTCGAATTCTACGATATGAATATATACGGTATAGATTATCAGGGAAGTGGAAATGCTCAAACAATATTTGTAAATTCCACCGATCAACCCAACGCTACTAATCAAGCGTTGAGTATAAAATATTCTGTATCGACACAAAATATCATAGATGCTACCACTGGTAATATTACTGGTCAACAGTTAATCTTTACACCCGCTATTACAATACTTCAATTAACTTAATAGGAGAGATTCATGGACGATTTACAAATCAGATCGCTTCTTGAACAAGAGCGAAAAGATTTCATTGACAGATTCACAGAGGTTACTCTGTCTACAACGATGAGAAACATCATCGTAAACTCTATACCAGAACTTAAAGGAGACAAGGACAGACAGCTCTTTGGTTCCTCAATGTTCAATTCAAAAGTTATCAATACTTCAGCTAAGATGATTCAATCGTTCTTTAGAGATCAAGTGAATCTTAGTCCTGAAGAAATGGATAAAACAAACTTCTTCGCTTCTGCCGCGGCTTTCTTAAAAGAAAACGCGATTGTAGAGGCTGACTATCGTTTTGACCGAACTCTCGATAAGTTTGAGAGCGGTCAGTTGGATAGAGAAGATCAAGAAGTCGGTATGAAAATAGCCGACGAATTTAAGAAATTGAGTTTTACATCACCCGGACTCCAAGAACGCGTTACAGAATCTTGGAAGATTTTATACGCTCGTGAGATGGATGATATCGTCAGTGACGTAAAGGATGAAGTTCAAAAGGAGGTAGAAGATGCTCAAGATAAAAACAAAACTGTTCAACTGGCTGTTCAAGAAATTCATGATGCTGCTCAAGAAGAAAATGACGAAAACTCCAATACATCCGGGTCCGATACGAATGGTTCCGGAGACGGTGGAGATAACGACAATGGTGGTGAACGATTTCCTGACTCCGGCGGAGATGATACATCCGATAACGGGGGATCCAGCTCTGGTGACGGTTCTGGAGGGGACGGAGGCGTAGTAGATTCTTCTTCATTCGACGGGTCTTCTGACAACGGGGGAGATGACTCTTCTGGTTCTAGCGGATCCGACGACGGAAACGCAGGAGACGACGCCGAAGAAGTGAACGACGAAAATAAAGGTGAGGAAGATCAAGATACTTCGAATGATAATTCCGGATCAGACAACTCGGGAGACTCTTCAAATAACAACTCTGGATCAGATGACACAGGAAATGGGAGCGATGATAATCCTCCTCCTATGGCAGATGGTTCTTCAGGAGATGGTAGTGATAATGGCTCGAACTCTAACAACGGTTCTTCGAATGATCAAAGCGGCTCCGATGATGGTTCTGGTAGCAGCAGCGGCAATAATAACGGTAGCGGCTCTTCCAATTCTAATGATAATAAGAATAATAAAGGATCTGGTAATCAATCATCGGAATCAGCGTCAGCTCTTCCAAAAGAACCAAAAGTCGATGTAATAACTTATAAAGCTTATGGTTCGGCTGAAATCGAAAAAGCGTTAGCAAAGATATCCAAAGAAACCAACCTCAAAGATGCGGTTGGTCGCGCAGTTAAACTTATTGAAAAGAATTCTCTTTGGAGAGCTGTTAAAGATGAAGAAGATTTAACCGCGGTGAAGAAAGCTTCAAAAGCTTTGAAGAACGCTAAGTTTCTTACAATCAAATTCGGTGGATATTACGCCTTAGCCAAAGTCACCACAATGAATGCTTATAACGGATTAAAGAAGAAAGTTAAAAAATCTTATCCTGAATATCTCGTTGTACCTTTCGTTAAAAAGAATGAAAACGGAACCAAGACATACAAAGTTGTAAAGGTAGCTAAGAGACAAGGTGGTGTCGATTATAAGTCGATTGAAGCGTCTCGTCCTATGACCGGTAACGCCGTGATCGACAAATTCATCCCAGCAAGTCCTGCTTCTATCTCTGAAATGAAAGTTCCCTATGCACAAGAAATGATGGAAAGCTTTTTAGGAGTTGGCATTGGATCTACAAATTTTGAAAAACAAATCAACAGCCGCCTCGGAACATTGCGAAGAGCAGCTGAATCCGATAAAGGGTATGCAAGCGTCCTACCAAAGCTGGATCTCATTGAAAAACGAACCAGAGAAGCTTTGGCACTTGCCAATCACTATGAGCATTCGTTCGATGTATTGGGAATTTCGCCTCATGCAATCACTCGATCAAAGGATCCCATTGCCGTCGAATCTGCAAAACAAATTGTCAACAGATTTTTGACTGGACGTGGTAAGATCACGGTGAGACCTCAGCCTCCTAAGAATATTATGCAGGCTGTCGAATCTGCTTTTGAATTGGTTCAATTGAAACAGATTCGGGAGAGTGGAAGATTTGATCATATCTCTCGCGAAGATATTATTTCGAGAGAATCGATGCTCTTTAGCAATATCGACGATTTTGCTGCCGGTGACCAAGCAAAGATTCACGCCATTCTGGATATCGGCGGAGTCAAGATGAACAACGTGTTCTATCCTGATTTCATCACCTCCACTGGTATGACGATTGCTACTCGGGATGTCAAAGACAAATCCGAGATCGGTAAAACGGAATTAGTTGAACGGATTATCGAGAGATTCAAAAAATCTTTTGCTCGCGATCCAAACGATCACGACATCGAGATCATTGAATCAATGGTAGACTCCAAGACCGAGCCATACCGATTGGCCAACCTCTATGAGAAGTTCTTAATCGCCGGTGGGCAGACTGCTCTCGAATCTTCAACTCCTCTTAACGGAGATATGGTAGAAGTCAGAGCGCGTGTTTATACTACCTTGGTTAAAGCTGTAGAAAGACTGAAGATCGTGAAAAACAGAAAAGATCTCGAGTCTCTTGAATCCTATCTCATGGACGTATCCTTCTAAATATTCGAGAACACCCCATTTAGGGGTGTTCTCTTATATTGCCTTAAAAGTGGAGAATAGTACAATTATACACATTGCGTATCAGAGTGTCTAATTTTGAGTTTCAGGTGCTTCTTTTACAGGGTTTTTAGAGCCTAAAAATCAGAATCCTGATACATTAACGTTACCGGACCCAGTTGTAAATGTTCCATTTCTTAATTCAGTTGATGCTTCGAATCCATTATTATTTGGGAAGAATCTTCTAACAAAATTTAATCCTCCTCGAATCAAACCATTGGATGTGATAACGTTTGTGACAGTATCAGATATATTTGATAAAGAAGAAAAATTCTGGAAAGCTCTTTTGATTCTCGCCAAAAAGAAGTTTGTATTCTTGAAGATATAATCTTTATAGCTAAGAGATTGTGCGGACATAATCCACATCCAATCCAGAAGCTGAGTGTTACTAGCGTGGTTAAAGGCGCCTTTGTTCATAGAAATCATAAAGTCTGGAATAAGATCTTTAATAACAAGAGTGGCTGTGATCATCTTAGAAAGTCCATCGATAGTCATATCGTTCTTATCATTACCTTTAGTCAGAGTAAGAGAAGTGACCATTCCATAGTTACACGCGAATAATCCAACGGCATATGCTCTTATAAGAAATGGAGACATGAAGGAGTTATTTCCAACTTGTTTTGGAGCTGCCATAGCAAGTAAACACAAAGTTGGTATCATAACATTTTCAAATACAGAAAGCTTGTCTCCATATGGACTATAGAATTTAAATGTGAGACTATAGCTTCTATCAAAAGAAGATCCAGACCATATTTCAGGAAGAGATATTCTACCCACACCACTTTGGACAGCTGCGAGTTCTGCAACTGGAGCAGTAGATAGAACAGCGCTGGCGGCTTTGCTTTTCGTCCAATCCAATACAGCTCCTGTTAGTCCAGAGAAACCACCGCTTTGTAATGAAGATATGACATTAGCTCCACCTTCCGCATTCTGTGTGTAATTTTTCTGCGCAGCCTCATTAATCTGTCCCATCAACGGGTGTTCTTCCGTCGAGTTGCTCCAGGTCTCTGAAACGCTAATATCGCTGGAAAGAAGAAATGGGATATAAAGAAGAAGATCCGATGCAGCTTGACCGACGAGGTTTTCTGTACTATCAATCACAGATCCAACAGCGTTGCCTATTTTTTGTAGAAAACCATTATTCCACATTTGACCTTTTCCTGTGTTTCCGGAAGAAGAGTCGCCATAACCTAAACTTTTATTGCTACCAAGGAACTGACGGATGTCGAGTCGACCTCCGATATCAGGGTGTCCACCAGCATATTGGAAACCGCCCCATGGGGAGAAGAAAGGTTTGGTGCCAGAAGATGGAGTGGGGGTTGTTCCAGGTGCAGATGTTGAGGGGTCGATAGTTCCATTCACGGGTTGACCCGATGTCGAAGGATCTGTTAAGCCCAAACTCACCGCCATATCAAACATAAGTTCGTTGACATAATCGAAATAAACATTCATTGTTTCTCTAAAGTTTATAAGTTTTCCTTTGGCATTAAAGAAAGAACTTACAGCATCAGAAAAGAAACTACCTAAATTAGCTAATGACTGAGTTATTCCTCCGATTATACCACCTTCTTCTCGAAGTTGTTTATAATTTCCTTCAATATCCTGTTTACCGAAAATCGCGTCTAACGCATTTATATTGCTCACATCTTTACCAATCTGAAATTGAACAGCTCGCCAATTCTTTTTAATCCTTTCTCCATAAACTCTTCCAATTCTATCGTTGGATTTTGGTTGGAATCTCACAAGAGGGTCAGATGTAGGAGTTGTATATCGAATGTCGTCCAACATATTAGACTGAAAAGAAACGTTTAATGGAGGAACACCGGGAGATCCCAATGCTAGGCCATAATCCCAAAAAGCTCTCCAAGCTCTAGAGTATGTAGAACTAGGATCTATTGGAGCTGGGCTTGGATTATTGGAGTTGGTCATATCATAGTTAGAAGAATCTGTTACGATAGATTCATCATACACGATAGTCGTCATATCCATTCCATATTCTTTCTCATAAGTAGAAGAAGATGTTATAGCCTCGACGCTCATAGGGGATATATAATCCAACCCCTCATCCGATCCGCCTCCATTCACGGTTCCTGTGTACTTTGAAGTATTGGCATTAAACATCGTGCTAATATCTTGATATCCGGTCATTAATGATTTTAAATTTACAGCAGCGGCTCCAACACCAATTGATTTCAAAACTTTCTTTCTGTCGATAGCATTTTGTTCAGCAATTGTTGGAGCTCCATTATTAGAATTTGTGCCATAAGGAATAGAATTAGACATATAGATTCTCCACTATCAAAATGTTGGGTTGTGTGGGAAAACCCACACAACCACATTATTTTTTTAACTGCCAGAAGCTACTTGCATTCTAAGATCTGTAGACGTCGTACTAACTCCGCTATTGGCTAGCCTTTGGGCTGAGTTCTTAGCGTTTATAGAACTTCTTACAGCAGCTTTAGTCGCGTTGTAGTTCTGAGGATTTGTCACCTTCGACGGCATGGGAGCCGGAGGGTAGTTTGTCTGAGTAGGAGCAGGTTGATTATTTTGTTGCTGTTGATTATTATTACCAAACAATCCTGCTAAAGATTGGAAAAAGTTAGGCTTATTCTGCTTATCTTCTCCAACCTTATCTCCAACACCAAACTGATATAATAACTGAGCAAAAGATTTAGCATAAGCCACCATAAAGTCTTCTACGACTTTATTATGTCTTTCTTGTTCTTTCTTGATATCCGTTAATGCAAACAATTGCTGTTGTATATGAGAAGTCTGCCCTTGGGCTTCTGTAGCTATCGGAGATGCAGCGAGCTTACCCTTACCAACAGTATTTTTTACAACGTGTTGATCAGCGTTATTTAAACTCGGGGCTCCAGACGCTGATGCGCTTACAGCCGCTGTAGCGAGATCCGATTTACCAACTTTTGGTTTTGCAGCCTGGGGGATATTAGGATTAAGCAAATTATCAAAACTTACTTTTCCATTGTCCTTGTCCTTGTCTCCCGAACCCATCATCTTGGATGCACCAGCAGCAGCGGCTCCTAATGCAGCTGCTTTAGGAACTCCTTCCTTAGGAACAGCTTTAGCCCCAGGTTTTCCAGGAACAGATCCAGGAGCGGTAGGCTTATTATCTGACTTTTTCGGGGTGTCTTTTATGGTCACACCACCGATCTGTTTTGTCAATTCTTGGATATATTCCTTTTGGAATGCTATTTGATTCTCTCTATCTTTCGGCGTACTCGGTTCTTGAAGAACTTGGTCACCACCATACTTTGCTTTAAGAGCGTTGAATATCTTTTGTGACGGGTCGTATTTCTTTTGTTTCCATTCATGGTATTGATCTATGGTTTTAAATCCAAGTATAGATTTACACTTTTCATCTCCACCAAAGAGTTTCTCATCCCATGTCATGGATTCATAATCGTTAAGTCGTCCAACTGATACTCCAAGAAGCTTTGCTCTGTCGGAGGCAAACTTCTTACCTCTTGCTTCCCATTCTTTGGTTTCTTTAGAAGCGATAAGATTATAAATCATCGGAGCTACTATATTAACCGGGATTAATCCTAATAATAAATTAGACAGAGCTTTCATCAAACCTGCAACAATTCTCATACCCAAGTTTGGTTCTGTACCCTCACCAGTATCAAAGTATCTATTAGCTTCAGCCATTCCTGTAAGGAAGTCTGCTGCTGTCATAGCCCATCCTATGGGAGTAGCTATCTGAATGAATTTCTTGAATAAGTCTTTAGCAAATGTGGCAACAGCACTTTTCGCTAATTTCTTGACCACAACATCTGCTATCTTTTTACCTATTCCTTTTGCGATAAATTTCTTAAAAGGATCGTGCTCAAATAGACCAACGATAAATTTACCAATCTTCTGAACGATTCCTTCGGCCTTTTCACCGTCTTTGAATATTTTACCCACTTTTTCAACTTTGTTTATTTCAGCCAAAGGCTTGCCAGCTAATCTTTTACCTATATTTCCGATTCGTTTACCCATATTGGCTAAATGCTTTGGAACGTTAGCAAAATGTTTAGCTGAGTGCTTCAATAGATGAGCTCCAACGCCCATTCCCTTATTTATAACTCTTAGACCAGCTACAGCTCCAGGCACATTAGAAAGCGACATGGAGTTAGCAGTTGCTTGATCCCAGCCGTTGACTTTTGCACCGGTCGGATCGTAATGTCCTGAAGACCCTACTCCAAATGCGTATCCAAGTCCTTGTCCAGCATCAAGTTTGCTCATAGTCTTAGCTTTCATGCCAACGGCTTTTGCTCCTTGAGTGGCTTCATAGCCTACAGCCAAACCACCAGCCCCAAGCATCGCTGCTCCTCCAAGTCCTGTGGCCAAACCCCCTCCGATATCTCCGAGTAAGGACGCGCCGCCTTTCTCTTCGTTACCTAGATTTATTCCACCACCTTCTTTCTTAACTTTAGATCCAGCGGTGGCAAGATCTTTTATAAGTTCTTCTTTGGTTAGAGGAAAACCTCTTAAATGTACAACCGAATTTCTGATGACGTGCAGGTCGGCGGCCATACTTGCAAGATGTTTTTCGTTACTTCGGATTTCCAACTTATGCTCTTGATTAGTATAAGAACCTTTTCTCACAGCCTGGATTTTTGTATTTTTATCATCGGAGGCTTTCTTGTGCCCTTTTATTAATCCGCCGATTCCGTGACTGAAAGCTCCGTGTATGTGATCAATAGCAAATTTTCCAGCTCCTACGGCAGCAGAAGCAGCAGCTCCCACTAATCCTACAGCGCCTTTACCCACTTTTCCAACAGTGTTCAATACCTTACCTAGAAGATCTGTTCTTTTCTTTTTGAAGATATCTGGTAAACCCTTCATACCATAAGTCAAAGATTCATTCTTGTTAAAATTCTTTATAAGCTTTGTACCTTCAGCTTTTGTAATAATACCAGCATCAATCCACGCATTAATAGAAGTTGGAATATCTTCTTTTCGTATATACCCACGAATGTATAGCTCCTGGGCGAATACCATAAGCTCGAGATTGTCCATTTTATTATCTTTGACAAGTTCGATCATGACTACTAAAGTTTCTTTAGCTGTCTTCTTTCCATTTTTCACATCGTTCAGCATATGCTGAAAATCTTTACCACTAACTTTACGTCGCCCTTCCAACGCTTTATTCACAGCTGCTGTGAATAGCATTCTATTGACGCCGGTAGCTACAGTTTTAACAACGTTGAACGCTGTTCCAAATGTACTGTTTCCAAGCAATCTGATGCTCGATCCAGCAGCATTCCCGAATTTCTTTAATAATCCTTCTTTCTTAGAAACCGCCTTAGGCATCTTGACATCCGAATCTTTTAATTCGACGTTAAGTCCGCCGGTATAAGTTCCGACATCTCCTCGGTGTTTGATGTATCCTTCATAGGTTTTATCATCAATAAGTTTATCTTCTTTCCATGATAATAGAACTTTGTCAAGTTGTTCATAAGGAATATTCTTAACTCTAGCCATTTCATCAAGGAATTTAGCAGCTTCATCCGTTGTACAATGTTTCTCTTGAATATAATCTCTTACTTGAGCTAATGCGTCATCATAAGGGATCCTATCTTTTTGGACTTCTTTTATCAACTTGCCTATACCTAGAAATTTTTTCTTTTTACCCAACCCAAGCAAACCTTTGGTAAATCCAGTTACTCCGCCGACACCAGACTTTACAGCCGCGCCAGCAAATCCAACTGCGCCTCTGACACCTGTACCGAGTATTTTACCACCCAATCCAAATGTAGCTTTACCAAGATTTCCAATGTGACCAAAGAACCCTGTTTTCTTTTCTTTTTCTTCTTTCGGTGTTTTTTGTTTCTTACCTTTTCCACCACCTGAACCACCTAGTTCAAAAGATGATAAGGATTTGATCAATTCTTCCAAAGATGTCTTTGAAAATCCTTCCACCCTCACTTTGACTAAATCGTTGGGGCTTATAGACACTGTGGCGTCGGATATCATAGAAGAAGTCTTCATTGGAACAGCAGATTTGACTCTGTCTCCTATTTGTTTGATTCCATTTTTGAAATCATAACCTTTAATCTTCGAATAAACTCCGTTGAAAAGTTTTGAAGAATATGTTTGTAGTTTAGTAGCACTAGACCGCATTCTTGGGGGTATTCTACTCGCCACCGCGTAGATAATAGAATCGGCTTCAGTTTTGAATCTCGATATAATAGTTCCACGCTCAGCATTGTCACTGATTTTATTGACAGCGATGAGAAATTTAGATGCCTGTTTATTCAAATATTTTTCTGTAGAATCTATGTCTCCATCTATGATGGAAACTTCTGTGGAAGAGTTCCGAGAAGATGGTGAAGGAATGACAGCTGATTCAACAGGAATAATATCTTTTATTGAAGAAGTTCTCGGTTTTCTAACTCTCGAAGATTTGATCTTTTCCTGTTCGTGTTTTGCAGCAGCCAGTTTTTCTAAGGCCGGACCCAAAACATCTACAAGCTTCACATCGATAGGTCCTGTGGATTTCTGAGAACTAAAATGAACAGGGGAGAATGCATTAGCACCAGACATAGGTGCATTAGATGCATTTATCAGATAGCTTGGAATACCGTAATTTTCATCTTCCTCATCTTCTTCGATTCGGTTTTTATATTTTTTTGGTATTCCATAATGCTCAGTAGCTCCTGTTCTTTTTATGAGGCTACGATATTCGCTGGGGGTGAATTGACCTCTTTTCCGCAATTCATCTAGAGTAAACTTTCTACCAGCTTCACCATGAACAGCTATTGTTATTTTAGCTCCAGCTTTTCTCAAATGATGTCGCGCTTTAGCACCTTGTTTTAAGGCAGCTTTCTTACCTTTTGTTACAACTTCCGCAACTTTCGTTTTAGCGTTATCAAAAGTTTTCTTTATCTTTTCGACAACAGCTTGAAATTTTCCATATTCTTCTCTTTCTTTCAATTGAGCGTGAATATCATCTTTTTTCTTCATTGCTTCGGCTTTAGCTTTCTCATACTTTTCTCGAGCGCTTTTAGCCATGGAATTTATTTTCTTGAATATAGGATTGTCGGTATACTTGGTTTGCTCGATAATAGCACCTAGAAGAGTGTTAGATCTGGCTGCGTTGATTCTAGATTTTACCTCTTCTTCGGTTTCATAATCATATTGATCGGCTATTTCTGAACCTTCGCCACCGTGGGCAGTATTCCCCAGATGAGCCCAATGTAATAACCCTTCTCCATGATGCATCACTTTACCCAATACTTTATTAGCAGGATTAAATTGTTGGGCTAAAGTAGCTTTACCGGCTATGTATCCAGCTATACCAACCTGGGAAGACGCCGCTCGATGGATACGTTCTTCGCGTGTTAATCTCTTGGCTTTTTCCTCTAGGGCTTCTCGCTTTTCTTTTTCGGTTGTTTCTTGATACTGTTTTCTAGCTTTTTCTCTTGCTTTAGAATCTTCACGTTCGGCCCAGATCTTCTTAAGATGATCGGGAAGTTGATTACCTTCTAGTTGTTTTGGGAATACGATAATACCATCAGCCAATAGATTATAAATTTTCCCGATATTACCAGACAGTGAAGAACCTTCAGAGAATAATCCCCTACCACCTTCTTCGCCACCCAACTTATGAGATATACCTATCGTTCCTACTTTACCAGAGTTATATTCATAACTCTGTCTTTCGTGCTCTAATAGTTTTTTCTCCGCCTCTATTTTAGCTTTTCCACGAAGTTTAGAGGGATCTAGATGCATTGTGGCTAGAGAAGAGGAAGATAAACCCTCTCGATATTTTTGGAGATAATCTTGAGCTCCAACACTCAATGTATCATCGGTATTGAATTTATGAAACATAGAGCTACGTTCAGAGATAACCTGGTTAGTCCCTGTAACATGAGCCATCTGATCACCTTTCTTCAAAGAGTGGAATATCTTGATATAATAATCCAAAGACTTTTCACCACCCTTCAAACCGCGTAATAGGAATTCTCTATATTGACTTCCTTTTTTCGCAGCTTCTTTTGGCTCAAACGCCATATTTGTTTCTATGATATTTTCTTTAATTTTCTTAAAGTCGTGATCTATGACATCGGATTTTAAACCAACGGCCGAAGCATTTTGGAATCCTTTCTTCGCCATTAGATCGTGAGCTGAATTCATTAAAGAACTAGAATTGTTTGTTCTTGTTATTTTATCTTGGACTTCTTTTATTGAACTGGAAGTGGTCCTAAAACCACCAGTCTTCATATCATAGTAAATCTCTTCTTTACCACTCATCGTGGCAAGCATTTTGGATAAATAACCAGGGATAACCTCTACTATAGTACGATGGACTTGGTTGTCAAAAACCGCTCTACCTTTGGGGTCCTTCACTCCGTGGCTACCGGCTCTTCCCATCACATCGTTTACACCAAGATGCGAAGCGATAGATCTTATGATACTATTATTGGAGAATCTGGCAAGAGAGTTCATCTTACCAATGAGAGATCCACCCAACCCTCCAAATATATCATTCATATGACTCATCTTGTTCTTAACAGCTTTGGATATGAATAATCCTGGTATAGAACCTAGGGCTCCATAAAGCATTTGCTTTACCGGATTACCTCCCATCATATTACTCATCTCTCCAGCTGTCTCACCCATCGAAGTAATCATACCTAATGGAGAATTTGCTAGATTACCTTTAAGGTGTTTGAAATATTCCTCTGAGTTAAATCCGCTAGCAAGGATACGCTTTCTATCAGGTTCTTTTAAGTTTTGAGGGAGATTCAACGCTGCATTTATACTGAATCCAGAGTCTAAAGATGTCTTAATATCCTTAAGCAGGTTTAAAGTGTCTTCCTGCATAGAAAGATTCTTAGCTCTATATTCCATACCAGCTGCGATATCTTTTCCATCTTGATCTCTCATGAAATTATACATATTGCTCAAGACATTGTAGATAGCATTCTGAGATTGCATATGTGCTGAGAATTGAGCTCTAGATTGAGCTAAGCTCATTTGTGCTATTTTAGCGGTTGAACCCAAAGAGACCTTAGCTGAAGCCATGACGGCATTGGTTATCGAACGGTTCATTCCTCGCATAGTTTGTATTTGGGCTCCGACCATGGGAGCCATAGATTTCTTAAATGCAACAGCTGTTTTCGCTGATGTAGCATTCAGAGTTTGGGATAACCGATCTTTCTCTCCATCCGATCCTTCGCCTCCGAAGTCATCAAATGAACCTAGATCATCCCAATTCTCCTCATCGTCGCCAAACATCTTGCTGAAATCCATCTCTTCTTCTTTACCGAACTCACCAGTTTTTATAGCTGTGCTAAAATCTTTCTTGAGATCAGTAAAGGTATCTTTTATGTGTTTCTTCCAATCCGTTTTCTCGCTCTTATCTTTATCTCCACCTTTTATAGCGGCGACGGCTTGAGAGCCTATGTCTTTCATAGCGCTGCCAAAGGTTGCAACTTCTGGCATTTGATCTTTAGCATATTTGTAAGTAACACCCACCATAGATTTGGTAAGGTTCTTAAAATAGTTCGCTGTTTTACCTAGAATTCCTGTTGGAACTTTCTTTACGGATACTTTGCTTTTCAATTGTCCTAGAGACGCATCATTTAGTGGGAAAAATTCATCTCCCGATCCAAAATCGTCTGGTAAATTTCCTGGCATTTTATTCACCTCATTGGACTATAATCCATTAATTTTCTATAGGAATGTTTAAAATGATATAAAAAAGAAGGGGATTTCTCCCCTTCTTCTTATGGGTTCTGAGGTGTGATATTCGCGATACTATCTTGATTTCTAAAATTCGTTCTTGTAGTAAGAACGTCTTTTGTATAATCAGAACCAGCATCAGAATTTGCAGCAACTTGTTGCATACGGAAATCGCTGTCGATACTGAACATGTCTTGCATCTGACTAGCGTTGTCTTTGTTGCTAATGATCTGTTGGTAGATGTAAGCAGGAAGAGCACTGTTCATGAAAGATTCTCCATACAGAGCGTATCCTTCAACAATGATCTGAGCTAACGCGTCTACTTCAGGACCATCATCATAAGTTCCTGCAAACTCGATATCCCAAATTTCTTCGTTACCGACTTCACCAATATCGGAAGCCAAGTGAGCCATCTTATCAGTGTAAGGCATACAATCATGAAGAATACAAGCGTACTCGATATCTTCAGGTCGTGCTGTCGGCCCTAAGAGAATGTAGATGAAAGTAGCGGATTTGTTTGCTTGAACGCCTCTGAGTTTCTGACCATAGAAGTGGTTGATACCAATCTTCTTATCAGAAATACCAGAAACCCAATACTTTAAGAATTTTCTTAAAGGAGAGGTTGCGTATTCTGGCATTTTCAGGGTAAGAGCGTTACCAGATTGTTCGTAGAAACCAGGGAAAGAACTCTTCAGTTTGACGATGCCATTGCTAGTATCAATTCGACCAAGGTTGTTATCCGGCAGTCCACCAACACCTCTGTTTTGTTCTTCCATCATCCAACGACCCACTTCAATAACTTGTTGTGGGAAGAACGCTGGCCATTTCAGAACTTTGACTAAGAACATACCTCGACGTAACGGCTCACGAAGAGCGGTATCATCGGGATCATAGTATTGTAAACCCGCTTGAGTGGAGAGTCTCTTTTCAAGAGAACCAGCTAATTGAGCTGTGGTGATCTCCCAACCAGGCACGCTTTTCAGGTAGCTGGCAGAAGAAGCACCAAACCCAACTGGTGTTTGAATATTTATTCCGGTTTGATCAGCCATATTTTAAATCCTCCTAACGCTTATGCAGCGCCTTGATAGTCTTGGATATTTCTGGAGTAGATCGTCACATCAAAATCAGCGATCTCTGAGTCGAAATAGAAGAAGATCTGAGCGCTTGCTCGATTAAGATCAACATCGTTGGCAGATTGGAACACGTTCACAACAACCTTGATAGAACCAGGATAGTTGTTTACGTTAAAGAACGCGGCCATTTCCTTATTACAAGCGATAACAGCCTTGGTCGCTCCTCGTTGATCGAAAACGTATTTGATCAGGATCTTATTAGCGTTTCTCATCGCATCACCAACGATCGCACCATTTCTCCAGAACTTCATCTTAGAATACTGCTTATTATATTGATTCGAAATATTCATGATGTAAGGTGTCCCTGATCTATCCAACATTCTGCAGTACAATAAACTTGCTGCGTCCATTTTCTGAAGGGTTCCACTCTTATCCATCTGAGGAGTCCAATCAAGCTTCATGTGTGTAACAGCGCCGGTATCCATACCACCAACCGTCGAATAACGTCCGAAGTTTGCGTAAACAGCTGGGATATCATAGGACAATTCGTAAGTCTGAGTTACACGTCGAGCATTAGCTTGATCTGTCGTAACGCCAGCGTGTGGGCAGATTACGATATTCCAAGCATTAGCACCAGCGATCATATCGTTGACTTGGGTATACAGTGTGAGAGCTTGTTGGGCTGAAGGAACGTTGATACCGAGATCCAGGAACGTCATGATATCAGGGCGATATGACGTCAAATTGATCATAGCTTGTTTAACAGTCAATGAATAGTTTGCGTCAAGACTGAATCCAGCAGGAACCAAACGCATATCCAAAAGGTCAGCGTTGTAGTCACAATTGTAGAATTGTTGCAACAGTTGTTGTTGAGTGGCAGCAATCCAAGCCGCGTCCACAACCTGAGGCTGTCCGCTGGTAGGATTGGTTACCGTAGCTCCCAATTGCAAAGAACCATCTGTACCACCGCTCATATAAACGATGGATTGTGAAAGATTGATGCTGCTGGTCATTGGAATGATCGTATCGTAGGGGAATGTGTTAAGTTGAGTGACAAAGAAAGGATCGATTTCAGTGGTAGTGGCAGACCCAGCAAAGGGAGCCAAGGCAGCCATTAAAGTATTCCAGTTCGCCAAGTTGTATTCCAATACAATCGGGTTAACGTTTCCTGAAACATCAAGACTTGGGAATACTGAAGTGATCACTTCTTGAATTTGGGTATTGGTTGGGAGAACAGCACCGGGGCTGAATGAAAAATAAATAGAATTGGTAACAGAAGAAACTGTACCATCTCCATTCTGTTCATAAAGATTCATAATGTACCGACGTCCGTCAGTCAATTTCGAATCTCTGTTTCCGTCAATCACCATGCTAAAACCATAGTTATTTCCAAATAAACCATCGGAATAACAACTTAATGCAAAAATAGGATAAGTTACAATTGGGCCGTTGGCGTCGGTAGAATCGACAGGAGCCCAGTTGAAATTAGAAATAGGTCCTGTTACAAGAACCTTCGATACACCAACACGAACGCCGGGTGCTGTAACGGCGACTCCCGCGTTCATTTGAGGAACCGGTACTCCAGCCGCAGTAGTTTGAATGGATCCATCAGCATTTCTTACATACTGGGGAATTGCGGCGTCTTGTTGTACCGAGATACCAATAACGATGAAAGCTGTCGTAGCATCATTCGGGAGGAGACGACAGGCGAAAACCGACGCACCTCCATTGATGGCTGCAACTGCGTTCATACCAGGTTGACCATAAGTATCATAATTGTCGATATCAGAACCAAGAACGTCTCTTAGAGCTGATACCTGCACGTATTCTCGGAATTGTCTATCTCCTTTAGAAGAGAAAAGACCTGCGAGAAATGATAAAGATGGAACAATCGCTGGAGTAGTTGGTACAACTACGCTTTGATCTACCAGTTGAAAAGAGATATTGGGATCTTGGACAGGCGTGACCATATAAATCTCCTTCTTAAATATCTGTTTCAGCAATAATCATAAAAAGAATTATTGTTCAATTCATATTTATGTTAGAAAATGAAAAACGAGGCAAGTCGCCTGTAAACTCAAAAAGAGATACTTTTATATATTTATTTTATGAGATTAAACAGAGAATTTTCTCTAGTTTACTCAACCAGAACCAACAAACCAATGTTGGAAAGATTAAACGAACTGGGAGAAGTTCATGAAGAATTTTCTGGTACTACTTTGGGTTGGATTAAGCATTATCTCCTCCCTAAGTTCCGAATCAAACGACATAAGGACCATGAGAGATTCTCTCGCACTAGCAATGGTGAAAGAGAAAATCGAGAATGTTTCAGAGGTGAAATATCTCGATTTAATGGTCCCCAAGGAATTCCACCAACAGTTTCAAGATGAAACTAGGGGTTGGACACGAGAACAAAAAATAAGAGTTCTCGCGCAAGCTTGGGTCGAATCCAGTGGTTGGAGCGTCATGGAGACAGCTCCTAACTGGGATGGTTCAAGGGACTTAGGACCTCTCGGGCTTAATTCAAACAATTTAAAGGACCCTTATTTTATGAAGAATTATTGGCCTAAAAATAAAGCCAATTTTATCTATAATAAGAACGTCCTTTATATGATTACATGTCTGAGATTTATTCATGCTATATTCGGGGAATTTGGCGTGAGTAAAAGAGAGCTGATCAACTATAACGCGGGGTATAGTTGCGCTATCAGATATGTGATTCCCACCGTAACTCAGGATTATATCCGAAGGGTTATGAATCAAGAGAAGATTATAAAAGATCTTCTTACTTTTTATGCTGAACGTGAGAGGGCTCGCATTTTGTATTTGAGCGATTTAGAGACTCAAACCTCTTACTTCTACTCTGATGATGGGAAAGCAAATAAACAATTTGTACCCATTGCTTATTTTCAACCGTGGTATGAGAGAAGGACTTTTGTGGTTCACAAATTACCATGGATTCGCATTTATAATTGGTGGGAGAGTTTACATTTTAGAGATCGAAACTCTTCCCTTAACTCGCAAGATGAGCTCGAAGAAAATGATGGCGAACATTTCGTGATGTTCCTCATCTGACTAGAAAGAGTAGGTATCCCCAACCTACTCTTTTTTCTAATATAAACTAAACAGAGGGGATTTCTCCCCTCTGTTTATTTAAAGTTATTCTTTTTTACCACTATAGGATTTGACTACCCTATCGACAAAAATTAATCCAGAAAGCCAGCTTGTAGACATCTTATTAAGCTCTCGAACATAAACCATCAATTCCTTTAATGCTCCTGAGTAAAAAGGCCTAGATGTTTTTCTGTCTAAGTCTCCCGATGAAGCGGGGGCGTTATCATAATTTTTAGCCGCTCCCACTCCCATTGTAATGAACTTGACTATCAAGTTATTAGCTTTTCCTGCTAATTTAGCAAGATTTGTTATTACACCCAATACTTCCACAGAAAAAGTCGCCTCTCCATTGGACCATTTTTCTAAAAATTCTTTCGCTGTTTTTTCTGTTTTCTTAATCCCTTCCACATTATCAACCCACAATTTACTCTTTGATGTGAGCCCACCTTGAATCCTATCTTCTACCTTCTTGAGCAACTGCTCTTCTACTTCTTCCACCGCCGACACGATAGCTCCAGCGTAACCTTCTCCCAATGGACCAGATTCTATTATAATTTCATTCATCCTCTTAAGATCGTAGAATCTTTTATTTTTATAGCTTCCTTCAAGATGTTTATAAAGGGAACTATTCTGATCATTTATATCTTTTTTAATAGATTCTTTAGTTTCTGAGGATACAGCTTCCAAAGTTTTGATTCGTTTTTCTGCTCCCATTCTCATAAAGAAATTGTGTATTCTCATTATATAGTAAGCAAAATGTTCTACCACCTTTTTCATTGCTCTGATAAATACATTTTGTTTTCCATTACTCGCATCCGCTTCTCTTCCTAATGCTGTATAATGTTCATCCAAGAGATTTGCCGTATAAATAAATGTCTCCGTGGCTTGCATCTGTGATTCAGCGTCGAGATCTTCTTCCGATTTCTTATCCATTTCTTCGTCGAGATCCTCATCCTTTACAGGCTTAACCGATTCATAAGAAAGATAAGATGTGTAATCGTCTATCGGCGATTCCAACAGAGATTCAAGGGATATATCTAGATTCATATTTTCAACCCCTCTATCCATATTATATTTAAACGTCGCAAGTTCTTTTTCTATGATTTTCAAATGGGGACGATCTCTTTTTCCATTAGTCGGTCGATAATTAATAACCTCGTTCATAGAACTCTTATCTATGAAAAACGCTGTAATACTCATGACGCGGTTATCTTTATTCTTTATACCGGGTTTATACCGTTTCATGAAGAGAACTATAGAATCGTTCCCTATGTCTCCATAATCAAAATCGTGGGTAGATTTCTTTTCTAACACATTCGCATATGCAAGCGCGCCGACAACAACTCCAGCATATACTCCCAACATGGTTGCGATTGGCACAACCACTTGAGATAAAAAAGACTCCTCAGATTTATCTTCATTTCCTTTCTTCTCAGCTTTAGGATCGTTCTTTAGTTTTTCTGCTTCTGCTTGAACTTCGGCTTTATTCGCGAGAGGAGGCGCAGATCCTTCTGCATAATTACTCAGACGTTTAGATTCCACCTTTATTCCAATATCTTCTTTAACCCACGAATCACTAAATCTGGTCATAAAATTGATGGTAAGAGGTATTAGTCCAGCATTCTGCGAAGCCTCCTGAAATCTAGGGTAAATTTCATTTTTAAAAGTTTTCTGGAGGCCGGAGCCATCCATTGAATATACAATTTTGTTTCCACGATCTATAACTACAGCAGGAATTTTTGAAAACTCTGTTTCTGAGCGTGAATCGCTTTCTAAAGAAAGCATATCACTAAAATCTAAATCGATAAGTCTAGCATCCATATTTGTTTTACTTCTTAATAGATTTTGCTATTTTGTATAAAAGGGAAATATCCGAATAGAAATGAGTAAATATAGTTGTATTTATTCTCATCCACCACGACGTCTTCCTAGTTATCGTGGTCATTTTTCTATATTCTTCATCCTCTTTAGTCGAACCTCGAACTAATATTCCATCGTGCCCATTCAATAATTGTTTTTCTTTAACAGATTTTATAACTTTATCCAACTTATTGTTTATCTCTGAGAAAGATATCGTCTTCATACTTAGAAAATCTTTGATAATTTCTGACGCTGGCATAATCCCAAGAAGTTTACGCTCTGTATTATTGTGAAGAATAGTAAAATGGTCGGCCTGCGATTGTGTTAATTCTAATATTTCCCCATCATCTATCATACGAAATGATGTATTTATAAGTTCGATGATAGTTTCCAAGGATACATATTTTCTTGTATATTTTTTATTTACCACATCGTATAAATCTCTATTTTTCGAGAACTTATTTTTTATATCGTTTTTTCTACCTTCAAGGTATTTTATTTTTCCTGAAATATTAATCTTTTGAAAAAACATCTTTAATCTTGTGAAAAATTCCATTATTTTTTCGATTATTTTCCTAAAACCCTCGACAAAGACATTTTTCTTCTTTTCCTTTTCTTCTGGATTTTCCGATTCTATTGAAAAAGACTTCCTATGTTGGTGCAACATAAACGCTGCATATAAAACAGTTTCTGTTGTTTCCATTTCGGAAACATCGTTTAAAGCACTATCTTGAAGTCTATGAACTTCCTCATCCATCTCTTCGTCGGGTAAATCTTTAGGCAGAGTATATTCGCCCAATCCAGATTTCAAAAGATCATCTAATAAGATATCTGATCCTTGTGAATCATTTTTATCAAAGATATTAACATCCATTTCTTTCCACTCCTTAATAGATATGACCGCTGTTCTTAATTTTGATTTGTTGTCATTTGATACCTTTCCTACTTATAGTATAGCTTCTTCTACTGGAGACGGAGCTTCGTATGCTTGTGTTCTTCTTCTTACGATGCTAGCTGTTATTCCTTGTTTCGGATCGCTTGAACTTATCGACGCGAATGTTGAGTTTAGTCTCGGTAGATCCATAACACGGATAAACTTTCTATCCAGCATAGTAAATTTTTTCTTAGGATCATTGATAGCTATTCTGAAAGGTAACTCAGGTTCTTTCGGATCTCTGGCAAACGCAGCTATAATAGCTTGCATAACAACGCTCTTAACTTTCAGATTCACCGAGTTAATAGAGTTGCATTGAGCCCAGAAATTAACCACCTCATCATACGATAAGCTATCTGGAATATATCCGTTAAACAATATCGCCATAAACAACTTTGGGACTTCGGCGTTCTTTGCCAACAGAGTAGACTCTATAATGGCATCACCCTGAAGATATTCCAAAACATAATAGCTATCATCTCCTATCTTCTTTTGTTCTATTCTATCAGGACAAGTCCTAATTACAGAAGGAAAAGAAAAAGAAATTTTAATAGGTGTCTGATCTGTTATATCTTCAGAATCCCAAACGTTTATTTCAAAGAGACCAAATGTTTCCACTTTGTCTGCTATGATAGATGAAATACCGTGACGCATATACTCTTCTGGTATACGTATTTCAGCATAGGGTTTCAATAATCTTAATTCTTTACTAACAGGATCTAATACAAAAAAATCTTTAAGATCCATTTATTTTGCTCCTATTTATTAAAATGTTGAGGAACTGGATGAACCAGTTCCTCTTTAAAAACTTTATGTTTATGCTTCTTTCTCAGTGCTTTCGTTGAGGTTGCCTTTCTCTTTAGAAGGCGCGTCGTCTGGTATCACCGAAAGTTTGAAATCTGGTCTATTTGTCGAAATAAGTTCACGAGTCTTTTCGACGGACAAAGGGGTGAGACGATACAACCTATCTTCGAAATAAGGCGCTTCCATTAAGCTCCCCTCAGGTCGTAGGCAAAACTCGTCGTAAACAATTTTCATGATATTGTAATATTCGTCAAACATTCTTCGTCTAGCGATTTCGGGAAGATAACGAGTATAAGATAAATAAGAATTTATCATCATTTTCGTCTCTCCGTTCCTATCAATAGACCGGATATAAGCATCCCGAGCTTCTTTATCTCCAGCTTGAGATCCATCAGTTGAATACAACCAGAACCAGAAAGTTAATTGAGAAAGAGAATATCTCTCTACTTGTTTTAACAGCTGTTTGCGTTGTTCGTACTTAAGGGTATTAGATTTAAAGTTTTCTGTTCCGTATCGTTCTGATAATCCATTCATGTAACTTATGAGAGAATATCCAACGTTGATCTCAAATATGAACGAAATTAAAGCCTCGGCTACAACCTCGATAGAGAACTCAAGATTCGCCACATATTCTTCTTTAGTCATATTTTCGGGCATCTTGGGGGCGTCGGGGCTATCAATTCCAAGAAGCTCTTTCTTTTGGTAGATACCATAGAGACCAAGAGCTCGGGTGAAGAATTCTCGAATGTGAGAAGATTTAGTTTTTAGAACACTGTGATAGAAGAAACTGAATTCTTCATCGCTCGCAATATCGTTTTCATGAGCGTGAGAAAATTGAGACCATTTATAAATCCAATCACCAATACGATTTTGATTTTCTTCACTAAGAGTTCCTTTCATCCAATTTCGAAAAACTTCTTTAACTTCATTGTACTTTTCTTTAAACATATCCACTTCTGTATTACCTTTAAAGAAAGACGAAGTTTCTTCAATCTGTTTAAGCATTTCACGATAGCCATTCATAACTTTGATCATATCGTTCTTATTGAGATTCTCGTCGTTATGAGCTCGGAGCACCATAAGGAACTGTGTTGCCGCAATACTGATTTTTTCAACATTCCGCATAACAGCTTTTGCTCCTTCCAACGAAGGTTCAGGTTGACCTATAGCAGTCTTAGGAACATTTAATTTAAAAATACGCGTATACCATGTGGCGATATTTGTAATATCCTTCTGTAAAAGAGTAAATGTTTCTTTATTGGGATAGAGAATAAATCCGGAATATTTACGGATAGTTCGAGAGAGAGCGGATCTCATCATCGAAAGACCTGCACCTTCTTCCAAGACGCAATCAGAAAGTCGAGCCGATTCTTCTTTGAGAACGTGAGAATCTATTAAGAGAGAGATATTAGCTGTTAATTCTTCGTCTGAAGGACGATTCTTTTTCATCTCTTCTAAAGATTCCCAGATATTATAGAGAGTCTTTTTAGAATTCTCCATCATATCAAGATCAGATTCTGATAATTCGGCGCCATCTTCTTTGGACTTCGAAAGGGAAATATAAAGATCTCGAGCAGTCTTGATTGTTTCTGCAATCATGTCCGCAGGAACACCCATAGCTCTAAAGATTATAAAGTCGTTTGGATCAATCTTCGGTAATCCATATTCGTCAAGAAACTCTTCAGGAATAACGATGATGCGTTCGTTGTCCTTTCTAACCTGTTCTTCGAAAGCGGCTCTTTCTTCTTCGGTCAAAGCTTTTTCTGGGTCTTTAAGATCTTCAACCAACTTTAAAGCCTCTTCTTCGGAAATATCGTCGGCATCAACTTCGATGCCACCTTTAGCAACGAGGTCTTCTTCTAGTTCTTTTTCTGGATCCACGGTTTCCTCCTTGTGTTATTCCAGTTCAATATATCTTAAAATATCTGTCCTAGTTTCAGCGTCCTGAATATCATAATAAATTCTTCTCATGAATTTATCCTGATCTTCTTCGGTATTGGAAATTTTTCCATTGGTCCAAAGATCGAAAATAAAGTCGCTGAGAATTGTAACCGAGTCGTCTAAGGCGACGCCTTCTACGAACTCGCCTAAACTTTTTGCTTGGAGAACTAATGCCACAGATTGGTATGAAACAGAGGTATCCAAATTGGTTGGATCTAATATGGAGGAAGGTTTTGGATCTGTTGTCTTTGTTAATCCTGCGAAGAAGTTCTTAATCGTAGCTGTCACATCACCACCTACGGGGGTTTCGACATCTACGGTATATCTAATGAAATGAGCCGTAGCGCGATTGATTTGTACAACGAAATACAAATAAGCGTAATACAAATCTGAAAATGGAGTTTCGTTTTGATCTTCAAAAACGATTCCATAAAATTTTGAGAAGAAATAAAGGATCTTAACTCTCATAAGAGCAAAGCTTGTTTGCATCTCTTCGGTCATATTCATTTCAAATTCGTCGGGATCCAAGAAAGCGACTTTGTCATCAGCTTCATTCTCGTCCAATGTATATCCAGGCATAAAAGCCTTCATCCACTTATTCAACAGATCATCTCTGTGGGTGGAAGGAATAGTACCTTCAAACTGAGCCTGCAAGGCAACAAACCAATCATCGTCTCTCATTGGGCTTTCTTCGGGTAAGGGAAATAGTTTATCCATGATGTTATAACTCCTAGCGTTCTTTTTTCATGTTTTAATAGTTTTCACAAAAAAGAATATATTAATATATTTTTTATTGAGGAGTTGCAAAATGATAAGATATACTACATTTGAGATCAGCGGAAACCGCGATCATGGTAAAGATACTGTAGCAAATTACTTGGAGGGAAATTTTAATTTCAAGAAATTTGCCTTCGGTTCTGGGGTAAAAAGGGTTTGCGCCGCTATAACCGGCGATGATTTGTCCGCGTACGAAGATCGATTTCAGAAAGAAGAGATGACTTGGCTCGGTATAACTCGACGTCAGTTAATGACCTATATCGGAACAGACATTCTCCGAGAAGACCTCCCCAAACGTTTTCCTTCTGTAGATCAAAAAATCGGCGACACAATATGGGTTCAAAGGGTTGTCAACGGTATTCTCGCCTATGTAAAAAGCGAGATGAATAAAGTTCATACTTTGATGCTTAGAAACATCGAGCCTGAAGATATATCCCGCGATATTCGAGTTGTCGTCTCTGATGAGCGGATGAATACAGAAAACGATATAATGCGATCTCTTTTCGAATTGCTATTCACCCCTCCTGATGATTCGCGTAAAGAAGAATATGGTGAATTGTACGAAAAGATGCATAAAGAAGGGTATATCTCCTCTTATTTCATTAATCCTATAAACAATCGATCCTCCTCCCCACTGTTTCCATCTATAATTAAAAGACGAGTGAAGATTTTGGTTGTCGACCCTCGAAAACCGTCCCCAACTAAAAATCCAGAAATAGAATGGCATTCATCCGAGACGGAATTTTTAAATCACGATTTTGACTATGTCCTGGATAATTCAGCAGACTTTGATTATCTCTTTGCTCAGATCGAGTCTATAACAAAGAAGGAGCTTATATAAAATGCAAAATCCAAACAATCCTTTTGGAATCACGGTGGTACACAATCACTTTCAAGTGACTCCAGCTAATCAACTTAGCGCTCCTGGTCCAAACTTTAATCGCGAGATGTTTCAATCTTTCATGAACGCGTTCATCGCGAATATAGTCATGAATCCAAGTAGAGGTGGACTAAAACAGATCGAAGAAGTAATTCCGGTAGAAGAAATCGGTAATCCTGTACTTCAACCGAAGATCGTTCATAAGTCCGTGATAAAGAATATCAGGGACGAATCGATCTATGAATTTCCGGATAAAATAGGGAATTCAGATCTCGCAATCCCTTCGAAGAAAGTTGAAATAGTAAATGACGCTCTATCAGTTCCTTCTGATTCTGAAATCAGAAAAAAATATTTCAAAGAAAATATAATTGAGGTAGATGACAGCCGAAGAACTCTCACATATATTCGTATGAAATATCATCACGATTGGAAGAAAATGGTCCGTGAACAAGGAATCCAAACTCCGTATGTAGCTATAGTATTTGAAGATTCTTCTGGGGAGATCATCGAGAAAATTGTTTATGGTGATGGAATCAGGGTAGGCAAAGTTCTCGACAACACTGGGGATAAAGTAGTTATAGGCTCTGACGCGGCTCCAGAAGATTTTCTCGAACCCCTACTCCAAGCTATGGAAATCTTTAATGATCTTCCTTCAGACAACGATGATGATGAATATTTCTACGTGGAAGAGCCAAATATAATTCTGTTCAAATACTCAAAAGATGCTCTAACTATTCAGAATAATCAAAATCCCTTATCTGATGTTTTCGAAATAACTTCTCTTTTCATCGACAAACCAGATGTAATGGTGAGCAACTTCCCTAATCTCCGATTCAAATATAAGATTGTAAGATCTCCAAACTTAGATAAATCAGGAGATCCCGAATCTTCTCTCCAGTTTGAACGAATATAAAGAAAGGGGCAAACGCCCCTTTCTTTTTTTTTCATTCTTTTACTTCTTTTTCCATTATCATAAGAATCCTATACAGCTTATTCACAGTATTTACATAGAGGTGTGCTCCCCGCATAGCCAACATTGTGACATCATTTAGATTCCTATAAATTAATCGAAATTTTCTAGAATCTTTGGCACGTTGAACTCCGTTGTTAGTTCGCTTGTTGGAAGAGTTCCTTTCCCGATTTAATCCGTCTATGATTTTTTTACCTTCGTCCACTATTTCGCGAAGAGATTTTGTATAGAAAGTAAGAGATTCGTGGTTAAGCTTATCTCTCATGAGTTCATACGCTTTCACATATTTAACTCGATTCTTTTCAATCTCTCTAACTATTTTTGTTTTCAATTCACCAAAATCCACTTTTTTTGGATCTTGCGCCGCGTGTACCGTGGTTTCGCTATCAAAATCTCTAGATTTCCAAAAATAAAGATCGATTCCTTTTTCCTTTTCCTTATATTCTTTAGTGATATACTTCGAAATCACATCCAGAATATCTGGGTTTGAAAAAGAGATTTGAGATAATTCTTCTCGTTTTTCCACAGTCACATTTTTATCAGTCTGGAATTTTTGCAATACCCTATTCCAGTCTTTGCTCAATTTGCTTATTCTCTGCTCGATGTTTATCTTCTTAAAAAACAGAGCTATTGTCATAAGGAACGTTTGAACACTCTGAATAAGTTTAGCTATTGCTCTCATTACACTATCGATTATATCTTTGAATGACTCTAATAAATCAAGGCTAATATCACCGACTTCTAATGAGAGCATAAGTTTCATATCTTGATGGTAGGATTCCAAAGAATCTTCGTACATCTGAGGTAAAACCTGTAGCGATATCTCCTCGGAGGTTGGTTCGGTCTCATCCATAACAATATTGTCTGTTTGAAGTAAATCTTCCATATTTTCCACGACGCTGTTCATTATTTTATCTTCTCTCCTATAGTGTTGTTTTTACATATTCCTCAACATCCGTTTTAATAGAATCATCTGCTCTTCTCTTGTAACAGCAGGTTTTTCATCCTGTCTTGTAGAAATAGCTGTCTTATTTTCCATGATAGTTTTCTTCACATCTTCTTCTCTGAGATTGTGTGAATCTACATCAAAGTCACCATCAACTACATCTACGACAGAGTCTGTTCTAGCGGCTCCCTTTAGTTTACTTAAACTATTCATAATACTCTCTTGATTGGCGTTTCCAAAGGTTCTTATATTTCCTTTTTCATCAAGAGCGCCTTCTTCCCTCATAAATGCAAAAGCTCCGTCTAGACTATATTCTTCTTTTGGACTGGCGCCTCTGAAGAAAGATTTAACATTAGTTTTACTCATTTTTCTCTCCAAATCAATATCCGTATAATCCGTAGCTTCTTCTCGAGAACCTACTATAATAACTGGAAAATATCTTTCCCGTTTATAACCTCTTAGCATAAACCATCTAGCCAATAAATATCCCATCAAACAGTCGTCGTGACCGCCTAGAGGGTGATCTATTCGTCCAGTTCTGGTTGCAACTAGACCAGTTATTTCACTGATGATTGTTTTATCATGTATCCTATCGATATCATCAATAACAGCTGTTTTCAATATATCATTGAATAATATCGGACGAATATTCTTGTCGTTATGAATACCAGGTTTTCCAGATTCATCGTGATAGAATCTTGATTTTAACATAAAGTTTATTTCCATGATAGAATCAAAAATAGCGATACCCATACTATTTCTTTCTATCAAAGCATACAAGTTTGGAAATATATGTGTCATGATTGTGGCGATACATTTAGCAAATCTCGTGGTTGAGAAAGAGTTGGATCTTAAGGTGGCGACGACTTCTCTGTTTGTGGGGTCCAACACAATGAACGTAGAGGAGTCTTGAAGAACGTTTCCACCGCAGTCAATACCCGCAAGATATGTACGATCCCAATCAAGGTTTGATAGATCTCTGTATATTTTAAGCAGATATACATCATCTACAACTATAGTTTTAACAGGTTGTTTGATTTTTGTATTCAAAGCGATGACTAAATCTTGACCCAACGGGTGATCTGTAGACGCATCAAGCCACAATCCTAGAACTTCTCGGTTAATACTATCCCAATCGCCGTTGGCATCTTTAACCATTCGATCGAAATATCCATCGTCTTTTCCAAGATCTGTGTACTTAAATTCTATTTTTAAAACACCGTTTGTTGAAGATGTATGAATAGACTCTTTAGCTTGATTGATATCCATATCATACATCGTTTCACTAAACTCGGCGCACGAATTCATAAAGTTGAATGCCCATCGTCCATCTTCACTATTCAATAATCCCGCGGTAGTTGTAAACGCTCTATGATAAGGAAGATTATTCTTTTTAGCAACTTGGGACACTGTAGAATAGGCGTATAGAGCGGCCTGATATTGATCTTTAACCCAAGGAATAAACGCAAATTCGTCGTACCATTGAATAGAAGTAGAAAAACCACGACCTACTTTCATGGCTCCTTCTTTAGAAGTACCCGGCGCTCGAATTTGTATATTATTTTCCAACACATCGTATGTCAATTCGTGTTGATTGTCTTTTCCTTGGTGCACTTTTTTCATGAACTCAGGCCATTCGTCTCGTATCTTTTTAACACGCTCTAAGTTGTTTTTAACAAGTTTGTCACTTGTGCCAAATAGCATGAAGCTAGATTTATGAGTTCTCCAATAAAATAGATACGCGTATATGGAAGCTAGGGCATAAGTCTTACCCGTTTGTCGAGGCATTATTGTGAAAAAAGATATATCGTTAAGAATACACCAAACAATAGCAATATTTCCTCTATTGAATTCGAATGGAACAGAACCAGCTTCAGGTATTCTGCATATTTCTCGTAAATAATACCATGGGTTTGAACTGACCTCTGTAATTATTTTTGCCATGGTCAGTTGATCTAAATTTTCATCAAAAGGGTTTACATTCTCTAAAGAAGGATCTTTGAGTTCAAGAAAAAACGTACAGTTCTTGACACCCATTTCTTTATATAAATGATACATTTTGATGGCGCTCAGATTCGTGGTAGATAAATGTATCACAATCAGCCTCCTTTCATTTCTTTGTTGAATCGACGAATAAAAATAGATAATAACAAGTTAATAGAAGATCTAGCACATTTTCTATATCGCAGAAATCTTTTGTAAGGAGAGAATACAATGGCACTCGATTTCACTCGTTCTCTTGAGGACCTTCTCGGTGGCAGCTTGACTGATACCTATATTGGTGGTGGAGCTGACGACCGGCTGATCGAAACTTCGGCGCTTCAGGATATGGCTCCCGAAGACGCTTCAGTTGTAGGCCAAGATCCTGATACGGGGGATGATTTAAAAGACGTTTCCGACGTCGTTGTTACCCCCGAAGACATGAGCAATCAATCCATCGCCGCGGTGGATGATGCCGCTACTGTCGAACGCGCTTTGATCACCGTTCGTTTGACCTACGAACACGCCGACGCCCTGGCTCTTGAAGCCGGAAATGAAGAAGCGAAGAGTGGTCTTTTCAAGAAGGTAGGAACATTCCTGGCCGCGGCCTGGAAAAAACTCATCGAAACCGTAACCAAATGGGTCGGCATGCTAATGAACTTCGTCCGTAAGGGCGGTATCGCTCAGAAGCTGAAATATATCAGCGAGCACAAAAACGAGATCAAGAAAGCAGGCGACGCTCTTGACAAAATCATGATTCCTTCACCCCAAACTATCAAAGCCATTGCCGATGGTAAAGTGGATAGCAAAGGGGCAAAGGTTGCAGGCAAACCTGCAACAGAATACAAGAATTCTGTCATGACCCAATCTGAGAACGTTTCCCTCAAAACCGAACTCGGAGGAGCTTTAGATCTTGCAAAGAATACTTCAGCCTTCAACGTGTTCGTGACTGGTGGTAAGGACGTTATCGCCAATGCCAAGAAGAAACTCGCTGAGAAAGATCCTGGTAAAGGCACTGGCGAAGAAAACGAAAAACAGAAAGCCAGACTTACTGAACGCCAAGATGAATACAGAAACGATGAGCGTGCTGCTCTTGCTGAATACAACGCGTATTATTTCTTGTTAGTCCGCGGTTTTAGCTGGTTCATCACTGTTGTAAACGCTCTTGTTCGCGCTGGTAAGGTCGGCGAAGCTCAAGATAAGAAATAAATTATTAAGTAGGCCGAAATGGCCTACTTAATATCTGTTTAAATTTTTCCGTTAGCTCGTTTGAAGAACTTTGATATTACAATGTCAAATCTCTGCAATACGCTTTCAAGAGCTTGAATATCTTCTAGATTTCCTTCAGCGTTAGGATCATTTTCGTCATAAGTATTTTGTCTTCTTGAATCGAGCTCATCTTCGAGTTCATCTGCGGCGTCATAAATTGTGACCGGATCAGTATCTAAGACATCCTTATTTGGATCAGAAGGAGCCATCAGATCTTCAGGATCAATAGGTTCTCCAGACTCAAAAGCGCGTTCCAGATGTTCAACCACTGCTGTGAAACTCTCTTGAGTGACAGAACTGAAAATACGATGCTGAGAATAATCTCTATTGGGCTCACCCTTACCAAAGAATGGTCTGATCTGATTTGTGAGTTCCATTTGTCTTCTCTGTGAATTCCCTACAGAGGTTCCGGGAGGAGAGTTGTTTCTATCAGAACCATGATTGGCCGCGACGTCTTTGTTAGTATAACTTTCCGAAACAGCTCCTGATATGATAGAATACACTTGAGATAAATAGTGCATTAATGAAATTACTCGATATTTAAAAGGAATGTTCATCACTGAAGTTCTTTCGAGATCGTAGTATCTGATCAGATTGACAACCCCTTCCTTACCACCAGCATTTGGATTATTAGAGTTTGATCCTCCATTTGGATTATTAGAGTTTGATCCTCTATCGGCTACATCCAAAATCATACTTGCTAAAACAACTATATCGGTCTTATAATGATCTACAGCTTTCATTCCAGAGTTTTGTTGAATTTCCTGATTAAAACCGCTAGCATCTCCGATTGAATCTCTCCAGGAGTCGCTGTTAAATCTTTTAAATTGGAAAAAATCGCACGTATCGTTGTAATCTTTACCAAAAGCGTCGTTGTTCAGAATTTGTAACCTTCCCTTTAGTAAAAAGAGAAGTCTCTTAAGAAGAGTGTGATATCCACCCTTTCTGCCAAAGAAATTATTCCATTGTTGGTATTTGCTATTGGAAGTGCTAACAGCGTTGGTGACCAAAGCTATATAAGAAATAAGGATCATTATCTTTTGTAGCGTTTTCACCCCGTTTTGATTTTGAAGAACCATAGAAGAATCTGCATTATTCCACAAAAACTTGTAGGGATATTTAGAAGCTTCTTCGAATAACACCACCATATCATGAGAGAATAAAGGATCGTCTTTTCTATCTAGCATACCAACAAGGTTTGTTAAAGATTTCTCTCCTAAACGAATGATAGGCATAGTCTGAGAATCTATTACAACATTTTCAGAGTTCTCAACCTTATATTTTCCATAAAAGTATGCTTGGATAGAAAGTGACAGAGTGTCTGAAAACACTGTGTATCTTGGATCCACAGGAGCTGTTCCAATATACGAAGAACCGCTAGTTTTACCCAATAACACAGCATCTATAAGTGCTGACGCTTTTGATACATTGAATCTCAACCAATGAGGTTCACTGGTCCTTCTTTCTGTTAAAAGATAATTTGGTTCATCAAGATCTTGGTATTCTAAGAATCCCTCATCTAATACATTCATTAAAGGATTGAGAAGTTCGCTTGTTGCTGATTCATAAAGACCTAAGGATCTTGCTACGGCGGCAAAGAAAGTGATCATAGTGGAACCAACACAGCTATCGACGAAATGTTTTCTCTTCACATCTGTGTTATCAGGGGTTTTACCTACAGATTGACTTATATCATCATCGGTCATGTTTCCATAACCTCCGATAGGTTCTCCAGGTCCGTTGCTATAGATACCTTCTTTATAAATACTTCTCCAATAAGCTTTAAAGGCTGTGTCGATATCCACAGAGACATACATCTTTATTGAATCAACTTGGGCCATTGTACCCACTGGTGAAATATTGTCTGGCCTTGGTATAAATATTTGATTTCCAAATACAGATCCATTATCTTGCTGTCTATTACCAAAACGGAAGTCGACCTTTGGTCCAACTTCAATATGTGGAACTTTTATGTCATTATCTAAAATAGCTTCGGTTGTAAAATAACCAAATGATATGCCATCGAGTCTTATTTTATTTTCTCCTTGGGAGAAACTGTCTCTATACGAATCTCCAGAAAAAATCCATTTGGATTCTTCTAAAGAATTGAATATGAATTGCTGTTGTTCCGCTGTCAAAAGTGTGGCTAATACAGTCAACGGGATTAAAGAAATGACACCCATGGAAATAGAATCCACATCGAGAGTTTGTTCCCTTTCTGTTCTAAGTCCGACGGGCAGATCACGCAACGTGTCATACTGATAGGCTTGCATATATTTCAGAATAGTTTCTCTAAGATTTACGCTACTGTTAGCATATTTCTTTACAGCATCTTCTATCCAGGGATATATTTGATCAGCGATGTCCCCAATCTTTTTAAAGAAAACCTGGCCACGGTCTCTCAGAAGAATGGCAGACTTTGTAATGCTCTCTCTCATACAATCTCCTAATTTTACAGATTTAGAATATTAGCGCTATTATTCTATACTCATGTTTTGCCACACAAAATAAAGAAAAAAATAACTGTAGACCCGAAGGTCTACAGTTAAGCCACTTTAAAGTCCCCCAACCATCTCCTTCTCTTAATTTGTGTCCAAATCGCCTAAAAGCTTAGGTCTACTAAAAACTACATAAGGTGGTTTGATTTCAACAATAGAATCGTTCTTAAAATAATCAGATACAAAAGCTTTTCTGATAAATGTGTTGTTCCCTTTTGTATACAGAATATGAGTAGTATGAAATTCCATTCCTTTAGTAGTATTAGTATCCCCCACGTAGGATCCTACATCTGGAGCGATACAATCTCCAATATTTAAAGACTGATCCACGTATTCGACAGGATTTCGCATAGGGAATTGACCGATGATACAGGTCGAATTTTTCGTATCCATCGTCTGATTAAACCATTGAGAAAATTGAATTGTTCTTTGTAGATTCAACCCAAACTTTTCTTGTGATATATCCACCTCGTCAAAGATGTATATACTAACAATCAATGGAGAGATCATATTATGATCAGAAAGAGTCAATTCCTCAACCGAATCATCAGATCCTATATAATCGACTGTATAATCCATTATCAATATCTTGGATGGAATATACGCTAATATGATTGAATAGGGGCCACCGACGCTAGAATCGCCAAAATTGTATAGCCGCTCTACTTTCCAGGAACTTCCTAGAGATTCTTTAATATCTCCGAAAATACCTTCAAAATCCCTTGTGTTTGTAGAGATGTAAAAGGCTATAGCATCGTTTCTAACCGCGTACGCAGAGATATACGGAATGTCTTTCTTAACGATATTTGGTGACAATTTCACTAATGAGAAGCTTATATCTCCAAACGCTGAAGAAACGAGAAAAACAAGAGATAGCAATATCAACGTAAGACTTTTCATTCTAGAGTTCCTCTTTCTACATTGATCATATAATCGGTTAATAATCCGATCCTATAACTCAGTTCAATTACGATCTTTCTCAACTCTTCCCCCTTCAACAAACGATTCGGAGTAATAGAACACCATATGCTACCATTATCCAAAGACACTCCATCCTCTATCTCGACGCGGTCGTTAAAATTGTTGAACTCCATACTCCATCCATTGTTCAATGTACCTTCCCCACACACCCTTTTGAAAACAATCGAGAAAGAGGAATTGTTTGTAAAGCGCACAACTAGAAGATTTATAGGATCTTTTTCAACTTTGTTCTCAATAGAGATGTCTTGTGTGAGGGGATCATGTCCAACATCCAGCGATAGAGAAAATGGAGCATTCTTAGAAATATTTTGCGGGGATTCGGAATCGTGCGACTGTCCTGTTGGTAATAAACTGTGACGGTTGCGATTCCAGGTCCACATTAAACCATTTGAATAAGAATCTATCGCAGTCATACCAGAGTTTTTTCTATCGTGTTTTTGCACAACGGATGGATATACAGCCGCGCTATATATTGAACCAAAATATTCTAATGCTGGATAGATTTCTTCGATCAATCCAAGATAATATGCAGCGGGCTGCATTCTATAGACTTTGGTAGTTTCATCAAGAATGAGCGTTCCATAAAGTTTCAGGGTCTTAAAAGGGGGAATCTCCTTGAGAATAGAGTCCAAATCTTCTTTAAGAATGTCACATAAAATACGGTCGTCCGTCCCTTTTGTTTTCATAGATATTACATCTCCTTTAGATTTTCTTATTCTTTTCAGTGAAATAAAGATTGGCTTTTATACGAATATACCATTTTTCATCACCATTCGGAAGTTTAGAATAATTAACTTCATTAGTATCCATATTTTATCTACTATAAGTTATAATTGGTATGAATTACATTACCTTTATCATCATACCACTCTTCACAACCTTCATGAACTAAATCTTCCATACTACACTTCTCCTATGATTTGTAGATCTATCATTTTTAAAATATATAAATAAAAGGAGGGCCGAAGCCCTCCTTTTATTAATTGGTGACGGGGATACCGTTCTGAGAACTGATAGGAGCGTTTCCAGCATATCCGAGAGGAGTGCCAGTGTTCGGAGCCCAAGTGGGTACACCGTTCGGTTGGCCAGCGGAGAACGCAGCAGCAGTCTGGTACAGAGCAGGATTGTTGCCCTGAAGAGAGATACGAACCTGTGCCTTCGTCAGCGTACCAATATAGTCGCGTTGGAAGATACACAAGGCAGGAAGCTTGCCGTATTCAGGGCTGATGCCGGAGAATACACGGAAGCTGTATGGGAAGTAAACCGTGGTGGGTTGTTCAAGAGACGCACTCTTGAGCTGAGCGACCAACGGTTGACCCAAACGACGAAGATCCTTGTTCCCAATAACCTTGACGCGGCGACCGAAGTTGTCCATGAAGCCAGCGGAGGTGTCGAGAGAGAATCCGTAACGATAGTTGCCGGGGGCAGCATCATCAACGCCTTCACCAGCATAGTTGGTGTAGGAAACGTCGGGGAAACGTTGAATATCGATTTCAGATCCGTAGATCATCCATTCGCGAGGAGTAGCATTCTCAAATTGCATGTAGATGTCGCCGTAAGAAAGAAGATGGCGAACCATATCCTTCAAACCGTCACGCACCCAGTCATACATACTCGAGCCACCACCACCAGCGCCACGAGCAGAGAGGATAAACGGAGTGGGAGTGCCACCAGCGTCGTATCCACCAAGCTTGACGAACATGCGGAAAGCTTGAGGAGCCTTAGCATAAGCCAGATTCAATTCGCGTTCCATTTCAAGGTCGCGGAAACCAGCATAAGCTTCGGTCATCTTGTCAACCATGAACGCGGTGTAAGTAACGCCTTCACCAGCAAGATTAAAGTCGTCTGCCATCAGCTGACTGATCGGAACAGTACCGGTGATCTTGTTGTTCACGTCGAACGTTTGGATGAATTTCTTAGCACCACCACGGATCGAGCCCATGTCGTTGGCCAAGTTAGTAACTTTAGCGTCGAACAAGAAGTGGGTGATGTATTGTGTGGGACCAGTTTGGCCAACGCTGTAAATACCGGTATCGAGATTCATCGTCCCGATAATGGTCAGATTGGCGGTCTTGGTGGGGGTATTCGGAGCGCCGGTATCAACCCAACTGATGGTCAACTTTTGGTTGAACACACGTTCAGTTTGGTCGCCGAGCATATACTCACGATCCAACATGATGGGTGTATACCCAACGAAGCCAGTTGACGAACCAGTGATAGGAGCAACCCAGCGGATTGCAGCGATCTGAACGTTACGTTCGATCATGTGGTTCATCGGAGGCCAGCCGGATTCGGCCAACAAGTTCCCTTCACTACCAATGGTAATCCAGTTGGTGGTTGTGGGATTGGGATCCGAAGGAGTGACCCAAGGAGCGATGAAATTGGGATCCGTGAGAGGTTGAATCCAAGGAGTAGATCCGTCTGCGGCCGGTTGAGGAATCGCGCGGGGCAGATCGAGAATACCGGTCAAGGATCCATCACGGATTGCCTGGGGCATCTGGTACATCGTGGGGTCATCGCCCTTCAGGATGTACTCATAGTTGTATTCGTAGGTGATCGTAGGACGATCGCTATTGACCGTGTGATACAAGTCAATTACCTTCGAACGAGCGATATAACCAATGATCGTGAAAGGATTCAAACGAGCAAATTGGTTATAGTTGGCGTTGGGGGCCATTGCGTCCAAACCTTCGCTTGAGCGTCCGTTGGTAGTATAACCACCGAAAGGATTGTTCAATTCGCTAAAGGTGTTGTCAATGACCGAGTTGATGGTTTCGAAATGTTCCGAGGTTTGTAAACCGGGGAGATTTCGATACAACTCGTTCTTAAAAGATTCCAGACCTTTGCCGGAAGCTACGAGTTGATCCCAACCACGATCATTCAACGGATCGCCGTATCGTTTACTGGTAAAATACTCAGAAATTTCCGCGGCAGCCTTGTGCCAGGGTAAAGTTCGATTTAAGCCTTCTCTAGCGCGGATAGCCGCGTTATCAGGACCACGTGCAGCGGGCATACTCATCCTCCTATAAAGAATGAAAGAAAATAAAAATTGTTTATGACTTCTTTAGTTCCAAAACCAATTGTTCGTATTGTTTCACCAGCAATTCATACCTGACCATGACATCAGCGATTGTGATCATAGGAACACTTTCGATGAGTAGTTGGGCATTCTCTTTAAGATCCTCAAGCTTGACGACAGCGGGAGAATCCATAGAGATTCGCTCAAGAGATTCTAAAACTGATGAAATTTCTGCGACAAAGGCTCGTATTTCAGAAATCATACGAATGTCACCATTTATGTCCCGGAGAGGATCCTCACCAGGTTTAGCAGGTTGAGAAGACCCAGAAGAACCATAATCACTACTACCAGAGGAATCGCCATTATCTCCTCCGGAGTCTGAATTGTCTCCTCCGTTATCATCTCCACCAAATCCACCGTCGTCTCCAGAGGAATTATCAGAAGACCCGTTGTCCGGACCATTTTCCTGATTACCTCCAGAGTCGGTAGACCCAGCGTCTCCACCACCCTGATCTGAACCATCTCCAGAAGACCCACTTTGAGAAGGAAGTTGGCTGGTACCTCCATCGCCATCAGGAGAACCACCAGCATCAGCTTCATCGCCCAAAGCTTCTCTACTATGTAACTCATTATTTTGTTGCAACTTTCGTTGCGTCAATTTTCGTTCTCGCTCAGCACGAAAACCAAAAACATTTTCCCAATCCACACTGACCTCCTATCGCCCAGAGAACGGATTGAGATCATCAATCTGTTTCTCAATAGCACCAAGAGTCCCGCCCTCGATATACGAGGATCTCACGATCAAATACTTAGCATCTTGGTATGGGAAAACCAATTTGCTATCTATCAAAGCTGTCTGTCGATCGCTCCACAGACTTAAAACCTTCTCAATCACAGACACCACATAGAAGACGGTGTATGCCAAAGGAGAAAGAACGCTCTTTCCAAGAGTCTTAGAGACTCCTCCACCGAACATGCATTCGGTTTCCAGATTAGTACCCGGAATCATTAGTTTTAACGTCTTATAAGGATCTTGATCTGGCAATTCAACTCCATTAACGATTCCCAGATCCGTTTTCTTCTGACGAACAGGAACGTTTATGTCATAATCATTCACAAGAGTTCTTAACAGAAGCTGATCATCGAATAATCCGCATATTTCAGCGATAGCCGCGATCAATTTAGCTTCTTGCAAAGATCTAGCTACATCCATTGGGGAATCGAAAGATAATACAAGATTCTTCATCATACCGGCAAATCGCTTAATATACTTTGAATCATTGTCTTCTGTCGAATCCTTGAATATCCACTGACTGGCTAAGAAGGTTGCAATCGAATCATAGTAATAAACCATGTCCGAATCTTTGCGCCGCTCAGCAGTTTTAAATCCTACAAAGATATTATCTTGATAAACTCCAAGAGTCATCAGCACTTCTTTGTGAATCGTGTGGTAAGCCTCCAACCCACCGAATCCATTCATATTTCGAGAAGGTCTCATAAACTTACCTGTTCTAAACCAGGCTAAGTAGAGAGCAGAAACATAGTTCTCGATAAACTGGATCATCTGAGGCCAGTTGAATTTGGATTCTCGAATCCAGGTGGCTAAATAGATGAGTTTGAATATTTTGAATGAATCTATTTCATATCCAACTTCTTTCATTTCTCCGGCGATTCTAAGAAACATATTTGAAAATTGTTCTTTCTCATCATAGAGATTATCCAACCCAACATGTTCCGAAGCTTTAATCAGAGGATAATCAAAGTTTTGACTTTTAAGTTCATCACTTCCCTCTAAGCTAAGAGTAAATGCGGAGACTAGAGCAAATGGAAGAGTTGTATCCCTCTCCAAATGGATATGATCCAAAGCTTCCCATTCTAAGATTGGATGATAGATTCCAAACAATTGTTCGAAAGAACACATCTCTTTAGAACCAAAACGAATCATTTCAAGATCAATATATCTGGAATCTGAGTTTGCTCCTAACGCATCATGCAACACTTCGCCAATTTTATCAAAAATAGAAGCAAAGTCATCCACAAAATCATATCCTGTGTAAATGCTAGCGTACTGATTAAGAATGTGAAATAATACTACAGAAGAGAAATAACGTTTCTTGATAGGATTGATTTCTATTTCCCCTAACACATCTTCTTTGTTTTGCATATCCACGTCAGACATAGCGACTTCAGAAACGAATTTTCTTACAGACTCTTCGGAGTTTATATAGAAAATTTGACTAATTTCAAAATTCTCTAAAGACGCCATAAGGATAGTAGTCCCTATTAAGGAAACGTATAATCCTTGATAAGCAATCAAAGTGGAAATAGAAATTCTGTTTCTAATTTCATCAAAAGAGTTCGTATTTCCTCTAAGAAGTTCGGTCATGTAATTTCTTGTTACTTCCATAGAAGGTAACAATGTGTTTTTATTATCAGCCTTATGGAACAGTTTGTCCATCATCTTATCTCTGGCTTTGGAATACAATTCCCAGAAATTAAAGAGAGATGAAACAATTAAGGCGATCTTAGGAGATGCTGAAGCGATCTTCTTGTCAATGAAGACGCCACAAGAAATCATAGCGTTGACAGCCAAGATTAAACTTCCTAATAGAGTAAAGAACTTTGTGAATTCTTCTAACGAAGCAAACTCGTCGATTAATTTATTCACATCTTCAGCATAATCGCTTCCGACGATCAGGTTGTAATATTTAATAGGGACGAACAATTCTATTACAGCAGGCATATCTGCTAATGGTACATCAGCAGTTGTATCAGCGGTTAAGATATGCAATCCGTCCACATCGTCGATGACTCTAAAAGCCACCAAGTTTTCGTGAGTTAAATATGGGAGAAAAGATCCTTTGAATCCGTCTCCTGCTTTCGAAATATCGAAAAAATATTTAGCCCCATAAGCGCTATAATTCGTGCTCATATAAAACCCCTTCTATGGGAAACCGTTTATTTTCTATACCTATGTTTATTTACTAAAATATTGGGCTATTTAAAAAGAAACCGCCACACGGCGGTTTCTTTATTTATGATGCTTTAAGAATTACTATTCGTTCTGCTTTTGGAATAACCGAAGCTGTGGATAAAAGATTCTGTGCATACCCATGCACAATCTTCATATACAGTTTTTCAGAAGAAGAATAAAGACTTATAGTGTCACGAAACAAATTGATTAGAGATTTTAATTCAGCTGATTCTTTTCGATCTTTCATCTTTTGATCAACTCGACTTTCGACAATTCGCAATATCTTACTCAGCTTTTCGGATCTAATCTTAAGTTCTTCGATTTTCTTAGATTGCTCTCTCGACTTGAGAAAATCATAGATCTTTTTCAATTCTTCAACTTCATATTTGTTGGCAGCTTTGGTGTCTTTGTCCCATATACTACCAATAGAATTCACGGTTTCAGAAACAGCTAGTCGTTCTTTGAGATATTCCTCTTGAACTTCGTGAATCTTTCTATTATTAATAATTTCCTCTTCTTCGCTGACGATAGAAAAAATTTGATCTATGCGAGAAAGGATAGCGGCTGACACCCGATCCACATCTTGAAATCTGGTATCAAGAATGTGCCACGGGTGCATTTCAAATCTACCCTTTTCAGGCGACTTAAGGCATTTGAGGATAGTGTTTTCATCGGGACCCACAGTTTGTACCACAGACTGAAGATCTTCTCTTGATTTGGTAAAAGGTTCGTCAGGATTTGTTTTATTCAGAATGTCTTGAGCTTCTTTCCCGCTCATTTGACCGTCTGGTCCTTTTCTGACGGTGAACCAATTCCAAATTTTCTTTGCGAATTTAGAAATAGCTTCCCATATATTCTTCATGAGTCTTTTAATAAAAGCCCACGCTTTAGGCCACCATACCTCAAATCCTGATTTACCTTCTGTCTCAGGAGAATCTGATTCTAAGGATAGCATAGCTCCGATAAAGACCGCATAATTCTCAGCAGAATTCATTTCTGAACGAAGAGAGAAAGCAGCTTCATCCACTTGCGACCACGTGGTTGGTTCCGAATCAAAGATATCATAGTCCGTCTCGACGTTTGTCGGATCCAGCATATTTTGTATATCTAATGAGAGGTCGTTTGTATCTACCATAAATTACGCCACGCTTTTAGATTTTATTTTCATAATGAAGTAAAGTTTATTAATGTCGTTGTCATACATCTTATTGAATCTCGCTACAATAAAGTCTCCAGACTTCGTAAATCTTGTTAGAGATTCATATCTTTTCTGGATAGCTCTGAGGTGGTCGAGATATGCTTTGGTTGCGTATTCCCCATTATTGCTCTTACCGATAGAATGTCTGACAGCATCTAATCTATGATTAAGATCTGTGGTTAGATGAGAAAACTCGTCGATAAATTTTTTGGAGATAGGGATAACTTCTACGCTAGCCACCGTTATGATCTTCTTGAGCTCGTCTGCGGAAATTGCATTTGAAAATACTGTGTTTTCCTCAAGTTCTTTATCCAATCTCTGGAGAACAGAACCGACGTCTCTCATATTATACTGCTCGTTTTTGACACCTTGTTCCAATTCATTCAAAACAAACGGTAATGCAGATTCCGAATCTAAGACATTTCTTTTAAGCTTTGGCCAGTCGGTGAGTTTTAATTTAGCGTTGGTTACAAGATCAGCTCTCGTGAGATTTTTACCTTCTCCAGACTCTCTAGCAATCGTATTGAGAATCTCGTATCCTTCTTTCCCTTCATGATTGGCTTTCTCAGCCTCTTCTTTAATATCTTCGGAACTAACAACTTCGTCCATATTAGCATTCTTAATAGCTTCAGCTTTGGCTTTCAAGTCATTGTTTTTATTCTTTCCGGTTATGGAGTTCCATATCCATGAGAAGAATTTACTAATATGACTCCACATCTTCCTAAAGAATTCGACCATAGCATCAAACGCTTTTTTAATTCCTTCCACAACTTTGTCCACAAATCCTTTGTTCTTGATAGGAGTCGGGTTTGAAGATGATTGCGAATCTTTGTTCTGTGTTTGATCTTGATTATTAGGTTCTTGTCTATCACTCTCGTGAGCAATAAATTTATCTAAAGTTGACATGGAATGAGCCACCAAGAACATAGCTGTTTCAAAAGTTCTTTTAGATGCCATAACATCCAACATCAATTCCCTAGCTGCATCCACTTGGTCATATGTACTTGGAGCCGAATCGAAGATATCGTAATCATAATCTACGCTTTCAGGAATTTGAATTCCTTCATTAAGGTCTTTCAAACCTATTGTTTCCTTTGCCATATAAAGTCTCCTCATCAAAATTATCTAGAGCTATTATTTAAATGTTTTGGAGATATTAGACGGAACATTCGTATAGAAAATAAAAGGAGGAATCTTCATGGATTTCTTTTCAAGAGAAAAAGCAGAGTTTTTAGATCTATCCCGTCCTATTCTCGTTTCATTAGAAGCGGCTGGCGGTCTTCTCAAAGATTCTAAGCCTATAAATAAAAATGGTGATAGAAGCATCACGTTAATGCACTTCGATACTTTGAGTCGGAACAAGGCCCTCTATCCTCAAGATGACTTAGTCCGCTCTTTCAACGAATCGAGATATGTGCAAGAAAATATTGCTCAAAGAACTTGGTTTGGGGAGAATGAACATCCCGCGGCAGATGCTCCTCTTGCAAGATTCATGTTCGTCGAACCCTCTCGCTGGGCTTGGTTGATCAAGAGCTATTCCGTATCTGGCGATAAAATGAATGGAGTTGTCTCTTTCGTCCCTCCTATGGGAACTATGATCGAAGAAATCATAGACAAGCATGGATCCAACTGGGCCGCAAGTATCCGAGCTTATACTCCGAATTTCGTAAAAAAAGAAGGTCCTCAAGGTCAGTATGTCATTAAGAAATATCCAATGTTTCCTGTGACGTACGATGCTGTCACTACTCCCGGACTATACGCCGCTCGTATGTCCGATCCTGATTCTTTTAAGACACAAAATCTTGGTCGCGAAGGTTACGCTGCTTCGTATAAGATTTTCAAGAATCCTGCTGAAGATATGAGACAAATTCTTTCCTCACAAGAATCGGCTCGTGTTGTTCAAGATATGTTCAACATTGATTTCTCGAAATCTAAATACCTTATGAGTAAAGATGGTCGTGTTGAATTTAGATCAGAGGAAGGTATTAAAGTCAACGTTCCTTTAAATTTAGCTATCATCAACAAGGCCTTAAATACTCTCCCAAGAAAATAAGGAGCCATCATGCTTAATGAGTCAATGGCTTTAAAAAGGTTAAGAATCGATCTAGGAGATGATCTATTTGATGGTCTCGATCAAGAGTGGTTGTTGGGCATCCTTAACGATAAAACTCTTGTGAGTTTTAGTCTTTTCTATCCTAAAATAGTCAAGAATATTGTCATAACAGTCCAACAAGCGATACTCACAAGACACCCTCAAAACGGTGACCTGGCTCTTTATCAATATAAGATCCCGACCGAATCAGAAGATCTCCCTTATATAGGCATCGAACAGTATTACTTCCCTGGTAACAACCTCAACGATAGGTATACAGGTTTGGCCCCCACAATGGTGGATACGCTGATGGGCTCAATTCGCTCAATACTTCCAACTCCTCAGATAAGATACGCGGTAAATTTTGAACCTCCGGATATAGCAATTGTAGATCCAATCCCAAGGTTGCATAGAGACTTTACATTAGATATGCAACGGGTGAGAAGACTAAATGAATTTCCGATGTACTTTTATGATATGCTTATGTCTCTTTATATAGCAGACGTTCAAGCGGCAATTTATGCAAAGTATAAAAATGCTCGAGATTCTGCTACAATCGGCGGCGTGGAAATTCAAACGTTCATTAGCGATTATAGCGGTGCTAAAGATACTAGAGATTCTCTTTTAGAGACCTATAGGAAAGATTACTATAAGAACCCAGAGAGATTCCAAGCTATGCTATCGTGGCAATAAGAAAAAAAAGAAGGGACCATTCGGTCCCTTCTTTTTACCAAATCGTCCCTAAATCTTCAATTCCAAATTCTTTTTTATCGGAGAATAACTTCTCCGCCGACAGGAAGTTCGATAGGCTCTCCAGCGAAGAGCGACTCGATCCTCCGTTGAATTTTGGGTCGACGATATTGAGGCTGAGCGAGGCTTTATCCCCTTCAGACGGGATGCTTTCGACGAACATTGTGATGTTCGAGGGTGTTAAGGTTAATTTAACCTTAACAGTGGTGTTCAGAAGAACACCTTCAATAACCTCTTCCTCTGAGGATTCGGTTATAGTCACCCCGGTGAGGTATATTTTACATGCACTGTAGACGTCTCGACGTCTTTCCAACGCTCCCACCGCTGTTTTGATAATAGCATCGATGCTGTTATCGACGTTGATGATTTTCTCATCGAGAGCAATATTGATGTTTTTAGCCATTTTAGGCTCCTTTTGGTTCTTTCTTTAGAACCTTATTTATGTGAGAAAGATAAGTATTTACAATACCTCATTTCCTTCTTCACACTATATACTATATAAACAAAAAAAATTCGAAACTAAAAAAAGAAAGACCCCGAAGGGTCTTTCTTCTATCCCATTTAAAGATAATTTCCTGCAACCTGAGATTTAGCTTGATTGTAGGAATTAGATACAGCTTCTCCCACGTTTGTCGCCAACCTCCTCATCATAGTATCAAGAAGCCTGACACGATATATAAACATATCTCCATACCCACGTAAGATCTGGATGGCATTCATCATAGCCTTTTGAACTTTCGACATAGCCTTCTTAAAAGCATTAACAATTCTTTGAAAGAAGTTGACAACGGCGTTTACAACAGATTTGAAGAACTTAACAATTCTTGATTCCACTGCTTTGCCAACTCTGGTAGCCGTATTTGTTACCGCAACTGTAATCGATTCCATTTTCTTTATAATACTTTCCAATTTTTCAGCTATTGCAATGGCTTCAGCTTTCATTTTTTCCAATCTGGCATTAGCGTTTACAGCGGATTGAGCATTTTTAGGATCTATAGAATTGACAACTTCTTGGGCTTTCTTTATAAATCGTCCATCGGGTCCACGATTGGAATTCTTAATTTTCTTTACAACCTCTTCAACTTTCTGTTCCTGAGGTGTTTCTTTTTCCATCTTCTGGAAAGTTTCTAGCAACTTTTGGGGAGGTCCCAAGAGAATCACATCCGGTTTTACATCACCGCCGCCTGAGATTTTATTACCAACCTTATGGTTTTGGTAAATTTTCTTTGCAAAATGATCGATACCTGATCTATCACCATTTAGATTAACGTTATGCTCGGGTTCGGATGAAGAACCTCCTCCTCCGTTATCATTATTATCACCACCACTTTCTTTTTCAGCTTTTTCAAACACTTCATCGACAACTGTAAATTCTTTTTCTGCTTCTGCTAGAATAGTAGCGTTTTCTTGAATTGGTTCAACAGCTTCAATGATATCTTCAACGTTTCCGTTGTCAGCGGACTCAACAACAGCTTCACTGACTTTGTGTTCTTGGGCCTGTTGAGTGTCTTGTTGCATTTCTTCTTTAGCTTTTTGAATGTCCTCGGGCTTTGATTTTATCCCTGAATCACCTTTGTTTTTCTTTTTAAATCCAGACGTGATAAATTTCCAGAATTTAACAAGATGGTCCCAAACCCATTTGAAGAATTTGGTCACTCCTTCGATAAAAGCTTTCCACATTTTAAGAAAAAAATTGGCTTTCTTTGATTTTTCTTGCTGATCATTTCCAGGTGAAGCGTCTTCGCGTGAGAATAAGGATGGATCAGCGTAATGTTCAACCGCCAGATTCCACATGGTATCATATTTCAAGACTTCGCTAGAAAGAAAAGCTCCGTCAAGCATTCCAATATTGATATCTTCTTGTGTTACGGCTTCATCTTTGTCGTCGTCTTCAGGTTTCTTATTAGAAGAAATTTCAGCTGTCATTTCTTCTAGAGCAAATAGAAAACTCATATCTTCTCTCCTATATAATTTTGTTGTAATAAAAAAGAAAAAAAGAAAGACCCCGAAGGGTCTATTCTTTAATCGTTCCTCGTAAAATACTCGTCTACGATAAAGTGAATTGCTGTATCTCATCATTCATAATGTTTAAAATTTGATGAAGTCTTTTATTCACATCTTCAAGATCTGTCAAAAATCTTTAGTATCCATCCAAATCTTCCACACTGTTAAGTTATATGAGGATGGCGGAGGTGTCATAAAGTGTGAAAACCGTTTTACAATAGACTCAACACCCCTTGAAAACTTGCTCCAATGAAACGATTAGAACCAGAATCTTTTCTTTGAAACAAATGCTCTCCACCGAAATCTGAAACAGCAGAATACTCTGCCTCAAATTCCTTTTCTGTTATCTCGATCCTGTATTTCACAATACTATTGGTGATATGCCCAACCAAGACAGTTTTGTTCGGATCCGAAATATCTGCGTTGAAATTTTTGGAGCTTTGTGCAATTCTTAAGAGGACAGGTGCTAATGTGTATGTGTATATATCACCAGCAACTGTCTTCTTTTCATGCCAAATTTTAAATAATTCCTCTTCATTTACAAAACCCATGATTAATCTCCTTTAACACAGATTCAAAAGTAGGAGGGAATTCCCTCCTACTTATTTTATTTTCGATAGCCTTTCTTTTTGGTGTGTTTGGGTTTGTAGATAGGTTGTCCTTCTCCATAATTTCCACCGGAAAACAGACTTCCATCAAAAACGCTGTTACTCGCCAAAGCCATAGCTGTTGCCAGCATGACGGCGGATTTCATAGCCGAGAAACCGCTTCCTCTCTATATTCGCGATTCCATTTCTTTTACTCCTCGGGTAGTTTATCCACCACCGCTTCTGATTTTTTATCAACCCCACCATATATCCGTCTTGATACTTCTTTGACAATATATGGATTATAATTTTTCAAATGTTTCTTGAAAAGACGTTCACATTTATAAGCAGAAATAGTTCCAAGTTTTTCCCGCCCTTCTTCTTGCAGAATATCACGTACCACGTTTGATATGATAAGATCCATCACCATTTGAGCTTCCGAAGCTCTTTCATAGATATGTTTTTTCAAATCAGGATCCGCGGTATTGGGAAAGCAATGATGAAACGGATTTAAATCTGGAAGGAAATTCACTTTTATGCTATATAAAATCTGTTTATTAAGTCCTTGTTCTTTCTTAGCTTCCATATAAAGACGAGCAGAGCGCGATGGAAAAGAAAGAGTTTCTTCGTTGATATCCGGTTCATCTTTAAATACTTTCGTTCCTTGGGCACGCATTCTTTCTTGCCATTTGTAAAACCCATTGCTGATGACCCCATAACCAAGATCGTTCTTTTGAGCTATAAGTTGGATGCCGAAATTTTGGAAAAAGCCACTCAAGAGAGTAAAACTATCTTGATCTGGTCCTGGTTTTAATCCTTCCCAATCTCTTCGGATGAACAGATCGAAAATATCGGCGAACGTTATATACTTTTTAGACGCTCGGTTAGGATACTTCTTTTCAAGCATCTTGATTGTATGCTTCCCAAAAAGTTCTTCGAAGTTATATATACTGATATCACAAAAAGTTTTCCAACCTAATCGTGATATCTCTTCTTTTAGGAAACCCATATCTTTGGTCATCACATTATATAGCCGCCATTTCAACATGAATGGTTTTCCTCGCTCCAAAGATTCCTCGACGACGTAGTCTAGATATCTAGAATATAGATAGATTAATTCTCTCATATTATTTATCTCCTCTTATTTCAAATATATAATCAAAAAAAGAGGGAATCTCCCTCTTTTTATTATTTCTCAATTGGATATTCCGCAGCTAGGAACTTTGAATAATTGTCTCGTATTTCCTGAGCTGTGTTTTCATAATGATTCTTGTCAGTAACCATCTCTTTAAAGAAAGACGAGAAGAATTTCTCTCCTGTTATTTTTATCAAAATGGCATCTTTATGAGCAGCGAACTTCAAGATCTTAATTCTCGCGTTAGAATCCTTGATATTGCTTTCTATGGACACATCTCCTTTTTCATCGTAATAAATAGTTAATTTATTGTCCATCAGTTTAAAGGCGCTTCCATAAGCATCATAGATATTCTTAAGATCTTTTGAAATATAGTCCTTCTGAAATATATCTTGAGTTGTATTAATTTCTGGCATGATAATTCCTTTAAGATATTTTATTGGGCCCACTAGGACTTGAACCTAGGACCTGCGGATTATGAGTCCGATGCTCTAACCAACTGAGCTATAGGCCCGAATTGGTCCCTCAAGGGGACCTTAGTTATTTGGAAGGTTTGCTTTTCTTAACCGGAGGAGCGTCAAATTCTAATCCAAATGGACTGATACTTCCTCGAGCCATATAATAACCATCTTCCAACCGATCTTCCATAAATGGATCAACTTCTGTGAGATACTCAACAACCTCTCTCTCGGTCGCTCCAAATCCAACAGCTAGAAGTTCGGATGCAAATTTGGATACTTCAAGATCGGGTGCGAGATCAAACTTGGTGATAAAATCCCTGTCTTTGAGTTCCATGATGTCTTCATCATTTCCAGAGAGATCACCGGCGAGGTTATCGAATTTGCCGGAAGTAACATGGGACGAATCGATTGTGATCAAATGCATATTGGAAATCTCATTTCTGAAATTAGCCATCTCTGCGTAATAAGGATCTTTACCCGCTCTTCCAAGCTCTGTACTAAATCCTTCTACCACTCCAATCATCTCATCGCTCAATATTTCTTGAACGTCAAGATCGGCTCCGCCTCGACCTTCTATGATAAGTTTTTCCACCGAGTACCTCCTGGTTTATTTCTTGTTTGTCGGAATATAAAGTTTTTCTAAATCTTCATCGACGTTCCAAGCACCGATTGTATATTCGCATTTGGTATACGCCGCGAATTTATACTGATTTTCTAATCTTCTTTTTTCCTGTTCAATAGTTTTCTTCATAAATTCGCGTTTACGAAAATCTAACCGAACTTCGGCAAAAATTAATTTGGTGATTATATTGGTTACTTCTTTCCCGTCGAACGCAAAGGGTAATAACCTTAACGCTCTGTTATCCATCCCCATCATATTCATGATCTCCTTCATTTAAAAATATATAATCAACTTATATTTTTCATAGCTTTCTCTATGGTTTGATTATCTAGTATTTCATTAAACTCTTCGAAAGCATATTTCTTAGTCACTTCAAGAAAGTCCATACCTTTATACTTTTCTCGTTTTTCTCTGTCCTTCTTTTGATCCTCCGATTCTTTGTTCTCTTCCACCTTAGTAATATCTCGTTCAATTAATTTATTGTTAACTCGAACGTTTGAAAACTGTCTTATTACAGCTAAAAGTGTTTGGTAGAAAACATCGTCTGAATCCATTTGAGGAAGTATTCTCACGTTATCTATAGTAGAAGATAATTCATTTAGATACTCGATAGCTTTATCCTCAGCTTTCTCGGTAAACGTTTTGAGAACCTCTTTCTTGAAATCGGGATGAAATCCGGGAGTTTCTACAGTGATTTTAGACCCTTCTTTCTTGAAAATGAAGGACGAATATTTTGGAGCTTTATCGTTCTTAATAAATGTGTATTTGTATGATCCCGAAGAAAAGGGGTCTGGTGTTTTGTACCTGTAAGCATAGAACCCTTTGTCTTCTTCCTCACCAAAATTATATCGAGAAAAGCTTCCATTGTAGATAACTTTTCCTTTTTTGACGCTGGTGTGGATGTGTCCAAAGGACACATAACCCTTAATAATAGTATCAAATTGTTCGGCTGCAAAGATAGCAGATTTACTATGGGTTCCACCAGAATCTGTAGCATATCCTCCTGCATGTTTAAACATTCCGTGACCAAAACAAAAATCGTATTTCGTTTCAGTGATGAGAAATGGTTTGTAATATTCAGCAGGATTAATGACATATTCTTCAGGTAGAATCAGAAGTTTTAGAGTTCCTACAAAGTCTACAGTCGCCTTTGTATACATCCTAAATTTTTCGCTAACGTAATGGGAATAGGACAATATCTGAAAATTATCGTGGCTGGCTGTACCATGGACTATCAAAACAGTAGTGCCTGCTCTACTTAGCTCATAAAGATCATGCATAAAGAAATTAGCAAACTTAGCTGCTTCAGAATTCATATGCAGTTTTCGATCCGTTAGATCTCCAGCCACAACCACGATGTCAGGTTTATTTTCGAGACACCATTTAAGAAAGACATCCTTCAGCTCTTCGTATAAATGAGCCGAATTAGGAGTCTTCCCTAAATGGATATCAGAAATAGAAGCAATCAGAATATCCTCTCCCAAGGGAGTTAACGGTTCTTTTGTTGCATCAGTCTTCTTCATATTGTCCTTTCATAGTCTCTCTTTGAGAAACCTTTTTTGCTATTTCTTCAGGTTGGGCGAAACCTTTTTCTATGCGAATCGCATTTTGTGCTCTATCTACATATTCTCGAAAATGTACTTCAATAGCCGATCCACCAACATCGCGAATCATTTTAACTTTTTTAGCACGCATGTTGATGGGATTCTTTCCATCAAGCGCATGAAAAGAAGTTTCATCCTCTTTCCTTAATTCTTCCATAGTAGGGAAACCCTTCAATATACTTTTCTCTTGAAGTTTTCCGTATATTTCTCTTCTCTCTAACGGAGAAGCTGCTTTCATTCTTTTAATCAATTCAAGAGTTTGAGGATCTGACATATCCAGATTCATATCTTGAAGTGGGCTGACGCCGTTTCTATTGACACCTACATCGGGAATCGGTTGTTTAGGATTCGACGCGGATGATTGCGGCTGTTGTTGTTTTTCTTGTGACTTGGGAGCAGCTATGATGATATTCTCTCCGTCGTCTTCGTCGCTGTTATTTACGCTCATAATCGCACTCCGTTAACAGTTTAGACTATAGAGGGATTTACAATATTAACAATATTTGTCGCCGAATTATTTACTAATGAGAAACTCAATGTGACCGGCAATCCATCAATTTCGATCGTAATATTCAATTTCGTATCATCCGAAGGATCGACTCTGCTTACAAAATTTATCGTCAACTGTATGTATACTTTGGCCATCGCCTTTATCTCATCTACATAACCAGCGGCTTTCTCTTGTGTCGAGTAATAAATTTTATTAAGGATCTCACGAGCACCACATTCAGGATAATCCGGCAACGTACCCTTTTCCATTTCCATCATTGTCAATAGAGCGTTGACTTTCGAATTTATACTAAGGATAGAATTATCTTTCCACAAAGCAAAATCTCCAGTCACGTCTATTTGGGGAACCACATCAACTCGTGTGGGTATAATAGCCATGATAGAATACCTCATAAATACGTTAAATATCTTATATCAAATTAACGTAAATATGATGGAGGAAAAATTAAAATTGGAAACTACTCTTCCGAAGATTAAGAAAAGGTTTAGATGCCCAAATTGTCAAAATTTTTATGATGATATCGGATGGTTAATTAACCACGTCTCAAAAGTACACGGACATTTGATACCTAAGGAGTGGACCGTTAGACAATATCTATTTCATAAACGAAATAGAACAGATCAACCTTCAAAATGCGTGGTTTGTAAGAAATTTACTCCATGGGATGAAGAACGGGGTAAATACAAACGTCTATGTGGATCTACAGCTTGCAAAGAAACAGAAGCTAGAAAAGCAAAAGAGAATATGGTTAGGAAGTATGGTAAAGAACATCTTCTTGATGATCCGGATACTCAACGCAAGATGCTTGAAAACAGAGGTATATCTGGGGTTTATACATTCAAAGATAAATCAACTTTGAAATACGTCGGTAGTTATGAACAAGATTTCCTCGATTTCTTTGATCATGAGTCGGGACTGGATCCATCTGAAATCCAAGAGTGCGCTATCACATTCGATTATATATTAGACAATAAGAAGCATATATACATTCCTGATTTCTATATGCCAAATTTCAATATCATTATTGAAATAAAGGATGGGGGAGACAATCCAAACAATCATCCTAAAATCCAAAATGTGGATAAAGTAAAGGAAGGATTAAAAGATGAGGCTGTAGTAAACACCAAACAATACAACTATATCAAAATTACAAATAAAGAGTATATGCCTTTCATGGATATGATTTCGGCCTTGCAAGACGATTCAGCTAATACTTTCAAAATTCAAGGCGTTCTTACTCAAATCGGTGAATAAAAAATAATAGATGCCGCGAAATGCGGCATCTATTTTATAATTATATATTTGACAATTGGATGTACACCAAATTAAACTTACAGAGGTAAACCATGGTTTTTAAGCAACTATTCAATTATTCTGGACGATATCTTTATGCGGTGGACGCATCTAATAATCGTCTTTCTCTATTTCCTTTTTCAGTCATCAAAACTTCTCAAGATCAGATGGCTATGTATAATACTCGAAAACAATTCGAGATTATAGCCGATCAAATGGTTCCAGAAGGTTTGGGATTCGCCGCCAGCCGACTTCAATTTGATAGTCAAGGTAGACCGGTTGTTCCACAAGATATGAATCAACAAAGGCCGCCGCAATCGCAGCAGCCTCCTCAACAGGCTCCGAAGAAAGAATATAAACCAAACCAGATGAAAGACCAAGCATCTGGTTCTGGATTATATGACGAACCGGAACCCCAACCAAAAGCTGAAACCAAATCGGCGCCACAATCGGAGCCGCGACCTCAGCCTCAATATCAACAACAGACACAACAGCAATTTCATCATCAAGGTCCTCAACAGCCTCTGTATGGCATGGGACCTCAACCTCAAATGGGACCTCAACCATTTTATGGTCATCCGCAACACGGATATGCGACTTGGGCAGGATATACTCCCTACAACCCCAACATCGGTCCGAACATGTACGGTACACCAGATCTTAACATCACTCCACCCCCTTTCGAAACATTGACAATCCGAAGTGTCGGATCTGCCGTCGGCGAAGACTTCTTGAAAAACATCAATCTTCCAGGATTCAATTCCCCGACAGTGATTCTTGATATGGGATTAGTCGTGTTTGCTTCTTTCGAAGAACGAGAACGAGCAATCGAGATGATTGGTAGTGGAAAAGAAATTATTGCATATTATCTTAATGATTCCAGCGCTCTGTTTAATGGAGCCTATACCGGAATCATCAACCTTAGCGAGAACGATTATTTCTTGATTGACAACCAAGAAGTTGTTCGCATTCCAAGTATGTCACGAGAACAACGAGATGTTTATATTCGTAACCACGGGATCGATATTGATCGATTGCGGTATAATGATCTTCTTGTAATCGTAAAATCAACAAAGAAAGAATACCCCACTTATGATGGGATGTACAACCGTTCGAGAAACGATACTCGATTTATTAACAAATTTGTATCCCGTGACGAAGACGCTGAGGATTCTTATCTGACAGATATGGATCCGCTCATCATGGTTAATGATGGCTTCTGGGTTTTCAAGACAGAATCGGGAGCAAGAAAATTCATTTCAAATTATTCTTCTCAGTTGGATTATCTCATCGACAAAGCAAGACTGGAAGTCGGAAGAGAACACGAGGAAGAAGTACAAATGCTGAACGAAGCGCATAAACGCGAAAGAAACGCTATTGTCCGCAACGCAGCCTTATTAGCCGGAACCACCGTTCTCGGTGTAATTGTAGAAAAGGTGTTCGAATTATTCCTGAGCAATGGAGGTACATCGGCCGCGTCTGCGGCAACAGCGGCTACAAATGCAACGCCGATAAATACAGTAGTGAGCGCGGTATCATCAGCCGCATAAAAATAAAAGGAGAATCATCAAACAAAACAAATTCAATCAGAATCGATCAAATCTCATGCTGTCAAAATCCACCACGAAATAAACTCTATGGCCTTGAGGCCATAGAGTTATATTTTTTTTATTTACGGTGATAATAGAGAGTCTCTAATTGCTTTCAATCGTTCTAATTGGATATAAAAATCGTTATCAATTTTTACGTAGTTTGCATCCAATGTCATGCTTACAACTATCGAATCTGTACGATTTGAAGTGTCAAGAAATGTTTCGGGTAACATCTTATTCCTCCTCAAAGAATTGTTCAGATATCTGACGAGCTCGGTTGTAGATAACCTTGCCTAATAATCCAGCGAAATAAATACTCTGAATCATACGAGCGGCAATGTTCTTAGTCCCGATGATAGCGTCAACTCTTCCGTCTCCAAAAGTTGTTTTAGGTTCCATTTCTTTTGGTATGACGTCGGCTATGACAGATTTCAAAGCAGAGTAATAAGTTAATTTATCACCAGGACCCATATCATGATATCCTCCAATAAAGTATTCAACCACAACACTTCCCTGATCTCGATCAACTTGAGCTCCGCGAACACGCTCCATATAAGGTTTCGATATTTCGATATTCCTTCTTCTAAGAGAAGGTTTAGAAGTAAACGACTCCTCATAGGATATTTTTTTCTTCTCTGATTTGATATAAAGCTCAACAAACTCTCTACAACTATCGCTCATTTGATCCAAAGGTACCGTCCAGTATACCTTTATATCTTTTATCTTTCCTGTGTCTGAAGCTTTAGGAATATGATGAACAAGTTCACTTAGAGTTTTCTCGTCTACATCGCCTAAAGAATTTAAGATAGCTGTCGTCTGTCCTTGAGCGTCCATCGCATCTTCAAAGATCATCAAAGGATCACCATACAAAACTTCGTCTCCTATTTTCTTATAGGAAATGATGTTCGTTTTAGCTCCAATAGATATTTGTTTACGTTTAATGACGTCAGTAGACATTTTGGCGGCGAAAGTTTCTGTTATCTCAGACGAGTCTTCTTCCGTCGTTTCTCCTTCGAGAACAACAGCGTGACACATAGCCCCTTGTTTAAGAATGAGATGACTCCCTCGTTTAGCAAAGAATTCTTTGTTATAAGAAATGACTTCTCCTTTCTTAAACTTCTGACCTACGACCACGTTCAATTCCATAGGGTTAGAAAGAAACATATTCGAGTTTCTATTCATAAGAGCCCCAAACTCAACAGTATCTTTTTCTCCAGATTTATATTCCAGAATACAAAGACCTCTATCCGGCTCTACGGCTACAACCTTTCCGTCATCTTTAGCTTTGAAAGCGTAGATATCTCCAATCTTATGCACAATTGTTTTCTCGTATCCTGTTCCGATAAGCGGAGTATCAGAACCAGCTACAGAGACAACGTGTTTCGTTTGAGCTGAGGTAAAACCAACCCGCTTTGTATCATCGTGTAAATTAACAAAGGCGATCGCCGCTTCTTCAGGAGTAGCTAGATGAGAAAATGTAAGATGATCTATATCTTCACGAGATTTAATAGGATCTAGGTATCCTCGAGTAGATTTTATTCTCGGATTCATCACCAATTGTTTGGTGATGCCTACATTGCTGTTTTCAGGAACCGAGAAGCCGACTATCCCTACCATATTCTCTCCGAGCCCACGCTTATCGATCGGGAAAGCCTCTTCGATATTTACACCACCAGGTCCTTTAAAAGTCGCCATTCCTTTAGACTTAAGTTCGTTCACAGGATTTAGCATATCGTAATTTTCAAGGATAGTAGATTTGTGCAATCTCTTTGTAATTTCATCTTCGAAAATCGTAAACGACTCTCTTTTAAATCCTTTTTGCTTCAATGAAATATATTGTTCGGCTAACGACGAATATAACTCCCTAACCAAAGTTTCATGAGTTCTTAGTCTGTAAAGCGAAGCGTCGGTTTCGTGTGAGTGTTGATTGTCTCCTAAAAGATCGTTGGCGTAGAGAAATAATTCAAGGAAATCTGTCGGTAAATTATAATCTCTCAAAACTTCAACGGTGATGGGATCAAGAAACAATTCATGAAATGTCGTCCACCCTTTCAGAGGGTTTCTCGTTTGATATCTGTTATAAATATAATCCATATAAGGGGTTATCGTTTCAAAATCTTCTATATTATATTCCTCTGTATCCATCACCGTCAGTCCATTGAAGAATAATGAAACAGATAAAGGATATTGGGGGTAATAGAGATATCCGTTTTTGAATTTCACAAATGGATCAAGATTTCCACGTTCTCGTTTTTCAGCGAAATGAATTTCTTTGACATTCACTTTATCTATGACAGCTTTAAATCCATATAGATAAGAGAGAAAAGCTATCAAAGGCATCTGTTTACTTTGGAGCATCATTCTTGTATACATTCTTCTTTTAGGAGAGGGTATCTTACTGACAGTAGAGGTGAAATCAGAAATAACTCCACTGTTCCCTATAAGATTAATAATGCTGGCACAGACAGAATCGTTTTTAGCTTCTATATCAGTATCTATAACAACTGGTTTATTATCTTTTGCTTTTAGAATTGCGAATGGTAATTTATTAACTTTGAACTCGTATTGAATTCCTCCAATCTTTTGGAGATTGACTATATCTTTTCTTATTTCATTCTGATTAAAATAGATAACCAAATTCATATTAGCTGTAGAAATAGTTACTCTGTGGAATTTTCGAGCCAATTCATCATATTCGACTGAGGTAATAAAATCATGATTTTCTTTTGTATTATTACCAAAGTCAATTTTACATCCGTCTATTCTAGAGATATAATTTCTAAAGATCTTGTTGACAATTACCAGATTGTGATTTAATGTAGTACCTTGTCTGTATACAAAAGCTTTATTAAAATTCGAAGAAATTAAAACCAGATCGGGTTTAATCTTTACAAGAGGTATCATCAACCATTGTTTTTTGAGAACCTTTATGTCTCCATTGATCTTCATAAACCCATCTTGATCTACAATGGGGACATTGAATTTCAATTTATGGTGTTTCATATTCTCGTCTTGAATATCAAAAACCCAAGTCTCTTTTTCATTAAATTGATCGCTGGTATTGTGTTTATTAAATCCAACGATATGCATATTTAAAGATTTATTTTGAGAGAAAGCATGAACAGCGGAGATGATGTCCTTATGGAAAGTTTTATTGATATAAGATTTCTCCATATCATCTAAAGACGAATGTTTCATAGATTCGTCTCGGACTTTTACATCTGGAATTCTTGGTTCTATAATTGTCGCTTTTGTATCCTCAAGAATGTCTTGAAGTGTTCTCTTATCATCGAAGCTGATTGATTTGTATTTTTCTTTAATCAGTTCTATTCTAGCAGCTTGCGCTTTTGTAATAGTAGGTTTTACAACCTTGCCTAAGTTAGCTATGCGAGCAGCAAGAACGGATTTCTCTTTTGATTCTTTTTGAGCAGCCGATTCAGGATTTTCTTGATTCTCGTTTTCGTCCTCGTCAAAGTTATCATCGGTGTCTTCATTTTTTTCCTCACTTTCTTTATCCAATATTGTAAATTTTGCTTTATCTATTGACGGCTCATCATCATCCTTTTTCTTCCGAATGATTTGTTTGGAATTATGATCAACAACTAATTTATCAACTTGCTTTTTCAGCTGATCATTAGTTTGAGGTTCTCCTGCAGATGCTTTTTCAAGATCCACTCTGATTTCTTTATTCTTTTCATCTTTTAAATCAGTAAGTTCAACAGCTTCGTCGTTTACTTTCTCTTGGACAGCGGATGAAAATACAGGAGTTGCATTTTTTATTTGATCAGCGTGAACTTCTTGTTCTGTCAATTCAGAATGAGAATCGATCTTATTTTCATCATCGTCTGATTCTTCAATAGCATCTTGGATAACGTTCGCATTTTGTCTGATGAGGATAAGAATACGAGCCAATAATTTCTTACGGAAATCATTAGCAGTCTTTATACCCCATCGAGCGAGATCTCGGAAATTTAAATAAAAGAAATTCTTTTCATTATAGAAAACGAATGATAATTCCTCCTGTCTCCAAGCTTCCGCTAGATCTTTTACAGACGCTTCGGTTTTATCAGAAATTTTAAAAGGATCGAAAACCAACACTAAAAATCTCAATAATGCTATTAAATCATAATCAGGATCTCTTTTAACAGACAAAGTTGTCGCTGTTCCGTTTTGCATATATGTATAAACTTTGGAAACTGTCGCTGTTTTAATAGGAATGCCGAAAATAACATGATGGAATCCAGATGCTAGAATTGGATGGAAATTAGAAATTTGTAAATTTTTCAAATAATCATGATCCACTCCGTATCTCGGAGCGGTGAAGTAATCAATTATTTTTGGATAGTGCAAATCCGCATTATTCACATAACGAGGAGAATGTTTAAATGCTACGTCATCTCGAATAACAGCATCAAATACATTTGAGAGATCAAAAACACAATCTCCGTTGTTTGTACCAATTGTATAAGTTGGGGTAGAACCCAACTTAGTTAAATTAGATTTTACATATTTGGTAATTTCGGTAAAAGGAATTGTTTCATAAATTCTTTTTCCTGAAATATAGGGATTTGCAAACAAAAATCTTTTTGGAAGATAATATCTTTTAACACTAGCCGAGTAAGTTGAAGTTCCAAAAATTGATTTTATAAAATTTACCACTTCAGCATTAGTTTTTACAATTGGAAGAATTCCAATGTCTCTAACTTGAGTAGTTCTCATTCCATTTCCTTGATTCGTTCGATATAAACGCATTGAACGAATATTTTGCTGAATTGGAATTTTTAATTCAATATTCGGATCTGGATTTGTTTGTTTATCATTGGGATCCATAATTTTTCTCCCGTTAAATTTTATGTCTTTCATTTTTTTGTTCAAGGATTTTAGAAAGATAAACAAAATTTAAAAAGAAAAAGAAAAAGTAGGCAAAAAGAAAAAGAAAAAAAAATATTATTTTAGTATATATTATAATTTATTTATATTTAATTATATTTGTTGAATAGAAAGGTAACAATATTTTAGAATTATTTTAGTATTCTTTTAAATTTTATATTTAGGAATAAATATAATTTTTATATAATTTCTTTCTTCTTTCTTTTTTGCTTACTTTTTTCTTTCTTCTTTCTTTGCAAAAAAATTGAAAAACTTATTTAATTTTTAAACTAGATATTACAAAATGATGGTTCGAGGTGTGCTCTATTTTCACAAACTCGGGAATTCTTTTAGAATTACCCAAAAACACAGGAGGGTCTATTATGGCCGACGTTATTGAACAAGAAATTTTGGAAGAGGGGGTTGAACAAAATGGAACATTTGCCAATGCAGGTGTCTCAACGCTTCTCAGCGATGAATTGATTGAAGCTGTTGAAAATACAGAATACAGATCCGAAGAAGATCAGATCGCTGAATCCAAAGCAGGACAGACGTTTGAAGTTGAAAACCAAACTCCCGTTCGTATTACAAAGCATGATGCTCGTGATACAGGCAGCTTGCCTTCCCATTCCAAAAAGAATAACAAACAAAAGAATCCTCCTGTGCGGAAAAACGTCGATGAAGACGATGGTGTGATTTCTGTTGAAATTCATTCGAGTTGCACATTTGATACTCGTTTCTTGAATTACAAGGAAATCGAAGACCTCAAGTCGAAATTGAAAAATTTGGGCTGCCACAGCCACAGTGTGCAACAAAATGAATCCTCGATTGTAATTGTCATGCCCACAGGTGTTGCAGGACTTTCGATTGACGAATACAAAGAAGAACTTATCGAAGCTTATATTGAGAGCGCTTTGTCGAGCGATGCTGTTCCTCCGAATGAAGACAATCCTCGTAAATATCTCCGAGAAGGGGTAGTATTCGACGATGCCTTCGAAGCCCGCGTTGATTCAGAAAAACTCTCTCAAGATGGGACCGCTCATTGGGGAGTTTTTGGATTAAGTGATGTTTTCAATCTTCGGAATGCTGATGGAAGTTATCGTTTCCCAATGTCGAGCTCGCTGGTGCATTACCATGACTTCCTCGGATCGAGAAAAGGCGCTATCTCCCATGACGCTCCTTTTCGCCCGGCCATCGGACTCTCCAGAGTTACCCGTCCTCTGCATTACCCAAAGTCAAATTTCATGATGTATCTCGTGAATGACGCCTCTGTCATCACCTACCGTTTACGATCGGTGATTGAAAAAGCTGAGGGTGTGTTTGTTCCTTATTACTACATCCGTCGTTGCAACATTTCTCGCAACCGAACCACTGGTGAGGTTACCATTGTAACGAAAAAGGAAATTGTAGAAGGGACCGACCTTATTTCTCTGATTCTCGATCACAATCCGAGATACCGCTCGAACATGAATCTTATGGAAGATCTGCAAAAGATCGGTAAAGAAGATTTGGGAATTGAGATTTCGATCCCAAAGCCTAAGCGCAAAGAAGGCGGATTCAATAAAAAGTAGTTAAGAAGTAACAGACCCTTCGGGGTCTGTTATTTTTTTATTTATATATTCATAAGTAGTAAAATCCAAAGATAAGGAGGATATCTTTGAAAACTTTAGGCGAACAAGCTTCCGCCAATGTTAGCTCTAAAAATCCAAATATGGATTCAGAGCAGAATAACAAAGAGATTATAAAAAGGAATGTATTAAATGCTTCGTCGAAGCGTTTGAAATATGTTTCATTAGGGTCTCTGCATCTTTCCGGGGATCTCGCTGGTGTAAAATTTATGGGATATAAATCTTCCATAATACCATATGCCGCCATAATAAAACTACAGTCTTGGTTGGTGACCGAGGGTGTGAGTCTATACATTCGTGAAAAATCGGAAAGTATTTTCTCTGTATCCAGGATAGTGGAAAATGTAACAAGAGTTCCTAAGTTTATGGATGGCGAATGGGCTGCTTTCACTTTGTGTAGTTTCAGAAATGGTTATGGAATACCTGTTTCTGATATTCGTATTGGCGGATGGTAAAGGAGAAACCATATGAAAAGAGTCTTTGTAGAGTCTGCAGACAAATTGATCGGGTTGGCCAATTTCACAGTTTGGAAAGATCGTAAAAGCGTTTACGATTCCTGTGGTTATGATGGGTTCAGCGCTTCTGACAGATCTTATCGGATTCGACTAGAATACTTCAATGCACACAGCGAAACCGGCGATGTCTTTGAATTATCCCAACTTGCTCATTTTAAATATGATAAGAGTTGGCATCTTCGATTACGATATTATCAAACCTTCGGGTTTGATCAAGATGCAGTCCAAGACGATGATTGGAGAATACGAATCGAAGCTTATAGATCGTTCGGTTTTCCACCAAATTCGAAAAACGATCCAGATCATCGTATTCGATTGGCTTATTATTACAAATCTGGATTTACAGAAGAAGCCAAGAAAGATAATTATTGGCTAATCCGACTTGCCGCTTATTCGCGTTTCGGATACAATGACGATTCTGATAATGATTCGTATGATTATATCCGGGAACGTTCGAGAGCAAACAGGGCTGCTGAACAAAAGAAGGAGAAAGCACATGCCAATGGACAGTGAGATAAAACAGTACACCATTATTGTCAATGGTGCGACCTCGCAATATGTGTTTAGTTTTGATGGCGTTCTTTTAGAAGATACCGGCGATGAAAAGGTTTTCAGAAAATCGTTCGCTCGCCCATTAGTATCTGTTAGCACAAACGTTCCCACGTCTGCAAACGAAACTAATGCTTCGTTCGATAAGAAGACGATTCTGAGATTCCAGAAAGACAAGATACTAGCGATTTTGTATTGATTAAGAAAGATGAGTCTCACGACTCATCTTTTTTTTATTTATATATTTTAAAGTAGAGGTTCAAGGAGACAGAATCTCAAACACTTTAAGGAGGGCTATATTTATGGTCAAAGAAAATAATTCAGGAAATTTAGAACAAAGGAATCCGAACGAATTCCAGCAGTTCCCGCCCCAATTCGGAATGGGTGGCTATGGTCCGCAACAATTCGGAATGGGTGGCTATGGTCAACAGCCGCAGCCTCAGTTTGGAATGGGAGTGAGTCTTCAACCTCCAAATGGGTTTTCTTCACTAGGTGGTTGCCCCATACACCCAAACGTGAAACTCGATCAACGAGGAGTTCCTACGTTTAATACAATTATCGAACCGGCGCTTGTTTCTATTTCATCGCTTATCAAAGAAGAAAAAAGGTTGCTTGAAGAATATAATAAAGAAACAACAGAAAATGTTTCTTCAAGACAACCAAAGCAAAAAGAAGTGGCCGCAATTTCCAGATTGACATCTATTGCTAAAGTCCTTATACCTTTTGTTGTTACGTATTCGATCACTGCGATCTATCCGTTAAAGAGATTAAAAGATGGTGAGACTGCGGATACTTTGCCGATTGATACAACTTTTGTTGCAAAAGTTGTGGCCTTGATCAATCTTTCTGAATATTTTCATTTCGAATGGGGAGAACCGACGAAAAGAACAACCGAGATCCTGAAAACAGACATCAGCGAATTTGAGTCTATCATGATATCCGTATATTCGGAGGGAGAATATAATTTCCAAACTTCTATTCTTTCATTAGTCAATTCCAAAATCAGCGACCTCTCATCGTTGTTTATGTCCCTTCTTTTGTCCCCAGCCTTCGAAGCTTCTATTCATCAGACTGTTTATCAAGATTTTGCAAACGATAAAGACGAACCAGACGAACTCGAAGAGAAAAGACGAGACGGCGCTTGTTATTTTGTCAATTTTCTCCGCAACGTTTTGACGCCCCCGGCCCCGGCATTCATTTCGTCGTTTCCTGGAATGATGAATGGAGAGGGGATACATGCCTAATAATCCGGCGGCACATTCAAACGGATATTTCGGTAAATCGAAAAAACAAATGGCGGAACTAATAGGTATGTCTGAGGAAGAATGCGATAAGTTTATGAAAAATTACATAAAATAATGTTCATAAAAAAGAAAGACCCAGAAGGGTCTTTCTTTTTTAGTTTCGAATTTTTTTTGTTTATATAGTATATAGTGGAGTAAACAATCATGTCTATAGCTCAGCGGTAGAGCGATAGTATAACTATAGCCCCAGGTTCAAATCCTGGTAGACATGATTTGCTTACTTATTATTTTTTTTATTTAAGTATTGGGAATAGGAAGCGGATTAGCTTTCCAGAACTTTTGGAATGCTGGTATATTACAATATACTACAATTTGCATAATCTTGGTCATATCTACATTCTTCAAAACATATGTCATATATTTATCAGGACCGGTCAATTTATCAACATAAATCCCTGGATCGAGGTATACTCCGTCTTGATAGAAATCGACCCTATAAATCGATTGACGCTCCTGTTCAGACATGAGTTTTATGAGGTATTGATGAACATTATCGAATCTCGGGAGAAACTCGGTTATGTCTATAGAATCTGAAACCCAGAAATCTTCTTCGATGATACCCGTATAGAAAGGAGGTATTAGAGGACAATTTTTTCTCATTTTAGAATTCATTATTCTACTAAAATATTGTACCATAGTTCTACCCTTATCATCTGTAGCATCTGAAAGTATAAGATAGGGATCAACGATGTTATTTTTCACGACATCGGGACACCTAAGAATATAAGCTGTGGGAATATATACTTCTAAAAATCCACTGAAGGTAATAGAAAATTTATCATAGATCTTATCTTTAGATTCCGGATCGCTCATTTCTGGTTCGCCGTTGAATTGGGCGTAGATTCTTTTGTATTGTCTGTTCATCACATAAACAGATTTATTGGAATCTGCATTGATAAACATTCTGGAAATATTTCCAATGCTTCTATTTTCCATATGGTTTGCAAAAGAATTTACAAGATCTTTGGTTATGGTCCCCCCATAGAGCATCTTATAAAGACTAAATATCATAGAATCTGGTAGTACAAACTTCGTTCTAATACCAACCATAGGTTGACACCCTTGAAATTTTAGGATGTGATATAGGTAATTTAAAGCCGTTACCTGATCGTCTCTTGTCCGCATATCAAGGATTACATCGAAGTCGATTTTGACACGAAGATTTGAAGTATATATTTTAATCTGATTCTCATCCTGAAATATCTGTTCATAACCAAGCATATCCAATCTCATAAGATGGGTTGCAGGATATTGAGATAAAGGATTCTGACCTAGACCAGTGCTTTTTGTATCCATATTTGTCCATCGATACGTCACAAGAAGTCTAGGTTTATCGATACGAGAAATATTTTCAATTTTATTAGTCAAATTCGAGGAGGCTTGAAGTTCGTTTTTATACATATCTCTAATACCAGAACGAGTGTCGATGTGTGTTCCACCTTTGAAAAATCCCGGAGGAAACCTTTCTGATATAGCGCCTCTTGCGATCGCATCCATAATATTAACAACGCCAGGGTTTACTCCCGGCGCAGAGTAGAGAAATACACGCTCTTCTGTGCTCATTTTAGTCATCCTATTATAAAAATGTTTATTTTTAAAAATAGATCATCTTCGCAACTATACTATGACTCAGACTGGAGGTAATGAATATGCCATCAAACACCGATGTGACTCTCGATTCATTTTCCACAAAAAGGAAAAACGGATTGAGACTGCCCACCATTTATAATGAGAGGTTTTTACTTTTACTCTTGAGAGTGTTGGCATCTTCTCGCGACATTTCTAAACGAACTTTGAATAATGTTTATCGATTTGTATCTATGTGTGATATGAATTGGTATAAACGCGATCGCGTTGTGGGTGGTATTTTAGAGGCGATCAGCATTCTTTTGACCAATCGAGATAACGGTACCTTTGATAATCTAGATCAAGAACAAATACAAAATACTATATTAGCGCAAATCGCAATAGGCGTTGGAGAAATTTATGCAGAGACAAGAGAAAATCTTATTGTCCCTGTTATAAAGAGTTGGAGGTCTAAGGATACGGAAGCCGATTTTGTTATTAAACAAATTGAGCTTCATGTGAAGTATGGTCATATAGTTGAGCAGAAAGAAGATATATCGGATATCATTACTGATCTTTCATCTGGAAACATCGTCCATCTTGAAAAGACGATTAGTAAGTTTGAAAACGTGGTGGAGGACATTCATGAAAAATTTAAGAAGACAAAGGATAGTACAGGAAACGGTGGTTTCCTACATCTCACAGATGATGACTTCGTGGAGACATATATGAAAGAAGTATTCAGAATCTCGAAGAACCCTAAATCGAATCTGAAGACAGGTGTTAAAAAGTTTAATGAAATTCTGTCGATACAAGGCGGATTTGTAAATGGGAAATATTATATTTTCTATGCTGACGTGAACTCGTTCAAATCTGCCATATTGATTCATTGTGCAAGATGGATTCAAAAATATAATTCCCATCTTTTTATCGAACAATTCAAAGAAACTAAACGAAGACCCACCGTTGTGTTTTGTTCTTTTGAAAATTCGCAACGAGAAGATATCGAACGCGCTTTTAAGATATATACAAATCATAATATCGGAGAGTTTGGTTCTTTCGATAATATTCGAACAGCGTGGGGTTCTTCATACTACGAAGGAAGTTCGATTATAGATATTACGTTTATCCACCTCGACGCTGAGACAGCAACGATGTCGGATATCGAAGGTAAGTTGGATGCTCTTAGTGATGATGGGTATGATCCTATAGCATTAATAATTGACTACATCGAAGTTATCGCCGCTGAGCCAGAAGATATTAGAAAAGATAGACATGTACAATTGAAGAATATCAGTCAGAAGTTATCTGGATTAGCTCATAGAAGAGATATTCCGGTGATCACAGCCCATCAAATCAACCGAGTTGGTCAAGCTGTATTAGGACAGGCAAAGCAACAGGGGAAGAAAAACGCTATTCGACTTCTTGATAGAAGTATGATTGGCGAATCATCTGGTATCGAAAAGAAAACAGATATGTCGTTTTTCATCGGTCTCGAGAAAAGTATTGATCCCATCACCGGACAAACAAGAACGTATCTTTGTGCCAATCGTATCAAACAAAGATATCGAGTTATTCCACAGTCCTATTTCGTTCACGAGGTGGTTGATGGAGGCATCTACATTGAAGATGACTATTGGTTAGATTCATATGGATCCTTGGATGAGATACCAACGGGATTTGATAAGAAAGAAGATGAATTTGAATTTTCATCTTCGGGTGGACAAAAAGGAACTCGAGGACAGGCGAACGTTCGGAAGAAAGTAAATATGAGTGAGACGGTGGTAGCAAATTCCCCCCCTTCATTGGCTTCTATCATAGATGACAAACCTATAGGGGATTTATTCTACGAATGCCCCCAGAATTACAAACTCGATGATAAAGAAATTGAGACTTCTGCATCTCCGTTCTCCAAATTGACAGTCGATGAAGATGGTTTTGAATACTATGAATCGGATGTATCTTTTGGAGTAGATGGAGAGATAGAGGTTTGATTTTTCTAAAGGAGAAATGACAATGTCTTTTGATCTTGTCAGATCTGCTGATGGGTTTTTTAGAACGTTTCCGTGGCCCATAGGTAAAATCTTTGGGCCGTTCTTCTTTGCTGAAAAAGCAAATCTGACGTTCTTAAATCAGCTGGAAGCGGATATGACCAACCCGAATACTACAATGAGTGATTTGTGGTATAACAATCTTTTCGCATCTAAGTTGAAATTTTCTTTATTCGATGTATTGAAAGATATAGCAGATGATAACTCAGACAGAATGAATAGAATTATGAGATACGGAGAATATTCCTTTGTATCCAATGTTCACTCAGTGATATATCTTCCTAATGGAGCAGCTGTTACAGGAACCCCTCCAGTGGATCCTAATGAGTACACTCCCACGTCGAACGTAACTGTTTTAGGGAATACGGGTGCTATGGTTAATGGTACTCTTGTGTTTAATGGGTGGAATACGGCAGCAGATGGTTCCGGAACATCGTTTCCAGTTGGTAGTACGCTGATTATGGGTAAGAACGATGTGAATCTTTATGCTATGTGGCTTGATCCAAACGCCCCACCTGTTGCTAAACCGGTTACATATACTCAGCCGAATCAATCTGGTTCGAACTCCATTCTTGCTATTGGTAATCTTATACCTTCTGCGAACGCCGGTATGTATCAGATGCCTATGGGAGGATACTTTGCCCCAACGGAAACTGATGAACTGATGTACAACTTTGAATACCCAAGAACATGGGCTATTTCAAATATCATAGGTCCATATAAACCAATGTCATACGACGTTATGCTAGAAGCTAATCTGGATATTGAGGCGAGTTTTGCAAATGATTTTAGTGCGAATTTTAACGGCGATATGGATAATGGGGATTTGGATCTTGAATCGTACCACGCATATTTCGATTCCGGAGCTTGGAACGCTTTTCAACAGATTCCACAAATAAATCCCTTTAGTGTAAATAACCCAACTCAGTGGGATCCTAATTCCCCAAGAGGTAGAAACGCGCCGCCACAACTGTTGCCTTTGTTTCAGATGCCAACAGGGTGGACTACATATCCCCCCGGTTTCATTCGGAATGATCCTATAGCTAATGGGTATTGGATATTTACTCCTACTGAAGTACAAGTCACTTTACCTCGTAGCATGCTTAATGTGACCAAATTTCTTTCTCCAAATACTGTAAATTCCATAGTATCAATATTCTTCTTATTTTACCAGAGCGCTCACCAAGCTATTTATCCAGAGTTTGCCGGGGTGTCTCAATATCTATTAGGGTTGGAACCGTCGAGAAGAAATATTTCTCTGATGGACAGAATCGGAGTAGAATCGACGTTCAGTCCACAGGTGTTGGCCGTTCCGAATCCTGTTTCAGCGACGACGGTAGTTCCCACCGCCCCAACTCAAACGCCAACAGCTTCTGGAGCTCCTACAAATTTAACGGCTTCCCCTTCTGATAGTATGGTTACTTTATCTTGGACTCCTGTCAGCGGTGTTATTGGATATAATATCTACCGTAGTATCGATCAAACGGAAACCGGTTCGAAGATAAATCTTCAATTATTAACAACCACCACTTTTATCGACGATGATCCTGATCTACAGAATGGACAAGATTATTATTATCGAGTTACTTCCATTGTGGCCGAACAGGATGTCGGAGATTATTTTGATCCTACAGATTCGATCGTCGAAGATACTTCCGTTATTCAAGAATTTCTTCCTTCTTTCTTAGCTGGTTCGGTGTGCGAGTCTAACGTTCAAACTTGGATAAGAGCTATAAAGAACTTTGTCGCTCAAAATCCTAATTTGTTTACAGGTCAGTTTAATATACCAGCCTACGCTGTTCGTACAGCTACAGGATACGATCCAACTCCTATGGTTTCTTTGTGGAAAACCGCGATTCAAGCTATCGAACTTCTATTTGGATTCTCACAAGAGTTGATGATGACACAGACTAGGTTTACAAAAAGATACGGATCCTCCGGAGATAAACGAGAATTCAGGCGCTGGAGACCATAATCAACAACTCTATGGAGGTAATGATGAAAAACATCATTTTCTGGATTTTAAGATGGACTTGGGAGTTACCACAAACTCTTGTTGGTCTAATCGTGTTCTTAACCACTACGAGCTATGCTGTTAAATCCAAACGAACGTCTTTTTACAGACGGGTTAAAGGATTTGGAGTATCTCTCGGAGGATTCATCTTTTTCGATGATTCCTATGATCCTTGGGTTCCTTATCATGAAACAGGACACGCGATTCAGAGTAGAATTCTCGGACCGCTGTATCTGCTTTTAGTTGGTCTTCCTTCTCTGTTATTTAACATCCTTACTCAAATGAAAGTCTTTAATGTTCTGACATACTATACTAGGTATCCAGAAAATTGGGCTGATCTATTGGGCGGTGTGAAAAGAGACAGTACGGAAGAACCTCCTCCGTTTGGACCCAACAGCTAATTTAAAGAGTGGCTTCGGCCACTCTTTTTTATCATGAAATATGATTATATATTAGAAACACGGAAGAGGAGTGTATCATGATCGATAAGGACAAGTTCTATAATGATCCAGAGAGGATGAAGATTATTATAGCGGTCGCTAAAGATTTCTTTAAGATGAGCGTCAGTCCATCTAATTCAGATCTGTCTGCGATTACTCTTATTAAAGATGGAATGGAGGATAAAAGAAGTATAGTTTCTTCTCCAAATCTTTATGAAGAGAACAGAACCATTGTAAAGATAATTGGTTCTGAAAATACCAAATGGGATCAGGTATTGAAGAAATACCAAAACCAATTGGATATCTTGTTGATTAAAAAATATGGCGGTGTTGAAAAAGAATTCCGGAAAATATTTCTCGCGATCAGACATCGGAAGTATGTTTTAGAATTTTACACGTCGGATGACAGCGCTATAGTTAATGAAGAGTTAGATACAAGCGCAAACTTTTTCACAGCCGTTGGTTTAGGGAAATCTATGAAAGCGACTTTTGAAAAACCTTCAAAGCTTTCTTTCTATCCTGAAGTAAAAGATTCTGTTGGTAATGAGACGACCGCAGAATCTAAAAATTTAGTCTCGGAAAATATCCAGGAGGATAATATGCCCGCACCCGCTACAAAGAAGGCTCCTGCTAAGGCGCCCGCTACTACTCCCGCCCCAGCCACCAAAAAGGCTCCGGCGAAAACACCCGCAGCGCCCGCTAAGGCCCCCGCTTCGAAAAGCGCTCCCGCCAAGGCTCCTGCCAAAAGCACAAAGAAGTAATTAAAGAAAGACCCTTCGGGGTCTTTCTTTTTTGTCGACATTTAAGTAGGAGACTCAATATGTCGGATATTAAAGAACAACCTACCCCGCTAACCGTCAACACACCAGTTGATAAACCCAAAAAAGAAAAACATCGTATAGATCTTATACTTTATTTTTTTATAGCCATATCAGCCACTGCCTTGCTTTTAATTTACCAATACGCTATGTTTGATTTAAGTCTAAATAAAGAGCATAGTATATTCTATGGACTTTTAACATTTCTTGTTGGTCCGTTTATTTATGCTACAAGTGGACAAAATCTTACTATAACTTGGGATGTGACTACACCTTTTGCCGGGATACCGACAGAAGTTCTTATAGGAATGATCAATGTATACACTCTAATCTATGGAGGCGCTGAAGGAACATCTTCTCTTGGTAGATCTATAAGCTTGCCTTCGGGTGTATCGGCCCCAATGCCGGAATATAAGCTTAAACGATTCAGATGGATGATATTAGCTTGGGCTATTCTAGCTTTATTGGTGACCATATTTCAAGCTCATGTTTCTGAATCTCAATTCAAGTCTGGAGTTAACTTCAATGTCCAATGGGTTTACTATGGATTAGCCTCCGCTCTTACAGCTTATATCTATGCTAGACAAGCTCCGAATATCGGTCATGGTATGACTGTGACTGGTTTGAGAGTTACTGAACCTTCTCCTATAGGAGGAGCTTCAGCTCAGACTATGGGTATGGGTTCGCAAACTGGAGGATCTTATCAACCTTTTACCCCGCCTCAAGAATCTGGCGGTGGAAATTCTGGATGGTAAAAAAATTACTGGGCTTAACGCCCAGTAATTATTATTGCGCTGGAAAATCTTGAATCGGGTTTGCAAACAGTTCTTGATCAATCGCGTCCTGGGTAGTAGATTGATCAGGCATCAGAAGTGTGGAAAAGTTATTAAATTTTAATACAGATGGAATTTGGTTGATAGCCAATATTAACCACCAATAATCTACTACTCCGTATGTAGCCAAAGATAAACGTTTCGGTCTATATCTATACATATTCATTTCAGCTACAGAAAACGTTCTTGGCGTGGCGTTCTGAATTATATAGTCGATTAATCTGGATAATACAATATTATCATAATACTGCATTCCACGAGACGATGACCCTTGGCTAGAAGTTTCCATACTTCCATATTCGTATTTATTTGAACAATTCTCAAAATTAAGAGTGTTCCCTGCTGTTCGAGACATAGATAAACCAACGTCGTTGGTTATTAACTTAAGAGCTGTAAACATATTTTTATCCTTTTACATATGGAGATGATATCAAAGGAGAGGCCGCCTCTACTTGTGCGCTAGCTGCTGGGGGAACCCCTAATATTCCGAACAATGTGTCGATTTGAGCAGCCAATCCAGATAGCACGCTTAATAAAGGTTGTGACAGAGCAACACTTTTTCCCACTTGGGCTGGATTGGCAAAGTTTGCTGCCCCATCTGAAGAAATATTCGGAGCTGTAGGAGAAGCACCCATTCCGTCTTGTACTCCCCAAGCGACTTCATTTGCTCCTAGCAATCCGTCCACATTAAGAGTTGGCGAACTCACTACGTCTTTGGAATAATTTTGTGAATGAGACGTTCCGGATTCTACAACAGAATCTGTTGTATCTGTTCTTTTATTACCAGACCTTGTATGCTTTGCTATCTCTTCCTTTAGAGTTCCGTTAACCGTTCTTGTGATATTATTAATAGTTTCTGTTAGCTTCTTCGCATTAATTGTAATGGAGTTAGATATTTGATAGTTGACATCGGAAGCTATGATATTTATTTTACCTTTATTTAACTCTATGGAGGTTCCGGCAGAGTTTTTCATTTCTACGATATCATCTTGAGATCCTATACCAAAGAATCTTTGTGAATCTCCCAAGTATACTTTTCCGTTCAACGCGTCGAATGTTAATGTATAGATATCCACTTCCCCGTTTGCTTTAGAAGTCGATATCTTAACTTGTTTATTCACAGCGTCTAGTTTGAATTGGTAAATATTATCTTCTGATACTTTTGCGGTATCATCTGGTCTAGCGGATACATAGAACGATAAGAAGTCTTGTAGTCTTCTGTTGGAATCATCTGGACCATATGGGACAGCGAATATAGAAGTTATATCTTGATCTTCGAAATCCACTTTGACGAGATCTCCCATTTGATATTGAGCCGGTCTAAAGTTGCTCATTGTATGGATTGGAATAGAAATCCAGTTCTGCCAATTCACACTTGTATCAGCTCCAAACTTCGGTTGTAAGGAATTTTGAAATATTGAAAAATCTATATCAAACGTTTGTTCCGACGGACCGCTTGTTATATCCAATCCAAGCATTAGTCTTGGTATATAGACGCCAATGTTGGTCGTCCCTGTATCAGTCTGAGATTTTACTACTATTCCGATTGTTTCTTTGATAAAATCACACGATGAATCCACTTGAGGATTTTGATAATTCGTGATTTTCATATGCGAATCCTTCTTGTTTCATAGCTATGTTTTTCTCATAATTCTAACCTTAAAAACGGTTTTTAACAAAAGAATAATAATGGAGTTTTTATGGAATTTAACGATGTTTTACGTAACGCTCTTTTAAGACTAGAGAGCGCTAAATTCGCGAGTGGTGGAGAAGAAATCGTTGTTCGTTGTCCATATTGCGGAGACTCTGCAAAAAGATCCTCACAGCATTTTTATATTGGTACAAAAGAAGATTCAAGATCTAATATTTTCTATGTCTACGATTGTAAACATTGTCCTGCGTCGGGGGTTTTAACACCTTCTACATTAAACGACTTACAAGTTTATGATATCGGAGCAATTGAAGTTGTTAAAGAAGTTATTGCTAAATTAGGATCAAGTCGTTCGACTTACAACACTCAAGATCAACAATCTCGACAAGGACCTAAGTATCAGACAATAACTGAACCCACATCAAAAGATGCTAGGAAAATAGATTATCTTTACCAAAGAACAGGGGTAGACTTCTCACTATCTACAAATATAAGTAGTTATAAGATAATTCTCAATCTTTCTCAATTCCTCAAATTGAATAGATTGGTGATGCAATATCCAAAAGAAATTATGGATGATCTTAGTGAAAATTTTGTAGGATTTTTATCACAGAATAGAGGGTCGGTTCTTTTGAGAAATGTGAATTCAGACTCTGGGGAACGATATCGACAATATAGAATAGATAGGAATAAACGACTTCCTTTTCTTTATGTGCCTCCTACGACGTTGGATATCCTGACACCCGCACCGAGAATTGTTATGGCTGAAGGTCCGTTTGATATAATCTGTGTGAAGAATCAATTCTTCCCATCAGATTCAACTAACGTAGTGTTTGGTGCAACTGGGTCAAGAGGATCTTATAAATCAGCGTTATCTCATTTACTAAATATTTCCGGTTATTACGGAGCTGATATAGATATATTCGCTGACGTAGATGATAGAAGAAAAGGATACGAACCTATCATCGAAGAATTTCGAACGAAGATATTTAGCGCTTATCTCGATACATTTAAATTCACGATCAATTTGAATAATGACGAGACGAAGAAAGACTTTGGATATCTTTCAGATACCTGGGACGTCAAAAGATTCTCTCTTCGATAGGACGGAACATTTATATGAATCTTGTATTAAAGATGGGGGTTTAAATTGAGCACTTTCAAAAAAGATCGTATTGCCCCTCTTACGTCTGTTGGGACTACTCTCGAAGACGAGAGAAGGGTAGTGGATTCGATAATCCGATCGAAAGTCGATATAAAAAACACGCCGCTCATCAGATACACAGGGGTTAAAACTACGGTGACGTACTTTGCCCAGATCACTGATATACAAAGCGATTTTATAACTAACCTTAATAGCTTCAATGATGTAGACAAAAATTTGAAGGTTTTTAGAAGAATCAAAGACTTTGTTATGGTGATCAAAGGCGAAGTTTCACCAGAGATGGAATCTGATCAACAATGGGGGGATTCTGCTGAATCAGGATCATCCGCGCAGATACTTCCGAGAACTCTGAAGCCAAAGCCGGGCGACGCATTTATCATGGAACAGTATGGTCGAGTCAACTTGTATCGAGTTTCAAATGTAGTTCCGAAAACTTTTGAAATAGATTCTGGGTTCGAGATCAACTATGTCATGGAAGTGTCTGATTTTAGATGGGAGACTCATCCATTGTCTCAGTGCATTGCGGATGACTGGATATTCGAATACCGTTCTGTTGGAACGGGAACGCGAGCCCTCTTCCGAAGTGAGGACTATGATGTTTTAAGAACTATGAGAGAATTTTATCAAGAGCTGGCTGATGAATACATCAGTAGATTCTATCATAAAGTCTTAAATACAGTTTTTCTCACGATTGAGAAAGGAATAACGATCAACCAACCTAGTAGTGACTTTAGTCATTCTTTGGGAGGGGATCCATATGATGAACCAATAGCAGACATAGAGGAAATTGCCGAAGACAGTGCTAGATCTTATGTAGGCAGACTTCTTTATGATAGAGAGCTTGTTTGTTTTATCAAGAAGCACTCAATCTTCTATACATCAAATAATATATTCCTTCCTACAGCATTCTTTCCATCGCGGGATAACGTTTACCGAGATACAATTTTCGGAGTTATTGAGTCAAGGAGAATCAACAGGCTAAATTTACTATATCAAGTTCCTACTCCCATGCTTGTTGCTACAATAGGATATCCTCCTCAACTTTTTGGTAAGGTAGATATCGCTTGGTCCCCATCCTTGACGTATGGTTCTCTCAATCTTCTTCCAAATAAATTTGGTATGAAGATGAAGTCAACCTTTAATGCAGCTCGATCGGGCTATGACAGAGAGTTCTTCAGAAACTATGTAGATATTTTGGTTGAATGTATCTCAGCATACGTTCATCTTACACCGTCGGATGATGCAAAGATCATCGATAGATTATACTTCATAGCGCAAAATAGATCTGGACTGAACGAACTCTCAAATAGCGAAAAATTCTATCTGTATCCTTTGATTTCAAAACTTCTGATTGAAATGATTATCAGAATGTCTAAAGAAGAAAAGTTAACAGAAGGAACAACTTTTAGTTACGATTAAGGAGCTTAAAAATGTCCAAACCAAGAAAATTGGAGACCAGTCTCGGTCTAGAGAATTGGGACGATCTTTTTTCTTTAGAATCAACTGACGAAAGAGAAGTTGTAACCACTGGAGAAGACCCAAGTACAGATCCTCTCGCTAGCGTTACTCACGTGGAAGGAGAAGGGCAAGCTGTTTTAGCTGATGTATACGAAGAACCTGTGGCTGATTTAGACGGTGTGAATGTGGATTTACCAACTCAACCCGATGTAGCCGAAGTTAACGCGAATCTTATGAATAAAGGTGCTGCTAATGGGATGGAGCCTGATCCGAGTAATATCGAATTACCGAGTTCTTCTCCTTTAACACCACCCGATTTCGCAAACGATGATGTTACTGCTGAGAGTTGGTTTTATTCTCTCGAGGAGATGGCCAACGAAGTCGAAGACAAAATGGAAGTCAACGCCGAAGATCCTGATGCGGGAGTTTATTCTTCTGACGATGGAGAAGGTGGTGGTCCTTCGCAAATTGTAATAGAGTTAGCTATTCCTTACGGGGAAGATGCTATCGACTCTGAAAATCTCGCCGATGTTGACGAAGATGATATTGATGAAGACGAACATTCTTTAGCGATGAGCGAAGAAGGGTGGTTCAACGTTGGGTTTGGTCCTAAGTTTATGAAAATAAAGACTCAAACTGTTTACAATGATGTGAACAAAGTCTTCGCCGATCTTAAAGCTAAAGGATTGGATAAAGTAATCCAAAACTTTAAAGAATATTATTCAAAAAAGAAAGGATGGACCACAGACGGAGTAAGTTTGAATGAAGATATTAACAAATCCGTTCGATGGAGAGCTTTTACGAGGGTGTTTCACGGAGGAGGTTTTGCAAATTGGTCGTTCAAACAAGATGACGGGTGTATGCTGGGATTTTTAATAGAAAAAAAATCAAGCGCTGAAAAAGGATCGTTGGTCAGAACATTGGTTCCTTTTGGTGTTGCTCTAGCCGCGAAAAATAAAAATGCTATTCGTCGCGCCTACATTTTCTTCAAAGATAAAAATGGAAAATTGCAGTGGAAACTGATTGCAAGAATGACATATGGAAATATAAGAGAACATATGTCTCAAGGTTGGTTAGATAAGACCACTAACGAGATTGGAAAAGAAGGTTTAGATCTTGGTGGCGCCGGTATGAGCACTCCTATGGACGACGGAGTTGATCAGGTTGTAGCCTACACTGTGGACGATCAACCTTTGGACGAATATTCCGACAGCGTTATCTCCGAAGAAAAAGCTCAAGCTTTTCCTGCTAATGTGAAAACAAAGGTGGAACTTGGTAAGGGATTCTTTACCAATAATTCTGCTAAAGAGATTGCAGAAAAGAATCTCGCTGCTCACAATGGAAACGTCGGTTCGACGATCAAATCTCTTGAATTCCAATTGAACCGGAATAAAAGCCAGTCTCCAGAAGTTAAAAAGAAGATTCAAGCGGCTATCAGCATTCTTCAAGCTAAGAAACCAAAAGTAACCGAATCCGATAAAGCCAAGAAGGCTAAGAGTAAGGAATCAGAAGATTTGACAGATTTGTTGAATTCTGGTCTTCAGACTGCTGATGATACTCTTGGAGTTCCGGACGCTGTACAAGTTTACAATTCTGACAGCGCATCGTCCCTAGATACCAACCCTCCGGATGAAGATGATGGTGTGAACGTGGTTCTTCCTGACGATCTCGATGCTCAGCAAAGAGAAAGTCTTCTTCCAAAAGATTATGACGATATTGTACCTACTCAGATTAACAACTCCCGTATGTCGACTCATCAAGATCTTGGAGTTGCTGTAGAATCTGCTTTGGAATATCCTTCTACTTTAGAAGACGTGGAGACTCCTATTTCCATAGGAGAAGATGGTTATCCAGTGGCTGGATCGAACAGTTTGATGCCGGATGAAATTCCGAGCGTTATTGAAGGTGATGATGTCAAAATTCTTGCTACAGCTGAGAGATGGTTCTTATCTCTTGAGTTGAGCGCAGAGACCTTGATGGATATGCCTGATGCTCCTTCGTCTGAAGGTGGAGAAGAACCTCCTCCGGCAGATCCTACTGTGGGCATCGGTATCGAAAAGGGAGAAGGGACTACCCCATCTTCTGCGTTGCCTGATGGACCGAATCCAAACATCACACAGGTTTCACCCGGTGAAGATGTGGATTCGTTATTAAGTGGATCAATAGAAAGTTTCTTTGAGACTTTCCGTAGATAAAAAAATAGGCGAAGAGATAATTCTTCGCCGTTTATTCTAAGGAGGAATAAATATGTCTGATATTACTCAACCCGCAGTAGCTCCTGTGGATCCTGCTACTCTCGCTCAACCTGTAGTCGCTCCTGCGGCAGATACTGTAGTTGCAGCTGCTCCCGTTGTCGACCCTGTAGCCACTGCCCCTGTTCCTGCTGCTCCCGTTGTTGAAACACCTGTTTCTCCGGTTGAAGAACCTGTGGTGGTTACTCCTCCGGCGCCTCCCGCTCCTGCAGCTGACGCTGTTGTTCCTACGGCTCCCGTTGTTGAAACACCTGTTTCTCCGGTTGAAGAACCTGTGGTCGCTGCCCCTGCTGCTACTCCGGAAGCTCCTGCTCCCGCACAAGATACAGCTCCTGTCGTTGACACAACGGCTGTGTCTGGTACTATCACCCCGGAAGCTCCTGTTGCTGATGCTCAGGGACCCGATGTTGCTGCGGTTTCTTCTGATTCTGCTAGCGAAACAGATACGGCTACTGCAGTTGGATTCGCTGAACCTGTCGACGATTCCACAGCTACCCTCATTGATTCGCTGAATGCTATTATTGCCTCTCAGAGCAAAGCTCTTGACGCGTTGCAAGCCTTGAATGATCAGTTGACCGCTTTTGCGTTTGCTACTAAGTAAGATGGATTAGGTGGATGATCCTCTTCATCCACCACATCGTAAGATGATATATCATAGGAGATTTTTATGTCTGATACTACCCCACAAAAGGTTTCTGCTACAGGAATCAGTTCTTCTTTTTCGTTGAGTGATCATATTTCGATCTCGGTTGCTAGGACAACCGCCTCGAATGGTACTTACCTTTCGACGATCGAAAACGCGATCATTCTGATGATCAAGAATCCCAACGCCATCGTAAAAGTGGCTCCTCAACACGCTTCGGGAGTTTTGGCGACTATCCAGAATGTGTTAAGAGTTAAAGGCTTTCCCTCGATTACCGGCGCAGTGCGCTCCAAATTGATCGAAACCTTCCGTCGTTCGAACCCTGGAGCTAATCTAGCAGCTGTGGCCCCAAAAGGACCTCAAACTCCGGCTGCTCCTGTAGTCCCATCCGCTCCCGCTCCGGCCGCTGCTCAGGGTACTCAGACCACCGCGGCGCCTAAGACCGTTGTCACCCCAGCCCCAGCGGCTCCGGTAACACCTGTTGCTCCTGCCGCGACGGCTACGGCTCCAGCTGCTTCGAATACGACTACGACCACCTCTGCTCCCGCAGCTTCGACTCCGTCTTCGTAATTAAAGGAGGATCTTGATAATGAATCCAGTTAGCGTCCCCACACTAGACTATGAATCAAAGATTTATGTCAATGTAAAAACTTACGGTTGGATCGCCGCAATTCGACGTCAAGGTCCTCTTCCTTCTCTATTAGTACCTATTCATTCGATCATCGATATGATCAATCAAGGTGTCAAAGTGGAGGTTTCTAAAAACCTTTGGCCTGCAATCTACAATCTTATTCTCATCTTTAACAAAGATGCAGAAATTAATAAAACAGAACAGGTTGTAGTGGCACAGAAGCATTTTGAAGACCTTATGAACATTGAGAGAAAGAAAGAAGAGACTTTGGAAATTGCACAACGGATTAAGACCAATCCGTTTGAGAGATCAAAGTATACTAAAGAGTTGGAACAGAGTACGAAAAAGATTGCTCATATCCCAAAAAATGAAGCCCGAAGATTGAAAGAGCAAATGACAAAATCCAAAATGCCTCAAGAACAAATGCCTATTTCTACGAATAAAAATATGGAGGAATTCATTGATGCTCAAAGAATGAGACAGTTGAATGCTATTACGGATTTTGGGTTGGATCGACTGCCCGATGTTGAATTGGATCTTAGCAATATACTTTAATGAAGAGGACGCAAAGTCCTCTTCATTTATTTAATTTAATAAGGAGGGGGATATGAAAGAGATAAAGAAAAAGGTCAAATCTGTTTTATGGCCGATCATCTTAAGCATACTTGTCGGTTCAGTTATAGTTTCTTTGGTTTATTTATTGGCCATGTCTACATTAACCGCAATCGAACGTTAAGGAGAAATAATGAACGGAATATTCTTGGTGGTGCAAATCTGTGGAGAGATAAAAATTCTTGATGCTGATGAAGATACAAGTGTGATCGGGAATCTTCAAGAAGTACGATTCATGACTTTTGAAAATCCTGGTTTCTCGTTTGGTAAACAGGGCGCGGATATAAGGCGTGGTATAGAAGAAACCTTGACAATTGAAATATCTGATGTGCGACAGAATCTATTAAGACTGGCTTTTAAAGGTGAAAGAAGGACGCTCCTTTTTAATTCGGTCTGGGAAAGGATAGAAGACGTGTTAATAGCAATAGATGGCTCAGATAAGTTTAAAGAGGGACGTCAGATCAATATTTGTATTAGACTCGCCTCGCCAGAAATTACAGAAACCAGCGATTTCGATATTACATCAAATCTTTAATGATTGCTGAAAGGAAACAGTATGGACAATGATATATTCGTAATAATCTGGGTAAAAAGGATCTTGCTATCTGATTCTGGTTTTAAAACCCTGCGTCAGAATACTATTTATTGCTACAAGAATCCTACTATTCATTTAGGATATACACCTGATGATAAGCGTGAAACTAAAATAGAAGGTGCGTTTTCAATAGAAGAGGATGGTAAAACGAACTCTTGGTTTAAATTTGAAACCCTTGAAATCTACACAGTGTTAGAACAATTTCTAACGAATCTGTATAATGCCATGGAGACGGATCGTCCCTGTTATAAAGAAGATTTAGGAAAACCCCTACCAGGTTATATGAATAAGATTGTCATCTGTGTTGGTCATGATGAAAGAAAAATAATTGGCGTCGATTATAAATAAAGTTATATAGGCAAAGTAGCTCAGTGGATAGAGCAACCGACTTCTAATCGGTAGGTCGCGGGTTCGATTCCCGCCTTTGTCAGATCTCGGAAATTGCAAATCAAGGAGGAAAGATTTATGCAATTATCTATAAAATTTATCAAGACGGTGCCTGATAAAGACTCAACGAGCGGAAGGTTATCGAAATTTAAATTTGATACCAAAACAGTTGAATTTGAAGGGTGCGCATTTGAATTCGAAAGCGAAGAAGACAACGATTTCCTTAGAATCAAGTACACGATGCCCCTCAACAACCACCTTATCTTTAACGACAAGAACGTTGCGCGAGAAGACCTGCTTACTCACATTAGGGATCAAGCTATTGTTCAGAAAATAAATTTGAATATCACACACGCCTCCCAATATGAACGAGATATCTTGGCTGCTCGTCTTACTTCAGGAATTCACACCTACTCTTTTAACGAAGACGAAATCGAATGCAGTGATTCAGATCTTCTTTATAGATTTGAAATTAACTCGAAAAACGCATTCTTCACACCATTTCAATTGGCTTTCCGTACAAATATGAAGAATGATCTAGAACCTTCCGCAAAGTCATATGTCGTTCAATCGCTAATGCAAGAAATTGGGGTGCAAATTCTTATCGGATCACCTACTACGTTTAGTGATTACTACAAAGAAGATTTGCGAGGCGATTTAAGCATGCAAATCGGAGGCATAAATAATCATCCATACAGTTTTAAACCGGAGATCAATAGTAAACCGAGGGACGTAGCGTCGCTTCCTATGTATTCTTCTCGCCTTTAAATAAGAAAAAAACAGGACCACACGGTCCTGTTTTTTTCTTATACTTTAAATAGAATAGTTTTATTGTGTATGAAGATTGGATCTATTTCCATTCCTGGCATAATAATTATATTAGCTTCTGTATTATGAAATTCATTATTGTGGGTTATAGAAATACAAGATTCACAACCGATCTGCTCCATTCTTTGTGTCATGACATCCAAGAAACTTCTTCGTCTGGTATCATCTAGCTTGGCGTCGATCTCATCCAATCGAACTACGTTATAAGGATGATTCTCGATATCCATTTCTAGAATGGCTAATGATATTGCAACACCGAGAGTAGCTTTCTCACCATCAGAACACATAGAAGCATCTTCCACTCTATAAGTTCCTTCTTTTTTCACGATAACTGGAATAGTAAACGAAGATTCGTTAATAACAAAATCGTCTATCACTAATGAATCTCCCCACATAGCTTCTAGATCTTGATTTGTTTTCTCTTTTATCTTAAGAAGGAAATCCTTTATGAGTAAAGCCGGGTAGCCGGATCTAGGTGACCAAATCTTTTCCAATAATTCGTATACTCTGAAATCTTTATCTAGAGAATTCCGTTTCTCTTCTAGAAGATCTTTTGTTACAATCTTAGACTGAATCGATTCTTTCTCTAATCTAAGACCTTCAATAGTTTCTTTAGAAGTGATTTTCATTTGTCGAAGTTTATTTAATGCGTCTTTTAGATGAGATTTCACGTACCATTGTTTAGTATTATTATCAACCCGTTTTTTCTCTTGGTTGAATTTTAAAATCCTTTCATTGAGAATATTCTTTCTTTCGATATAATTATTCATATCGTCTCTCAGAGAAATTAATTTAGAAACAGCCGTTCTTGTTTCAGAGATCTCTTTCCTATGAATATCTCGTGTATCTGAATATGAACTAAACTCTTTATAGAGATTTTCCATTTCTTTAGAAGAACGCTCTTTCATCTTGATAATAGTCTCTGTCTTTTGCAAAGCATCAATTTTAGATTTTATTAAACTGATTCTTGTATCCAGACTGATACTCTCCTCAAGAGATTTCAGTTCAGCTTCTATTTGGAAGAAATCCGCTATGACGTCTTTTGTTCCAGAATTTATCTTGTTCATAATTTCTATTGGAAGTTTTGAGATTATGTCTCTATTGCGATATAAAATATGATTAATATCCTCAGCCATCTCAAGATAGGATCTTATTTTGAAAATTCTCTCGGATTCCGAATCAAGGGTTTCTTCTATCTTTTTCTTTTCCATCATTTTATCATTAAGAAGATTTTCTTCTTTCTTGATTTCTGAAGACGGATTTAGATATTTGGATATTTCCCTTACAAGAGGACAATATTCGGGAGTACATTCCTTTCTTTTGAACGAAAGAATATTTTTATCCAATCCATTATTTTGAAGATTGTATACTCTATTGCCTATATTGACAATCTCTTTTTCTATTTCTTGTTTTTCTGAAATCAGAGAATTCGATTTTATCTCTATAAGTTTTATCTTCTCCACCCAGTTATCTTCTCTGATATCATGAATGTCTACAAGAGAGGAAATACGAGAGTGTATTCTTTTGATCTCCTCAAAAGAAGTTAGTAAAGAATTGATTTCAATATCTGACATATTTGAGGAACTTATGAAAGTATGATTTTTACGTTGAATATCCCTTGTGTTTACTAGGACACTAAGCTCTTCTGAGAACGTTTTGAGCGCTATCTGTATATCTGGTAAGGAAACCGTTAAATCTTCATTCTGGGACTTTTCACTCGATTCTTGCTCTTGAATGCGAAACTTCAATTCGGACATTCGTTTCTCTGATTCATCGAATAATGTCTCAGCTACTTTAAGATTTTGGTGGAGTTTTTCAATGTCTTTGTTTAGTCTTTCTTGTCCTTTCTCTCCACTATACTCTGTAGCCATTTCAAAGAATAAAGATACGATTTCTCTTTCTTTACTAAGAAGAGTGAATTCGTCTTTAAGTTTATTTATTTGAAGAGAAATTTCCATCGATGTAAAATCTTCAAGATTTGAATAATGGACTTCTGCTTTAGATATTTTAATCTGAATATCTTCATATTCTTTTTCAAGTTGAACGATACGAGAATTGATTGATTCCAAATCTCTTGTGAAATCTCCCGATACAATTCTTGCAATTTCATTATTAGTATACTCAATTTGTTTCTTTGTAAAGTTTCTATTCTTCTGCACATTTTTGTGAGCTTCAACAAAATCCATAATGACGGGCAACCATTTAGAAATATAAGTATTTCTTTCTTGTTGGCTCATAGCTATGAAATTGGATATACCATCTGATAAATATCCGATATTCATATAAGAAGATTGAAAACCTAGTTCTACAGAAAGAGCTTCCATGTACGAAGATACGTTTCCATTGGGATTAAGTTCTGTTTTTGTTCCCATCGCGATATCTTCTTTTTCGATGAAACATTTTGTTGAGCCTGTCGCCGGATAAACGATTTTGCATCTGTATCTGTACTTGGAATTTAAAAGAAAATCCAATTCTTTTAACCCATCTTTTCCTGGGACTATTTTATCTAGATTTTTAGAACGAGAGGCAACGGCTTCAGAAGGAGCAGGTGTCATTTCGGATAATAGAAATGTCTTACCGGATCCATTTGCGCCGACTATAATCGTCAATAATTTATTTGTATTTCTCCAATCGATCTCGATTGTGTCTAATCCAGTGGTGGCGAGAAGAGGAAGAAAATTCTTCAATAGGAGTCTTTCTAATTTGACTGAATTACCTAACATGTTTCACTCCTTGTATAAAAATGTCTGTTTCAAAATTTCTCATAAAATGGATTATTTTTAAAAACGGTAGTACAAAAATATGTGTGAAGACAAAGAAAGCTTGAATCGTTTTTGAATATATATTTCAAAGATGAAAGCTAGGAAAATGAAATCCCTAAATGGTGTATCCAAAGGTTTTTCGTTTCCGAAACGCTCGGCATAAGGAGGATTTTATGGCCGACAAAAATCAAAACGTTCCTTGGAAGGACGTCGTATCTCGTGTATCCGCTGATTCTGGTATTCCTAAGAAGAATATCGACGAAGTTTCTGATGCGCTCCAAAAGGGCGTCTCCACGATCATCAAAGAAACTCGCCCCACAGAAATCGGCGCAACAACGAAGATCAAAACTCCCCTCGGTGTATTTACCACCACCCTCAAGCCTGAAAAGATCACCCAGAATCCCAAGACCGGTGAACAGTTCATTCGCAGTTCGTCCTATTCTGTTGGTTGGGGAGTTCCCAAAGATTTCGTGGACGCTGCCAATAGCGGAATCACAATCACTTCGAAACCGTTGGCCGGTGGAAAGACCGTCACCGCTGATAAAGAAAAGACCAGCTCCAAGAAAGCCGGTTGATAATCCCAAGGATTCATCACGATGAGTAGTGATATCGATGAAGATTGGGATGAAGACGACTGGGAAGAAGATGATGACGAATTTGAAGAAGATGACTACCCGGACGATTCTTCGTTTTTAGAAGATGCTGAGGATGTTGATATCTCTCAATATTTAGTCTTGTCCCGTTCTTTGAAAATTGTATTGTAAGAAAGAGCCCTTCGGGGCTCTTCTTCTTTAATTCATTTTCAACATAAAGATGAACACTTGGTTCATAGAACTATAAGGAGGAAGATATGGATCTTCTAATCGTTGGTTTATTTATATGGCTTGGCTCAGCGCTGTTGGGGTTGTTTGCTGCCATTATCACAGTGGAATATACCACTGTAGTCGTCGAGAAGAGTAAATGGGTGCCCGTGCCACTAAGCGCGATTGTTAAAGCTGTGTTTTGGCCTATAACAATCTTATTTCACTTCTTAAAAGCTTTTGTTTTCTACATCGTCAAACACGTCGGTCAAATCAAAGCACAATTAAAATCCGATATCGCTACTTTTGATAAGACTGCAAGTTCCGTTGGCGCAGAACTAGGAAAACTAGGTACTCAAGCTTTAAAAGAAGCCAAAACACTTGCTTCGGAAGGAGTTCAATTGGTTGAGGAAACTATTCATCCCACACCAGCCCCAGCCGCTTCCTCTACAACGACGCCCGCTACCGCTTCTCAGACTGTTCCAGCGACAGTTGTAAACACTCCGTCGCCAACGTCTAATTCTGGTTCTTCTACATCCGCTGTCCCCCCTACCAATGCCACTGGAAAATAATCAATAGTCTTTAAAAGAAAGACCCTTCGGGGTCTTTCTTTTTTTCTAGTTTTACTAAATATCCGATTATATAGTTTTACCGTGGAAATGGAAAATAAAGATAATAAATCTACACCATATTCCAAAGGAGGCCACATCATGGCCAAAGAAATAGCAAGAGAAATGCTGTCCGTCGTGGAGCATGGCTCCGCGATGGAGGCCGTCTTGTTGGACATCGTCCAGCAAGATGACGAGTGAAAAGAAAGGGACCTGAAGGTCCCCTTCTTTTTTATAAAAGATCTGATGTAATCAAAAAGTCTGCAGTCTTTCTATTCAAGGCGAATGGGATATTTGCCAAGACAGCGTTCCTTATTAGCATCTGAATATCATGCTCGTGACCGTGGGGTTCTTTTACATCGATGAAGAAAATCAATTTGTCGATTTTCCTCTCAAGAATAGCGTGAGCAATGTATACATCCCCACCATCCGGCCCGTGGCCCAATCCTTCTACGTTAAGTCCTGAGTTGGCCATGATAGCTCGAGCAGTACCGCTGGTGCCCAGCAGTTTGAATTGGGATAAAGTCTTTTCATTAAACTTTGTCCATTGTAACATGTCCATTTTTTCTCGTCATGGGCGACAAGAGCAATGGTTGCAACTTTTTCGGATATGGGCGTTTCATTCAAAGCGCTCATTTGATTCTCCTTATATTTTAATGTCGTAGAAAACAAACTAATGAAATCGGTTGCCAGAGAGGATCATCATGAAACTTACAACCACACAAAGAACGGCGATCGAGAAAGTTATCCACTGGTATTATAATGAGATAGAAGAGAAATCATTCTTCGTTCTAGCAGGATATGCTGGCACTGGAAAGACCTCAATCGTCAGACTTATAATAGATATTCTAGGCTTAGCAGCATATCAAGTTATCATTGCAGCTCCAACGGGAAAGGCTGTGAATGTTTTGAGACAAAGGATGAATGGTTTATTTTCCAACACTATACATAAAACTTTTTACCACGTGTATAGAAATAGCACAAGAGCATCCTTTAAGCTTAAGAATAGACTTCCAAGCACAATCAAACTTATTATCGTAGATGAATTCTCTATGGTAAATGATAAAATGATCGAAGATATATTCGCTGTAGCTGGGGACACGCCTATAATTTTTATGGGCGATCCCGGACAGCTACCTCCGATATTTGGTGGAAACAAATATATCGATGCGCCGGATTTTATGCTAACTGAAGTTATGCGACAAAACGATTCTTCGGGTATACTTCAACTAGCTCACATGGCTCGTCAAGGACTTCCTTTAAAAATAGGAAAATATGGCGATTCAAAAATAGTACAAATGGGCAAGATAGATCCTATCGAATCTTATGATGCTGTTCTTTGTTGGAAAAACTCGACAAGGATTCAAATCAATAAAAAGATTCGTAGCAAATTGGGTTTATCAAATATTTTCCCTTCAAAAGGAGAGAAACTTGTTTGTCTAAATAACTCTTACGACGATGAATTGAATTACGATGGTATCTCGATCTTCGTCGTAAACGGGCTCGGGTGTATAGCAACATCTGATGCTGACGATTTTGATGACGATAAAGGAACGTTTGGTTTGAAGTTCAAGCCAGATTTTATTAAAACAAACGCTTATTTCTTTGATACCACTTGTCGACAAGAAACATTTTTGAGATATTCATCTTCGATTATCCCAAAAACGGAAGATACTAAAGATGATATGTTTTTAGATGTGGATTTTGGATACGCTTTAACTGTTCACAAATCCCAAGGATCAGAGTGGCCCAATGTTTTGATTATCAATGATTATCAAGGAAATAAAAACGATTATAATAAATGGTTATATACAGCTATAACAAGAGGAAGACTTTCTATAACTTTAACAAATCCTTAAGGGAGGGGTTTATGCAACAATTATTTTCTTTCGAGGCTATAAATATAGCTTACATTTTTTTAAGCGGGATCGTGTTGATTGTATCACTACCCGTAATCTGGGGCATCTTAGCGTGGGCAATACCATATAAGATCGCCCTCCAAATCTTAGTAGTAGCTTTTAGTCCTTTGGTGATATTAGCTCTTATGATTATAAGATTAGTTTATATCGGAGTAGATATAAAAGAATATTTCGAGGAATACCATCTTCATAAAAATACTTATGGGGATTCAAGAGATGCCAAATGAAATAGTGAGATTTTTTAAAGACATATTTTTTTCAGCAGCTATGGAAAAAAATACTGAAAGAAGACTCTACTATTACAGCACATTAACCTCTTTTCTAGCTTTGATCTTTTTTGTAATACCAGCCAAGATATTTTTAATGCCAGCAAGATCTTATTGGACTGTAATATTGTTTGGAGTAGCTGCGTTTGCTTCTTTATGGTTTCATCTTAATGCTAGAAAAAACAGAATGTATCCGATGGCTTTTCTAACTATACTAGGTCTTGTATTTTTTTCCGTGGGGATATTAAACGGTGGTAGGGATGGTCCATTGCCGTTTATGTTTTATTATGACTATGTGTTAATGTTTGCGATTGTAAAAGAGAATTGGAAAAGAATAGTTATGATAGCATACCATTTTGTACTAGCATCCCTTTTACAAATATCAGATATCTTATTTCCAGGAATCTTTCTATCATATACAAACGAACTCACAAGATCTATCGACACTTCTCTGGTCTATATCGGAGGATTCTTAGTTCTTGGGATTTTGCAGCAGCAGATCCTTAGAACCCAAATACTTTTAGAAAAAGAATATCGAATTAGTGTGAAGAAGCTTGAAAAGGAAAAGACATTCGATCAATTGACCGGATGTATCAACAAAGATAGTGTCTACAAAATACTACTTGATCTTTTACAGTACCTGAAGAAAAGCTCCACGGATTTTACAATATCTGCTATTATGGGTGATATAGATTTCTTTAAGAAGGTCAATGATACTTACGGACATCTTATAGGAGATGAAATACTAAAGAGTGTTGGCATGATACTGAGATCGTCTTTTAGGAAATCTGATTATGTCGGAAGGTTTGGAGGAGAAGAATTTCTCATTCTTCTTCCGAGAACTTGTTCTAAAGAGGCTGGTGAATTAGCAGATCAAGTAAGAAAAAACATATCTGGAAAAAATTATTCTAAAGAAGAACTATCAATAACTATGAGTTTCGGTGTTACCGAGATTCAGAACGACGATGATATGACTTCTTTTATCGAAAGATGTGATTCTCTTCTGTACGTTTCTAAGAAGAACGGAAGAAATCGCATCACGGTTGGATAACCCTAAGGAGGGAAAGATGGGACAGAATCTAGTTGGTCAGAAGGCTTATGATCAAGTTCGGGGATTGGCATACGTTCAAACTCGATCGGCCATTGAGAATATGTTCAAACGACATAATCTCACTATTATACAAGATTTACAATCAGATCAGAATGTGAATGTAAGCTTATCTAAAGGACGATATTGGTTGGAATCTTGCGGGGCTCACACTGCTACAAACCTCGGATTGGTTACTGGCGGAATAACCCCAGCTCCGAACCTCAATCCTGGTGGGATTGGAGATTGGCAGTCAAGACAACCCGATAAACTCATGTTGTATTTCAACGATGAACGTGATGAGGCAGAACTCACTGCTGTAAGAGATATCGGCGATGATACCATGAACAATGAGGTTCCTCAATACTATCCTCTCGCTATGAGTCGTGTTTTTGGAACTAAGGCCACTTTTCGTCAGAGTGCTCCCGATCCAAATGTCTTAAAGGGGTGGTTGCAACAAGGCTTTGGGATTCAGATCTGTTTAAAGAATCCTGGACATTATATCGGAATCTATGATTTCGACGATGCTTCGAATTCATTTGTGTTTGTCGACCCTTGGCCAGAACGAATTGCCGATGGAATCTGGTGGGCTGCGAAGCTTTCTTTGGATGAGTTGGCGAATAACGTAAATCCGTTCTTTGTCACTCACGAAGGACTTATTCAATAAATATGATAGAAGTGGCTATTAAAGCCACTTCTATTTTATATATCGAATTGACATACTTATGAAAGAAAGGAGGAGAAAATATATGACATTTCTCGTTTACCATCGTAAAGATATGGATGGTATTACATCCGGTGCAATAGCCAAATATTATTACACCATCAATAATATCCCCTTCAAGGAAATTCCATTCGATTATTATGATCAATTTCCCAACGAAGATATCCCAGACGGATCAGACGTAATTTTCATGGATGTGGTTATCCAACCTTATACAGAAATGACTAAATTGAGAAATAGATGTAAAGTGAGAGTTATCGACCACCATGCTACGTGGATCGACTCCCCGGATGCCAAGAATTTTCCTGGATTAATGTCTACTGCTGAATCTGGATGTATTCTTACTTGGAGATATTTCTTTAGTAAGTTTCCTATACCAGAATTAATCTATTATCTCGGTCAGTTTGATGCCTGGCATCGGGATGATTGGGATGATTGGGAAGAATGGAGAACAAAAGACGTCCCAGCAAACTTTGGGGCAATGGCTTTAAATATTCACCCTCAGTTTAAACGAGTAGGATCTCCTGACAATGTAAATTTGTTGGAAGCCTATATCAAAGCCTATTTCGAGAAGGATAAAGAGACGGTTCATAAAATCTTAAATACTATTTTATTGTATGGAAACGTTGTGTGGAATTATATTTACACTGATTACGCACAGACTTCGGAACAAGCAGCTATAGAATGTTATTTAGCGAATCCAGATGGAGGAAACTATAAAGCTGTGGCTATCAATTCGAGAATGAATTCGTTTGGATTTGATTCTGTTTATAACCCAAATAAACACGATTGTATGATAGCTTGGTATATGACTAAAACGCCGGGAGTCTACACCGTAAGTCTTTATACAGAAAAGAAAGATATTGATCTTTCTAAAATAGCTGTACAGATGGGTGGAGGTGGGCATAAACAGGCTTGCGGTTTTAAAGTCTCGAAAGTGGATTTTATTACAGTCAGATCTAACGATATATTTTATAGAATACAATTTACGCCTTTGAATAAAAAGAAAGAAGAGGACGAATCTTTAGATAAGATCGACTCGAGTATAGATCCAAAGGAAGATGTTGATCGGACATTAGAGTTCTTTGGTATCGGAGAAAAGAAATTTTCCGAAGATCAAGTAAAAAAAATTGTCGACTCCAAAGAAGTAGAAGATAAGATGAACGAAAAGGCGAGAAATCTTTGGAAAAGATTGATTGTCTTTAAGGAACAACTTCTCAGCTCCTCAAAGAGATTCGGTGTAAAGATAGAAAATTTGAAATTTATTAATGAATCAGGTTTTCTATCCCAATATGTCAAAAATATGAAAGAGTATAAAATAAAGGTTATATCCGGAAATCTAGGAAGAAGTAGTCATATGGTTCACAGTTGTCCCGTCGCTTCATTCTCAGAAGAATTGAATTCGGGAGAGGGATTTGAGGAAACTGAAGAGTGGTCCAGGTGGGATAATGAATATGAAAGATTGGAAAAATCTTGTTCTTCTTTATTGACTACAGAAGGAGATCATGATGGACATAATCGTGTGGATAAAAATGTTTATATGAAAGTTGATGATAAAGAAATCTCCAAATTCATAGAAGAACTTCTTAAGAAAGGAGCTAGATAAATAATGATATCATTGCTTAAACGTTTTTTCTTGATGGGAATAGCCGGTACCATAGCCGAATTGATTATGGTTTATTTGTCTACCGTGGTCGTAGACTTGTTCACAGGTCATAGTTATTCGAACTTAGCTACTTGTTCCCACACTTCTATCCTGGCAATATTTGTCTACGGATGGGCCACTCTACCTTATGATTGGCTGCACGTTCCTATGACAAATACACTGACTAAACTGTTTGCCCCAGAAGGACAGGAACTAGATAAAGTTTTTTCTTTAATCGTGAAAGGTATTATCTATGGTATTATTTTTACAATTATAGAATACCTCTGTGGAGCAGTAAGTTTGTATTGGTTTCACAATCAAGCATGGGACTATAGAAGTTTACCACTCCATACTCCGGATGGCCTAATCTCTTTACCAACTGGATTAGTCTGGGGGATTCTTGGGGTTTATGGAGAATATGTTTATCAAAAAGTGTTACTAATACAGAAGGATATATAAATGAGCAACTTAAAATATGACGACGATATTTACGAATATCGAGCCACTGAGTCTGCGCTTCCTATAAAACCGACCCCCATTTCCAGCGCTTCTTTAAAGACGATGGAAGCTCTTGGACCTAGAATTGAAAAACTTTTAGAGATCAACGATAAACTTGCTGCTAAATTTCATTATCTACCCTTAACATCACAGATGGTCGAGAAATATAAAACAGATTACAAATTTGTGAAAGCTTTAGGATACTCTGTAGTTTCTGATATCTCTAAAAATAAAGATGAGACATCGAGAACCAGAGAAGATCTCCACTCAGCGCTTTCTGAAACACTTAGAATAGCTCTCTTCCCTTTGGTGGCTGGAGCTGCTGTTGCAGCGATACTAAAAATCGCGCATACAATACTTCGGGTGATTAATAGGAGCGATATTTACGAATTCTATAAAGGTCGACTTTTTATGATAACGAGAACTCAGACGGGTGTAATAAAGAAAGTTTATTGTTTCTATGTGCAAGAAAAAGAACTTTTTAAACAGAGTGAAGAAAAAATACATTTTGATAAAGTGCAGATCGTATTGAATAAGGTCAAAGGGTAAGGAGATAAAAATGGATTTAGAAAACGAATTAAAATCTTTCGAAAGTCTGGTGGCTAAAGAAAATGAAGTTTCTCAAATAAGAGAACGGCGATTAGAAAGAGAAGCTAAACGGGCTGAAGAAGCTGCTGAAGCTATGAGTAAAGAAGCGTATATATCTCTTCCTGGGGTTTCGGCGTATACCTTCAGGAAGAGACAAGCGTATACTGCGGCTGAATTGGCTGATAAGTTGGATAAAGTTCTCCCTATATTTGACAACGCTGCTTTGAAAATCGGTTTAGTCCCCCTTACGGCTCAAATCATAAGACAATATGAAACAAAGAAAAGATTCATAGAAGCTTTAGGGATGTATATGGAAACCAAAGTAAAAGATAATGAAAAGAAGAAAAAGAATAAGAGTAAGAAAAGTTCTGAAAGTTTTGGAGATGTCGTTGCAAAAGGTGTAGCCATTGCAATTTTTGGTGTGACTATAGCCGCTTTAACGGCTGGAGCTATAATATCATCTATCTCTGAAAGAAAATATAATTTTGATTTTTATAAAGGCAGGATTGTATATCTATCTAGACTTATCGATTCGAATAGAATAGGAGCGGTAGAAATCTATTATGTGGATAAAGCGGAGTTAAATGCTTTAAAAGCAACGGGTGGTAAAATTAAAATTTATCAGACAAGCTGTTTAGAGTATGAAGAACCAGAACCCCAAGTAGTTCATGTCATCCATCATTCGATTGCCTAAGAGGGTATAATGGCTAAAGATCTCGAACAAACTTTTGTTCTGAGAGATCATCTAATCACACCCTTTGTAGATGAATATGTGAAACATTATCCTGCAATAAATAAATTTATTGAAAAATTTATAAGCTCAAAGTCTGATGCTTTATCAGCTAGAGGTCCCTCTCGCCGAGTTAGGGTCACCGTTGGAGATAAAGAAGATTTCATGAGAGTGGTTGTGATTACTAATAGTATTGTGGAGAAAGCCATCAGAGAATGTCCTCTATTGAATATAGAATGGAAAAGTGTACTGGGCGATTCTTTTAATATTCTTGTAGCATGTATGATATTTGCTTATTATCCTATTGCAGACAAGTTTAAGAAATACCCAACGCCTCCGCATAGATTGTTGACATTTTTCGTTACGATCGTGCTCTATTCTTTTATTCAATTTAGACAATTCAGGTTCGATCCTAATGAATCTACAATGATTTCCACAATAGAAGATCTCTCTGATAAATTTTTAATTAAGAAAAACAACTCTGTTTTTGAAATGCTTCTGTTCATATCCGATTCTCATATTGAAAATATGAAGATCCAGCTTCAGGTTCCAAACGATGCGAATATAAAGTTCTATCTTCAGAACCTAAACAATCGTATTAGTTCGACTATGAAACATATCACAGACGAGTTTGTCAAGAACTATGAAAAAAATAAAAAGAAAGGTGTATCTCAGTTAGAGGTTACCGACGCAGAAGGTAAAACTTATGTGGCCGATGTGAAAAATATATCAGCCGATATAGAGACCGCCTCTAGAAGAATAAGATTGAAGATGGCTTCTTCTGGAAAAATAGATATGTCTCTCTTAAAGATTGCCTCTGAAAAAATGAGAATATCAGAAGATAAAATGACTCTGATGCTCTCTAAGATATTTGAAGATAAAAGTTCTAATGAAGTTTTAAATCTTATATCAACCATGATATCTTATTATCTAACAATTTCGAAAAATGAATTGGGTAGTATAAAGTCCATAAGCTTCATAGAAACTATGAAATCGGCTTATGGCGTCAGCAATACAAAGAATGACTACATTATCAAGATAAAAGGTGCGTTGGATTTTCTAATGGATAATTATGCCTCTACATATACGAAAACTATGAAGAGAGCGACTTTGTCTAATGCAAGAGGGTGCATCTTTTTATATTTGGTTTTATACATTTCAAAGAATATCGAATAGGAGGGATTTCCATGACTTTGGAAAATTGGGACAAACGACACTGTAGATCAGTTGTGATAGATGAAGGTTATTTAAAAGAACACAATCCGTTACTTCTTGAAGAGATAAGACAACGTGATTGGTATAAAGAACCTAGAGCATTTATTGTCGATGAATCTCCGGATTTAAATTGGCAATATAAAATGGTTTGCGCTGATCCATCTACACCAAAGAAATTTCATTCTTTCATCTTGGATATACGCTTTATAAAAGAGTATATCGAAAAGACGAACAAGAAATAAAAAAGATCTAGGAGCCAAAAGGCTCCTAGATTTTATTAACTTACAGCGGCTACGATTCTTGCCAGTGATGAAGATATTTGGGTTATCTGATTCTGGATATTTGTAAGATTTCCAGCTACATTCAGTTGCCCAATGTTGTTCAAGAATGGGATCAAAGAACTCAATGCTTGAAATCCTTGAAGTACAGAAGAAGCTTCTTGCATCAAGGATTCGTAGCTTTGAAGAATGGTTTGAGTCGGATCTATTACGGTTGTGGAACCAGATAAAAAAGACCCTTGAACTTTTCCGTTATAGTTTGTGTTGAGAAAATTTACAATGTTTTGCATGATGGTGGTGTCTGAATCCGTAACCGTGCTGTCTATAGTCATCTGCAAAGTTGCTGAAGTTATATGGTTGGAGGCCACTGTCGCTGTATAATCAATGATAGCGTCCCAGACAATATAGATCGTGGAATTATCTACAGTGCTTTTACAGATATAAAACGACAAAGATGACAGATAAGTTGTGATATCTGATGCGGTCGAAGAAGATGGAACAACCTTTTCATTCAGAGCTAATACAGAGAGCTGGAAAGGAAAATTCAGAGCTGTGGCGTAATCCACAATACCAACAACTTTTACAGCAACGTTGGTGATTGTTTTTTGAATTGTGGATAGAATATATGAGGCATCAAAGTTTAATTGATTGGTTGTCATTAATAACTCCTTTTTATTCATTAAAATGTTTGATTTTATATATTATTATATCGGAAACGAACTTATAGGGTCTTGGAGGATGAAATGGCTATTAGAAAAATCGAAGCTAAAGAATTGGACGATTTAATGGGTCGATGGAAAGATATGAATAATCTCTTGAAAAAATATAATGTCGGAGAGACAGCTATTATTCAATTCTTTGTAGACAAGATCGATAATAAGGTGAAACCTTTGGTTTGGTTTTGCCAACCTTATAATTCTTTAATCAACTTCCTTTATAGAGGGAAGGCCATAGACGAATCTATCGATACGCTAACCTTCAGTCCTTGGATGTATATCGTGCCAAACAATCCACAGATAAAAAACTCGTTAATGATGGGGGTTAATAATTCCTTGATGACACTCCTAGATCCCGTCGTCATTTACACTGTGTCGCGCGTTAAAGATATTATAGATGAAAAGCAAATATCATACATCGAAATAGATGAAGAAAAGAAAGAAATAAAATTTCTCACTCAACTCGGATATGACGTGGGCGCTTCCTTTATCGATACAATATTCTATCTTAATCCGGATTCAGAGCCGAAACAATTAATCTTATCTAGAATTGCTAACGCTTTTTCCAATAAAGATTTTTTAGCAATTGTAGACGATATCGCAAATTCAAGATATGTTCATCTTGTCAATAAGAAAGAAACGTTTGAAAAGATGAAAGAAGAAAGGATCATCGAGATAGATGACCTCAAAGTTTATCCTGATATGATGAAACAAACTCCCTCTGAACTTCGGGTGTATAAAAGAAAATACTTGGATAATTTTCAGAAAGAGAACTACATGGGGTGCCTAGAACTGATTTATCCTAAGCATATCGCATATGTATTATTTGCAGAAATAGTGGAGAAAAAGAATGGCTAGAAAAGTTCTCAATACAATGTACGTCCGTCCAGAAATGACTAGAGATGGAACAGGAAGGTTGCGCGAGACAAAACCAGATTTCCTTTTAGCTACAATTAAAGATACGGAGACAAATCACACAGAACTCTATATTGAAGAAAAGCCAAAAGTAAAGTTTTATGTCGCTAACAAAAGACAAGAATTTCCGGCAATTTACATTCCTAAAGCCGACGTTAGTGAAAGGCTCTGTCGATATACTGATAGAGAAATAGAACTAGCCACTGCTTTAGGTAAGAAAAGTGAATTCTTTGATGCTATAAGAGGAGGAAACAAATATCTTTTTATGAGAGATGTTTATAGAAATCCAAATCTTTATATGGCCGATATAGATGTGGAAGATTATTTCAAGTCTTCTTTCACATGGGAAAACGGAGATGTCTTAAAGGTTCCTCTAAAAAAGGGTTTCAGCGATATCGAAGTTGACATTAGTCATTACAAAGGGTTTCCTTTTTCTAGAACAGCTCCTTGTGCGATAAATACTATTAACCATTTTGATTTTTCGACAAAAACTTTCTATTCTACAATACTGAGAAATCCTGCAAATCCACAGATAGCCGAAATGGAAAACAATATACAAGGATTTATCAATAATCACATGATGCCGGAATTGCTTGAAGAAGACAAAGATTGCAAGTTTGTCTTCTACTTTGTAAACACGGAACAAGAAGTGATATCTACGTATTTCTCAGTGATCCATAGAACAGAACCGGACTTTGTAGGATTCTGGGCGATCGACTACGACATGTTAACCATATTGAATAGAATGAAGAAACTTAATATGGATATTCCAGGAACCATTTGTCATCCAGAAGTACCCGATAAATTTAAGTATGTGCATTTTCACGAAGACACTACAGAAATATCTTATGGTGGAGATGGAGGTGGTGGTGAAAAGAAAGCTGGACATAAGAGTAGAAGATGGCATTGGTTTCAAGCTTCAGGAAAAACTCAATTCTATGATCAGATGTCGCTGTACTCGAATATGAGGAAGATTATCACTTTACCGTCCTACAGATTGGATGCCATCGGATTGTCTGAGGTGAAGGTGCAAAAAGTTGATTATAAAGATCATGGATACACACTGAAGACAGCTATGAGAGACAATTTTCAGCTATTTATGAGATATGCTCTCAAAGACACCTACGTTCAATATAAAATAGAGCAGAAAGTAGACGACTTAAGTAAGTATATTTTGTTTACTGGTAACACAAGACTCCAAAAAGGAGTTAAGATATCCTACGTCATCAAGAATTCAATCATGGATTCATTTTGGAAAGACGGGCTTGTTGTTGGAAATACAGTTTCTTATGATATTAAAGATTTTATTCCAGGAGCTATCGTCTCAGATCCTCAGCTTCTTCTGAAGAGGGGGATTAAAATCAATGGAAAAGAATCTTTCTTGTTTGAGAACGTTATAGACTTAGACGCCGCTAGTATGTATCCGAATATTATGATATTTGCCAATGTAGCAAAATCGACTTTGCTTGGAAGAATCTACGAATTAGTTCGAAGAGATGAGAAAACAGGAAAAGAAATTCATATGAACATCTCTGGTCCTGAGATCAACAGCTCTCTTCAAACTATAGATGCGTCTATTCTTGATATAGGAGCAAAGTTCTTTAATTTACCGAATTTAGAAAGTATATTAAAAGATTACAAGGAGTATACAAAATGAAAGAATCGAACGATGATTCCATGCTGGTATATCCCGAACATCGTGGGAGCAAATGGGTTTTATTCTGTAAGGTGTGTGTGGGGAGAGTGAAACACGCTATTTATAGATTAAGACTGAGATTCAAGTTGATGGATTATGAGCGATCCGAATCAGATAATAGCAGATTACAGCGCCGCCTATGAATTTGCTCTAGAGGATCATCTGGAGAGAATTCAACGACAGGAGGCTCTCTTGGATAATATTAGCAAATCTCCGGTTAAAGATCAGTATGACTATAATCGGAGGGCTAAATTAATAACTTCTATCAAGATGCTGAAAATCGAGTCGAATAGATTTGCAAGATTTATTCACAGAGATTTACCTTTCCCATATATTAATGACACCCCACATTCTACCAGTTTCTAGAATATATATTACAATATGGGAGAAAGGAAAACTATAATGACAGATTTGGAAAAAAGATTTGCCATCCAAGGTGAACGCAGGAAAGCTTATTATTCAGGAAGTCCTATTGTATCGGATGAAGAATTTGATATTGAAGAGGATAAACTAAAAAAGCTTGACCCTGAAAACGATTATTTCTCTCAAGTCGGTTCTAAACCTCTTGGGAGCAATTTGATTCGTCATACAAATCCGATGCTCTCAATGAGCAAGATAAAAATATCGGATAATCTTGACGAAGTTGATGATCAGATCCTATCTTGGTTGAAAAGTATAGGAATGCCGCCCGATACTTTATTGTGTCAGATGGCTAAGATCGACGGATTCTCTTTGAGGATACGATATAAGGATGGAAACTTTGTGTATGCTTGTACACGAGGTGATGGGCAAGTTGGCGAAATTATAAAGTATCCAGAATGCATAGAAGGTATTCCGAAGAAAGTTCCATATTTAGCCGAGATCGACATTCTTGGAGAGGGATTCATTCCCCAGCAATTTAAAATGGAAAACGATATCTTCGAGAATGCTTCTCTAAGAAATCTAGCTTACGGAATAGCGAGTCGAGATAATAAAACTGATGATCTAAAGTATCTTAGATTTGTGGCTTATGATATGACGGGGCCTAAGAAAATCTTATCTGGTCCGGTGTCTCATAAGTCTATGCTAGATTATCTTCAGGCGTTCATGCCTTATGTGGTAGAACACAAACTCGTAAGAGTGAATCCATATAAGAAAGATCCTGGAGTCGAAAGATTGCGGGATGTTCTCGTGGATTATATCTCCGAGAAGAGAGACGCTTGGCCTTACGAAAGTGATGGTGTTGTTCTGATGGTGGATGATAAGATGACTCATCGAAAGATAGACGAGTTCAGAGGTGGTGCTAAGACATTCCATCATTTTGCAAAAGCTATCAAGCCTCCTGAAAGAACAGGAACAAGCTCTCTTGTGAATATCGAATGGAATGTTGCTAAAGATTGGGATATCATTCCTGTGGCGATATTCAAGAAAGTGAAAATAGGTTCAGCAGAATTCACCAATGCTACTCTTGTGAATGCTGATAGCGTGGAGAAATTATCTCTTCAAGAAGACGATACATTAGTCATCAAGCGAGCCAATGATGTTATTCCTAAGATAGTGGAAGTTATTCATGGTAATGGAAGAAAATTTCTTATACCTGATAAATGTCCAGCTTGTGGGAGTAAAGTTGAAAAGTCTGGCAAGCATATCCATTGTACAAATTATGAATGTGTGGGCCGAGCTATTGCATTGGTGATGCATTGGATTCGAGAGAATAATATTCTCAACGTTGGTGTTGAAACGATTCGCGATTTGTTCAAATGCGGAGCTGTAAAGACAATAGATGATTTATATCGCGTTGATCTTGAGTCGGCTCTTTCTGTTATTCCTGGTTATTCTAAAGGAGGTAAGAGAATTGCCAATGTGAATGAAGCGGTGAGAAAGTCCATGGGAATCACAGAATTTGAGATCATGTCTCGGATTGGGATACCCGGAATTAAATCCCATGTGCTCAAAAACTTTGGTATAAAGAATATTGAAGATATCATGAAATTCCAAGAGGTTAAGCCATATATCTATGAAAGAGCTAAAGTCATCCACGAGTGGATAAGCGATCTCAAGAACGCCAAGCTCTTGAAAGATTTGGCATCTATCTTAAAAGCCAAACGAATTGAAACTCCGGAGACTATAGAATCTAATGGTATAAGATTCTGTATCACCGGAGAGTTCCCGAGAAGCAGAGATGAGATAATCGATTATCTAGAAAGCAAAGGATACTCGTTTACGACATCTGTTTCTTCGAAGACGCATTGTCTCATTAGAGGCGTGGGGATCGAAGGTGGTAAGGTTATTAAGGCAGAATCTTTAGGAATTCCTATCGTTGGATCTGTTGAAGAATTTGAAAAGATGTTTAAGAAATAAAAGCCATAAGGAGGTAAATGTGGCAGAAAAATCTACGCTGAATCATGTTGAACGGATGTTGAGGAGGTTATCTGATCAAGAACTTGATTTGATCGGAAGTCTTATCTCTAAGAAATTGAGAAACCGTGAGGTCGATGAAATTGCAGATGAGGAAGAAGTTAATATTATCAACTTCGAATCTCTGTATACGAATCTTCGTAATTATAATCCGACAGTTATCAACGTCGATCCGAACAAACAGAATCTCGATATACTCAAAGGAGTGATCGAAGCAAGCGGATTATTGGAAGGTAAGCCAAAATACTTCGTGGCAATTGTGTCTCCTAGGTTTAAATACGAGGGTGGAGAAACGGCTGTGAAGAATTGGCTGATGAAGGTTGGGATTCCACAAGAATATGTGGATAAGATCTTCTACACTTCCTGCATGCCCGAATCGTCCAAGTCTACTTTATTAGTGGTTTAAAATAAAAAGAGCGGATTCGTCCGCTCTTTTTTTATCTAGATATTTAAATTATGAATCACATCCGAATAGTTTAAGGAGACGAGAATGAAACGGTTTATCGCTATGTATTCTCAACAGTTTGATAATGTAAATTTGGATATTGTTAAGGGAATACGTCAAAAAGATGACATGTTTCTGGCAATAGAACAATGTTGTAAAGAAGTTGAAAAAGCCCTCCCACAATATATCAGGTATATCGATAAACGCTGGGATGATAGCGGACGGACGATGCGAGACGTCAATAAGACAAAAAGCAAGAACAAAAAAGATCCAACTCCAAGCATTAGCGTGAGTCGAACTTATTCTCGTCTGGCTATCTACAAGTTCAGAATTAACTACAATGGAGAAACAAGAACTGTAGAACTTCCTATTCACATTCCTCTTCTTTATGACGGATATCATTATCTGATCCGAGGAAACAAATATTCCGCTCCTTATCAAATAGTAGAAGGTGTTACTTTTACAAATAAAGAAGATATGGTGGTTTTAAAGACCATGGCTCGACCAATTAAAATGAGTCGAGATAAAGCCACGATCAAAGATATCCACGGTGCTAGTTATAGCACTCATACTTTCTTTCTCCATTTAACGAGTAAGAAGGTTCCGTTTGTATTATTCTATTTCGCGAGATACGGAATAGCTAAGACAGACAAGTATTTTGGTTGTGATAAATTTATCGAATATTATGATGGTTTTCCAATAGATCCAGATCCAAAAAGAATATTCTTTAAGTTTGGAAGCTTCTTTATGGCTGTAGACCGCAAGCATTTTGAAGATAGCTACCTGTTAAGACAATATGTGGCTTCGGTTCTTTTACTCGGAAGAAGGGGCGTAACACCGGATACAGCGTCTCGTGTAAATTATTGGATAACCATCCTCGGATCTTCAATATCAGAAACGAAAACAACTGAGAAAGGCCAAGGATTAATGAATACTTTCATAGGAGCCTTGGATGAACGAACAAAGGAGACAATCCAAAAACTCGTCGGAGGATTCCCAAGAACTTCTATGTTTGCTGTTGTTCGTTGGATGTTTATTAGATATACAACTCTTTCAGCTAAGACGAATTCCTTGGACAATAAACGAATTCGTTTTACAGAATATCAAATAACCCCGCTTATCCGAATCCTGTACAACAAATTATATAGATTTATGAATACTGGTGATCGTATGAAGGATATTAAGCGATTAGCAGACATCTTTAAGATTTCATCGGCTATCATAGTCAATTCAATCATTGGTAAAACAAGAGGTAAAAGTGGTGGATTGTCTATCGCTAAATATAGCTCTTATGTGAATGATCAAGCGATATTTAACGTAGGATTAAAATTCACCATCGCTGGTCCGGGATCTGCTATGGAAAGAACTGGTCGACTTGTCGGGTCTCATTATAGAAGATTTGATACTTCGAATGTGGCTCGAACCTGTTTGATCACCACCTCCAATTCAGATCCTGGTGTACCAGGAGTTCTTGTGCCAACAGCTAAGGTAGATATGGACACGTTCACATTCTTACCCAGATAAGGAGGATATCTTGGATAAACACATAAAATTTTTCAACGGAGCAAAGAAAAGATTCTCAGTGTACGGGATCATGAAGTTCAATAGGGCTATCGACAATCTCCTTCGGAAAGGTGACGTAGTAATAGAACGTTCATCGACTAAATTATTAGGGACGCATAATCAACCTGATGGAAATCAGACGATTTCCGTGAGCTATCCTAAAAACGATGGGACTAAATTCTATTATACATTTGATGTTTGTGTAGAAAGAATCTCTCCTTTATTTTATAGCATCTCGTTTGAGATCAAATTTTCTACTATCTACGATACTCTGTTGCTTTGCGAAAATCCGAAGTTTAAGTTTCCTAGATCTGTAAGAAAATTCCTTAAACAAAAACGAATCGGCTCGTATTCTGTTACTAGATAAAGAAAAGACCCTTCGGGGTCTTTTCTTTTTTCTCCTTTCTTTATTGACATTTATACGGGGGATTCTTAAATGAATTACATAAACTTAACTCCTTGGGAAATAATATTGCGAAAAAATTCTGGTGATCTGAGTCTTGCTCCTAAAAAATTCGAATTAAAAACCGAATCTTTTACCACCAGATTGGGGAATGATGATGGTATATTTCTATTGAGAAACTTCATCAAAAAGACAGTTAGGTTTATTAAGGGACGAAGATCGGCAGACAACAGTTGTGAGGAAGAAGATCATAGAGTTCACATTCTCGAAAAAACTATATTTATTCTTCCACCTTATTTCTATGAAGCTTTTCATAAAAGAACAGATTGTTACACCTTTAATAAAGAGAGTATAGTCTGTGAAAGAGAAATTCAAGCTGAAAAGATCATGTATGAGGTCACAATCAGACTCCCTGTTGATCATCCTATCGTTTTAAAGAACCTAATACAGAAAAAAATATCAACTCCAGATATTATTGTAGAGAACTGTTGAGATATAGAAAATAAAATTTTCTATCCAACTTTCTTATATAAGAAGGTAAAAGAAATGGCTGAGAAAAATTTTTTTAAAGACGTAGATCTTACGGAAGATCTTGATGAATTTACCGAGAATATTAAGAAGGGAGAAGAACTTTATAACGAAGTTCATGGTCTCTTTAAAAGAGTGAGTGGATCTAATTCTGGTGTCATGGGAATGTCCAGTACAACCAGTCTAGCTGAGCTTAGTAGATCTATGTCGGCTATAAGATCTTCAAACATCGACGCTGTAAACAAAAGATTTATGGCTAAGAAAACCATAATTGAACTTAAGATGAAACAAGATTCTATGAATAATGGAGAACAGAATATGGATCAGATTCAGCTTGCTAAGAGCTTGATCCAAGAAGTGATTTCTTCAAGAATGAATCTTTTACCACCATCCACACCTCAAAATCTGGAGTATTCTCTATCTAGAGAAGAAGAACTTAAACGTCTGGATGATAGAGTTAATAAAGAAATTCAATCTGGAAATGTGAAGATTACAGCAAATGAAAATGCTATGAAATATGATTTCATGAACGTTGTCGATTTCCAATATGATGTAAAATCCGAGAAGATTGTGCCGGTTAATAATAAATCAGGAACTATCATTCCTGATTATCCTCAAGACAGAATTCCCCGAATGAGTATAGTAAGAGTTGAAGCAAATCAAGCCATATCCAATTCGGGAATGGTTCTCCCAATTTATAAGGGGCGATAATGACGGCTAAAACTAGACTATATGTTTGGATAAAAACTACAGATGCTAATGGAGAGATAGCGAAGAACGCTACAGACATAGTATCTGTAGAAATCCATACCCAGGAAACATTGTGGAACTTTCCGGATGATTATGACTATAAATTAGCTAATGGATCCTCAACACCTCAACCTTACGTCGTAGAAAATTCTAGACCAGACTCTATTATGAATGGAGTTGACTTCGAAATTATAGATGATGCAAGCACATTCTCTCTTCAAGACATTCTCAATGGGTTGAGAGTTCGTTATGCTCCAGATGGAGTAGATAGGGTTCTTAAGGTAGTTTACTATTCTCCGAATCAGTATACGAATTATTCGATTGAAGAAGACGTTCTCACGTCTTTAATGTCGACCTTCAGAGTCATATCCTTAGATCTTAGAGGTCAGCAATTATCTATTCCTCAAAAGAACATTCAACTTGCTTCTTATCTTATATTAAAGAATTGTACCGTGAATGTTCCGCTAAATCCCATCATGATAATAGACGGGTTTGAGAGTTATGGATGCGATTATTCTTCCCAAGAAGAAAAAGCTGTTATCACAATGACAATATCCAAAGCGTTTACATTTTCGGGAAATACAATCCAAGATAATATCAATTTTAATATCCAGTCGAAGAATAATCAGCAGACACAATGGCAGAATTGTCTCTGCACGATTTCTTCTGTGAGTACAAAGTCTTCTTTGATTACCGACGTGGCTAGAAAACCAGTATTCTCTATATCTAATTTTTATCAGGTTAAAGTTGGAGATATCGTTTCTAATGTCACAAACCCTTGGCAATCTCTTATTAAGGTCTATCAATGTGTGTATGTGGCTATAAGAGATATAATACAAACAACTTCTGTAAGAAGAAACATATCTCTCATAGTCATTGATGATTGTACTACAGCTGTTGTCGATTCCATATCAGATAACTCTATTAGTGGTTATACTATAGGATTCTCTGCTCAAATCTTATCCAATCTTACAATATCAGATTGTATTCAGAATACTTGTGGTATATTGAATATATCTTCTGTAGAAATCGGTAATTTGTCTCTGGATAATATGAAAGAATCTTCTAAGCAGAATAATACTATGATACAATCTAAGATTTTAACCGCGTCTTCTGTGTCCATAAACAATTCCACTGTTGATATATCATTTCTTAATACAAAATCAATAAGCAATCTTAATGTGGATTCCTCTATAGCTTTGGGGTCGGCTTCCTTAGCTGGTATAAGCAATCTTGTTTTCAATAACTCTGAAATAGACACAGATACTCTATCAATCACTATGGGTATATCTTCTTTGAATAAGAGTTTTATATCGATTGATAACACAATCGTTTCTAGCTCTTTAAATCTGGTAGGGTATATAGATACACAGGGAGTGCGATATACAAACGCTACAATAGGTTCACTCTCCAGAATTACAGGGATTTTCAACGCTTCTAAGATGCTCATGTTCACTTTTGAAGAAATCAAGGTTCAATCTCCTTTGGTTTCTATAGAAACTTCTACTCTTGGTAGCAGCTATCTTGATGTGGACACAGCTTTGAGTCAAAAGATATCTATTGAAGCGAACGCGATTAACTTATTTCAGCCTTCTATATTTAGGACAGCCAGTCCTTTCGAATTAGATTTGGTAAACGTGAAATCGGGTTCTGTTAATCCTTCGTTTAGAGATATTGCTGATTGTTCAAATCAAAGTCTGACAATATCTTTGTTAAATTGTATGATCCCGATTGTGTTTTATAACGAATCTATGCGATACGTTGGAACAACGACGTTGACATCTGTTAATTCTGTAGGCTCTTCTTTCTCAAGAAACGATGCTACAGTAAGGAAATTCATGAATTACAAATTGGATTCTCAGTGTTCTGATTTTACAAAATTCTCAGGAAACAGATCCAATATGCAATTTGTCAACACAATTATTTTAGTAGACTTTTAAATAATGGCCGCATTCAGCGGCCATTATTATTTATTTGAAATTAGAAACTATTGCAACGAGAGCGTATATGATCTCTCCGATTCGAGCGGTTGATAAATCTCCGTCGGCGACCAATACGATATCTTGAATCGATTGTACAAATTTGGATAAGATTCTTGAGTTCATAGAGGTTCCAACAAAGTTCTTCAAAGTTCTAGCTACATCATTGAGAGTTGTTTCGAATCTTTCAAAATAACCAACTTTCATTCCGGCTCCGTAGATGAATACAGATAATAGAATAACAGGAAGCATTCGACCGATTAAAATACCAAGAGCTAACATATCCGCTGTTGTATCTCCGAATGTATGCATCAGATAATCTCTTGTAGTGAGATTGTCAGTAGAATACTTAGCCATATTCCCACCAAAGTCTAATGATGTGATTTTGTCAACCATAGCATTGACTTCTTCTGTAGTGATAGGACACAACCAACGATAAAGCATGATTGGATTCACGTTAGTATAATCTTGAGAATAAGTCTTCAGAAGAAAATTTCCTAAATCCGGAGATGCTTTAAACGGAAGATTATTTGTTTTAAATTTTGTCATAAGGATAGGGGTGGCCACATCCTGCATTATCTTATCTCTGTAGGCAGCTAATGTGTTAGCTGGATTTCTATTTCCAGCAGTAGCTTCAGCGGTTGGTAATACGTTCGCAACAGAGCCAGCTACAAAGAATAGAGTTCTCATCTGAGAAAAAATAAATTCTCGTTGTCTGTCTGCGTAAATATTTTGAATGATAGAAACAAATATATCAGACGCTAGCATCTGACGAGCTTTCTGGAACGCTGTGCTGGGAATAACTTGTTTAGGAGGAATTCTCTGATCTCTAGCTGCCTCTGAGAAAGCGTTGATAATAGTATTTTGTAAGTAACTCTTGGGTATGAATAAAACAACAGAGACATCCTTGGCACCAGCAAAAGATATAGTCCCGTTTGTTGAAGTAAAACTTAGAGGATCTAGAAGATCCGAAGATTCGGATGGATGAAAATCAAAAGCGAAGTGAGGACCTTGATACCCAGATAAAGTGTCTATCGTTGTTTTATCTAAAGCTACAGATATAGCTCCGACATTTGGGAAGATTCTCTTAAGAATTTCTCTGACCATATTGAGAGAAACATCGATTTCGTAATCGGTTTCTTTGTGCGTCCCTTTATTCAAAGCCTCGTCATAGCTAAAGCTTATAAAAGGAGATATCAATTCTCTTGCGACTCCATCCAATTGACTTCTGTTGAAACCAGCGAGAGCGTTATTGAACATGTGATATCCGGAGAAAAGTCTCAATCGGAAATCTTCTGTAGAATTGGAGGAATAAAAATTTCTAAAGGAGTTGTCTAATCCACGTTCAGTCTGAATTCCTGCGAGAGGACTCGAATCTCCAAATAAAGCCGACTTTTTAGAGGCGGCGTAGGAAGAAGTCATAGGTTTATCTCCTGTTAATTTTCAAAGGTTATTGAGCGTTTTTCATAGGTATGTTTCAATATTGAATTTTATCAATCTGTTTTTTATGTAGATATTTATAAGATGGTATACATCAAAATAATTAATCACAAGGAGGAAAATCTTGAGTGACCCAAGATTTGTAACATATGAGAACGTGGATCCGGCCAGCGTTCTACCCGAAAGATTTAAACCAATGGAACTGCTGGAAATACTAGCTGGACAATGGGGGCCGCAGCTCCCATTCTCTCTATCTCTAGATACAACGTCTAATACTTTTATGACTAAAAATCATATGGTAGAAATGACTTGTGGGAATATGGAATGCCGAAACAGACACAATGTTCTTGTCAAGGCGTTAGTAACGTTTAGATCAAGAGGATATTCTTGTGATAAATGTAGGTTTCCCATGGTTCAGCCAGATTTATCGAGAATCGCCAATGGGCCTTCGGACAGAATGATTGCTGAATCCCTTCGTTTGAATCCTGGCTGGATCGATAAAAATGCTCCAGAGATTAATCAAGATGAAGTAGAATCTTCGACTTCTACCGACGTCGAGACTGATCCCAAAACGAAAGAAAGTTTTGTTGTCGATAAGGAAACTGGAGAACAGATCCCCGTATTCAAAGCCGAATCAGCTCCTATGGAGTCATATCTCGATGAGGAGACTCGAAAGCGAATCGAACAAGAGATTGCCACAATGGAACAACGAAGGAATGCGACTGAGAAAGCGACGCAGCAACCAGAAGTTATCGTTCCCGAACAACCGAAAATCGAAGAACCTGAGGAAGAGGTTGAGGAAGATCCTTCATTGAATGTAACAGCTGATAAGAGGATGACGCCGTTGATGAAGGAAACAATGCGGCAAGAAACAAAACCCTTAAACATCACAATCGTTGAAGATGAACCCGAAGATGTTATTTCACATCCTACAAATCCGGAATCACAGGTGATCACAATCGTTCGACAAATGCCTGTCGAAGTAGAAGATATTAATATCGAAATTGTTGCTGAACGAAAAGAGGAGGTAGCTACTGAAAGCGCAGAATCGGATGTGTTAGATCCTCCCCTAAGTTTGCAAGAACGGCTGAACATGGCGCTAGTCAATTTCAACAACAGATTTTACTACAGAGCAGCTGGCCTATTTTCCACGTTTGGTTATAGTCCTTGGCTTTTGGCCGTTGGAAATGGATACGAGCCTCTTATCCAATCTTACGAATTCAACGAGAAGGAGAACATGTTAGAGAATATAACTCTTGAGTGTTCTATCTGCCATAATCAGATGGTATGGCCGTCTGAAGAAGAATTCTTTGATTCCGAGATCGGATTTGATTCTGTTCATCAGGTCATGGATATTCCTCTTCCATTCCATTCGTGTGATCCCTGTCAAACTTCTATCGAGAATTCTCGAAATCCGGTTCAGAATATGAATCTTAGAGCAAAATTGAAAGAATATTTGATCAAATATAGTCTGACATTAGAGTCTGTCGGAAAAAGCCCAGAAGAAAAACTTATCTCTCCCTCTGTGATTCTCCATCTTCGCGGTGAAAACGGAAAGACTATATCTTTATCGTTGGATCAACTTGAAGAGCAGGTGAAAGAAGGTCGTATTACCACTTCCACTTTTCATAAGGTCAAAGACAAAGAACAGAAGCCAAAAGAAACGGAGGCGCTTATCGAACGAGAAACTGTTGACGAGCAGAGATCGAAAATAGACGCAACGATGGTGAAAGCTTTGTTTGAGCCCGATACTGTCAATGCGAATAGTCGAATTTATACCGAAGAATCTAAGCGTTTTGGAGAGGAAGAACATCTGATCCCGCCGCCCTCTTCCGGAGGCTTATTATTCAGGGAAGATATCTCGACTGAGAAAAATGATTCTCTATTGATGCAAGAAGAAATTCGTAAGCGAGAAATAGCACGACAGGAAGCTTCAAATATCGTTAGGGCAAAAGTGGAAAAGATGCGCCAGGTTATGGCTGGAACCATCAAACCTTTCGATACAAAAGATTCCTCTTTCAGAGAATTCCGAGACAGTCCTATGGGGAAAACTATCAATCTAGCAACTGAGATAGCCACTACCTATATGTCTGGAATCAAGAAACAGGTTATCATTGAAGAAACGGCTATGAACGTCCCTATCATTGATTACAATACAGGGGTTCGGGTTATCTGTATAGATTATGAACTTCGTTCCAAATTGATTCATTTCAATCCTGTGATAATTGATGAGAGAATTCCATTCACATTCCTGCATAATGACAGAAAGATACAAAGCGGCGAACTTAAAGCAAGAGATGCTGTAAAGGAATATTCGACTTTCTTTCTGTATTCTGATACTGCTGCGTATAGAGGAGCTCAGGCTGCGGGAGCCTTGGCAAAGATTATCGTTGGTAATCTCAGCGGTCCCTCTAATTTTGTTCAAGATAAGGTGGTAGATCTTAAAGATTATCCGTTGTTCTATGCTACTGAACGAACTGCTATAAACGACTTTGATAATTGTTATGGTACTACCCCTATGGGTAAACCTTCGACCGGTAGAGTGATGATCATTGCCGTGGTGGACAAAGAAAGAATCATGACGCCGTTTGAGAAGCAAAACTTTAATATGAACACCGAACAAGAATTTTTATCCCGAGGTCTGTACACCGTTGCGAGTGGAAAATATCTTGAATATCCTCCGGATAAAAATAGTTTGATGTCTCCGGTTGTTTATCGAATCACAGACTATATAGAAGCATTTGAAGTCTGGTTGACCGATGGAATCGAAGCTGTTATGTCGGCTATTGCCAAAGAGCACTTTGTCAAATATGGAGCAAGACCATATCAATTTGTGTTCGAAGTAGACAAATCTTCATTCACATCACCGTCTGTCAAATGGTATAGTCAAAATGTCTGTAGGGATGGGCTGGTGATCTCTCAGAGACAACAGTATTTAGCCAACGGGCAATTTAATCCCGACTATAACAAAGACTGGGTCTTCATTAAGGAGAAGAGTCCTGAATTCAGACGGAATGAACAAGATTACTATCGACAAGATTCTAGGTTCTTCAACGCTTATGGCTTGTTGAGCAGATTCCGCGACTTAATAAATGCTGAAGGAATCGATATTAGGGATAAACGTCAGACAGATCATTTCCTGAAATCTCAGGGATATATAAAGATGGATATGCCTGCCTATCTTACTTTCACACCATCTTATGAAATGATGACTCGTGTTGAATGGAGAAGGAATGATGTAGCCTTTATTATTCCGAGTTCATTCTATACGAAGGGGGTGGCAGCATCTGGGGCAAATCAAGATCCAGATTTGTATCACTCCATCATGTCTGTCCGAGCCAAAAATATCGAGAACTCCATTTATATTCACGAACATGGTGCTTCAGAAGAAGATCTGGAACGAATCGAGAAAGAGAGACGAGAACTGGAATACTTGGAGAAGGAAGCTATTCGAAAAGAAGAAGAACAGCTTAAAAGAGCCCAACAGAAACAGTTTGGGTTTGGATTTATTGTGGGGCAAAATCAGCCACAACCTCCTGGTCCAATGCCTGGTTCCTACGAAACATGGGTGGCTCCTCCCAAAGGATCTATTAAAGAACATTAAAAAACATATGTGTTATATATTTCAAATGTGAATTACTAAAAGTATATATTCTGAACTGTTAGTTTAGAAAAGTAAATATACGTATACAATTCCATAGGAGGAAAATTGTTTATGTCTCAAACTCAAACCGAAGAGAAGAAGACAGCCGCAGCAAGCGCAACGACGCAACAAGCGGCTCAACCTGCTTCACAACCCCAACCACAAGCTCAGGTTAATCCTGCGTTCTATGGCCAACCACCTCAATATGGTCAACAACCCCAATTTGGAATGGGCGGCTATCCTCAAATGGGCGGCTATCCTCAAATGGGTGGTTATGGTCCGCAACAATTTGGAATGGGAGGCTATCCTCAGCCTCAGATGCCTGGTATGTATCCTCAAATGGGATATGGTCAACAACCCCAATTTGGAATGGGCGGCTATCCTCAAATGGGATATGGTCAACAACCCCAATTTGGAATGGGCGGCTATCCTCAAATGGGTGGTTATGGTCCGCAACAATTTGGAATGGGAGGCTATGGTCAACAGCCACAACCCGCGCCACAACAAAAAGAATTGACCGAAGAAGAAAAAGAAGCTATTGAAGCGGAAAGAACCGCGAGAATTCAAGAGATTGAATCCAACAAAACGTCCACTAGCGCTGATATATTATTCGGCACCGGCGAATGGACAAAGAAAAACGCCCCGTTCAGAATGCAACCCGGATTCTCCGGATTTGATGCGCTGGACATGCTCCCCTCAATTCTCGCTGCGCCGAGAAATCAGAAGTATATGAGCGAATTCGACGATCCCGGTGCATTCCGATTGTCGCCCAATAGTAATCACTTTGTTACTATTGACATTTACAATTGGTTTGTTCTGCAACCCGAAAATATCCGCCAAGGGATTGTCGCGAGAGCTATTCAAGCTAAATATTACCGAGCGATGTTTGCTCACAGCTTCATGAACCGGTTGATGATGTATGGACCCAACGGGGTTCCTCAAGAAGGAATCAACTCGGCGTATGAAGCCATTAACAAATTCAACAATGTGGTTAATACCATCGGTGGTATTATACAGACTGGGGCTTTAGAAGCTCGCGCTTTTGAAGCTGACCCAAATCTTTACATGCTGTTCCGTCAGTATGATACGCGTCATCAAGACGGACAAACTCAAAACAATGGTAATTATGCAGCTCAACAGATGGGCGTCGGTGGATATTACGCCGGTCAACCCCAATTTGGAATGGGTGGTTATGGACAACAACAAATGATGCCCGGTATGTATCCTCAAATGGGTGGTTATGGACAACAAATGATGCCCGGTATGTATCCTCAAATGGGTGGTTATGGACAACAACAATTTGGAATGGGTGGCTATCCTCAAATGGGATATGGTCCGCAACAATTTGGAGGTCCCGTTTATCCTCAACAAGCTGCGCCTCAGCAGAATAGGGACAACGGCGCCAATCGTCTTTAAATAATGTATAAGAAAGACCCTTCGGGGTCTTTCTTTTTTTCTTTTTTATCTTATTTTTTATTTAGACATTTAAATCGTGATCCACATCTAAATAGTTCAAAGGAGATCCTATCTATGAGCAGAGCAAGATGGGCGAATTGGAAGGGACGATATCAAGCAGAAGAACTCTCTCAACGAAAACCTTTTATCATTACCAGCGAAATCAATATTGACAAGAGAACTGTCGAAGGAATTCAAGGAGGAATCTTCTCCAAAGAAATCGGTAGTCCTATTGATACGGATAAAGATATTCGCGAATTCACATGCGAGTGTGGTGAGAAACACGGTAAGTTTTATGAAGGTGAACTCTGTGAAAGTTGTAACACCGTTGTCAAAGAAAATATCGGAGCTGAGATAGAACGCGTTGGTTGGTTTGATATTCATCCTTACGAAATTATGGTACCTCCCGCCTACGAGATGATAGTTAAAGTCGTGGGTGCTAAAAACTTTCTTAAAAACATAGACTATCAAGCTAACGTAGACATTGAAGGGATTTCCAAAACTCAACTCGATCCTAAGAATCCTTATGCAAATATCGGAATGATAGAATTCCGTCATCGCTTTGAAGAAATTATTCAACACTATGGAACACTTAGAGGAAAGCTTCAAGAAGCTAACTTTCTCCTCAACAATAAAGACAAAGTTTTTAGCGATAAGATCCCTGTTATCAGTGGATTGCTTCGTCCGAGCTTTGCATCAAACAAGAAAAGAATGTTCTCGTTTGACAGTATCAATAAAATCTATGCTGCTATAAACACGAATACTAACGTTATCAAGAATTCGATGGTAGGACGAGTGAAAACATCTGTTCTCCCTGCTCTATTTACCATCCAAACACAACTGCAAGAATTATATTTGACTATTATCAAAACAAAGATCTCAGGAAAGAAGAAGATTCCAAGAGCCGCCATTCTTGGTTCGCGATTGGATTTCTCAGCAAGATTTGTTATTGTCCCAATGGTTGGGAAATACGCTTCTATGGATTCTGTAGAGATAAACTACAAAGGGTTCATGGAACTCTATAAATTGGAAATAGTCAGGATGCTGATGCTAGGTTATGGAGATCCAACGTTTGTAAATAAAACAGTTTATGAAATTCTGATCTACATCAAGAAAGCATATCATTCTGATAAGTTTGACCCTATGTTGTATGGGTTGATGAAAATGCTCATCGAAAAAAGAAAAGGAGGATTGTGGGTTCTTATTAATCGAAATCCGTCAATGGATCTCGGATCAGTACAATGTGTTAGGATCGTTCACGTTACAGAAAACGTTCACAACCTAACCATGGCCATTCCCCTAACCAGTCTGAAGGCTATGAACGCAGACTTCGACGGCGACGTTCTCAACGTCTTCGCTCTAAAAGAGCAATCTGTTATAGATGCTTTCAGAAAAGGTTTGAATCCTCGGTTTTTGCTTCTTGATAGAACCGGAGACAATTTCTTCAATAATAGTTTCGGTCTAATTAAGGATCAAATGACCAACCTTTCTTCGTTCGTGACCCCGCTTCATCGAAATTAAATTCGATGATATATTTAATTTGTGACTAGGAGAAATATCTCCGGGAGGTTTTTATGAAATTTGTAGGCGGCCTAGTAGTAGGCATTGTCACTGGCGCAGCAGCTCTCAGCGCTGTAGCTATCTCTACAACCAAAGATGGTTGGAAGACCGTTGCTAATACGGTTCGTTCTGGTGTTGTCAACTTTGGTAAACCCAAGGCTCCGGCAAATCCAAATCCCGATGCCAATGGAAAAGGTGGGAAGCAATAATGGATTTACCAAAATTTTCCAAAGGTGATCTCGCTATTGTGGCTGGTTGCGTCGCTTATATTGTGGCTGGTATTGCGACCACGCGAGCTCTTTCTCCTCATGTGGAGAAACAAGAAGCTCAACCCACTCCTGCGTCGACCGGTAAGACAAGTGTCAAATCCACTCCTCTGAACAAAGGTAATACTAAGCGTTAAAAAACTTAGTTTGAAAAAACTTTCAATTATATAGTTCTATAATGAAAGAAAATAACCCTTGAAGGAGGAATATCATGGGTATTTTAGCAAACATTGGAACGGCTCTCAAAGGGGCTGCACCGGTTATTGGCGCTGCTGTCGGCGGCGCCGCTGTAGGTGTTGGTGCCAGTATTGGCACAATAGCACTGATGAAGAAGATGAAGGCCAAGAAAGCGGCTAAGGCCGCTGAAGCCTCCGAAAAGAAATAACGAACGGGGGCATCGGCCCCCGTTCGTTAATCTTTCTTTTTTATTATTCCTGTGGCAAAATCTATCAACAAATGACCTAAAGCCATGATGACAAGGATCAAAGGAACCATGATAAAAATATCAGTATGAGCCAATCCATCTATTGTTCGATCAACTCTGCTCTTGATAACTTTTACAGAATCTCGAGATTCATTATCAGGTTTTTGATTGTGATCTTTTTCCACCACAATAACTTTCGCGGTTTGTTGTGGGGCAATCAATTTAGGATTATCAGGAATAATCTTTTCGATCAAAGTGTTGGTAATGGTTAAGAAACCACCAAGAATAGCTATCATTATAGATAGTTTTTGAGGCGACATTTTCTTTTTTTGTTGAGCTGCTGGCATATGCCCTCCTATTTCCTATTAAGATGTCGGATGTATCGATATCAAAACGAGCCGAACATATTGATGAAAAATACACATTTTCGTTATAAAGGTGGCATAAAATGCGTTCAATTTCTCAGACTTCTGTTTTTACTGATATTGAAAAAACAGGACTTTTTAATATCATAGCATCTTTGAAAGATCCAAATATTGCTAAGAATTTTTCTATCGATAAGGATCTTATTGAAACTCAAATTCTTCAGGTGAAGAGTTTTAAATATCCTCTCTTAAAATATATCTTGGAATCATTCAAGAAAAAAGAAATAGGATTAATTCTTTTATCAGAATCTAAGGATCCTTCGGTTAAACCATTGGAGAAATTTCCTACTTCTATCGGAGCCTTTAAACTGGCTGATGGAGTGAATTATGCAAATACTTCCTCCAAAGCTTCTTATATCTGGAACGGAGGAAAAACCGAAGTGACCGGATTGAGATTGACAGACAGAGAATTCTATTCTTATATGCAATCCGCATTCGTATTCATGCTTATGACCAAATATGATGCTAGACTATCTTCAAATCTTCCCTTCTTAAAAGATATGACGGAGATTTATGTCTTGATGTTTACGAAATTCATAGATAAGTCGTATCCTATTTCGAACGATAGGGAGACGCTGGCTGGATTGATGTATCTGGTTGCTAAATTCTTTCTGGAGTATGCGGTTGGTATATCTGGAGACAGGGTAACTTCTGTTATAAAACAGATCCGTTTCATCGATAAGAGTGTTCTTGATATATCCCTTGGGGATCCATCTGATATACCTACAATCGGAAGTTTCGAAGAGTTCATTGCTGTAATCCAAAAATATTTTCCCCACTTAAGAGATGGTTCTATGAACAAACGTCAGCTTCTCTATAAATACACTTCGATGTATGGAGCCAACGCTATCTTTGCTATAGAGAATCCATTCTCGTTTATCAATATGATTTTCTCAGCCAATATGAGAGTTGGGTTGTTTTCCGATCGTGGTATAGACGCCATGGCAGCGAACTACGTAGATAAGATTGAAAAAACATTAGCTGCTATTTGCGCTACATTGCCCTTATGATCAGGAGGATTTAGATAATGAGTATTCAATTTACGTATGACGATGTACAGAAGATGTTTGAAAATTCTGTACAAGTCGCTAACTGGAGAAGAAATGTAAGATCTTCTTACTTCGGAGATTATCAACTATCTCTGACCTGGGCGCAGATACAAGTTTGGAACGCTCAGTTTTACTACAATTCGGGAAAACTATCAGATGGGACAAATGTTCGTATTCCAGGAACAGCCATTTATTTTCGAATACCAACTACTTTAGATACTTGGAACCCTAATAGAGATACAACGCCTTCTATACAATCGGTGCAATCGAGAGCACAAGCAGGGAAGAAATCTCTCGGGATATGGATCAACGGAATTAAAATCCCTGACTCCGAAGTTCTTATGTATTCTACCCCGTATCATAATACTGATGTATTTGTTCCGAATTCGTATTTGATTCAAAATGCGAATAACTCATTCTTCTTTGAAACTTATGAGAATAATACGTTTAACCAAGTAAGCGGATTTGTTCAGAATGTTCCTCTTCAAATGGTTTCCGTAAACATTCCGTTTGATATGATGATTCTTTCGAATCTGGAATCGAAATACACCTCCGTTAATAATGGTGGAACTGTAAATTATAATCTCATCGCGATGGTTTATGTAAATGGAGTTTATATCCATCCTGACAATAGGCAGGTTAGTAAGATCGGCAATGGGATTAGTGTTTTCCTTATCGGTGAAACCTTGATAACCGGAAATGTGGAGGTTGTGTTGGATTTTTCGATAGTCTATGAACACAACTCTATTACAGATAAAGCTATTACTAAAGAAATTTTTAACATTGAAGAAACCTTTCAAGATCCTTCTTTAGGGTCTATCCCTCTTTATTCTTGTAAGTTCTTCGTCAATGGTTTAAGGGTTCCTAATAATCAAGTAACACAAGTTGGTCTTTTACATTATACTACTCCAGTAAATCAAAATTTCCCAGGAACTATATTGGTTACAAATTCTTATTTATCCTCTTTAAAGAGTCCTTTGTATTATGGAGAAGATTATTTCTTGTATAATATGATTGGTTCTGATGGGGTATCTAATGCTATTGGGGGAAATTTTCCAAACCCAAATTTTATAGGTTCTAATGGATCTGTTGATTTTGACGTTAATGGAATTCTCAATGGAGATGGAACTCGATGGACAGAAGATTCGGTAAACGCTCTTATATCCACTTATGAAGCGGCAAGTTCATATGAGTCAAAGATTCAATTGCTTCTATCAACCCCTAACGGATACAGAAATTTTCTGAATCTGTTTCCAAAGAACAATCAAAACTATTTGGTCAATTATAACGGAACAGACACCACGGTGTATATTGGTGGCGCTGTTGTAACTCCGAATCAGAACGCTTTCTATGATATCAATATCAACGGAGCTCACGTTCCTTCCTCCCTATTAACAATATCTTTAAGAGGACAGAATCAGATCATTGGGATCCCAGGGTATTATTTTACAAAAGGAAATAATATTGTTTCCGTTCAAACTTGGATTGATTCTGAAAGACCTATTAATCCCATAGTAGTCGCTCTATCGAAGCTAACCGCTACCAATGGAGTTTATACTTTCCAAATTGCTACTCCAAATGGAGTATTAAATCCTTCGGATATTGTCGTTATAAAACAAAGCGTTGGTGATCCGACAAAGATGTACGTGGATCCTTTCTTCCAGACAGGATACGTCTCAGTAGCCGGATACACGGTTCAAATAAATGGAAGTGTGACAACCATCACCGTTCCTGTGTCTTCTGTTCCCGACGTTTCTCAAGTTACTGTATATTCTCTGAAGTACGTGCAGTTGTTTTCATCTATGATACAGTATACAGCCGGAGAAACAGTAAACTCTTTAATCATTCCAATATATTATGGGAATCCTGAAAATCCGATTCCGTTGCTCACAACTGGAAAAGTTGTAGTTTATGCTGGCAGTACGCCTCTGGAAGAGGGGGTGGATTATTTCTTCCGTTCTTTCTTAAACAACGATCAGATTACCTATACAGCGATTGTAATCTTAAACAAATATGCGAATTTTACAAATATAGATATCTATTTCACAGGTGTTCAGAATAAAATTGTCTGGAGTTTAAATGGAGATTACACAGATCAGTATGGTCTTATTTATTTAGGCGAACTTCCTTTTCCGTTTGATAAATCTTACATGACAATCAACGTCAATCATTCAAAATTGAATGACTTGGATTACGATCTGATATCCGATAGATTAATCAGAGTATTCAACAAACCTGTGCCTTTTCAGACAATAACCATCGAAACGGAATTCTCCGAAGACTATGATACCATCATGGCGTTTGCCGGGGTTTGGACCCCTAGTGATTTTGAGGTTGCTGTATCGAAGTTGTTTCTAGGTGTAGATTATCCCACTATCGCTTCCACAGTGAACCCCCAATTTCCAAACGTGGATTCTATCTATTCTTCATTTGTCCAAAACGTCGATAGTCTGAATAGAGCACCCAATTCATTCAACGCTGCGAATGACTACTATAATAATCAGAGAATAAATCTCTATGTAGAGGCTTACTTAGAATGGTTGCTAAACTCTAATCAGACGAAGGCTTCTATCATTATTCCAGGATACTGGATGAGCTCGACTATAATGGATAAATTCTCTTTGTATCTTCAGAATATTACAAACAATAGAGATATCGTCATTACCGATGCTCAAGATTTGCTTCAAGACGTTGTTACAAATCAAAGAAATTATCCTGTGACTTATGGAGAACGTATTCAATTCTTAGCCCAATGGTTTCAAAAATACGGCGGTTCGTTTACACAAGCTTACGCAGCTTATATAAATACCCCAGAATCTAACCAATTGTATGAGTGGGATTTAGTTCCTCTTTTGGATACCGACCCCTCCCATGCTATGCCATCAGGAAAGGATATCGTATTAGGATACTCTCCATCAAAACCTTCTCCAGTAGCGTACCCGGCTGTGGTTGTATATGAGGAAATAAAAGGTGTGGCGTCGTTTGGTGTATTCCCGGTTGATCCGAGGACGGAGAATTCTTTTGACCTCTCCAAAATAAAAAAGAATTCATATTTCATTGCTAATTCGCAAGGAAGTAGCGATCTCGTCATTCATGGAGGGAAGATATTTGTCGCCCCTCAAATTTTGACAATGTCTTCAAATTATAAACCATCACCGACTGTTGTATCCTATGACGGAAATGAATTTGAATCTTTCGCCGATGGCGTTGGGTCATTCGGACCTTCTCCCATGCAAACGAGCGATTATCGGAATTTTATATTTAGAGAGATTAACGAAACTGATGATCTCTTGTTAGCTTCTTATTCCGCCGCATCTGCTCGATCTATCTTCACTCCAACAAACATTCAAGAAGATCTAAGTTTGTTTAGCAACGATGTTAACGAATTTGGAGTATTGAATTTAAGTAGTAAAGAATTTAAAAGAAAATTGGTAGGAAATTCCCAGTGGAATCAAGCTCCTATTTTATCAGCGTCTGCGTCGAAAAATAACGTTGTTTTCTTGATGATGCAACTTGGTGGACCGCCGTTTCCTAACGAAACTTACTATGCTGTCAGCGATGAAAACGGAGAATCTCCATTGTGGGATCTTAAAACAGTCTTTGATACGAACGTATATCGAATTATTTCAGCTATCTTAACGACAGGATCTTTATACCGAAGGATAGTTCAATTAACAAATGGAAAATATGCTGTTAATCAAACACTATTGAATACTAATTCCAGTAGAACGCAATCTGTCTCAGATCCTTATCAAGCTGATCAGATTTTTCTTACAAAAGATGGACTGATTATTAGAAGAATATTATCTTCGAGAAATATAACAGTTTCAGACGATCTAACTTCTAATACCACGATTCTCTTTTCATACCCTTCGATAGAAGCTACTGTCAATGGAGTTATTCAAGATTCCTCCACTATGTTCAATTACGACATTAAGAACAAACAACTGATAGTAACTGTCTCATACGCACAAGGAATTCAATTGTATAATGCTGTCGTGGTATACGATTTCTTATCGTCTACTTACAAGGTTTTCTATGGTCTATCTTCGACTACAAGGGGATTGATCACCCAACTTGAAAGAATAGATACAACTAAGTATTACGATTTTACATCTATGGATATCTTCACTTCATTAGATTCAACCAACACAGTGGATGTTTGGGGTAGATCTATGGGTTCGGGTTCTCTCGAACTTCTATTCCAAATTCCTTTAGTCGGAAACGGATTTATCAATGATTTGAAAGTTTCCAATAATAATATTGGGTCCATGGTCATAAATTCTTCTGCTTCTATCTTAATACTACCGAGTCAATATTTGATTTTATTAAACGATGGAACCAACACATCTTGGATGTCTTATCCTTCAAATAAAGTGTTGATAGATATAACCAGGACATTAGAAAACGAAGTTTATGGGGTCTTACAAACTCCAGGAGCTTCTGATGGCTCTATTTATGCGTACAACCAGGCTAGTCAAACTTTTGAACCTGTATTCTTTGTTGATGCAAATGAAAACGTGAAGTCCGTTTGGTCTGATCATGGAGGACTATTTGTATTCACGATTAGTGTCACTTCTTTAAAATCATTCATCTACAAGTTTGACGGGCTGACAAACAGAATATTTAAGAACCAAGTAAATTCTATTGTAGATCCTTCTACCAACTCCACATCAAATTTTGGAGTTAATAGATTTTATAAATTATTCCGTTCAAGGAACGAATTTGATATCATTGAACTGGATGGGAAAGGGATGTACAGAAGTTTAGATGGAATGAATTTTCTCTCTTACAATGCTTCATCTATCCCATCTTCTATTCCTTACCCAGGTTTTCTTGTTATGGTTGGTGTTTCCTTAAATGGCGACGCTATTCTATGGAAGCGTGGACCGACTTGGTATAATCAGCAAGATACTTATACGAGATCGTCGGCTATAAATTCGAGAACAGAAACCTTAGATGGATTTACCTATTGGTTCAGAGCTTTTAGTACATCATTTAATCCTATCCAAGCCCTTGTAGATCCTTCACGAGATACTACGTTGGATATTATATACTAGGAGAAAAATATATGAATTCAGGTATCACCCGCGAAGGGTCTATAACCCCTTTCTTACTAAACGGAGATCCGTCTCTATTTGGTCAGAATGCCGTCATATCATATTTAAATAAAAACAAAATGGAATCCGAAGATGTATCGTTATCGGCTCAAGCGTGTATTCTAGGATTACAGTATAGCGACTTAACTCTTCGTACTTATACAAGATCGAATTCGTTTACAAATTTCCAGTCTAATGTACCAGACTCAAATACAACGCGTATAAATCTCCCTCCATATCTGCCAAATTATATTCAGAATGAAGGATATTTTACTCTACTTGATAGAAAAGGAATGAGCGTCTCTTCGGCTGGAGGAAATCTTACTCTCATTAATCTTGAGAGTAAATCTATCTATAGAGCCAATAACTTTCCTTTCCCATCTGGATATAAAAACTGGTTATACGCGCCTATGGCTGGAGATACAATATTATTCCAGAGAGATCAAGCCTCGAAGGCTGTGATTTTGGATAGATTTACTTTGCGAGTGTTGGCCACGATTCAAATCATTTCATATTCCACTAATACAAAGGTTCTTTCGTTCAACGGGGGAACCTGGCTTATTATAAACAATTCGTTTTATCAGTATGACCCTTCAAATCTTGTATTGAATTTTATCGTTGATTTATCTCCGTTCTTATCGAACACGAACATTGTTTTCGATGACTTAAAGGATATCGATATCTCACCAGATCAATTCATACTCGTTCAACAACCTGGTACGAATAATGGAATGTATCCAAACGCGATTAACACATATTTCAGGTGGATCTTTAGTCCAATATCTCTCGGAACTTTTTCTTCACAAGTAGAATTCAATCTGATGAGCGGGATAAGTTCATTCGGAGCTACCCCAAAACAAGAAAAAGTTAAAAGAATAGCAGGCACTTCAAGTTATATTGTATCTTCTTTACCATATAATCGAATGATGCCCATAAACTTTAATAAAACATCGACTGATTCTAGGATACACTACTGGATAAAATATTCACTGCTAAAGTCGGTTGTTCTAGAATCGGATATATTCATACCGGGAACAGAGATAGGATATCAACAAATACAAGACTCTTTGTATTTATTTACAATTAGTTCTTTTGATAACTCTATTGTTGTATCAACCATAGATCCGGTTTCTATGCAGATTAGATATGTGAATAGTTATCCGGATCCTATAGCGTTTCTTGGAATAGCTCCACCCTCAGAAGCGGATGATACCTGGTCATATGATATCACCCTGGCTCTCAACGGAAATCTTTTGTTTGTATTGAACAAAACAAATGCGTTGGTGTATACTTCACCTACTGTAGGGTGGGTTTCCTTAGGAAATTTAGATATCACAAAATATATGTCAATGGATCCAAACACGGGAGCTGTGTATAGAATCGAACGAGCTCAACCAACTCCTATCTTATCACCTGGAAAGGTTTAGCGGGGTTAATGTGATATGAGCTTTACAATAACTTATTCAGGTAATGGAAACTTATCCGGAACTCCTCCGGTTGATGCAAACTCTTACAACGCCGGTGATCCGGTAACTATTCTGGGAAGTTCCACTTTAGCGCTTACAAATTTTTATTTCTATGGATGGAACACAGCTGCTGATGGTGGCGGCACCACTTACTTACCTAACGATATCTTTACAATTAATTCAAATACAACTCTTTACGCGTTCTGGAAACCAAATTCTTGTCAGATAATGTACTATTCGTTTTTACCTCTTATTTCGGGGATGCTTCCAAAAGATAATTCCGTCTATAAGATCGGCGACATAGCCACCATCTTTGGGAATATAGGAGACGTTAGTGTAACCGGAGGTCTCATTTTTGCAGGATGGAATACCGCTGCTGATGGTAGTGGTACGACGTATCAACCCGGTTCCACAATAACAATCCAGAATGTTTCCACATCTCTCTACGCGATGTGGAGTCCACCAATAAAAATATCTTATGTTTCAACACTACAGACTTCAGGGATTGTTCCAGTAGATAATAATAATTATCTACCAACGTCTCAAATTCCTGTGATGCAGAATGTTGGAAATCTTGTAAGAACAAATTATATCTTTTCTGGATGGAACACAGCTGCTGATGGTAGTGGTACGACGTATCAGCCTGGACAAAATATTGTCTCCGGTGTTTCAGTCGTACTGTATCCTTTATGGACAGCTGTTCCATTAGGAATAACCTATATTTATTCAGAAAGCAGTGGATCCGCCCCAACCGATTCCACGGTATACCAATTAGGGCAGACAGCTACGGTATTAGCTCCATTCAATTCACCGTTCACCTCTGATGGCAGAATGTTCACATCTTGGAACACATCTCCTGATGGAAGTGGGACCTATTACTTACCTAATATGCCCTTAGTTATGAATCAGGCTATAATTCTGTATGCGATGTTTGCTCCTGTTTCCGAACTTCCTCAGTATAGAATAACGTATGACGCAAATACATCAGTTTTAGAAAGCGGTTTTGTTCCAGTTGATACAAATGTTTATCAGCAGAATTCTGTAGCCACGATTTTGAATAATATCAATGGGATGAATAAAATTGGGTACACTTTCTCTGGTTGGAATACAAAACCAGATGGAAGCGGAAACACCTATTTACCAGGATCTACAATTACTGTATTTTATGAAAACGTGACCCTCTATGCTATCTGGAAGCCATCTTTCTCAGTTTCATATCAAGGATCCGCTGTAAATTCTGCGGTCACATTCACACCAGATAGTAATCTATATGGTTTAAATCAAGCCGCTACCGTCGCTGCTTGGAACACTTCAAGCGTGCCTGTTGGATTTAGTGTTTCTGGTTGGAATACTGCTTCCGATGGAAGTGGGGTTATGTATCAACCGGGGGAACAGATTGTTATAAAGGGTAACATAACTCTTTATCTGATAGTCGCTCAATTGACACCGGTTACCTATACTATCACTTACAATATCAACGGAGGAGACGCAGGTCAAGTCCCAGCTCCCGCTCAATTTAGCGGATACACAAATATACCAGTTCCAGGAACTGTAGCTTATGGTACAGGATTTACAAAAACTGGTGCGGACTTTACCTCTTGGAATACAGCTCCTGATGGGAGCGGAAAATCTTATAACGGATCTTCGAATATATCTCTAACAGGAAATATAACGCTTTACGCAATTTGGACAAATGTTCTGAATCTTCCAGTTTCGAAAGTTGTGTATAATTCTGGTGTTGTCTTGGGACAGCCTACAACAGATTTAAACAGTTATCCTCAATATGCAATCGTGTGCGTTCTTGATATTCAGCAAACAAATCCTGGATACAAATTTAGCGGGTGGAACACAGCTTCTAATGGTAGCGGTACGACATATAAGCCCGGAGATGTATTCGCAATGGGGACCACCAATGTAAATTTATACGCAATTTGGATTCCCCAACTTACTTTGACTTATTCTAGCTACTTTCAAACAGTGGTTCCGGTAGACTCGAACGTCTATTATCCAGGAGACACGGTTAAAGTTCAAGGACCACCAACTTACACGGGTCTAGCGTTCATAGGGTGGAACACGGCTTCTGATGGAAGCGGTACAACCTATCAACCGGGACAAGATATCGTTTTGAATTCTTCTGTCACCTTGACGGCCCTGTGGGTTCCTGGTACATATTCCATAACTTATGATCCCAACGGAGCTCCAGAAGGTAGCCAACCTATTGACATTAAATTATACGCTCAAAATGCCGCTATTACTATATTGGGCGGAACGCCCTCCATGATAAATGGCGGATATGTTTTTGTAGGATGGAACACAAAACCCGACAACTCAGGAACGTTTTATCTTCCGAATCAGTCTTCTATTTTCCCAACTCAATCCAATTTGACGCTCTATGCAATATGGTGTTGGGAAAAGACATACGGCCGAGTTATGATTTGGAATCCTACTACTAATACCTTTACAAAATTTCAAGATTTTTCTATGGAACGAATGTATTCCCCAGGCGGCACTCTTGGTGTGGACATGGAGATCGTGGACGCTAAAATCGTCAAATTGGACCAATACGAAGAAATTCCCAAAATAGCTATGCTGTGCGTTGCTCCAGATAAATCATTTTCTGTTATATCCGAAATAACCTTACTTAATGGGTCAATAACGGATGAAAACGTGGTCATGACATCGACATATTCACAAGAAAAAATGGATGTAGAAGGAATTCTTAAGATAGCCGGAGGAGACTCCAATAAAGCTACTTGGAACTCGTTTTCAGAAATCTTTTCTTATGCGAATGCGCCGATACCGACGAACCCTCCTCACGATGGGATTCTCGGATATCAAAATCTAGCAAACTCGATGACTATTCACAGACTATTCAACAGAAACGGAAACGGATTTCTTTCGATAGGTCCAACTGGTTCGGATGATGTATCAGTTCCATTCACTCAATTTATGGATATGATTTCTCCGCGTCAGCCATATAATCCGAGTAATACAACGCTGCAGCAACTTCATAGTAATATAATTTTTAAACCTTTGTTCTTAGTGAAAGATAACCTTGTGGGAGTTATTTTAGGAAAGAACGATAACAATTTCGTTTCTACTACGAATATATTTCCATATCTGGTATACAGAGATCTCGCCGGTACTTATATTCGATTAGTCAGAGGGTCCCCAATTCTTTTATCGGCTAAGGAGACTATCTATCCTCAATCAAACTATACTTTCGAAGAAGCTATAGATTTTAACAACGGAAACGTGTACGATATCATTTCCGATTTAACTGGAATCTCATCTTCCATAATTGTTATGGAAGACAGAAACTTTAATAGAAATATTGAGATCCTGGAGAGAAATACAGATAATCAAGTCGAAATCTTCTTTAGAGAAGCGTTTGTTTCAGATGAGGTGGTTCCACCCGGACTAGATCTTAGCGGCTCGGTTCAGATGATCTCTACTAATCTTGGCTTATTTTATTCTAACGATGGGGGTAATACGTGGACATTGCAAAGTGTTACAAAAGGATTGCCTTCCGCACAAGTAAACGCAAGTATGATTTCTGTAACCCAATTAGGATACAATCCTCAGGGAAATGAAATCATCCAAGGAACTACTTTCATTTCGACTTCAGCAGGAATATTCGCTTCTTCTGATGGAGGATTGACATGGGTAAAAGTTTCTAATGTGTTGGTATCTAGTGGTATCAACTCTATAGCTACAAATTAAGGAGTTTATAGTGGCTACACTCAATGGATTTACAACGTTGTTTGTAGCCACATCCCAGGGATTAGCTGTGTCCGGAGATAACGGAGTTACTTTCGTTGTAAAGACACCCACCAATGGTCTAGGTAGTTTAAATTGCCAAGACGTTGCTGTAGTTAATCAAACTGTGTATGTGGCTACTGATGCTGGTCTTTCTGTATCTACAGATAATGGAGAGACGTTCAAAAATTATTCAAAAGAAAACACTAACGGGAATATCCCGTCAGACAATTGTAGAAAAGTGTTCGCTTCATTAACCTCTTCGGCGGTTTTAGTTTCTACAGATGGAGGAGTAGCTTTGAGTCAAGATGGGGGCAATACTTGGACTCCTTTCACTCAGGGAGCAAATCAATTACCTTCAAACGATACGAGGAAATCTTTAGTATCCGGATCTTTTATCGTTATCGCCACAGCTTTAGGGTTGGGTATATCTTCGGATATGGGGAAGACTTGGACTACAAGATTGAAGAATGTAAACTGCAAAGGAATAATCTTATCTCCTTTAGGATATGGAATCGTTGCTACTGATAAAGGAATCTATAAAGTAGACTCAATTTCTTTCTCAAATTTTGAAGGGCCGATCTCCACAGGTATTTCTAGTTCGTCTAATATTATTGGAGTTTCTGTAGATATAAATGGAGTAATATTTGTAACAGCTTCCGATACTTCTTATTACTCTCTGGATAATGGTGTCACATTCGAGTCTTTATCCTTAAATATAAATGGAGTTCCAGTATTTCCAACTATAGTTGATACAGCATCATTCGGAAACGTCTCGTTAAATCTTTCTTTGATCGGCGCTGGATCAGCTATCGATACCACCTCTTGGTCATTTAATGGGACAAACTATGCTGCGAATCTCTCGGCAAATACTAATAATTTGCAGATAAGTTTCTATTCCAAAAATAAATATGTCCCAGCTTGGGCGAACGCTTTCATTAAAGTAAATGGCGCCTTAATACCTCAGACTGTTTCCATGACAGAAATTAATGGGGTCTATTCCGCAATCGTGCCATTACTACCTGGGTCTTCTGTTGTGGTCAACTTTGCTTACGAGCTGAACGGATCGGAGGTAGATACAACCGATAATCTGATGTTCTCTATCCCTCCTGCGTCTGCTCTCTTTACTGTCTTCGCTTATAAAGATGGAGTAAATGTAAATGTAATCACAAAGCTTTTGACTACAGATGTCCCTATTTCTGTCTATATGAATAGAAATGGAGTTGAAACGGTCTTGACTCAAGAGACCTTCAATAGAGATCCAAATTATTTTATTTACTCATATCCTCAAGTAGCTGGAGACAACTCGTTTGTATTCAATTTAACGTTTAGTCGTGGTGGGGGAAATGGTACATATACTACTCCTTCATTGGAGTTTGAAGATGTTCCTTCGTTTACAGGATTCTCCCCAGTGTATTCTCAATCGGTCAACACATCGTTGTCGATTCAAGATACGTTTACTACTCCTGGTAATACCGTGGATGTGGCTCTTGTTAGATATAGCGAGTTTGCTACACCTCCTCAAATAGTAGTTGGGACGAAAAATCCAGATGGATCTTTCTCTTTCTCTATTTCTGATCCAAACGGATTGAACTATCTTACATACAACTTGATAGTAGAATATCAGGGTATTTTACAGCAATCTGATCTACAATATTGGAAAGGTGCTGCTTTTATTCCCAACGTTGCGACTACTTCTGTAATACAGACAAATTACTCTTCGGCAGAATTCATATTCTCAGCAAGCAATTTCAATCCTTTGGATGTAACAGCGACGCTGAACGGAGTCGCTGTTTCTGGAGTTACACAAGATCCTACAACAGGAAAATGGTCCTTCAGTGTTGCAAATCCTGCACAAGGATCTATTTATTCGGTACAATTCTCTTACAAAGTTGTTCCGTCTGATAGCCCTATCCAAGCTCCTGTTTATGGAGGAACCTACTAAACTAAATTAATAAAATAAAATGTGCTAACATAATAGTGGTTGAAGTGTAGAGGGAATATCGTGGAAGCGAAGCCAACGTGTGAGTCCGAGCTAAAATCTCTTCCAAAGCTAAGATCGGTGATCCGGAGAAACACTAATCCAAACGTTTCTCCGCCTGCGGGAACAGATTCGGAAATTCGCTCAATCTTTTCTCCTCTACGCTAACCATTCGTCTTCTCTGTCATCTGAGTTTGTTTTAGAGCTTCTATTCAAGAGAGTAGGATTCCTTCATTCTAGCAGTTCTAGAATCTTGCGGATCCTTCTTTCATTCATTCAACCTTCCGGTGTTTCAGACCGATCGTAGTCATTCCTCCTGATAGTGATCGGAGGAGTCTGTATTTCAATATACAGATTGAACCGGAGAAGCTCTTTTTCTATTTGCTCGGGCACTGGAGCCCAATTTTCCCATTATGAACTCCTCTCCGGAAACGGAGAGGAGAATTAAATTCTTTTTATCTAGATATTTATATTTTGATAAGAAGAATAACTTTAGTATAAGGAGGAAAAAATGACAGGAGACATTTCGCCACAGATCTTAAAAGCCAGACAAGAAGCGTTAGAAGTAGCTAAGAAAAGATTGAAAGAAGAGTTCACTGGAATTGATGAAACTATCAACGAGCTTATCGATAAAATCAAAACTTGGTGGTGCTACCTAGAGTTTCAGACCCGACCAACGATCGTAAACTTGTATGGTATGACAGGTGTAGGCAAGACAGATCTTATCAAGAAATTGGCTCTATATTTGAATTATGGAGACAAACTTTGTTCTATCAATCTCGATTCTGGTGCAGAGGTTTTTGCTCCAACTGTTAGTGGTGGTGGTTATGATTCGTTCGGAATGTATTCTGTAATTAGTCGACTGAGATCTTTGAAGATTAAAGAAGATGAACGTGGAATATTGCTCTTAGACGAATTCCATAGATTTTCTCGAGCGACAAGAGAAAAGATGAATGGTATATCTCACGGATCTTTGTTCTATGACGATATTTGGCCTCTTTTATCCGATGGTCAAGTCATCGACAAGGCTTCTGGTATTCTCTTTCTCAAAGAAGAGATTGATGCTATCAGAAGAGATATGTTCCGCCGAAGTATGGTTTCAGCAAAAGACCGAGAAGTCGCCGAGATCTTCAAACAACAGCAAAAAGCCATGATGATGAATAATCGGTTTTCTATAGGAGTTGAAGCGAATTTTGGAATCAGCTCTCCTATGCAGATGAATGCTCCAAAAGGAATAAGCCCGGAATCTCTGAATCAAAATGTCGAATTGCTTCTTTCTCCAGAAAGAAAAATGAGCACATATGGATTTCAGAAATTCTTTGAACTGACACCGGAAGATAAATCCCTGATTTGGGATATCGCGTTTAGAGAATGTATGATGATGGGAGATCAACAACGATATCAGACTCTGATGAATCAGAGTATGTCAAGAGATCTTCTACCGAATGTGGAAATAGATATTTTGATATCTTTACAGCAGCAGGCTCAGCTATATTTCCTCTCACTGAAACTTCAAAATGTCGAAGCCAATCTCAATATCGACGGTAAAGAGAAAAATAAACCTTTCTCAAAACTCTTGATTTTCATCGTTGCGAATCTCGACAGCGTATTTCTTGATGACAAGCGTTTTGTTTATGATGATAATAAACTTCTGACTCATTATACAAAACCAACCATTGAAGAAGTTAAGGGCGAATTGCTTAAGTTATTCCGCCCAGAACAAGTCTCACGCCTTGGTCACAACTTCATTTTTGCTAACCCTATCTTATCTGAAGATATGAAAAATCTTTGCTTCAAAGAGATAGAAAAATATGAAGATCTTGCAGCAAGGAAATATGGGATCATCGTCACATTCTGGAAAGACAATTTCTGGGATATAATCCGAAGAGAAGGGTTGAGTGGAAGAGATGGAGTTCGTCCTCTGTTTTCCGCTATCTCTGCTCTAATGGGAGAAGAGATGCCAAAGATTCTGGTTAAAGCCCATGAAACGGGTTCTCGTTGTTTCATTTGGGATCATCGAGATAGCATCAGAATTGTTACAAAGCAAGCGGATAAATAAATTTTCGCTTATATATTTCTAAATGCATACATGGTGAACAGAGAAGCCATTAGGACCGTGCCATTGGTGGTCCAGTCCTAATCAGGACGATGGGTTCGAATCCTATCACGGTTCTTTTAACAGGATGCTTCCTCCCCTTGTTGGTTTATTCTCCTTTATCCTCCAAGGATCGCATCCTCGTCGCACCCCTTTTGTCTCATAAGTTGTATACAATCTCGAATCAAAACGCGACCCCCAATTCCTCAACCAAATACGCGTTTGATGAAAAAGATGGCCCCCTCAAAGACGTTTTCCTGTCTTATTTACAGAGCGAAAATCTCCGGTTTGTGGTTGATCAAATTTCGATCTCTACATTTCACTCCTTTTGCCGGATTTTTAAATTCTGTATTCCCATCTTGCCTTCGAGATTTAGACATTTTCCGGAAAAAATGTCTTCGAATAGATTTTCACTATTAAGTCGTAAGACTTTGGGGTGTGAAAATCGCGGTGTCTCTAGAAGTGGTTGGTGCCTCCCAACACCCCACTTCTAGAGATTTTTTTGTTTATATATTCTCATAATGAATAAAACCATATTAAGGAGTGAAACATGGGTATTCACAATGATCTTATCCAAGCTATTATTCAGCTTGTAATCGGTGTTTTTGTAATGGGATTTATCGCCCAAAAATGGAACAATGGACGACTACGTACTTGGAAAAAGCCGGTGCGGTTGGTAGTTTATATTCTCTTCTGGATCACCGCCGTCTTCACTGTGCTCACCGTGATTTGGATTGCTATCCTTTCTCCAGGGAATACAATGTGAGTGATCTGTATCAAAGAACTGCCTCATTTTCCGCCGGTCAGAAAAAATATCCAAATCCAGCATTTAATAAAGATCAACCGTGTTTTCTTGTGCTGAATACATTCGACATCGGCTACAATACAAAAAGATACGAGGTTTCAAACATAGAAGATGTGAGAAACACATTTACCTCTTTATCAAGAGAGATACACGGAGACTTAAAAGTCCGTCTTCTTGGTAATCAACAAGGGTATCTTCGAAACTATGGTATTTTCTATTTTGTCGCAGACGATATTGGAACCACAGGATACCTAACCGGCACTTTGACCGGGGAAGATGGAATTCGCCCGTAACAAATCAATGAAGGAGAAATTTGATATGGCTGTTAAAAACTTAGACGAAGCTGAAAAAATTCTCGAAAAGAGGATGAGTGAATTGGACAAAGAAGAAGAAAGATTGCGAAAAATTATATTCGAAAACACTTCTTCTGTCGCTTATTCGATTTATCAATATCGGTTAAAGTACAATTTAGCCGGAGATGCGAACAGCGACTGGTTCATTGCTAAAATGATCCTCGATGAGATAGACGATTAGTAATAAATGAGAGGGAGAAATCCCTCTTATTTATTGATCTTCTAAAAGGAATAAAAATGAGCGACAAAACTGGGAAAGTAATGCCCTTTGATTTCATCAATCGCATGGTAGAGCTCGCAGATCCTATTCCCGCCTCTAAAGAAACTATCAAACTTCCTTTTCGTTTTCCTGACGAAGACATGGAATTCTTCTCCCAAAAAGAGGCGATAGATCTTGTCTCTAAATTTGATCCAACGGAACAGTTCCAACAAGAGATCGTTCCAAACGTCCTCGCCTATGTTGAATCCATAATATACTTATTACAAAAGGGTTCAATACACGGACGCGTTATTAGCATAGTGCCGTCCGTCCTCGTTTTGAATCCGAAATCAAGATCCGAAGATTTTTATTTGTATTTTCAAAGAATTGCAATAACCGTATTAAATGACATTTATGAGACCGACGAGTTTGCGATGAATCCTAATCGATTGGTAGGCATCAAGGTTACTCGAAAGGATCCTCTCAATGCCCCGAGGTTCTCTATCTATACTTTAGAGATCACCTGGCTTGAAAAGAATATGTTATCTAAGATAAAGACTTATATCTCAATTGTCTTTCTTGGTAACACTGGTTTCTTGTCTGCCACGGACGTGATTATGACGGAAACCGATCTTGATCACATTGAGTTCACTAAGGTTGGATTGAACGAATTGTATCTTCTCTTACAACAGTTATACGCCGCTTCGGCACAAGACTATGTCAAAGCAGCCCCAGAAGTAATGATATAAAAAGTAAAGAGCAGCAACATGAATTTGTATACCATTTATTCGGGAGGGAAAAATGGAAAGATCTAATGTAGAACGATCCGAAATTTGGATTGTTCGATCTCTCAACGAGTGCGGAAAACAAAACGCACTGGGGATAGTCGAGGGAACCGTTCATTTGGTGAACTCGGAGACTTCTGGTATAGGGGAGAGGAAAACCCTATGTGGAAATGATATGTCAAGAGAGTTTCTTAAGCGACACGCTGTAGATAGTCATTTTACGCCAAGCGGTATCCGTCAGTTCATCGATACAAATTCAATGTGTCCTGAATGCATGCTAGCGAAGCAGGAACAGGATATTAGGAGAGAGTTCTTCCTGAACGAAAGACCCATTCGTTTAGGAGCAGGACACGTGTTAACACCAGCCAACCGGGTACCGGGTTAACTATTAGAAGGAGTGAATAAAGAAAGACCCTTCGGGGTCTTTCTTTTTTTAGTTTAATCTATATCTAATTTATATAGTATATAGTGGAGTAAACAATCATGTCTATAGCTCAGCGGTAGAGCGATAGTATAACTATAGCCCCAGGTTCAAATCCTGGTAGACATGATTTGCTTATTTATTATTTTTTTATTTGAACAGGCTTTTTTCCGAAAACAAATATATGAATGAAGACCTAAAAAGACGAAAAATTTAGAGAAATAGGAGGGATCATGAGTGACCCCGTAATTCCAAACGGACGAGTGGCGTCGACCATTTACCCAATAACGTTTTTTAATCCTCCAGCGGGTTCAACAGCGGCTCCTGTAAAGCCGTATCCATTTGAACAAGCTTTTGATCCTGCTGCAAATATTGTTTATGTAGCCGTCTATAATCCAGATGGTACATATAACTGGCAGAGCCAAACTTTAACGCTCATGAATCAAATGCAACAACTGTTGCAGAGTGGTATCATAGCAAATGCCAATGCTTTTGTACAAAATAGAAAAATCTATCGCCTTTTCTTTGACCCTACGAGAAAAACCATTCGTTTGGATCCAACCTTATTCTTCGACCCTAATGTGGCGAGATACTATAAAGTCAGACAATCCCAGATCGGTACTGATGGAAGCTTTACTTATGTGACTGGAGTTATCAGTCCGACTACAGGTGATATTGTTTCGGATCTCATCGATTTTAATGTAGTCAACGTAAATGGTCAAAATAATGCGGTTGCGGCTGTTGGTTCCACGGTTATCCCTCTGACAGATCGAGCCTCGTATGTGGTTGAAATTTATGACAATACTCTTATGCTTACAGACACCCTTGTGTTTCAAGCGATCGCATCTGTAGGAGCGAGTGTGGATCTTACTCCGGATAACGCTGTTGTCGATTTAATCTTTGTATCTTCTAGAATTATTACCGAAGATCAAGTTTATATGTATCAAGGTGAGGCGATGTCTGATCTTGATTACCGTGTATATCTGAAATACCAAGACGGTAGTCTCAGAGATGTCAGTTATCAAGAATATAGCGGAGGCGCTTTACAAGTTACTGGACTACAATCGATCTCAACAGCGAATTTAACTGGAACTCAAACTCCTCAATTCTTCACGGTGACTTATTTCTTAAACAATACAAATGCGCCGAATATGCCAAATTCCAGCAATGGCTTGATAGCTAACCCTCAACAATTGAGTATTAGTAGAAATATTCAGGTCATCGTTCAAGCTGATGTATTGGACAATGTTGTAGCTCTCTATCCTGTACCATACGTTGTCGGAGTTCCGGGTTCCGCATCTTCTCAAGCGATTCTGAAAGTCTTCGCTTTATTCCAATCTCTAGCTCTCGAAGACGTATCCACCCAAGTTGCGGTAACAGGATTCCAAGGATTCAATTCCAATACAGGATCTTCAGCGACTCAAATTGTTCTCGGTCAAGGTACTATCGACGTCTACACCAATTCTTATGGAATTGTATATAGTCCTTCGGCTGTCGCCGGAGTAGCAAGTTTCACAGTTGGTAAAACACCTGCTTTGGCTATTACAGAATATAAGGCGACGGCTTCTCTTGGACCATCTATCCAGATTCAGCCACCAGCTACAGCCAATCCAGCTGTTACTGATCAAACCCTACAGCAACTCTTTACTCAGATTATCAACGGAGTGACATATACTCCAAACGCATTTAGGATCAGAGATGCGAGAAACTTCTCTTATATTTATCTTGATGTGACTCCTTGGAGCGGTAATAGTGGATTGTTTAATACTCCGTTGGTTTATACCCTGAGCGATCCTACTGAGACTATTTCCATAAACGAACCACTTCTGATCGAGTTCATCTATTCTTCAACAAACGGCAATACAACCACTTACAAATCGTTGGGAGTTATACCAGCCTACGTCGTTGCAACTAACCAATAAGGAGATTAGCTATGAGTGTGACTTCTGACTGGTCTCTCAATTATAAAACCTCGATGGATCCGGACGCTCTTGTCTATATTTTCGAAGATAGAGATCCGATAGCGGTGGATAGAGGTTGGATGAATAGAATCTTTGTTGAGACAGATTCTAATGGAAATCAAGTGGATATTCCAACCTATTATGCTTCAATAGTAAGTCCTGCAATGTCGAAGAGTATACCAACTGCTATATACTATAAGACAGCACAAACCAAAACAATTGGTGCTCATGCGATGACTTTTGACGGGAATTTGGAATGGTTCTCATTAGACGCAGGAACTTTTTCTAATGAGTTTACTGTTGGCACATGGATTAATACATCGTCTTTAAATGTGAATATTCTCAAAGTCGCCGGGATTTCATTTGATATTATCAACGGACAATTTCAAGTAACTTGGAAAAATATCACAGGAGGATATGTTTATGCCACTATCAATGGATTGCTTTTGAACGATGGTAAGTGGCATTATATCCAAGCGATATTTAACAACCTACAAGTTTACATTTCCGCCGACGAGTCTTTATTCACAACAACAAATCCTGGTATAGATTATTCATCTTTATCGTCGGCCCCAGCAAATGTATTAGTTGGAAAAAATGATTGGGATTATGGAAAAATGATGCTTGACAATTTGTCGATATATAAGATCGCTCTTCCTCAAAATAGCGGAGCTATTATATACCAACATCCGTTCACGTATCTTCACAATAATGATAGTCAAGATATTTCTTATCCCGACATTTTGATTCGTTTTGACATCACGAACGGTACGGTTCTAAAAGATTTTAGTGGTAATAATACACCCATTGGATATACAAATCCACCTACCGATACTATTGCCGCCAGTGCTGTTAATATATGGGTAGATCTGAGAAAAGTCAGGGTAGCCTATCCGAACTTAGGGGACGGAGTATTTATTCTTTTGAATGATTATAACAATCCTGGTTTCGCTAGTGCATTCTCTTTCGATTCTTCGATTTTACCAAGAGTGAGTTATACGGATGGAAATGGATATCTGTATGAAATCGCTCCTGGTGATGGGATGGTGTTTCCAAACATTGCTCAGACTTTGTATATCGATGAGAGGGATGATACAAAGGTTCTTATTGAACAAGCCAACTATTCTCAACCTAGTCTTGGAACGAGTAGTACACCTTCGGCTACGTTAGAGCTGATGACAGATCTTGTTATAACCTCTTTAGACAAGACCCTCACAGCTCAGAATGTGTTAGGGTGGGTAAACGGTTTCTTTTTCCCTCCGATACCAGATCCAAACAATGTAAACAGATTCTTTTTTATCAATTCTCTAGGATATCTCGATGTGTATACCGTGGATCAGCCTTCTTATGCGCCCATGGCTTTTAATGAACTTATGGGATTTCGTCCGAAGTGCACTGTTACCGAACAATCTTTGTACAATATCTACAGATACAATTTTCAAGTAAGATTATTTTCATGGAATGGAGTAAACTTCTCTGGTTACAGTGGGGTGACATACCACTCTGATGATATTCTCTATTTTAAACCTCCAACGTTGCCCGGAGTTGGTGTTCCTACGGTGTCCAGTCCTAACCAATTGGTGGCAGGAGATTTCTCAACTCAATGGGGAATTTCTCTCTCTAATACTAGCGCTCAATTATTATCTTATGATACTGGAGCAAGCGTTGGATTACCAGCAGTTGCCAATATACCTGGATATGGAAACGCTGTATTTGTTCTCCAAAACAGTGGTATCAACGGAGGATTCTATGGAAACATTCTGAGTCCTCAATTCATCCAAGTAACACCGGCTACACCAAAGATTTTCTCAATATATGTGAGGGCTATGTATTGTAAAGTACAAGCTGTGGCCATATTCTTTACTGCGGATCCTCTGAGTGGGGGCGTCGAAGTGGCAGAAGTTCCTTTTGAAACTTCTGATGATTACTATGATCCGCTGTTCAATACCGAACATCCTGGGTTATCCCCTACTGATCCTTTGTGGTATAAGAGATTGATTCTACACACCCCAGTTCCATCAAATGCTACAGTTGTCAAAATAGCTGTTAGAAAATTTGAAACCTCGGTTCCTCCTCAAGGAGTTTCTGCTGTTGGATTTTCAGGCGTTTACGCTATGGCTGCTATGGTACAAGACGATCCTAGTAACGATGGATATGTGCTAGATTGGGTTCCTCCTGTAACCACTACGACTTATACCTGGGTTAAGTATGCAACAAATGATCAAGGCGCTCAGTTGACAGACGATCCAGAAGGAATGTCTTTTGTCGGATATGCTTTCAATAAAACTACTCCGGTAGAAAGTACAACTCCAACGGATTATACTTGGTATGCGTATACAGAACTTTCTGTTAGGATACCTAAAGATCTTTATTTCATTAACGCTATAGATCCTCAGGCTCATTTAATAATGGGTGATGGAAGGGTTTTAGCTGAAGATGAATATACTTTAGATCCGGCTAATCCGTCTCATATTACATTAAATTCCGTATTCAATGAAGCACAAGAATTTTATCGCAAGGCTTTATTGCATTATCATATGTACGCGCAGACCGTGAGTATAGGGGGTTCCCCGAATATGAATGGTTATCCTTATTGGCCTAATCCAGTATTAGGACAAGAAAATTTGCCTGCGTATGAAGCTACGTTAAAACGATATGCTTATATAAGATATTCTGCCGTAAACTTGGTTTCAACCACCCCAGGAAAAAATCTAAGAGTTATTAGAAAACCAGGATGCGTTGTCAACTTCCCACTTCCTAATGAAGTAACGTTTGATGATATGGGAATCGCAGATGTTGTATTGGTAAATGGGTATTTCATTCCATACGAATATATGGATGAGAAAACCATTCGTTTCCCTAATTCTCTTTTAACGATGAAATATCTTCGTGGGAGAAGGTTGGAAGATTCCGACGTTTATCGAATGCAGATAGTTCAAACGAATTAATAAAAGGAGGCGAAAGCCTCCTTTTATTTATATATTTAAAAGTAAGGAGATAAAGATTATGGAGATAGGAATAGATATTAAAGAATTGGAACTGGTGTTATTAGGCATATATTGCCAACGATCCTTAATGGGGATAATTCTTCAAAAGAAGAATAAAAAAAAGGAGATTGTCAATGGAAACATTTGATCCCTCGAATTTTGAAAAAGCCCTGAGAAATAATAGAAACATTTTTTCTCCAGCTCTATATAATCCTATTTATGAAAGTCTTGATGGGGTTAACAAAGTCGAACTTTTAGCTGGGAAAGAAGCGAGTTCTCCTATAACGCCGCTTATGGAAAATCTTGTGAAAGTGATAAGAAGAATTCCTTACAACGCTACAAAAGAGGCGTATAAAATTGAGACGCTTAGAGAAAATGAAGAAGCGTCGACTATATTTCTTGTCGCTAAGTTGGAAACGGAGGCTATACTGGATTTTTGTTTCAATCAGTATCACTCTATACTTCTTTCTTCAGAATCTGCATTAAAGATCACAAAACAAGAATCCAAAGTAAATTTTAAACTTCTTGAAGATGCTTTTATGGACGTAGAAGCTGAAGTATTGGAAGATGATACATCTGCTCCCATGTCTATGAATCTCCTTAAACTCAGAGAGAGTCAGAAGGAGTTGGTAAGCAAATATATCAAAGAGCCTCTTAGTAAACACTACAAGAAAAAGCAGACGTTTATAGTAGGTGTTGAAAAGAAAAAAGATATTTTTGTAGTATCTGTGCTTATTGAAAAGTCTAGTGTATTCCCCCTTATATCTTCTACATTGATATTCGTGTCTGATTGTAAGAGAAATAGATTTATTTTTCAAGAAACACAATCTGGACCTGAATTGATTCTTGAAGAAGGGCTGAAACATAGAATTGATCCGACTAAGGTGAATACTCCTAACTTTAAGCCTATCAATCAGCGTGAGAGGAATAAACGAATGCATCTTCTTCGTTTAGCCGCTGGGATTATTCGAAAGATCCCAAACATTATCAAATTTCGAGAAGAAAAAATAAAGGAGAGTGAAAATGGAAACACCAGATCACCTGGTTAGTTTCTGAAGAACGATAGAAAGACCCTTCGGGGTCTTTCTTTTTTAGTTTCCAATTTTTTTTATTTATATAGTTAATAGTGAAAGAGGAAATAAACATCTGTTAGATGATATCCTCTAAATCGAAGCTGGGAGAGGTCAACATGACACTTTCGATTTTCGAATCTTTAAGAATGAGCGCCGAAAGGCGCGCAGCCTCGGCTGGGAAACTGGCCGAGGAGGTTGTCGATCTTTTTGAAGACGACGACCTCTATTCTCTCGGAGCTTACAGGTTGATTCCTGTTTCCTCCGACGAAGAAGAGGAATAAAAATACGACTCCCTTTTGGGAGTCATATTTTTTTCTTTACATAATGGATCTCATTATTTCCATAAAGAATTCAATAAAGTTACTTGATTTATCTAGCTTTGTTTCATCTAAGATACTATCCGCATAAACAATTTCTTTATCATCATAGATGTGTTTGAATTGGTTTTGATGACACACCTCCTTAAATATTTCAGGGTTATTTGAATTGATATACTTATTTCTGTACTTTTTCAATACTTTTAATAATTGAGTTGTCCCTTCGGAATGAGCATTCTCCAATGATCCTAATAAAGGTTTTAAATACGATTCTACGAACTCTGATTTATCAACATAAACTTTTGTTACACCTTTTATACGGATATCATTTTTCATAGAATCATAAAGAACTAATTTCCCATTTATTCTAAAGAAAGACGAATAGGGACCTTCGTTTTCTTTTACTCGAAATACAACTTTATCATCGAAGAATGAAGTTTTCTGTGGGATCTTACCGAATACAGTTATAGAATCCCTGGTTGTCTCGACGAAGTTGTGTAATTCAATTTTGTTTGTATCAAGAAACTCATTAAACCACATCAGTGTTAGTTTTTCTATTTCCGGCCAGAGAGTCGGATCGCTTTGTTGCATTTTACCGATGAGGACGTTTCTTTCTTCTTTCGACACACCCATTAAGTCATGATAGACTTTCTCACCCTTAATAAAACGAATCGCTGTAGCACCAGCAGCAACAATATCGTATTCAGCTATGGTGGTATTTACAGCGGATTTCAAAATAGGGTTGGCGAAAAGCAATTTTTCTAGTTTCATAATTATCCCCAACACATCCTCATGTTCATTTAAAGATTGATTACAAAAATAACAGATCAATGTTCGAATGGGAGAAAACACAACATGACTACTCCATCCAAAGAAGAGAATGATATCATAAAAATTGATGATATCCCAGAACCAGATGTTGATATGTATTATCGATTCATGGATGCTAGACTCGTGACGTATTTTACAAATACGGTGAGAGCATCTTTCGAATATAAGAATATCATAGCTTATATGAAAACCTTTATGGATTTTGAGAGCTGTACTTATTATGAAGGCTATAGCATGAAAAATGGTTTTCGTATTGAATTGCATCATACTCCGTTTACTTTGTTTGATATCACTGAGGCGGTTGCTAATAAGCATATGAAGCTCCACGAGAAAGTCAAAACTATGGATGTGTGTGAAGAAGTGGCACAACTGCATTTTCAATTCAAGGTTGGGTTTGTTCCTCTTAATCCTACGGCTCATGATTTATTTCACAGCGGAGCCTTGGAAATTCATCCATCTTTAATAAGAGGATTTTGGGAAGATTTCTATAAAGACTATAAAGAATTTCTGTCCCCAGAGGCCCAAGAGAAATATAATCATATATTGGAATTACGATCTATGCCAGAGCATCTTTCGAATAAAATGCCACAGATTCTCCAAAAGAAACCAATCCTTCTTGAGGTTAAAAATATTATATCTTTAACCAAAGTAGATCTCAATCAAATTGCTGTTGATACGACTATGAAACGATTGGAAGAGTACCAAGGAGAATCTAAAGATATTGTGGAAGAGAAGAAAGAAGAGAAAACTAAAAACAGTAAAAAAGGGGGCTAAAAATGCTGTATTTACTAGGTGGCACATCGATTGTGGTGCTTCTAATAGTGGTTTACGTACTATCGTATAGATCCGGTATTTCGGCGTCTATAAATGACTCTAAGACTACTTATGATGCTACGCTGGATTATATCACTCCTGTGAATGAATTCATAGATAGAATCATTACAACCGAGATCCATCGTCTCAAGTCAAGTTACGATAGACCAGAAAATGGACAAGTATTCTTTTCTGACTTAGTAAATGATAGAACCAAGTATCACGCGTTGTTAATAAAAGTAAGTCTTCTTGTAACCTCATATATGTCCAAAAATTTAAAGAATGCTTTTTATCGTTTATATAACAGACGAGCGGTACAGAGTATGGATCCAAAAGATAGAGTTTCAAACTCTTATGGCGAAGACTTTCTCCTTTCTGAATATACTATTCAAAGATGCATTATCTATATTAACGATAAAGTAACCACATCAATCATTAAATTGGAATCGTTTAAGAAGGAGCTTGGAAGAAAGACTGGGGGCAAGATGGATGCTATGGGCATTTCAGAAATTCGAAAACTTGTTGAAAACGATACCGTCCTCGAACTTGAAAAAGAAATGCAAGAACGTTATAACTTTATCAGTAACCTGAATCCTAAAAACCAAAATACGAAATAGGAGTGTAACATGTCTTTAATTTTGGATGCCGCGAAAGCGAATAATATAAAACTCATCGGAGATGATGAAGATGATAACATCAAGTCTCTTGCAAATACCACGGGTTTTAACGCTGTAGATATTTTCTCTGGTAACATCGAATTTGATAGGAAAGGAAGACCTATTCTAAATGGAGGATTACTTCCTCGTACTATCACCGTAGTAGGTCAGAGTGGTACTGGTAAGACTACTCTTGTATTACAACTCGGAGCAGCCATCGTAGACAGATGGAATCGAATGTATCCAGGAACAGCTGAGTTAATATTCCGCGATGTTGAAGAAAATACTCCTATCTCTCGAGTTCAATCTATAACAGGATGGTCCGATAATAAAATTCTTAGTCAGCTTTCTTACGGAAGAGATGATATGTCCATCACGGATATATACAACGAACTGAGAAAAATAGCGGATCTTAAAGAAAAGAATAAAGCTCCTCTTCGCATGAACACTCAGATCTATGATATTGACGGAATGGAGATGAGTTCTTATGCTCCGACAATTTATGTCATCGATTCTATCGCTGCTTTAAACTCTTCTGGAATAGAAGAATGGGAATTTGATAAGAAGGGAGCACTCAAGGAAGTCGAAACTGTTAATCAGAATATCACAGCCGCACGTGAAGCCAATGCAAATACGGCGTTTGTCAAGAAAGTAAAAAGACTTCTCTCCAAATACAATATCGTCTTGATCATGATCAATCATATCACATCTCAAATGATCACGTCGGCTTACGACATACCTCCTCGTTACTTATCATTCCTGAAACCCGGAGAAAAGGTCAAGGGTGGAGCTGAAATGATCTATCAAAGCTTTGCCATCTTGAGAACAACTCATGGAACTCACATCAATGACAAAGACCCGATCTATGGAGACGACGTCCGAGGACTCATTAATAAATTTGCATTTATCAAGAATAAGAGCAATGTTGAAGGTATAACCGTTCCAATGGTATTCGATCAGAAGATGGGGTATTTACCCGACCTGTCTGATTGGGAATATATCTATGCTTCAGGCTATGGATTTGGTGGCTCTCCGGCTTCCTATTATCTATCCATTCTCCCCGAAGTCAAATTTACAAGAAAGACTTTATTTCAAACTTCTAGAACAAATGGGGTTTTCGCTAGAGCCCTCTCTTTCACAACCCGATTAAAAATGATGGCCGACATCATGGGTCCAACATTTAGATCTATGACCGCTTTTGATCTTTCGAATCTTTCTTATCTCCCTTATGAACAAAGAGTTTCTCTGATTTACTTCCACACTGAGGAATACCCATTCTTTAGAAATAAGAATTGGTATATGTCTCTGGAAGAAGCTCAGATCGCTTATACAAATATTCATAAATTGGTACAAAATCCAGATGCTTCAGTTGAATCTCGAAACAATCCTCTCATCACCGGAGATCAACTTGATAATCTTGTTCCTACGGAAGAAGGAACTTCTTATATGATTGATTTCTCCGAAGGTGTTTCTCCGTTTAGTGAAAAACGCGAAACAGGCGAAGATGGAACTGTTTATATATTTCCAGATGAGGAGTAATATTATATGACAAACAACGAACAGCTTGAATCGTTAGCCCGAGAGTTTCGAGGAAGTAAGGCAACAGACATGTTTGCTAGTCTTAACCTTACTGTTCCTCAGAGAATCTCCGGATCTCGCGCTCAGATGGTCTCAGGCCATCTTGAGCAGGCTGTTATGCTTGAGAAACCGGAAACACCAAGAATGTTTACCGGTTTCGAATTGCCATATGGCCGATATACCGATTCGTATTATCGAACCGAAGCGCCGATGAAAGTTATCGACGTTATACAGAAATTCCAACATAGACCTGGATGGATTTACTGTTACGTGGTTCAAAACATGGTCGACGGTGTATATGATGTAGTTGAAATTTCGCATGTGGAAAAACTTTCCGAGATGCATGGGTATATCAAGCCAGTAAGTTTTGGAGATTCATTTCAGCCTGGATCTGTCATTCCTGCAAATACAGTGGTCGTAAAATCAAACAATCACGATGACTTTGGGAATTATCGATATGGGATAAATGCTAAAGTTGCTTATATGTCTATCTCAGAGGTTGAAGAAGATGCTCAATACATCTCAAAGTCTTTCTCAGAGAGAGTCAGATTTACAACGATGGAAGAAGCCGAATCTCCGTTAAACATCAATGACGTTCTTCTCAATATCTATGGAACAGATGATAACTACAAATGTATTCCAGATTTGGGCGAAGAAGTTAAAGATGGTATGGTATTTGTTAAACGTAAGATCGATTATAAGAATATCGCTGGGGACTTCACAAGAAGTGCCTCAAAGAATATTCAAATGGAAGATCAGATTTACAGCGGTAAAGGCGTTGTAGTTGATATCGATATTCACGTAAACGATAAAGCAGAACTCGTCTCTTCTAAACATAGAGCTCAACTCATGCTTTATTACAATTCAATATTCAATTACTATTCTAGATTGAAATCCGTTCTTTCTAAAATCAAGAATGGAAAGAATAAATGGACATATCGTCTGGCAAATCTTCTCCAGCACGCAAAAGATTATCTTGATGAGGATGTGAAATTTTCCTCAGCAAACGGTATTTTCGAATTCGCTTTACTCAAAGTGACGACTGCTAAATCCAATCCTCTTGGAACTGGATTTAAAATGACGGATCGTTATGGTGCTAAGGGAGTTATTTCAGCAATCGTAGATGACGAATTTATGCCTAGAGACGAATTTGGTAATGTGGCAGAAATTGTTCTTTCGCCACCTGGTATACCAAGTCGTGCGAATATATTCCAGAACTATGAACACGAGATGAACTTTGTAGAACAACATGTTCGCAGATTAATTGCTAACGAGCCAAACATTGATCGCAAATATAGATACGTCATGAAGTTCCTTAAGCGAGTGAACAAGAAAGAGGCTGAGAGTTATGAACAATATTGGAACTCTTTGCCCCCACAAGAAAAATACAATGAAATGATGGAAATAAGCCAAACTGGTATTTACATTCATCAGGCCCCTTTCAATAATAACATATCATTCTCTGATATGATGAACTTGTATAAGGACTGGGATATAAAGCCTGGTAAGATCTGGATGCGACGCGAATTTCGAGATCTATCTCTTAAACATTTCATCGCTAGAAAGAGATTAGAAAAACCTAGATACAGGGTTGTAAACGATGTGAGCTTCGAGAAGGAAGGAAGAATTTCTTATCTAACTCCTCCGGAATCTATGGACGCTACACCATTTTCTCAGAATATTGAAAAAGATGAAGATGGAGAATTCATATTTCCAGAAGAAGAAGCCGAATTGGTAGTAGATCCAAATTCCAAAAGCGGTTTCAGTGTAGAAACTGTGGATGTTCCTAAGGTTGTACAAAGATTGGAATCTGAAAAAGAAACGTTTACCTTTATCGATGATAAAGGCAGATTCGTTCGAGAATTTCAATCAGTGAACAGAGTGGTCATAGCTGAAAAGTATATGATCATTCTTAAACACATACCCGAAGGAAAATATTCTTCTCGGTCGTTGGGAAGTACAAATTCTATGGGGTTGCCAAATAAGACAAGTAAGAGTGAAACAGGTGGTCCTTTTTCCTCTACGGCGGTTAAGTTTGGGGAAATGGAGTTGTACAATTCTCTAATACGAGTCGATGAAGAAATAGTTCACAGATTTTTAGCGGGCATGGCAACCAACCCAGAATTTCACAATAAATTGGTTGGTGCTATATTAGAAGGCGATCCTTTCGAAGCGCCTCAACTTTCTATAAAGAATAGTGAAATCAAAGATGATACACCGGTGAGACAATTGGTAGCATATCTTTTTGGAATAGGTTTGGAAATAGAGCAGAATGACCATAGGAGATAATCAATATAAATGAGAATACTTATACGGATTCTGAAATCAGATTGATGAAATACAGAATCAATGGATTCACAGAAGAAGCTAAGGAAGATACTGATAAGGATATTCGTCGAGAAGCCAATCTTTACTTTGCTATTAAGAATGGTGATATAAAGTAATCAATAAAGAATAGACCCTTCGGGGTCTATTTCTTTTTTTTATTCTTTTTTTTTCGTTTATATAATTAACAGTAATGGATTGATACACAAACCATATAAGGAGGAGCATATGGATCAGTATCAAGAATTTCAGTCTCGGCTGAAAACGTATAGAAAGACCGGATCTCCACAAGAGGCTAAGAAGGATGAATATTGGAGGATTCGTCTAGAAGCTTATGATCAACTTGGATATACAGAGGAAGCCAAATTTGATAAAAGTCCTATAATTCGAAGAACCGCTTTTCTAAAATTGGGCTGGTCGTTGGAGGCGTTAGAAGATGTTAATGAAATCATTAGGCAAGAAGCAATTCGTTTCTTCGAGAACAAGAAAGACTGAGAGTATAAATAAAAAGAAAGAGGTTTGTATTTTAACTTCTTTCTTTTTTAAATCTTTTTTATTTATATAGTTATTATATAGAAGCCAATAATATAAGGAGGAATAATATTTATGGCAAAACACATGTGGTTGGATGCAAGATTTCTTCCAACGCTGAACGAAAAAATACTTGGAGAAGTGTCTCGACAAGAGGAACCTCTGTACGGGATTGAAGACGCTCTTGCGGAACATTTCATCCTTTCTCCTACGAAAACAAACGTTAAAGTTGGAGATCAACTTTTCATCGATGCAACGACTGAAATTATGAGTCCGAATCATTTCGCTCATATCTTAGGACGGTTGAGAGCAATTCTCAAATCCCAGTCTGAAAATTTGGTGATCGCTGATCCAACAACTCTGAACTTCATCTGGGATTCATACAAGGAAGAGTTGTCCAAAAGTTTCCCAGATGATTCCCGTTTAGAATCAAGATCTGGACTGAGGGATCTTATTGCAATCGCTGAAAAAAGCAACATATCCATTCTTGATTTTGAGCGCAAGCTTCAAGGGGAATTTTTCGTTCATGAAAATGTGCGAAAGTACAATTACCGTTTGGATTCAATTGGGGTTTATCGATCAACCAAAAACTCTGAAAACTTCCAATCTTTCGACGCGCTGGTTGATAAGACTGATGATGAGATTGCCAAAGTTGTGATCAACAAAGACGTTCCCGATGACGACGGCGATCCGATTTACGTAGGATTGCGATTTGTGAACGGGGTTGGTAACACGGCTCATTATATGGGTTACTTCACAACTCCTCTGACCTCAGAAACAGATGGTGATACAGTGTACGAGAAAACCCTGCGAGATTTCCTCTCCACCGATTATGCGTCATTGGAATTGGACTACAAGACCATGTATGATTATTCCAACGACCATGATTATCCTATCTTCTTCGTCTCTGCATCTTCCCCGATTTCCTCTCCTCGTTACCGATTCAATCGGGAAGCATTCAATAAATTGAATGCGTCGGCTCCTTTCTTCGCGATGATGATCGCGGCTAAAACTTCGGTTGAAAACGTCGCATCCGACAATCAACCGGGAGATCCCACGCTTTATATCCTGGATGGAAACGGACGTCCGTTTGATCTCTTGAATCGGTATCCAAAACATGGATACTTTTTACAAGATCTTTCGGAAGAAGCCGTGGAAAAAATGAAAGAAGCGATGAAACAATATGAGGAGTTTGAAAGAGCTCAACTCGAAAAACCATAGGAGGTATTATGTCTTTGCAGTCTAAAGGTGGAAAACGAAAAGGTAGATTTCTTGCCGATCTAGTTGAGGTTCGCGGAAGAAGCGAATTGATTTCCGATATCTATGCGATATATGGGGATATTCCCTGGGAACTTAAGGGAGACAAATTTATCCTTCGTTTTGATCAGACGAGATCAGAAGCATTGTTTTCGATAACACCTCTTTCGATAGAAATTCCAAAAGAACTGGATCCACGAGGTGATTATTTTCAAACCGTAAAAGTGATTTCAGGAGAAGAAAGAGTAATCTTCTTCAATGTTTCGGTTCCGGCAGGAGAGTTGATGGAATTTCTCAATGATCTTAAAGGAAATATCCTCAAGTTTTTAAGGTACTAAAAATATAAGAAAGACCCTTCGGGGTCTTTCTTTTTTTAGTTTCCAATTTTTTTTTGTTTATATAGTATATAGTGTGAAGAAGGAAATGAGGTATTGTAAATACTTATCTTTCTCATATAAGAAAGGTTCTAAATAAAGAACCAAAAGGAGCCTATTATGGTCAAGTTATTTAAGTATGATTTTCTCAATGATTCTGTTGCGAAAACCTATGATAAGGCCAAACAGATTTTGGGAAGATTTTATGAGATCGGAGATTTGGAAGTCGAACGTTATTTCATCGCTTGTTTAATAGGCGATGAGCACGCTCGTCATTATATTAAAAGTTTAAAGTTGCGGCCATTATTTAATTTGCAAGCAACATCGGGTCTCGTAAAGAAGTTCATGGAACTTCAAATATTATCAGACTGTATGTTCTTGCAGTTAAACAAGGAGGTTGAAAAATCTTTATCAGAGGCTTCGCCTCAAATATTGGGTGAAGTGTTAATCTTCACCATAAAAAAGCATAAGGATCTGTTGTCGAAGGTCGAGATCAGGAATCAACAACTTGAGGAAATGCTTTCCTCAATGGATGCGATCGTTGAACGACTAACGACTTGAACAATAAAAAAAGAAGGGACCTTCTGGTCCCTTCTTTTTTTTGTTTATTTGATGCATCCAGAACACTATAATAGTAAGGAATTTTAAAATGGGAAATCCGATTTCTATAACTATTACTCCAGCAGTTCTTCAGGTTATTAAAAATGGTGGTTTCAATGGATTTCCATATGGAATCCAAAAAGTAGGATCTAGGTATATAATAGGTTCCTCACCAGAAACTCTTGAAAGAATTCAGTTAAATGATACAATGATATTTACTCAAGCTGATCCTATAGCAACGCTTAAATCCAATATCTATCAACTCTATATAGATTCTCCTAGTTTATTCAAAACTTTAAATTCTACGTATAGTTTTTCAGATATGATAGAAGATTCCGGTATTCTATATGCAGCTACGAATAATGGAGTGGGGGTTTCGGCGGATAGTGGAAACACTTGGTTGTTTCGTAAAACAATGGTGGATACAAACCTTATTCGAATAAAACAAATCGGAACTCAAAAATGGATTTGTTCCAAAAGAACCATTGGATATTCCACGGACAACTTTTCCACTGTATCTTATGTCCCATACTTCTTAACTCAGGATATAGTTGATATTGAAATTGGGACTTTGAATGATAATCAAGTGGTTATTATATGTACAGCCAATGGGGCTTATTGGAGTAGTCTAAACACCGGAGTGTGGAGTTCGTGGTCTCAAAGTCCAGCTCCTAGTACATCCCAAGTCGCATCTGGACAGACTTCACCTGGAACGGGATTACCTATTGAATACACAGTTTACGATAATACAAAACCTTATTCCAACGATTTCAGATCTGTATTAAACATAGGTTCGACTTTCTATTTCGGAACCGCTCAAGGATTGGTTTACACTACAGATTTTGTAACATGGAATCACTTTGAACAGATGCCTACAAATTCTGTCCAAACACCAACAATTCCTAATTCTACTTACGGAAGAATCCGAAAAATAGGAAATTCAAACAAAGCTTTTGCAGCCATAATAGACGGAGGAACAACTACTGGTAGTGTCGTATCCATAACAGATGGTTCTACTCCGGCATTTTCTTATATAGGCGGGTTTTCAGAAAATACCTTCGATGTGTATTCTTACGATGGATTGAGATCTATTTCTGTAAACACAAATGGGTCACAAATCAGATTATCGTTGGATGGATTTTCTACAGAATGTCAGATATCCAATTTATCAGGATTAGCAGGATGCTTTATAAGTCCCTCGACTTCTAATATTTTTCTTTTAGGAAATTCTCTATTATCGAGATCCAACGATAAGAATATAAATGTCTCTACTGATTCGTCTTTAAAGCAGACTACTTCCAATAATTCTGGTACAACTGTAACAGTTACTGAAAATTATAATATTTTTACTCTTTATGATTTTACTAAAGCTATAATTAATCAAGATGCTAATTTTATTAAAATGACAAATATAAAAGGAACTGTTTGTGGTTATATTTGGTTGACGTCGTTAGATCCTGCGATAACTGCAAATAGAAATTGGTATTTATACGGAATAGAAAGTTCTTATACAGATATTAAAAATCTGGCTAAAGATTTAGGGATGAGTTTCGCATGAAAGAAGAACAAAGAACGGTTGTTAATCTAGTTAGTGAATCTGATGAAAAGAATAATATCATTATTTCTCCGATAGGGAATAAAGATATGTATCTACCTTATTTTAAAGAAGAGAAACATTTCGTGGTTCACACCGAATATGTGAAATTTGTAAAGAGCGTTGAAGCTCTTATAAGAAGATCCAAAGAATATAAAGCCTACATTTCGTATCTCAAAGGTACTGTAGGATTAAAGAAATGTATGATATTCGGAAATGTTGATGATGATATGGCTCCTGTTGAAATGCATCATGGACCTATCTTCACTCTTTACGATTATGTGGAGATTGAATTGATTTCTGTTTTCAAGAAGAACAAAGAACCTGTGTCATCTTTTAGAATAGCAGACCACGTTCTTCAGAATCATTTTGATAATATTATCCAAGTCGTTATGCTGAGCGAAGCTGCACATTTAGCGGTTCATCCCACGAAGAAAGAAGTTAAACCGGAGTTTGTGGATATAGATTCTGCGTGGGGGAATATTGTAGAGTATATCAATCGATATGGTTCTTATTTCTCATACAATCATGTGATGAGATTAAAGAGATACATGGAAGAATGGCAAAAGTTTAAGAAAGAACCAAATTCTAAGTTTTCTGTTTTTAGCAAAGTAATAAACAAATGGGGAAAAGAGGCTGAAGATATATGAGCGTCGAACGATACATATCAAGTAAATATAATGCCCAGATACAGAGAATTATCGGTTTCTACGCTTCCCTCATTATCAAGAATGAAGTAGAAGCTAGTGCCACCGAGACAGCTCAGTCTGAATCTAATTTCTTAGATTATCAAGCTGCTGTACAAAACGCGGATTCCTTTATAAATTATACAGATATAACTTATCAACAGTTTGTAAATGCTGGATTCAATAATATAGATATTGCGAATTATTCTACAAACTATATGGGTTTGAACAATCTCTTGTATATGAACGACGGGAGAGCATTGGCTTTAATAGGAGCTTTGCGCGCTGCAAGAATTTCTGGCTATGTCGAAGGGAATTCATACTATTCCGAGTTCTTAGGCATACCATCAGATCCGTCTGAATATGTCTTTGTCAAAAATGAGGACGATCCAACAAATCCAAATGCATTAGTTCGGATCGATCTGGTGAATTCTATTCAATATCCTCAAACGTATGATAGATTGTTTGTCAAGATGGCCATAACCCAGATCATTGCGGCGTATCCATCTTACATATATCTCAAATTCATTGTCCAGCCTATGAATATTATTTATCTCCGGAACGCCCCTCAGTTTACCATTCTCTATTATGATCCGAATATTCTCGTCAACAATGAATTGGATTATTTCTATGAGGGGTACGAAAATTGTCGAGTCAAGATGCTAACAATAGACTGGATCGAGGGATATGAAACAAGATTTTCCAATTATTCTCATCTTATGCTGTTACTCCTACTTTACGAATCTTTTTTATATTTCTGCAATGGTTATCTTATAGCTTTCACAAGAAGAGATTATACAGATAATGATATTTATGAGATCTTAGACTCTAATGGACTTTCCAATCTCAAATCTTTGGATATGAGTATATTGAGAAACGTTGTTGAACATCTTCCTGCTATCATGAACGTGCGAGGTACAGATGCGGTCATCAACACGATATTAAACGCTATACAAATATCTGACGTTCAAGTTAAGAGATATAGATTATCCAAGTTCTTCTCACCCAACATGGAATTCGTCACCCAGCTCAATCAAAATGAAGGGTATTTACAACAAGTTGACTTACAGTTTGTAGAGACGATTGAGGGTGGAAATCCTAACGTAGCTGCTACTGTTTATGACTATACAACTTTTGTAGCGGATGATCCTTATTGGGGAGGAAGACCCGACGCATCACCACAAGTTATTGCTCAAGTTCAAGAAGATCTTAGAAGAAAATTACTTGGTATGAAATTTACATCGATCAAAACAAAATATCTAGTAGTTGCACGTCAGGTTCAAATCATGGAAATGACAGCTCAGGTAAATAATTATTTAGGATTGGTATTTCAATACAATGAAAATTTGGTTAGTATTCTATCTTCTGGAAATACCCCTTATAATGGAATTGACGTTCAACCGTTATCTTTGTGGGCCGCGATGTGTTGGGGGACAGCTTTAATAAATGGGTTACCCAACGCTAATACCATCAGATCCGATGCTTTCGAAATCGCCGATGTGATACTATTGAGAAAAACTATGGGAATATCAGGTCTGGCTCAGAGTATATTAGCTTCTGATGTATCTATAGGATCCATTACGGGAAATGTTAAAATGGGAACTCTTGTAGATTTTTCAAGCGGAGATAGTTTAATCAATTATCTAGTATCTTTCAATATAACAGCAAATTCTACACTACAAGACATATTTTCTCAATACGGAACAAATAAAAAAATCATGGACACGGTTGAAGCAAAGATCTCTTCTTCTACTACAAGAGAAGAATACGTCTTTTGGAAAACCATTCAATCCTATAACACTACAAGTCAGTATATATCTAATCTCTTCAACGGTATAACCACTTATGATGCGTATATCGAACAATACGCCCCAGACTTTTATAATCAGATAAAAGTTATATTTGCTTATAATCTTTCTGATCCTTTGAGCAACACAACATTCTCTACAACGCTAGCCAATATCATCGCAGCGTTTACAAGTTTCTTAAGTGGACAAAGCGGAGGGATCTGCAATATTCCTACAAAGTCTCAGATTTCTAATGGTGGAGATACATCGTTGCAGAGTATTCAAGCTTTGCTAACAGAATTTGTATCTCTCTATACGGAACTTTATAAAGTGGAATACGATGAGTTGTTTAACGATTCCTTAGAAAATACCATTCATCCGCTTTATTTCTTGTATCAAGAGACTAAGAATATGCAAGATACTATAAAGCTTTTACCATTAGAGAATATCAAGAGCGACGCTCTCTCATATTTTATGAGCTCCGGAATTAATTGGATCGAGGAAATATTCTCTTTTCTCTTTACAAAATTCCAAGATTCTATCATCCCACAGAACGATGATTCAAGATACAAGCTTGTTACCAGTTCTGTCGACGCATCTGCAGACGATATATTGGATCTAGGAGAAAAACTCTCTATATCCTACACAGAGTTAAGAATGGATAAACCCATTATTACAGATCAAGCTGTGTGGAATTAAAGCATGTTGAACATTTTTATGAAAACGGAGGACTTGATGAAAAATACTAAAAATGAATTCTATCGTGATACGATCAGAGCTCATGATAGAAGTTTGATGAAACCATCTGAAAGCGCTTTGAAGACAAGAATCAATATTCGAGCTGGAGAAAATGGTAAACTGATTTTAGGAGACCTACATAACATGACTGTTCTTGGTGGGAGAACCCTGATTCAAGAACAAGCATTTGGACTTGTGCCCAATTCGGCTCAACACATTCTTTTAAACAATCTGTTGAATATCCCCCATTCGGTGAATGTTTTTACATCAACACCTAATCTTGCAATCCAACGTAAAGTCGGATGGTTCATGATTGGGACGGGTGGTGAAAATTTAGCGGTACCCTATAGCACATACGAACCTTTTGATTATGAGACAAATCTCTACAACCCGGTTCCTTTCAGATGTGTTCCGATTGCAAGCGATCTCTCTGCTGCCGAACAGGCTGCTTATAGATTGAAGAAGATTATAACAATCAACGGTAATCAATATTATGCTTACTATGCCAAAGCCTTTTCTTTGACTTCAGTAACAATGCAATACGAAAACGTGGATTATATCCCATCTCCTGGCGATACGAAACAATATCAACCGAATGATCCTACAAACCCACTAGGAGCTGCTCCAGTGTTAGTTTATACCGATTTTAATCTTATGGTGAGTGATGTCGAATACAAAGAATACTATCAGGCTAACAATAATGGAAGTTTGACAGGCGCCCGTTTAAGTGAGTTGGGTCTTGTATTTGGATACGACGCTCCGAACGCCTTAAACGGTGGAAATAACGAGTTGGCTGGTGCTGAATTGTTTGCAAAATTAACACACACTCCGGTGTTCCTGGATACTACAGGTTCTAGCCGAAATGTTGAGTATCAGATATTCACATGATTCAAAATGTGACCCGGAAGCCGGAATTGTCTCGCGAAGGGAATGAGACAATTCTTACAAAAGGTCAAGTGAACGACGGAGAAATCCGTCGTTTTCTTTCCTATAAAGATACGGAGATAACGAAAGGCTTGATAATAGAGTTCTTTTCGAATCGACCTAACTATGATGCAAACAGAAAATTCATAGGTGTGACAAATCCTCTGATATATGTGGATGACCCTATCACCCTAGTCCCAGATCAACTCCCTTCCATTAAAGAAAAGACAGATACAACAGTTGGAAGATATTTTTTCAATATGTTTTGTATATCTTCTATATATGGGGACCTTCTCCCATATTTCAATATAACAATCGACGAATCCGCTCTTAAGGGCATTCAACAAACCATTGTAGATTTGATGTTGGAGGGGAAAGCTAATACAGAACAGTTTGGCACATTTCAAACGAGAATGGCTTGGCTTGTTAACTTCACCGAGATATTCGTCCCCGGTATGACCATACGTCTCATCTCCCCATTACCAGAATTGATGAAGATGAAAGAGGAGCTAGTACAAAAATATCAAGCAGAAATTGAAGCAGGAGATTACGTGAAAGTGACAGCTCTTATCGAAAAAGTCCTTCTCGAGAAAGGCAAAGAACTTTTAAAAGATGATCCTGCTTGGAGTCTTTATCAAATGGGAGGTAAACCTTCTTTTGGTAATAACTATAAAAATACTAATCTAATGGTGGGAGCTCTGAGAAATCCTATCACAGGTAAATATGAAGTTTCAACAAGATCATTTTCTGAAGGCATAGATCCAAGACAGTTTACCATGTTTGCTAATAATGCTATATTTGGAGCTTATAGCCGAGCCGTTAACACAAGAGATGGTGGAGCTATGACCAAATATTTGTTCGCCGCGATGCAATCAGAAGTCTTAGATGAGCCTGGTACTAACTGCCAGACTAAGAACTATCTAACTGTAACAATAAATAAAGAAAACAAGAATGACTTTGTCTATCAGTTTATAGTTGAAGAAGGAAATTTAGTCCAATTGATGCCAGCGAATATAAATAATTATCTAGATAAAACAGTACAACTTCGTTCTCCTTTATTTTGTAAAAATCCTAAAATCTGTTCAGTGTGCGCTGGTTCTTTGTTCTATTCACTGGACATCAGAAATATAGGTTTAACGGTTACCAAAACAACCAGTACGCTGTTGAACCTAGCTTTGAAAAACATGCATGATACAACAATTAAAACATTTGAATTTGATCCTTTCAAATATTTAAGTTTTGCTAAGGAATAGATTATGGCTGGTTATCCTCATCTTCAGATAGATCCTAAAATGAAAATACCTATCCAAAGGTATGGGTGTATTTGGAAGTGTTGCATTGCGGTTGGCGAATTAGTTTGTGATTACAAATATTCAGAACAGGAAACCAATTCAATGTGGGAAACTAATATCGATCTAGGATTCTTAAAGCAGATAAATAAAGCTAAGGGAGATGCCGACTATTATGTGGTAAATCCCGATGGTATTATGAATTATAGTTTGAAAAGGTTAGGTAATACTAAAGTCAAAGCAAATTTAGTAGCTTGTACATCGTGGGATCCTGAATGGGATACTTGGGGTAGACCTCCTAATATGCCTGGAGACATAGGATTATCTTTCCTATGCGGAAGAACCACGTATGGAAATACACACTATAGATTAGGAGATGCTGAAGGTACAGAAATTTTTGATCCTGATCCAAGATGTATCATTGTCAGAGAGTTGAAAATAGATTGGGTTAAACTAACTGTTTTATAACAGAGAGGCGAAAGCCTCTCTGTTTTTTATTTAGATATTATCCTTTGAACTTAAATAAAGGAGGAGATCATGAGTCAAGTTGATGATGCTCAGATCGAGAAATATTCTATTCAGGTAAGACAGAAAGTGTCCGAAGAAAGAAATCAATGGAAGAAGGATCATTGGGATTCTTTAACCAAGGAAGAAAAAGCTTCTTTTCCAGCAAAAGTTTTGAATACTTTTTCCCTAAGTGTTCTGGATCATGGGTTTGTTCGTTTTGTTGGAATGGGTACAAAACAGACAGAAGAAGTCATTCCTCAAAGCGCGAGAATCAGTTATGACGGCGACGAACTTGAACACACAGAAAAAGAAGACGCGAACCTTATTGATCGTTTGTTAAGGAATGTGCACACATCCCCTCTTGAACAAATCAATTTCTCTTTCCAGATCAAGATGCCAATCTTTGTGATGCGACAATTTGTTCGCCATAGAACAGCCCGACTTAATGAACTTTCCGGAAGATACTCTGTTTTGGATGATGATTTCTATGTTCCTGAAATAGAGAATATCAAAATTCAAAGTAAGACAGACAAGCAAGGACGAGAAGAAAATGATAATAGTTTGTCCGAAGATCTCAGAGAAAAAATTCGACAAGGATTTATCGAAGAAGATAAGTTCGCCTACGAAAAGTATAAAGAACGCATCGATCTCGGTTTAAGCCGCGAAATCGCTCGAATAAATCTCCCTCTTTCCATATACACAAGGATTCATTGGAATATTGACTTACACAACTTATTTCATCTGCTCTCTTTGCGTCTTGATTCACACGCTCAATGGGAAATCAGAGAGTACGCCGCCGCTATCTACGCCTTTGTAAAAGAGATGGCTCCCGTAACTTGTAAATCTTTTGAGAATCACATTCTGAAATCTTTGAAATTCAGCCACCAAGAAATAACATTCTTGAAACCTTTCTTAGAAAGACTGTCTAAAGATTTTGACCAAGAGTGGATTCAAGAACAGTTGTTATTGGTTTTTAATCATGATGTAAAAGCCATCGATCGATTCAGAACTAAACTTGTCGAAGGGAGACAAACATGATCAACTTTCTTAAAACAATTGTTTATGCCTTATTCTTCTCTGTTATTTCCAAGAGATCGACGGAAAAGAGGAAAAACAAATGTTTGGCGGAATTGAAGAATATATCTCCGCACGATTGTGTCAAACGCTGCAAACTGTGTGAAAAATATGGTTTCGAATTAGCTTTGAAAGATGAGAACCCAAACATTCGATTAGAAGCTTATCGTCATTTTGGTCTCACAGAAGAAGCTAAAAAAGATGAAGATATTTGTCGAGAATCTAAAAAGAATTTTGTCGAACCTTCAGAAGTAGCTTCCGAAGAATAAATAAACTATGGAGAATTTCTAGAAGTTTTATAAATAAAAGAAAGACCCCAAAGGGTCTTTCTTTTATTTTCTAGTTTCGAATTTTTAAGGAGCCTAAAATGATGATGACCATCAGAGAACTTGCAGGAAAATTTTGTGGGACCGACTTCGGTCGAGTCCTGGATGAAATAATCCTCTCTACCGGAGGGGATAGGAGGGCCGCAGAGGCCCAAATAAATAAACAATATTTAAATGTGATCTGGTGTAACTTTTACGTGAAAGACGTAAAAGTGTGGATTAAGTGGGTGGAGGGAGCTTCAACCTTCAGATTGTATCTGAAAACTCCCCCACCGTGAGAGGAGTCTTAACTGTAGAATTCGAATGTGAATGTACAGTGATGAAGTACAAGCTCGCTATGGAGAGGTTTTTCGAAATGAAGGAAAAATTTCTCACAGATCTAACCTATGATCTGTAGAGAAAGGGACCTTCGGGTCCCTTTCTTTTTTTCTTTCTTATTAATATGAACCTGAACATTTTTATAGAAAAATCTATATCATCTATAGATACAGGAGGCAATCAATAATGGCGACAACACCAACGAATTTAGTTATTGCTATAGGAAATGGACAACTTGTTTTAACATGGTCGGCTGTATCAGGAGCTACATCGTATAAGGTGTATCGTTCCTCAACAGCCGGATCTCAGGGTACTTTGATTGCTACAATTAGTAATCCTACCTATAACGATACAGGACTGACAAACGGAACTACATATTACTACGAAGTAACAGCTGTGGATTCCTCTGGCGAATCTACCCCAACACCCCAGATATCTGGTATACCGCAATATATCGCAACGAATTATGCTTTTGGACTAAAAGGTTTCTTCTTTGAAGAAGGAAGTCCAGACTTCCCACAAAACTTTAGTCCCGAAAAACAATTTGGTTTCAATCCTAGTACAACAGGTCTTTTAACTCCAGTATTCGAAAGTAGCTTAATGGACGTTGAATACGCGTTTACGGATCTACGTGAGTTTTCGCAACCATCTCAAGATCCGACCACTCCTAGTAGGACAGACCAACTTATCCTCGAAGCTACTGGAACAGACGCTCCTAAAATTCTTGGCACAGCTTCTATTCTTTCTCCATATACCTTCTCTGGTTCTGGTGAAGATCCTGCTTGGAACGCCTTGTTCCTGATTCTCGAATATTTATATTCGAATCAATCTACAATTGGTCAAGCGACAACCGGTGGTTCCGCGTATAAGAATACTGCCGATACTTATCTATCCACAACAACCGCAGTAAACAAATACTATAAATCTGGATCTATAGCTATAACCAATAGCACCGCTCCTACGAAGATCGGAAGAGTATCCAATATCTCCTTCACGCTGATTATGACGAATGGAGATACAATACCGATTCAAATTTATTTCGACCCTGATGATTATATCGAGAATTCGGTTCAGAGTTATGAGGTATATTGTTTCAATTACTCCAGCACAACTCAACCAACCGTTGCCCAATTTATTACTCCATCAAGTGTCATATCAAATAATACGATAAATCAAAATATTATCTCTGAAATCTTCAATATTATGAAGACCAGCAAGGCTAATATTTATACAACTTACGATACTCCAGCTTATCCAATAGATCCGACAACCGGGATAAGAGTCTCGACTCCGATCACAATGAGATTCTATGTGTTTGCAAGGGTTCCCGAGGGGGAGGCCAACTCCTACCAATGGAATAATGATATTATCATTTCGCAGATTAAGCTGTATATTATCCAAAATGTTATACCAGACGCTGGAAATCCGACAGCTGCTGATGCTAATCGCGTAGCCACATTCCCATCTCTCTTCACGACTCAAACAGTTTCAATTTATCCTTTCTATGCGAACACTATTCCTGCAGGAACATCGGGAAATCAAAGTATTACTGTTAACCCTGTTAATATGACCGCTATGATGCAATTCTTTATTAGTATTGCACCTGGTAATCTATTCCAGAATGTTGTGAATAACATCGACGTTCCTGTTGAATTATTCTATGTTGGTCAAGATGCCACTGGTACTCTTTATCGATATCCTCTCTTCGCTATTGAAACAGATAGCAATGGGTATACGGATAGACCAATTTCTTCAAGGTTTAACAACTACGTACCTATTGATGCTCAAAATCCGCCGGATCTTACTCAAAATAACGATTCTGCTGTCATCTTCCATTTTATCCTAGCGTTAGCCTTAAAACTCATCGACGGCTCATTCAATATATCTTCTCTGCCTCCGAATGTAGCAACTTTCATGAACAGTTCTTCTTTAGGATTGAATATGAGCTACACTCCGGCTACACCGACTTCAAGAGACTTTGTAGTGTTTGAATATCAAACGGTTGTTTGGACTGTTTATGGGTACGGAAGACAAGCCTAAGGAGATAATTTGTGTTAACTGTAGGAAATTTCTATAGAGTTGCTCTGCAACAACCGAGGACAGAACAGTATGATATCCAGATCATAGGAACCACGACGATATCTGAGAAAAATTATTTCTTGAATTTTGATATTCAAGGTTCTTTTTTCACTGCGTATAACTTAGGATTGGCGTCTTATCTCAGCGCTGTTGCGAATGATGCCCCTATTTATATTTGCCTCAGAGTAACGTCAAGAAGCCCTATAACTTTGGAATCCACTCCATCTCTGCTCATACCAGCTAATATCGTAGATGAGAAGAATTCAATATCATTAGTAGAAAGCAGTGATTTTTCTATTAACATATCCGGATTAACCTTAGCGTTGGATCCTATTCCAAAACAACAATATTTGAATCAGATGCAGGTGGATTTAGCCAATGCGTTGAAGAACGTCGCAGAGTTAACAGGGTATCCAATATCTATAAATTATACATCCATTCAATCTTTGTACGATCAAGGATATATAGATGCTTTAATAGTATCAAATATAGCTGCTCAAAATGGGCAAGAAGCTATGTTTCAACAAGCTAGAGAGGATTATGAATTTAAAAACAATCTTCTTACTGAAAAATTTCTTGAGTTAAATCAGAAGATAACGCAGTATAATAGCTATATAGATTCATTGAATTCTATTATGAATGATCTAGCCGTTAAACAAAATACGGTTATATCTCAGATGCAAGCTGTATCTCAGATAGAATCATATCTTTCTCAGATAATTACAAAGATACAAACGTTGGATCCCAGTATCAACCTACCAGATTTCCAAACGCTATACGCTGATGCTATAGCAGGGACTTTGGGTTCTCTAACTTAAAAACACAAATAAAGATTGGATGGCCTGAAGCCATCCTTTCTTTATTTTTACAGTCCGTGATTGACTCTTGTACTGAAGCCGAAACCGGCTTTGTCTGCCACAATTGGAGTGGAAAGAATGTCATCCATTTCTTTCATATCTACACCAGGGGTGGTTTTCAAAACACCAATGACGAGGTTAACGTCGTTGAGGTATTTAGATTCGACTCTCGCTACGAGAGCTTGACGGTCAGCGTCGACCCTCAAGAATTCATCGTAAGTGTCGCGTTCTTCGTATTTCATAATTTCAAGAGCCGAAGCTAACTTGAAATCCGAAACTGAAGAAGCGGGAATTACGGAACCATTGTGTTTTGTGGCTTTGTCTACGACGCTTTGTTCGTCTACAGTCTCAACAACGGCAATGGCTTCATTCGCTGCTTCCATACTGATCTCTGAATTTTTAATAAGATTCGAGATTGCTTCTCGAGAGAAAGCTTTAGGAGCTAAACGAATGAGGCTTCGAATAATTTTGTCTCGGGCGTTTGGGTTGATTGACAAAGTAATCCTCCTATCAATTCATTATAATGTTTTAAGATTTTTATTTCAAATCGAATAGAACTAGATATTTATAGATAAAGAGGGATAAAATGGAAAAGATCCGATTGAAGTCGATGTTTAAGAAAGAATACAAGGATTATGATAAATTTTCAATGTGTTTCATTATGTCGTATATCCTCATAGAAAATTCTTTCTCCTACAATATTCTTGATAAAGAAGTTGTTTTTAATTGTACTCCTAGAAAGATTTCTACAAGAGGAGGAGATTTGGTAGAAGAATCAAATACTCTAATTCTGGAGATGAAACTTTATGGAGATGAAAGATTTGTAAGGGAGGATGCTACAGAGCAATATAACGTAGAAATCGAATTTAAGCTTTCGTCTTCGTATTTGGATATCGACGTCAATGTGTTAGTAGAATCGGAAAAGATACCACACATCTACAAATCCAACGACCGTTTAACCCAAGCTTGGATTGAGACTAGAAAAACAGATATCCAGAGATGGATAGAAAAGATAATCCACGACAATGAGAAGTATCTCTCGAATCCTATACCTATCTTAAAGGCTATAGACGAGATCAGAAAAATGATCTCTGTTCTAGATTCCATAATTACTAATTCATCGGTAAAAGGTAGTCCTTCGGTTATGGACATTCTGATCAAATGGTTCAAGATGGGGCTTATACGTTACTAAAAACCAAATCACATCTATAAGAGGAGTGGGAAATGATTTACAACGATATAAACTTGAGAATCGAGATTGAAAAGTTGGAACACGAAAATGAATTACTCCGAGAAGAACTAAAGCGAACTTGTGTAGACCGTTTCATCGAAAAGACGATCTGTCGAGCATTTGGCCATCACAGACTTCTAAGTGTTTTTAAAGGTAAGTATAATCCCAGACGCTGTTGTAGATGCGGACAGAATGTCGCATTGTGGGCAGGGCAGAAAAGAAATGAAAATAACTAGCCGCTGGAAAGAGTATACCAAAGTAAATCTTAAAAGAATTTTCGGAGACAGGATCGATGAAGAATCTTTGGATAAATATCTCGATTCTAAGATACAAGAAAGCAATCCCGGAGAGATGATAATAAAACTCCGAAACGTTTATGAAAACTCTATATTCGAATTGTCTTTAGATGACATCTTAGAAAAAGTTGAGGAACGAGGTTTGATCATTGGTGGTAATGGTTCTTTCGCTTTGAACCAACACGAATACATGAGTCCTGTTTCTAAGGAACTCATAAGAATGAAGAAACTTCGTGGGGAATACAAATCTCTTATGAATAAAGCGATTGCAGAAGGAGATAAAGAAAATGAGATATTCTACCTCAACTTGCAGACTCACGTCAAACAATCGACCAATGCTTATTACGGTATTCAACTACAGCCGGGATCTTTTCTATACAACCCTGATACAGCCTCCTTTATCACTATTCATGCGCGTGAAATGATTTCTGAAATGATGTGGACTCTAGAAAGACTTCTCGAGGGTAATCCTCAGTTTCTATCTTTCGACGAGTTCATGAATTATTTAGTATATAATCTCGAACGACCTGATATTGAGGAAATTGATTTTCTTCCATCGTTAGACGATTTAAGAAATAAACTTAAAGAAATCATGATGATGATTCCTAAATATATGGAATTCTTTCCAAAAGTCTCGGAATATTTTGAAGAATTTTTATCGGGTCTTGGACAGAAAGAGATAACAAAACTTTATTATGTCGACAATCTTAATGATTTCGTTTTCAAGAATCCTAGGATCTTAAATCTTATAGTGGATATGATGAATATTCCTATTGGATATAGAGTTCCTGGTATGATTAAAATTAAGGATGATTGGGAAGAATCGAAGAAAGCTAACGCTACTCGATTCAACGAGAAATTAAAATTATTCACAAATCTGGTTTTGAACTACGTGAGTTCTCCTATATCCAACTATCGTAGAATTGAGAAGTATCTTACAAGATATAGAAAAGCCATAGTCTTGTCTGATACTGACTCGGTTATGATAAATCTAGGCAACTGGACTACAAAGATCGGAGAGATCACAAATATTCCAACTAACCCATTTGTAAATGAGGAAAATTCTTTTAAGATTGTGAATATATTTTCTCATTTATGTACCCAGTCTACGTTTGTAGCTTGTCAAAATTTCTGTAAGATGTCGAATGTTCTAGAAGAATATAGATATTTAGCGGAAATGAAAAATGAATTTCTTTTCGAGAGAATGATATCATACGCTTCGTCGAAGAAAGCTTATGCCGCTCTTAAGAGATTGCGAGAGGGAATACCGATCGACGAGATCGAATGGAAGGGATTAAAATTTGTCGGTTCAAAATTAAGCCCTCTAGTCAAAGAAGTCACTCGTTCTTTTATAGAAGATTCTATTCTTCGTAAACCGATTGTGGACCCGTCTGTAATTTTAGAAGAAGTTCGGCGTATCGAAGCGAAACTTAAGAAAGCACTCATGGACGGGGATATGTCTTTAGGAAATTCGGTGACATTCTCGGGTGATAGCTATAAAAATATTTATACCAATGCAGCTGGACGAAGTTGTCTCATATGGAATCTTCTTTATCCCGACGATCCGATCAAAGATGGAGAGTATGCTTATCTTTTCGACACAACTCTTGTCTTACCAGAAGATGTGGAAAAATTGAAAGATACTTTTCCAGATATCTATTCTGAAATCAAAGAAAAGATTTATAACAGCAAAGAGCATCCTCAGTTGGCGAAATATGGAATACCTTATTTTGCTATACCAAAAGAATCAAATCTTACAGATATGCCTCTGTGGTTAAAATCTGTTATGGATGTGGATGGGATGGTGTACAAACATATGCAACCGATATCTTCTTTATTACCATCTCTACAAGGACTGAATAGATCGCGAATTAGTTCGACTCAATATATTCATACAAACATTGTTCATCTGTGAGATATTTATATATTTCTAGATGAGGGAGGAGAAAAATCATGATGTTACTTTCCGATGGAACATTAGAAAACCTTAAACCGAGTAAGTTGTTGGATTCTTCTTTGGGAAAACGTAAAAGAAATATTTATGTCACATCGTATCCTTTTTATGAAGGATTCGGAGAATTTCCAACAATAACCCTTCTTGTATTATTGGTGAATAAAAGTGTTCAGTTTAATTCTTCTATGTTAAATCCTCCCATCGACAATGCTAAATGGATTTACCTTAAGAGCTACTACATATTCTCTACAACAATAAATGGATCTCCAAATAATTCAGGTCATCTTTTTGAGTTATTCAACAACAATCTGTTGTTTCCAATGTTTGAAATGACGACTGGATATTATGAAGATCGATATGGGGTTTCGGACTTAGGGATGTCGGTATTTGATCTCGACGCAAGCGATTTGATGAACTCGGGGCAGACTCCATTAAAAGGTGTTCATTCGGATAGATCTTATATCCCAGTGATAGATCCCAGATATTATTCGGAGAAGGAACATTTTCTGAATTTATCCTGTTATCCAGATGACTTCTGTCCAAAATTTCAATATTATGGAAGCGAGCTAATGGATGAAGATACAACCATATCTCCATTGGAAAGCGCTTCAATTCCAAGATTAACATTCGGATCAAATCTTTCTAAATCAAACACTTCAAGCTCCGTTTTACCAGCTATTTCGACTAAGAGTTGGTATTTGGCGGACCTTATGTCGGATATCGCAAATGAGGAATCCTTTGGTGCTATCGAGCGTGGGGAATTTTCATACGATTCAGATTTTGGTGTGGGAATGAGTGGGGTTTATTATCCATCAGTTCTTCCAAGAGCTTTTGCGAAGAATAAAGTAGCAATTTTTCTAAATAATTTTAGAAAAGTTATTAAAGAAAAAGAATCATACTTTGGAGGAAAAGTTCGCATCGTTTATGTTCGGGGAGATGTAGTAGACATCATTCGAGTCATCTCTTTGAACGCTGGTGCGGATGATCCTACAAGGATTATGACGTATAAAGTTTTCAGAGAGGAGATGATTAGAGATGTGTTTTTCAGAAAATCGTACATCGCGAGTAATAAAGAGGTTGTCAGGTGAACCGCCGAGAACTCAGGGGAAATGAAGCTGTTGCTAAAGCCTTGGAATTTTTCGATATCGACGCAAAAGAGATAGATCGGAGATTGCGAGGAGGAGAAAATCCCTTTGAGGTAGAAACCGATATAAAAGAAAGATGTAAAAGACAATATCCAAGGCTTCTTAAGAAATATCATCCTGATACTAACCCGGATGATATTTCGGAAGCTGAGAGACACGAACAGTTCTTAAGTTTTAAATGGGCTAAGGACATTATTGAGAATGAATTCAAAATAATAGTTCGTAAAAACGCTCCCGTTAAACCAGTAGTTGTAGTAGTCAGATATAATATGTCTCCTACTAATAATAATTTTGGTTTTGGACAACCTCAGACTAATTTTTATGGATATACCACAGGAGACATTTACGGTTCTGCAACTTCTAATGGTTCATCTGTGACTCCGACTACAAATCCTGATCCAGAATAAAAGTAATTTATATATTGAATTTTCGAACAGAAGAAATATCGCCAAACCAGGAGGTTACTATGGCATATAATAACGACAATGAGAATAATGGTGGAGGGTATAAGAAACGCTCTATCAGTTTTCCTCTAGGCGATCGTTTTTATAATCACAGGGATTCTACCGATACAGGTTGTGGTCCTATGCAGATGGAAATTTGGGACAATCGTCTGAATTTCTCATTTGCTAAATTTGACAACTCCAAAAAAGGAGCAGACTCGGTAACAAACGGACGTTACACCGTAACGGCGGATGTCGCCATGTTGATCCTTTCTGTCGTAGAACAAATCATCACTCAACGGTATGACTTTTGGATCAAATCCAAAGGAAAACCGGTTTATCCCGCTTTTGAAGTTCCCATTCAAGATGTGTTCATGGATAAAGAAAGAGAAATCCACAATGTCGGATATTTCTTCTTTAAGACCGTTGAAGTCATTGAAGATGGAAATAAAGTCAATCGCATTCAATTTGGTCACACAAACGACAAAGACACGTTCAAGGTTGTGTTGGCTTCAGCGCTCACACCAATCGTTGTTTCAAAATTCCCCGATAGTATTACTCGTGTAGATCCTCACGATGTTCCGTTCTATCGTTTCATCATGCAGATGAAACAGTATGTAAAATACGGAGCTATCTTCTACAGCGGATTGAACCGACTGGCAGGAGTTCTTGGATACGGACAAGATAATCGTTCGATCGAAGACCAACAAGATCAAGGCGACGGTCAGCGACGTATTCCTCCCAGAGGTTCCGGTGGTTCAGGATACAAAGCTAGCTCTTCGGATCACGCAGTATTTTAATAAAGAAAGACCCTTCGGGGTCTTTTTTTTTAGTTTCGAATTTTTTTTGTTTATATAGTTTATAGTGAAGAAGAGAAATAAGATATTGTTAATATCAATCTCTTCTCAAATCTAGGCGCTAAAATAAGCGTCAAAAAGGAGGATCACTATGATCCTACAAGCAAAATTGAATGGGGATGGGAAAGTGCTCAGATTGAGCACTGAGGACAATGTGGACTACACCAAGTGTGTAGTCCACACACCCGAATACGAATATGATGGTGGGAGGACCACCATTTACCTCGACAAAAACGTTCTCGACAAAAACGTTGAGGCAGTCGCCTTGACTATCTTACTTGAGGGGTATAACCTCAAGTTGTTTAGGTTCTCATTGTCAGATTACAACAAACACTTGGAGTTTATCTCCAAGTTGAGCGTTCAGCTCAGAAGCATTGTGGCCCAGGTCTGGGGAGAGGAGATCGATTACGAGTTCCTACCATCCTTGAACCTCGGTTCCATCCTAAAGGGGTGGAATTTCATCAGTCGGTATTTTAAATTCGAGTGGAAGAAGGGGGATATAAAAATATTCCTTAAGCTCCCCAAGGAGTTGAAGGGGGCTCTCGCGTCGAACCGACGCGTCGGTTCGACCAACACCCTGGCCCTCTTCACGAAGGCCATGGGCCGCGCTCTTGTGGCTCAAGCTCATTTGAGCTTCATATCCTTCTTTGAGGAGAAGGACACCGAAGTTCAGGTTGTTGAGGAGTAACCTCTTCGTTCTTACAATTGGTTACCGATGGGGAGAAATAAGATATTGTTAATATCAATCTACCCCACGGAAAAATAAGCGCTAAATAAAAGCGCAAAAGGAATTTGCTATGTTAATCAAGATGAGCGACCGAACAACTTTCAATACTACTTCGGATGGATTCTCGTTTGTGACAAACGAGAGACTCTCCGATGCGAAGCGACGGTTTCGGCGAGAGTTAAAACTCGCCAACATCGAAACCAAAACCGTCGATATCGACGATGGTGACGAAGAAAGATTCGTCACTTCCAGCGGATCTATCCGCTGGGAATCGAACGACGGGTTCGAGGGGCTGGTGCTGACCGGCTCCAAGATTGGGGAGCGGATCTTCGACGGTCCGTTCTCTGGGTCTGGGGGCAGCATTGAGACCGACGATATTCTTAAAGTCGTCGAAACGACCTCCAGATTCCTAGGAGCCGTTGCACAGACGCTGAAAAGCGTCTGGGGACCTGAGGAACAACAGAAGTTCGAATCGTTCTTGGAAAATTCCAAGGTCGATAGTCCTATCAAGGTTCTAGTCAGCTTGAACGAGCTGATTGGTGCTGTGGACGTTGAATGCCAGGAAGAATGGCGGTGGAAGAGCCAATTCTTTGATCTCAGTCAAAAGGTCACTGACGAAGAGATTGAGTCTCTTCGTGGAGATTGGACCATTCGGATCAACGTCGGACGCTTCATAGAAAGCGTCTATCAGATGAATTCGAAGATGGTCATTAAGACCCTCAAGAATTTGTTCATCGGGTTGATCGAAGACCTTGAGGAATCTCAGGTTCAGGTCGAATAAAAAAATTAGAAAGGAGGCTTCGGCCTCCTTTCTTTTTTATTTATATATTAGAACATTGAAAAGAAACAAGGATGGGAAGGCTTCCAAGAAGAAACGAAAAAAGGAGACGAAAAAATGATCTCGGAGATTCATTCAGTATCTACTGTAGGTTGGATCGATTTCAAACTTCAACTCAGTCTGTTCGATCCGGAAGATGTACGTATGTTCAAGGAGGAGTTTAGCTGTCAGTTCTTTGTCGTGTACACAAAGTCTCACAACACCATGAAACATTTCCTCTTTAGAGCGCCTTCCCATCATACAGATGTTGATTGGCGTTTGAAATATATTCCCCATGTTATAGAATGTTCCAGACCTATAAATATTCCCAATCATCTTAGTATAAACAAATATATTCTATTTGAGAAAGATTATGAATATAAACGATGCGGAATAACCATTGTTGGAATAGATGAAAGACGAGAATGGAAATTCTGTCCTTCGATATTATTTCCTAAAACAGAAAATGAGGATGGAAGATCTGGTGTTGAGAATGGTGTTGGTGCTCCAATAATATATTCAGAAATAACTGAAGATATTAGGGTCAATTGTGATGAAGATTATTCGTACATGATCGACTTTATGAAAATGGATAGCACATACATTCTCTCTTCTGACAAAAGATGGGGAAGGGCTAAGGGAAAACATGAAACCTTTCAGGTATGGTATTGTGATATAGAAGATCATTTCTCTAAAAAGAATGAAGTTTTTACCATTAATCTTAACAAAGAAGGTAAAAACGCTATGATTATCTATGATCCTGAAAGAAATCGTGATGTTATGTCCTTCATCAACATCGCATATACAAATCCTATAAAGCTATTCGAGGGAAGAACGGCGAGGGATATTCTATATGGAACGGAGGGAGAACGAATGTCTCATTATGATTCCAACAAAGAATATGTAAATTTCCATAGAGAATATATGGCAAGATACAATATAGCTGTTGTGGATCGGTTTATTGTAGATGAGTATTTTCATAAATGTGATTAAAAAATAGACCCTTCGGGGTCTATTTTTTTAGTTTCGAATTTTTTTTGTTTATATAGTATATAGTGTGAAGAAGGAAATAAAGTATTGTAAATACTTATCTTTCTCACATAAATAAGGTTCTAACTATAACTAAAGAACCAAAAGGAGCCTATTATGGCTATGAAATACTTTTCAGCTCAAGCTTTCAAAGAGGAATGGCTCGAGTGGAACTCCACATGCGAGCGTTTGCCCAGAAGTCTGAGAAATCTGCTCGGGAGAGCAGAAGAATTAAGTGTACATGATGATCGAGAAGATTTTCTCCTTGATCAGGAGGGTACGCTGACCGTTTCGTGGAGCGAAGGAGATTTCTCCTTCGAAGTCCACGTTAAGCATGTGCTTAACGTGGACGATGATTCAGCGGTGACGCTGAAAATTGTCTATAAATCCGAAGGAGACTCATATGTCTCCTTAAATAAA
>JAEHJW020003518.1_pt1 | contig 232397 bp, 233 predicted proteins | sample 9271431 | NCBI WGS metagenome assembly JAEHJW02
GAAGTTTATGCAACCAGGTATGCAGTTTCCTCAGCCGACTTACTTAGACCAAAGATCCTCCCCTCAGCAGTACGACCCATACCGCCGGGGACAACCTGCTCCATTCTTTGGGCCGTACGGCATGACGACGCCTCCTGCATCGTTTGGTCATCGTCCTTATAACCAAGGAGGACATAGCGCTAACATATCCTATAACCTAGAGCCCAGACAGCTTATCGAGACCGTCGTGCAGTGGATCGTGAGTCGAGTTAATTGGCATGGATTTAAGTCATTCTTTGTAGCCGACATCATCGCTCCTTGGTTCCAACGTACCATTGATCTTTCCAAGATGAGTCCTTCTGACTGGGATAAAATATTAGCAAATCTGAATGGGTATTATCATGGAGCGGCGACGGTTAGTTATAACCCTAGTAGGACGACGTCAGGACTGGAAGGTGTCGAGATAATCGTCACGCCGATTGAAGCGCACTAAAATCAGGCATAGACAGGGATCGTTTGGATCCCTGCTTTGTGTCGACTTCCAATCACCTCTCTCGTTAGGAGATTCAACCAATGACAAAACCTGTTCAAGCGCGTCAAATCAACCGTATTGCGTTCATCAAGTCTTACAGGGACGTAGAAGTATTAGAAGATGCAGACGCTATCATCAAGGACTTCACGGAAGCGGCCAACGGCGACGAGGCTGAGTTTAAGTTGCTGGTAGAAGAACTTTTCAACCAACTACATGCAGAGACCGTTCATATAACAAAACTCAGGGATGAAATAGCTGGCAAAATTAACACGAAGGAATCGATAGAACAGAAGCTCGAAAATCTATTTGGCGATAAGGATTATTCGCGTGGTCTTAAGATCGGCAATGGGAACAACGAACCGGGTTTGTCGAAAGACACCCAAGCGATCATTGCTGCCATTCAAGATCTTAAGACTACTATACATGGAAGTGGCGAACTAGATTTGGTTCACAGACACACCAGTAGACATACGTCGTTGCTTGTTAGGAATTTAATAGATTCTTTCCAATATAGGACATCTGGTGATGTGGCATTTGTGACAGTCAAAAGTCCAAATGGATATTCAGTGGATATAGCTGAAATGAGTCTTTCGTCTATCTTAGATGCTACTCGACAAGCGAGCAAGTGTCTAGGGTTCAAGATTGAGATGAGTCACGCTACTGAAGAATCGTGGCGCACTTTTGTTTGGTTCAAACAAATGAATTAACAATGACAGTTGATTCAAAACTTTTTCAACAACGCACTATCTAAATGTATAAACCCATCACTGGTTAAGGAGTTTATTCATGAGCACTATACGTAATTACCGTAAGATCGCAACGACCAACCCTACGGCATTGAGTCCCAGACTGGCCAAACTGAAGAAGTGTTTGGATGGCGAATGCGGATGGCGTGCTGAGCGCGCTTCCACAACGGCCTTTAAGTGGGCCGTGAAGCAGCACGCATGAGCAGGTCTGATTAACTAAAGAGAGTCCTTAACGGGACTCTCTTTTTTCGTTCTCTGTGCATTCCCAAGGAAATCTTTGACATGTTTAAGTTTTTCAAATCCAAAACCGATCCAGTATACCGTTGTGCTGTCTACAAAACCGTAGGGTGCGCTCACGTTGACGGTCCTCTTTGCGATATGGCGACATGTACGATTGCGGTCAACGTTAACATCCGTCCCAACAACATTGAAGAGGTTCCGGACGCATCCTCGCCAACAGACGCCGAGGGAAGGGTACCGTGTCATGACGCTTTTGCGGCGTTTGTGGAGCTACACGAGCAATTACGCAATGGCATTCACGACAGCGAAACGATGCTCGATGCAACCAAATGCGATATCTTGAATATACTCGACAAGGACCCGCAGAACAAACACCGGCCTATGCTCGAAAACCTTCTGCTTAAAATCGAGCAAATCGAAGACCGCATCGATAACATGGCCGTACAGCAAAAGCGAATAACCGCCGGTTTTAACCAATCTGTCTACGACCACTTCGAGCAAGAAAGGGGGGTACAGACTTGAATCGATTTTTCTTTAGATGTATATCATCTCCTTGAGAATGCCAGGGGGTATTCTCTTTTTCTCATCCTTATAAAGGGGAAGCGCCATGAAAGAAGACACGCTGAAACAACTCAAGGCCGATCTGACCAAGGCCTGTGCTGAAGACCACCAGTTCAACGACTGCATCGAGAAGAGCCAGCTCAAAGCGCTAGCCATAAGGAGCTTTCACGAAAGGGTCCTAAAGATCGTCGGTGTCATGACGGCAGCGATCGTCATAGCCATCAAGAAGAAAGCGACGGCAGATGCCGAAACTTTCGATATCAATGAGTTCGTTCTCCATGTTGGCGACTGGCCTTGCGACACTGATGATTACATCCACCTTCCGGGCGGACGAATCCATGAATCATGGTACACGCTGATCCTGGAGCTGGTGCACAACAACATCTCCGCAGAGATGCAGGGATTCAAGGTCGTCTTCGCCCATCCTGGCAAACTCGTCCCCACAGGCGGAAATGCCATGGCCTATTCGCTGGATGTCAAGGCCATGGCGCTGGTGAAGGATATCGAGCCAGATATCCTAGGAGACCAGGAAGGTTTGGCAACCGTTGGCCGATGACCGAAAAAAGGGACGGCTGTTAACGTTCTTCACATTCCTAGCCGTGCTTGGGTGCCGCGGATAGGATTCGACACTAGCACCCTTTTTCTTCTATCGAGGTTCAAAATGGAACATCAAAACAGTGTCATTCTGCCGAAGATTTCCGAGGTAATAGGAAACGGCATGCACGTTTTACATGTACAACAAAACAACTGGTTACAACGAATGTCGGGTGACATTGAAAACACAAAGATCTATAATGTTCTTTACTTTGACGTGGGTCGTATTTTTGATTTTTGTGGGCCACAGCTTCGATTCCAGCACAACGAAAGAGATAAGTCATTCTCGTTGTATGGTACCGACCTTAGGCGAAGACTCGAGCTGATATATCGCGGTTCGATCCGACAGCTGGAATTTAAATCATGGGCCATGGAAAATCCGTCGGTTGTCTTAGTCAGTAATACGCCCTTCATGGAAGCATTGGATAGCCTGGCCTTGGAAAGCCATTGCCCTGTCCGAACCTTCAATTACGAACGTGCTAGAGCGATCGATATTCTTGAGACCTACTGGAACTACGGAAAGCCTAGTCCGATCAAAGGACCTAGAGGCTATCTACTGGCTATTGAAAGTGCATTGTCAGCTAGATTTGTCATGGAGACTGATGAGTTACCCCCTTCGAATATCATTGAACTTTGCAATGCCTTGGCTGTGCCTCAGAGACTCATTGACAATGTCAAGATGGTTTTGGAAGATAAGAGTATTGGAGAACTCCAACTCCCATCTAGATGGTCGGTCGAAGCTCCTACTGAATATCTCTATAAGGACATTGCAGGACTGCTGAAGTTATTCAAAGATACCAAAAAACGCACTTTCACGACACCAGAACCAAAGAGCCGTCGAACACGACTGAATGACTTCTTGTACAATACATGGAAGGAGCTTGAGCAGCAATCGTAATTGGCACAACAGAAGAGTACCGATAGCCTGGAATCGATTAAAAGTTCGATTCCAGATTTTTTCAGATATATAGTACTCAGGTGAATCGGAGAAGCACTGGCTTCTCCACAACCCAATCATGCCCCAAAGGGGCAAGGAGTTTTATCATGAATACAATTAAAGTGGTAACGCATGATGGCGTGTTTCACGCAGACGAAGTGATGGCTTGCGCCATCCTGAAGACATTTTCAAAGGCTACTCATGTGATCGAAAGATCACGGGACCAGAGTGTAATAACGTCAGCAGACATCGTCGTAGATGTTGGCGGGGTCTACGACCCCATCAATGGTCGTTTTGACCACCACCAGAAAGGTGGGGCCGGAACACGCGAGAACGGGGTTCCTTTCAGCTCGTGTGGGCTGATATGGAAACACTTCGCCCAGCAAGGATGGTGGAAATACAGGGTGCCACAGGCTTTATGGTGTAAGATAATGGATACCGTGGACCGGGAATTGGTCCAAGTAATAGACGCCGTGGATTGCGGCGTCGAAGGATTCGACAAGGGAATTTCCCAAGCCATTGTTGGGTTCAACCCAACATGGATGGACGAAACCCCAGCCGCGGATGCGGCATTCCATGATGCCGTGGCCTTTGCCTCGGCCATTCTAAAGAACGCAGTTGCTAGTGCGACTGCCTTGGTGATGGCTGAGGAGGAGGTAAAGAAGGCCATTGCCAACGCAGAAGATGGGATTATAGTAATGGAGAAATTTGCTCCATGGCAACAGTACGTCACTCCGGATACTGGGATTACGTTAGTGGTCTTCCCAGCCATCCCTTCGGGGTGGCGCGTGCAAACTGTTGCCAAGGAGCTTGGCAAGTTCGGAACCATCAAAGACCTCCCGGCTGAATGGGCAGGCTTGAGGGATGCTGAACTGGCCGAGATTTCGGGAGTCCCAGATGCAATTTTCTGCCACAACGGCAGATTCATCTGCGGAGCCCGGACACGGGAGGGAGCGCTGGCCATGGCAAGGAAAGCCATGGAGGCGTAAGCCTATCAACCCACACAGGGACTCCTTAGGGAGTCTCTTTTTTTTGTCTCTCCAAGGCACAAAAGGGAGTCCAAATGGACTCCCGATTATGGTCTTACACGGAGATCGCAGAAGCAGCGGCATTCGCAATCTGTTCTGCATAGCCATTGGCAGCTGCCATGACGTCCGCATCGATCTGCTGAACGAAAGCAGGACGCAGGTTAGGATTAGCACCCGTGAGATTCATCTGATCCAGCATTTGCTGAGCCAGCTGCATGACACCAATGCCTACCTGAGTGAGCGCTGTAAACTCAACAGAGTATTCAGCTTGCTCTCCTGGAGCTGTCTGATCACGACGTCCGATAATGTCGCCTAAGCTACCTTTCGGATACATGTTGGTACAGAGCCATGCTTCCATCACATTCTTATGCAACGGATCGGGCTCGAAGAACAACATCGTGGCTGAATGGAAGTCCGGCAGGTTATCGGTAGGCTGCGCACCCGTACGAGTGACAACATTGGGGAAACCTGTAATTGGATCCATGATCAGTTCCGTGACCCAATCACGCAAGAAGTAGGATATGGGCTTACCAAACTTCTCATTCCAGGTGAAGCTCGGGTTGGATTGCGCACGAGTAACCTTCGTGGGATCTTCCTGCTGTTCGCCAGCACCACCGAACGGAGTCCCTTGGGTCTCAACGGTTAAGGTCTGGTTCAAGCCTTCGATACGCAAAGCCTTCAGTTCTACCAATGCCTTCAGTGTATTCACATACACGTCAGGATTAGGCAGATACTGGAAGCCAGCAGGCGCTTCGATCAGCTTGCAGATCAGATTACGACGGATGTATTGAGCGTTGCTGACCCAACTCGGGTAGTCGACTTCAAAGCCGTTCTGACTGCCCAGGGTAGGATCTAGGGTCGGTGCAGACCGACCCGCATTGAACGCTGCTTGGCCCAAGAGGGCATTAGCTAAACGAGTCATAGTAAGCCCTCCTTATTAGGCTGTTGTCGTCGGAAGAGCCGACAGACGTTGTGACGTGATCGTGAAGGAACCAGCTGTCTTCATGTTGTCGCCAGCCATATAGATGTTGGTAGTCCAGCTGTAACCACGAGCCTGATCGTCCTGCGTAATGGTCGTACTAGGTGTAATCACAAAACGATTAGCGAAGGCACCATTACAGGCTTCAGTGATCAAATCGTTCGAGTCTTTGATCAGCTGTGCATCAGTCAGACCACTAGTGCCTGTCAGACTACGCCAAGAGTTCTTAGCGACCTTCTCCAGATAAGCACCTGCTATCATAGCAAACATGCTCGTCAAGATAGAGGTATCGTCTGGATAGACGGTACGCCATGCTGGGAAGAACAACGATCCCATATCGAAGGACTGTACAGTGTTGATAGCATCAGCCCAATCGGTAGCGTAGTTGGCGTCAGACTGCCAGGTGTTGTTCACGTTCATGAATAGCTGCACGTGGTTATTGGTTGAGCGTGGCAGATCAGGCAGCGCTGATTGCTTCCAAGCTCCTCCGGCTGCAGACATAGCAGCTGCAAACTTACTAGCTACTTCAATAGTCAGTGGCAGGTAGCCATACTGAGGAGCTTGAATAAGTTTACCGGAATGAGCGAATATCGCACAACGTACGGTTGGAGTACCGTAGACCGTTGATTCCGGATACATCTGAGCAGCGACTTTTAGTGCATAACCGACAGATTGTTCCTGAGCCAACGTCAGCTGAGTGGTTTGTGGTGTCCAGGTTGTCATTGTGGCATCCCAGTTACCCAGGTAATGCGCACTCAAGACGGACGAAATATCCTTACGAGCACCCATAGGCACTAATAAGGTTTTCTTAGTAGCGATACTGAAGCCAGAATCGTAGATGATGCCAAATGGATAGCGAGCATCGTCTAGTAGTGGCCAGAAGTTACCGTCAGGACCAATGTACGAACCAAACTGCGACATATACGCATTAACGAGTTTGTCATAGTTTGCCAATGTCAGCGTACCATCAGCACCACCTGTCGCGTAGTGTACAGCGATGAGGTTGTTGTCCATGGAAGTCGCTGTGATATCGCCATTGGCAGGAGCTGTTACCTGTATCGACTGGTATGGATTACCGTTGAAGTCTGTAGCAGTCAAGATATTCATCAAGCCGCTATTGGAAGCATTGGTATAGTCGATAGGAATCCAACCGAACCCTGACGTTGTGGTCGTGTCACCAGCCAATGCAGTGGCTTCAGAGGTAAACATTAACTGCTGTACAGCAGCAATATTCGAAGCATATATGTACAATTGGTTGAAGGGAGCGTCGATCTTAGGACCAGCTACTGGCTGCATGTTCTGGTACGCAGGGATCAAGCCATCGTATACCGATACGGTTGTTCCGAGGTTTGGATCCACAACGTTCTGAGCCAAGCACAGATCTAATGACAGAGCACCTTTCTGCGACAAGGTAATGACAGGCATGACGCTGTTAGGCATCAGCTCGACGAACTGGAAGCGATACAGATACTGCTTGATTTGTTGCATCAACGACACATTGCCAGGCTGACTGGACAGCGCGTTCGGTGCAGAGAGACGCAGACCAACGTTGTTGCCGAACGCACCGTAGCTGCCTACCAGCAGGTCCATGATCGGATATACCGTGGACTTATTGGACGAACCCGTTATTGTCAGCAGACCAACGGATTGGGCGCCTTGACCAAACATCTGAGCAGCAGTCGTTGCCGGAGCAACGATAGGAATCAGATTGGCATGCCACACCAAGTTCACGCCAGCTACCGTGATAGGAGCACTGGTAGTGGCGTTGAGTAATGGTTGAGGAAGACCATTGGAGCCCAGAATAAATTGGCCCGAAGCACTGCGCTGGTAAACCGGCACAGCAGGGTTAGCAATGATTTCAACTGACAGACGCAGAATGGCTAACTGAGCATCCGGAGGAAGGATACGAGCTACGAAAAGCTGGTTGCCTTGTCCCAGAATGGTTTGCGCCATAATGGATTGATGGTTGAAGTAGGGCTGACGCGAATCGAAGGACGCGGAACCGAAGAGAGTATTGATGGCAATGCCATCGCACAACGTCGGTTCTGTGGTGCCGCGCTGTAAGAACAGCGGGACCAGAGCACAATGCGACGATACCTGCTGTGGAACAGCGGGATTCACCTGTGCTGTTTGATCCTGGATCCCTTGCATATAAGCTTTCGGGACCGCATTTTGAATCACAGACATGGTCAACTCCAGGAGCTAATTTTGTGATAGTGATAGGCCTATTGCATGCATGGCACAGCAAGTCGATCAAAATCGATTGCGTGCAGAGTTTCCCTAGGAAGCTAAGCGACACTATGGCTTGTCACCTAGCCACTATTACGAGGTCTGTCATAGACCCGAATAGAGGGATTTTTTCACGGCAGAGTTTTATTAAACACTGTCGTTTTCACACTATATTCTAAGCGAGGTCCAGGCGATGATTTTGACACCCTATCAAACAACCCCCTGCAAGGGCTATAACATCCTCAAGATCGTCCATGAACTGGCCGCTCACCAAAAAATTCATTATGGCGATAACACTGTTTTTGATGCTCGCATCGATGGTCAAGCCGAAGCGGTTTTTAGTGGGTCTGTTCATAGCGAACTCAGCGAACGACGAGTTCAGTTAGTGAGTAGCGGAGCCAACGACATTCCTCCTTTTGGACATCCTATTCTCGTCACCACAAAGTTCGGGGCTTGGGATAGTTCCGTGCCTTTAAAAGAAAACAATATTCACGACGATGGTCATTTAAGTGTTTTTGTTGACGTTCGTAATTTCAGTAAGATTAATCGCGAAGGCGATCTGGTCTCTACGAGCAATCTGGACATGAATGTTGCAGTAACACGAGGATTGGCATCGTTGTTATGGGCTTGGGAAGGTCCTTATATGTTTGCTGCTGTAGGTAACTTCCCAATGACTGTTTATGCTCGTTGGATTAGCGATCAGCTAACACGTCGTTTGGCGTTGTCACCTGAAGCTCAGATCAAAACGACTGTCATTTCAGCATTCTATTACGGCTGTCAGTTTATCGTCGGTAATACGTTGCATGAAGACGATAAACTGAAGATTGCTGGTCAGATCAGTCGTTGCATCCATACTTCGGTTGAAGCTATCATGAAGATCGTTGATTCTCTACCTAAAATCGATAACCTGATGACGTTTATCGATGTTTTGAAAACTGAAGGAGAATCTGTACGGTTTGAAGAACTCAATCCTGCACTCATATATGCTATTCTGGGATCGAGTTGGTTTGGCTTCAATAAGGCAGAGAACATTGCTGTAGCTTTGGAACACGTTCCTACGTTTTTGACCCTATTGTATTACGCCACTATCGAACGCGGTTACCGCAATACGATCTTGGGACAAGCCGCCAAGAACAATGCCAAAGCCGATAACGACAAACAGTTCTGTAAATCGTTTTTGCATGCCGTTATGAGCTAGCAAGAACTATTCCCTATCCCTCTCTAAGGAACCATGGCTATGACAGCGGCGTCCTTTCTTAAAAACGATGCGATGACGTCGATATGGTGCGCACCGAATCAGAACCGAACTATCATTACGGCTCCTGCCAAGATATCGGCTCAATACGGCTCTACCTACAACGTTCGTATCTTGATGCAAGTCTATCCCATGCCCACGCAAGTAGCAGGGGATTACTACTTTGTTTATCAGATTGGTCCCGCTCCTGCGGACCTTTTCAATCTGTTAGGCATGACGACGAATGTCTGGACGAAATGTTCAGACCTTTGTGTGTCGCAAGCCATGGTCATGTACATCTATAACGAGAACGGCATTCGAGCCTTGTTAGATCATTGCTACTTGCGTTTCAATGCTGACGGAAATCTGGTATTAGCAGTTTTGGTTGATACTGTCATTCCTACACATTTCGAAAGCCAGACCTTGCATCTTCAGATGAACTCTAACGTTTATTTCGATACCATGGCCTGGGCTAATGCAAAGAGTGCTGCCGGATTGCCTATGGCTCCGGCCATTCAATATGCCTCGGTTAAACTCCAAAGTAATTCTGATCTCTCAGTATTCTTTAACCAGGTCAATGGCATGATACAAGCTACGGTTCCTGGAGCAGGATTGATCTTATCCAGAAACGGTCGGTATTACAACAATCTTTCTCAACTCACCAACGCTGTGATAGGAGATACATTAGAAGCCATCGTCGATGCATCGATTAAAGGTATCTATACCGTAGCGCTACCATCGATGCCTAGCTTTACCAGTACGCTAGATGTAGGGATGGTTAAACGCGCTATCGTGACAAGCACGGCTTATCAGGTTATTGACTTTAAAGACGATGTTGATTTCTTTATGGTCTCTCAGACGAATCCTACCGAACCGAACGGATTGTATTACAACCAAGACAACAGCAATTGTGTTCGCATGATGACGCATAATGCTTATGCCTTGCAAAATTCGATCTTGCAGAATATGCTAGCGAACGATACTGTCTTTCATCAAGAGACCGACGTTTCCATTACGGCTGTGGTTAGGCATTCTGGAACAGGAAGAACTGTAGGGACGACAGCATCGCGTCTTAACGACCTTTATAAACTTCCTATGCCAGAATTGCTCGGTGCTATGGCTTCTGTCAATGCCTTGATTCCTGAATGGCAAGCCGCTAATCTCGAAAACAGTGCTTACACGACTGTCATGGGCGAGTGGGATTATCAAATAACCAGTCTTCAGGTTGAACAAGCTTTGGGTTACGATGCGCTTACTAATAAATATGCTTTCCCTTATCCTAACTTTGGGCAAGAACTTGCTGGTTTAAAAGAAGATAGCTATGTTTTGCCCGAAGGGATCTACCAAGCGGTAGCCACAACGTATGACCAGAACGGCATGTTATTGAGTTATCAATCGGGAACACCCGATACGATTCAGGTCGTTCCTCAACCCATTGCTACCGCAGCGATGGTGGAGTTAGTGCCTGGACGTCTATACAGTTCAGGAGAAGCGGCTCACTATATGGGCTGTATGGTGGTAACGGGTAAGCTTCCCTTGGCTCAAACAGGCTTTAGAGCTTATGTAACGTCTTTGGATAATAACGGCAATCCTACCAATCAGTGGTTGGACGTCACCAACAATGCTCAGAACTTGTTTAGTATTTCCACCAATGGTTTAACTCTATCATGGAATACGACACTGCTGACAACAGAGAATTATTACCCCTTGGTTGTCGTTGGAGATATTGTTTTGATGTACCCCGTACCTTTAGATCCTGTCTATCCGGGGTTTGTTCGATTTAGTCTTCAATGCAATCAGTGGTATGTGCCTCCTAAAGCATGGGCAACAAACCCTCCTGTTTTCCAGAAGATGGTGGTCGTACCTATTCCCTTCTTGTCGATAGATGTTTTCATGGATGGACAATCGCTTATTGAAGGCATTGATTATGTAGTAAACTGGCCAGAGGTTGTCGTATCGAAACAACCCCTTGAAGCGGTAGGTATAGCGCCTAGCATCGTTGCTCGTTGTTACGGACTGCCTGGCTTTGCTAATAATGCGTTTGTTCGTAATACACCTGCTGAAATAGGTTTTGTTGTCAACGGTCTGATTTCCATGGATGCCAATTACCGCATACGACATGAAAGAAACCAGCGGGTGGTGATCAACGGAGCTGTAACAAGTCCTTCAGTATCGTTTTTTGCAGAAGACAACTTAAATCCTATTCAAGCGTCTCCTCTAAACGGGACGCCATATAGCGTTATGGATATTGTCATGCCTGTGGAGGACTTTACGGATCAATCAACAACAACCTTTCAAGCTACGGATCTTTCTATCAATAGTCGCGTGAGTCAGTATTTGACGGGCAAGGTTAGCAAAACCCAGCCTTTACCTATCAATCCTATTCTTCAGAAATACAATCTCTATAGTCCTTTCTTAAGTGCCATTATCACGGGTTTTATGAATGGAACTTTTCTGAACCAAGGACAGTTGGCTACCGCCTATACGAATCTTACGGTGCAGACATGGTTAGCGCCTTATACGTATTTGATTCCGTTTGATCCGACCCAGAACGCTAACCTCAATCCTTCGTATGTCTATGTCAGGCCTCATCCTTACCCTCAGGTCGTGACTGTGACACAACTTCAGTATGAGTTTTTGCTAACTGTAATCCGTGATTATTTGTCTGCTAACGCAGGTCTCGTAATCGATCTGTCTTCGTATATTAACATTGTAGGGTGATGAGAGATGCCTACCGTCGTTCCTATTTCCAATCCGCAACGAGGGTTCCAGAACTGGGCCCTCTCGCAAATCTACACGGGTCCTTCTGGGACAGGTGCTTATGTTCCTAACAACGGCGATATGGTTACGGACTTTGCTTCGGGTTTTTACCAAGTCACGGACGTCGACTATACCACGGGGTTATCTACTTTAACGCCTTGGCTGCCGCCTAACCAGAACTCTGGAGTTATCCCTAGCGATACGCTATTAGGATCAGCTCCTGGAGCCCCTTCAGAATCTTATCGTTGTTATGTTAATACGTCGATAACGCCTTATAGCTTGTCTTTGGATTCGGCACTCTATGTCTATTCATCGAAAGCAGCTTACTGCAAGGTCTTTTTAGGTACGAACATTAGTAGTACAGGAACCGTGATTTCTGCTCAAGTTGATCAGAACAACAACATCACCACCGAGAATCTATCGCTATCTGTAGTACAAACCGCTAATAGCAATAACCTGGCGATAGCTAACGTCAATAGCGGTGTTTGTACGCAAGCCGTTTCGGATGGCGAATTAGTCACGGCCGTGATCTATGCTGCTGATGGTACGGTATTGTCGTATTCAAAACTACTTACATCTGTTACTAACTTCAATCGTCCCTTAAACGCGTCGACAAAATATGTCACGGGTGTTGAATTAGTGAGTGACTTCTTGTCGCCCTCCAATAGTCAGTTGTTAGAAATACCTGTTAACATGTTGACGCAGTCTATTCTACTGCAAGGCAAGGTTCTGTATAGCGACGGTACGTCAGTCATTCTGCCTATCGATGGTACGCGGTTTAACCTCGCTGGTATGAATAACTATATCGCTAGTGCGGTCGGACAACAAGTTCCTTTGGTATTGATCTATAACTTTGCCTCCAACGAATACGGCTATGAAGTGAGTGGTGTGTATCCCAATCGTTTCATGACTGCTGACTACACGGTTACTACCGTAGCGGTAGCAGGCGCTTACAGCGTCAAGATCTATGCGGTACCTCGTTGGAATGCAACTGCTGGTCAATACACCTTATCGTTCTTTATGTATAACTTAAATCGTAATGCGGTTTATGACGTTACGCCCTATGTAACCATGGTGTCTCCAAACATTTTCAATCCAGCTGCGTACAATACGGCTCAGACTATCTCAATTCGTTTGAACCTTAATCAGGTAGCTCCTTCGTTTGCTTACTACATCCAGAATCAGGTCATTACCCTGAATCTCGAAAGCAACGGAACTGCACCGGCATGGTGGGCGCAGTATAGTCCTACCGGACCACAGATGGCGGTAGGTAGTAACTACGTAGCGAACATTAGTTCGACAGGCGTGGCGAATACATGGAACATTGATCTGTCGTGCGGATTAACTAGTTCAGCGACATGGTTACAGGCTTTGTATACCAACGGACAACCGCTATACAATCCTGTCAGTGAAACGGGAGCGCCTACACCGAACTACGTTCGAGTTATCATCGGAACCAGCTATACGGCCATTATTCCTATTGCGGCATTCAATACTGTGATACCGGCCCTGGTACTCACTCCGCCAGACCCCAAGCAAGGGGACGTGGTATTGCTCGAGTTTCTCTATCGTTCTGGTTCCAACCCAGATCAAGAGCTCGGCTTGGGTGTGTTACCAATTCAGCTACACTAAGCTCTACGCCGGAGAGAGATCCCTAAGGATCTCTCTTTGTGCTCTATAGTTAGGATTCTTTTATGGATGTTATTCGACATTTGTCCGACTGGAATCGTTTTCCACAAGCGATTGTTCATGCCAGTACCAAAAACACGACCTTTCTGAGAATGGCTGATTTATACCGAAGTATGGGTATTCAAAACCATTACTTTCATTTGGCTTTAATAAATCCTGCTCTCGAGCATATCGACCCTTTTGCTCCGGATTTAACCAAAGAACATATGCTAGCCATTGGGATAGAATGCGGTATCAATCCATGGTATTATTTCCGTGAAGTTGCTCGCGTGCCTCCTCGTGCCGGCGTGAACCCTGTACCGCTACGAGCCAACCGTGGCAATATAATTCTCTATTGGTGTTTCTTCAACCATATCGATACGATTTTGATTCAACCTCGACAGACAGGCAAATCGTTGTCAGTTGACGAACTCATGATCTATATGCTAGACATCGCCACCAACCATACATTGATTTCGCTACTTACCAAAGACAATCCTCTTAGACAAGAAAACGTCGAACGCTTGAAGGCTATTAGAGCTTTGGTACCGAAGTATTTATCTAGATTCGATCCTCGCTTAGATTCCGATAATAAAGAAGGTTTAGGCTGTAAGTTACTCGACAATCGTTATCGAATCGCTATCGGTCAAAACAACGAAATCAGCGCCAATAACCTGGGTCGTGGTATGACCTCGCCCATCATCCATAATGACGAAGGTCCGTTTATCAAATACATGGACGTTGTGATGCCTGCTTTGTTGAAGGCCGGTAATGCGGCTCGTGATGAAGCTAGGGCAGCAGGAGCCCACTACGGGAACCTCTTCACCACCACCGCAGGTAAGAAAGATAGCCGATCCGGTCGTTATATGTATGACTTTATGATGGGCGGTATGATCTGCGATGAGCGTGTATTGCTCGATGCGGGTAATGAGAAAAACGTTCAGGAAATAGTCAAAACATCTTCTCATGGAATTAAGCCATTGGTCAATGCGACGTTCTCGCATCGTCAGCTAGGTTATACGGACGAATGGCTAGCTGAGAAGATTCGTGAGTCAGCCTCTACCAAAGACGATGCCGATCGCGATTATTTCAATCGTTGGACTAGCGGGGACATGAATTCAGCTTTATCCATCGAGATCAATGAGCAGATTAAGGAATCGATTATTGATGCTGTCTATCCGCAGATCGTTAAACAAGGCTATGTCTTGCGCTGGTATGTTGACAAGGAAAACATTGTTGAAGCTTTAGGATCGACTAGTCATGTCATGGGCATCGATACCTCCGATGCTATTGGTCGAGACTCTATTACCATGGTTTTGGTCAACGCAGAAACCTTAGATCTCGTCTGTGCTGCATCTGTCAATGAAACCAGTGTCTTGAAGTTCGCTCATTTTGTTGCTGATATGTTGATTATGTTCCCGACGATTACTTGTATTCCTGAACGTAAGTCGAGTTGGGTAGCTTTGATCGAAACCCTAATACTTCGGTTAACGGAAGCTAAGATCGATCCGTTTCGTCGTATTTATAACGTCGTGGTAGATCGTTCAGAAACCATGGGGACCGAGTACCGACAGATCCAGAGGGAGACTTACCAGCGAGGGAGTCAGTTCTACGAAGCTATGAAACGGCATTTTGGTTTCAATACTTCAGGTTCAGGCGAGCATTCCAGAAACATCCTTTACACCAATGTCCTTGAACAGTGCGCTACCTTAGCGGCTACTAAGATCAAGGACAAACAACTGGGTAATGAATTATTAGGACTAGAAACCAGAAACGGTCGTATTGACCACAGCAACGACAGCCATGACGACATGGTGATTGCTTGGTTATTATGCGGATGGTTCCTAATGTTCTCCAAGAACCTGGAGTTCTACGGCATTAAGAGTCCTTTAAGAAAAGCTCATCGTCGTAACGATATCGAATACGATCCTTATGACGAATACAACGACGACGTTCAGGATCAGTTATTAGCCACGGTAAACGAATTAGCCGAAAAACTACGTGCTGAAAAGAACGACATCTTCTTCCAGCGTATCGAAGCTCAGTTACGCAGCATGGAAAAACAGATCGACGTTAAACATCTTGAAAACCTTTCAATCGATGGCATCATCAAAGAAGCCAAAGAAGAACGGAAGAAATCAATGCGAAGAAACGCCGAAGTTCGTGGCTATAACGAAAACGATCAACGTCCGTACAATCGTGCTTTAGATCGACGAGCTTCTCAATATTACCGACAGCCTGATTCGTGGGCATAGTGCATAGAGGGAGTCCGAAAGGACTCCCTCTTGTGCTTTGTTTAGCTTTGTAATTCTCGGACAACATCGTAATTCTTGTCCGTAGCGATCCATCGACAGTTATCGACTTCCTTAATGGTCTCGAAGATTTCATGAAGTGCTGTATTTACCGCAACATGATGAGGATATTTGTCCTTGTAAGAAACTCCCCACGCCATGGCAGGGTAATGCTTTCTTGGCAAATGCTGAACTTTTCCACGAGGACTGACGATGCGTATATCGACAACGTATGTTGCGTAGACGCGATCGATCATGTACCAGCGATGGTACTTAACCATAAACTCCTGACGCCTTGACCATATTAAAAGACGCGGGGTATCGGTAACACAACCTTCTTCACCACAAACGCGATGATAACAACGCTCATGATAGTTTTCGGCAATGATACGCGAGGTAGTTTCGCTGGGTCCTCGTAGGAAACGGTACAGCAAGGCCAAGAAATACAGAGGCCATTTTAACCGTTCGTCGTTCATACCTGTCCTCGTTAAACTTTTCTATTCCACAGGATTGATGATATGGTTAAAACCACAATAGCCTCTATGAATCCAGAAAAAAAGAGATATATGTTACTCATTAGAGACAGCAACGATTTGTCTCTTTCAACGACATCATACCTTAAGAGGGTTTTGCAATGAAAGGATACCTACACCAACCTAAGTATAATTTGGGTCAGTCAGTGTGGTTTGTACGTAACGGTGGCGTTTTTCCCGTTATGATTACGAAGGTTGTTTCAGAATTACGAAACGATAAATCGATAACTGACTATTATCATCTTGAACCACTAACGCCATTCGTTGGTTCGCTCGAAGGTTCTTATGACAACTGCCTGGGTTTGACACCAGAAGAGGCATTGATCAAAACTTACGACAACCGATATCTACGTGATGGCATCAAAACTGCTGCCCCTACATCGGCCGAAAAGCCTCCCTTCCATCCGATTCAGAAAACCATACAAGCCATGCGTCAGCGTACGGTTGACGAATCAGCTGACTTGGGGTTCTCCCCTGCCTGAGGTTGTTATGCTGGACAAAAAAGTTTTGAATCAAGCCTATCAGGCTATGATTGCCCATGGTCCTCGGTGCGATGCACTAGAGAAGATGCTCGAAGAGATCGGTTCCGACGAATGGATCATTTCGGTACGTCTCCTAGCGCTTCGCTTATTAATGGACTATGAGGCAGAACGCAGAAAACACGAGACTACAGACGATGGTAGTCGCTGGATTCTTAATAAAACTATCAAACTGATCTGCGATCAGACCGAAGCTGACGAAACCCTAGGAGATCCGGAATCGATCTTTAGGCGATCGTTAATTGCTTCGCAGCGTATGCTGGAAAACCGCAGTCGTTTCTAAAAAGGAGCCCATTGTGCTTACCACGGAAATGAAAAAGGCCTTGATCTATTTGTTGTTAACAGCAGCTATCATGGCGTTGTTCAATGATCTTGATTGGCCCTTTTCTGTAAAAAGGACTTCAGTAGTAAACCCTATGTCGAAAGGGATCGGAGATCTCTATCGAGTTCCTCCAACATGGATAGAGAAGCTAAGCTACCCCTTAGTGTCTCCAGAACGCTATGCGTAAAACCCTAACCTATGGGTGAGTATCGATAGCAAACCAACGAGGTGCTGTATGCTGAACTATCAGGAAAAGACTAAGGATGAGATGGGATCGCTTCAGTCGTTCTTTGACGATTGCGACGAACCATTAGCCTTAGCGCTGACACACGCCACATTGTATCTACAGGGCAGCGACCCTTTAGAGTTCTCGTTGCTGGTTCCTATGGCTATGGCTTTTGAAATTCTGAATAACGTTAATGCTACGATAGCGTTAATGCGAACTCAGAACTTAACGTGCCAGAAGCTACTAGAGCCCATGGAGAAACCTCAAGGACTCGCTGTGTATATCGATGATACTAAGAAACATCGTCTGACGTTTATAGCTTCAGAAGGCGATCTTCTAACAGGGATGCGGTTCTACACCGTTGATTGGCATGATCATGTCGTTTGCTGCGAACCTATCCGTAAAAGCCTAGCGGAATACGGAAAGCGGGTTCTTTACGTCAGCGCCAATCCTTGCCAGCTTGCAGGTATCCGTATGGATACTTTAAATATTGGCCACGTACCCGACATCATCAACATACCCTTGCATGCGCATACGGATTTTGCTTGGTGTGTGTTGTCAGAAGGCATAATAAGCTAATCATCATAAACCTACCCTGAAGGGTATGAAGGAGTGCAGTAATGTTAGACGACGATGATGATCTTGGAATGGAAGTTGACGAATTACAGCCAGAAGCTGATACGTGGCTTCGAGATGCATGTTATATTTGTCATGAAATAAAACGCGTCAAGGTTACCCTGACAGCTCATGGAGATATGGCATGTATATGCGCTAGCTGTTTGGATACCTCTCCGTTATCTACAGAGTCTGACGACTGGCAGGAGATAGATTTTTAGACACAAGAGGGAGTCCCGAAGGACTCCCTCTATGCTCTTTTTTTTTTTCATTTAGGATTTAAGAAACGTTGAGCACTCCATAACAAGAAGTCGATGAACTCGCTGGCCTTAGGCATGAGTTTAGCGTTCTCACTGACTTCAAATCCGGTTTGTTTTAACTCAAAATTAAGAGAAACCGACAACGAAACCTTTTCAAGACCTACCGTAGGAATGACAAACAAAATGGTCTCGTTGTTTAGTCGGGCTTCTGTTGTACTTCGCTGGTAGCTCTCGCGTCCGTTCAGCGCGCTGATAATAGCTGCCATGGCGGATACGTAAAGGTTTCCTTCAAAGTCAATCATGTAACAATCATCGTTGGTATCATACGCTACAATTTTCAGAAAACCAACTTCTTCAGGAACTCGTAAATGGGGAGCATTGATGCAGAAACGTAGACAACTGCCTACAGCATAGCCACGTTCTTCAATCTGTTTCTTTCGACGATCGCGTTCTTTCTTGGTTTGGTGTATTGATACTACGTTGTTATACATGACGACTTCCTTAGGTTAGCTAGCCATATAGTGGCTAACAAATTCAAAGAATGAGGGATGTATCGTTAAAGGACCACCATGAGATGTAATGGCTATCTTTTTAGGGCTGTTGGGTTTGAAGTGAAAATCGATATCAACCTCAACACCGATAGAGGCATCGTTATTACGACATGATAACGATGACCGCATCATGTCTTCTTTGCTCCATAGGGTTTCCGTGTAATTTACCAAACGCAATACCATAAATCCTATATCGCCAGTAGCGATAAGCATAAACCCGTTATCAGCTGCAGGATTGTTGATAAGCATTAGCGAGGAGTTATTCTCGGGATCAAAGACCACCTGATTGGGTTTAAGATTTGCAGTTAGCTCTTCTGATACTTGTGTCGTGGTTTCCATAGCCGTCTCCTTAAATAGATAGCGCAGAGCGAATAGCGTAGAATAAAGTTTGGATAGGCGATCCAAACGTCTTACTTACAATATATTTGGACGTTGTGTCTAAGTTATTTTCGAAAACTACCCACGTCAATAAACCTAATTTTCGTACACGACGAGCTCGGTATAGTTTCGTTGATGCATTATCTTTAAAGGTAATCGTTAGTCCTGACATGAAGTCATAGCGACAAGGTCCTCCAAGTATCGATATCGAACGCATCAGTTCATTAACAGCTAAAGCTTCAAAGCCATCGAAGATCAAGGTTTGGTTAATGGTCTTCCATTCAAACGAAAACACGGTATCCGTAACTACGTTAGGTATGTTGGTTTCTACAATGATATTAGGCGATGGCAACGGAATACTTATACGTTGATTTTTAGTGATTGTCGTATATGTTTTTAGATCAGTTTCTTTAAACCAAAACTCTGCTTGCTGCGTAATGCTTTTAGGATCCATTTTAAAGCTCCATACGAGACCATAAAGGCCTGTTAGTAAGTGTGGTGGGCCAATGCCATTGCTTATTCTACTTTAGGCCTAAAATAGCTTCTATTGGCTTTTTTAATGAACAGAGTAGTATTGCAAATTCCTCTACGATTCACACTAAACCATACCCTTATTTATTTTTTATCTAAGAGCATAAGGAGTCTCCCTTTCTAGGAGACTCCTGTAGCCGTTAAAAAGTTAATGACAATAGCCTTGATCACACAGCTCGTTAATGTAGAGCTTAAGCTGCTGTCGTTGGTCTATACATTGGTTGGCAATAGCCATGTTCTGTTTCACGACGTTAAGTACGTCTTCTTGCGTTAAGGAGCTGGCTGGTTGAGCAAGACCCAAGGGGGTAGATCCTGGTTTAAAAAAGCCGGCTTGGAGAATGTCTTCTGGGGTGAGATTACTGGCTGATTGGCCATCTGAATAGGTGGAGGGCACTGGACTGTTTTTAGTGGCGAGGTTAAACAAGCCGACAAAGCCAGCAGTGAAAGGATGCTGACTATCCTGAGTAGCAAGCGGAACATGATGGAGAGCCTCGTCTAGTTGATGTTGCAAAGTAGCGTTCTGTGACTGTTGTACGGCTAAGATCGATTCCGCACGTCGTTCTTCAAAATCAGCTTTCTGAATGGCTTTATTCGTGTCGTTGATGGCTTGTGCCATTTTCGCATCGTAAGCCTGTTGAAGCTTCAGTTGAGCAGCCTGGTACTGAAGGGTCTGTTGGCTGACAATGGCCTTGTAACGAGCTTCTGCTTCGTTATAGCCGCGTTGGTAGTTCTCGGTAGCAATACGATTCACGAAGGTTTCGTATTCATGACGAACGTAAAACCCTATAGCCAAGGCAATCACAACCACAATCCAGTACTTAGCTGTTTTTTTGAAAAACGGCCATATAAACTCGAGGAGAAACGGAGACATGATTATTCTCTCTGGTAGGGACACGAAAGGCTGTGGATTCAAAACCACGAACATACTGCTCATGTTCATAGCTCAGTAGCAATCCAAAGCAACCATTGACAATCGATACTAACGACAGTAATAGCAAAATAACGACAAGAAAATCATTGATTAGGGGTCGAGTTATCCGACGCATCGCCTTGTCCTCCATCGGGTCGTTTGTTTTTAGTAGCCCAGGCATCAACGACTCGTCCTAAGATATCGTGTCCTGCAATAACCGAATAAAACGTAATCCACAACGAAGGACTATCTAAAGCTGAAGAGACGTTGTATCCAAAGGACAGTCGTAGCCACGTAATGGATTGTAGCGTAGCACAAACCACCATCATCATCATTTTGTAATCGAGTGTACCCGATTTCTGATCAATAATGAGTTCTTTCCAAGGAATGACGGCTTTCGTTAGACGCGTAAGGATGATGCTATACATCCATGCTCCAATGAAAACAAAAGATAAATCGGCAAGGTGTTTTCCGATCCACGTAAAGATGAGTTGAGGCATGGACGAGATCCTTCTAGCGAGTTAGGTATAAAACCGCATAGCAATTGTTCGTAGGACAACGTAAAGCATAACGCCGGTACGAACTGCTGCAATAGCGGAGGGATTTTGAATATGAATAGCTCGGTCAATAACGATCTCGCCCCATTCGCGCATTTTAATGAGTGAAGGATTTGACGATCGCGATGACATGTACACGGCTCGTAGTCGTGTAATAATGGTCGATAAATCCATACGTTGCCAGATTACAGACTCTTCCATAAGAAATTCAAAAGCATGCGTAAGAATTTCATCCAAAAACTGATGGGTAATCTGATCGGGTTCTTTGTCATAACCATGGCAAAGATACGACAAGGTTCTCAAAAAGAACTTCTCAGACATGGTATGCATCGCGGTAAAAATCACCTCCACCAATTCATCTTTGATAAACAAACGTTCGTCGTTGATGACCTCATGGAGATAGCGTCGGTAGGGCGTAAAGGTTCGATTCAGATCACGAATCACTTCTTCGCCTTCGATCTCTACCTTGTTTTTCATCGTAAGGATCTTGGCATCTTGAGCCTTCATGGTTTCGAAAACTGTATGTAGTTTCTTCACTACTTCTCGTAAACGCCCTTGTATATCCGTTACCATGTACTGAATATCCGCATCGTCACTAAACGTTTGGATAGTACGATAATGGATGCTTGTAGGAGCGATAATGTCTTTAACGCGTTCTAAAAGCATTTTGTACCACGAACCATGACGTTTGATGTCGTATTTCAGACTCAAGGAAGCGTAAGTAGCTAACGCAATCGATTTATCAGCAGGATATTTAAAGTGATAAGCCATCAACGACGAGATGAACTTACACATCAAGGCCATCAGGGATTCGGTCATCCCGAGTTCTTTGTCTTCGGTCGATAGGTTGCTGTTCATGAACTTATGGGTTAACCATAAGCAACTCAAGTTCATGACATCCGTTCCACGAACCCAATCGGGATCTAAAGTCGGTAGGGCTTTTATCTTGGTAGAAATGGTCTGATCATCGATATCTAAAACCGTATCAAACCACTCATCGGAATCGCTCTTACGAAAACGAACTGGATGAACCCCTAGAAGGTTACCACCAAAGAAGTTAATATGATCTTCGTTCTTGTTAACAAAACGAGTTTCGTAGCTATGTATTCTTGCTAGTAACGCATGATCGATCTTGACATGACCACACGACTCTTCAAAGACACTTAGGATCGATGGAGTACTTGGCATTCAATTTCCCCGTGTAAAGTATGATTACCGGCTTCACAAGATCGCTTCAAGACCGTCATTATCGCTGTAGAACCCATGGGTGATGGTTGGATTTTAAGTGAGTTTTGCTGTCTTAACCAATCTTCTGAATAGATAGGTTTTTCTCCATACACTATAGGTTGTAGATATCTTTTTTTATTTACCAAAGAATCTTGTGTACTTGATAAATCATCCTTATTATATATCTATCAGATATATGCGAAGCATAAAACTTCAAAAACTAGATTACATTTAAAAAGTTTGCTAACAGCAAACTTTTGATATAACTTTATAATAAATCGTAGTAATCCCAATGCTCTCTTAAAAAAAAAATAAGAATATTTAGCGAGAGTGTTTCTGAAGAGCTTTAGCTTCTTCGGAAAGGGAAGACAAAAAGACAGATGCATGGATACTTGTCATGGTAGACAAGTATCCAAACATTGAAAAACTCTTTGTTGAGTTACCTTCTCCATAAAGGAGATTTTAAGGTATTTTTTGAATAATCGTTTTAAACCTATTCTAAGGCCTATCCTTGATGGATAGGCCTATATGACAGTTTGATACGGGGATCTCTGAAGGATCCCCTCTATGGTCTTATAAATGCGTTTAATCGGTATTCAGAGATGAGATTCTTACCCACATCGGTAAAACCACAACAAAACCCACAGAACGACCCTAAATTAAACTCATCCTTCCCTCTAGCCCGCAGGGCCCTATCAAAAATACCAGCATATGTGGTGGCGGCGGCGCGGGGCGGCTGCCCAGCCCTAGGTTCCAGATTCTTTGAGATACGTACTATGAGGATGGATAGAGGAATGCTACCCTATCCCTTTTAAATATTTCATCCACAAAACATGGCTCAAAGAGCCTCAACATGGAGTATCATCATGAACTCAACAGCATTTGAATTATTGACGAAGAAACACGAAAACAATCCCTCGTACGACGACCAACTGAAATATGTTCAAGACTATCTGAATAACTACAGCTGGTCGTTCGTCAAAGAAGGATTTTTATTGGACAGTGCTACCAAACCATCCATACGTCTGGTGCCATGCATGGATATACACCTCAAGCACCCTTTGGTGCTAGTGTACGACAAGGGAAGAAACGTATTTCAATTTCTGTCAGTGCTTATGAGCAATGAACTACTGCATAGGCGGTTTACGAACGATCTGAAGAAGGAGGTTAATATCCTTCAAGAGATTGTTGCATGCCTCGTCGATGGAGTCGATTGCGATACTATCTTGGATCTAGTGGCATGGTCGTTTGAGGGAGCACGATTCAGTTTCGATAAGAAGCATAACTTAAACGACCTCTCGTTTGGTACGCTGCCGTTATTTAGGTTTCATAATAACGACAATCATCCGAAAGTCAGTTTATGGGTAGATTACCAGGATGGTCAGTATGGCATCGAGTTAGGCGATGTGCTGAAGGAGAGATTAGAATTCTATCAAAGGAAAGTCAACAACCATCCTTTGATTCATCAAAAAGATATCGATCTTTTGGATTCGGATACCGATTATACAGGGATTTATGAGTATGCGATAAGCAATATTCCTCGCTTGGCGTACTTACGTCGACGCCATATCGCGATGGACAAACGGGCATTGTAAGAAAAAGTCGTGAATGATATCGTGGTCTATAGAAGTTTTTTCTCAACATCGCCCGAGAGGCGTTAAGGAGTTTTTGTCATGATCGTGTTTGAAGCCGTTATTGAAACCCTGCTGACCAGTATCCAAGAAGGACCTGAAAAGGTCAGGATCTTGGAGAAGTTAGTGAAACAAGCTTGGGATGGCATGAATGCCGTGGAACGAGGACGTTTCTTGAGGAGTCCAGGCATTGCAGAAGCTTTGGATAAAGGGTTGTTAGGACAACATATGACGGTTCAAGACCTATTGAACGAACTCGATGCCTTGGTAGCTGATATAGGTAGTCGATTACAGCGTCTTGGCTATATAGTTACAGAACAAGGCATTGGGTTTGTTTGGCAGTATAGAGCATTTCGTAGTGAAGTCTTCTATGAACTTGAAGATGTTGTTTCCGATGCCTGGAGGCATCATAAACGGTTATATCGACGGACAGCTAGGAAGATTCCACTAACGTCTATCGCTTAGTGGATACCATCCATTCCTAATTAAGGAACCGCGTTATGAATAGATCTTACGATTTTGAAGCATTAGAAAACATACCGCCTTACATACAAGCTCAAAAGAGTTTTAGTAAGGCATTGTGGGAAGCCATTAGCGATTGCTGGATAGCCCTCGATTTTCCTGTGGTTTATGCTTCACCAGAAGGTTTGGTGGTATATGCTAGTCATCCCAACAAAGCCAAGAAGATTCGTTGGGCAACGGATATCCCTAACGGAACTTGTTTGTGGGTCGATTGCGATGAACGAGAAGAAATATTTCAGTACAGCATCGTTACGATTAATGAGGGATTTAAACGGATACCGATATTTAGATTCCGTATTCAAGAAGGAGAGTATGACCCTCGTTGGCCGGTTCCGAATAGCCATGATTTGGCGGGCACACCACATCGTCGAGAAGTCATTCTTCGAACCGCGCTGATGGAACTCTTAGCCCATTGGGGAGAGTATGCAACCACTTCTTCCGAACTTACGACAGAGACATGGTCGAATGCGGCTATTTTGTTTTCGATCATTATGGAAGTGGCTAGTAACACGAACAACCGATCCTTCTATAGCCTGGTTCAAGAAACTGGAGGCGAAGCTTTGTATAGCAGCGCTCATGGTAACTTCAGTCGAAGGATAGTCTTTTTCAACGATGTGACGAAAGAAACTATCTACCTAACCATCATGACACAAAAGCCAGCAAAGGCTTAAGAAGAAAGAAAGGGACTCAAGTCCCTTTCTTTTTTTGTTCTGAGCTATGATTTTGTGAATCATTGAGAAGAAAATTTGATTACCGTCCAAGGAGATTGATAATGTCAGTTCGCGATCTTATTAAGAAAACCATAAACGAACCTAAGAAACCAAAACGTCTGCGTTTAGTAGCTCTAGAAGGCTCTGCTGGAGAAAGCACATGGCGTGATCATCTGAAGGGTCTCTTACAAGCCCCTATATTAAACATGGGTATGGAATCGCAAGAAATGCCTGTCGGTGGAGACACAGTGGCTCCTGGCCTAACGGTTGCTGTCATGAGTCCTAAGGATTCTTTTACGACAGGACTGAGTTCGCTGATGCAAGCCGCTGCTAATGGCGAGCCTTCTCAATTACTCGTGGGAATACTTGAAAGCGATGGAGAAGATCGTTTTACTGAAGAACAAACCGCTGTACTGAAACCACTGACTCAATTAATTGCAGATCGCAACGGAACGTTTGTGTGTGATAACCTGGACAAACTAGCTGACGAAGCCAATCATCGTCTGCATAGCGACGATTACGAAGAAGTTCCTTTGAAGTCATTAACTTCATCAGGTAATTATGATTCGGCGATGAACTGATAGTGCTGAAGACCTTTCCAAGGAGTTTAGGACATGCAACCCCTCAAGTCTTTTTCGTTTTGTAAGATTTGCGAAGCTATCCTTAAAGACCCTTCCATGTCGTATTGTCCTAGCTGTGCTAAGCTTAAACAGGGTATAGCCAATAAGGTCGATATTTTTCAATCTAATCGTCAACACTAAGGATGGTATCATGGCGGTTTTATTATACGCTTGGGATTACGGAGCGAATCGAGGCCATGCGGTCAGAGATGTTGTCTTTAATCGCTCTTATAATGGATCTGCCAAAGCGTATTTTGTCCTACAAGCTGGATCAGAATCGCTTTATACAAGATGTTCTCCAAAACGGCTCGTGTTAGCCCCAGAACCTACAACGCCTCCTCGATCATTGACTCCTGAAAGTATGGCTGAAATCTTCTGGAAACTAGAAGCTTGTGATGTTCGGAACCTACAGCGACGTGTAGAAGCATGGTTGGATATTCTTAATAAAACTAAACCTTCGTTAGTTATTTATAACCATGCTCCTCTAGCAGCTATCGCTGCTTATTGTTTAGGTATACCCGTCCTGCCTATAGGAACCCCTTTTGAGCTATCCTTCTTTCATGAGACGATGCCCGTTTTTAATAACAAACCATCGATTTATGAAGCGGCTTACCTTAATGCTATTCAAACCGTCCTACAAAACCTGAAGGCTAAACCCATTCAGAAGACCTTAGATCTTTGTGGTCTAGGCGCTCAAGAAGGTTTGTACTTAACTTGCCAACCCTTCACGGATCCTTATGCCAGCAATATTACTTGTGTTCGTAACTACATAGGTACTGGCTTAAGCGATTATGGACAGCCTATGGCATGGACAGGGAATGCCGATACCAAAAAGGTTTTTGTTTATGTCAATGGAAAAGATAGCATAGCTGTAAAGCTCTTGAATGTTCTGAATGCTGACAGCTGGCGCAAGCTACATACACGTCTAGAAGTTATCGTCTATAGTCCTGGCATCGACCCTTTATTGCAGCAGCAGCTTACTCATCTGCGTTGGAGCGATAAGCCCGTAAAACTAGGGCCTTTATGGGAATCGATGGACGTCTTGATTGCCTCAGGCGGCACCACGCTCTATAAGGCTGCTGAGATGGCAGTACCAACGATTGCCCTACCGACCCATCAAGAACAAGAGATTGTTGCTACACAACTTGTTACGAAACGTTTAGGGGCTATGATAGAAACGAGTCAAACGGGTGTTGCTATACGACACACCCTAGAAATGTTCTTAACGACGTCCGATCTACGTGACGATATCTGTCAACGACTACAACGACTCAACGATCGTTATGATACAACTATGTTTAATGATCGAAGAAAATTAGTGGATTTGTTTAAGCACCTTGGTATTAAGGAACCTGTAGTTAAATCCAAACACGTTCCTATGGATAAGGAGTGGTTGTCATGATTCCTGGTTATGTACCCGAACCTTGTCGGGTATACTTCATGCCCTATAACAACATGCTATTCTCTGCAGAGCAGGGATTAGTGATCCCTGTAAATTGCGTAGGGGTGATGGGCGCTGGTTTAGCGCTTAAGTTCAAGCATCTGTATCCAGAAGCTTTTCTGACGTACAAAGCTCAATGTGAGTCAGGCGAATTAGCATTAGGACGCGTGACATCAACGATGTTACGTCTGGATGGTCCTCGACAATCCATAGCGTTCTTTGTGCCTACGAAGAACCATTGGAGTATTCCTTCGTCATTGGATATGATTGCTATTTCTCTAGAAGCCTTGCGTTCTTTGTTAATCGATCGAGCTTTGGTCGAAGGACCTTTAGAATCCATAGCCATTCCCAAACTAGGTTGTGGTTTAGGACAGCTAGCGTGGGCCGATGTTCGTCAGTACCTTATTACATTCATCAGTCGTTTAGATTCATCGATCGTTAGAAACATTGTAATTTATGGCCATGGTCAATAATGGTTTAACCACGGAGAACTTTTCTCATGAGTCCTGTCAACCGTGTTGATATCAATGCGTCCTTGTTGGCGCTAGGTGTTAGCGAAATCGAATATATGTACATGAACAATAAAGTTTATCCTCCGATTGCTCAAGAACCCGCATCGTGGATGAATGTTTTGTGTTCTAACCGATGGACGATTAAACATTGGATCAATGGCAAGGATGCTATTCTGAATACTCAGAAGTTAGGTCTTGGCGACGAAGTCATGTACGGCGTAATAGCGGTTGAGAATAATAGCCCTACGGAATACGTTATGCTCATTCGCGGTACCGAGTCAATCATTGAGTGGGTTGAAGATGCTGAGTTTTTGTTAGTCGATAACGACGAATCGGGATCTAGAGTTGAAGACGGTTTCTTTAGTGTTTTCCAATCACTTACGGTGGAAGGAATACCTTTGAGAACGTGGGTTCGACAAAATCTTTTCTCGATCGATAAGATTAAGCTTACGATCGCCTGTCATTCGTTAGGTTCGGCTGTTGGTTGTTACGCCGCTGCCTTTATCGGTAAAGACGCTATGGCGGTTAATCGCGATCCCATTCGTTTAGTAACCTTTGCTTGCCCACGTCCTGGCGATGCCAAGTTTGCTGCTTTTATGGCTGATCATATTGCCTGTAATTCCGTGGTTTATAACTACAGTCGTGACCTCGTTCCTAAGCTTCCTCCTTTCGATGATTTTCGTAATCCTCCTAATGTCGTTGTCTTAGAAGCTGATCCTGCAATTAAGATCCCTGACAATCCCATTAGTAACCATCTTCTGCCTGCGTACGAAGCCTTGTTGAATCCAGAGTTCATAACGGCTCTACAGGCTTCTAACGTTATGGGCGTTTTCGAAAACGGTAAATTGCGATTGGCTTCTTTAAGGTCATTTCTAAAATCTAGCTGGAATGCTCTGAAATCATTCTTTTAATCTCAGTTTTGTAAAAAAACAAACAGAATCCCTAATCTGTGGAAAGGACTGGGATTCTGCTTCTCTGTCTTTCTTTATACTTTTTTTAAAATTTAACCACCAAGGAAGTTATGTCCATGAATACCGATGTTCAGACACCTGAGAACGAATCCGTCGCTACAACGACCCCTATTGCAGATGCACCATCTGTTGTTGAAGCAACTACAGAAACTTCTGCTCCTGAAGCTGCTCCTCAAGATACTACTGAACAACCAGTGGCTCCTGCCCAGGCTGCTCAACCACCGATGATTGTGGAAGAGCGTTTGTTGGCTGCTGCTTATATCAATCAAGCCATTCAGAAAGATGGGTTGTTGCCTCATGTCATCGTCATGACAGGTTTCCGCTATGGCGGCGTGGTGCGTACGATGATAGCATGGGCTCCTCAGGGCCAACTGACACCAGAATCCGTAGCCAGCGCCATGAACATTGCCTACGATCCGAAGCAGGGCGATTTCATTCATATCGAAATGATCACCAGCGCGAATGCCTTGATCGGTATTCCAGATACGAGTACATTAACAGTGGTTCGTTCAGCTTATCAGATTCAGCAACAGACTGCTCCTGCTCCTGAAGCTACCAATGCTGTTCCAGTAGCCCCTGTAGCCGATGCTATGACTACTCCTGCCGAAACGGTCAGTACTGAACCACAAGCGGACGTATCTGTACCAATCACACAGCCAGATATTCAACATGTTCCTGTTTGATAATCAGGGGTAAGCAGCATGCGAAGCAAGCGTTTTGGTTTGCTTCTGCTGCTAATGGTATCTGTGAGTTGGGGGGATTGGTTAGAAAATCCCTCCGTTAAACTCTCTGGTTTCGGAACAATAGCTGTGGATCACAGCAGTTCTAACGAAGCCGATTGGATCTCGACGATGGAAGAGACCAATGGCGTTGGCTACTCGAGACCAACCTCGATGGCACCAGATACTATTTTAGCAGCCCAAGCAGACATTCACATCAACCATCAGTGGTCAGCTACGGCTCAGCTGATGTCGCGTAGTATGATCGATGGTACAGCAACGCCTTATTTTGAATGGGCCTTGTTGCAATACCATCCAACCGATAATTCTCTATTGCGTTTAGGGAGAATGTCGAACAATACCTTCTTATATTCCGATACGCGTCTGGTAGGCTATACTCGTCCAACTATCCATTTGCCTTTTACGTACATGTTAAATCCGATTGACCAGATTAATGGAGCGGATTACGAATACTCGTTTAGGCATGGCGATACGTTCTATCAGATCAGCGGTAATTACGGTGTCTTTAATCAAAACTACGATACCATGGCTCCTCCTATTGGAGATGTCTTTCGTGTCCATGCGCGTTTAGGAAGTTTGCATTTCTCAGCCAGTCACGGTAACCATGGCTTCCGACTTTCCCTTGAGGAAGGACGAACTAAGCTTATGGATGCTAATTACGATGCTTTTTGGCAAAGCCTCAATCAACTGCTCAGCGCAGGTGTGCCAGGAGCGCAAGAAGTAGCTTCGAATACGAAGATAGATAATGTACTTTTCCGTTATGTCGATGCAGCCTATACCTACGATTCTGATCGCTGGATGTTTGTGAGTGAATGGACAAGGAATTATTTGAGTACGGACTTTACCATCCCATCTTCCCAGTCTTTTTACATACAAGGCGGCATCCATGTGCATAACTTCACGCCGTATTTACAGGTAGAAGATACGCGGCAGGAGCTCAATCCTTCCAACTTAGTTACCCTCAATGTTCCTGCGGCATTAGTTGCTCAAGGCGCATTAGTCAATGGGTTCGGACAAGCTATCCAGGCTGGCACAAACAATTCCTTTATGTACTCCACTGGTGTGCGTTGGGATTTTATGCCAAAAATGGATGCTAAGTTACAATACGACTATATCATCAAACCCGCAGGGGCTCAAAGTCGTTTTGCTTACATTAATCCGAACGTGACAGATTTCTTTTCCTCCCGTAAAGCCATCCAGCTGTTATCAGCTGGTATTGACTTTGTGTTTTAAGGAGGAAACCATTATGAGAAATCTTATCATGGTACTAACTCTTTTATTCTTACTCATGGCGTTATCTGGTCATGCCGACATGGTTGTCATTGTCGATAATAAAACAAACGTAACCCATATCAGTAATTCGTCGGTCGGCGATATCTTTTTAGATCGGGTACATACATTTGACAACGGCATTAGTGTCGTTCCCGTGAATAATAATGCGCTGATGAAGTATTTCTATCTTCGTGTAGCTGATCGCAACCAGAACGAGATGCAGGCGTACTGGTCGAAGTTGTTGTTTACAGGTCGTGGTGAACCGCCGCTGACGTTAGATGACGATCAGTCTGTTATTCAACTGATAGAACATAACCCTAATATGGTTGGTTATGTCAGCGCAGCTAGTGTCAAAGACAATCCGAACGTTAAAGTCATCGAAGTTATACCTGATGACGTCTACGCGATGGGCAATCCTTAATGAACATAGAGGCAGGGGATATCCCCTGCCTTATTTCAATTCTTTTAACAAGAGCATAGGGAGGAGATATGTTCGGACGACAGATGCGTTGTCTACTCATGATGACTGTTTTTTTTTGTCCCGTTCTGTTATGCCATGGATCAAAACGAGACAGTGATAAAACTCTCTGGGTTTGTCACAGCTGCTATGAACCACAACAACAATACGGGAGCCGATTGGCAATCGACTGCTGAAGAAACCGAAGGCGTTGGTTATTCCAAACCTACGTCCATGGCGCCAGATTCAATACTTGGTGTCCAATTCGACGCTACCTTTAATCCTGTATTAACAGGAACTATACAGGTGGTATCGAGAAACATGCTAGATAATACCAGCACACCTCAGATCGAGTGGGCCAATCTTCAATATACACCAACTCCTAATTCCATGATTCGTGTCGGTAGAATGGCCAATAATACCTTCTTATATTCCGAATCACGTTTAGTAGGTTTTGTTCATCCAACAATTCATTTGCCGTATACCTATATGCTGAATCCAGCTGATCAAATCAATGGTATCGATTATAACTACTTCATAAGTCATAACGACATCGTTTATTCATTGGGTGCTAACTACGGCGTCTTTAATCGGCAATACGACATCTTTGCTCCTGCTATAACCGGCGACATTATGGATGTCCATGCTCGTATGGGTAGTTTGCATTTTGACACGACCTATGGAGACCATAGTTTTCGTATGACCTACGAAGACGGACGTATCGATATCATGGACAATAATTTCTTGTCCTACAGACAAGGCTTACAAGGCGTGGCTCAGTTAGGCATTCCATTGGCTGCTAATGAATACAACGCCACCAACGACGAAGGCGTGCACCTGCATTACATGGAAGCAGCCTATACCTATAACGGAACGCATTTTAAGGTTGTAGGCGAATGGGTACGACGAGATACGGATACGCTGATGGCTATACCTTCTACGGAAGGAACCTATGTTACTTTAGGTTATGATATTGACCACGTCATGTCCTATGTTCAAGTAGACTGTGTTCGTCAAATTGTCAATACTTCACTACCTGCTTTATCAGGAGGAGGAAGTGGTTTAGCGCCTGTCCTAGGAGCTATCAATGCGTTTAATACCTTTATGCAATCGGGTACTAATCGCACAACCTTTTCAGGCGGTTTTCGTTGGAATCCGTTGACTAAGCTAGACCTTAAACTCCAGTATGACTATATCATTAAACCCGCAGGTTATCAAGGAGGGTTTAACTTCGTTAATCCTAACAGCAACTTCATTAACGATAGGCAGGTGATCCAGTTATACAGCGCCGCTATCGATTTTGTATTTTAAGGAGGCGCTCATGAAACGCTTAACAGGTCTCCTTATGTTGTTGTTTGGCTTATCGTCCATAGCCTATTCGGACATCGCGGTTATCGTTAGTCAAACATCAACGCTGACAACTATCGATAAAATGGGATTATCTGACATCTACCTTGAACGCGTTCATACGTTTGAAAACGGATCGTTGGTAGTTCCCTTGAACAACCGTAATCTGAAGAACGATTTCTATATCGATGTAACAGGACGAGATAGCTTCGATCTTCAAACCTACTGGTCAGACATGCTTTTTACGTGCCATGGACAACCGCCTACGACATTAGACAACGATGCCAGTATTCTGTCGTTAGTTGCTAACAACCCTAATATGATCGGTTATGTCAATGCTTCGAGTATTGTAAATCGCACCGATGTTAGAGTCGTTTACACCATTCAACAGAAAACTAATGCCTCGCCATAATTGGTAAAAAAGACCCAGGAGCCTCCTACTATGGAGGTTCTTGGGTTTATGTCCTTAGACATCGAATGAATGAAAAATCAGACACACATTACCTTACAGCAAACCTCGGACTAACCGAGAATATTATTTCTTTAAAAGGAGCATCGAAAGATGTCCATTATTCGTTCCCTCGAAATCCGTCGAGACGACAACAGCCATGACATCGTGGGTAGGTTCGTTCACGATGGCCTTCGTTACCGACTCCAGGGTCCTGATAATACGCTTAACCGAGCCTTATTAGAACTTTTGGATTACCAAATCCATGCCAAATTGCTGACAGAAATGATTCAGCATATGACCACAACCACCGACTTAACGGTTGATAAGGTAGTGGTTTTACAACAATCCTTAGCGGATTCCCTAGAAGTACGTGCTAAGCTTAATGAATTGGCTACGTTTAATCGTGTCGAGGCTGATAAAACGGCAGAAGAACTAAAGAAGCTTCAGTGCGACTTCGAAGTTTCAGAGCGTTTGTTAAAAATCTATGAAGATCGCTACGGAGAAATAAAACTTTAATATACAGGTGGAGTATCTATCATGGCCATTACCTCTGCCGAAGCAATGATCGAGCGGATGAAAGATCCGTTCTTTCATCATCATATCTTGGCTGATCAAATCATTGCTCTTCGGGCTATGTTTCTTTTTGTAGAAAAACATCCCCATCGACCCATACCCAGTCATTACTATTACCAAGCAGGCTTGCCTACCCCTTTAGAGACTGCCTATCGGATCAAGCAAGCCCTCACGCCCACGATACGTACCAAACGTCGTAGGGTAGTGACTCCAGTGATTGGTGGCATTGCAGATGCTCATCTTAATCAAGGCTATATAGGTATGCAAGATTACGACCGTGAAGAACAAGCTCGGTTGGTGATCAAGCGTTCGCTAAGTCAGATAGGAATCAGACCCGATGATGATGACGATGAGGTTAGGAATAAGGTACTGAACTTCTTCAAACATCGCGAAGAAATATCTCAAGCATGGGATAAGGCGATCAAGGATGGAAATCCTGCTACTCCGAAGATATCAGAGAACACTAAGATTGCTGTTTCGAATCAAGACAACACCATCGGTGCTTTAGTAACGCTCATCAAAAACTTTGGGTGGTTCAAACGAGGAGATAAGCAGTGAATGAATCATTAACAGCAAAAGACATCCATAGTAAGGTCGGCAGAATCCTTGTTCTTTATGGTTATATGGAAATACCCAATCACGACGACTTACCTTCTTTAGAAGTTTGTATAAAAGAACCTGTCTTTATGCCGGTGGTTCGTGGTCGTGACTTTATGGTAGTGTCGATTGCTGTTGCTGACAAAATTACTATATTGAATCGCATTGCTACGATTTTAGAGGAAGGCACCGCTTTGTTGTCTGAAGCCTTAGATCGCGGTTTATTAGAAGATTATGATACCGTTGTAGGTTTTCGTTTTTCTCCTAAACTCACGGAAATAGTTACGGATAAATGCGTCAACCTTTTCACCTAAGTTTCCGGCTATGGAGGTTTCCTATGAAAATCGGTCTTATTCGACGTGTTACATTGGATGACGTTATAAAGAACATTGTTTCGGAGTATTATTTCACTGCTGCCGAAGGTGTCGCTGCGAAATCTCACGACGATAGGACGTTCTTCATACCTGCTGACCTACAACGACTAACGTTTTGTGTTTTAGTCCTGAGGAATGGTTTTACAGTCTCAGGAGAATCAGTTTGTGCAGATTTAGTAAACATCAATACTGAAGCAGAAAAAGAAATTGCTAAGAACAATGCTATTGAAAAAGTATGGGCATTCATGGACTATGAGCTTCATAGTCGAATTGCTCTACGATCGTTCGAAATGGCTTAAGGAGGGCGTTATGGAAAGCGAACATTCGTTTATCTTCAACGATCTGAAAGTTTTGAGCTGCCCTTCGTCAGGCTGTCATTCTGATTCTGCTTATTGGAAAGACATCTTTACAAGAACTTCTCGTGAGTTCAGTATTCGTTGAACCAGTTGCGGATTAACAGGACCTGTCGAACACGATCGATTACAGGCCGTCAAAAGCTGGAATGCCTTAGTCACTAAACATTTATCCAAAGGAGCTTAAATTCATGAAACAGTATCAAGACATGATAAGGTTATTAATCGATAAATTTGATGCAACTAAGGCGTTGTCCACCAACCGTACCGATATCAAGACCGTGGCTATATTCGGCTACCAGACTCGTTTTAACCTTCAGGAAGGATTCCCTTTGGTCACCCTTAAGGAAACTTTCTTTGGGCCCTGCGTAGGAGAATTGTTGGCCTTCCTGAAGGGCGCTATGACCAATCAAGAATTTAAGGACTTGGGCTGTAACTTCTGGACGCCATGGGCCACTAAAGAACCCATTATACACGAATGTAGTGAAAGCGGACAGATTATTACCGTACCTCCTGGTGTCCTGGGTCCTATCTATGGTGCTCAATGGCGCCACTGGGAATCGTCCTATGGCGATGTTATCGATCAAATCGCTGAGTTAGTCGAGAACCTTAAAGACAGACCTTTCTCCCGTCGTCATGTTGTCAGTGCCTGGAACCCTGCCCTACTACCAGACGAGACCAAGAGTCCTCAAGAGAATGCGGCTATAGGCCTCATGTGTTTGGCTCCCTGCCATTATGCCATGCAGTTTCATGTCGATGCCCAAGGAGAAGGGAAAGCGCATAAGCTGTCGTGCATGGTGCAGTTAAGGTCAAACGACGTACCTGTTGGCGCACCCTATAACATAGCCTCCTATGCCCTATTGACCCATATGCTGGCACATGTCTGTGGCTATGATGTTGGTGAATTGGTATATTCAGTCGGCAACCTGCATATCTACGAGAACCAGATCGAACTAATGCGTCCGGTTCTGGATCGGGAGCCTTTTCCTCTGCCAAGTCTTTACATCAACAAATCAGTGACCCATCTGGATGACTTCGTCCCTGAGGACTTCCATATCGTCAACTACAAACACCACCCGTTCATCAAGCTGCCGGTGGCGGTTTAAGGATAAGCATCATGTCGTCGTGAAAGAAGATCGAGTTGTCTGCCGTACGTTTTTCGACGAGGACACTCGTAGTTTCACGCAGTTTCAGATGGTTTGCTACGTCTAATCCTTGTTGCGGCACAAAGCCTCTCCCTTTTCGGGAGAGGTCATATGTCCTGGTTAATAAAAGGAGTAATGAAGATGAATCTCATGTCTGATGATATGTTGCTTTGGATGGCGGCCATTGCAGATGATAGCGTTGCAGAAAAGAAGTTAGACACGTTTGTTAAATTTATCGAAAAAGAAACCCAGAACCATATCTCTCTGGCTTTCCTTCGTGACATTCTATCGAGGCTCAATGCCATAGGGAAAGGAGACTCGGTATTCTTTAAGGTTCTTCAAACTGTTATTGACCGTCGAGAAAAAGGACAGATTACGGTGACATATACAGAACATTACCCTAAAGAAGCAGCCGAACAACAGGATCGATTGACGCAGAGATGGGTGTCATTGGCCGATCCGTATAGAGAGTAAACATCATGAGTGATTTAGAAAATATAAGCCCTGACCTGCGGGAGTTTATCGCTAAGGTAGTGAACGAAAGCCCAACAGTACCTTCCGCAGAAGCGTTGTTGGAGTACGTGAACATGTTGTCGGCACAACCCCTCCCTCCGTTGGAGGTGCAAGAAAGCCGCGCCGTGCTTCAAGAAATAGCAGAACACGGCTATTACCCTAAACCATCGGAGCAGTTATAATGAGCATTACGAGTGAAGAGATCCAAAGTTTTCGTGTGATGATCAACAAAAAAGATAAACGAGCACGGTTTCACGGTCATGTACGTGGGTGGCGATGAAGAAACGTCTCCGTTTGGATATACCATCGGACTGGGTCCTAACTACGGGAAAGAGATTTTCCTGGAAAGTCCAGTTCCTCCAGCCGTTTGCGAACACATCCTGAATACGTTGGCGGATGAACTCAAAAAGAACGGCGACGTCACTGGCAAGTGCATCGGGGAGCGTTATCGCATTCAAGGTACGAATGCTCCAGTGCGCTGTCAGATAACCAAAGTGCCGCTATCGGAAAAAGTGGCCAAACACCACATGTTGGTAGAGCAAAGCTATGTGATCTGTCCACACCACGAAGCCGTCGTCGTGGCTCTGGGAGATTCTGAAAACCGACTCCCTGGGTAAGAAGGCTATTCGTTTAATTAAATAGGAGCAATCGCCATGGGCCTTAACCTATCCAATGTTTCTGAATTCGTCAAGTCTCTTTACGAGAAGCTCGGCGAGCTGGAAGAACTGCTTGATCCTGCTGTAGCCGAGTGGGACCAATCGGAGTACAATTTTGCCAATAACGAAGGTTGTAATTCGAAGCACATTAGTGTTACGATTCGGCCTTGGCCGATGGACAAATGGCATATCCTCCTCATGTTCATAGCGGTCGAAGACTCGGCATTCCCGCAAGGTTTTCGTCCTTATGTACCGGCCGACCCCACTACGGAATCCTTCAGACCCATGAACAGGGTGAGTGCTGTCAGTGAAAAGTTTCGTACCATCCTGCACGCTGTCTTTGCTGAGGATTATGATAAGCTGACTGCCATGGCCATACCGGGCATCGATCCCTTAGTTCTTATCGTTCTTAACGTACCATTGTTAGACGGCACGAATCTCTACATCAACTGCCAGAAAATCGCAATATCTTCAGTAAAGGAGTCCGTAGCTTGAATACCGACCCAAACAAGTCATTGGAAATGACATTCACCGAGTCAGAAACCAGCGAAGCAGACAAGCAGCGTAGGGATCACTTCAAAGCCTGGTATAAATTTATTGCCCAACAACAAAAGGATAATGAAATGGATAACGAAACCAAGCCTTCGTTCGAAGAAGAAATGAAGCTGTTTGCCGAAAGAACAGGACTGGTGCCCAACGATGTGCCTGTTTATGAAGGACATTATGGCTTTGCCCACGGCAAGCATGCTAATGTACTCGTTCTGGATCGTGCTATCGAAGAATTCATCACAAATCCTATCTCCGAGGATTCAAGTGACGATTTTCATGTCTACGTCGACAGGGATCTGTTCGGGACAATAGAAGCAATGGATAGCGTCTTCAATCCAGACCAACATAAACTCTACCCAGAGACGCATACCCATGCCTTGCGTGCCTGCCTGAGTAATTTAGCATCCGTCGTTTGCGAGAAACTTAATGCTTCTATTGATGACGAAAAGATTTTCATGGAGGAACCAGCCTCGTTCGGTCAGTTCCATCAGTGGGTTTTAGACAGATTTCCAGTTTTCCCGATGGTCATACTGAACATGCACATCCCTATTGAAGGAGAGAAGCCTTGAAACAAGTTCGTATCCAAGGCCTGGGGGTAATAAAGAGGAGATTTTAGATGACTAACGTTGTAGATTTGCGTGAGCCAAACGACAAAGAATCTATTTTATTAAAAGATCTTCCGAAATGGAAAATTGATTTCATAAATACTATTCTTGACATCGACGATTCGACAGATTATGCTGTATTGGCGACTACTAAAGACGGCAATGAGTCTGTATTTTTTCATAGCAAAGATTTGGTAAGAGAGGATGAAAAGATCGGTGTATTAAGAGATTTAGGTAATCTATTTTTCCAGTACATTGATAAACATAGCAGCGTCGTACAGGAACCTCAGGAATATGAGGTAGTTTCCAACCTAGATGCAGATATTCCCACGCTTATAGAGCCATGGAAACGGCAGGCGGCCAAGACGATTCTTAATCATCCTTTTTCTGTCCCTCACAAATGTTTTATGTTGTCCGAAGACAATGGCCATCCCCTTGTATTTCTCAATTCAATGTACCATAGCGATTTAAGCCGACTACGAATCGCTTTGGATAAACTAAGTGGTTGGTTCTTTTCAACGGCTGAACTTAGTGTTGGGGAGAGTGCTTCGTCTCATATAGTAGATGAGAATGTCATTAAGCTTAATGACCATCGAGATTACTTTATTACCGAAACACAACGGGTCCTTAATAACGAACAAAAAATGACTGGATACTTCATGGCGACTTGGCCGGAAGACGGAAGCTGTGACATATCGTTCATGGTGAACGCCAAATGTTTAGGTGTCCTTGACGAATACATCCGGCTCAAGTTAAACCAACAGGACGAATCAAAGAGCATTAGCTAACGGTCATTGCTTTGTTTTTTACTTAGTCCTTAAATGGATTTTTTTTCAAGAAAAGTGCGTCGTTTTCTTATATCCGATCGAATTGAGCCTCCCCTCCCTGAAGGAAGGGGACTACTAGAAGGAGTATAACGTATGACCCTGGAAGAAATGCTCGACAAGCAGTTTGAAACCCTCAAGAAAAAACACATGGTCGTCGCCTCCCGAGTGGATCGGCGAGAATTCGATTATGGAATGCATCCTGCCAGAGCTGTCTCCGGTCTATCGTACGTCTGGGGTGTCGGGCCGAGCAGCAGTTTCAAACTGATCATGGACGTTCAGTCAAGTCCTTTTGGCCTACCAGAGCTGTCCTCCGAGACCCATCCCTTCCGTACAATCTTCCCGATGCAGAACCGCTTTGTCAGTGATGCCATGGAGATGTTCTTTACGGAGAAGCAGCTGGATAAGATGTTCGTCTCCGCCGTGCAGCGTGGTGGCAAGAGCTTCGTGCTCCACCTCATCATGGGCACAGAGGTTCTCGAAGCTAAGGTCCGGTGGATCCAAACCATTCATCTTTGCTAGGATAGGAGGGTTTAACATGACCAACGTTGTTGACTTCCCCAAGCCGTCCGCAGCTGGTTCTGACAAAACGTCGAACGTTCGACTCTGTATTGCCTCCGCACAGAGCCGTATGGACGATACGGCTTTCGTAGACTTCCCGTTTTCGAAATTCAGTATGGAGGTCATAGACAGTGTCTTTGCTGGCGTAGGGACAGAACAACCCTATGCTGACCAGCTGATCAAATGGGGCGCTTTCTTCGCGGTCGAAACCGAACACCACGTCAGTACCAACGACCTGTTCGAGTACGAAGATATTCATCTGTGTCTCTCGGTCCCTTATTTCAAAGCACGATATCCTGATGCCTTCAAGAAACCCATCGATCATGCGGCCAATGTTTGGCTGACGTTGACGGAAACAAGGGTCTCAAAGATCGCTATGGACCTCATCAAAGTCCATGAAGAAGTGAAAGAGTCTAGTGAGCTCGAAAGCTGGTTGATGGCTATTTTTACAGCCTACCCCGAAGTACTCAATATCGATGGTGATGGTTGTTCAGCGGTGGCTAGTACAGTCGTCGGTGCTGTTGTTCGAACCCTCCATAATCGTGGTTTCAAGCTCGGTTCCCATGAGTTCAAAAGCGATATTCTACGCGTCATGTATTTCCATGAAGAAGAACAGCTTGTGCTTCATCTCAAGATGAAGTACTGCTATTTCTTCCACGATTGGGTTCATTTCCAAGACCTGGGGGTCTTGAAAGCTTTCGATTAAAAAAAAAACACACTAAGGAGCAGAACATGGAGTACAATTACCCGACACTATCCGATATGACTGCTGACGAAAAATCATATATCGAAGAGAATGCTGACCATCCCCTTGTCATGTCAGTCAACGATGCTAACCGGCTTATCGCGGCCATACATGCAATGGCCTCCGAGGAACTGCAAAATAGCGACATCAAGCGTTTTATGCGAAAAACACCACTGAGCATACATCTCCAGAGAGGTCCCATTGAAACGCCTAGCATTACTCTGGATGCAGCGCTATGGTTTGGCAGAAAGCGGCTGATGGAACGGCATACCGTGGTCATTGGCTTCGAGCCTTATATCAATGCCACTTTGTTCATTGATGATGGTAAGCTGACCGTGACCGATTTTTTGTTGATAATCGATCTTCAGAATCCCGGCAAAGAGAAGACCCTGGAACTGTTACAAAAAGGCGTTTTGGGAGACATACACCATGAATAAGAAGCTCAAGGCAGTTGGCTTCAAGAAGCTCCCGGACTGGAAGCGGGAAATGATCGACAAGATCATGGCCTTCGAGGCTGACGATCCGCCAGACATCGAGTATGGAGGCCTGATCATGGTTCGATCGGGACCCGAACCTTTCGATGACCGTTTCGTGGAATACGGATCCAGATTCGACGATAACGTCCGTGACGCCAGAACGTTTCGCAGTTTGGGAATGAGCTTTCTCATGCATGCCGAACGACTGAATTCCCTAGCAACCCCAGAAAGGAAAGTGCCCAAGATTTCCATCGCTGTCTTTAGAGACCATAGCCACGACGATCAAAAGGAGTAGACCATGTTCATGATTGCTTATTCCACCGAAAGAAAATTTGAGCTCCACCTGTCCTGCTTTGGGATGGGTTTCTCCTTAGCCAAGCATCCCAAAGGTCCTGACACGGTTCCGACGCTGGCTGTCTTCTACGACGAACAGGAGAAACCCATCCAGGAACAGACCGTGAAGTTCGTCCTCGTGCTCAGACTGTTGCACGGCCAAATGCTGTTAGGGATCCGCGGATGGCGTTTCCAGCTCGCGTTGCTAGATGCCCTTTTCGGAGAAATAAAACAAGTCTTTTCGATGGACACAAACCAGGGCTACCAGAGGGTCAGTACGTGGTACGAAGGTAAGTGTGTGAAGGCCGTCAAAGCAGTTCAGTAAAACTGTCGAGCCCATCTGCCCTTCCTGAAATACGGAAAGATTCAAGGTTACAAGATCATCGACAGTGGCGGTATTGATGAGCTTGAAGGCGTTCCTTTTCTCCGTGGCAATAACGCGACGGACTTTATGACCAGGCTACGCAAAACGGTTGGTATCGTTCGCGAAATGCGGGCGGATCTCGGCGACGACGTTGTGATTGTGTTGGTCGATGGCTAGCATCGCAGACGTTTGAAGATATATATTACATTTGTGTAATTCACCCTCTCTGAAGGAGGCCAAACATGACTGTTTCTACGTTCCGTATCTATAACCTAATAAACAAACCTGACATCTGTTACACGAACGACAAGAATGAGACATGGATTCGTCCATCGGTGATGAAGATCCTTGAAAACATTATCATCGAAGCGATGGTTGGCTACGACAACCTTTTCAAGCCAGAGACCGTCGTTGTTGATATGCATGGCATTGCAGGACGCTTTGATCCAACGGTTCCTTGTCTTGTCCGTCTCGAGACGTTTATTGCCAGCGTCATGGCCAAGGTAGGCATCACTCTTGCCGCGGTATTTGGATACCATGATAAGGTTATCAATGACTTTCGCGTCAGTGTCGAAGACGATGTCGTTGTCGTGGAAGTGAACACTGGAGTAAGAGGTACATAAACCATGGAAGCTATATTCTTTAATTCAAATACAATGCCACCACAGCAAGCATGGACTTTGAATAGGGGTCATTTCAAATTTACCCATGCTGGCTATGATGTGTTTGAGTATGCTGACGGAGTATTTAATGCCAAACTCAGTAGCTCCATGACATCAATAGGATCAGCAGTAAACAATTTAATGTCAATAGGAACAGGAAAGGTATGGATTGTTTCTAAACATACAGGCATTGCGCGTCTGTTTCAGTTTGATTCAGGCTATAACAACGGGCCTACCTATTTTGCCATCGAACCAGAATCGCCAGAAGCCAATGCCATAATTGGCCATATCAACCATTTCTTAGTACTTAACCAAGGATTCTAACCAATGAGCGAAAACATTAAGTTTCCGGATGATCTACAATTGCAAATGAATAAACTAGTAGATATGATATCTGCTTTAAAGATTTCTACAAAAGAAAAAATTGATTTGGTCGAAGAGGTCAAGCTTCTTTGCAATTCCTGTTCTATCTTAGCAGTATCTAGTGTCATCGAATCCATAAAGAAATAAGCCAATCCGACTGAAACAATCTTAGGTTTAACCAAGGAACATACCAAATGACAGAACTACAAATACTGAAGGCCGATTCAGATAAGGCTAAGCCGACGGATTACTCAACGACACTGGTACGAGGAGACCATGTCGAGTCAGTCGTCAAACAACTGCTGGAGTACTTTAAAGAAGGGTTCTCAAGTTCATATATTCAAAATTACATGCATTCGGAACCGCACCTTAACCTGATGAATAAAATTCATCAGACTGGCAATCTTACCGTGGCTGAAACCCTTCTCATCTGCGAACGTTTTGAATACATAACCAAAGAAGCATTGGCGGCTGAAGTAAGAAGCTTGCCAGGCACCAATCTGCCAGGTGTTGTATTCAGACTCAAGTCGGCAGATGGACCAAAGATAGCATAGCCCAGGTACTATGACCATGTCTACATCAACCCAAACTGTCGAAGCCATGAAAGCACGGTTCAACGAGCTTAAAGTTCTCTTGAACATATGTGTCGGTGCCAATCACCAGCCTGCGTTCAACATGCTATCGGATTTTGAACAGCAAGTTTTGCGGGAGGAATACAACGACCTCCGAAAGAAGCTGGCCAACGTCTAACACCCGACTGTTCTAAAACAACCATGATTTAACCCAAGGAGCAACCCATGAGTACCAAACCCGCTGCTGACAAGACGGTCAATATTCCTGCCGTCGATTACGACTTCAAGAACCTTTCCGGCGCCGAGCTGATGGCCTTTGCCGCGGCTTCGACCAAGACCACGGCCAAGATCGACAAGGCCAAGGTCGATGCCATGATCGCTGCCATGGTTGCGAACTACGAAGCCGTGGTGAGACAGCTGGATGGAGCCGGTATCTTGAACGTCGAGCTCAAGACTCGGATCGCGGAGATGGAGAAAACCCACGCCGCCGAGGTCAAGGAGCTCAAAGATCAGCTGACTGCCGAAACGCAAAAGAAGACCAAGATGGAAGGTCTTTTTAACGAAACCATGACTCGCTATACTGCCGAACACGACGGAGCCGTGGCTGCCGTAGCCAGGATGGAAGGCATGCGTGAAACTATGCAGACTATCTTTGCCGTGCCGACAATGCGTGAGTCGCTCCAGCGACGCGTACTTGCCGATGGTACGCTCCAGGAAGACAAGACCGCCCAGCAGTCGTAACGCCCTATGCAGGGAGGGGGTTTAACCCCCTCTCTATGCTGTTGTCTTGATACAACGCTTAAATGCGTAATGTGAGGAAAACGCATCGTTTTTACTTAGTTCTTTAATGGATTACGCTCTTAAAGTGTGTCGAAATTCGACAGTCCTTAAATGGATATCTGCAAATGAACGAACCACAGATCTTTAATCCTTTAATGGATTTATAATTCTAAGTGCATCGCCAATAGCCAGTCCTTGAATGGATCAGTATTACTCAGTGTGTGATCGTACCATCGATTCAAAAATGTTTTAAACTCGTACTACCTGCTTGTGTAGTATTGATATAGCGCTTTTGATGCGCCTACCCAGTAAAACGTATCCATCAAACTCTTGCGACATCAGCCCCAAGGAGTCAAAACCATGTCGACTAACGACAATTTCGAAAGTGAAGAAACCAGCATGACCGAAGGCGAGCAGAAAGACCTGCACTCGGCCTTCGATGCCAATGATCCGAAATCGATTTATCGCCATATGGTCTCGTCGGTGTACCAGCTCCAGCAGCTGCGCGTCGGTACCGGCAACCGTGTGGTGGCTGCCTGGAAGGCCGCTCATGTCGGCCAGACGCCCTCCAAGGCCGAGAAGGACCTGGATAAAGAGGGTCAAGACACGATCAAGATCCTTCGTGCCTCCTATGACCGTATCACGGACGGTATCGTCGGTACGTATACGGGCTCCCGTCCCAAGCGCGTCTCCAGGGCCAAGTTCAAACCCGACGAGATCATCACCAATTTCGCCGAGTATTCCATGGTCGGTTCCTACCTGAATCTGTTGCGCGATGAGGAAGAGGCCTCCAAAAACATTGAGGAACTGATCAAGCAGGACCCCATGTGGGACTACTTCTTTGAAGGAGTCCTTGGCTGTGGGCCTCGTATGGCGGCTGTATGTCTGTCATTCTTCCGCATCGATGAGAACCGTGGGCGCCACCCGTCGAATTTCCATGCCTATGCAGGCATTGATGTGGTGACGCACTACACGGACGACAAGGGCGAACTGGTCGAATGCAACGAGGGCCGTGGCTCCAAGAAGCATCATCTGGTGCAGCGGGAATACATCAACAAGGACGGCGAAACCGCTACCAAGATGTCACTCAGCCACAACCGCTTCGTGAAGCGGTGTTTGGTTGGGGTACTGTCGGTCTGTTTCATCAAGGCCAAGAACCCGAAGTACTATCCATCGTACTTGAACTACAAGGAACGGCTGAAGCATATGCCTCAGCATGCGGAGAAGACGCCTGCTCATATCGAGATGATGGCTCGTCGACGTATGATCAAGCAGTTTCTGACGGACTTCCATCGGGCCATGTGCGACGCCGAAGGTTTTACGCGCTCCACCAGCTACGCTGAGGGGATGTTGAACCGGAAGCATTTGCAGCCAAGGCCTGACATGGGACAGCCGTCCTTCCCGACCGAGCCTGAAAAGACAGCTGCGCGACACCAGCGGTTCTTGGACGGCCTGAGTTATTGGGACGAGCCGGAGAACATGTTGGCCTAGCAGCACAGAGAGGGTCCGTTAAGGACCCTCTCTTTCTTTTCATCTTTGTAAACTAGTCCTTGAATGGATCTGCTACAGTTAGTGTATTGGATTGGACGATGTCCTTAATTGGATTAAAACGGTAGAGTGTGTCGGGTTTTGCAAGTCCTTAAATGGATTTTTGTAAGTTAGTGTATCTATAAACCACAGCCCTTAGTTGGGTTGAGGGATGGGAGTGTGTCGAGTTTTGCTAGTCCTTGAATGGGCGTAAATAGAAAAGTGCATTGATCAGAGGCTATGTCTTTAATGACGTTACGTAGTCCAGTGTATTGGGTTTGAGAGAATTCCTTCGATGGAGAGCAGAGGATTAGTGTGTTGAGAGGCTATAGCCTGAAGAAGGCTTTCCGGTAGCTAATGAACTTGAATATAGATGCTCTTGAATGAGCCGTGTCATGGAAAGTGCATCAAGGGAAGTGAGCTCTTAGACGAGTCGTTATAATAGAATGCGCCAGCTTAGAGTACCCTTTAGGTAGGGATTAGAAAAAAACAGCGCATCGGTAGGAAGTCAGCTCTTGAACGAGCTGTTGTTGGAGAGTGTGTCTTAGCATAATTGCCCTTAAATGGGCCGAGACTTAATAGCGCCTGACCTTCGGCCAGTCCGGTAATTCTACACGCTGGCCCGATAGTCTATGGGTACAATCGTCATGGAACTGCAACCAGCCGTCGGTTAAGGTCCATTGACAGATCTTGGTAGGACATTTCCCGTCGCTATAGGTCCACTGAGCACGCCAAGAAGGAGTGATCGTGGGTTTATGGGGGTTGCCGTTAAAAGTCCATCGGACAGACCCTGGTACGGTTAAATCGATGGTATGGATCCTATCGCATCCCGGACAAAGGAATGCGATGGCCTCGCCGTTTCGGCACGAGGCTATTTTTTTTCCCAAGGTTTTGTAATCATTCATTGGCTGCACTCCTTTTTGTGCCCTACTCATAGAAAAGAGAGATTTTCATGAAGCTATCAATTATTGTAGCTGTCGATAACAACGGAGTCATCGGATACAAAAACGACATACCCTGGCGTTTGCCATCAGACTTAAAATTCTTCCGTGAGAAAACGGGCTGCAGTCCTATGATTATGGGCAGGAAGACTTTTGAATCTCTGCCTAAGGTATTGCCAGGTCGTAGACATTTGGTAGTGACCTCCGATAAGGATCGGACACATACTGATCCTTTAGTTAGTTTTCATACCAGCTTTAAAGAAGCGCTTCGGGTTGCTGAAACGTTGCCTAATCCTCAAGAAGAAATCTTCGTGATTGGCGGTGCTTCTATGTACAAAGAAGCCCTTCCTTTTGTGGACCAAATCTACATGACGGCTATTTCCAGCGAATTTGATGGTGATGTTTTCTTCCCTGAATTCCATGGTTGGCTTTTCGATACCGAAACTATTGCTGTACCTACCACTGAAGATGATGGTTTAGTATGGTTTAGAATCCTATTCACTCGTCGACAATATTTTTCATCATAAAAAGGAGTATATACCATCATGCTGGAACTTATGAAACAAGGCGATTTTAACCACGGAGTTAAGGTATTACAGAAAGCACTGAATCTTCCTGTCGATGGCCGCTATGGTCCGGGTACAGCAGCCGCTGTGAGTAGCTTCCAGAAGACGCGCGGATTGAATCCAGACGGCATTGCAGGACAAGCAGTCATTACTGCACTTCAGTTGGATATGACACCCACTATGCTGTCTTCCGATGATTACGCTGCAGCGGCTGAGGAGTTAGGCATCGAGTCAGCTACGATTAAAGCTTTCTCGGATACCGAAACTGCCAAAGCTTCTTTCTTGCCCGATAGTCGTCCCGACATTCTGTTTGAGCGTCATCAGTTCTATGAACGTTTAGGCCATCTCATTGCTGCTAATGACTTAGCTAAGGTCGTAGCTTCTAACCCTAATCTCTGCAATACCGAATGGGGTGGTTATGAAGGCGGAGCTGCCGAGTATACGCGCCTGAATGGTGCTATTGCCATTTCAAACGCAATGACAGGGAATGCATCGACTGCTTATGAATGCGCTAGTTATGGTAAGTTTCAAATCATGGGCTTTTACTGGAAAGACCTAGGCTACATGGACGTCTTCTCGTTTGTCCGTGCTGCTATGGCTTCTGAACAAGACCACCTTGAAATGTTTGTGCGTTTTATTAAGCTCAATCCAGGACTTCATCATGCCTTGATAGCTAAGGACTGGACAACTGCTGCTCGCGAATATAATGGTGCTGGTCAAGTAACTGTTTATGCAGAACGTCTAGAAAGTAACTACCAACGGGAATCCATGGCTTAAAGCCAGTTTCAAATCAAGGAGAATGCACATGAGCACATTAAAAGCTGCCTTCAGGAAGGTATCTGAAGAAAGAAAGCTGAACATGACGGAATTAGCCATCCTGCTGAAAACACAGGTTCCTAAGCTTAAGAAAGCTATGGACGGGTTAGCGCCTCTTCCGAAATCTTCCGAGATAATTGCTTGTCAAACGCTAAGGATCTCGCCTTATTTGTTCATGGGTATGGAAGACCCTGCTGGTGCTAACGCTATTGAAGTCGATCCTTCATACAAAGCTAATACGCTTGCCATGATAACTTCTCTGAAAACCTCTATTTCAGAACTTGGCGGTTTGGTAACGCTCCATTACAACGAGCATATGCCCATAGCTGAGCTTCTTGACATCGCTTCTCATTTGTCAGAAAGGCTATCTAAAATCATTATCAAAAACAAGGAACGGCTGAATCCTAAGGCAGAGGAGCCTAAAGAGACAGTTGCTTATCTCTATGAAGTCCGTTCTTTGAAAGGCGATGTACGGCGTTTTTCAGCCTTGTCTTATGAACCTAGATTTGGGGATCGTGTGGTAAAGAAACAAGGGCTTGTGCTTGCAGCGGTAAAACCTACCGTCGAGTTTATCTAGATGACAAAGAGAGTCCTTTTCTGGACTCTCTTTTTTTGTTTAAAAAGGATGATAGTTATGTTTCTGCAAATCGAAATCACGACACGTTGTCAGTTTACATGTGATTATTGCGCTGGTCGTCATATGCCTCAAGAAGACATGTCCTTCGATCGATTCGTGAACATCATTGATGCTTTTAGAAAACAATATGGCGAGCCTACATGGGTTTCTCTGCAAGGCGAAGGAGAACCGACGCTACATCCCCAATTTTTCGAAATGCTGGCCTATTTAAAGCCCGTTAAGACCATGACAATCACCAATGGTACTTACCATCATCCAGAGCACTTGGTAGGCCTTATTGACCGCATAGGCGTTTCTATCGATACCTTAGATGAGAACCTTTCAGCAAGCTACGGACGACACAACGTACAACGAACCCTTAGCTTTATCGAAAACCTATGTAGCCATATGCCTATTACGATCATGACCGTCGACTATGGTCAAGACATGACCAAATTAAAACAATATATTGAAGATCATCGTTTTGGATGGGCGATACAGAAGCTACAAACTAAAAAGGATTATACAAAAAACTATACCAAACTGCCCATTGTCGATCTAAACGATACGCATCGTCAGGTCTTTCGTTGTGGCTATCTCAAGACACCCATCATGCGTTTCTTTAACGTTGAAGGCGTAGAAATGCCATGCTGTTTTATTAAAGATGTTTCTGATTTTAACTCCATCGAAACCCTTCACGCTTCGTTAGGTAGTGTCGTTATACCCAGTCTATGCGAAGGTTGTAAGTTTGCTTAAAGAATCGTATGATTAAAGAATCTTTTTCAAAAGGAACAACATCATGTTAGGGGGTTTTAAGAGTTTCTTTTCGATGCTCGACGTTAAACAAGTCGGTAATGTCGTTACCATCGAAGGCATTAGTATGTTCGATTTTAAGAAAGATGTCAGTCGGCTATGGCCCGTTTCGTTGATAGAGAATATGTTACTGAAAACCAGCGGCAGCTATCGTCTAGCGGTTGATGCTTTTTTCGTAACTGATTTGATTTATATCTTCCGAAGAATGGCAGGAAATCGTTATAACCGTATCCAAGGACCCAAGTACCTTTATATGGCAGAGTTGCTGGAAAAGAATACCTGGGCTATAACCACAGTTACCGAACAGCCTGGTATTCTGGACTATAGTCAATTAACGAGACTAAACATATCGTTGATGGACCACCAAATGGATTTTCTTAACACCTACGACAAACTGGTACCGCAGTATCAACTGCAAGGCTATCTGCTATCGTTGCCTGCTGGTACGGGCAAAACGATTGCTTCGTTGGCTTTAGGCTCATGCCTTAACAGCGACGTTTTCATTATCGTAGCTCCCAACAACTCCCTCTATACGGTTTGGGAAGCTACGATTAAGTCTAGGTTTAATGACATTCCTGAGGTATGGATCTCTCAGGACAAGAAACCCTTCCCTCCGAACTGCAAGTTTTTCGTCTTTCATTTCGAAGCTTTAGAGAAAGCGAAGATGTTGGTGCAGTCCAGAACTTTCAAGAAACCTTTCCTGGTATTAGACGAATCTCATAACTTTAATGAGATTACTTCCCAAAGAACTAATCAGTTCATTGAACTTTGCCAGATGTTGCCGACACGCAATGTTGTCTGGTCGTCAGGAACGCCTATCAAAGCCTTAGGAGCGGAAGTCATTCCTTTTCTAACGACCGTAGATCCCATGTTTAAAGGCAAAGTAGTAGATACCTTTAAAGCTGTATTCGGCATGAATCGTACGCGAGGAATTGAGATTCTCAGTAACCGCATCGGGCTGATGTCATTTAAGACCGATAAGGCCCAAGTTGTTAGTAGTGAACCAATGGTCAAAGATATTAAGGTTGAAACACAAGACGCTAGTCAGTATACCCTAGAAGCCATTCGTCTCGATATGAAAGCTTTTATTGAAGAGCGTACGAAGTACTATAAAGCGAATTTCGACTCGTTTGTATCTATCTATGAAGAAGCCCTACATCATTTCGAGCAGTCGGCACACTTCGAACACGAGAAGAAGAACTACCAGCAGTATAGAACCTTCATTGCTCAGATACGTAAGGGTTACGATCCTGTTACGATGAAGGATATGGTGGTGTTCTGCAACAGTTATGAGAAACGCGTCATCGCTCCTACGCTTCCACAGCCTCTCAAGAATGCTTTCTTAGATGCTCGTTCGGTTGTTAAGTACTTAGAGCTCAAGATCCAAGGTGAATGTTTAGGACGCATCCTCGGGAGAAAGCGTATCGACTGTTACCGATCGCTGGTGAAAGCTGCTCCTTTAAAACAACTTATTAAAGATGCTGCTAAGAAGACCGTGATATTTACCAGCTACGTTGATGTTGTGGATGACGTTACCGCCAAACTCAACCAAGAGAAACTCAATCCCTTGGTCGTGTACGGCGATACCAACGCCATGGTAACGTCGATCGTGAGAAGGTTTGAGAACGATCCCAAAGCCAACCCGATGGTTGCGACCTTCAAGTCGCTCTCCACAGCAGTGCCTTTGATCGTTGCCAATTCGATAATCATGATGAACACGCCATTCCGAGACTACGAGTACCAGCAAGCCGTTTCTCGTTGCCATCGGTTGGGTCAAGATACCCAGGTCTATGTTTATCGAGTTCTCTTGGATACCGGAGAAGAACCCAATATCTCCACACGGTCGAAAGACATCATGGAATGGAGTATGCAACAGGTTAATTTGTTGTTAGGCATCGATACAGGAACTGATTCATCCGTGGCATTAGAAAGCGCTGATTTGACGCACGAGATGGTGTTTGGTAGTTCCATGGACCAAGAGATTGGTCTGATAGCAACTACCGAAAGTAGAAGTCTAAACTGGTAAAAAGGATCAAAGATGGGCATTCTGAAGATCATCAACAAACGTATGGTGTCCATGGAGTCAGTTTCGACCACTGCGGTTGTATCAGCTATGGAACGCTACAAACAATGGTGCAATGCAAATAACAAGGAGGGTTATCTGAAACAACTTAACCCTCCTGTATCTTTAACGGAGATTAGTGAAACTGAAACTAAGATTAAGATGAAAATTCCTGCTGAGTTAAGAGCGTTTCTTTTAATTCACAACGGAGGTGTGTTTTTCGGCGATCGTCTGACATTGCTATCTGCAAAACAGATAGCCGATGCATGGGAGTTTTTAGAGGACGATACCGATGCCGATGACAACAATGCTATTCCATCCAAAGGCGTTAAGAAGTTATGGTGGAACAAAAAATGGATTCCTGTTGAAGAAGATCCTAGTTCTAATCACGTTGTCGTTGACATGGATCCTGCGGATGGAGGTCATGTAGGACAGATGGTTCAGTATGACCATGCTGCCGGAGATCGTTATGTCGTAGCTCCTGATTTTGAAACCTGGTTATCTGGATATCTTGAAGCATTATTTGCTAAACACGCTGCTGGTAAACTCAGTTTGCCTTAGACCTAAATCGAGTCTTTTCCGTAACGAAGAGACTCGTTTAATCGGATCCAAACAAAAATCAGATATACATTATCCAAGGGTCAATCCTTAGTTAGGAGTCTTCATCGTGAAGAAGTTAAATAAACCCAAAACCCGTAATTGGGTAGCAATACACATGCAGTCCTCTGGTAGCGGATTTCATACCGAGAAACGGTATTCAAGGAAACAGAAACATGTAAAATCTTTGTCTGATTCATCCCTTAGTGCCTTTCTGATAGGGCATTAAAGGATGGATTGGTTTGTGCCCTTTCCATCAATCATCCTTAACGTAGAGGGAATGCATAATGAGTAAATCGGCGATAGTGACAGGAGTTGTAGTAAGAAAGTTTGCCAATGGCAATACCAGTGCCAAAAGCTTTAATGGATTGGAAGAATTGGGCGAGTTGTTGAATCGTACTAAATGTCTACCTTCTATTCTAAGACATTACGGGTACGTTCACGGCACCCGTTCAATGGTTGTTGGTAAGAAATTTACGGTCTATTTCGATAGCGATATTCGTGAGTACGGCATTGATACCGAACATAAAGTAACAAAGGTGTGTGTTAAAAACTACCATACCAATCATACAACCATGCCCATGACCCTATTAGAAGCTTCTAGGTATATCGGGGTTACTAAGGCTACGGTAAAACAACGACTCATTAGAACTATCGAAAACCAAAATCTCCGTATTATGGATGGCTACGGGATCGTTCCGGCTGGATGGATAAAAGAAGGGATGCGTTGGCCGAGGCTTTCAGAAGCTGAAGTCAAAGAGTCTTATTGTTTTCTTCCCCCTACATACGGGATAACTTTTAAGAAGCCCATATCGACGGGTAAGAAAGTTTCTGCTCTCTACTAAAACGAGATTTGAATAATATCCAGTCTCCGTTCTTGTGCCACAGGCAGTGTGTGTTTAATCGCCAACGAACTTTCAGTAAAGTATTTTTGTTCTTTGACTGGATTAGCTTCGATTTTGTCGGTGACACAAACGGAGGCTAAAAGATCCGCAAGTGTCATACAGACTTAAGTTTTTAAACCATCCCTTTAAAGGAAATGATTATGGAAAAGCGTCCGTTCTTTGTAGAGTCAGTGCGCCAACCCAAATACAGAACGTCGTCGTCGACGTTCATTTACAGCAACGATTCAAGACGTCATGTAAGACAGTTGTCGCTGAATAGCGATAGAAAAAACATTATCAGCGACATCATTCGTCGCGCCAGACAGGCTAACTTACATGTTTGTATCCAGTCGATGGCAGAAACCATGATTGGACATCCTATTGATGTCGATTGGTACAACAAGAACATCTTCCCGACGATTAAACTTAAGAATGCTAATAATCCCTGCCCTGTTTTAATACTAATTCCGACAGCTGAAGAAAAGGAGTTTATAGAAGCCAATTATGAAGAGCTAGACACTGCAGAAGAGGCTTCAGATTTGTCGGCTTGCGGTTGTTCTACGTGCCAAAAAATCATAAGTCGTGTCGGGGAAAGGTTTAGAGAGATAGCTGAGAACTATCCCAATTCCAAAACAGTAATTGGTGTATTCGAAGCTAAAATAGGTCCTGATATTTCTTCGAAAATATACGTAATATTACCAGTTCCTATGGATGCCGACGATATCGATGCTGCTGTTCCATTATCGATAACAACTCACTAAACAATTTTTTTGCGTTCGAAAAAGGAGCTATTAGCCATGACTACTACTCAACAACGTAACGTGCTAATACGCTCCGTTCGAAAAAAGAAATACCGACAATCCTTGATTACGTTTGCAGTCAAAGAAACCAAAGAACCTACGGTTATGGTTTCTACTATAGCCCCAGATCAATATATTATTGATCTGGTATTTAAACGTCGAGTCCTGCGTTCTGTCGAGGCATTGCGCAAACACGAACAGCTTTTGGCTTTGGAGGTTTTCAATCGTCAAAAAGCTTTTGACATCGCTTCGTTAGGAAATAGTTTGCTGAGAAGCGTTGAGAAAAGACCAGTTAGCGAAAAACTTCATTAAAAAATATACACTAACTGAATCCTATGGATTGCTTAAACAGATGGACATGGCTCCATCCATTGGCACGGCCCCAAAGTTAATCACGGCTACGGCTGGCGTTGGAACATCCTGCGTGAGCACGCTTACGATCCGATTCTGGACCTGAAGCGTGACCGTCAGGGGCTGTACATCGTCAACCGCCAGAAGCCTGGAATCTTGAATGCCCTGCGCGAATACTTCGAGTCGCGTCAGGAAGATTCAATGGAAATCAAATAACTCTCTGGCATAGAGGCCTCTCCTTCGGGAGAGGCCTTTGTGTCTTCAATTTAGATTAAAGGAGCAAGTCATGTCGTTTACACTGGACTTTGAGTTCTTGGTCAGCAACAAGGTCAAGATCGAAAACCTGGAAGGATTAAAGGAATCCCTCCGTCCTTTCGATATGGATGTCATTACGGATGAAGATGGTTACAGCCGTCTTAAGATTGATCAGTATATTCCCCGTCAATCACTGGATGACGAAACGGTGGAGTTTAGCTATCCAGTTCACGTCATGCCGTACGTGGCCAAAAATGAGGTGCTGATCGTCAAGTCGGGATCGGTGTCATATGACCCTAATGCTAGTGGCAACCCCTTCTGGTTAGGCGCAGTTGTCAAAGCTCATGTCCGCAACGATGAAGGTGTCTTTAGCAAGACCATTTGCCTCGAGGATATCTATAAAGGGCTTGCTGAGGAACTGAACATCGATCCACGCACCCCGATAAACAAAGCAGAACGCGAAAACTAAGGAGCAGGCCATGTTAGAACGAATCGAAGCACAAGAAGTTTTAATCACCCACGAGAACTGCTGGGACGGCACTGCTTGCAGTGTAGTCTATAAGAAGTTCTTTCCTGAAGGCCATGTTATTGAAACGAATTACAACAAGATCCCGATCGAGGTTTATGTCGAGGCTCTGGCAGGCAAGGATGTCATCATCGCCGACTTCAGTCTACCTCGCGATGAGCTTCTCAAGCTCAAGGACGTGACGAAGAGTTTGGTGGTGCTCGACCACCACATCACGGCCATGAAAGACCTGGATGGACTTTCGTTCGCGTTCTTCGACATGACCAAGTGCGGTTCGCATATGCTCCATGATTATCTCATGAGGGGTTTCCATGAGAAGATTGGCTATAAGCCATCATCGGATGATTCAGACATAATCCCGTTCTGGCTCCAGATGATCGAAGCGGGCGATCTGTACAAGACCGATGTCCATTACTTCAATGTCTATCGGGGTGTTCGTATTCTTTACCATGAAACACGACATGAGTATCTGAACAAACTCTTTAACATGTCTGACGAACAGGTCTATGAAAAGGTCTATTCGGAAGGTTTGCCAGCCTTTGAAGCCTACAACAACAACCTCAAGGATCATTTGAAAGATAAGACCATCTTCACCTTCATCTATACCTACGAAGGCAGGGAACGTTTTCTGCCAGCCATCTTTGCTCCGGCCGTGTTCTCGTCCGATGCTGGACACTATCTTGCCCATGCCACGAATTTTCAAGTGGGCGTGGTCATTAGCATGGATTTGATCAAAAATAAACTCTACCTTTCCTTTAGGTCATATGAAGATGGCAATGCTTCGGCAGTGGCTGAGTCGTTGGGAGGAGGTGGTCATACTCATGCTGCTGGTGCCATGCTGGATATGGATGCTGCGTTCAAAAACCATATCCGATTTGATCAGCAATGGAAAGATTTCGCGGATGCTTCTTACCTTGAATCCCTCTGCTCTAAACATTGAGGAATCTAAATGGCATAGAGAGACTCCTTTTCGGGAGTCTCTCTTTTTCTTTTTTTCATTGCTGAAAACTAAGTGGTCTTCCGCACCAATCAACGCGTCCCTTGACCAAAAAGAAATGGCTTTTACAACCCGTTAACCGATTAACCGAAGGACTTAAGGTAATTAGTTGGTCTTTATCGACGGTCCATCTCCAATAAGGATGTACGTCGTCCATGATGTTTAATAGCAGTTTGCTATCGCATCCACAAGGACATGACAACGCAGCAAGCCATTCATTACCTCTATTACCAATGATGAAAACTACCCCTCGAGATAATGTTTCTGGAAGATCGCCATAATCATCAATTCGTTGCATAGTGTACTCAGGACAATTCAAACCAAAATCTTGCGGAACCATTACCACTGACCCCCTACGATACTACTCAAATGTCGTCTGGCTGCTTGGAAGTCGTTCAGCAAAGCAACTTTTCTCCAGACTTTATTCAAATGATCTTCGTAATTCTGTTGAGCATCTGAGTAACTGTCTACAATTTCCTTATACCTTCCTAGTTCTTGACCCGCATAAATCTCACCCTTGTCCATCTTAATGACATTGGTGGTATAGATATAGGCTTTCGTAGCATATTCCACTAACTTAGCAAAATGTTGATAGGAGGCTGTTTGAAGATGTGAAAATTGTGAATCGTTTTCCAACATACAACGGAGGTAAATGTTGGTTGGCAATGCCATGTTATCTTGGATTAACACGGTATTTTCTCCGACTAAAGTTACGTACGCACTAGAAACTTGTGGGATAGGCGACATGGCTGCCATGACCCCTCCTACAGCATCTTGCATGACACTGGAGTTTCTCAATCCCATATTGGTAGCACCCATTAAAGAGCCCTCACCGTAAGATACGGATAATGCTCGTGTAATGGCACGGCCACCGGTCATGGTTTTGGGAATAATATAGAAGACATTAAACGCATCGATGCGGTTGGGAGCTAATCCCAACAAAGGGATAGAAGCTTCGGTGCCGCCGACTAAGTTACAGTCGATTATGACTCGCTCTTCAATTATCTTTGATCGAATGACGGAATCCATGGAAACCGGCAAGCGAGCATTGTAATTTTCGAACGTAATAAATGTCTTTTGCAAGATTTCTATAGGTACAACACGCTTGACAAAAGCAAGCGAATAAGAAATGGGGTTCATATCTGGAACTCCTTTAACGATCACAGCATTGGAGTCAAAGCGTTATGGCTAAAGTACATATTTATGGTTGTGGCGGCATGGGCACGAACGTAGCGTCAATCTACCGCAATGCTCAACAAGAACCTAACATGCCAGAACTGGCAGTTTCTTTCATCGATACCTCCTTCAGCAACCTAAAGAAACATGGCATTGATGAAACCGATGCTTGTGTCCTGGAAGGGCTGGATGGCTCAGGTAAGCTCCGTAAAGAGAATGCCAACGTCATCTCGGATAACATTAAGCAGATCCTGCTGAACCACAAGCCTTGTGAGTTCAACATCGTGGTGTTTAGTGCCGCTGGTGGATCGGGTAGCGTTGCAGCGCCGCTGATCATGAAAGAACTTCTGTCACGGAAGATACCTGTCGTTGGGGTTATGGTAGGTTCGCAAGAATCGCTCATTACTACCCAAAACACAATCAATACTTTCAAGTCTCTGGATGCGATTGCTCGCCAAGTCGAACAGCCTGTCGTGGTGTTCTATCGGCATATGGAATCTCTGAAAGATCGTGCTAAGACTGATACCGAAGTTCGTGGGGCTATTGGCTACCTGACCTTCATGAATGCAGACATGATTCACGAATTGGATCGAATGGATATAAATAACTGGCTCTTCTATCCTCGTGTCACTTCTCAAGGACCTACACTCACGGGCTTAGAGATCTTTAACGAAGATGCCGGGGCTTGGGGAACCAAATCTCCTATTACTGTACTCACGCTCTGTACGTCGACTGACCATGCCCATTCGTCGGTGACACCCGAATACCAGTGTTGTGGTTATGTAGACGGAGGCGCTATGGAGCAAACCCGTAGCCATGCTATCCACTTTGTAACGGATGCGGAATATATCCGTCGCCAGATCAAAGAGGTTCAGGTCCGTTTGGACGATATGATTGCTCAACGCGATAGTCGCATTAATCCTTCTTCCTTGGTAGGGAAAGACGATACCATCCATGGCAGCGGATTAGTGCTTTAAACAGCTTCAGAGGCGTTTTAAGGCGTTTTACAGAGAGGGGTTAGGCACCCCTCTCTGTTTATGTCCTATAGGCGTGAAATCCTACCCAAACGCGTTTGCTATGGGAGGGGAGAACTGTAGTTAAAGAAAAGATGGGTTCAAATGAAATTTGAATATATATTATCTACGTACTATAGCTGCCATCGGAGAAATCCGTGAAGATAATCCTTATTTTGGACGTTCGTTCTTTTGCTGATCTCTTAAACGATAATATCAAAGCCTATCGACGATCTGTTCATAACCTAAGTAAATTAACGACTTCTCAAGTTCTACATGCATGGATCGTCGAACGATCTTTCAAGCAATCTGGACTCATCATCGAACTCCCTTTTTCTTTGACTATCCACGAGCTAAAAACTATAGGATCTTTAGGAGCCAGCACAAACATAGAATGTGGTCTTTATGCGCTTATGGGAAAGGTAAGAAATCTTGCACCTACCACGAACTATTTTATAACCAGCGAGATGAAAAGGAATTATACTTTCATCTTTACGTTGGATTGTTGCGACGCATGTTTCTAGGAAAGGGATAAAACATGAACAATCGTTTAGAATGCTCTGCTAAAATTTTCTTATTAACTGGAGAATCTCGGTACAGACATTATCGTAGAGTTTTTAAGAAACTTGCAGACGCGTACGCTGCTCACCTTAATACTCAATTGATTGGTAAAAGACTATCAACTATTTCAGATAAAGACATCTTCGATCTTATTGTTGCTGAGATTGACGATTTCTTTAGTCATGGCAAACGATGGCACGATGGAGAGCATCGTCATGAAAATCTCTTGCTAAAGATTTACCCAGAGATCGCGCTGACGATGATTAAAGACGATGAGAAATTTTGTCCGTTTGCTGAAGATTATGTTGTTGTATCTGAAGAGACGGAATTCTCATCCAGAGTCGATGATGTTTTGATTGATATTGCCAGTAAGTACGACCATCCTTGGTGTGTTTGGGAAGTTAAAACTGTTAACAACCATGGAGATTTCGAACTAAAATGTTTGGGAGACTATCGAATTCTCGAATGGACTCGTTTGGTGAACGAAGGATCCATTCCCTTCAAGGATTCTGTAACTGCCGATAAACAATTTCTTGATCCCGAAACCATGGAGATTAATGAAGCTTGCGCTAAAGATCTATTAACCTACCGAAAGAAAGGAAATGAGCTCTTGGGTAATATGCTTGCAAAAGGATGGGGGATGGTACGGCCATGTTAAAGACGGTAAGGGTTATTATTACTGCCAACGATGCGCTCGGTCTCATGCAGCGATATGGAATCGAAACATCGCTCAGCAGTTATCATGTTTTGAAAGACTTCTTTGACGAATATCTGCAGAAGCTTTTGTTTGATCAGACAGGAACCGAGGAGTCGTTAACGCACCGACTCATGGAAATGGGCATCGATTACAGTGCTGCTCAGGAATTGTATATCGTTTTGCACGATTATTTTGGTTGCAGCATCCTTCGACTACTGTCTCAGTACAACGACGGCAGCATGTCGATTACGGGCTTTGTTATCTACGACATGGATAGAATTGAGATTCAATTAAAAGAAAAACCCGTTACCAACGAAGACCTACGCAAAGCCTCGTTGATTGATTTATTGCGAATGGATATATTGGAGGGGATTGAACGAGGAGATTATTTTAATGAACGCTATCGCGAATTCTTGGACAAATCAGCAGGCTATCTCAGTCATACGGATTCCTAAAGAACTAACACAAACGACGATAACGGATTCTGAAGTTTTCTTCCTTAACCGCTATGGTGTTTCGTTGTCTGACATCTTCGAAGAAGTCATTACCTTAGTCATTGATATAGGCATTCGGTCTGGACTTATGGTCACGTCAGTTTATAATGCCGATGTAGTCATCCCCAGAATCGACATGATGGACCATTTCGAAGGTGTCGAGGAAATGTTGCAAAACAGCGTCGAACACGGAACCATGGATAGCTTGATGGCTTCAAGAGAACTCAATGATTTTGTTTCTAAGGCAGAATGGACGATCTTGGGTTTTTATAAGCTACTTTATAACGTCATTATGATGGAAGCATCTATGGTAGTCCAAAAACATCCAGGCTATAGTGTTCAAGAACCATATATCCGACAGGTAGATTCGCGGGACTATCATGATCACTATTGGTTAGCCTTCGAATGGATATTGGTACCTACGCCAGTAAGTATATCGTTTTAAGGAATGACCGATAATGCGAGACTTTATTTTCCGATTCACTTTTCATAGAACACTACCAGCCCAAGAAATAATGCTAACTAATCTAGAACGTATAGGTTTAAATCGTGAAGACGTGCTTAGCTACGCCGTTAAATGGTTTTTGTGTATAGAAGGTTTATACTCGCCAGATATGGAATTCGCTTCTTCGTTCTACTCAATCTTTCAGAACGATTTCGTTAACGAAATGGCTTTGGTTGTTGAAAGTGTAGAAGATGTATACCGTAACGAACCCCATGGTATCTCTACGGCAGAACTCTTACCTCTGGATACGTATTCTATTGCCAATGGGTTGTTAGATTACGTAACCTATATCTTTCAGGATTCTTTGGAATACCTTATGGGACTAAAGACGGTGCTCATGTTTAAAGGAGTTTCGGTAGAGTCCATACGGTCTGCGTTGATTGAGATTAACTTTATTCCTGGTCAAAATGCCATGGACGTCATCATTCGATTGACATAGAAGGTTTAGTCATGGAAATGCAAGTTTATGTACCCAACGACAGTAATGTTGCCGAACGAGCCATAGAACGTTTTGAGACACGTGTCTTGGTCGATACCATGACGCTGTTGGGAACAACAGAGCCATCCCAAGAGCTTTTGCGTTTGCTTGATAAAGCCACCGAAATCATGGTTCGTACGTATCAGTACGGAGACCGAGACGATGATTGGCGACGACTAAGAGCATCTATTCATAAATCTATTGGACCAGAATTGACTGTTTACCAGGGGATTATGAACCCTCTGGTTAATATGCTCCATGTTTTATTTAACCTAACACACTACACCCTTTATGGTCTTACTCCTCCGTCATTGAATAAGGAGCGCGACTATACGATCGAAGGACTAATTATCGAATCGATCACGGCACATAAGGTCATTATACGATTAATATTAGTGCCCTTATTTTAGTTCCCTTATCCTTAAAGGAGTTAGGTATGAATCCTCTCGATCCTCAATGCAGCGAAAGAAACATCGTTGTCGGCGACAGAAACATAACTACCGTATTTCAATTAAATGAACCTTCGCGCATGATATTTTATAGAGACATCGTTAACGAAGCCGTAGGTGTATTTGGTATAAGCATTGATGAACTATTTATGGACATTATCCATGCTATCTTCTATGATCCTGTTGATCTGGAAGTCGATAATGGATTCAGATCTAGAATGTTCGTACTTATTGACGTAGCTTCGCAAGACCTAGGCGACGATGAGCTCAGCCGACTCCCGTTTAATGAGTTTGAAGCAGTAAGTCTCTTAGCTCACATACGGCGACAGCTTATTGAAGAACTGGCAAATGTCATTACTATGTTGCTTAACCTCGTGTCTCGTATGAATCTCGTTAGCATCGACTCTATTACACATCGTCGTGGTAAGGATGATCAGACTATCGAAATCGTAGTCGTAGCCACACGCAATTCATTACAAACTTCTGAAGAGGAGTTTTCTTAAGGAAGTGTTTCATGATATCCTTGAGTACCCCTAGAAAGCTATATATTCTCCCTACGGTGGATCTTGTTCACGATATGTTGTCGTTCATGACCACCTTAGAGAATACTTCTGTTAATTATAATGTTGTCTTCAATATCATGGTTGATTGTTTATCCGATATTGAACACATCAGCCACCAAAAGGAAATTTTTTATCAATCCATGGTTGATGTGACATCAAAGATCGATAGCGAGCGTTTTGCTGGATACATGGCTAATGTTTTCGATGCCTTTCGTGAGCTGTTCATTCAATGCAGGCTGTGGGGAGATAGTATTGATAGCCAAAACAAGGTTTCGTTGTCGTATCATGGACTTCATCATTATAACCTAGTCATTGAGGCTACGTACTGGACCTTAACTCCTTAAAAGGAAGTCCTTTTATGAAACACATTTTAATCGATCCAGAGGCCATTCCAGAATTTATCGAATGGGCTCATGAGATTTTGGATCCCGACGATATCGACCTCCCTGAGGAATGCGATTGCCATTACAAGAACCGCCTGACGAAGATTCGGCAGGCCTTTATACGGTTCTTCTGCGAAACCAAAGATGTTCCCGACGATGAGTCGGGATCAGCCGAGGAGAAGGAGAAGAAATTGATAGCATTCTTTCTTCGGGTCTTGCCCATTACTCCCGAAACCCTGGTTGATATTGACATTGACGTCATGAAGACCAACAAACGACATCTTGTGCTGATGATCGTCAACGAGGATTGATCCCATGGCCACTCCAATTATCCCTAGCAACTTCTTGGGTACGTTTGTATCCTTCACTGTTTATCCATCCTCAATCTTAGGATCGAGCTATCAGAACGTTAAGCTATTAGCCATTTTGGACTATCAGACAGCCATGTCCTTTATGGACGTTGCATCGATGCACGCTAATGTCTATCCTTTGATACCTCAGGCTGACCAGCCAGCAAACGACTTTACGTCGTATTCCTACTTAAAGATCCAATTCGCTAGTGGACAAATAGGCATTATCGGCATTCCTTGGATCGTAGGATGGAATACAGCAGCCAATTGTGGTTTGACACAAACTGTCAATAGTACCATTACTGCCGTCATTAACGGAGTAAGTGCTGCCGATATACCTACGATTCAACAACTATTAGTCATGAATGGCTATAATACGTTCGTTATTACCTTGACGTAATCCATGTATTTTTTTTTACCTCATGGATATACTGTGGAGACAAGCCACTCAATCCACCTTAGTCTCCCGCCTTACACGACCATTGACTACAATGCTCGCAATTACACGCCTATTGAAGCCTGCCAAAACTTCTTTTAATATCGTGCGTGTTATGTCCAACCGTGCGGGAAGGACAGTTTCCAAATAGCATTGTAGGTCGAGTACGGCCGTTTCCTCACTGCTTACTAACCGTTATGCTCCTTTCGGTTAGTGGGTGGTGAGGAAACACCTTTTTTGTGCCGCGTCGTTACCTAGATGTCTTTATTGACGCCTGATCGTTAACCTATGCAATGGAGCGAGAGAACACCACCATGAATCATTTTGTTAATGACAAAACTTCTTATCGAAGAAACTTCGATGTCGTAGGAGCATGGGTAAGAGACATGACTACATTACTTCAGTTATCGACGGGTCAGTCTAAAGAAGCATGCGAAGCTTTCATTAAGAAAGAATTACAGCCTGGAGGAAAGTTTAATTTCCGAGATCCTCGTATATCGTATTTAGAACGTTTAGATTGCGATCGTTCTAAACACACAGGTTCGTTACTTGGTTATATTAAACATATTGTTAATACCAGATCGATCATGGCGCCTTCGATGACTGTGTATTTCCATCCTAGCAAATTGATAGCTTTATTAGGCAAATATATTATTCGCAATCTTAAGATTCGTAGTATGTTTAAGAAGGATATGTTTGCTGCTACGGTACGTGGTGATGTTGATGGGGCGTCCTTTAATAAAAACATGCAGACATCGTTCAAGTACAAGAACAATTCTTTATCAGGTGCTCAAGTATCAGGAGGCACCGTACTCGCCAATAAATCGGCTCATCCGTCATTAACATCAACCTGCCGTGTCTCTGCTAGTTATGGCAATGCTAATAACGAAAAGTTTCTAGCAGGAAACCGCCACTATTGGTCTCCTCAGATTACAATAGCTAATATCATTTCGTTGATTAACAATACAGACTTATCAGCTGTTGAAAAAACCATAGAGACCTTTTCGCTTTATTACCCGTCGGTTGACGATGCGATGGAATGTATTCTTTATAGCAGTCGTTTGTATTGGAACAATCCTACGAGCGAAGCCGCCATCAAAAAACTCTTCGAAGGTATGTCCAACGTCGAAAGGGCTGCTGTGGTTTATGTTAGTGATATGTACCATCTAGCGAAACATAACAAAGAATTCGTTCATGACTTTTTGGGTGCTATGATCTCAGTTCCTAAAGTGCCCATCGAAAACCCAGAAGCCATCTTAAAAACCAAGACAGGAGATGTTATTACGCTGGCCTCCTACCTCTGTGCTAAACGTATGGCAGGGCGCTTACTCAAGGATCTTAACGATCCTAATTCCAAGAATAAAGATGGGGAATCGTGTTATGATCCAGAAGTCTATGCCATAATTGCTAATGTAGCGCATGGCATCGATCACGTTTTGGATCGCTATCAGGTATTGATCAAGGGATTATGGACAACTCCTAATATTGCTCCATCGATCATGCATATTCCTAACATGAGACGACGTTGCGTTCTGGTATCGGATACTGACTCTACTATTTTCACCAATCAGTTCTGGACGCGTTTTTATACGGGTCAGGACGATTGGTCTGAAACTTCTAACAACGTTGCTTATGTTACGACCTTCTTGGCCTCTCAAACTGTTATGCATGTTTTGGCTTGCATGTCAGGACAGCTTGGCATTGTATCTGACGAGATTCATCGTATATCCATGAAGAACGAGTTTTTCTTCCCTGTGTTCGTGAAGACCTCAATGGCAAAGCACTACTACGCCTATATATCTGCTCAAGAAGGGAATGTCTTTAAGAAACTTAAGCTAGAACTTAAAGGTAAGAATCTTCGAGACTCGACGGTAGCTCCAGCCATTAACCAAAAGGTTCAAGACTTCGTCAAAGCTATCATGGATACCATCATGCGCGAAGGCCATATCAGTACTAGATGGCTGCTTAATGAGGTCTTATCCGTGGAGAGATCCATTATCCAGAACATCAAAGAAGGTAAGACATACGAATTTACAACAATGCGTTTGAATGACTATACGGCTTATAAGAACCCAGAATCGTCGAACTATCGTTATCATGATCTCTGGAATACTGTCTTTGGTCCCAAATATGGCAATGCTGAAGCTACTCCCTATACAGCGATTAAGATATCTATGTCGTTATCCAGTCGCCGTAAGATGAGTAAATGGGCTAATGAGATCAACGACAAAGCCTTGGCAGAACGTTTAACGACTTGGATGACAGAGAAAGGTGTTGATTCGTTAGCCATGTTGTTATTGCCTCCAAGCATCATTGCAGAGAAAGGAGTGCCTGAAGAGATCATTCCTGCGATTGACTATCGAGGTATTGTTTATAGCAGCTGCGTGGCGTTCTATCTTATTTTGGAATCATTAGGCATCTACTCAGTCGACGATAAGAAGAATCGTCTACTGTCGGATATCTATAGCGATAACTTACCCATATAGACGGCATAAAGGGAATCCCTAGGGATTCCCTCCTATGCTCTGCGTTTGCTTAATCCCTCGCATGAGGGTTTCGTAAACTTCATCTTTTAAAAACTTAGGAAGTACGTCAAAGAAGATCTTGTCTGAATACAAGTCTCTTAAATCGATCATCATGAGGTTCTTGATGTCTTTGTTCCATCGTCCTCCAATTCTATCATCAGTATCTAGAAGGAAACGAATCAGATGGATTTTTGATACTAATAAAGCCCAATCAATTTGACGAGTCTGAGGATAGTCTGGCAACCTAAATAACATAAAGAGGTCTTTATGAAAGAAAAGTGGCGTTTGTGTTAACATCATAGGAATGCTTAAGGTGCTATCGTTGAGAACCTTTAAGACATCTTTAATCCAAGCATCCATAAACCGAGAATAGTCTATTAAAACGAAGGGATGGACTCTGCGCATGGCATCAGGAAAAGACCGGCGCTGAATCGTATCCATACGGTTGAACACCGCTAGGTCAAAATGACTGAATAGCATGTTCGGCAACACAAACATAGCAACAAACGACCTAGGTGTTGGCATCGCATCGTTGCTTTCTTTAACTTTGCCTTCTTCCTCATACCAGCGTCTATACATTAAGGCTAGCATAGTAATGTCGATGTTAATGACAGCAACGCCTTGGTGGACAGGGTAAGGATATTTGCCGTTAGGAATAGCCATGGAAAGATCAGTAAAAGGATGTCGATAAACTTTTACAGGCTGGAGATTGTACCATTCGTCGACAGCAGTTTTGAGATCCATATCGTAAGTTAACGTCGTGACAATTTCAGTCACGTCGTCATTATAAAACGTGCTTTTACTACGAACCCCTCCTCGCCATATCGGTGAGGTCAGTTTCATAGCCATTGAAAGCTGTTGGGACTCGTCGTAAACGCGATCCACAAACTCATTATAAGGGAGTTCGAAATGTAGTTGAATGGCATTAAGTATGGTCACGAGCAAGTGATCGCTGAGTACCATAGTCGGATAAGTTCGATAATAGCGCAAAGTTTTTTCTATATCGGCTTCAATGCCTCGTTTGAGGAATTGTATACCCGGAATAGCGATGGCTCCGCGCTGCCCTAAGGCCTGTTGGGTGAGCAAGCTAAACATGAAAAGGAGCCTCTCGAGTAATTTTTCCCACACACACGATATCATTTGGAGAGTGACCCTTTCCAAGCTTTAGGGACTAGCCCTAAGGTATTTTGGATATGGCCCTTCTGACCTAAAGTAATAATGTTTGATCCAAAGAAAAGACAGACACATATTACCTATCTGTAACTCATAGAGACCTCGAGGTTACAACCCTTAAAACGCGTTTAAGGAGCATTGAAGCGATGGCAATTAACGATAAGAATGAACAACCGAAGCAGGCGGTTCATGAACAATCCCACGCTGCCCAACAAGCATCTGTTGGAACTAGTAGCGGAATAAAGGAAACAATGGGAGACTTTTCTTTTTCTTCCCAACAACCAAAAACTCGTACGGAGAACAGCAATATGTCACAGCAACAGCCAAACCGCGGGATCGTATCAGCAACGATGAAGTCTCGTCGCAGTCCATTCGGTCGCGGAGCTGGTGAATCAGTCCAGGCTTATTTGGAAACTTCCAAGAAGATCATGGCACGTGGTCTGGAAGACGTAACAGCTGAAGAGCGCGATGCCTGGAAGCTTTTGGTTCTGGATAAAATGGTCCATCAGACCGAAATGTCAGCCATCATGTTGACCTATACGGCCAATCACAAATCCAACGAACCTACCACAGCCGTATATCAGATAATGATTGAATCTACCCTGGGCAATCTAAATCCACTGGTTTGTCAGCTGGGCAGCCAAACGATTGAAATCCCTGTGGTGGCTTCTGATGTTCCGAATGACATTTGGGCTAAGAAAGTACTCAACAGTGTCAAATCGTCTATTCGCACAAGCGCTGTTATCGATGCCGGTGCTATGGTTCTGCGCAAAGAACTGCCTGCTGACGACGAAGAAGCCATTGGCAATATTCTTCACAATGCTACCGAAGCATTGTTCCTGCATCTTGGATTAGTAGGAGTCATCCAAGAAGAAAAGCTATGTATTGCCAATCGCCTGGATCAAGAAACCTACGCTGCTAGCGTTATCTATAATCCAGAACCCACTTATACCACAGACCGCTTGCCGGTGCGTAGTGATATCAAAATTATCACGACTGCCCGTAAAGTGTCTGGAACGGACCAAAACAAACTTAACACGGACAACCAGCCAGTAGAGTTCTCTCGCTTGAATCTGTTCGTTGACTTCCAGTATGACGATCGTGCTCCGATGATGTACAATCAGCTGCCAGATACCCGTCGGTATTATCCGACTATCGTCATGACTCGTATTGAAACGTCTGATAGCCCTCTGACCCTGGAAAGTCAGCTGCTCAGTCTTTCTCAGGTCATGCTGATGTCCCAGATGCCTGGTTGGATTCCCGTTTTCGTCCGTCGCTTGCGTCCGGAAGAATCGCTGCGTGATATTGGTGCCTTTGGCTATGAACTCCCAGGCTTGACCAATCCTCAAGCGGTAGGACCTGCTGCTGCTGGTCTCAAGGGTGCGTTGGTGAATACCAAGTCCGCTAAGTTCGATGCAACGCAGTTGGCTCAGTTGATTCAATATGCTGTTCATACGGACAAGACGATCTATGCGATTGACATGGAAGAATCTGGCGATCAGACGTTTGCTACCATGGTCTTCGGTCTTGCCGGTGAAGGCGATGCCTCTGCTGACAAAGCATTGACCCAGGCAGCGGATAACCTGACTGGCGGTGCTTTCAGTAACCTGATGGCTGAACGTAATATCCAGAACCTGCGCTGGGTGAACAACGATAAGAATCGTATCCACCTGGGCTATTTCACCGATGTTCGTGGCGAGAAGCGTGATCTGCGTGAACCAGATTATTTGACCGCCTTGACGCATTTTGGTGCTAATAACCTCAACTACGTGGTGGAATGGAGTCGTACGTTTGATGCCAGCAGCGCTCCGCTGGAACAACGCATGGCTTCTCGCTGGTCCATGATTCAACAGATGTTCCCCACAGCGGTTCTGAAAGGCTATGCTCGTCGGTTCACACTGAATCCCGTAGCATTGATGCTTCTCCAGGCTGCGTGCGTACGCTGTGGATTCCAGGTAACCGCCAACAACGCTGGTCAGTTCACTATGGGTACCAACGCTCGTCAGATTGGCGATCTCACCAATCGTGCATTCCAGATGTCGAACGACTTCTCCAGCATGTTCGGATTTGGCCAAACGGCTACGGTTCAGAACGGTGTTGGGAATTACGGACGAGGCTGGACGCACCGCGGCTTCTAATAGACACACATGCTCTACGGAGGGTGTCCTAACCAGGCACCCTTTTTTTATGGCCTTCTAACCTAAAAAGGAGTCCTTAACGATGTCTATTAAACTCGACCTTGTAGACTTGGAACGAGAGTTCCATAACCTCAAGACACCTCCTATCTTAGCCAACGACTATAACCTCAAAATCAAGACCGAAAAGGAAGCTTTAATGGCTATCCTTCAAACCCGTTATGATGGCGAGTCGTTAGAGTCAGTTCCCAGCTGTGAATGTGGAGAAATCACAGGTCGTTATAACCTCGGTATTCGTTGCGACCTATGTCATACTGAAGTCTCGACGATTATCGATTCCGAACTCGAATGTTCGGTATGGCTGAAAGTACCCGATGGGGTCACCAAGTTCTTCAATCCCAATGTCTGGATGACCCTGAAGAATGTTTTTAGTTTCGACAACAAACGGTTCTCGCTGATGGATTGGTTATGCGATTCGCATTATCAATTCAAAGAAAGAACTCGTCATCCCATCTTAAGTAAAATCCCTGAAGAATGGCCACGGAGTTTGAATTTCGTGATCGAGAATTTCGACATGGTATTTGAACACCTTACCAATCTGCCTGATATGCGCAAGAAATATCCAACGCTACCCGCTTTTCGGCGTAGGGATCTCATCATAGCGTATATCCAGAAGTATAGGGATAGGTTATTTACCTCTTATCTGCCGATCCCTAGCAGAGCCATGTTCATTACAGAAAATACAGCCATGGGTCGTTATGTCGACCCTGCGGTAGGTATTGCTACTGATGCCATCTTAACTGTGGTATCGTTAGAACACGCTGTAAAACCGATGAACTTACGAGGTAGAGAAACACGCGTTGTTAAATGCATGAATCTGTTAAGTGAGTACTACCTAAACTTCATGGATAAGAAGATAGGTGGTAAGCCAGGTTTAGCCAGAAAGCTAATCTTTGGTGGCAGAACTCATTGGACGGGTCGCGCTGTAATATCGTCAATCACGGGCAAACATGCGTATGATGAAGTCCATTTAGGATGGGGACTTTCTGTGCAGCTGTTTGAGATGCACTTACGAGCGAAGCTTATTGCTCGCAATTACACGCCTAAACAGATGGACGAGATCTTCTTCACAAGCGCTAATACGTATAATCCTCTGCTAGATGAGCTATTCCATGAACTCATCCACGAAGGAAAACATCCACCTACGATCATCATCCAACGAAACCCCACCTTGAAACGTGGTTCCGCACAACGTATGTACGTCACCAAGATCGAAACGGATACGTCGGTGAAAACCAACCGTATCAGTATCCTAAGTATAAAGGCTGCCAATGCTGACAGACACCTAAGTCATTGATTTTAAACGTTTAATTGGAGATAATCTTAGATACGTTTAGAGTCAATCACTAAAAACACAGTCCTACCGTGTAGTAATGCACGGATAGATTTCCTGAGAATTGCTGGAAACTCTCGTTAGGTGACTTAGCTAAAGCGGAGTGTGAAAACACAAACGTCAATGCTTGAAAATAAGTCAATAGAGACAATCAGCAGCCGAGCTTCCCTGGGTAATACCGAGAAGAAGGTTCAACGACCATCCTATTAGCACGGAGTACTCGACGAGCGTCGAGGAAGTACAGGACACCCTACCGAATTCTCTGCATTCTTTGGCCAGACTCGGAGAACAAAGAGGGTGAAGATATGGTCTGCTCTGCATGGAGACATGCAGCTGCGTTTAAAGACGCGGGTTCTCTCTAGCGAAGAGAACTGAACATACAGGTTTGAATCCATCGAAGTCCTTGCGGCGTAATCCGCTTGTCAATTAACTGTGTGAATTGCTGGAATCCCTCGTTAAGCGCTGTCTACCAAAACGGAGTGCGAAAGCACAAACGGCAACGGTTTGAAAAAGACAGTGATAGAGACAATCAGCATCTAAGCAGCCCTATTGAGCGATCCTCAATGAGCCAGCGAGATCAACGACTAGAGCGCAAGCTCGTAACCTAGGTTAAGGAATGACCGATGGCGAAGTGCACAGCACCCTACTGGAAGTCTTACCAAGACAATCAGGGGTGAAGATATAGTCTAATCTGCCTTAGAACGCCTCACTCATCCGTTCTAAGGGGGTTTGGAAACAAACTCGGTCGAGAGACCCAGCACTCAAGGAAACGTTCCCTAATGCAGTATCCGTCCGTTTTAATGCCTCCCCAGGGAGCGGCAACGGTTTCGTGGTCGCGCACGGAATCGTAAAATCCCTAATTCTTTTTAGGAGATTACTTCATGGGCACCGACATTCGCCTTGGTTTAGTGCATAAAACCCCTGAAGGGTGGCGATGGCTCCAAAAACGTGTAGACGTTGAGCGTAACTACTACCTTTTCGCATGGCTATCTGGGGAAACTAACGATCGTTTGTTGGACAGAAAGTCCATCAAAACCCCTATCAAACCAATCGCAGAACCCCGTGGCATGCCCACGGATATCGATCCCATCGATACCAGCAATTTTAGCGAATACAACGGGTCATGGCTCAGTGCTGATGAGGTTCTGTCAGCAACCATTCCAACCATTGTCGAATGCGGGATGCTTACCCTAGACGAGTATAAGCTATGGGATGGTAAGTCCAATCCACAGTCTCAGGGTTTGGACTTACTCTACCCAGCCAATCCACTCAAGGAGCCCTATCCAGATCCTAATCGTTGGATTGCTCATTTTAATGATCCTTCTTCGTTTCTCGATAAAACAACCCATGTTTACATCGAGTTTGAATTCATACTGTCGCATGGTTTTGGGTACTTCTTGTACTACATCAAGTCCATCGCTGAAAAACACAAAGAGGAAGTCAGGCTCGTTTTTGACTACATGAGCTAAAGGCCATTCAATCTCAGATACATATTACCCCTAGGTATATCCTAGCCAAGCTGTAAGGAGTTTCAAATGCCTACGGGTAGTCTAAGTGGCGATGGAAGGCCATCGTTGTTGTTCGAACCGCGTTTTACTGTCTATCGAGACGGTCGCGTTTATGATCGTCGCATGGACGCAATGCTACAGCCGTATTTCGATCCAGAAAAGAATGAAATGGTTATCAAACCAGATATCATGAGAAGTTGCGATGCCTTTGCTATCCATCATGACGGATCGGTTTCGTTGGGACTGCTCATGGCGCTGGCTTACAAGGACGTCTTTCTTCGTGGTCATGTTCTAGCCCAGATGAAAGTACTATATGAGGACGATAATCCCAGGAATTGTATTCCTGAGAATCTGATCCTCCAGTACCCAGAAGGAGGGATTGAGTGTAGTTATTGGCCAGGCTATTACTATATCCCTGGCTATTCGTCGTACCTAATAAATAAGGAGACTTATGCGATTTACAGCTTCGCGTCGAATTGCATGAAAGAGGTTAACGAAGGACTTTACAAAGGATATAATGAACTATCGATGAGTCCTGATAGCGGAGGGCCTACTCGTGGTATAGGTTTACATCGAGCGATTGCGCTGACGTTTATTCCGTATGATAGAAATGTACGGAATCAGCACGTCAATCATAAAGATGCGAATCGCTTAAACAACAGTCTTTCCAATCTGGAATGGGTAACACCGGCTCAGAACGCTCACCATGGCCACGTGTTATGGCGTCTTAGAGAAAGTGGGATGGAAAACGTTTCCTTGACAGCATTTCAAGCAAGTGAAATTCAACATCATGCTATAGGCATTCCTCCAAAGCCGCAAGATTACCATCGGATCGATGTTAAAAATCTATTTACAGGAGAAGTCATATCGTTCAAGAACCAACGCGAATGTGCTAGGCACTTTGGTTGCAGTCCAGCTTTGATCAATACCTGTATGGATGGTAGATTTAAGAAGACCATTTTCAAACAGAAATATACGGTTAAGCGTGGTTCTGAGTCAGAATGGCCAGATATCACCAAAGAGCATATCAATTCAGCCTCTTTTTCAGGGGGCCGCGAGGTGCTGGTAAAAGACCTGGCAACGGGTCAGGAAGAACGTTACATCACGGCTGCTGAGTTTATCCGCGAATATAAATTCAGTAGAAAGATCGTAACAGTGGCATTGAAAGAAGGGAAACAAGTGGTCATTGGCAACAAGTTGTTTAAGTATGCCGATAATCCAGATCCCTGGATTCAATAACCTACGGTGTATGCCTGACGGATACCATATACTATGACTAGGGAAGAGATGAGTTTAAGGATGGCGATGAGTTAAATTTACTATTGATCTTAGACGATTACATGGATGAAAAGTTTAGTCGGCTATCTCCTCATTTAGGCGTGATGAGTTTGAGAAAGCCGAATGCAATTTCCATTGCACCAACCATGCCCATGCCTGTCATGAGCATGCTCAACAATTGGCTGTTAGAGGAGGCTTAAGGAGCGATACGATGGCAACAGTAATCGCAGGAGGTGCAGACGCATTTCGCGCATTGGCCTATGCAGCTCCGAACCAAAACACTTTGAGCTTTATTGCTCAGCATGCCCAACACGAATCTCAACGACTGACGGACGCAGGCATGCAATGGGTGAATAATGTCGGAGCTTCTTTTGTCAATCTGTATGAGAACACCGTACGAACAGTAGGGAGGGCTATAAAGAAACTCTATAACTCTTATTGGGACGTCAACGACATTCGTTGTTTGACAACAACTAACGATTTTCAATCAGCGTCGTTAGTCAACCAACGATGGATCATGGCTAACCCGACGCTACGGCATATGGTTCATGAAGGGCGCATGGATGGGTACTCGACATCGTATGTAGACCATGGTGGGAAGGTTTACGGTGCTGATCATTATGATTGGCGAAGAGTGCACGATGGTTTGGTCATGTCAACCGATGAGGGTGGTTGGGAATCGACCGAATATGTCGAAGCACTCGACGAAGGCGATAGACACCTAGAACTCGACGAACAATGTGACATTAGACGTATGTGGGGTTTTATGGAAGCTTTAATAGAGAACCATGGAGACGATCCGACGTCGATTTACAACGAGCCTATAGGCTGATAGACGGAGCCTCCTTTGGGAGGTTCTTTTTTTGAACATATGAAGGAGTGTCGGCTATGTCCCAACCCGTACCAACGTTAGATTCTAGTGGCTGGGTCTCTGGATTGGGTCAGAAGGCAGATCGTTTATTAAGCTACTGGATCACCAGTCAGTATTCTCAAACAGTCTTGTTTAGAGGCAAAATAAGACCCTTACAATGGATACTGCAGTACTACGGTACACAAGACCGCGTGGGTCTTCAGGATGGTGTTCAAGCGGCTTTAAACACTTTGTTTGCCGAGTATTTCGACCAGGTTATTGTCAACGTAAGCGTGGATCCTTACGCATCAGACGATAGTATGCTGGATATTCGGATTGACATTACAGTTTATGACCAAGGCAATGCGTATTCCGTAGGCAGCCTACTATCGACGACAGGAATTATTCTGTCAAAGATCACTCCCTTGACACCAGGCGGTCCTTCCGTCCTTCTACAGCCTGTTGGGGCTAATTCTTAAGGAGCAATCATGAATTCTCATTCCCATCATCAAGGACAACATCATGTTAAACAACATTCTGGAAGCCCTCAAGATACTTCTAGCATTCCTACTCCTGCTGCTACCGATGGTAGCGCTGTTCGTGATAGCATCGGTCATGACCACGATAGCCATGGTCATGTGGATAAAGAACCTTCTGTGGTCGGCGAAGCTTTACATAGCGCTGAATTGGAGCATGGATCCAGAGACGGATTAAAGGATGCAACGCATGAGAACGATGAAGGAGTTAGTCAAGCATCCTCTTCTAACGACCATAGAAACCATCGTGGGGGGAGTACTTCTCTTCATGGTAGCGATATGGATGCTGACCACACTGACGTTCGTCGTGGGGATAATAGTAGCAATTCTGCTGTTCATGATGAAAGCGATCGTGTTATTCCTACCAGCAATAATCTTGGGACTGATACTACCAAAACCCTACAAGGGATGGGCGATAATTCTGGGGATAATTCTTCTGTTTCGGGCAGTGCCGCTGTAGAAGATATTCAGCCCACAGCTGGACAGCAATGGATTACCAATATCCCCAAAGGAGAATCTTTACATATGGCTTATACTCAGGCTGCTGTGGCTAGTCTTTTGACTCGCATGGCCGCTTCTGAAAGAGCTCTCCAGGACGCTTATCGGACTATCTCCGACCTTTCCGCTACGTTAGGTAAGGTTATTGGTAATGTTAACAGTATGGTAGAATTCATTAACAATATGCCAAACAACAAAGAACTGTTGTTTGCTATGATGCAGAATGCCGTAGCTTCGTATGATGCCATGGAAGCATCGATACAAAAACGGTCGTTTCAGGTTTCTTTTGAATTCAGTCGCGAACCTTCCGATGCTTATGATCTTCGAATGACGCTGTTGCCTCCTAATGAACATTCTTCAGGTATGCCAATTCCTTCCATGGAAAAGCGCTCTGAAGATGGTTCTTGGGTACTTGACAATATTCAAGATGTCGAGTCCATGGTAGCCAATCAAATAACAGCACAGCACGCTGTTAACGAAGGCTATGTAGTTGGTGATGTCGTCTATGTAAAAACAAAGGTTGCTGAACCTGAGACTGAAACTACCGCGTAATATCGTTCCGTTTCCCTTATCGCTGAAGTGTCGAAAGATGCTTCAGCGATCTATGGTCTGTCTTTTTTGATTCGTACAAGTAATACTACGGGAGGAGACTATAATCCATTAATGGGATTGGTAAAACTAAACTTGAAACACAACGTTTGAAATGAAAAAAGAGGATTTAATCATGTCGGAACAAAACGGTGCGTCCACCGCAGGCGGTCCTACCCTTATGTCGACACTGACTACTGGTGAGATTGAGAACTTTCTTGAATCTGATCGTCGTGTATTTCCTGAACATTTATTCAAAAGCGTTTGGCTGCCTATCTTTGCTGGAGTGACTGACGAAATTAATGGCAAGAAGGTTAGCATATCAGACTGGCTAGACGTTGCTGGTACAGCAATGCATGACGTAGATATCGTCGATAAAGAAGGCAAGGTTTTGTTTTCGGTACCTTCCTTGATACGCGATACACCGATGATGTCAAAACGTCATGCCAATGATACCATGCGTGAGGTGATGTCAGAATACGTCAACTACGCTTCGTTGCATCCGAACATGGGCAAAGTCTTTATGGAAAAGGTCATGTTCTCGAAGATACCTCGTAAACCAGCAGATGTTCGTTATATTCGTCGCTGGAACGAGATATTCTCTCGGTATGGTTATCCGCCTATTGAATTATCGCCGATTGCTAAGCAGGCGATGACGGCTATTGAGAAGTTTGAAGCAAGCAAACAACAGCATACGCAAGAAGCTAAGGTAGCTTTGCCAACATCCAACGAGATTGATTACGATGACGAGGAAGATAGCTTCTGAATTGAGAATCCTCGAGCTTAGCGATATCCATCTAGGCCACAACAACACGCCCACAGCTTCTATTCTTAAAGGACTTTACAAACTGTTGAGAGAAACACCTGCCAACACCGAGATCGACCTTATGGTGTTAGCCGGAGATGTCTTCGACAGGGAATTGACCTTTCCTAATGATGATCTGGTTTTAATCCGTAAATGGATCCATGATCTGTTGTGTTTTTGCAAGAAACATGACATCGTGTTACGGGTGCTGGAAGGCACTCCCTCGCATGACTGGAAACAGTCCTTCGAGTTTGCTCATCTCAACGAACAATCCGCTATAGGAGCCGATGTTAAGTACGTTAAAACCTTATGCATAGAGCGCATAGAGAAACTAGATATCGACGTGCTCTATGTGCCCGATGAATGGAGAACTGACAACAATCAGACATGGATAGAGGTACAAGAACTCCTTGTATATAAAGGATTGACTCAAGTAGACTTCGCCTTTATGCATGGAGCTTTTGCGCATCAGATGCCTGAGGAAGCATCAAAATGGATGCAATTTCATTCGGCAGAGAATTACCTTTCGATTGTTAAACATCATATCTTTATCGGACATATTCATCAGTATTCTCAGTTCGATCGTATTCTCAGTGCCGGGTCTTTTGACCGATTGAGTCATGGCGACGAAAGTCCCAAGGGATCGATCCGTTATGTCTTAAGATCGGATGGGTCTTACGATATTCGGTTTATAGTGAACAAGGAAGCCACAATTTACAAGACTCTGGATTTACGCACATGTCCTATTGCCGAAGCGCTGGATAAAGTGGTTGAACTTGTGGGCGATGATCTTGCTCATGGATGGCATTTTAGGCTATGGATAGAGCGATCAGAAGGATTGTCGCATTTACTGACCTCCCTAAAAAAGCTCTATCCCCAACACACATGGACAACCAAAGTAGCTGCCTTGCAAGGACAGAAAACCGAGTATGGCTTCGCTATAATCCAAAAGGCACCTATGACAGCCCTAACCCCAGAAACGCTCCCTATAGCCGTCTTAGAGCGTTTAAATGCAGAATATCCAGAACAATCTGATATTTGTATGGATCTTTTAAAGAAACTAATCAATCCTTCTTAAAGCAGGAATCAAGATATGCCTTTAGACGAGAATTCAATACACGATTTGGTAGTTGGCAACAAGAAGCTCCTGAAAATAAAAGATCTTCTTAAAATTTTAAGAGTATCTGAGACTACAATGACTCGTGCTCTTCGTTCTTTTAGAAACAATCCAGAAGCAGAAGAAAGAATCTGTCCTAGACCAGACTTCTATATTGGAAAAAGTCCTTGCTGGACAGAAGAATCAATGTCTAATTTTTTTCAATAAGAAGTCCATAAAGAGGTAAATAACATATGGATGACATGGGAACAGAAACCCGACAGCTGAATGGGCGGACTGTCGGTCAATATGATATCTCCATAGCTACGTCTTTAGCTTTGGAGGGAGCCATGGATATCTATCCTGACCGCCCCAAGATGTATCAAAGACCTCCTTTACCAGAATATGATCAGTTATGGATTAATCTAAAGACATTGTTTAGAAATGTGCATGGATCAATGGATAAGAACCAGCGAGCGATGGTGACCAAAACTGACTTTCTTGCCCTTATGTTATCCGACATGGCGGTCTTGGATGGCTTGGTATCAGAGCTTACCCAGCACCGAACCCAATGCGTCTTCTATGCTTGCAACTACATGAAGCTAGGAAGAGAGTTCCCTAAAGCCATGCTTCGTAGTGACAACACGGATTTACAAAAAGCCTATACGCGCTTAGAAGCAGATATCCTTACGGAGGTTTTAAAGAACGATCTTCATGTACAATTCCATGTGCTGACGTATGATGTGTTAATCAAAACGTCACCGGAATACAGAAACAAAAAGGTATTGATCCTTACGAACTTAGTTACTGACCTGCTATCGCGCCATGAGTTCGGTATGTTAGATCTCCTAGAATCGCATACAGGAATCATCAAGAAACCGCCTATGTGGTATACCAAGCTTCATGGAGGCAATAATTTAACACGCATTCCGTTTGATAGAATGACACTGCAAATGTTTGGAGATTCCTCAAACCCTGGTTTATTCCGTCCTTTTGAGATAGCGATACGCCATCAGGTTTTAGACATTGCCGAGAAGTTTCGTTGGAATCCTACCACGACGAAAGATCGAATTATCATGTCCGTTCGGTCTGTGCACAACCCTAGTTTGGAAACACTCATTAAGGACATGTACCATTAATTACTCTTGAAAACGTCAAAACTAACGCCTATGCGTGTTAGTATGCTAAGAAGACATAGATGCCTTTAAACAGAATGTACGATAACCAAGTACGTTCTAATTCCCTAAACCCTACCGCCGGAGCGGCGGGAATTTAAGCCTATGGAGAATCTGTAGTTTAGATTCAGCGAAGTAGGAATCTCTTAGAGAAGCTCAAGTAATGATATAAGGAGTATGTAGCATGGCTTTTAACAATGATGGATTTGGTGGACAGGGTCAAGTCAAGCATTCGGTGGAGAATGCTCTGATTAAGCTCTATGGTAAGAAACTTGACAACGGTACAGGCGCACCATCGCTTACCATTAAGTTGGTACAGACACGCGCTGATATGCAGATACGTGTTGATGTATACACCAATGCCGCTAACGATAAAGATAAAGGTCTGATTCGTCAGGACTTTCCAATTTACGCCTTCCATAGCCTGCTGGAAGGAATAAATACAGCACTTCATGGTAATGCCACCTTAGGTATTGAAGCCATGAAGCCTGATCAACGTATTAACATCGATGCTTCGGATTATACCTGGAGTGGCGGTAAGCGTTCTGACAGTCCTTTGCTGAAAAACAAACTTTTCTTCGGTCGTAACCCCGAAGGCATGTATTTCGTTTCTCTAGTGAATTTCGATTCTAGTCGTCCAAAGATTCAATTCTTCCTTGACCTACCTAACAAATTTGGCTTTGTCAAGAACGGTCAGCCTCTGAAGAACGACGAAGCTTCGTTTATAGCTGCATGTGCTTTCGTTAGAACAGTTAGTGATGGCATGGTGGCGCGTAGTCCTTCGGTAGCGTTTACGACGTACGATCCTAATGCTAAGAATGGCGGCAGTGGCGGTAATAGTCGCGGAGGATTCTCTGGTGGCGATAGTGGTGGCGGAACCGCAGAGGTGGATTTTGACAACGACGTCTCCTTTTAAAACTTACTAAATTCTTTTCTATCAAATAGTCGTTCAGTGAACCCCAGCTTGAGTGGCTGAGGGGTTCACTGAACGATGCCCATTCGACCTTAAAAGGACTGTGTTATTTAACATGCAGAACCATCAAGACCGTATGGCTTTTTGATAGAGACTCAACCTAAGAAAATACAAGTATATATTACAACGTGTAGGCATTATAAGGAGCACGTCCATGAGAATAGAATTTGAATTGCCTAGAACCGTCGTGTATAATCACGATGGCAGTAAACGATTGGAATTTGATAGCGATGAATTCGATACTAAACGTATCCAGTCTATTTCCAACCCATTTGCAGAGATCAATGCATATTGGGCTACGTTCGAAATCAGTCGTCAGGAAGCTATTTTTTCTTTGTATGAAGAAATCCACGACATTATCAAATCCAATACAGATGTCATGACGCTAACCATGTTGCTGACGCCACTTATTGCCGTGCTTTGGGATGTACATTCCCTCGGCGATGCTAAACAGTGGGTTGTCATGAGCGGAATGATTCATATACCGACCAATTTGAAGATTACGTACGATCCCAAGGACATTGAAGACCAGACCTATTTGAGGCACGAATATATCGACCTCATTGCCCTAGCGCTGCTAACACGTATGATGGTGCCCATTTGGGGAGAGTTTATGGCTCGTACCAGCGCCGAGACTGGGCAGCTAAAAGAATTCAGTGCCTTTGGCTTGTTAACGGCTGCTGAGATACTGGAGTCCGAACCGATGGAACGACTTCGGGTATATTTAAACTATCCCATCCAAGACAATAAGGATAATAACCAAGCAGCAACCTTGGCGGGTTTGGGTAGCGACGATCTTCCCGATTGGGTTTTGGCTAGGGTAATCATTTCTCGGATGTGTGTTTCAGAACTATCCGCTAATCCTACCAAGGGCAATATCATCTCTACGATTCATAGTTATGTCAAGCAGATTCTTAAGGACAGTCCTCGTCAGTTCGACGGAAAGGTCTTAAAGAAACCGCTGGATAGAGCGAGCCAAGATTCCGAAGACAACAACAGTATTCTCGACCAGTTCTTAATGAAGCAGAGGAACTCGATAGGGACGTTATCGTCTTATTTGGTCTATATGGAAGATACGCGTCGTTTAGCATTGGCTATCGATCCGACGCTTCCCATGGATAAATTGATGCAATGCATGGAGATCATGGAAAAAGACCAGCGAGATACCATGTCAGTAAAACGAATTTATCGGAATCATCAATGGCTATGTCAGATGATTGTCGATAATGTCATGCCAGCGCGATCAGTCGAAGATTCTATTGAACGCCCCGTCATGCTAGGGGCTATGGTTGTGACTCAGGCCATTCTTTGGCATTGGGGATTCGAACTACTAGCAGGATTGGCAACCGCAATACCGATTCGTTCAGACAATGCTTTGCTGATGAGCGAGAGCAGAGCTAGAATTCCTACAGACGTCATGAAACGTCTCGACGAACTCTATCCCTATACGAGTGCGTTCGGACGCACCAAGAACCAAACTAAGGGTCAGAACGTTGGGGTAAGGGCAGCTACATTAATTACAGAGGAGCTTGCTGGGAAAGGATGGCAACTAAACGTACCTTCTGAATTGTTAAGAGCGATTCCATGGGCTGATCAATCCGCACGATTGATGATCCCAGCAAATTGTTTAGAGATTGTAGCTAGATTTATTATTCGAGTGGCTGAGGAGCAAGAGCGTTATGATGAACGGAATGGGGTTAGTGGGGCCGTCGGCTCTGAGTTACAAAAGACACGTAGCACTGAAGTCCGTCTTTCGTGAAACCGGAACTTACAACGATATTTATCGTCGTTCGTATTCGGCATCTGGTGTTGATGGACATTTGGCAAGCGATTTTCGTCAGATGGTCTCTGGTGTCAACGATATGGCCAATGGGTTTAATGTTGACATGATGTCATCAGTTTCAAATCGGCTGTTGCGTCCTCAAGCTCAAATCAATCCTGGAGTAGATCTGGGCTCTATTGCTAATGGTTGGGGTACTCGTCGGTTATTGTTTACGATTGAAGTCTCTACCGATACCACAGGCAATTCCAACATTCAACCCGAAAGGATACTGATTAATGGTTATAGTGATTATACGGGCGCGACAATGTCAGGAAACATGGATCCGAACATGCGGATCTATTTTAATTCGGTGGTTTTGCTGAGAACCGTAAATCAACATGGCTATGCATGGGGAGGTCAATCGACTGTTCCTGCTGATATTGCTCATGTTATCCATATGGTTGCCGATCCCAATGCCGATCCTTATGGCGGACAAACCTTCCGCAATCCGTATACATTGCTAAGGCCGTATGATGTCGTTAATAGCATGGACAATAACTTCATCTATCCAGGATCTGCCTTTGACGTCACAGATGTGCGGGCATCGCCAACCAATGCCCCTCTCATGTCGTCGAGAAATAATGCCATTGCTACGAAGTATCTGGAAAGAACATTCCAGAGTCTTCTCAAGGGTTATCGCGATCCTACGGTTGGTGAAGATCAACGGACCCATTATACCTCAGCAGCCGATCATCTTCGTGAGTCCTATACCACGAAGCTGTCGTTGTTTCAGGATTTTGCAGCCAATACGTCTTATAACCAACTGGGGTTTGTTACTTATGGAGAAATGTGTAAGCTGATTCCTAATCTAGATCAGATCACTGTCCTTTGTTTAGCTGGCAAAGCATCGCCAACAACAGCCACCTCGTATTTCGGTACTCCTGAACGAGGCATGGTTAATGGATGGAATGGTTCTGATCAAGAAACCATGATAGCTACGGTTATGGGATCTGCCATTCCGGCGTTGATGATGGAATGTCTTATCAATACCATTACCATGACGATAACCAATCGAACGCTAGATCGTGACTTCTCGGTCGTGATTCAAAACGTAACGATGTTCAGCGAATCCATCGAAGCATCAGCTTATGTACCGCTGTTCGTTAGTCGTCTCAAACGAGAAATTCTGGCCGACATAACTCAAGGCAATACACTGGACGTATCTTTCAATATTGCGGCTAGCACCATCGAAGATACCTGGTTGCAGATATCCTTTATGGGTGGTCCTGTAACGGATTATGTTGTTCCATCGTTCTCCGATGCATTGATTAGTCCTATTATCGGTACTAATCCGCAATCGCTACATAGTCTGGCCTTTTCGATCGATGGGTTGTTTAATAGCTCGATGAGCGTCTTGGATCCTAACCGATCCCAAAACCCGTCTTCTGCGGGATTACTAAAGATACCAGTTAACGGAAGCATATTCTGAACCTTAATGCAAGGAGTCCTGCATGAACACCCCTCTAACCGAGCTATATCGTGCTATTCTTGAATCGCTAAGCATTATAGCCGATGATGAAGGCCATCTATCGATGGTCATCAACGGTTCGCATATCCCTTGGATGTTATCTGAAGATTCATCCAAGGATAAACAAACACGTCGAATGGTTCTTCCAACCAGCTATATCTTAAAGAATCCCGACTGGAATGTCATGGTAGCTTTTCATCCTCTATCAGAAAACATTCTGATGGGCATGTCCCCTGTAATACGGAAGCTACTCGATATCGTGAATCTTAACCTCAATATCAGAATCAATAGCCTCATGGCAGACTTGATCGAGATCGCCACCGACCCTCGAAAGAGTAAAAAGATCAGTCCGAAACATGCTGACTTCATGACCGCTGCTTCAGAGGCTAGCGAATCTACACCAGGAGCTTTCAAGACAATTGTTAAGAATATCAGTCTGGCTAAAGGCAATAAGCGAGTCATTACCCTTTCCGTGAATCGGGGTTCTAACCTCAGCGGTAAGGACTTCTCTCGGGTAGGGATTGTTAAATTCCCTATCGAGAAGGAGTTTGAAGCCAAAACCACAACCAATAGCGCTGGGAAAGAAGTCGCTGATTATAGCATTTTTGGTGCGAAAATCACCAAGAAGGACCGCAATGCTATTCGTGACATCTTTACATGGATGTTTCCTCAGTGTGGTATTTTTGATGCTTATTCCGTAGGCACTAATGCCATGATAGCACCGTATTTTGACGTTATCCTGCGCAGCTATGCAGGCATTGCTCGTCGTCTTAATGAGATTGTAGCAATGATGGGCAAGTTGTTGCCAGACGATAGCAAACATCTGGTGAATCTAAGTTGGTTAACGGAGCTAGAAGATCTTAGGAAATTTAATGGCATGTTGCCTACACCAATGGAATATAACGATGGCACCCCTGTAAAAGGCGATCATCGTCAGCACCGTCCTATAGCCGCCATTGAACCTCAAACAACGCCTAGCGTTTCTGATGGTGACGATGGCGAGGGTGTTCCTCTAGCTATTGGCATGTCCGTACAAACGCCTATGGTAGCCCCTCAGGCCTATGTAACACCGGTTATGCAGCCATTATTTGAAGCGGTGGTAGAAACGCCAGGACAAACCAACCAAGTCCCTGTCCAACCGGTCTATCAGCAACCTGTCTATCAGCAACCCGCCTATCAACAGCCACAGCCTATGTATCAGGCTCCAGCGGCTAGCGTGCCTAGTCCTGTCGTTACTCCATCAGGAGGTATGGATCCAGCTTCAGAAGTCGTTAATGCATTTGCCAACCTGAATATGCGTAATATGCCACAACAGCCTCAAGGGTATTATCAGCAACAACCGATGATGCCTATGGGTCAACAACCTATGATGATGAATCAGGGAATGCCTATGCAGCCCCAAATGGTTATGTTGCCTAATGGTCAAGTGGTTCCTATGCAGCCAGGAATGCAAACGCCGATGATGATGCCTCAAGTTCAACCCATGTACATGAACCAACAGCCGTACATGGGACAACCTCCAGGAATGTCCATGGGTGGTTATGGAGGAGGACGTCAGTACCTACCTCCGGAACTTGCTATGGCAGCTCCAGGAACGCGACCAGCACATTACGGTCGGTAAACTGAGGGCATAGAGTGGGGCCAAAAGCCCCACTCGACTCCCTTTCTTTTTATCAACCCACAACACTACTCACGGACTGATAGAGGTTCAGTAATTGATTTACCGTAGCTGAGGGCGGTACAATAATCGTCAGATTATCGTTAGTGTAATCGCTAGGGTCCGTATAACCATTAATCCTTAAGGTTATCCACTGCATATACCAAGGCACTCCTAGGGTGTCCAGGAGTCCATAGAAATCGTTGTTGAATTGATAAGCCGTGGCAGGATCTACGGTTTGTGGGGAAGATCCACTGCTAGCCAATAGCCAAGGAAGGTGATCTTCGAGCATGTTACGAAAAGCATCGTCAAACACCACTTGGGTGTTCTGAATTGGCAAGGCATTGAACAGCGAGCTAGGGTTTAACATGGCTCAAGTCATCCTAAAAGAACACAGACACATATTATCCTTCAGTGGCAGGACATCAAACATCGTTTCACAAAGGAGCTCTTGATGAACCGTTCTGATATTCGTCCAGAACTTTCTGGATTAGTAGGACTCAACTCGTTTTATAAACATAATTCAGCAGCCAGACTCGAGATGTATTGTTCTCATTTAGGACAAACGCTTGGTGTCTCTGGAGCTACCCCTAAATTCCTCCAGTCCGGCATAGAACGGGAATTCGCGAAGTACACGTTCAATATCAAGATGCCGTGCAATGCCAACATCATTGCCGTTATCGAGAAATATCCCAAGACCTTGGATGCAGAAGCCATTCCGTTTAATCCGCTGACTATTGTAGTTTTTGAGAACATTGATCATCCGCACAATGAAATCGATATTCTCGAAATTCCGTTGTTCAGTAGTATGCATCAGCATTATGGATTTCAATATGACTTCAAAGAAGCGTTTTATGGACTCATGCCTGGTGTTTCTGTAGCTGCTGATACAATTCTGGCTGACTCCCCTCAAGTAACTCGTAGTGGGGATTATAAGTATGGTCTAGAAACCAACGTAGCGTTGATGTCGATTCCTCAGACTGCTGAAGACGGTATTGTTATCAGTGAGTCATATGCAAAGCGTTTAACAACACGAGGATTCGGTAGTCGTATTGCTTCGTTTGGTAAGTCGCATTATCCTATCAATTTAGAAGGCTATGGTCCTCCTGACGATCCTAGACCGTTTCCTGACATCGGCGACATCATCCGTCCTGATGGCATGGTCTTCTGTCTGAGGGAATACAACGAGCTCCTAGCGCCTGTAGAGATGACGCGTAAGGCCATGAAGCGTCCAATTTATAATTACGATAAACCAACCTATGTCGAACCCGACGCTCAAGGTATTGCTAGGGTTATCGATGTGATTGTTCATCGGGGTCAGCGACCTAAATCAAATCTTCCTTCTGGATTGCCGCCCCATGCGGAGAAGTATTATAATCGAGCCCAACAATACTATAAGGAAGTCCTAAAAGTCTATAATGCCCTGAAACGTCAGCTAGGCGATTCGTTGATGATCTCTCCGAGATTTCAGCGTTTGGTCGTAGAAGCCATGGCGATGACACAGGAAGGAGTAGGAACAGGAGGCTTAAGTTCTATCAACAATACCAAAATCACGCCGATTTATAAACGAGCTCCCCTCGACGAATGGCGAGTAGAGATCGTTTATATGTACGATCTACCGGCCCGAATTGCTTCAAAATTAACTAACGAAGCAGGGGGAAAAGGGGTTGCTGTCGATATATGGGCTGACGAAAGAATGCCTGTAGATCAATTTGGTAAACGGGCTGAGATGATTACATCGCCTCAGGCAGTTATCAATCGAATGAATTTGGGTCAAATCTTCGAGCAGTATTTCAATGCCGTGGGTCAGTATATCACAAACATTGAGCTACCGCAGCTGTTAGGCAGTCGTTCGGATGCGGAAATAGCAACAGCATGGGCATGTTGGGAGTTTTTCGTCAAGACGATATCCCCTCCTCATTATGAAGCTATTGTCGCTAGTGGTACTATCCATCGCAAACTAGAGCATCTGGAGATTGTGATTAGAGATGGACACCATATGTATGTGCCTACCGATAATCCAACCTTTTATCCCGATGCCGTTGTGGCTTTGGATCAGAAATATAACCACATCATCGGACCCGTCGAGTATATCGATTATTCCGGTAAGAAAGTACGTACCAAGGGCAATGTTCTGATCGGCAGCATGTATATCTTGCTGCTAGAAAAAACCGGTGGTACGTGGTCGTCGGTATCGTCATCCAAATTATCTCATTTCGGTAATCCATCGAAACTGAATGATGCGGATAAGTATTCGACGCCAGGCAAGCAACAGCCTATTCGATTACTTGGTGAGTCGGAAATTCGACTACTCTTGGCTGCTTTTGGCGGAGAAGCTTTGGCAGATCTCCACGACCAATCGCATAATCCTCAAGTACACAAAGAGGTAGTTAGGAACATATTGAGGAATCCTCGACCGTTTCAAGTGACGCGTATTGTAGATCGCGCTAAGTTCGCTATTGGGGCTGGCAAGATTCATTCGATGATCAATCACATGTTATATTGCAGTGGCTTTAAGTTCATAAAAGAACATAAGGAGCAGCTATGACTATAATCGCGCAAGAAGTGCTGTGGTATGACGAAGCGCGTATGTGGGAACTGTTCAATGGAACGAACACTATTGATGTGGCGTTTAACGACGCCACAATCAATGTTCGAAGCCGATCGATGATCGCCTCGTGGTTTCTATGGAGCATTATACGGGCGTATCCTAATACGCCTATCCTCAGTACGCATTGTGTAGGAAATCAACCTCTGACTAATAATCGTTTATTCGATATCTGCGGGAGGATTAATGAGTCGGTTTTCAATCATAATGTATTTGTCGATGCCGTGAAGGAGCAGGAGAACGTTGCCAAGTTGATTTATGAAGCCATCAATGCGTTATATAACTTCTCGGTGATGAGTTTAGGCGAATATGTCAGTAGCGTCAATGCGGTTGACATGGCTCAAATCTATTTCCATCCGGATATAGTGAAAGCCAACCAAGCCATCATGGACGATAATGAACGAGTGTTTGCATCGGATATCGATAAAGCTCATCGTATTATAACCAAGGTTGTGAAAACGGCTCCAGAACTGAAAAACAATCCCATGGCTCAGGCTATTCGACAGGACCAAGTCAAAGGAGCACAATTCAATCAGATCATTGGACCACGAGGCAATGTGACTGACATCGATTCGAATGCATTCCGCAGAACTATCAAGACAGGGTTCTTTGCAGGAATGTCATCATTAGAAGACGTCATGAAGGAGTCAAGGTCGGCAGCTAAGTCCTTGTATTTCCAGACCAATCCCATGAAGAAGTCTGAGTATTTCAACCGTGTGATGCAGATTTGTATGCAGACGATACGCAACCTGCATCCCGTGGATTGTGGCTCTACCGATACGATGGATTTTGAGGTTATGCCAGGGAAAGATGGAAGCTTGGATTATCTCATGGGTGTCCAGTATCTCAAGGACGGAAAATTCGTTAGGTTCAATGGCGACGAGAAGCATCTGATAGGTACGATTATCCAGAAGCGCAGTATCTTCAGGTGTCAACATCCAGATCCTTATGGTGTCTGTATGGGCTGTTTTGGAGATTTGGGTCGATCTTTTCCTGACGGTACTAACATCGGTCACTTCTGTGCTACCGAAGGTCTGTTATCGGAACTGACTCAAACCGTATTGTCGGTAAAGCATTTGGATAGTTCTGTCGATACGGGTAACGTACATATCGATGGTTATGATGCTACGCACTTAATGATGGGTTCGGATACGAACTGCATCAAGCTCGTGTCTAGTCTTAAAACTGCCAACATGACCTTACTCATCCCTACGGATTGCATGCAGTATCTAAACGACATCAAACGCGTTAGTCATGTCCATACCTTATCAGTTAATCGCATCACACAAGTGGCGATGATGGTCATACAAACGAAGAAAGGAAAGTTTGATACCGAGAAACAGTTTCATCTGATACAATCTTCTCGTGTACCTTCGCTATCTCATGATGCGTTGGCTTATATCAAGAAGGTAGGATGGAAAATCCAAGACGATGGCATGGTTGCTATCGATATGTCACAATGGAATTTGGCATGGGATTTACTTGAGTATCCGCTGAAGCATTATAATGCGATTGACTTCCTAGCTAGTCTGGAACATGTTTTGAAATCCTCCAGCGGTAAGGAAGCCGGTAAATTTGGTAAACAAGCGTCCAAGCGGTTGGTTGATTATGTCAGTGCCGACGATGCCTTATCGGCCATTCATCGACTTATTAGTACCCGTGTCTATATGCATATCTCGCATTTGGAGGTTGTGCTACTAGCGTGTATGGGTACGGCGGTGGATCAAGGGGATTTTAACCCTCCGATTCATCGCAGTCAGGGACAGTTCGCTGAGAATAAGAAGCTTATGACACTGCGGTCGTTGTCAGCAGCAATGGCTTTCCAAGGCCAAGTCAGAACACTCATCAGTGTAGAATCGCATATTCTCAGCAACCGTCCAGACCATCCCATGGATCCTTTGTTGTTATATTAACTAAAAAGGAGCCCCGATGAGGGGAGAAACGCCCGCATGAAAGCACTTCGTATTGACGTATACTCCCATCATCTGGTTCTTACCCAATTCACGGAGGTTTGCCAAACAGCCATTAAACGTTACATCTATGCTTTTCTAGCACTATATGAACGCGTACCTAAAGGCTATGGTCAATCTGAATACCGACTGTCCAAACTCTACGCTTCCTATAACAGGGAGCGTTTGGAGTATCGGCTCCACCGAAACTGCTTAAACACGTTGGTAGAGTTTCTAAAAAACCAACGCATGGCTGCGAATGATATCGATATTGTTCATCATAGCGTTATTCCAGGAGATTTTGTTGATTTCCAAATTAGAAAGGATTTCGTTCCTTATGACTATCAAGCCGATACGTTAGAGAACTACCTCAACAAACCAGAACCTATAGCCAAACTCCTTACCTTTCAGACAGGTTTTGGTAAGACTTTAACTGCTCAAGCATCGATGACTTTCTGGAAAACCAGAACCCTAGTTTTACTGAAACCCATGTTTATTGAGAAATGGATGGAGGACTTCAAGAAAGACCTTGGTTTAACTGCCAAAGACATCGTCGTCATTCAAGGTTCCTCAGCTTTAGCTGGGATTATCCAACAAGCCCAAGAAGGAGTGCTTGATAAGAAAGTTATTATTCTGTCCAACAGAACTCATTACTTTTACATCCATCATTATAAGACGATGCCTAAGTTTGAGTTTGATGACATGTATGGGTGTGCTCCTCAAGACCTTATCCAGACGTTAGGGATAGGCCTGCGTTTGATCGACGAAACCCATATGGAATTTCATGGTAACTTTATCATGGATCTTTATACCCATGTGGGTGTTTCGATCGATATGTCGGCGACGCTGGATTCTGAAGAAGTTTTCATGAAGAAGATGTATGAGCTTCGATTCCCTGTAGCACAACGTTACAGCGCGATGGATTATAGCAAATATGTCGACGTCATCGCCATACGGTATTGGTTTAGAGAAGAGTCTTTGAATAAAATTCGTTTTATACGACGAGGAAGACAGTCGTATTCTCACGTCGATTTCGAGAAATCATTGATGCGTTATAGAAAATCGCTTGACCGTTATGTTAAGATGGTTCAGGAGATTATAGAGGCGCAGTATTTGTTAGACAGAGAACCTGGACAGAAAATGCTTGTCTTTGCAGCCACAGTGAGTATGTGTACGCATCTTCGCGATGCCTTGAAAATAACATACCCTCATCTTAAGATTGGTCGTTATGTATCTGAAGACAGTTTCGATGTTTTAACAGACAACGACATTATCGTCTCAACACTACTATCATCAGGTACAGCTGTCGATATCGCTGGTTTACGCACAGTTCTCATGACCACAGCTGTTAAGTCGTTACAACAAAACGTACAGGCTCTTGGCCGTCTACGGCGGTTAAAAGCCCCATGGGATAAGGTACCACTAAGATTCACTTACTTGGTATCTGAAAACATCCAAGCTCATTTGGATTACCATGAAGCTAAACGCAGGGTTTTCAAATACCGATGCGGTTCATTCAACGAGATTTATATTCGTTCACAAATCTGAAACACAGGACTCTAGGACTCGAAAGGGCCCTAGAGTCCTATGCTCTTTTTCTTTGATTCCAGATTTTTCTCAGATACATAATACTAAGGTGAATAGGAAGAATGGTTTTCCTACCGTTCCAGCGGCCCATGGCCAGGAGATACAAAATGAATATGCATGAATTGTTTCTGAAAGTATACAATTCTATCAAGCAGGAACTGCCGTTTGACCATGAATGGTCAAACGGCACCGGCTATTACGACGGTGCCGCCAGCGCCGTCCTGGATGGCCATGAAGGGACCATGTACAGGTCCGTCGATCCGCATGGTCGAAAGATCATCCTGATCAAGGGCGAGAACGGAAACGACATCGTTTTCGAACGCTATGCTCTTGAGGATAATTGGGCCGAGATCCCTATCTGTGGCAACATCTCGACAGCCACAGGGATTATCCTCTCTAGGGTGCGGGGTGGTTGTCACTTTGGCAACTACGCACAGTTGCTGATGGTCATTGGAGACGGTTCATCTCTCCATCGTCCCCTGCTGCGCAATCTTCAGGTGGTCCGGGAACGGGCGGCTTGAGGACATAGAGAGGGCCTTGTAGGCCCTCTTTTTTTCTAGTTCGAATCAGCCTTTTTTAGGGATCCCAGATCTTTTCAGATGCATAACACTCTCATGGACTAGACCGATTTCCGGCTCTGGCCATTCTAGTAGTACAGGGAGTTTCAGTCATGAAACTAAAGGATATGAAATTAGAGGATCTTTATTTTGAAAACGAACATTTGGAGGAATTATCGGAAGGATGGCGTAAATACATCATAATGAATGATGAGCCACATTTCCAACCAGGAGTGTTTCCGAATGCTCGACGCATCAAAGCCTGTCGAGCCATTCCAGAGATAGGCATTTATCCTGGTGATGTCGGCGGTTACATCGATGGGGACCATAATTTGTCTCACGATGGAGCTTGCTGGGTGTTTGACAGCGCTGTCGTTGCTGGCAATGCTTCAGTAACCCACGATAGCGTGGTTCGAGGATTCTCTGAAGTATCTGGCGAAGTGCGTGTCCGAGGGAATGTTAGCATCGAAGGATTTTGTAGGATCAATGGCGATGCTTGGATAAGCTCGTATGATTTTAGAAAGAAAGGAGTATTAGTTATTGACGATCGTTCACTTATTAGCGGAGACGCTTTTATCAACGACGTTCATGACTTTAAAACCATCAGACATCCTGCTGGTTTTATATCGGGATGGAAAACTCATAAGTTAGGCATCCAGTGGTATTATCATGACATTCTTTTTACTACCACGGAAGAACTTTTAGATACCATCTCCAAGACAGCAAATGGCAATGTAGACTATATCGCTAAACTATATGCTGCTGTTCTTACCATTCAAGATCATTTGCAGTCCAAACCAGCAATAACTATTCAGACAAGGAAAACGTCGTGGGTAGGAAAAGCCTTGGAATCTGCGGGTGGTTTTCTAAGGTCAAAAGTCTCTTAAGTTTAAGCGACCAGCCTCGATAAGGCATAACGAGTCCCCTTGCGGGGACTCTTTTTTTTCATTCTAATTTATCGGGTAGTGGTGGCGTAACCTGTGTTTTAATCTCTGCCTCCAGTATTCTCGAGATTAATTCCACCACGTCTCTAGGAAGATCCAAGTACTCGACTAGACTTAAGCCAAACTTCTCATTGATACGCAAGGTTCGGTATCGTCGTATAGCATGATAGTAGGCAGAATGCTCAGCGATGTTCTCGCGAGGACTCAAGGCTACTAACGCTAACGGATCTGGATTGGTAGGTCCGTACGGAGAGATTTCAAAGACATCATCGTATAACTGCCTTAGATCCATTAAACGGTCATAAGGATTGGTGTCGTTGGAACGAATCAAAACATCATAATCATCTGCAAACTTCAACAGATGTTCCCATTCTTCATTCTTGATACCAAATCCTGCATAAGCGATATGAATATCCCTACGCACCATAGAACCGTCAGGCATTTTTTTATACGTTGTTACCCCTCGAATCTCACCACTTCGGTCGGGGAAAGCCGCTGGAGGCGAAGGATGAAAAAAACTTGATCTATATTCAAGACCTGTAGGTTAGGATGCTTAGCATACTCTTCCGACATAGGTTTGCCACACGAAGGACAGTTCGTTCTCGGTAACGCCACCACCGCTACGGATGAGTCCTCAATGTATTTAGCAATCTCATCGACAAAGACATTGAGTAGCTGATGATCGCCCGACAGACTAGACATGATCTCATCCATGGTGTCTTGGTCTTCAATGATATAATCTTTAGGTCCATCGTCGGTTTGTTCCGTACCTACCAACCGACTCACCCAATGACCATACTGACGAGCCATCGTTATGATAGATTGTTTGGTAACGTATTCACGGCGTTCTTTAAAGCTCATGGATTTATTGAGCAATTCATCCACAGTAGCATTGACCTCAGCGATCCATTTGTAGCCCGCCGAAACATATTCGCGAATCGTTGGTACTTTTAAGGTAGCTCTTAGTGAATCCGAAATCGTCACAGACTTAGCTGATCCCCATTCGCTCATGGCTTGATAGGCCAAAATTTGATCTTCAGTGTAGATAGCCTTACGATTGGCCATATGTTTACGTTGTTCTTTCGTAAACGATGACGTATCTGTCCAGAGCAAGCGATGGATGGCAATTGTTGTATGCATGACATGCTGACATACCGTAGGATCAGTTACGCAAGCATGTGCAAATGGATAGCCGTTGGGATAAATCGTTGAAACGATACCCCAAATCAGTAGAGGAATATCGGTGGCACGGATCAAGGACTTAAGCTTTTCGTTCGTTGAATCTTTAACCGTTGAGTCTACGACATGGTCAATGACGAACGACGTCAGTATATCCACGAGGTAGGATGACGTGTTAGAAAAGATCAGACCATTGGTATTGAGACCCAAGACCGATTTTTCGTGCTGAATACGTTGATCCAGCAATAGAAGTTCAGAATCGCTAGGTGTCTTTAACAACAGCCAGATACCCGAGTGCCAGAGAGGGATCTGATAGAACGATCCCATGCCAGTTAGAGAACGAATTTTCATCACAGCTTTGTCGCCTGTCAATAACTGACCAGACTCTGAATTAGAACCCAATTTGGGTTTACTGGCTCTGAGTTTTACACCTTCGTGCTCAACGTATTGTTTCCATGCAGCGTTAGGAGCATCTAAACGCTTATCAAAAATGCCATAAGGAACAAACGATAACGAAGCTAGGTTAACGCTCTGAACCCAGTCTTGTTTAAAGTGCTGTTCACGACGATCTTCAGGAATGCCAGAAATAAGAACCTTGGCATTGTCTAACGATTCAGAACCCGATTGAATAAAAGGAACCGGAATCATGTTTTCTGGTTCTTTGGCTTCAATATGCGTCGTGTTTAGCGAAAGCTCAACTTTAGGATTAGGTTCTGCAAAGGTTTCTTGAGGTATTTTCTCGGGAACAGGGGTTTCGATAACGGGTTCTGCTACCGACGCTTCGTTAGTGTGTAATGGTACCGTAGGCGTTTCGACTTCGGGTTGTTCGGTAGGCTGAATAGGCTCAGTCATGTTTCGGCTCCTCAACGACGGTATTGTCGCGTTTTACTTTAGCTTTTTCGGTGGCTTTTTCGATGTCTTCCATGATATCGAAATGGTTGGATAAAACCACACCCGTGAACGAATCCATCCAGTTCTGGTACTTTACGGAAACCTCGTAGGATTGCATCAGTTCGTCGAATCCTTCCACTAAACCTGAATGCTTAGCGTGTTGTTGATGAATCTCCGTAAGCTGGTCACGATATACCACCAGATCTTTCTGAAGAATATTAGCCCGTTGAGCGAATTGCTGAATGTTTTCAATCTGTTCCATAATCTCTTTGTTACGGAGAATAGGAGCAATGACCGCTGGCTGACGCAACAGACTATCGCACTGATTATGAAGCGAATTCAAGGCATCCCACGAACTATTTTTTTCGTTTTCAGCATCGATCCGATTTTTCTCTGCTTTTCTAGCAGCTATACGTACTTGACGATCGTGTTTAATTTCTTCGTTGGTCTTCTTACGCGGTTCCTGCGTATGATGTCCTGCTTGTTTCTTCATGTGGCAAATTCCTCGATGGCACATTGGAGTGAGCGATAAACGTAGGTAGTGTAGGGGATGGGGTTACATATGAGTTCGAATGTCTGTAGAATTTCACCGGATGCTGACGAATCCTATGAAAGGCTGGTAACTTTGAATAAAGAAAAACAAGGAGCGCATTGTGCTGGAACTACTCATCTCTTATCTCTATACGCATACGACGCCGCAGTACCTTGCTGAAGCCATCGGATTGATAAAGTGCTTCTATGCCGTAGGCGTAAAGAGTTTTGAAACCGATATCATCTATCTTCTAAAAGATGCTCAGAATACCGACTCCAATGAGATATTGGCTCGTCTTCAAAACATCCTTGTCGATAAAGCTGCCGAAATCCTCATGGCTCAGGGCGTGACAATAACAACGCGCGATATAAGCGTTCTGCGACATACCTTAGAAGGTCTTGATGCAATTCAGACTTATGAAGATACGGATGCCGTGTGCATGATTTGCGAATCAGGACTAGACACCGTAGAAACATTATGCGAACTACTAGCACTGGTTACACCGTTGCCAGCCACAACGTTTCACGAATATGTTGCTTATGTCGATCAGAAAGTTATTGATGTTCTGCACGCACGGGCAGAAACTGATAGCAATATGGTCGTCGCTGCTCAAGCAACCGCCAACGAATCCCTAAAGACAAGAATCCAGCGATGGATTAAAATATTTCCTGATAGTTTGTTAGAGCAGTTTTTGTTACGCGCTATTCAGGTAGGTTTGTCTGTTGATACCTACGTTACTATGATACGACAGAATCTTGTTTTGAGTACAGATGTCGTATTTAGCGATAATCCAGAGATCGTTGCTCAGAACTGTATTTCTTTGGTATTGTATTCTGACATTCCTGACGACAAGGTTCGAGAATCTGTTCAAGATCTTCTGGATGGTTTCTATTCGGATCTAACTTTCATTCAAAAGGCTGACATAGCTGTGGACAAACTTTTAGGATCCACAGGACTCATGGTAGCTTCAGGAGCTTGATATGACCAAATTCGAGTTTCTGCTCGAAGCCATTCGTCGTGGTGCTTACCAACGAAAGGCGTGGCTGCTTTCTCTATTTTCGATAACGCATTCTAAGTCTTTGGGTCAGCAGTACTATATTCGCTATTCTGAATCCGGTGTTTATGGACTTCTGCCTGACGAAACTACAGAGGTCTTATTAGAAGGCACGGTTCATGGCCAGCCTCTCTTTTATCCCATGGAAAAGATTAGTCTTAAACAAGACGATTTAGCTAATGTCGATCGCGACATAGAAACGACGGTTGGTAATGTTATCGCCAACGCCATGGTGCTGATCTATCCTTTCAATGACAAAGTTCCTTTTGTTGTCGGAAGATTTAACAAGAACAGCATCGAGAAACATGTCTGCGAACTTCTCATCGATAATAAGGAAGGCAAAAACAATCCTAAAGCTATTACCGTAGATGAGCTTCTGAAGTTCAATGAAGCCGTAGGAGCTTTAACAGGCTTATCGACAGTAGTTGTTCCTACGGGAACGGCTAAAACCTTTACTATCGATCCTGCTATTATTAAACGACGCGACGAACTTCTGGCAGAATATAAAGACCAGCTTCACGATCCTGCCATTATTGCTAAGATCGAGAAAGAACTCATCGATATGGATAAAGCAAGTTTCAAAGGTGATCTTGCTGAAGGATTTTTAATTGGTAAGAAATCGTTTGATGTTGCTCGTAAACGTATGTTCATTATGTTGGGTATAGAAATGGGATTTGGAGATACCAAAGAAGCGATCGGTACGTCGCTTAATGAAGGTATCGATGTCAACAACCTCCCTACATTGATTGATGCCATGCGTGCTGGGTCTTATGGACGCGGTAAAGAAACTGAACTTGGTGGAGAGCAAGTGAAATATTTCTACCGTGTTTACCAAAACACTCGCGTTGAAGAACCCGATTGTGGTACGAAACGTGGTCTTACATGGACCATCGATGATAGTAACTACAAGAACTTCGTAGGATTATATCTGGCCAATGATGCGCAGGAAGTGTTAACAGAATCGGCTCTAAAAGCCATGGTTGGCAAGACCGTAGAAATACGGTCTCCTATGTATTGTAATACAAAAGCACCGGGATATTGTGCGAAGTGCGTCGGCGATGCTTATTCTGCTAATCCCAATGCTTTGTTAACGGCTGCATCGAACGTGGGTTCCGTGATGATGAACTGGTTCATGAAGAAAATGCACGGTGTTGTACTGAAAACCACCAAGCTCGATTGGTCAGACGCCTTACGATAAATTTAAACGACTACGTGCTAATAGTTTGAAAGAAGCTCACGGCGTCATTTCCTTTTTGAATACTGGAGAAGTTCCATGTCCGAACAAGAAGCCATTACTGGTCAAGCGACCCCTGTCGCTGCTCCTGCGGCTACCGACACTGCTACACCACCCGTTCAGGCTACCGAAGCAGGGAACGCTCCCGCCCCCGTGACTGCTTCCACGGAAACGTCGAGCGCTGACGTAGCCGCCCCTATTCCTGTTGCTCCTGCTCCTCAGACCGAAGAGCCGATCGTACCGACTCCAGCACAAACGGCGTCCCAGTCGTCTGAATCAGTTGCAACAGGTCCTAATGCCGCTCCGGTATCGGAGTCAGCTCCCGAACCCGCTGCTGCCGATGCTCCTCAGGCGCCCGTCTCTGCGCCTGCTCCAGCACCGACGTCAGCAGTCCCTCCGGTTCAGGCAGCTGAAGCTCAGACCCCTCCGGTACCGACGGCACCCGCTCCGCAGCCTGCTGCTGACACGCCCTCACAGGCGGCTACGCCGTCAGTATCGGCAGCAGCTGCGGCCCCTGCTCAAGATCATTATTTTGCCCGTTTGGACTACCTGCTATCGAACTATGTTTCGACCATGGTTCCAGGCAAGATGTTGTCGTTGCAGGATGGTATCAACACCCAAAGGAGTCTCTTAGAACTCTTCCGTCATGTGTTAGGTGCGGATACCACGAAAGCCAAGCAAGCTTTCGAAACCATGTTCGCAACCATTAACCAACATCGTAATACGGTGTTTGCTGAATCTAACGTCTATCGTTATTTCAGTGCGTTGAAAGATCGCTTGACGAAGAAAGAGTTTGAACTCCATCAGCAGCTGACCCATCTCTTCATTAACGCAGCTAATCCTAGCACACGTGAAGCGATGATGAAGCAGATTGATATGAATAAACTCTCGGAGAATCTGGATAGCCATAAGCAGTTCATGAACCTGTCTGCATTCTTCAGCAATCGTCTCTAATACAATCTGGCATATCAGACAGAGGCCCTTTTGAGGTCTCTGTCTGTGCCCTTTTCTGAACCATTCCAAATCTTTTCAGATATACATTACTATCTGGTAAGCAGGCACTATCGCCAACATGAAGGAGTTAATCCATGAGCTTTTTTTCTGTGTTTTCAACCAAGTCCAATGACATTAACACCATTAGCAAGTACTATAATGATGGCAAACTGACCACCAAGGAATACAATGCTTTGCTGACGGCAATTAGAAACGGGCTGTCAAAGATAATCAACAAATTCAGGGCCAATCACCTGGCCATCAAAATGATTGGTTCGGCCACGGCCGAGAACAACGATGCGCGTAACAGCCTCATCGCCAGCCTCATGATACTGATGGCCAAAGTCGAGATCCTGACACGCCTGGTCGTAGGACGGGCCGTTCGAGAGAGCCAGGTCGTGGGATTTGAGGCTATCGCTCAAGCGGCAGTCTTCTTCATCCAGGATATCCTGATGGCCGATGAGACGGTCTGCCCATTGGAGCAGATGGTAGACGTCGCTCTGAGCGACCGCAACGTTCAGGAACGGTTTGCGGTCATGATGAAGCTGTATTTCGAGAAAGCCGATCGGGATAGCTATATACCGAGTCATCTGGCCCTTCTGGAATGCTACAGGGACATCGAGCTATCGGATGAGTTCGGTAGCCCCGCAGCCCCGGCTGAAGAGATCCTGAGTAAGGCCAACGCCCTGTTGTTCGTCCTGACCAAACTGCCAGGCTTTGCCAAGGCAGACGCGGTGGTCGCGCCTAAACCCGATGGCGGTAACAACGGCGGTGGCGACGATCCGGAAGGCGAAAGTCGGCCAGATGAGGATGACATAGAGGAGCTGGCCGACGAAGACCTGGAAAAGGTCACGGACGAGCCTACGGTGACGCAGGAGCCTCCTTCCATGGCAGCATCGGACGACGCTAGGGGGTCGCTTCGGCGAGAGCCAGTGACAGAACATTCACAAACAAGTGGTGGCCAGGAAAAACCAGCTGCTGCTGCGCTGGCCTCGACGGCTGTGCGCAGGGGGTCACTTCCCCAACGTCAGAACACATCCGGATCGATGGAGGAGGTTCCGACACAAGAGGGACGAGTTGGGTCCGATGCCGGATCCCCATCGTCGGAGATTGGAGTATTCCCTATGGGTGATGAGAGCCAATGCTCATCGGGAAATGATTCTGGAGGTGAAAGACCTGACTCCGAAATGGGTCTTTCAGGATGCGACCCTGGAGGAGTTGCAGGAACAGCTCATGCTAGTGATGTACTACCTGAGCGAAAACCGAAAACTTCTACACCAACTGGCGGCCGCCCAGCATATAGAAACTCCTGCGCCCGACGAGCGCGTGAGGTACTGGATGCCCTTCGAAATCGACGAGACGACTCTGTGGCCGGAGTTCTTGAAGCCGCCGATAAAGTTTATGGGTTAGCTGTCATAGGTGAATCCTTAGCGTTTAGTCGGTTGGTAGTCGGCTCATGGGTGTCGTTGGACGAAAATCTCTTCCAAGCCTTCCGTGAAATCAATATCGAGCTCCAACGTCTAAATCTCGATACGGAGTTTATGAATCCTACCCAACGCTTAAGGCTGGTACGCTTTACGATCCTCATGTCTAAAGTTGTTGGTGTTAGAGATCAGAGGTTTCATGTCGATGAGGCAGCGACTTCGTTGAGGGACATTCTTACACCTGTAGGAATGTTTGATGAAATCGTTGCTGTTAAGACGTCTAAAGAAAAAACGGTTATCGATCGACATGCTCTTGTTGAGTCGTTGATCAAATCGTTTTGGGTCGGTATTTCTCCAAAGAAGTTACCGAGGTCTTTTAACCCCACTATTGATCCTGCATGCATGGCTGTAGCTATTGAGCTCCTTGAGAAAGCCGAAGCAAAAGAAATGCTGAGTCGTAAATCCTCTGATGCCGACAACACGGTATGGATGCGATTGCACAATTATCAGCATCGGGTCCAAACAGTACTATCCAATCCCAAGAAAGCCTCCAAAACAGCGATTAGTTTTGTGCCGATATGGGAACGAAAACAGTTCGCTCGACAATTCGCATTGGCGATGTCGATGTTGAACATCACGGTGGACCTGCACTCACTCGCTGAAGAGGCGTGAGTGTGGGTTCGCCTCACTTCTTTTTTTTGAATAGGACTTGCTACAAATCCTATGATTGATTATGTAAATTACCACGGGATAAATGGCCATGTCGACTATACTAGATAAAGTTTTGAATTATGAGGAGGCAAAGGCCCCTACAACGAGTTTAGAAGCGATTAGTGACGAGTTAGAGAATCTCTTAACGAATATAAGGGAGATATCTAACGAAAACATGGTCGTCTCTACAGAAGGTTTAATAGACATTGCTAAGCGTGTTTATAAGAAGATTATTGATTTAATACGCGCTGCTGTAAACCTCATTGCCAAGATCTTCAGTTTTGAACGCGCTACTAAGAAGACTAACGAAGCCGAAATGAAGCATCAGCGCGAAGAAGCTTCTAAAATCGACGAAGTAAATCACGTCTATTCGGAGAAAGAAATTCATCGGATTATGAAATTTTTGAGTATTCGCAACCATGATTTGGTGTTCGTCAACGACCATCTGACCTCCCAAGAAATGATAGCTATTCTATCCAAACAAACCCATGCTATTTTGGATCAGACCAAAAAGGATTTCGATTTTGTCACCAAAATCTCTTCCGTAATTTACGAAGAGACGAATTACTTCATGGGACTGGACAAATCATCATCTTCTTTCGATATAGGCAATACCATTAAGAACGGAGATGCTGAATGGAATGAAACCTTTAAGAAAGTTCAAGAAGTCGTCCATCGTTCTGAGTATTTTGCAAAACTGAATAAAAAAGAGTTCTACGATGCCAGTCCAACGGGTCTTATGACTGCCATTTACGCTCAGTTCGAGCTTCTCTATCGCCCTGCTGTATTGGCTGCAGAAGCGAAACAGGTTTCTGTGAATGATTCGTCTCCAGAGTCTCATTATGTAGATGCGCGTGCAGCACTTATCAGCAACATCAATCAAACCAAAGAATCGTTGATGACAGGATCTTTCGATCAACTTAAACGATCCTTGGAACGGAAGGCAGAAAAGCTAGAGAAAGTTCAAAAAGACTTCGAAGATCTGCTTAAGAAAAACAAAGAACTCTCTCCTTACGCCAGAGCTAACTTTATAGCGATGCGTCGCGAAGTTCAGAATACGACGTCGCTTATTGTAGCTACCGTGCGGTTAGGAAAGTTCTTAAATGCTCGTTTAGATATGGTTACGACAACATTGACCGATATGGGTAAGACATATAAGTCAGGTTCGAAGAAGTCTAAGAAACGTTAATTAACGGCACAAAAGAGAAACGAGAGACTCCCTGCAAAGGGAGTCTCTCTGTGCGCTTGTTCAATCAAGCGCTATTTTGTGCTTGTAAAGTAAGGTGTTGTTCGAAGAGCTCGAGAACCTTCTCCGGCGATGGTAAGTTAAATCCAGTCATGCCGATTTCAATGCAATTGATGATTCCGGCAGTAAGGTTAACACCAATGCTTCGTTTCCAATACTCGTCGAGTCCGTCAATAGGACCTACTTCCCGATGAGTAGTTTCCTTCCCTATATTCAAACCGGCTTGAACATTGGGATAGGTACCTTCGATATCGAGATCAGCAACATGTTTACAAACCTCGGTGGCTAACGTAGGAATTTCTTCAAGTACATGCAATCCAACAGGAGCCATTAGATGCGAGGGTAGAGTGCAAATCCATTCGTTTCTGTCGACAACCATCTCATCGTTTTCGTCGTCTCGACTACCTGGAAACGTTGAAATGACTTTCTTGTTTTCTAACGCGAAGAAGTGCAGGTCATCTACCGTCTTGCCTGGGTTGGTTTTCAGACGGCTGTAATCGCTCAACCCGCATTGCGCTTCGATAACCATACGCAAATCTTGAGTCTTCTCATCTAACACTTCAACCGAGATACAGTCCCACAGGTTGTAGACCAAATATTCGATCGGATGGTCGGCTTGCATGATGCGGTGCCATTGTAGACCGCTATCGGCCTTGACATCAAACTTCAGTTTGCCACCTACGCCATTGGTCTTCAGAACGTTATCCAGGTTATAACCTCCTGGCAGGATCCCTTCAGCCATCCTCAGTCGATAGTAAATACACATGGAATCCACAAACTGGAAACTGGCTGTGCAGGTAACGATATGCCATCTTGCAGCTGGAGCAAGCTTCTCTTCTTTGCCACTCGCGGATTTTTTTGTTTCGTCACCTACTTCAAAATGGTAATAACGAAGTTTGGGCGGTACCGATGGATCCGATACGATGTCTACCCATGACCCGCCTTCTGAGTTCACCCAACGTTCCAAAACTCTTAAGTCGAATGACATATTCCAAATCGTGACAAAGTCAGGCTTCCAGACATGAGCACGTTTAAAGACCTCAGAACACATCTCGGTAATAGAATCGACAAACACTACCTCAAGACGAATATTACGTTTTATGATAACTTCGCCTAGTTGTTCTTGGAAACATTTCCTAAGTTTAACTTCAGGTTCAAAGACACCTTTCAGAAAGTTTTTATGAATAGCAATCACACAACGAGAACCAAACGTTAATGACAAACAATGTGGATAATTGCCTTCGTCGGTTGTGGTTTCAATATCCATAACAGCTACGGTAGAAATGGGTGTTTTATAGGCAGGCCAACGTTGCTGGTAATCGTTTTTTAGTAACGACGTTATACTGATATCCGTACCGTAAAGATAAGGACTCCTAGTCCACTGTCGTAAGGTACGCTTAGCACCAGGAACTCCCATGGCAGCGCTGACGGTTTGGGCTAGCAAAACTTGTGTGGACTTAAATTCCATAAGTTTGTTGAGGTCTTCCCACTCTTTCTTTTCCTGATGATTTCTATATGCGTCTTGAGTGATCCAAAACTTTCGTTTATAATCGACTACAGGAGTCAATTGAGGGATTCTTTGTCCATCCTTAAGGGTTACATACTCCTTGACAAAGATAACGTCATGTTTCTCATCAGATGAAGCGATATAGGTACCGAATTTCATCTCTCGGCCTACGATGTCTTCTTTTTTGAAGGTTGCTTCTGCATTCATGGTAGACTCCTTCTTTTTGCACAACATCAATGCTGTGAGGAAATTTTAGACGAATCGTTTAGAAGGATTTCTGACATGTCTGTACGACAACTCATTAAAGCATCGTTGGAATCCATCGATTTTCAAGATGGGCGTTTCTTTGATGCATTGACTCAAGCAGTAGCTGCTTATAGAGCTTCTGTATATGTTTCCGGAAACAAAATTCATGTAGATCCATCTGCAATGCAAAAGGTTATAAAGAAGTTTGCCAATATTAAAATTAAATTCAAAATCGATTTAAAAAGCCTAAATGCTTATATAGGCATTCCTATGCTTAATCCAAACAATGCTATGGAGTTTTTTGACTACCTAGAAAATAATGAAGCTAGCAATTCTAGAATGTTTGATAACATTAAAAAACTTGGTGAGGCCAAAACTAGTTTGCATTTAGGAATAGATTTGGCTAAAAGTAAGATGCTTGGCGAGTTCTCTGATTGGCCTTTTGAAATAGAAGTTTCTTTATCTCTATTGCATTATTTAAATGATGATGAAATAGCAGCAGTACTTCTTCACGAAATAGGTCATTTGTTTGCATATGTTGAATATTCGGCATTTACCTATACACTGAATGCTGTATTGACATCTGTATTGAATGATTTCTTTGCTACAAACGATCCTAAACAACGCACTACTATTTTACAATACTTTGAAGAAACTTCAAAAGCCAAGATCGAAGATAAAAAGGCTTTGGCAGATGATCCAAAAGTCGATAAGGGAGTAGTAACCACTGTTATTGTTAAGAGCACGTTTGATGCCCTGCGCTCTATGAATGGTGCAGTTGTTTATGACAGAAAGTCTTTTGAACAGATGGCTGATAATTTTGCTACTAGACATGGAGCTGCTAGAGCATTGGCTACATTGAATATGAAGCTAGATAGAATTTTTGGAGCAAGAGCCACGCATCCGTGGTTAGTAGCTTTCTTTACTAAAACTTCATCATTATGGATATCGGCTTTGTTTGGGTTAGCTTTAGGTCCCGGTGTAGCAATTGCTTGTTTTGTCTTTTGTTTATTTACAGCAGACGATCCCAATGAGTTCGATGGCATTTATGATTCGCCAATAGAACGAGCCAATAACCTTCGTCGTCAGGTAATTGAAAATCTAAAATGTCCTTCAATAAGCAACGAATTGCGTAAGAAGGCGTTGGATGATATTAAGAAGATTGATGAAGTTATTGCAAACTACAATGAATATAGGACTGTAGCTGAAACCATTATGGATTATCTCATTGCCAGAAGAAGCAATGCTATCAGTCAGGTTAATTTTCAAAAAGAGCTGGAAGAAATGGCCTCGAACAGGCTCTTCGTTTCGGCTGCCAAATTCACCCTGAACAAGGACTAAACTGTCATGAGTCAATTGAATACATCCATCCAGCGCGCCTTCCAAGACGTGAGTGTTGATCGTACTGAAGCCTCTATGGTGCTTTGCTTTGCATTGGGCTCTTCACTAGCCTATAAGCTTCAGCTCCCTACATCTCCAGTAGGATCGCTCTCTGAATTCTACCATCAGCATCATAGCGCTTCAGTAAACGATATTATCTCAGAGATCAATGAGGAATATCCAATCAACCCAACCTTAGCAATCGACTACGTCAAGAAGTGTTATGCTCTTCGATATAAGTTGGTGTTTGAACCTACCCACGAACAAACCTTAGACGTCATGGGAGTTGTCATGGGTGGTAATACAGATTGTCTGCCTCCTCAAGTGATGGATATTCAGAAACGCAATAAAGACAATCCAGGAATGGAATTACTTCGCAATCTATTCTGGCGTTTTGAAACAGAATGGAGACAGCGCTATAAAAGCGAAGAAGCGCCTATACCTTCTTCTTTTTAAGGGAGCATAGCCGCTATGGATGTTTCCATACCTTCTCAAAGTGGTAATTCGGATTTATCCGAAGACTTCATGATTAAACGAATAGACGATGACGAAGCTATCATGGCTTCTCTGGAAGACACTCTTAATGACCTTATCTCTTTGGAGAACGAGGTCCTTCAAGAAGGTTTGGTATGCAAAGCCCAAGCTATTGCTTATGAATCCATTACGGGACAAAGCATCGATCCCTATGCGCCTGTAGCGGGGTTCACTGAACTACCTTCGGTGACCAGCCGAGATGCTTTAATAATGGCTTTACAAGAAGGCAGAGCGGAGATTGTTTCAAAAGAACTCACAACGTTTGTTCATGCCCTTGTTAGTATTGTAGATAATAGTTCTAGGTATTCGATAGGACGGATAGAGAATGCACGTCGTTATATTAACGGACCCTTTGATGTTAGTTTTATTTCGACAAAATGGGCTTCGTTTGTTAAAGACCTCAGTGCTTTCTTAGAAGGATTAGGCGCTAGCCATCCAGCCAGTCAGCTTTATCATGAACGTTCATGGAAGGTCTTGAAAGAGTGGATTGAGTCGACTAAACAACCTTATGTTCATCAGTTCTTTGGCGACGATGGCCTATCTAAGGCGATTCTAGCTAAAACAGCGACTGACATAGGGAATATATCGTTTACCATGATAAGTCGTCTAGAAGCGCTTAAAAACCGCCTTATAGCTATCAACCAAGACAAGGCCAGTATTACGGCTGAGTTTATAGCCACCCTAGGTGCTCCTATCGTCAGCGAAGCTGCCATGCTCATCGATAGAACCAAACCTGCTGCTGATGTTTTGTATGAGTATCTAACTCAGAAGGTAGCTAATGCAACGGTCGTCGAAACCGAAGAATCTGATGTCGGCATTAAGGCGTGGTTAAACAAGGTCATGGAATATACCGACGGGGTCATGGCCGATGTCGTTGCAGAAGGCAAAAGTCTTGACGACGCTATGCTACCTGAGAAGATGGCCATCGCCTCGGTAAGAGAAGCCATTAGTGTCTTTCGTAACGAACTAGGTATTCAAATAGTTTCGAAAGACGATATGGATAACGACAACAACAATGAATCGTATCTCAGGATGTCAGTGGCTATGTCTACCGACGTTAACGAACAACAGCAACTGATTGTTGCCTTGAAAAGCTTCTTCAGTTCAACGATTCGTATCTGGGCTAACCTTATCGAGATTTACAATATCGGTACGATAAAGATCCATGAATTTATTAATGAGATCTTACGTCGTTTGTTGGTTATCTTCTATACAGATGAGTTTGCTAAAGCCATCGAAGAAACTAGTCCTGAACATCTGGATGCTTATCGATCCTTACGGGATCGCTTAACGGGATATCGCAAAGACTGAGTTTCGTTGTTATAAGGCACAAGAGGGAGTCCTTTCGGACTCCCTCTATGCTCCTAAGTTTTAATTGCCTTGCTTGTTATAAACGTAAGTAATGTTGTCTTGAACTGCCAACGAATAGTCGGCTTGTATGACCGCATTCTTAGCTATAGAAGGCATGATAGAGCTATCCGATAGGGTTATGGTACGAAAGTTAAATACTCCTCCTAATCCCGTTATCGTGACGCCTAAGATTTCATTAGCTAACGCGGTGGTAATTGCATTCTCAATAGCAGGTATAGCAACTACCGTGTTATTAAGCATCGATGCAATGATCGGTGTCACGGTAGATACTAACGTACTCTTGAAAGTCGTGTCGTTGTAATGGTTGGCGTCTAGATCAAAAGTCACGGTCAACGACTGCTCTGAATTGATCTGATAGGTTAAACCATTCCCAGGAGAAACACCAATAGTGCCAATTGTCGTTTTAGGATAGAAGAACAACTGGGTTCTTTCTAACATATCGGCCTGTAAGACAGCAATGTCATTGATTATCCACGACACCATGGTTTGAATCGTTTGGTTGCTATAAGCTTGTGTTTGTGCGTCAGTAGCAAAGTAATACCTGCCGTCCATAACAAATAGATCGGCTGCATAGACCAATGCTCTTGCCAGCGAACCACCCTGAGGAATGGGGTTGTTATTAGCGTCAAGTATATAATCGCCTGCATGATGAAGATAAACAGGATTTCCTTGGCTATCCAGAATCGGACTGCCCGCCGCATGTATTTTGGTAGCGACCGGATTCCCGTGCGTATCTGTCGTAATAACTACCGACCCCGTAGGACCTACTTGGTAAACATCTTGCGTATATAAAGCAGGGATGTTTTGTGCATAGGTTTCGTAGTTGATGGTACCACTAACTGTACGAGTGCTTTGCCAGAGATTGTCTAAGGGAGTGCCTAAAACGATATCGATCGTTTCTTGCGATAGCCCTGCATAAGCTTGGGTATTCAATGGCAATGTCGTTCCATTCAGAAGCGTTGTTAATCGCGTCGAGAATAGATTGGTATCAATCAATCCGTCAATCGATGTACCTTGGTAGGTTGTACCTGCGTAATAGTCCATTAGCAAATAGACAATCGTAAACGAGGTTTCTAACAAACAAGGATACTCCTGATTCGATGCCGTAGAATTGAAATTGATATTGGTTAGCATCATGTTATTGTTGCTATCGATGTCAAAGTTGGTGGCAATATCAAACTCAATCAAACATTCCGCAGGACTAGACGCTAAAAGGATTTGCCATAACGCATTACTGACCGATGTTGGCTGGGCATTAGGCACTGTCGTGTTATCGTCCGTAAGTCCAGTAATCGACGTGATAGGCGTTAGTTGCGATGACGCTATATAACCATATTCGTTGACTAATCCAGGGATGGCGTAGCTCAGTTGTACGCCTACTTTACCGGCTGCTACCGCATTCTGGAAGTTTGTGAAGTTCTGAGTAGTTGTACTCGTCGAACCCGATGACGTAATTAGATACAGTTTGTAGCCCGTGAACGCTGGTACATTTCCGTTAGCCGGAATGTCCTTATACTCGACGAGATAACCACCAGTAGATACCGACATCGGGATCGTTAAGTTTTGCGCAATGAAATACTTACTAGCGACGACAGGATTAGTCATGTAGTAAGGACGCAACACAAAGAGATTGTTCGATAGGTCATAAACGTAATGGAAAGGCGAATAGACATATGTTCCTGAATTCAACAACATGGCTAGCTGAACATTGTTGCCAGTAGCTGCTAAGTTAGTCAAGTTGTTATAGGCCGACGAAGGAACTATCTGCAAAACGCCGTTGTTGTACTGGAATAATGTCGAAGGACGCATGGCTAAACGACTACCACCATTCCAATAGGCTGTTGTCAATCCATCTAATTGAGCAATCGATGCTTGTAATGTCAGTATAGCAGCATTGGCTGCTGAATAGGCACCATTGTAGCTTGGTGTAGGCAATGCTGCCGTAGCCAAGTAATTGCGTTGCATCAATGAGTCTTGATCCAGCATTAAATCAAAACCATTCATGGATAAGCCTGTTTGTATCTGTGGAGTCGTAATAGGCACGCTAGGCTGACCATAGCTGTTATTAATGACCTGCGTACGTAACTGACTAAAAGTTAAACCATTAGCCCCTCCCGTAACGTAAGTATTCGAGTAAATGGATTTGCCCGAGAACATCTGCCATACCGATCCATAAACACCTGCCGTACCATCGAGATCGTTAAAGTAAGCAGTGAATGCCGTAGGAGAGTAGTTAGCCAGATTGACATTCATAGGTCCTTGGATGGTATAAACATCAATACGAACGTTGTTGTTAATCAAACCATTCGTCTGATAGATAACAGGGATCGAGGCCGTGAGTGTACTCGTTTGTGTATTGACTTGAACCGCTAAGGTCGGCACCGTAGGATCATAAACCAGTGCTGATTGCGTGGTGGCTATCTCCGTCCATCCCGTACTGCCGTTATTCTGAATGAAAGCACGACAATAGTAAAACTGATCAGGGAAGCTGTAGGATTTACTAAAGCCTGTAGAAGCGTTTACCGTAGCGTTATACGACGTGATACGCATTTGCTGCATAGGAATCGTAATACGGATGTACGACGATCCATTGATGGTTACAAAGTCATGAACTAAAGCATTGGTAGTAAGATTCAAGACAGGGCTAGGAAAACTGCTCGTATCCCAGCGCACTTGAATACCACCTGCTGCTGAGTATTGAATATCGATAGGGTACTGAAGCGTGAAAGGAACGCCCGAGGCATCGATCTCGGTGTAGCGCGGAATGGTAATCTGCTGGATTAAAGAGTTAGGTACGGGAACCGCTTTTAAAACGAACTCGTTAAAATCCAGCAGTACGACAAAGGTTGTTTCTGCCGGCGAACCGAAACGATTCAGATAATCCGAATCTGTCATGTGAGGGGTTAGATCGTCTTCAGTTTGTGCTAGCGAAGGATAAAGTTTGCGTGTCAACGTAGCGGCCTGCGACATAGCCGCTGCCGATAACATCACTGCCGATTCCAAAGTAAATACCACGGGGTTCGTGGGATCGACGATGCGGATAGTTCCATTGTTGAGTTGTTCCAATTCACTGAGAACGACCGAAGCGATAGCCGCAGGATTATTCTTGACCGTCAGTAAGGCATTGGTAATAATGTCTGAGGTAGCAGACTGGTTGGCCACCGGCAATCCTGTCGAGGAATTAGTGGTTAGGATTGGGCTTAATGTAGTCATTGAAAACGTCCTTAGAAGTCGTTTAACGGTTCAAGATTTTGTTAATAGTTCCTATCTTGGAAGTAAGTCCACTGAGTCCTGGTACAGCATTGGTAAGTGCTGACATGGGATTTGAGCTCGTAGTTGTTGTGTTTACCACGCCATTGGCAATATCTTTCATGTTAGGCGAATTAACACGTACGGGATCGACGTTCATGGATCCAGTTGTCCATGCATTATAAAGAGCTTTATCAACCCATATCTGGAACTCAAAGGTAACTGGATCAATATAGGGATAGCCGCTATAATTGAAGAACATGCGTTCACCCAGCGAAAGTTTTTGATACATCGTCGATCGATAAGTATCGGACATACCAGGATTAAACATAGATACGACCGTATTGAATTCCTGGATCAATATAGGGTCATAGTACTCTGCACCCATACAACGGAACTGAATGGAGATTTGATCAATATCTCGAATGAGAGGGTGTTCGTCTGTAAAGTTAAATGAAGCTCCCAAAGGCACAACCGTAGGATAAGCTATGGTAGCAGCAATCTTCGTAACGAACTGTCGGGATTGATCTAACGTAACGCGATAAATGCGCGTGTTGTAATCAACCTCGTTATCGGTAATCATGTCCATGTAGGGATTAAAACGTCCCAAATACACCATCGAGGAATAGAAGACCCAAACCAAAAAGAAGAAGGTAATGGGATCGCCTTTAATATTACGGAAATTAAGTGTTGAATCCCAGACATTCAGTATTCTAGCACTACCATCCACCATGGAGAATTCTTCATTCATCATACCTGCTTTGGTAGTATAGGTTTGCATATTAACATCAGGCCATCCACCCATGTTAATGAGAGAATTGCTGAGGAGTGGAATGAATGCATTCAGCGGGTCGACCAAAGGCGTCGTTAGGTTCTGGAATTGATTGGCACGAGGATCCAAATACGCTCTGACAATACGCTGCAAGCTAAGTTCGTTGTCGGTCAACATCGGCGTAAACATTCGGTTCGATGAGATATTATCGTATGACAGATTTAAGCACGGACGCGTGAAAAACGTGAATCCGTGTTGATCCGTATTAATAGGCAAAGGGTTACCTGGTCCACGGTAGTTCAAACCACGAAAAACGTTAGTGAACGCTGTCGATAGATTTCCGTAGCCTGTTCCTCGTGAAATATTCCCGATCTGTTTTATAAAAGCAGCTTCGAGGTCCGTACCAAAGATAGCCACTGCATTAGGATCGTTGTTGTTGTCGGTCATTAAACTGTACTCCTGCCACGGTTCTCATCGTTTGAGAAAAAACTAAGAGGATTTCAATTATGTTTGGTTTAGAAGACATGACTCCACCATCCGCACAGGTGGTTGGTAAAGTAATGCAGTTGCTTCAAGGCGTTCGCTCCAACTCGCTGATCGAATACGGTAAAATGACTCGTGTTGAACCCGTTACGTTGGTGGACAAAGGCTGTGTCATGATTCCGCAGCTAACGGATGTGCTCCAGACCCTCAACACTCTCTTTGCTGCCTATTACCTTCAAGCTATATCGCTGTCTTGTCATATCGGCAACATCGATGTGATTAAGCTATTGGATGCCGTTAATCCCAATCGCGATCTCGGTGCCATGGCTGCTGCGGGTCTCGGTCATATCATCACGAAGGAGGATTTTAAGCATTATCTGCCAATGTTCAATATTTCGATGGAAGCCGATGACAAGACTAAGCCTCTAAAAGAAAAAGCAAAACTGCCTTATGGTTTTGACGCTTTGACAGCAGGTACTAGTGATGCAAGCTCCGCCGAAGGCAATATAGGTCAAGCTATGGAAGCCTCTAACCTGGCCATAGGCAAACTGATCAACGTGACGATTGAGGCCGAAGGCGCTAAAGCCGTGATTCCGGTTCAGGTTCGTCTGGACATTATGGAAATCGCTGCGGATGCCATGATACGGGTATTCTCCTCGTATAAAAGCGAGAAGAGCATGAAAGAGCGGTGGCACGGATGGCGTTCAGGCCAACTTTCGTTCATTCGTGATCTGATTTTCTGTACTGACCTTATTGACGAACACCGCAAAGCACTCATGAATGACCAGGAGCGCATTCTGGCCGATACCTTTGCCCGCATTCGTAACAACCAGATGGCAGGTGTAGCATCCGGCTCTCCTTCAGTGGCTTCAGCATCGACGTTGGTCGTTATGACTGACGAATCTATGAAACGTCTGGAACGTCAGATCATGGGTCGTTTCAACGACTTCAAGGTACGCGAACGTGTGTTTGAAGAAACCTATGCCATGATCTTCTGCGTTATCATTCCGGATCGCGAGCTAGTGACGTTCTACTATCGTTCTATTCCTCATGGAACCACAGTGTCCTTCCGTGATCTGAAGGGCTCCAGTAAGGATGCCAACGTCGATATCCTTAAGGTGCTCCAGGCCTTCCAGTCTGGCAACAGCCCATCCCTATAACTCGCTGAGGTTGTCATTCATGGAAATCTTGAAATTTATCAATAACCTACTTCCGACGATTGCTAAGACTGATGTCAAGAAAGCTATTGCCAATGTTCGTAAAGAGCTTATCGAAAGCACCTTGCCTCCTTATGAGACAGCATCGATAACCTTCTCCTCTCGGAAATTCAAAGCAGCAACGCTTCAAGACTATAACGATAAGTTCAAAAACGAATGTAAGACAGACGTTCGTGGTAATTTCATTCAAGCGATTACCGAACTTCTGAAAAACGTTTCGTCGAATCTGGATATTATCGAAACTACGTTCGAAGCCAAGGTCAATGGCGATATTCAAAAGGACGATATTTCGTTCTATGAAACCAATACCTTGCGTTATATCTCCGCGGTAGCTTTCTCCTTAAAGTATGCTCGTTTGCTGTTGCGTTGGGCGCTGAATGAAGAAACCGAAGCTTCTGATCCCGATGCTGAACATTACAACGAAAAACTGACGAAGGCTGAGCAGGATTCACTGTATCAAGACCAAGATCAATTCTTCCATGTGATTGAAACGATTGGTCGTAAGAAAGAATTCCTGGAAAAGGCTATTAAGTCCATGCCTGGAATGTCGGTGACTCGTAGTAATATCGAAATCGGAGATTCCTTAGGCGGCTATGGAGCTACCGATCCTTTTGGTTCTGGATTTATTGCTCCTCGTTTCAATATCTATTATATCTTCGGTCGTATGTATGCCGAATGGCAGGTTGCTCGTTATGACGAAGCCCGCGAAGAGCGCAAGATGCTGGAAATGAAACTGATGAATTTGAAGTTAGTCGATGAAGGCAAAGCGGATGCACGTCTGCAACAGCAGATCGACTATACAGCCGATCGTCTCAACAAACTGAATTACAAGATCAATCAAATGGAAGAGGACTATGCATAATGGCCGGATTCCTCATGTACCCTCGTGGGTACGTATCGATGACCAAAGATCAGTCCGTGGACGAATCCTTGGTTCGCGAGAACGTTGAGCTGACCGAAGGCGATCAGCTCTTTATGACACAGTACAAAAACTTTATTTCCCATCAGGCCAATACCGATAGTTGGGAATACCAAGCGGATGTGGTGAAATCAGCTATGCGTCTGTTTGGTAACTTTGCTGTTTGGGCTGCTTTCCAAGCATCTTCTAATGATCACGTCAATGGCTTGGCATTGGCTTTCCTGAAAGATACGGTAGATTTCCTTCGTACAGGTCATCGTCACATGTCGGTTATTACCTGGAGAGAACTGGTAGAAGACCATCCAGAACCCGTTCTTAATTCTGCCAGTCGCAAACGCATGATTGAAACACTAGGAGATGTATCGGACATTATCCATAATCCTATCGGCTTGTGGATTTCTCGTCCCGATGGGTTTGGTGATCTGATCATCAGTCTCTATACTTTCTTCGGAACCATGCATTCGGCACTAGCTAATCCCATCAAACCTTCCTACGGCCGCTTCTTGTCAAGCCAAACCAGCGGCCAACCTTAAGGAATCGCTATGACTAATCTGAAGAAACTTCTCATGTCTATGGAATCAGAATGCATGCTGCGTCATCGCTATGCAAGTCCATCATAGCTGCTGTGAAAGGAAAACAGCCGAGACCGCTGAGAAGTCGGGCTCTCATGACGACAGCCACACGCCGCGTCTGGGTTACAGTCCCGCCCAATGGCAGGACTTCATCCTGTGGTAAAACCTTTTCTTTTTGCATTATGCAGAACCCATTTTTCCATGGAGTGTTAGACATGTCTCTACGTACCGTTCGCAATATGATTCGCGCCACCATTTCTCTCGAAGACGAAGGCGGCGCTGCCCCGATCGTCGAAGTCAACGTCAATGTTTCCAAGGATGCTGCGGAAGCCGACGAAGCCGCTGCTGATGTTGAAGAAGCCCAGGACGATCTGGATGAAGAAGCCGCCGACATCGACGACCAGCAGGAAGCTTCCGACCAGGTCGAAGAAACCGCTGCTAACCTGGAATCCATCGCCCTGGCACTGGAAGGCGCTCTAAAGGAAGGCGGACTGGGTACACAGGCCCTGACTTTCGCCAATATTTCTATTAATAATGAACTCCGTCGTTTAGGTTTGGAAGAACACAAGGTCTCCTTGGAATCCATGGGCACGGCCTCGGGTCGTATTGCTCAGACCAAGATCTCCCTGGAAGAAGCCCAAGGCGCCGTGGCCAAGGCTTGGGAAGCTATCAAGGCTTTCTTCAAGAAGATCAAGGAAGCTATCGTGAAGTTCTTCGTGGGTCTGGTCTCGCATGCTGGCAGGCTGGAACGATACGGGAAGAAACTGGAAGCTGTCGCTGCTCAGCAGAAGAAGGATGGTATTGTCGCTGCTGCTGATGCCAAGGTTTCCCTAAAAGACGTACGTTTCCTGAAGAAAGGAAGCGGTATTGCCGCGCCGGCTCAGCTCGATGCAGAAACCAAGAAGATCTTCACGGCTGGCCATGGTCTGATTGCCGATTTCGACAAGGGTGTTACGGTGGTGGCAGGGATCGTTCGCAACAAAGAAACCTCCGACAAGCTCGGCAGCAAGCTTTATGAGGACGTAACCAGCGCAGTGGTTCGTCTTCACAAAGACGCAGAATCGGAAGCCGGTCTGATCGGTAAAGACCTGCTGGCAAAGAATGCGTTCAGCATCTCTGCCAGACTGGCAAAGCTGGGCGGAAAGAAAGATTCCGTTTCTGAAATGATGAGTTCCGTGGCTCCTGCCAAGGAAGAACAGGTCAAGTGTCTGAGTCCCGAAGAACAGCTAGTACTAATTAAGACGGTCGAGTCCGTGCTTCCCGAATTCAAGAAGATATCGGAAGGCGTGGATAAGGTTATCAAGGAAGCTGACAGCGTTATCGAAGCAGGCATGAAGGCGGAAGGCGATGGTTTCGTCGTTCGGAAGTTCATTATGCACAGTTTCCGTGGTTACGTCTCAGGCGGTGCTGACTATATTCGTGGCTATAGCGCATATGCTTTCCATGAATGCATGGCCATCCTCGGCTACGTACACAAGTCCCAGAAGGAGCTTGCCAAGACTGCCAAGGCGGCTTAATCAAACCATCTGATCATAGAGAGCCCTTCCGGGGGCTCTCTATGCCACAGTCCTATCTATGATACTGTGGTGAAACACTCGTTTCTATACCAATTCTACAACTCCTCATTAATCAATGGAGAATTTGAACATGTCCAAGCACGCTGCCAAAATGATTCTGGCAAAGAGTCTGGGTCTGGAAGACCTGGAACCGGAAGTTCCAGGAGAAGTGGTTATTGCCGACCCCGAAGAAGTGATTGTGGGTCTGGATCCCGAAGAAAACATCGCTGAAACCGTTCTCGACATCAACGACGACGTCGATGAAATCGAAGAACACGAAGACGCCATCGAAACCCTGGCCGAAGCTGCCACGACCCTGGAAGCGATCGCCATCACCATCGAAGAAGCCATTCAGAACGCTGACGTTTCTGCTGGCGACGACGCCGGTCTGTCCGACGACGGTGCTGCCATGGCTGCTGTGGCCGTGAGCGAAGTGAACGACAAGTTGGGCCTGGATTCCGAAGGCGAAGGCGCTCCGGACGAATCCGATCCCATGAAGTCCGCCATGTTCTACGAACCCTCCGTCGAATCCTTCCAGGGTGGCAAACGCCGTCAGGCTTCCATGGAAGCTCTGGACAACATCAAGGCCAAACTGGCTGCGATCTGGAAGGCCATCAAGGAAGCCGTGGCAGCCTTTTACAAGATGGTGTCCAACTTCTTCGTGGGTCTGGTGAGCAAGTCAGCCATGCTGGCTCGTAAGGCCAAGCAGATCGAAGCCGCTGCCAAGGACATGGGTGAAGGCAAGGGAGAAATCGTATTCAAGACCTCTGCCAAGCTGGCCATGGGCACCAAGTTCAACGGCGCTGCTGACATCGTCAAGGGCCTGGAAGTGCTTCAGGGATACGGTTCCAAGAACATCCCTGCCTACGTCCGTGGCGTGGAGAAGGTTTTCGGTCAGCTGGATCATCACGGCGCTGTTGCCGGTGCTGAACACGCTGAGCTGTCCAAGGCCATCGACGAAGCTGTTGTATCCCTGTCCGGCATTGAGCTGCCTGGCGGCTACCATGCCGAGCACGAAGCCAATGGCGACGGCCTGTCTGGCGCTCTGAAGTCCCAGCCTCATCTGGTCGCTGGAAAGAACGGCCCGAACGCCGATGCCAAGTACGCTCCTGCTACCAAGGAAGAAGTGGTTGCCATCGCTCGCGGTGTTCAGTACCTGGCTTCCAAGGTGGTGGCTACCAAGAAGTCGGAAGCCGAGAACCTGAAGAAGATGGCGGAAACCTTCGTGGCCAAGGCTGGCGAAGCTATCAAGAAGGAAGGCATCATGGAAGCTACCAAGGACCGTGTGGCGCTGACCATGCACATGCGTCTGGGTGGCAAGCCCTGGGCCAAGCCAGTGGTTCAGTATGCTCAGCTGTCCTTCGTGGCCTGCGGCGCTGCTCTGAACTTCTGCGAAGCTTCGATCCGCGCTTCCCGCAAGAAGGCTGAAGCAGCTGCTCCGGCTCCTGCGGCTGCCTAAGCATTCGTTCTATATGGTGCGGTTCTAGGGACCAAAGTCCCTAGAACCTTTTGTTAAGTTTTCTAACAAAAGAACATACTCATGTCCAAGAAATTAAAACGACTCCTTGCGGTCGGCCTGGAAGACGCGATGGGTTCGGTTGACCAGATTTCCGAAGTAAACGATGCTGTTGATAACTTTATGAAGGAGTTCTTCGGGACTCCTTTTTTGCCCTACTGCCAATTTTGTGACTTCGAACCCTTAGGAATGTACTGCCATGAGCGAAGTGAACGACATCATCAATCCTGCTTTGGCCTTGCAGGAATCGGACGACATGATCTTGTCGGACGACAACGTCAACGACATCTTACAAAGCCAAAGGCTTCCGGGTCCCTACGTGGATGCCAGTCCGGAATCCATCGCCATGAGCGAAGAGCTTCGGCAGCACGGGGTTCTGATGCCTCATGAGGCCGATGCGCTGCTGGAACACGCCTATTCCGTGGCTCATGAAGCCATTTCTGCTGAACATAGCCTTATACGTGCTTCATGGGCTCTAGAAGCCCTTTTAGACTCCGATTCGGCCTATGAGGCTGCTCCGGTACAAAACGCGCTCAAAGAGGCTGTAATCGCGTTTGAAGCCTATTGTCCTTCGATTAGTACCGAACTATTCGATTTCGTTAAGGAAAAGAACTCCTCTGATCGATACGCCAATCCCGCTGGCGCGCAAGCCGGAGCTCAAGATGCAATTACCAACGGCATCCTGAAGGTCTGGGACGGGATTGTCAATATTACTCGGAAGATCTACACGGCCTTGAGCGATTACTTCCAGAGCTTTTACAAGTCCCTGCTGTCGTTGTCAGAAGAAGCGCAGCGGCTGTTGGATAAATTGAGAAGCTACAGCTCCTCCGCCTCGCCCAAGGAGTCTGAGGTCGTGATCCACGATGCGAACTTCTTGCTGGTCCACAACGGCGCAGGACCGCATGACATGGTGCAGGCTTTCGATCGGTTGGCAGCTCTCCATAAGTCCCATGTGGAGCCTTACCTGAACGGTGTGAGGGTTTATTTCGACGATTACTACGCCATGGCTGCTCAGGTAGTTGGCTTGATTGATGAGGTCGAGAAAGATCCCGAAGTCGAGAAAGGCACGTTCAGTTTGGATAACATCCACAAAACCTTCAACGCGCTCATTGCCAAATGGATGTTTCCGAAAGATCCCCTGGAGAAGACGATCTCGGTCATGACCAGCGGTAAGGTGAAACACGCTATCGGCATGCACGTCACCGAAAAGAACGAGGTACTTCAGAAGGCCAACGATCGCTTTGCGAAGGCTTTGGAGAAAGGGATCTCGGACGTTGAGAACGCTGTAGGGATTACGGAGAACCTTCCGGGGGGTATGTCCTTCGGGAAGATAGCCTCCAAGAACCCCTTTAAAAGGCTCACTGTGCCTCGTTTATTTCGACCCGTTGGTTCTCATCTAGACTCCACCCAGCCCGTCTCTGTGGCTGACATAGGAACCCTACGGGAACTTCTAGAGAAGGTGATCGAGATTGCTGAGGTAGGGAAAGACGTTGAACACGTCAGAACCCGACTCTTTACCGAGCTGGCTATGGCCCATAACCGAGCTGCTGCTGCTTCGGAACACAAAGACAAGCTGTTAGCTTATCTGGCTAATCACCTAGCCGATAGCGACCTCCATGCCTCGATGTCGAAACTAATGAATCCTGTCAAGGATCTAGATGCCTATACCTTCAAGGTATGTCTGCATCTATTGAACTACTGCAAGCGCTGTATGAAACAATACGGATAGTGGTTTCCTCAGGCGTCGTGATGATGCCTTTTGAGGGTTTCTACGGAGACCCTCTTTTTTCTTTTCGATAGCTAAGGAGACGTACCGATGGACCCTTTAGTTTGCCAACAACTGGAATTTGATTTTGGTATGGATCGTAAGGAAATTACCGATGAGCTTAGGAAGGCAGCATCTAACGTTATCGCCTTTGTCAATTCGGGGAGTAAGGAACCTTTTCATCAAATAGCTTCTGAAGCAGATAAAGCAGTTTATGATTCGATCGCTCATCACTATTTTGAAAGTGTAGATCAGCGACAACTCGATTTCTCTTAAACAAGACACAAACAGAGAGACTCCTTTGAAGGGAGTCTCTCTGTGCTCTATTGTATTTTTTCTGAAGTATATATTACCACTATGGATTAAAGTTCTTCATCTCTACGAAGAGGATTATATCATGGAAATATGGTTTGGAGTAGGGTTTTACATCATCATAGGAATGACTTTACTGGTAGTGGCGATGCCATTGGCTATAGTCTACCAGATCGAACACGAGAGGAACAAAACGACTTTGCAATTGGAGCGGGAAGAGAAACGCCGAATGCTTCGACAGAAACGACGAGCAGAACGCAAGGCCCGTGGCCTTTGGTTTTGATTCCAGATTTTTCAGATCTATAGTACTGACACGAATAGGAGAAGCAATCCTGCTTCTCATTCATCATTAATGCCCCCAAGGGGCGAGGAGAATTACCATGAACACCAATTTAAAGAACGCTTTGATTTCCATGGCCAAGTTCGTAGCAGACAAAATGGGCTTAATTGCCCTGGCTGATTTCAACAACGGGTTGACCCATGACCTATGGGCGGCAAAATTAGCCGCCTTGGCGGAATTTGATGCTGAAGACTCGCGGCTGGCCCTGAGCCACGAAGAGATCAAGACGGCCCGCGAGGCCATCGAGGCCGTTATGGGCAGCGAGTTTATCCGCATGCCGGTCCGGTGGTGGACTATGATGATCCTGAAGCAGGCTTATGCCTGCAAAGGAGTTAGTATTGAATATACGGCCCACGTACTCTATGTGGCTAAGACCACACGTCCGTGGGCCGCTCCAGAGGCCCTCCAAGCACTGGCCAATATGAGTTCTGGCAATGATAGTTCCAGAGGATTCAAAGAATGCCGGAAATTCCAGAACCAAATCGCCAGGGGCCAGGCCATCCGCGAAAGCGGACTGGAGGTCATCCGCAATGGAGGGGACGAATTCGACGCCCTCCGGGCGGTGGTGAAAGGCTGGATGGGAGCCGATGTCGCCGCTCCCATCGCGCCTGTGGTGCCAGCCGGCTACAAAGGCAACACCACCACCGCAAAGGTGGTAGGACTCAAATGAGTCCGGAAGAGAGTAGCCGAAGCTACTCTCTTTTTTTTTTCAATAGTCGTCGAATCCTGTGACCATTTTAAGAACCCTCATTGGGGAGTGTAAGAATGCCTAAGGTAACGACAGAAATCCCCGAGGTTGAAGAGTGCATCAAACGACCAATCGTCTTTGACGTTATTCGGGAAATGATTAAACAAACAGGACTCGATCCCAATACGCCCATTATCTATGCAGGCGAAACTGCCACTAGTATTCCTCAAGTCGGTTCGACATTAGACGATTCGAATGATCCCTATAATGCTCAAGTACGTTTGCCTTCTCAAGACCGATTGATTGTTTCGGTTACGGAAGACTATCCAGAAGAAACAGGCATGACCATGGCTATCAATAGGCCTGAAGTCCCTACCTTCTTTGCGGATACAGATCTTTCAGTCTATATGAAACCTGTCTACGAAACCACGCTCTTTACGATCTCAGTACGTTATAGAGCCTTAACCAAGACGCAAGCCGATAAATGGCGTAACAATCTTTATCGTTCAATTGGTAAGATGAAAAAGGGTTATCAGCATCAGATTCAATATCATTATCCATTGCCCAATGCCTTCATGTATCTGCTCTATGTCGTATGGCAGATGAGAGAAGCCAATTTACCTTTAAATGAGGCCCTAGGCGCCTATATCAAGCGTTGTATGGACCCAAGGTATACCGTCATTACCAACCAGGCTGGAAAAGCTCCTACACTTGTTATGCGTGAAAGTCAGGTCTGTGTCATTGGGAATTATGAAATTCAAGATGCAGCTAAGTTTGATAGAGACGATACGAGTAATACCTGGGAAACGGGATTTGATTATACCTTCACAGCAGATATCTGTCACCAATGCTGGATGGAATATCCTCTGATGGTGCATAACCAATTAATCCCGAGTCAATTCTACAGCAATCCATGGCCTGTGGATTGGAGAGACTTCATCCAGCAGACTAGTCTTTCGAAATGGGCTTTGGATAAGATTGCTGATCCAATTCAGGTTTTAGCAGGAGGCATACAAGGCATCTCTATTCCCTATTTTGATGATTGGCTACCGGATCAGGAATTACCACAGACAATAATGATTGCTAGAATCCTTTTACAGGTAGATCAGACCAATCCTAATAATGTTTTGAATCTAGGACAATTAGGAGATTTTGCTTGGGATAGCGATGTTTTAGCTTATATGACAGCTGCTTACCAAAGCCTAGCCCAATGGGGAGGAGCAGGAATTACGGTAGTGCTCTATCGCGGAGCTTCGCCATTATCTGCCAACATGATTGCTGTCGATAATCAATTGAACATTACGTCAATCCTACCGCTAGATCCTACGGCTATCTATCATTTGGTGGTGTCGTTTAATGCAAACCTTAATGGTTTGTCGACAACTGCTAAACAGCTCTTAGCAAGCTATGGTTCGGTGGCTATTAAGTTCATGACCATATTGAGACCTTCCTTAGCCAGCAACAGTGGCGGGTTCTCTGCGGACATGAACGTAGCTGACGCTGCCTTTTGGACCATGCTAGCGTCCTTACCTAGTGGAGGACAGATCCCTGCCTTAAATGCTTTAGGAGGGATGGCTAGCAACGACTTTAATAACATTGCCGTGGTTTTAGACATGGCTAATCAACAAAGCACACCTTCCTCATGGAACGGTCCCCATGCCTTCAGTGCTGCTAGTCTATTGATTACCGCAGCCAGGAGTACGTAACCATGCCTATTATTAACGTACCAGCCAATCCTCCGGTACCCGCTACGTTTCCTGACAACGTTACACCCAATGTCTATAACCCTGCCTATCAGAGCGCGGTCATTGATACCGATGTTCAGCATCTAGCTTCTTTATTGACCCATGTCAGTGGGTTACCGTGGGTCGTTGACTACTATGCTCAAGCCATTGGTGCTAACCAGAACCTATCGGCCTACCAACCAGGACAGCTAGCGCCTTATCAGCAGTATTACCTGATCAAGAACTACGAGCTACGCGTAGGGTCTGCGCTATCGACATCGCAAGATCCAACCACTGGCATCATGACGATAACGGGTAGTTCAACGATGTACCCGTTTGTCATTCCCAATGAAGGCGATCTATTTATCGCTGATGTTGGCGATGGACGATTAGCTCAATTTACGATTACCGCCGTACAGCGACTGACTCAGCTGAAACAAACCTGTTATACGGTTAACTATACCCTTCAGGCGTATGTCACGGCTCAGATACAAACGGACCTAATCAATAAGGTGGTTTTAACGAACTACTTTGTCAAAGACTACATGGTCTACGGCAAGAATCCTGTCATCGTAGATTCTTCTTATAACGATATGACCTGGATGAAACAAGCATTTCCTTCCTTGCTTAATCGTTTCTTAAAACAGTTCTATAGTCCTGACTTTAGAACGTTGGTTGTGCCTGGTCAAACAAACCCTACGTACGATCCTTACGTCGTAAAGACGATCTTAATGGTTATTGATAAGGATGCTCATCCGTTGATTCCTAAGATAGCAGAACTCAATGTCGATGGCATGCAGGTATGGGATGTCGATACGATATGGAGTATGTTGCTTACTTCGGATTATGTTGATCGCGATCGAATCGTATCGCAAATGGTTTTGATCTCCGCAGCAGCGTTTACCTATTTCGGTAATATAGCGTTTGTGCCAGGCATGAATTATTCAGGATATAACGGAACCGAAAGTATCTTCTTCTCTCGTCTCCAGAACGTCGTTTATCCGTTAATCCCTAACGGAGCTACTGTCGACAGTCCTTATAATGATTTTAACATGCCGTCATCGAGTAATATGATTCCCATCAACGACATGACATGGAATACGACAACGCTCTACCCGAACAATCTAACGAGCGGTACGCTCTTAGCAACGACAACCCCTTTGCCAACAGAGCCTACAACAACTCCTGCTATTCCCGTGATCCATCCCGTATTATCTGATACGGGTTACGTCTTGTCGAATGCTTTCTATACGCAGGCAACGACCGGACAATCAATGTTAGAGTTACAAGTTAACAACTTCATTAACATGCAGCCTGTCAATACCCAGATTCTCTTGACGATCGTTGAGACGGTACCGCTGTGGGGTAAGCTGGAACAGTTCTACTACCTACCGCTGGTACTCGTTCTCATGAAGGCTGCCATGATCCAGGGACCGCAAACATGACTACCATGACCATCGCGCAACATATCTTCCAAGCTCGTTATGCCTGTTACGTACAGAGTGCTTTTTTGCAATCTGAAGTTATGGCATCGACGTTTGGAACTCCTACCTCAGGCCATGCTGGTACCGATAAAACATCAACAGCAGGTACAGTAGGTATTTACCTAACGATTGCGCAGATGGTCTATTACCACAATCTAGGATCATCGATAGGGTTTCAGAACCCTAAAGATACCGTCGTCATCTATTCGACGCTCAAAGAGCATTTATCAAACTGGCAGATCGTTACAAGCACCATGCTTAATGCTCCCGATGCGCCTTTAGATGATCTTAGGCTCATGGATATTTTTGCTTCTGCTATTTATTGGGTAGCCGTTCAGCATGGGCTGCACGTCAAAGAAGAGCGTAGTGTTTTTCGGTGGCGTACGAACCGTTCTGGTCTGGCAGCTAACCTTAAGAACATGCCTACGGAAGAAGACAAGAACAAAGTTGACGAAGGACACAAACCCCTAACGGAAAGCATCGCTAGGTTTTCGTTTGGAAGAAAAAACCGTTAAAAGGGTGTTATCATGAACGTTCAAGAAAGTCCTTTGTACCAAGAGATTCTGAAAGTCTTTAATGATGGTGCTAAAGACGTCCATTACAAATGGGAAGCCATGATACGTGCTAATGGTGTCTTGGTATCGACCTATCAAGTAAGTTATGTCCAAATCAGTCGCAATTACCATACGCAGCAATACAGCGATGAAATGACGATTGAAGTAACGATGCGTCCAGGTGATTACGATTTTTTGGTTTGGCCATATAAGGACAATCTTGAGGTTGTCTTAACACGCACACCTTTAGTAGAAGGGGGTTCGGATCAAAACGCTAATCAGCCGATATTACATCTTCATTACCGTGGCGTTCCTTTAGACCAGCATTCTGATGTGGTAACTAACAACAACGCGATTGCAAGCGGACAAAACATTCAGAACGATTTGTCGATTAAGACGGCACGATTCCAGTTAATTGATCTGGTCATCGAACGTTTGCGTATGATCTCTGCGGGCAGTATGGTTAGGAATACCGATCCTGGCAATGCCATACGGTGTTTGTTAGGCATCTATAGCGATATGGCTAATGTTGATCACGACATTGCTGTTAAGGGTGTTGACCTAGCGCCTGGCTATAACAACAAGGTTAGAGACCACATTGCCATTCCTCATGGCCTACCGGTCACGGATATGCCTTTCTACGTGCATAAGTACTGCGGGGGTGTCTACGCCACGGGTATGGCTGCCTACCTCCAGAATAGCGTCTGGTACGTTTTTCCGCCCTATAACCTACAGCGCTATCATACCAACATCGGCAGTACGGTATTAACCGTAGTTAATATTCCAGCCAACCGCATGCCTTTGGTCGAACGTTCTTACAGGGTTACTCCCACACAGGTCATGGTATTGGCTAATGGCGAGAATAAACACAAAGACTTCAGTGAACCTACCTTTCAAAACGTTGGCAATGGTGTTCGGTATGGCAATGCCAGTGCTATGCTAGACAATTTTGTAACGGTAAATAACAACCGAGCTATCGCTAATCGCGGAAAGAATGCTATCGAAACCATCTTTGAAACGCGTGCTAACGGTCTAAACCACGTCACGGTATCCGATGCTAAGTTTACTAGCAATATGGCTTATGAGAAGTCTAAGCTGGCTTACCGTGCCGGTATGTTCTTGGTGGTTGGTTGGGAACAAGCTGATCCTTCTGTCATTTATCCGGGTATGCCTGTTCGTTACCTCTATGAACATAACGGACAAATAGCCGAGCTTTATGGTACTGTTGTCGGAGCTCAGTACACCATTATTTCAGGATCTAAGAATATGCTAGGTGGTCGACATAACTGCAATGCTGCTTTACAGTTGTTCTTAGAGAAAGATAGTCCGCTGAATACCGCACAGACTACAACACCAATTAACCAATGAATGTTTTTTTTAGATGCATATTACCTTGGTGTATCCCTAACGCTAACTTCAAAGGACGTCGCTATTATGCCAGCTTTAAACCCTCTATTTGTTGTTGTCGAAGGTATGGAAGCCGTCGGTAAGAGTACGGTAGTCAATTACTTAAAAAATCATCTGACGAGCATCAGCGGATTGAAAACATCGATTACTCGCGAACCAGGTGGTACGGTGTTAGCTGAAGAGTTGCGACGGATCTTTAAATCCGATATAATGAAAGATACCTCGTCGCTGACGCAAGCGCATTTAATTGCAGCTTGCCGTAGCGACCACCTCGATCGTTTTATCATGCCAAAACTGGCTTCTGACAACAACGTCGTCTGTGATCGGTTCTTGCTATCCACATTGGTTTACCAAGGTCCGTTCGATTTTCTGCTAGACCTTAGCCAGCGTATGATTCCTGATCTAACCATTTTATTGACTAGCAGTAAGAAAAACGTTATCGACAGAATGATGAAGCGTCAACACGACGTTTCTAAAGATTGGTTAGACGAAGCTGCGTCTGATCGCCATCTTGTCATGCAACAAAAGATGTTGAATTTAGTTCAGCTAGATACCAACTTTGAACACTCAAGGAACTACCTGGTGGTGGACACTAACCAGTACGAAGACGTCCAGTCGCTGCATGGTGGTATCGGACACGACTGGGAGCTAGAGAACTATTTTAAGGGTGCTAACGAAACTCTATGTTTCATCTAAAAAAAACACGCCAGAGAAGGGAACCGTTGACAGTTCCCTTTTGTGCCCCATTCCTTTCAAGGAGTTTCGACATGCTTATTGCCATCGAAGGTTTCAGTGACCAGTTCACCAACGTCATTGAAAGAACCATGCGACAGATTTTGATTAACAAGGAACCGAGCAAAAATGTCTACACCCGTGCAGATATCAAGCCAACAGCGGTAGCCAAGTCCATCGTGGCGTTGATGAAAAGAACCGATGCACTCAAGGTCACGGACACCACCTTCCAGCACCTTCGGTTGGCCGAACATGCGGAGTTCCGCTACCGCTCCCTGAAACCGCTTCTCGAAAAGGAACATAACGTCATCCTGTCCAACTACCTCGGTCCCTGGTTTAAGGACGACAGGAAGCTTAATCTGAAGCACAGCCTCAGCACGGTACTCTTTAGACCACGATTGACGATTTACCCGTACGATCGTTCGTCTAGTTCAGACGATAAGCTGCTAGACGAGATGTTTTCTTACGACAGGGCTGGAACGTTTTCGGCCGACACGGTATCGATTGGCCGCAATACCATCATGAGCTCGGTCGAAGGATCTGCCAAACTCCACGATAACTTGTACAGCGCGTTGTTCCAAGCACTGGCACGGCCAGCAATCTCTCTACCGGCCGATACCAACAACTGGGATCTGGTGTCCTAATCCGTCACGTTCCTTGGCATTAAAGCGGCATAGACTGGAGCCGAAAGGCTCCAGTCCTTGTGCCTTCTTTTTTTGGTTTCTTTCTTAACTAAACCAAGGCGCTACGCTGCCATCGCCTCCAGATACCCCAATCCATTTGGAGCTCAAATCGACTCCTTCAATATCGTTCTTTATCCCCCCAATTGGATGGAAAGGTAAAACACAATAATGGTCACTAGGAGGCGTTATATGGAAACCTCTATGCTTTCCACGCTGCATCGTTAGATAAGACTTATCGTCTTGAATAACGATATGGATATACATCTCAAAGTCAAACTCTTGATCTAGTCTAGTACAACCGTCCCAATAACCTTTTCCTTTAATCTGTTTTACAAAGTCATCTGTACCCATACGGATTAAACGTTTAGCATCAGATGATAATTGATGAGGAGTTACTACTGCAATTCCTTTCTTAGAACAAAAGTTTCTAGTCCTACGGAATAAGTCTTGTATATCCTTACCAACAGTACTGTTCTCGCAGCCTTTCTTACTCATCATATTTAGATAGTCAATGAAGGCTATTAGTATTTCATAGCCATCTTCTTCTAAGCCAGTAATCAATTCAAATAAATCATTATAAGTAAAATCAGAAGGATCGATACGCATCATCTTAATATGATAGCCAGTAGCTTGAAGTCTCTCAGCTACATAACGATGAATTTCTTCAATGGGTACAGAAGAAGGATCTGTTAATTCTCCAGTTTCTTGTTCCTTTAAGGATTTATACAACCAACAGAAGTTATCAGAAGCATCGTTTTCAAATGAGATATGCAATAACAAAGGTTTCTTATCTGGATTTCTTAAGAAAGGTACATTATAAAGTGCTACCCCTTCCAGTATCTTCAAGACAAGACCAGATTTGTTATTATGCTGAAGAGCCCCAATACAACAAAACTCTCCTCTTCTAATTCCTCCAATTTGTCCAAACATTCTATTTAAAGCTTGAATGCCTGTACGCATGACGCCTTCATTGGAGAGCTCTACTACCCGCCTCTCCATCGATCCAGCCAAACTAGTCGGATCATTCATATCGAAATCATCGATGATAGAATTGTGTTTGATTCTACCACCCATCGTATTATAAGGCTTAAGCTCAGAACGAATCTCTTTAACAAAATGACGCCAATCTATTTTGTCCTTTGGACCCGATAGTTTACGAGAAGCTTCTCGAACAATCTTCTCAACCTTTAATTGATCCATGTAGTTTCGAAGATCTTTCTGGCATTGGTTAATAAGCTTTCGGGATTGGTCGTTATCTCGACGAGCCGTAATGCCATCGTAAAGCGCTCCGAAGACGATTTCATCAGATTCGGTATTGACGCGTAATCGCTGGACAAGGTCTTGTTGGTCGAATTGTTCTGACGAGGGAAGGGTTAGCATCCATTGGATCGTTTTACGCAAGGCATGGAGGGTATCAGTCCCTCCATTGGGAAGTAATCCTACTTCTCGGAAAGGCGCTACATCTAAAACATCGGCAATGAGTTTGGTGCTAGTCTCCGAAACCAGGCCTGCTTGGTTTTCTATGTAAAGCAACGTAATGATTTTAACGAGCAAAAGCTTTAGATCCACAGCACCTACCCCATTCTTGTGTAGAATCGTCCGCATTCCTCTATGGGAATGCAATCCATGTGGAGACCTTCAAATGTCCTCAACACCACCCAGTAACCTTCGAAAGGATCCCTTGAATAGTCCTAGGATTATTCTTCTTCCTATTAACTTGAAAGCGCGTTTTCATGCTATCAATGAACCCTTGAGTAGTTTGCTGGACTGGTCTCGTCTCACCAGCATACTATCGAAAGAGGATGTATCTTTTTATTTCTGGTGTCAGCATAACTTTAGTCGTTTGTTCTTCAAGCCTGTCATGAAAACCCTATATGTACAAGACCTTTTAGGAACCGCGGCTGGTTTGGATTTCAATGACGAGATTTCTAGCTACTACGGCAAGCTCTATGAGTTCGATGTCCAGTCTCATCTGCCTGAGGACCAAACTGATCCCGACGCGATGGAGGATATCTCGTATCGACTCAATATCCGTCCTTTCTATGACGGACTCTTTAGCACAAAATCAGGTGGTCTGTATTTAAAAGATTATGTCTTCGAAACTACTGAAATAACCAATGACGTTTTTGCATTGACATTGGTACCTGTGAACAACCTTGAATCGGTGAGTAAACAATTACTCCATTCTTATGAAGAACTGCTATCGCACTTGAGGCGTTACGTTCCTTTGCCAGAACTAGGGCTTACAGCCCTCTTTGAAGCGTTCTGTCAAGCATCTATGGCTAATGGATAGCATCCCTTTCGAAAGATATGGGGATTTCGTCCAAGGGGGGTGTCTTCATGAACACTCCTTGTTTTTCTAACGCGTACTCTTTGTAAAGGCACTAAACGCTTTCGAACCCTCGTTAAATAATGTGAGTTGCTAAAGCTCAACCGACGCGGGGCGTGAATGGCCTTCCCGAACACTCCTCTTCTTTATACCACATAAGGGATATCCAAGATGTCAAGACTGAGCACTCGTTCCAATAGCGAAAAAGGCTTGCGGGGCATGATTAACCGAATCAACACCATGCAGCGGGAAGCTGGCAACTCCTTCGCCACTCCCGAAATCACCAAAAACATTTGCTCGATGGAAAGTCTGAGCGATGGCGACATGGATCGCCTATCACGCCAAGCTTCTGATCTCCAAGGCCAGCTGAAAAGCATATACAACGATTGTTTCGATGTCGATGCTAAAGACGCTAAGGCCAAGGGACCCACGCAGGCGTCGCTCGAAGCCGCTACCATTGCCTTCTTGGCTTTCGGTGACCCCGTTGCTTATGCTGAGAAAGCTATGCAAATGGACAAAACCGGTCGTGCTGGCGTACGCTCCATCGAAGCAGGTGGCGAATATAACCTGATTCCTTCCATGGAAGCTTTCAACGAAACCGAACTGAAGCAGTACATGGCTACCTCGGTGACCTTCAACATGATGGCTAGCCGTCAGGGCGAATTTGCCGAATGTTTCTACCCAACAGCCGTGGTTTCTCCAGATATGCCTGGTGCTGACGTTACCGTACGTCGTACTATGGTTCTGAACGAAATCCAGCATCAGCTGTCAGGTGTGCCTCTGGACCTGCATCGTCGTAACCTGATCGACGCCGTGATTGATCCGACCATTCTGTCGAACCAATCCAACAGTCTGATTCCTGTTGTGGTGAATAGCCCAGTCGGCAACCCCAACATCAATACCCAATACTTCGTCGCTGCTTCTTTGGTAGCTCCGTATCCATTGGCTACAGATGCAGGTCAGTCTGTATTGACTGCTCCTTTGGCCGTTGGTAATGAAGTTGATCTGTTGGGTATTTCTCAGCGCACTGATATTCAGATCCAAGGTCAGTACGACATCACTGACTTCCTCGATCCTCGCGTGATGCTGACCAAACTGTATGTCGAATTCACTACCGCTGGTGCAACTCCGGTTACTAGCGTCGTTCCTTTCGACGTTAGCCGCATGCCACGTAACCAATGGGTGAAGTCGGTCGAAGGCAACTACAAAGAACTGATGCTCGATTTCCGTACGCTGACGATGGCGCTGCAAGGCACCACCGAAGATATTCTGGCTACCGCTGGTGGCGCTCCTGCATTGACAGGTCTGCGTGCTGCTGGTACTTCAAACTGGATCGTTCGTCTGGGCATGCGTGCTACGGGCTACGGCCAGGTTGAAAAGGGCACGATCTCTGTAACTCCCGGCCAGATCACTGTTGAGAAGATCTACAGTACGGATGCCTACGGCAACCAGACTGACATCACCACAGCGATCAACAACGGTACACAGACGAACCAACAGTGGCTGGCTGCTCAGTTCACCACCATGGCTATCATTGGCTATGATGTTGCCGCTACCCGTTCTAACCTGAACCGTCGTACTCGTGGTCTGTTGTTGGAAACCACCGACGTGACCGAACGTTACACCGTGGCTCTGACAGCTCCTCTGACCATGCCAGCTCCCGTGGGTTCAACTCGCGATGCCGCTGACATCACGACCCTGATCAATGCTGCTCGTGTCCGTAATGACAACCTGGCAGTAACTACCCTGCTGAGCTACAAGAATGCTCTGAGCACCTTGTCCAGCGCTCCTGGCTTCAGTATCGGTGTTCCCGATATCGAAGGCATGGGTCGTTACGTCGTGCGTCCTTACTACGAAAGCGTCAATCTGGACGTTTTGGCTTCGATGAACAACATCATGACCAAAGATCGTCTGGCTGACGTACAGCAGACCATCGTTAACGCGATCCGAGATATTGCTTACCGTGCTTACCAGCAGTCTGGTTACCAGCCTGCCCTGGATGCTGTTACTGGTGGATCTGGCGAGACGCCGATCATTATCATCGGTACGGATTCCTTCACGGCTAAGTTCATTCAGCTGGATGGCGACAGCCGCCTGACGGGCTTGGCTCTGGAAAGTCGTGTGGTCGTGTCCTTGGACGAACGTATGTGGGGTAACATCGTTATTGGTCTGACTCGTCGGACTCAGAACGGTCCTGATCCTCTCTGCTTCGGTCAGATGTTCTGGATGCCTGAATTGGCCTCCACGGTACAAGTGACTCGTAACGGCGCTACCATCAAAGAACCGATGGTTCAGCCTCGCATGCGTCACGTGAACAACCTGCCTATCATGGGATGGATCAATGTACTGAACCTCGACGCTGCTGTGACTCAGAAAGTGCCGTTGAACATGCATTCTGTCTAATCCATGCAACAACATATCGGGAGTCCTTCGGGACTCCCTTTATGCTCTGATCCAAACTTTCTTCAAATATATATTATCTAATAGTAATCCTTCCGTATTCTTTTTTCTTTATACGCCTTCCATGGGCTTTAAAGCAATAGCGGCATAGTGGATTCGATCGACCGTGTAATCTTCTTTTTTGTTAAAGAGTTTCTGGTCTGATCCCTGTAGTAACCTCTCAACTTCTGTTTGTTAAGATAATATAAATCCATTGAGAAAATAGGATCAGTCAGTATGAAAACCAAAACCCATATCAGCGGCATCTATAAACCCAGAATGAGAAGACCCGAGATTATCGTCGAAGACACCACCAGCAGTCGTAGAATGGCTTATACGGGTTACGTCAGACGCATGTTTCCTGGAATAAACGTTCAGTATTCCTTTCATAATGGACTCGATCGAGACGTGTTCGTGTATATGTCCGATGGATCGCAGTTCCTGCTCAAGAGCTCAGTAGCGACCAATAACTGTGGCGTTATTGAATACAGTCTCTGTGTTTGCAAAACCGTTGGTTTGAATGTGAACGACATCGACGTCAATCCCTTATCTCCTTTGCGTTATAAAGACGAAAAGAGTTCTATGAGCTATGCCCAGGACCATCTTGTGCTTTCGCGCGAAAACACGCTTAAGACTATTGAAGAACGAGTAGGAGCCGATAATCGCGGCTCAGGAACGCAGCCCTTCAATTGCAGAAAACACCATAGCAATGTGACCACTATCAATCCTGAAGCCAATCTTATTTTCAAGGTCAAACAGGAAGATTTTGCTGATTATGGTAACGTGATCTTCTGTAAGGAGTTGTCCTGTGTTTTCGTTTATGGAACCGATGATATTCCTGAATACAACCCACATCCTTTCTTTTCTGGAATCGATGCGGACGAGTTCATGAAAGCTGCTACAACAGCCTCTGGCCAGTCAATAAATATTTCCATCATAGATAATAGTGGATCTACTAGTCAAACTAGCTTTTATGTCCCTGTTCTTGGTAAGGAAGTAAAAATTAACACCGTGTTTGATGAAACTGTCTGTGAAAGCGGGGTTTATATCACCCACTTCAAGGTGGCGCCTAATGGTGTTATGGTTAAGGATGAAACCGAAACACGTTTTTATACCTTTGACGACGCACTGGCTGACGGTCTGATCTATTTAACCAAAGAAGATGCTGTAACGGGAGGGACACGCGAAGCTCGATGGAAACAACATCTGGCTAAGGAAGAGTTTGCAAGGAAGATGCATCTGGATACCTTGGAGTGGGAAAGGAAGAAGGATGACTTTGATCGCAAGCAGAAAGCTTTAGAAGCGGATATGGAACGTCAGCGCATTCTGCATGAACAAAAGCTAGAAGCTGAAAGGATCAAGATGGAAAGAGAAGCTAAAGCACATCGGGATGAGATGGAGCGTAAAGCCAGAGACATGGAGTTTGAGCAGCAGAAAAGAAAAGAAGAGGACCAGTTCGATAAGGATAAGAAGCATCGAGAAAATGCTAACGATAAAGGTTCTACCTTCCGTAAAGCATTGATTGATGTACTGAAGATGATTCCAGCGGTGCTAGCAGCAGCAACCGCCGTGCTGGTGTGGATGGCTAAGAAATCGGCAGCAGCAGCTGTCGTTGTATAAAGGAGCGGACGGTGGATACACGTTTATTCGACTTCATTCATGAGCAGGTACCACGTTTTAATCGTACGATCTGCGATGGATTGGCCGTACAGCATTTGAAGATGGCTGAAGAGTACATAGATCGCTTGCTAAAATCCGCACAAGCAAGTTTTCCTCGTGGCTTAGTTTATCATGGCTATGCTCGATGTACGCCATGGGAACAGTATATCATGAGCACACGGATGCGCTCTAGCAAACGACTGTATGAGATTAGCCGATCAGATGTTTATATGGTTAAGTATCTGTTCAGTTATGAGGGCAAGGATATTCGTCCTATGCCCTTATATCTCCCTTATGTAACGGATGGAGGAATCATTCGTATTCGAGGCGCTACCTATAACATCAGTCCGGTCTTAGCTGACCAGATGATTTCCGATGGCGTAGATAGTTTGTTCGTTAAGCTCTATAAGGATAAGATCATGTTCAATCGCAGCGTCTATGGTTTCGTCATCGACGGCGAACGCACACAGACCGATCTTATCATCTCGAATATTCATCATAATGCGCGTAAGAATGGCAAGAAACGGGTTCATGGTTTTGATGCTACACCACCGCATTATCTCTTTTGTAAGTATGGTGTTACCCATGCATTCAAAGAGTTTGCTAATGCCCATATCTTTATAGGCTTTGCAGATGAGATTAATACGGAGAAGTTCCCTAGTACGGAATGGAGTATTTGTTCTAGCCTAGGGTTACAACCTCGTGGTATTAAAGATAAAGATTATGAAGCTTCGACGATGCGTTTGGCGATTCGTAAGGAAGACTATAACCACATGACAGCTATCATGATCGGTTCGTTCTTCTATATCGTCGATCACTTCCCTTCGCAAGTTGACCCGACGTGTGTTGACGACGTTAATACCTGGCTGCTATTCCTAGGTTATAATGCTACGGAAATGGAAACGAATCCAGGTAAGATTCTTATATCGATGCGTACCCATATGGAATCCTTGGATCATTATATCGACATCTTGTCGCGCAAAGACCTTGAGGAGATTGGTATTCACGTTACGGACATCTATCAGCTGTTCGCTTACGTGATTAAAACCATGAGTGCCCGCATTGCAGCAGCGGGGACAACCATAGCGTCGATGTATGGAAAGAAACTCACTATCTTGTATTATCTGCTCCAGGACATTAACAATGCGATCTCTAATATGCATTTTGCTCTGAAGAAGAAAACCAAGGGGGATGATAGTCGTTCGTTGACCGAAAAGGACATCATCGAGAAGTATGTACCCGTAGAAACGATTTTCCGTATCAGCGGATCGGATCATCGGGAAGTATCGAATGTATCGTCGGCTACAGGAAACAAGATATTTCGTATCACTACCAGTATGCGGCTGCAATCGGAAGTCGTTGCTGGTAAGAGCGAAGACACGGTGTCGGTGGATGACCCCATGGGTTTCTTGCATACGTCTCAAGCCGAAGTTGCTTCCTTCTCGAATCTATCGAAAACATCATTGACTGGACGAGATAGTCTAAATCCGTTTGCGCATATTGATGCGGTTGGACGGGTAGAAAGAAATCCTGAATTTGTACAGCTGCTTGATGCCATTCAGGAAAACATCAAACGCTAATACGCTATATTTGTAGTTTCAACAAGGAGCGCGCCATGCAATATTATTACAACACATCCGGAGGAGGGTATGGTCAGGCCCCTCAGGCCCCTACGCCCCAACTGAATGTGCCTCAACATCTCCAGCCTTTGCTTCATCCGGCTACCGTGGCCATAGGCCAGATTCTTAATGCTTCTGCTTCAGAAAATCCAGCACGGAAATTTCTATTGATGTCGGCAGCAGGCAATGCAGGCAATTGGGCAACACCCATTTTTGAACAACTCCTGACCATGACGTTAGAGTGTGTTGAATTTTGGGCGGCTACGAGCGGCATGCCTCCTCAGAACGTTGTCGTCAATGCTGCTAAAGAGGTTTGTAAATTCATGTCGTTGTCGTTAGCGAAATCTAACCCAGCGATCATGTTTGAGATGGAGCGTATTTTTGGTTCTCAAGGTCTAGCCAACGAAATCGCTAGGGTAGAGCAAGAGTTCAGAGGATTACAACAAGGCATCCAGCAGTTTAGGAATGGTGCTTTCCGGCAACCCGCCTATCAGCAGCCTGCTATGTCATCCTCCATGCAACAGAACGTAGCCAGCGTTTTCAACCAGCATAATCCTTGGAATAATGCACCGCAAGAGACAGGTACGCTATCTCATCATGCAGGTCGTTTTGCTGGATCAGCGGCACCAGCGGCTCCAGAACTGTCGTTGTCGGAAGGATGGACGTCGGCATGGGCTAACTCCGTTATGGAAACAGGATTTGGCACTGCAATGGCTAGGTCTTTCAAGGAACCCGAACCCATCAATGAGCCTGCTCCTAAACTCACGGAAGTGAAGTTTGAAGAAAGGACGTTGCCTTCAGGTTTTGTAGCTCAAGCGGTTGTTCCTGAAACAACCTTCGATGTTCCATCTCATCATGAGGAGATTATCGTGGATACAGCTGTTATGGAAGTTTCTGACCAAACAATCCTTGAAGAACAGCCTCAACTTACTACGTCGGTAACAATGGACAAGCCATTGGCTATACAGACTATTGGAACGGTTTTTGATACACGAACACATGTTGCTGTTACGGATGCCACCAATTCCCAGTTGCACACGGTCGAAATTAGGAGACAAAACGTGAAATACGAAGAACACGAAACAGTATTCTTCTTCCAAGACCGCGATGAGATTGAGAAACAAACGAAACGAGACTTTGCCAAAGCAGCTGCAGAATTTCATCGTCTCAACGAAGAACGAAGTGCTGAACTTCTGGTAGCTAATCATGAAGAGAAGCACGGCTCCGCTGTTGATTTTGCCTTTAAGGAACACGACGTTGTCAGTATTGACATGGTTGTGCACACGACAGGTAACGAAGACTCTGCGATGGTTATCGCCTCTATTGCTCATGCGTCCTTTGGGAACATGGTGCAAAGCCATACGGTTCATCTACGTTATATTCAGGTGATGCGTGAGTTGTTTCTTGAGGAAGCAGCGTCTGCAGTCATCCATCTTCAGAAAGCAGAAACTATTCCTGCTTTGATTGAGGAGCTTAGGAAGACACGGACGATTCTCAACGAACTTCAGTGGGCAATTATCTCGGATGCTATTAAGCAGAAAATCAACGACCTATTGACAATCGAGATACCTATCGATATCACGATCGATAGTGTCTATGACGATTTGCCTATGTTGCCTGACTATATCGAGAGAAAGTTTGACAGCTATATGCGTAATGTAGTCGAAAAGGGCCTTCTCGAGGCCGTTAAGGCTGCTTATATCTATACCCCGTACTTTGTGTTGTCTGGCACAGAAAACGCCTCTATCGAGTTCCTATTCGAGAATGAGGTGGATGGCGAGAAAGAGTTTGACAAGAACTTCGGTGGTGTAGTTGGCTGTGGTCACGATGTTGTGCTCTTGAACCTTATGAGCAATGATCTTACGTTGGCTTATGTCGGCAACTGCGGACTATTACTCCCTTCTCGACATCCTGAACTCCATGAGACTATTCTGAAGCTTTTGAATAATCGCATGCCAGGTACGTCGAAGATCGAGTTTAGAACACGGGACAACAAACGCTTCAGTGCCTATTTAGGTAGAATGGTAGAAAAGTCCGTGATCTTGCGTTGGGAATAATAAATGTTAAAGACGGAGTGCTCTTATAAGGAGCCTCCGTTAATTTTGCCCTTCCGACAACTATGTTTTGGAATAAAGCATTTCTCAAGGAGATTTCATGAACGTTCTTCCTATCGCCTATGTAGGCGATATTTCTAATTATTTGGCCAATGAGCTGACACGAGTGGCTGACGGAGCCATGTTAGTAACCTCCCAACAAAACGTACGATCGGCTTACCAACAGTTTATCGCCTCGGGTTTTGCGATTCCTAGTTTCCAATACGACCCTCTCGATCAGCTCAGTCGCGACACGGCGGAGATGGTTGCTCTTCTTGTGACCAACGCTGTCCTCGATGCTTTTAATAAAGGTCGTGATAGCAAAACAGATTACGGAATCGTTGTTGATGGCTTGACCAAACGCATCCCAATGACGTTTTCTATAACCTCGGTAGGTTCTGATCCCGTACATTTTTTAACACCCAATTGGAGATTCTTCTCCGCACTGGGCGATCTCGTTGCGTCGGGAATCTCCTCGGCACACCTCCGATATCCTATCGTCAGTATTTACGAACTCCTTGATTTCATGGAAGCCGCGGGTATACGAGCCATCGATAACACCCAGCGGTATTTACGAGGACATCGTAAGTCACTTCAAGAAGCTTGTGATGTCGTTGTCAAACATTTAGAAGATAAAGAGATGGCTGGCTTACAATCCTACTGTCGCCAGATAGTTGAGGGAGCTAAGACAATCATCGAGCATCGGACCAATACCCAGGCGGTCGAAGAAGTTATTCAGGAATTTCGTAAAACCATACGTAGCCTGAAGATCGAAACCGAAACGCTTCAGAACAAGGTTGTCGGTCTCAATCAGACCGTTTTCGACAAAGACAATGAGATCAAGGCTTTGATGGCCAAGGTCAAACACGATTAACCCTTTACTAGGAACATAGCCATGCCTTCTACCAGTTTGCCTGTCGTTGGTGTCAATATCACAGTACCAACGAACTATCGTGCAGATACCTTACGCGAGGTCGTTGTCGCTGCTATACAAACCGCGTTTGGATCCGATAGCGTCATCGATACACCGGGCATTATTGGACAAGATCCCATGGTACCCATGCAGTACTATAACCTCACCGATGTGAATGGTTCCAATGCTCAAATCGTTATTGAGGTTCAAGTACAAAACATTCCTTTTACCGTCTATCCTTAGAGGAGTTAGATGAATGAAACCTACTAACAATCCCAATGAACTTTCTTGTTGGGTGCTGTCAGCTAACGTTCCTGGCGTTGGCGACATTACTCGTGTAGGCTTCGCTGTAGATAAGCCTACGGCGGAAGATCGTAACGCCAGGCCTTCGTCCTATTTCAAAGACCTCAAGAAACCCGAATGGGATGCTCTTTGTGCTACGTTGAAAACTAATCCGACAGCTATTCGTGTCGATGGTCCTTTCGAAGTACCCGAAGCTCAAGTGGCCATGACCTTCGATCAGATGCCCCCCGAGCCTACCAGCTGCTTCAGCAACGTGCCCTGCAACGTCACGATGTTGGGTCCCATTACTGATGAGGACATTTTAGAATCGGATCCCGATACAATGGTCATTACCCTCGATCAACAACGCTATGCATCGACTTTGGTCAGTGCTGTTGTTGATGTGGGTTTCGTCGAAGCCATTATTAATAACCCTTCCCCTGTCGATATTGATAGTGTCGACTACGAAGAATCTGATGATGAAGATAGTGGTGGCGACGAATAATCGAACACGTACATGGCGTGTTTATGGATAGTCTCCAAGGAAGGTGTTCAAAGGAGTGACAAAACGGGAGTCCCTTCGGGGATTCCCTTTATGCCCTTTTTTTCTTCATTCCAGATGGTTTCAGATACATAGTACTCCCATGTATAAGAGGAGCAACCGCGTTCCTCAAAAATCACTTTGGAGTCTATCATGACCTTACCCATTAAAACAGACATGGGCACCGTGGTGCTCAAAGATTACTATGTCACCAACGGTGGCATAGTAGTAACACCTACCGGGATCTATGTTCCGATCCCGGGGCACATTCCCAGGCTCTACAAGGAAGACCTTCGGGTCGGAGAAGCCTCTTTAAGGAGGCGAGCTTGAATGTAGTGCCTAAGGGCACAAAAGAGACCCCCTTGCGGAAGTCTCTTTTTTTTTTGTGTCGTTTCAAGAATCAGAGGTTTCGTCCTTTTTATCGGACGCTTCCTTAGACTCCTTCGTCGAATTAAGAGGAATATCGATAATCTGGAGAATCTTACTCGCCAGACTTCTTACTCTCTTCATCGCCCGTTCCTTCGGTTTCGTCGTCGGGTTCGGTTTCGTTGTCATTGGGGGTACCTTCTTCTTCGTCTGAGGAAGCTCCTGTTTCGTCAGATGTAGCATTTCCACTCACATCATCTGAAGATCCTTCATCAGTTCCCTGATCGTCTTCCGTGGAGCCGCCCATACCGTCGTCAGAACCCGTACCGAAGTCATCCGAACCGCCTGATCCGAAATCGTCCGACCCCCCTGAACTGTAATCGCCTCCTCCCGACGAACCATCGATGCCTCCTGCAGCCTGCAGTTCGGTATCGTACTTCTTCTTCATCTTGAGAATATGTAACATAAAGCCGGCTAGATTCTTCTCCATGCCATCCAGATGCGCTTCCTGTTCCTTCAGGAGATCGATGCCAGGACCTTCGCTCTCAGAGAAGGTAACTAGGGACTCCAGTTCTGGCATGATGTTCTGTTCGCGCAACCACTTCCGTTGATAGAACGCTTTGAGAGCCGCTATGACAGAAGGAATAGATTTACCCAATTCGCCAAAGATAGTTTCTCCATAAGCTTCTTCGCTTAAATAAGCTTTAAGCGTTTCGTCTAGAGCTGTGTTGTATTCCTGGAAGGCATCTAACTGTGTCGTTAGTTCGACCGTATCAGGCGAAGGCAATTCAAGGGTCAGTCCATCGATCATCAAACCGATCAAAGTTTCTTTCTTTTGAATGTCATGGATACCATCAGTCGCACCAACAATCTCATCGTACTTATCACGAATCTTGTCCATTAAGTACTGATCGTTAGTAATGTATTTACGAACATGATCTTCAAGCTGCGGCGTGAGCTTATTCTGATAGCCGGTAACAGTCTTCGTAAAGATGATGTTGTTTCTGACAACCGTCGTGGCAAATTCGGTACCAGAAGCAGCATCGACTAATTCAGGAGGCACGCTAAACGCGTTGTAATGGCGTTTACGGAGGTCATCCATCAGGGCGGTGTTAACCTCCGGCCTTTGAGTTTGTTTGTCTTCAATGTCAAACTGGGTTACGGGATAAGCTTCGTTACCAGATACGGCTACTTGAACTCCGGCATTTTGTAAGAAGTTAACGAGGTCTAAAGGATTGGAAGCTCCAATAGGAAACGTTGATTGTCTGTTCTTAGCAAACTCATGGAGTAAATACTCGATCGTACGAGCAGGATCAGGATCGTCAGGATCAAGCTCGATCTTTAACAACTGATGACCTACGGAATTCTTGATCTCTGCCATGGTATTAGCAAAAAGCAACATAGCACGCAAACCACAGAGAATCTTCGTATCTTCCAACAACGACTTTCCTATCCCTAGAGTGTTGTAATCGAAAGCAACATAGGTCATTAAGGATGCAGGGATGTAAAGAATCTTCGTTAGCTGTTTGGCCAGCGCACGAGCTAACATCACACGCGTGATATTGCCTACATCGGAGATCTTAACGTTTTGTCCGTACAAACCATTCTTCAGACGTTGCAGCAGATCGTCTTCGATCATTTGAGTATACATGCTTACATTGTCTTTGTGATCAGTTTCGGTATCATGAGCTAAACCAAACATCGACTGCCTAACATTGCTGATAAGCTGCGACGTCATATTACGATTAGCACCTGCTGAGTTTACCGAAAGATCATTGTAGTAGTTAGCATACTCTGCTCTGTTGAGTGGATGACCGGTTTCATCCAAGAGCAAAAAATAACCAATATGATCAGAGGGATCGCCAGGAACATGCACGGGAATGATAGATTCCGCAGGCGGACACATGACAATTGGATGCCCTACCGAAGGTTTCTTGATATGTCCTTGGGTTTTCACCGAGGTAGCTACTTCGACCTTATAATGGCGATTCGGATAGAACATCTTCTGAACTTCTTTATCCGATATCGAGGTACGTTTAGCTTTCTCTCCCAAGAGCATCGAAGCACGGTCGTTAATGAAACGTTTCTTGAGAAGAGGAACCTTCATAACGTCAGGGTTATCCGTAACCGTTAAAGCAGGTTTTCCATCGATAACGATTGCAGTACCAGTTTTGTTTTTATGGATATCGATAACTGTCGTTGCTTCAAGTCCTAAGAAGTCGTAGTACTTGCGACTTTCTTCGCTGATGAAACGCGAACTATCGCTGCCTCGTATTTCGGCAAGCTCGGCATCATTAGGGCCTAACAACCCTTTAGGAGGAAGGTTGCCGTTTTGATTGATGTCTAGACCCGATCCACGAATATTTTCCATACTTACACGTTCGGGAGAGTTGATGAGATCATCAATCGATGATTCGGGTAAAATAACGAAAGGTCGGCATCCTTTGGTAAAGAGCACATCTTCGAGAATTTCTGGAAGAATTTTGGAAAGGTTATATTCGTTGGTTAAGAAATCATCAACGATATCTACAAATGCTGCCGTTAGGCGAGAATCTATATCCAACTCCTTCATGCCTAATTTTAATTCCGTGTTAATCATGTCGTTAGGAGATATGATAGACGAAATCAAAATGTTCTTAACCATTTTAAGATCCGGAAGGATCTGCATGATAGATTCCGAGTCATTAACAGCGTTAGCCGTGGTCTCGGATATCTTATGAATTCGTTCTTCAGAAGGGGTCGGGGTAAGCGTTTTACCCCGAGAATCCGTACGCGTCGGTATGACAGGCGTGACTAATTTATTTAACACAGCCTCGCTTTGTGGCGATAATTTCATCATGCCAAAATGCTTGCGTCCTGGAACGACAGGCGAACCAGGTGGCGTCAAGGATTCCTGAAAGAAGTTCTTGCCCATGTACATAGCTCCTTTAAATCCGAACCGTTGATGGTTCGGTTTCATCAAAATTCAGTGGGGTCGTCATGACCGAGATAAGCACCGCCAGTGCGTCGTACAAACTTTATGTACAGAATGCCATTGATCTGGCCAAAACCATAGTGATCAAACATAGCTTAATCAGCGATGCGATCAATACGGCCCTCATATATCAAGGGTATAACGTTAATTTAAACCCAGCGATGGGTAATGTTAATTACGAGACACCTTGGAGAACATGGAAATACTACCAGAACTTGGCAGGTCTTTACTATGTTGATGCTTTAGGCAAACCTGTCGATACGGCCATGACCGTGTTGTCGGTGGTAGGCGATGGTAACATTCAGTCCATCCCATTCGACATCATGCATTTAGCCCAACGACCAGCAACGCTTCGTGCTTATGAATACGGCAGTTACCTTTATCGTGCTTTGGTAACTCGTTTTCCTCAGCAAGAAACGCTAATCCAAGGCATCTTAGATGCCGTCGCTGCTGTAGGTACAACGGCTCCTCAAACCGCTTTGCAAATACAGACGCTAACCAACAACCTCATGGATGCTTTTTACAACGCTCCTGATGGTACGATTGTTGCTTACAGCAGTCAGTTCGTCGAGATTCAAGAAACTGACCTTATCGCTAGAGTTCAAACCTGGGTGTTGATGTTCTTCCGAGATTGGTTTAATGGTCAGTTCTCTATTACGGACGATCTCTACGTACCGACAGCTTTAGGCGTTATGTACGCGTTGCTTCCGAATGTCATTATGAACATTCGGCTGAGTAACTGTCATACGATTCGAGCCCATAGCTTTCATATCCAGCAATATTTAGAGTCCTCAGGACAGCTGGGTCAGTACGTTCCTTATATGAATACCCAACAAATGCTCTGGCTATACAGGAACATTAAATGGGCTCAGAGAAACGCAGGCAAGCAGAGTACATTTGAAACCTTGATTGCCAATATCATGACCGCTGGCAATCTTCCTTTGTCGGGCTATGACATCGAACAAGACTTAACTCCAATGGCTAATAACCTTGCTTTGGTGCCTAATGTCAATTTTCGATCAATTCCTCTGAACCTTCAGGGTACGTTGAATTCGTCACAAACCGAAACCGTGAATTATATTATTAACAAAGAAGCGGTTTTCAGTCGTAACAACAACCTAGATATCGTTGATATAGAAAATAAGGTTACATCTTCGATGCAGACGTCAGTTCAGTCATTGATGACGACAAAGGTTTTGGAATCGATTTATGAGAATACGATTGATGCCGTCACTTATCCGTTGTCTGACATCTTGCTTAACTACTGGCCTTACTTAGCGTCGTTAGGTCTGTATGAAACGGACATATATGTTACACCGCCAGGATCAGCTGCGCCTATTCTGTTATCGCCTATCAATGCCTTTATCCTATATATTTACGCTTGGGCTTATGGTAATAACTTAACGGCGAACGGAGGAGTTAAACCAGGACTGCCTTTTGAGTTCCAGTATATTCCTCAGTTCAGGGTATCTGACGTTTTGTCATTTACTGCAGCATCATATATTCTTCCTACGTATGCTCAGGCAGCTTCTGTGGTAGATCAGAAACAACTGCCTATTCAGTATTATGGAACGTATAATAAGCTTGTCTTTACGTATCCTAATGCTTCCATGCCGGTAACGATCGATCAGATCATCCAATGGTATACCGTTGATCCCGTACAGAAAGCTTTAGATACGATAAGTCAGGGACTCGCTTCAAGCGTGTTTCCGATAACATCCCCAGACCAGTTCTATGCCAATAGTTTAGTGTTGCAAGCAACTTCCATGGCTTCGCGTGCTTATGCGGCTGGAGCCAATGGTTTTAGAGCTACTAGCGCTTTGCGTTTCATAGGTAGGTTACCTTATACGGACAAGCTTATTACCCTAGCGCCCGTCGATCCTAACAACGCTAACTACGCTACCCAAACGCTATACAGTACGTGGTTACAGAACTTAGGGGTAAGTTTCGCTAACATGGCTCCTTCCGATGCTAATGAATTTGCCTATCAGATTCTTCAGCAAGCCACGGGAGCCAATCTTCAACAAAACTTTAGTATCGGCGATATTCAAGCCGCTATGTTAAAGGTCATGGAACGTCTGAGCAGTTACACCGTTCAGTATATACAGACCAATAACAGTACTTCTGGGTTAATAGAAGACGCAGCGGTCGTTCAGGTAGGACAATGGAATGTTGCTTGGGATGATCAAGCGATCATACCGCTTCCAACTGAACGCTTGATGGACATAGAAGGTTCGGTCGACGATGGCCTGAGTTTAGAAAATACGGTCTTTACTAACGATGCTATTGCCGATGGGTTATCAGATACCTTGAGTGTGGATATGTCAGACTTTGTAGCGTTTTCGGAAACGTTTGTTGACCAATGGACTATTCCGATCACGGTTCGACTAAATCTAACCATCACAGACCCTACAACGTTATCCATGAATGGTTTAAGTGGATCAACAACCGACCTAAGTTCTACGCCTCCTTAAACCGAAGTTTTTAAAAAAGGAATTCATCCGATGGTCGATACATTACGTTTCTTAGGTAAAGCGCCATCCGATGCCATGGTTGATGTTCTGAACAGTACGTTTGGAATAGCAGCTGATTACGGTACGGTAGGCTTCAGTACTCCAGCTGCCTTAGGAGGCACCAGAACGTCAGTTACAGCGACTATGCTTCAGCCGGCGTTTGGTTCAACCGCTTATTCTGGTAATCTCGTTCTGGTTTACAATCGGGTTGACGTTAGTCAGTTCTTTGTAAATAAGGACTTGATTCAGAACATTCCGTTGCCGGGTACAACCAACGATATTCTCAATGCTCTAAAGGCTAAATATAACTTAGATATTGACCCCAGCGATTTCGTTATTGAACACATTCCTGCTAACGCCACTGTCTATGTGCTGAAAACACTAGCAGAATCTTTGCGTTGGACGGGATCGGTGTTAATGAGCGTCATTGGCATTCCTGTGCCATTGTCTGATATCCTTACGGTAACTACATTGAATGGCATTAACGTGCCATCATTGACCTATCCGTTCGTTTTGACAACGGTTTATCTACCGGGTATTCCTGCTCCTAAGTTAACGTATAACTTAGCTACTCTTGCTACCATGAATACGACCTTGTTATGGGGGTTCTGGTACTTACTCAATGGGGTTTATACAAATACAGGGCTGTATCAATATCCTGCTCCGATTGCCTTAGCGATGTTAATCGGCAGGTATCTACGAGTAAACATCGCTCCGCAAGACTTTACGGTTACGCCTCCTCAACCATTGTCAGGAGCATCGGCTAATACCTCAATAACAATCACAGGTCAGCCAACCTTAGGCTATCAAGGACAAGTCACGTTACAATACAATCGCTACGATGCCTCGGTTTTCTTCGGTACAACACCGATACCTATCTCGGCGGCAGCCATTGCTCAGGATACCCTATTAGGCGCCATCAATGCAACATACAAAACGGTCTTACTGGGTTCCGATTTTAACGTAGTTGCTTCTCCCGACGGAACGCACTATACCCTGACCGCCATGAATGATAGCGTCGGATGGATCGGAAGCTTTGTCGTCCAGGTCATCTTACCTTAAGGAGGATTGTCCATGAGTGCATCCATCGATTATTCGCAATCCTCAGCGACGATTGCGTTAGCTTTAATCAATCTAGCTAACGGGACTTCAGAAACGCTGGAAACGGTGAGTTTAGGCATTCCTCAACCCATGGCCACCGGTAGCATACGCGATACCAGCGTTGTCGTTACGGCGATAGCAGGAGGCGGCAGAACCGGTTCAGTGACGGTTTATTACGATCGCATGGACTTAGGTAAACTCTTTGCCATGCAGCCTTTCTATTTGGTAGCGACCAATCCTCAATCGACATGGGATCTCATTCCTGTTATTAATGCTGTTTTTGGTTTAGGATTGCAGACAACCGATATCATTAAAACGACGATAACAGGAACGACTGTTTCCATTCAAGCAGATCCAGCATCGCTAGCTTATGAAGGCTCTGTCAATGCTATTATCGTTCCGCCTGCAAACTCACCCTCTATTCCGTTTGTTACGGACGTAGGAGTGACTGACCTGATAGGTATCTGATCATGCCATTCACTCCTAACCCCTCCTTGTCTTCACGACAAAACATTGTTAATCTGATCAATGCCTATAATCTTCGTCAGTATTCTTTTCAGCAAATGGCTTTGGGTAGTCCAACCGCCTTGTCAGGTATTGTCGGTTTTAATGCTTCGATCAGCATGTCGGCTTTACAAAACTCAGGCTATTCAGGATCGGTAATCTTTCAGTACAATCGCTACGATGCTGGCCAGGTCATTGGTAATGGTTTCTCAGTTAATTCGAGCGTTTTATCCGGAACCACCATTCGCGAGATTCTTCCTGGACTCGATGCCTTAATGAATTTGGGGTTGCGTATCGACGAAATCGTCGATGGTCCTGTCGATCTTGTTAACGATTTTTCCGTAACGCTAGTCATCAGCACGACCTCAGAGCTTTATTTACCAGGATCGTCGTTTACGGTAACGTTCTCCAACAACGCTGCCAATTTAGTCAGCGGTACCTTCTTGGGATTAGATTCTACAACGATTCTCTTTGGAACCGATGTTGGCATCTTACTCGATATTACACTACCGCCTGCTAATGTACCAACCACAGGAACTTTCTTAGGACTCGACTCCACAACCAACATTTTAGGCATGGATGCGAATACTTGGATGGATATCTCATTTTAAGGCTATTTAAGCCCCTTTCTTTGAAAGGGAGGAGCCTGTATGTCTTTCTTTGCTTTTACGCGTTCTAAGGATCCTACGGGGATTCTTAACGAATTGCTAGTCGACGTACTCGAACAACTTTATGCTTTAGGAGCTTATGGCGATGGTGTTGTCTATACGCCTCCTGCTCAGTTGTCAGGGAATGTTTTGAAAATGGCGTCATCTATTCAATCGCCAGAATATGGAGCCTTTCCGTTTGAAGGTTCTATCACGCCAATGCTTAACCGACGCATTGATATCGAATTGAATGTTTGCGTACCTCTAGAGGTGAGGTACAATGTGCTTACGAACGTCAAAACAGCGTTCATACAACGCTATCAGATGTATGACGATGTCAACGCTATTTATGTTGATCCTCTGCCTGCATTTTCAGAGGTCCATACTCTGCGTGCTCATTCTGATTCCATGAACTGGTCAGGCGATTTACGGATCCATTTGATTGGTTCTTCCGCTAATGCTCCTGCCAATCTTGATCCCAACGGAACCTTCTTAGGACTCGACTCTACAGTCAATGTCTTAGGGTTTGGTTTCGAGACATGGATGGATATCACACACTAACCACTCTACACGACACCCTTCATAACCCTTCACGAAAAGGAAATCTGCAATGACATATAATGTCGTACCTTTTGAAACCTTGGCCGCTTCGTCGGCATTACAATCGTCAGACGAGATGCTTATTCGTCAGACACGTAATACCGTAGCTGCTTATGGTCGCGCCACTCCTCAAGGCATTACAAACTACGTAGGGCCCAATCTTCCTTACATTCCTTGTGCACGTCCGCTGGCCTATAACTTTGCTACCGACCCTAACTATACAGGCTTAACGGTATTTCCAACGATCTCTACCGATAGTCAGACAGTTAGCATGATTCTGGGTGGTCATGGCGCTGTCGCTGCTCCTCAATATGCTGCTGTTAGCAGCGGCTTAACAACAGGCGGCGATTTTACCGTAGGCGGACTGATTAATCGCGATCGTATTGTTGCTTTCCAATTAAGCCATACGCCGCTGATCGATACAACGACGACAGCAACTGCTGCCGACTTCTACAAATTTATCTTGCAAATTCGCGATCTCAACAACCCGGCCAATAAACTGGCTATCTCCATAGCCTCGACGGGTAATGCGCCAGGCAATGGCAGCATTGTTATACAATTTCCAGATGGAACAAAAACCATCAAAACCGATATTGGAGCTGGTATTGCTTCCGCTTATGAATTGACGCTTTATGTTAATCTTGAAACAGGTGGTGTAGGGATCGTCTTGAATGGTGTTGATCTCGGCTATCAAGCAGATCCAGCTATCAGTTCGAATGCAGTTTACGTATTAGCTCCTTCCAACTATGTCATGATGGTTCTTGGAGAAGACAGTACGGTATCAACCCAGTCGTATGTTACCAAAACAGTTACTGCATCGTTGGTGACGTCGTATAGCCTGATGGGTAATCTGCCTGAATTTGCTACTGACCTTAATGGAACCTGGGGTTATGTTCCTAAAGACAATCCTGCTTTCCCTATACGTCCGATTGACCTTACGCCAATTAACCTTCCTCTGACCATTAGTCCGAATGCGAATGTCATCAATCCATTACTGGGTACTACGGGTTCAGCTAATGCTTTCGCTGCTTCAACCTCATCTTCCATGACGATTGGTTCAGGAACTATTAGTTCTCAGTTCGTGGTAATTGGCGATACGTCGTTATTCACAGCAGCTGCTAATTTCCTTAGCCAGAACTTTATGATCATTCAGGCATCGACATCCAATGCGCTTTTAGCCTATGTCTTCGAAGCCCCAGCCGCTGGACAACCCACGGTAGTTCAAAACTCCGGTGCTTATATGATCGATCCTGCTTATAAAGCAGGCACGCCTGTTGTGGTGTCAGTCGATCCTACGACAGGCATTGTAACCTGCGTTACTAACAACGGTAGTTTCGTATTGCCTTTAACAACGAGCAGCGGTGCTTCGGTACCCATGACACAACCTTCTGGAGCAGCCACGGTATTTGCCATGGGTGTGGGTTCTATCCTCAACACCAACGATACGGCAACCCATACACTGACAACAACCATTAACGAAGCCCTAACAGGTTCTACCGTTTATGGGTTAACACCACCAGCAGGTTCAACACCTATGACCGGGGCTTTAGGCAGTCCTGTGATAGGAGTTTCAGGAGCTATTACCTGGGCAGCACCGTCGTCCAGTACGACAACATCGTTCGCAGAAACAGCTAATGTTGCTGGCGTAAAAGCATCGTTGATACCGATTGCTGGAACGATTACGGCTACTCCTCACTGGATAGCGTTTAGTTTCGATACGTCAGCCTATAACATGGCCCCTGCGGTAGCAGAAGGGACGTCGGTACTGAACATTTCGCAGAATCCTCTTCCGGATTCAGCATATTGGTTTGGTTATAATAGCGCTTTGGCTAATACTAATCCGGGTTCGTCCAATTCCGATCCAGCCTCAACGTTAGTTAGTGGCACTAGCGGCGCAGCAACCACCAATTCGGTAACGTTCTTCTTCACGAATAAAGCTCCTTCAGCACTCGCTACTGCTTATGGTACGAGCGAATTTGTTGTAGCTCCAGATGGTTTGGCAATTACCTTTAATCAATCTGGCACAACGATAGCTGGAAGAATATTAACGTCTGGCATTGCTGGCTCGTTTACAATAAACATCGATCAGCTCTTTTTATTTCATCTAGGCGTTACAGGTATTGTTTTCGTTATTGATCCGGTTGCTAACGTTCTGGATATTATCTTGAGTGGAACTACGGAATCGCAACTAACAGGTTATGGTACGCAAGTAGGGGTTGTAGCAGGTACAACACAAGCCGTTCTAAGCGTTCCCTTGAATTCTGCGGGACTGCAAGCTAACCAGCCATTCTATGTTACTGCTACGGGTTATAGTACTAACGGTAGTCAGCATACAGTCGATATTCAGACAACCACTAGCTATGGCATCACCATTCCTGGAGGTGTGTTGCCTTTGGGTTTCTCCCAGCCCAATGCTTTGCCTAACGATATCAAGATCGGCAATCGTTTCTTGGTGACCAAACCAGGTCCTTTGGCTACGCCTAACAATACCAATACGGGTTCCGTAATTGTACAGGTCGATCAAGGCGCTGTCATTGAAGTACTTCAGCTACCTACCACTAACGGGCTAGCAGCATCGATTATTGACTATACCTCAGATGGCTATATCAATAACCTGATTCAAAGTAGCTTCAATACTGTCACTGCTGCTAATGTAAGCAATCCGTTCCCTACGGATGGCTTATATATCATCGATACGCCATTGGCATATGAAATACTAGGTGGCGGTCCAACAGCTACAATGACAGCTTATGGAGCTGCTACGGTCCCTACTGGGACAACAAGTTTGATTTATGGCGATCTCACGATGTATGCTGCGCCCGGTAGTTTGGTGCGCGTACAAGGCGGATTGCCTACAGTTTTGCTTGCTAATGCAGCCTATGACCAAGCTTCTGTAGGCGGTTCTTTCCCGAATCTGGATCAGAACAACACCTATGAAGTTTATACCGACTCAGTAGCCTCATGGAACAGGAACCTTATTCCAGCCATGGTGAACAGTGGTTCGTCGTCGCAACCGCTAAGCAACTTCTCTAATGTTGGTATGTTCGAATTCACCCTCGACGAAGCACTGCCAGCTAGCTTTAATGCTACGGCTCCTGTTTCATTATCGATCGGGGTTTATTTGCCTGAACTACCCACAAGTGCTACAGCGATGACTGTAGTGCCGACATCGCAGATTACGAACGCATCAGCACCTCCAGCAGGTTCTTGCTTCGTTTATCTCGATCTTCCTAGCCTTACGTTGCGTATGCTAACCTCAGCACTAGGAACACCAACTGTAATTGGTCAGGTTGGTTTACCAGCAGGCATCAATGCTTTTGGTCCTGGCGACGTCTTTACCTTCTTTATTGATGCTAATTTAGCAACACCTGTATTGTTAGTGTTCTATAACGGCATTAACATTACGTTGGGTACAGGCATAGCGTTATTACCTGCTAACACCAACCCTAGCTTTATACGTGCTGTTGGCTATGCACCTTTCATTTATCGCAACATAACCTATCGTTATACGCCTGTTGCGATTAATACAGGCCGTTCCATGTATAGCTTCTGCTATAACCGTTCCTATAAAGTTGGTACGGTCAATCTGCCTTTGTTTGGTGCGGTTGCTCCTGTTCCTCTCTTCCCTGCAGTAACTACAGGCGGCGCCGGAGGAAGTACAGTTCAACCGCCAGTAACGATAGCTTTAGCTACATCAGGACAATCGATTCCGGTCGATGTGTCTAACAGCAGCTTTGTTACCATAACGAATGCTCTGGCAGGTGCTAGTTCGTTGACCGTAGCAGTGACTTCTGGATCTCCATTGGTCTTTAACTCTGCCTTCGTTTCTGTACAGAACGGATCCACATCAGGCGATCTGACAATTACCTTGACGGGGGTTGTTGATCCTCTTGGCCATGGAACCGTACTCGTTATTCCTCCAGGAGCCTCAGCGCTATATGAGCTTAACAACGCAGCCACTCCGCAAATGCGTCGTTTGGATATTCAGCAGAAACAAGCTCCAGTAGCGGCATGGAATGGAACCACTACTTTTAACGTAGCGCTATCGCAAGACTATTCGGTTTATCCCATCGATTTGTCATTGGCTTCAATAACGACAGGTGTTGTAGTCGCTTTGCCAGCGTTTACGGCTACGGGATGGCCCGTTGGGGAGTTTACCTTGGTTCTGAATCAAGGCGCTACGCCCGTGACAGGACTGACCTTTACGGGTGCTCATTTCCCTGAAGGCCAACCCGTCATCGAGACCAATGCAGAAGCGATAACCGTACTGCGTTTCGTTACGGACATTCACGGTAACGTGATATGTACGTATATCAGCGCTATACAACGCGATACGCCTATTCAGGTTATCCTAGCTAAAACAGACGTATCGTTACCTACTGATAGCTTCTTGATGATCAATACAGCGCCTACCGGAGCTTTGGCTTCATTTGCCGTAGGTACGATTGTTCAGAAGAAGTCAGTCGTAGAAACGGCTGGTGCTGCTGCTGTGGTTTCTTACGATTCCTTGCCGCTATATAACGGTATGCGAATTGTGGTCGTTTCAACCAGTACGGATGGAGCAACGACTGCGGTACAGAACGATGCTTTTGGTAATGCTGGTTTAGTGTTGACTCGTAATCCAGGTGCTAACGCGGCTGCTAATCCACAATTGAATGGGGCTTTTGCAGCTTATGCAGCCTTGGGATGGAGTACGGAAGCATCGTACGATCCAGCGTTCTGGGATCCCATGATTCCTATCGGATCGCTAAGTTTAGCTCCCGTAACAGGTCCAGCATCGTTTGGTTCTCCTTTAACAGGTCTAGTACCTGGTGGTGGTGGACTATCCTACAATCCTCCGACGTCATCGACACTGACAAGTTATACGACAACATTTACAACAGCCGGCACTTATGATGTCGTGGGGATGCCTTTGTCAGGAACCGTCGCTGCAGGTTCGACAACATGGATTGGTATTCAGCCCGTAACGACTAGCTTAGGTGCTTCTGGGTTTGGTGGTAATATCGTGGCGATGATTGCCGATCAATCTATCTTCACAGCAGACAGCTTCTCGACGGCTAGTTATGTAGAGTTAGCTTTTGGATTAACGGCTAACGGATTGATGGCTATGCCTTACGCCAACGGTACAGCAGGAACTGCCGTAACGGTTGATGCCGCCTATGTTCCAGGTACGCCAGTTATTATATCGATCAATGCCGCCACCGGCGCTTTGACTATCGTTACGAACAACGGTACCTTCACTCCAGCGGTAAGCGTCCCAGTAACTGCTAACATCATGGTTGGAATACTATCGTTGCTCGTGTCTACTGATGGAGCAACGCATACCCTGACTATTGATATTAGCTCAACATTGACATCTGGTAAGGTCTATGGATTAACGCCTCCAGCAGGAGCTGTTCCTTATGTAGGTTTAGCGTTAGCTACGGTACCAACACCAATAACACTGAACAAACGCTATATCGTCTCTACGGGCGGTCAGTTTACACGTCCTAGCGGAGCTGTCGTAACGATTCCTTCGGGAGCGTTAGTCGAGGTTATCGGCACGGTAGCGGCTCCTGATCTAGCAGTGACGTTCTTCTATCAGCAAAGCGATATCAATGCTCTGGCGCATATTCAAGCCTTGGATGTGCTTCCGGTGTTTGAAAACTCTGTCATTAGCTATGTAGCTCCTGATGGGTTGTATACGTCGGCTATGGTAGCTGCGTTATCATTAAACTCGTCGTTTTCAACCAGCTTAGCGCCTTACGACCTGGTCTATGTCAAGAGCGGTAAAGTTTACGTTCTCTCAGGATCGACTAGTCTCCAGGATAGTTATGCTCCTTATAACGATAGCTATGGCGATTTAGGAACAGGAGGGTACAGTATCGATATGGTTCCTGGAACGACATGGGATCCTGTCAATACTCCGGCGATTTTGACAGGTAATTCTGGCTATATGGAAGTTACCTATCAGGGACTGACTTCGGTTGCTAACGCGGCTGCTATGACAACTTTAGTAAGCGGAATCACGATCACTGCTGCTGTCTTGGGGTTAATGACACCCATTAAACCACAAGCCAATCAAGCAGTCGATGTTACGCTGGCCAATATAACCGACTACAATGCAGCACCTGTTGCTGCGGTATCGGAGTTTTTCTATTATATTGACTTCATTAACAATGAGTTGGTGGTTAATCACAATCCCAATAGCGTAGCGACGGGTTCTACCAGTACGACAGCAGTGCCTGCTAACGGAGGACTCTATCCGTTAAATCCAGGCGATGTTTTTGGTATTAATGCTAATAACACTTCCGGAACATACACCATAACGTTTACGAAGAATGGACTATCGTTGGGAAGTGTAGTTGCCGATACATTTATTAGCAACGTTCCTGTAGCTCTAGCACCGTTTGCTGTAACCAAATTAGCCAATGGAGGAGCTGGTGGTTTGTGGTTGATGAATTCCGGACAAAACCGATTTGTTTATTGGGATAAATCAACGCCTACCGTACCTGTGATTAATTTCCTGAAAGCCAAAGAAAACAATGCTGCATCGCTTGCAACTCGTACTATCGTTTTAACTGCTCCTGGATCGGTGACGTTAGATACGCGTTTCTTCTTAGATGCTTTAATCACGGTTGCTGGTGCAACAACGATTACGATTAGCGGATCTAAAGAACATATTCGTCATTTGTTCTTAACATCGGCAGTTAACTCTGTCGTGACCATTACAGGAACTTACCAAAACCAGACGGTGGTTGTTCCTGCTGGCGGTCAAATCGTGGTTACGCTAACTCTTGCAGGCAGTGGCGTTAAACAATACACCGTAAGCAGTGTGGAAACGATTACGGGCGTTTTGACAACAGTCAATCTTCCTTTGGTATCAGGAAATTACAACCAAACTTCTGCAGCAATTGCAGGCATCAGCGTCTATGAAGTCGATCTCTCAAATGGCAACGGTAGTCTCATATTTGGTAATCTTACCGGTACTACCAATACGCCTATTCGTCTGATCATTAAGCAGAATTCAACAGGTAATGGAACGCTTTCTTTCCCTGTTCAGGATTCTCAGTTAAAGAACATCGGTTATGTACTCGGCACGCCAGTTGTTCCGCTTACGGCTGGTGCGGTTATGGTATTAGACTTTACCGTAGACTCTGCTGGATTTCTCTGGTGTTCAAGCGACAGCACAAAGTTTAATGCGGCATCCTCGTCGTCGACTGCGCCTGCGTTTGTCTACCCAATTCCTTCGGTAGTTGGTTATGGAACTAACCCAGCCACCTCGGGTAAAGTAGGCGATACGTCAGTGATGATATTCGCGAAGTCAGTGATCCAATCGGTGTCGTTTAACTTCTCGGTCAACAGCACTGTTGATGTAACTAAGCCTATTAAGCTTGCGCTGAAATACACGAACGACGTAGCAGGATCAAACGTCTTTATGATTCAGTTAGGCTATCAGGTGTTTTCGACAGCGTCAGTTGTTGGTTCGGTAAGTTACACGAACAATACTGACACGATGGGCGTGCCAACAACAACAGGTGCTCTTAACGACTACTCAACGACCACAGCGATTATTCCCGCCAATGCCGCAGCGGTAGGCGATTTAATCACGTGTGTGTTTAGTCGTCAGTCGACAAATGCTGCCGACACTAATACAGGTAACTTACAGCTCTTTGATATCGTCTTGTTCCAATAAACGACAGCGGCACAAGCCCATGGGGATTATCCCCATGGGCATTTAACACGTTTTATAAGGAGTTGTCACTATGACACTTTTGATACAAAACAGTAATGGTGGAGCTAATCTAGGTGATGTTGCGTATTACCCTCAACAAGGCACTACGTTTGCTAACTCATCCAACCAAATATGGATGCGTAGTGGTGTTCTTTCACCAGCAGGTTCTTATCCAACTGCCGAAGTCAACCCTATATTACAAATTAGCGGTAGTCCTGTTCTGAACATAATGCCTTCGTCTCCAGGCGCTTCTTATACGCAATATACTAGCAAAGCTACTAACGGCACTGGCACCGTGGTTGTGCTTAATGAGATTTCTGGTTATGTTAATACCAGCATCGACGATGGCGTTACCTGGACTGAAGAAGCCGTTGCGTTTGCTGGCGGATTAACTCCAGCCGCTGTATGTTGGTGTAATGGTAAATTCTTTCTGGTAGCTCCAGCATCTAGCAATACAGCACTGGCGTTTGCAGCATCGCCTGATGGAATAACCTGGACAGTACAAACAACTTCAGCAGCGATTGCGCCATCAGGCAGCAATCTATCTCCTCAATTGGCAACCAACGGTACGATGGTTGTGGCGGTTTGCAACACATCGTCGACGATTATAACTACGACCGATGGCATAACGTTAACCACCTATTCGCTTGCTAGCGCCTTGTCATGGCCTTCTGTTGCTTGCATTCCTGCATTAGGAGCTACGCAATGGTTAATATCATCAGCGGGTAGTTGGTGGCAGTCGTCATTAGCCAATGCCTCCACCTGGACGTCCTATGCAGGTCCGGCAACAACCGTGGCTGGTAAAAACAGTTTCTCGTTGGTGGCTGCTAGTGGCATTTTTGCTTTCCTAGATACAGCGAATTATCTGCTATGGCATAGTACAACAGGGGCTAGCGGAAGCTGGAGTTCGTCATTACTTTCTCCAGAAATCTCTCAATATTTGGATTCTAATGGCACTAATATCGTCATGTCAGGCTATGGCAATATCTTTGGTGTTACTACGGACGGTATTCATATCAAAGTTAGATCTTATATCACCAATTATAACATAGGCCCGACTTATCCTTGGATAGCGTTAGTTCTAAACAATAACCTATTCTTTGGTATTACGACAGGAAATAGTCTCTATTACAACATCAGCAAGAATTGGGCTAGTTCTTGGGACTATACAGGCAGAATTTTGGCATCGACCATCGCACCTACTACTGGCCCTACCTTGTACCAATACACGAGGATGCAATGATGACTATGTTCGAAATGCAACAACCACCAGCTCCATTAACTCCTTATCAGTTTTTAATGCGTTTCACGCAACCCGAACGATCAGGTATTCGTACTGAAGCATCTTCAGATGCTGTTTTGAGCGATTTTCTATACGTCCTAGACCATGCTCAAGAAGTTATTATCACCGACCCCATGATCAAAGCTGCTGTGAATTATCTCACTACAGTTCCTGCGTCATCGCCCATTCTTACGGCGGCTCGAGCTTCTGCTATCCTTAGTTAAAAAGACTTGTGTTTGTTTCTGATCTTACCCCGGAGAACTATCAATGACCTTGCTTCAGTTGGCTTCTATTCAACCACCTTTCCTTCAAGCTCCGCAGCCTGTAGCATCGGGATCGGTGAAAATTAATCAATTCCTAGCTAACACGTCTAATACCAGCATACCTTTAGTAGGCGTGAACGATGGATCGTCGATATCGCTTCCAGGGAATCTTTTCGGAATTTATAATGCCGCAGGAACGCAGCTTTATTCGTTTAGTCCTGCAGCCTTTCATGATGCTAGTGGGAGTCCTGGTTATCTACTACCCGTCTCTTGGTATGATACGGCTAACGGCCTTATTTGGGTTATAGGGCTACAGAACACCACATCGGCCACCACTCATTCGGTATGGATAGGAAATATTAACGTAGCTACTGGTGCAGTGACTGTTGTCGGGAGCAATGCTGGGTCTGGTATTGCCAATACCTCTGCATCTATTACGTCATTATATTCGATCATTAATGGACAAACTACAGGTTTTACGCAAGGATTGCATTTAGAAAGAGCCTCATTGAGTAGTGGCGATCTAACCTTACACATTCTCCCGGCTGTTCAGACACTATTCAAAGGCGGATCTATATCGTTCAGTACCGTTGATGGATCAGTTACCAAACCACTGACACTTGAGTTAATGAGTACGACGTTCCACGCAGGCTATCCTTTAGCCGCTTACAGTTACGTAACACAAGACGGTCTCTATGCCGTGGGTTATTCTGCCTTAATACAAGACGCTACCTCAGGACCTTTCCCAACGCGCGGATCGAATGGTTTTGGTCTTACGATCTACAAACTAGGATCTGGCATCGTTCCTCGTTCGTGTTTTGTCGATGGTTCTAATGTCAATTCCTCAGGTCCAGTAGGTATCTTCTCAGGTCCTACCATTTCAGGCTCTCCTCAAGGAGCCATCAACGGCAGTACCTACCTTCCTTTCTATTGTTTCGGTGGATATATTCTATCGCTGCTTTGGTCAGCATCAGGCGGTGGTAATAACGTGTTCCTAAGAACCGTTTGGGATGCATGGATAGAATCCGTGTATAACAAAATCAATTACTAAGAGGTCGTGGTTATGTTAGTTATTTTCCCTGTGAGTCTGGTAGGCAACGTGGTTCAGTATCCCGATGCCGTTAGCCTATTCTCAAACACCTATACATTTACCGATACTAATAACGTATTACAAATGGTGGCAGAATATACGGGCACGAAAGCGCTTACTGCCTATACGCCTCCGGCGCCATCAGTCACTGCAGTTGCTAATCCCCTGACACCATACGAGTTTCTCATGCTGTTTACTCAAACAGAAAGGATAGGGATTATGGCTTTACAAAGCTCCAATCCTGCGGTAGCGGATTTCATGAATCTCCTAGCCCACGCTACAGAAGTCGATATTCTCAATCCCATGACGATAGAAGCTGTAAATTACTTAACCACCGTCCCAACCTCGTCGCCTGTTCTGACCGCTGCTCGTGCTGCTGCCATCCTTAGTTAAAAAAATCTTTTAGATAAACGAAGTCCAATAAACCAGTCACATGACAAGGAATCTTTTATGACGATTTTAATAGAACCCGTTGCTTCATTAAACTATTCCACCACGCCATTGAATTTAACGCCAGTGACTTCACCTGCGGAGTTAGGAACTCCTATCATTGGCTATCAAGGCGTATCGGTGGCGCCTACAGCTATCACGACAAACTCCCTAACAACGACGCTAACAGCAGCAGGCATGATGATCAATCTCGTGCCTATTGCTGCTACCTATCCGCTGGCTTCTTCAGGAAGTATTTGTTTTGCTGTGAATCCTACTACAGCAGCAGCCAATGCGGCTATGCTGGAATTTGGTGTAGGCATAGGTAATCCTAATGGCACGGGTTCTGGGGCTATGGCATTTATAGGCTTTGCAGGAGCTCCTACCGCTAAAGGACTCGTTATATCCATCAATGGTACTCAAACCACCATTGATGCTAACTACACGGCCTCTATGGCTTTCATGATAGTCTTGAATTTAGCTACGGGTGCGTTACAAGTTATTACGCCTAACGGTACTTTCTCGCCAGTTCCGACAGCACCTATGGGAGCCTCTACGACAATAAGTTTATTGTCTATGATCGATAACTCAACCGCCGTATCTTCAACAGTTAGCTTAGCTTATGCTACCGCAGCAGCAGGAACTGTCGTGAATGGACTCACCGCTCCTGCTGGTACTGTTCAGCTTACTGGAGAGGTATCGCCATCCTTACCTACGGGCTATGTCTTAGGAGACCGTTATCAGGTCACTAACGGTGGTGTTTTGATAGCGCCTAACGGCGTTAAATACAACATAGCTACTAACGCTATCATTGAAGTCATTGGTACGACAGCACAGCCTGAAATCAATATCACCTCGTTTTATCAGCAATCCGATATTGCCTCTATTGCTAATACAGCAACCACACCCTCATCGGTTAATGCTCTAGGTTTAGCTCCAAACATCCTAACGCCAGGTATTTATCATTCGGATATCTCTCCGATTGAGTTCCCTGTTAGTACGACGACTGCCAGTCTTAATCGTCTTACGCCTATGGGTTCGGTAGTTAGTCTAACAGCCAACGGACCGATTCAGCTTTCTTCGTCAGCAGTCGATAACCTTGTGAAAGCAGGGTCAGCTAAATTCGGCACTTTAGCCGACCCCTTCGGTCTAGTCGATATTGTTAGTAGCTATGTGAATGGAAGTAATCTCTGGGATAGTACCTTAATTCCTGCAATTCCTACCGATGCTTCGGGAGCATCGTGGGTATTTGAATTCAGGTACAAAGGCGAAGGTGTCGTGACGACCACCCTAACAGAATCCGTCATTGGTATTTTCTCGCCCATGAACAATACTGGCGGACAACGTAGTTATGTCAGCACAAGTAATTACAACGCGGCTCCAGTAGGAGCTCATAACGTCTTTGCTTACCTAGACTTGATTGCTGGTACGTTTGTTCTCAACCAAAACCCTTCAGCAATTACTAGCGGAAGCACCTCAACGACAACCGTGATTAGTGGTTTGTCTATATCAAGCCTTGCTTTAGGCGATGTCTTTACTTTCGTGGTATCCGGATCTACGATCACTATCTATAAGAACGGTATTTCGATCGTAGCATCAACGTCTTTAAGCTTTACTGCTGATAAAGATATTTACCTAGCGCCTTTTGGTCTTCAGCTTCCAGCATCGAATGGTGTCTGGTCCATGAACAGCGGACAGTTACCGTTTATCTACTACAACCATGCTTACAATCCTGTACCGTTGATTGACCAAAGTCGTTTAGGCATTACAACAGGTACGATTAATAGCACGGCTCCTACCTTCCAGATCGATACGCGTTTAGATCCATCTGTGGTTTTAACATTAAGTAATTCTACAGGAGCCGTTACGTTACTGAATCCTACAGGCAGTAACATTTTAAGTAATTTGTATCTCGATGAGATTAATGTTGTCGTAACGGGCGCGTTGACCGCAGGAACCTCATCGGTTCTTACCTTAAATGGAAATATCACTGATGTCTATTACAACGGCACTGTAGGTTACTATACCTTCAGGCGCGGAGGTACGACAGGCACAGTTCCTTACACCTTAGTTGCTAAGGAAATAGTACATCCAGATTCTGTTGTTATACCCGCTGTATGGAACGCTACAGGGACAACCTACACGGCGTCATTATCAGCAGGTGTTGAGTTCTACGAAGTCGACCTTACGAACGGGTCGGGATCGATGGCGTTTAGTCCTTTGGTGGCGGGAGTCTATCCTTCTAAGGTAACACTGAAGGTTATGCAATCCGCTTCAGCACTAAACACACTAACCTTCGCTCCTGGTGTAAGCAATAGCAGCGGCTGGACAACGGCTACTGCTTTCCAAAACGTCTATGACATTCCTGCTGCTCCTTATACCGTAGGCGGAAACATTGAACCTCAGTATTTGGAATTTATATTCGATCCAATAAACTTTATCTATCGGTTTGTACAAGCATCACCAAAAACAGTTGCTGTTATTATACCCATGCTTTATCCTTCGGGAGGAACACCAGGAACGATAAACAATGGTGTAGCGACGCTTGCTAAAGCGTCTGTTGAATCTGTCCAATTCTCGGTTCCTATTACCTCTGCGTTTAGACAAGGACACACAGTTGCCTTGGCGTTACAGTTTACCACCACGGTCTATTCAGGTAACGTAGATCTGCAAGTCAGTTATCAGATTACTCCGCCATCCACACCAGCGCCGACGGCTACCGTAGTCACTGAAGTCATGGCTGCTCCGATTACTAGCGCTACCTTCGTTAATCATATCACTACCACAGCTTTTATTAATCTAAGCGCTGGATCGCTAGGATCGATGCTAATGGTAGTCTTGACACGGCTGTCGACAAATGCACTGGATACTTGTACAGGAGATATGCAACTCAATAGTGTAACCCTGGTTCAGTAATCGTTATGGCGTTAAAGTAAACCATCGTATGGGTATCGACATATCCCTCATCCATGAATAAGGAAATACATCCATGAGCAGTATAACGTACGTAATGGTCAATGCCGTGTTGTTCTTTATTTTCGTCCTGTTACAGTTCGGCGATTTGTGGACAACTAACCAGGATCTGGAAAGGAAGAAAGGTAAGGAAGCCAATCCGATCATGGCCAAACTTATGTCTTTGTTGGGTTTTCTTCCTGCATTGATTGTAACTAAAGTTGCTATCATTGCCTTTTTGGCTACGTCAGCTATTCTTACAGGAAGTTACGCTCAATTATCATTCGGTCTTATGCTGATCGTTATGAATGGGATTTACGCTCACGTCGTCATTAACAACTACGATATACTCAAAAAACGTCAATCCTCTAATTAATCGTGCCCCTCCCTACCCAGGGAGGGGATTGTTGCTTTAACTCAACCAAGGATCACCGGAAGGTCCCTCTTTAAAGAGATGACTCGATATGGCTGCTTATCGCCCCAATGTTTTTCCTGCTAGTGGAGATATTTATCGTGACTTAGACTACGCGTTATTACCGCCTTCGTCGGAAGACTATGTACTTATTGTTCAGCAGATTGAAGGAGAAATACGGGAACGCAAGATTCGGTTTGCGGACTTAGTACCTCCGGTAACATCTGCGGTTTTTCCAAATGTAGTTCAGTTAGAAAACAATCCTATCATCCAACAACAAGTCCGAAGCTTTTATTATACCGTGACGCAAGATGATTTGGATCATGGAGGTTTCAATTTGGGGGTAACACCGAACCAAGGACAGGATGTCAGTATTATTCCTCAGGGAGGAATTGCTCAGGTCTTTGGTATTGATTTTGATATTCAAGGCACCTGGGTCATCTGGCAACAACTCGCATTAGAGCTTTTAGTCGATGTAGGTACGATCTTGATGATCAGTGTTGTCTTAGGTAGCTAATCATTTAAAACGTTTAAACCCGGAGAGAGAACCATGTCCCAAATCACCACACGCTTTATTGCTGCTAATGCTGTTACCGGTAGTCAACTACGTCTTAATAATAACGATGCCATCCGTGGTCGCAATGCAGCCAATACGGCAGACGTTGCAATTGTTTTGGTAAATGCGGCTAATAATCCCGAATTCCAAACGCTGCCGTGCGCTAATGGCACGCTGCCGATTCCTTCGTCGCCGAAACAGTTCGCAACGATCGAATACATCACGAACTACATCGTCGGGAAACAACAGGCTAAGAACGCGGCTCAGGTGATGTCTATTGCTAACGTTCCTCTGACCGGAGCAACGCCTTTGGTGATCGACCACGTAACGCTCACTAATCCGCCAGCCAATAGCCCTAACATGCGCATTGCCTTAGTAGGACAGACCACGGGATCACAAAACGGTATCTATGACTATACGGACAATGGCACAACTTATACCTTAACACGTTCGTTTGATTTTGGGGGAACTCCCGATCCTACCAACACCGAAGTAACCTCAGGAGCTTATTTCCGTGTAGAAAACGGCACCATGTATTCGGGTTACGATGTCCAGCTTACGACAGCCAATCCAATCGTTTTAGGCACAACCAGTTTGTCGTTCGCCTACTACCCGTCAGCGGTTGTCTTAAATGCAGGCGATATGCTCTCGAAGATCTCTAATACCTTCTCGGTAGATCTCGCTAGCTTGTCAGGTCTTCGTTCCACCAATCCAGGACAGCCCGGTGGTCAGTTAATGGCCTATACGGATCCGCAATCGTTGGTTCAGAACCAGACTATTCGTATCGATCCTACAACAGGTTCGTTGATTGCTCCTAAGCATCAGAAGTTTAACTATGCTTTGACGGCGGTTGATATTGCTAACCAATTCATCGATCTACCAAATATAGCGGCTATGCAATCCGTCGATATGCATGTTGTAGGAGCTCCTGACCAGTACGAAAACATTGACTATACGGTCAATTATACGGGTGGTGTAGGCTCTAATACGCGCTGTACGTTTGCAGGAGGTTTAGCTGCCGGAGGCGTTTCTGCTTTAGTGGCTGGCGATGTCGTGCAAATTACTTACCGCAGTTTCTAGTCGTTTTTGTGTTTGGAGAATGTTGTGTTCTCCAAACACTTTTTGAGGACTGTAGATCATGGGACAGCAATACGTTGAGTATAATCCCTACGGACAAATTGTTCAGGTCATTGACAGTAGCGTTCAATCTCTGCCTACGAAGGTAGGACTGCTGGCGGTTAGCGATGCTCAAGCATGGCTATGTTTAAACATGCCAGGATGGTCCGTGGTTAGCGGTGCGTTGGTGGCGCCTAATAACCAATCGTCAGCCGCTGTCTTAGCTTCTTTACAAGCCTTATGGATCACTACGATATCGACCGCTTGTCAGGATGCTATTTATGCAGGATTCAGCAGTTCGGCGTTAGGGGCTGCTTATACCTACCCCGCCAAAGCTACGGATCAACAAAACCTTACGGCATCAATTGCTGCTTCCTTATTCCCTGGATTGCCCAATACATGGACAACGCCTTTTTGGTGTGCTGATATTAATGGACTTTGGGAGTTTCGACCCCATTCTGCAGCGCAAATTCAGCAGGTTGGTATTGATGCTAAGAACGCTATCGTTAGTTGTATGGCTAAAAACCAAACGCTCTGTGCTCAGGTTCAAAGCGCCACAACGATTGATGCGGTCTATGCTGTTGTTTGGTCATGAGAGGAGTGCACTATTGTGTCGTTACTCGATTGGCGATTTATTAAACCTTTATTGAAGTTCGTTCCCCTAAATGCTTCCGTATCGGTAGGCGATGACCTTACGACAGCTTTAGAGAAGCTTCAGGGACAAATCAATGCCTTGTCGTATGAAACAACCCAGGCAGTATTGACAGCGCCTACAGCGTCTATAAGCTCTACGGAAGCCATCGTCCTACAGAGTTTAATTCCAGCAGGATTTCTCAACGTAGGTAGTACGTATGTCGTTAAGGCCTTCGGACAATATACTCACCAGTGGTGGACGTCCTCCACGAATCATCTACGGTTGCGTATAGGAAACAATGGCGATAAAACGGACGTTTTAGCGGTCATGCTATCGCCTATTTCTAACTATTACCAAAATACCAATACCGCCTTTATGGTTGAGTTCTATCTAACGGTTCAATCGACAGGTACGAACGGACAAGCTATAGCCGTGGCTAAGTTATCGAGCAACGGCACGGGCGGTATTACGCGAGGAGCAGGCGATGTCTTAGCACCCTCTGATAATTACCCTTCGTCGATTGTTGTTGATTCAACGATGGATAATTACTTATCATTTACCGCACAATGCGGTTCTAGTATAAACAACATGGTCTTCTATTACGGAACTATTGAACAAACGAAACATTAGAACGAGAGATGTTTTTGCGTCTCTCGTTCTATGCTATTTTTCTTACGGCAACGACCAATCCTATGAAACCGAACCCTCTGTTCTAAAGGAAATTAGCCATGACGCGCAGTATTACACGCACGATCTTTGGAAGCACTTTGCAGACTGCTCGTCATCTGGGAAGTGTATATCAGATCCCTCAATACTCAACACTTAACGAATGGGTAGCTGCTTTAGGTACCAATGTTGTCAGTCCAATGAACTTTTACGGCGTTAATGGAACGACTAATGTTCAGCCTATGCTCCAAGCGAGTCCTTCTACCGCTGTCTTTAATTCAGCGTCGTATGCTAATAACGTAGCTGATACACAAGGCATGATCGCTCAATACCTGGCTATCGGTAACCTAGGTCATCTGAATTTTGCTGGTGCTAACCCAACCCAGCCATCATGGACAGGACCCAAACCCCATGCGGCTCGTTCTTCAGGATTGTTTGGTCAGATTCCTTTTGTATTACGTGCTTATAGTGCTACGAATCCTAACTGGGACATTCCTGCTAATGGTGCGGATGTATCCAAAGTTAACTATCGTCACCGTACCTGGCTGATGATTAGTGGCGTTCTCTATGCAGCATACTTCTTGCGTTTGTTAACGCCTAGCGGCAATACAGCGCCGGTAGTGAGCATGGAATATAATCAGGTTACAAATGGCTTGGTGACAACGACATCGTTTGCACCTACGGCCAATGATCTGTTCACGCCCATTGTTCCCGGTACTCCAGGAGCTCCGATAGCCACCACAGGCGATTCGTTGTCAGCATCGGCTTCTATATTGGTTCAGCTGAGTCAAAACGAAATCAATGAGCTCATTAACGTATCGACGATTCTTTATAACAACCCTAACCAAGCTATTGTTTCAGAAATAGCTATCTGTCAAGGTCTGGATAAGAATGCTACCTATTCGCCCGATGGCGTAACGTCTTCAACCGCTGCTAATGCGCCCGTAGCTCCAGAGGCTTGTGGTACGCAGGTATCGACGTATGTGAGTTCGTATTATCCTATCCCTTATACCAGCAATGGTTTGTCTATTAACATGGATCTAGGTGCGGAAGAACCTCTCTACGGCATTACTGGTTAATCATGGAGTCATGACGATGTCCTTGGAACTGTCTTTAAAAATGACGGTTCCAGGACCGTCTTTAAAATCAACACATCGGATCTTAAGTATTGATCCTGGAACCAACCATTTGGGCTATGCGATTTCCGAAGTCTATCTCATGGATCCCTATGAACCGATGGAGGTAATTGAAGTAGATACCCTCCAACCAGGAAACCTAGCCAAACCCTTTACCACACTCATTGAGGTTCATGGAGAGAAGGTAGCTAAGCTTTATGCTTTAGAACAAGCGATTAAACGCATTCTAGAGCGATTTAAGCCCGATATAATAGTAAGCGAGTCTCCTTATATGGGACAATTTCCACAAGCCTATGCTGCCCTCGTAGAGTGCTTAAAATCGATTAGATCTGCATTGATAGATTTTGATCCTTGTAAACCTTTAAATAGCATCGATCCGGCTACCATTAAAGCTTCGGTAGGCGTCTCTGGAAAATCCGGTGACAAAAACCTTATGAGCACTGCTATTAAGAAACTTATCGATGAAAAGAAACTCATACTTCCTTGCAATTTGTCTGAGCTCGACGAACATTCGATCGATGCGATAGCTGTAGGTTATGCATATCTTTTTCCTAAGGTGCCTGTTAAAAAATCTCGTACCAAACATTGATTCGGTTTTTGTCGTAAAAGGGGAGCGTGCATGAACGCCTCAGTGATAGCTCGACTTCTAGGATCGTTAATTATCTCCTCTTGCGAGATAGGTAGGGAAGCTGGCGAATTCGTCAATCTCTATTTACCTGTCGAACGACGCATGGATCTGGACCATATGACAGGTTACCAGATGGAGATTATGATTCATACCCTCTCGGAAGAACAACAAGAGAATCTCTTGAAACGTTCGTTTGGAACTGTTGAACAACAGCAGAAACTCATGGCTGTCGTCAAAGACGAACCCATGCTTCCTCAACATCCTGAACGCAAAGCCATGACCGTTACTGAATGTCACGAAACCTTGCCTGAACTCTTTGAGAACAAAGAAACTACCGCAGAAGAAGATAAATACTCAGATGCTCATTACCTCAAACCTAAATGGGGATTGGTGATAGTCAGTCTAATCGTTTTGTTTATTTCTGCTTACGTTATTTTGCCTCAAGCAGGTGTAACTCGTAAAGACGTTATCTCGTGGTTGGTCTGGATAGGAGGCGGATTGACGTTGATCGTTGGTTTATGGAAAGGCATTTCTGGTAGTTAGCCCAAGAGCATAAAGGGAGTCCGAATGGACTCCCTTTTGTGCCGTATAACGACTAAGCATACGTATAGATAACAACAAAGCCATCGTAGCCAGCCTGCGCTGTAGTAACCGCAGCGTCATTCCAACCTACCGATCCATTACCTCCTGAACCGGGTCCATAGGCATTCTGACCTTGCGTAGCGATGTCAAGCGAAGCTGACGTCCCTACTACTGGTACTAGGGTAGCTACCGTAGAACGCAAGAAACCAGGGAAAGGAGAAATCTCACCATGAGGCATACCTAACAATGCACCGCCTGTGATAGGAATAAACTGTCCTATCGTGGTCAAACCATTGCTTTGTACTTGAGAAACCAAAGGTACGGTCAATCCTTTACCTGCATTGACAGCATTGCTAAGAAATCCAGCAATTGCATACGAAACACTAAACCCTGCTAACGACACACCGTTGTTACCGTGCGTGGCGGGCAAAGTTCCTTGCTGTGCTTGAGCGGCTTGAGCGGACGTAAACAAAGCTATTTGACCACCCGATCCTCCCGTGAAGGTTAAGGTAGCGGTACCACTAACGATTGTTGAAGGACCTCCAGCTTGTCCATTGAAGGTTGGAGAAGCATCAATAATGCCTCCAGCGCCTACGGTAATGGTCATCGTTGCTGAAGTCTCTACGTAAGGCATGATAACCTTACCATAAGCTCCTGCGCAACCACCACCACCGATACCTAAACCTACTAAGGTTCCATTGGTAGTTATCGTGCCATTGGAGATCGGCAAAGAAGCACCAGCGCCACCAGCACCCACACCCTCGATAACGACAAAGCCGTTAGAGGTCATGCCTACAGGACGTGTCCATGTATACGTTCCGTTCTTAGGGTAGACCTGAACGTCAATTAAACGTCCTTGCGTAGGCGCTAAGGCTTGAATGGCTTGAGCCGTTGATAGGGGCGTCATTGCCACGGCGTTGCTAGTGCCTGTTTGGGCTTGTGTTTGCGTAGCCGCTGGAACAGAAATGGTTTGGTTAGCTGATAAAGGCCCACCTCCTGAAGCCAGTCCTGTACCCATGACGGTTGTTGTTTGAGGTACCAAGCCTGCTATCGTAGTTTGAATGCCTCCTAACCCTACGTCGGCTGCTGTAAGCGTTATCGCTCCCGTTCGTCCACTGACTGACTTTACCGGAGAAAGCGCTGCTATAGCGGCATTGGTGGATGCAGGCGTCATAGCCGTAGTGGTGTCCGTACCGGCCGTAGCTAATGCATTGCTTGATGCCGTAACGGTTAGCGTTTGGTTAGTTGTTAAGGCACCACCCCCCGTTACCAAACCTCCGCCATTAATGACCAAGGTATTAGGAACCAAGTTACTGAGTGATGTCGTAATATTCCCTAATCCTAAATCGGCAGCGGTTAAGACGATGTTACCGTTGGTTCCAGCACCCGACTTACCGTTGACCGTAATGACCGGTGATAAGATTTGGATAGCCGCATTAACCGCGGCGGGTGTCATGACCGTAGTGGTGTCCGTACCGGCTTGTGCTTGTGCATTTGTCGATGGTGTTACGGCCAAGGTTAATCCCGAACCATTAAAGCTATTACCGCCGGTGATCAAACCACTCGTCGTAATCGTAAACGACATATTAACTTTGGAAGCTAGGGCAGCAGCCGTAGCATTCGAGATAGGTAGATTCACGGGAGCAATGTTAGCCACATTACCCAAACCAATCATGCCAGGAGTGATTTGTGAAACGGCATAAGCTACTCCCGCAGCAGAAGCATACAGATTCGCTGTTCCAGCTACGGTTTCTGCATTGCTAGCCACACCCCAATCTAAGACGTTGCCTAAGCCTATAGAAGCCGCAGTAACGGTTGTAGAGCCCGACCCTGTGCCCGTAATACCCATGGTCTGTAACAGCGTTAAAACGCCACTACATGTAGCATAACGACTGGCTGTGCCAGCTTGATGATCCGCCTGCGTACCCGGTGACCAGTTTTGAACATTCCCTAATCCTACAGCAGTAGGTGTATGGGCTAAGGCTGAAGGGTATTGAGCCGACAAATGGTTCGTCAGTACGTTCGTTATCGACGTATTCAACTGCGTATATTGAGCTTGAGTAATGGGTACGGTATTAACTTGTTGGTTAACGTAAGCGATAACCATCTGAATGGCGTTTTGATCGCCTAGGAGGACTGCTTGTCGTAATCCTTCTATTCCGTAAACCACTTCGTCTAATCCATAGATCGTCGAAGCGTCTTGTGTATGGTCGGTAGGAGGAAAGGTTGAAGGAACGTTGGTGATTTCTCCCCATTGGATTTGGCCTGCTACTAAAGGCAAGGTAGCTAAGGTAGCAGCAATCGTGGCATTGGATCCAGAGTACTGACCTCCAATGGCTTGATACGTAATCGTGATCTGACCCACTTGGGTAGGATCAGTGATCAGGATACCTCCACAAATGTCTTGGCCAGCTTGAGCCGTAGCCGCTTGGATAAGCGGTAGTGCTTTGTACTGCAAAACAGGAGCTAGGATTTGGCCTGCAGCGTTCTGAACCACCAACCCCTTCGTGAAGAAGGGGGTTTGCTGGGGAACGATGGCCATACTGCTTGGACCTACAGTCCATACTTCATTGGAAATGCGATTGGATGCGGCTTGACCCGTAAGGTCTAGCTGTAGTGTGGCCATGTCGTTAATTCCTTATTGGGAAGTTGACGTAGCAGTGGTTTTAGTATCACTTACTGCATTTACAGAAACTGACCTTATCGATGGATCGTAGTGATCCAAATAGGCAGCTATGAATGACGGGTGTTTGAAAAACTTCATCTGAATGAGCTTAGCCGGAGGTACCGGAAGATAATCGTTCGGGTTGAACGAGTCTGTCTCGGCTTTTATTCCAGCAGGCACATCGCGTAAAGCCTGTCGCCAGGCTTTTATTTCTATAAGGTCTTGGTCAGAAAACAAATCCATCAGAAGCATAAGTTTATCAGTATCTGCCAAAATACGGTCGCGTACACGTCTTACGGCAGATTTCATCATTGTAAAGCTATCGTTATCCATTGCGAGTTCCTACTGAAAAGACGTTGATGTTAGCCGACTCTATAAAGCGTTAAGGTTCCTGATATAGCAGCGCCAGCGGGATTATATCCAGTAGTACCTGTATTGCTGTGCGTATGTAGCTGAACATGTTTGTTGCTGCCATAGCCGTCGTTTTGCCAGTACAAGGAACAATACTCTCCGTACGAACCATAAATGCCATTAGTAGACATCAACCACTGCTCGCTGTTGCTGGGGGCGAACCAACTACTAGGAGCCTGTCCCATACCTGTCATCGATGCCAATGGTACGGTAGATCCTTGATAATAGCTGTTGGTCGATCCGGTACTGTTCCAGATCACTTCCCAGACGTAGGTACCGTCGCCATTTGCGAAATTGGTGTACGACGCTCCTCCAGCATAATCAACTATAACGTCAATGACGTTGCCTACATTCCCTGTGAAGCTCCATAGCGACACAACAGTTCTGGTACCTGCCGATTTAACCCTACCTAGCGTTGAAATATCTCCGCCAGTACTTAATGTTCCACTTAAATTTGTCGTAAAAGCGTTAACATTAAAAGAAGTAAGGTCGTTCCCACCAGCACTAGAGATATTAAGGATATTGGTCACTCCAGCCGCTGGAAACCATTCCATGAATGCCCCACCAGCTGCACCTGGATTGGAGACAAAATTGATAAAGCCTGCATTATTGCCAACGTTAATGCCCTTAGAGATAAGGAGTGCTCCATCGATAAACATGTTACCATGTCCATCATCCAGAACATTGTTGCCAATGCCATATGGATTGGAAGTAGCATTATATAACGATGGATTGATGTGCTGTGTAGTCCATGACCCATAATCATTAAGGGTTGTTCCACCGATTACTTGAGTAGTGGTTACCGGACTATACAACAGACAGACACTTCCATTGGCGCTGCTAACTCCTCCGGGTCCAAGCAATGCATGAGAATCCCAAAACGTCAACTGTCCTTCATATGTCGACGATATAACAAACGTTCTTCCGCCATAAGCTGTTAGGCCGTTAGGCATTACGGTACCAGGAGTAACGGTATTAGTTAGCTCCAGACTAGCATTATAGCTATTTCCAGTGACAAAGATACCAGCATTACCTCCTACGCCATTAATGGTAAAATTACCATTTAGCGTGGTATTATTGCTGATTATCAACGAACCACTAGGCGATGCTATCGCGTCAAGATAACCCGTAGTTAGGTTCGTCGACGTACTATGCGCAATCAGAGAAGCTGCCCATCCAGACGTAGTACAGTAAATACCAGCAGCACCTGGATTGGAGTACAGGTAAACATTAGGATTAACGCCTCCCGAATAATAAGCGCCTACATGCGCTTCAGCGATGCCGTTAGCACCCGCTACAGAGGTTATTGGACCGTTGGAATTCACACCAGCAAACGTAGGCGTTGAGGCGGTAGTTAGGTTCTGATTAAGATTGACCGCGAACGACGAAATGCCTGTAGGAACATTGCTGAGTCCTGACCATGGCATTGCGACGGCTAAATTAGCCAGCGATGCTACATTCGCTGATGCTGCATTACCATTCAGATTACCATTAAACCCTTGCGTAGCGGTAACACTGCCTGACGTAGAGAATCCTCCAGCAATAACCGAATTGATAACCGTGAGATTGCCTCCATTAACACTCATGCCACCACTAACCGTTACGGTTGCAGCATTCAAAGACAAAACGGCTAAAGCGGTACCAGTAGGTCCCGTAAGGTTAAGCTGATTAGGGTTAGAACCCGTAGGGTTCCATTCTATAAAGCCACCAGCAGCACCACCTGCATTCGATGCGAAAACAACACTACCAACCCCATTGCCTACACCGATCGTAGCTGATGAAACATTCAGCGAACCAAAAGAAGCATTTCCTGGCGACGAGAACGATCCTGCTGTAACTGCTCCAGCGGTGAAGAAATTACCAACAGCATCCACCGTAATGGTTCCTGTCCATCCGCTACCACCATTGGCAAAGAAATGCAAATTGCCATTGGTTTGTTGCATCGTGATGCCAGTACCCGTCGTCGAGTTCCATAGTCCAATATTGGCATCCATGCCAATAGCACCGTTACCAGTGCCTGTACGCACAGCCAAAAAGTCGTTCGTGGTACCAGCCGTCGTATTACCCGTTATCACGAGAACCGGTGCATTGCTTCCTCCCGTATTAATAACGGATTTAGCATTGTAGCTGTTGGATGTTGTACCAACCAAGAAGTTATTAGCCGTGCCATCGAAACGAGCGACCTCCTTGCCATTAAGATTAAACGTCATCGCTAATGCATTGGCTGACATACCACGCCAGAAACCAATCGACGCTATTTCTCCTTGACCTGCATATTGGAAAGACAAGGCAGCTTGTTCGCTATCCCCTGTCGTACCGATGCCATTCTTAAAGCCTAAACGGAAATTGGCGTCTGAGTTACCGTTGGTAAACAAGGCCGTTGTTGCACCAACAGCATTGCCAGCATCGACCATTAAGGTACCGTCAATAATGGTATTGTTCGTGATTGTTGTCGTTCCCGATACGGCAGTAATAAGGTCAAAGAAACCTGTCGTAAGGTTCGTGGCTACGCTATGGTTAACGATAAAATCTGTCCATCCCGATGAGGTTAGGTACAAACCAGCCCCGTTGGAATTAGCGTACATATAGAGGTTAGAAGCGCCTGCGCCGGTGTATTGAACGCCTGAATGGGCTTCGCCAGCAGCTAATGACGAATTGATATAACCAGGAGCACTGACGTTACCGTTGAAAACAGCTACTGACGCGGTTTGTGATATCGAACCTACAAAAGCTCCCGCAGAGTTTAAGAACTGAATAGCCGTTGTAATATCGTTCACGGGTATCAGGGTTAAACCATACTGCGTGGTACTGCCAACGTACTGAATGGTTGCGCCGGCTGCACTGCCAGACACAAAGCTACTACGACCTACGAAGAGGTTGTTATTGGCGGTTAGCGTGTTGAACAACCCACTGATTGATCCATTCTGAATCTGATCCGTACGCAGAGCCTGGTTACCAGCTGTCGATGGCAGAATAGGCAATCCGCCGTTGTTAACCATTAGGGTACCGGCAGCTATTGTGGTAGCTCCCTGAGAATTGGTAGTGTTTGTACCCGTAAACTCTAGGTATTGATAAGCGGCGTTCGACCCCGCTCTAACGCCGAAGTTAAACCCTGAGTTATTGGCTCCCGCAGGTACTTCGTACAACGTCACGTTGTCAGTAGCTGTACCTAACAGAATACTCGAAACATTTAGTCCTATTGAGTAGTTCTGTAACTGATTTAACGGTACAGGATTGTTCGATCCAGCTGCTGCATTGGCGACATTCACGCCAGCAGTTATAGTTGTTCCTGAGATAAGAATAGTTGCTGGCAACGAAGGAATGCGGCTAATATTAAGCTGCCCGCTTAAGAGATCTAAAGGCACCCCTGTTAACGATCCCCAGGTAATATTCCCTACGGAGGTAGCTAACGTAACACTTCCTTCGCTCCCTACGAAACTTACTGAACCCGTCACGGCACCGATAAGGTTAACCTGAAGATTACTGGTCCATTTAGAGGCTGCCAGGGAGTTCATGTTAGCGATAGCTTGCGATACCAAGAACGGCGTCATGTATGTATTCGTTGACGTTCCTTGGATAGCTTGCTGATCTGTCGCTACCGCGTAATTGGACACATTGCCCAGTCCAACCTGCGCAGGCGAATGCGCGGTCGGGGAATTCAAATGAGCAGACAATTGGCCTTGAACATTGTTAGGATCGCTAGCTGCGGTAACAATGGCTTGTTGTAAGCCATTGATAGCGGTAATAACCTGAGCGAACCCTGTAAAATCAGCAGAACTGTTTTGATGGGGCTGAGGAGGGAACAATGTAGGTATACCACTGATCTGATCCCAAGATACCGTCATGGGGTTGTAGAGATCGTTAATGAGGGTCATGGCCGTTTGCACGGAAGGAGCACCCCAATTACCACCTAACGTTTGGTACGTTAATCCGATCTGTCCAGAGAACGCACTATTCAATAAAGCGATACCGCCATAGATAGGAGAACCGATAGCGTAGCTAGCAGAGATATAGCGAAGAATTAACGCATAATCAACGCCTTCAACTAACAGGGTCTGGGTAGTTCCTACAACGGCATAGACCTTGATGGAGGCTCCGAAGAAGGGAGCAGCATCAGGAATGATGTAGTTAGCATTGGGTCCCGAGGCTGGACTAACCGTATAGAGTTCGGGGCTGGGAGCGCCCACGAGGTTGGTACTGGCTTTACCAGTAACGTCCTGCGGGTAGAGGGATGTCTGCATGGACACGGCGATTCTCCGCTTCTTGAAATGTTGTGACTAACAGTAAAGCCATTCACACCATTTCGAGATTTTTCAAATCATATAGGTCTTTCGGAGGATAGGGTATGTATTATTACACAGGTGCTTTGGCACTGCCAAAAACAGCCAATGCTCGCTGGACACCCACTGACCTTTCGAGGGTGACCTTGCAGAGTCTCATGGACGATTACATCGGAGCTTATGTAGGCATTCAGATTCCTAATGGAGCTTCTTTCTATACCACACTGAGTAGTATCTTTAGTTCATGGATACCCATGAATCTTAACTCCACGTTAGAGCAATGGCTAACAGGATTGCCTACGGCTTATGCACTGACCAAAGTTTCCAATAATCAACCAACGGTCAGTACGAAAACCATACTTTCAACCAATGGTTATCGGGCTAATTATCATCCTAACCGAATCCCTCCTTCGTCGATTTCTATAGGCACACACGAACCCTTAGGAGCTCTAACGGACGTCCTAATGACACGGGTAGGTACGAACTATAATGATGTCAGTAATTACTGTTTGTTTACCATCAACGGTTTCTTACATGCTAGTCAGTTAATCTCGGGTACAGGGATTCGTGTCATCAACGGAGGCAGTACCAACGACATCGCTGGCAATAATCATTTTGGTGTCATTAGCTTTAGGAATCTAGGAACCATTCAACAGATTCCTTTTACCGCCAACATGATCTCGACTCCAGATCCCTTAATGCTCGTAGGACAAACCGCCTATATTAATTTAGGGGTGTCCTTAGTGGGTAAGTCAGTCATCTTGTCTTTAGGCGGTTATTTGCACGTCAATGATGCTTCTTTCCAGATCGTGAATTACCAGACCGGTTTGATTGCTGTCAATCTAGGCGCTATCAATCTCATGGAAAGACTCTTCGAGTCTCGACAATTTATCGACCTTAGTAGTCTAGGTTTAACACCTCATCCTTATGACAAACAAGCCATTCAGTTAGCCGATTTATCCAACAACACCATCATGACAAATTACCTCACCTTAAGCCAAAGCTTTGCGGTGGTTGTCAATACGCCTTCGCTTTACGTATCACCTAACCTTATTGAGCGCAGTAATCTTCCGGGTCGTTTCATTACACCCTACGAGCCCCTGTTTCCTTTACAGTTAGCTTCTGGAAGACTGCCTGAATATTCGGTCTCTAATGACCATGGTCGTTATACCTTAGGCATTGAGCATTCGTTGATTCCTAACTACCAATTCGAAACCACGGATTGGCAAAGCGATCCTTGGATCTTTCCTAACCTCATGAACGACCAGCCCTACCGACGTTCTCTAGGCCATCTCTTAGAGATTGGTACAGAGACCGTGACTACCAATTGATCGATTGAAGGAGAGGTCTATGGCCAACGTCTTTGAGCTGGCTGTTGATCATAGCGATCCTACAGGCACTATGCGAGTCTATTTCTTCTGTCCAGGCTGCGAAGAAAGACATGCGATCAGGGTTTCGAAAGTACCAACTCAGAATTGCTGGGGGTTTAATCAAGACATGGAGAGACCAACCCTCTCTCCAAGCGTTTTGGTGAAAGGTGTTAAGAGGATGACCAAAGAAGAACACCAGGCATGGGTAGAGCGTCGTGTTCTACCTACGCCAATTCCTTTCGTTTGTCATTCGTTCATCAACGATGGGAACATTCAATTTTTAAACGATTGCACCCATCCTTTGGCAGGGAAGACAGTTCCATTAGAACCCATTCCTCAGGACTAAAAAGAAGGATCGCAGATTCTTTCAAACCTACAGTACCTGCGTGAGAAGGATAAGGGTAGTCTTCCATCGCGTTGCCTAGCTTGCAGACCCATCAGTGATCTGCTAAGGAATTTAGGTCTCAATCCCATTGGTATCGTTGAAGTCTTCCTCAGGCTGAGGTACCGATGGTTTTATAGGGCTCCTTAACCACGAGCCCTTTTTTTAATTGCGCATATCTCAAGGAGTGTAACGATGGCCTTACGTAGCAAAATAATCGTTGAGTTATCGGCCGAAAAATTAAGGCAGATCAATAAGCTGATAGAACATCCTATCAACATTCCCTGTAGAGAATGCACCGAATGCGAAATCGGCTATACGGAGAGGTGTCGAAACACAACCTCCGTAATGTTTTATGCTGTTAAGGTTGGTCGTCAGCAAGTACCGACGACCAAACCTGATGTCTATGGTAATGTCTCGGCGTCGGTAGAAATCGATAGCATTGAGCACGAAGGTCTTTTGAAACTTAAAAGACAATATGCTAAACAGCGCATAAAAGAGACTCCTTAACGGGAGTCTCTTTTATGTTTCTTTTTTTCTTAGTTGACAGGAGGACTAGTGAGTACGCCAGGAGAACTGCTGGTGTGTTGATGGAGAGAACCTATGCCCAATCCGTTGTTGGTAAAGGTTCCTGTGGTCGCTACATTCGCATTGATGATAGTTGGTACGTTGATTTGTGCCGATCCAGAACCCACAGACAAAGGCGGTGTACCACCAGAACCAGGAGCTATGCCGCCAGCGATAGCATTCAAGGTAGCTACCATCGTTACCCCTAAATTGCCCGTTTGCAAGAACTGAGGTGTGGTCGTATCAATGCTCTGTGTCGCCGTAGTGGTCATCGTTGTCATTTGTTCTATCATGGTCTGGGTCTGAACATTAATAGCTGAAGAAGCATTGGTGTTCATTGTCGTGCATTTTAAGTTGTAGGTCTTACAGGTAACGTTAAAGTTTTCGGCACATTGACCAAAGATGTCGTTGCCGCTCACAGACAATAGCGATCCGTTGGCGTTTTTCATTGTCAGGTTGTTGCTTTTGCTGGTAAGCTGGAAGAAGTTTCCGATGTCGTCTTGTAGCAGAACGTTCCCGTTCTTGGTATCGAACTGAAAGGTATACGCAAAGGGCTCTCCGTTCGCTTTAGACGTCGTTAACGTGATTTGTTGCTGATGGGTACTGACGACCACCATATAGCTATTATCAGGCGTTAGAGAGCGTATAGTTTCGTCTTTGGTAGCTGAGAAAGCATAGACAACTGTTTCTAATCGTCTTAAGTTATCGTCGAGTCCAGTTTCTTTCCAGTAATATTTATCGTCATCCGCATATTGGTAAATCAGTACTCTTTCTGCTCGACGGATGTCAGGAGGCGTCGTACGGTTACTGCCTAAAGGAAGCCAATAAGCTTTGATGGAATTAGCCGTTTGGATATGACTCGAGTACGGTTTACCCGACCCATCGACACCCGTATGACTATGGCTGTCTAAGAACGAGGTTATTTCCCCATCCGTAAAAGGAAGTATTTCTACAGGGAAAACTTCCAACGTCATGGAATCTATTTTTTTGTTTTCAGCAGCAATACCAATCGATCGAAGTACAAATTTTGATATGTCCATAGGGAGGTTATCTCTAAGAATTGACGCCGTCTCTACACCCTATGAATAGGGAGAGTCTGGGAACCATGAAGATCATTCAGCTAGAACTCAAAGGCTATAAACGCCTGACACTAAATAATGTCGAAAAATTCGTGATGACACCTGTTGATAGGGTGCAAATTATCATTGGAACCAATGGATCGGGCAAAAGTTCTGTCCTTAAAGAATTGTCTCCTTTACCCGCTGCTCATCAGGATTACCATGTAGGCGGTTCCAAAACCATAGTATTGACCCATCGGGGTACAGAATATACCTTGGTCTCTGATTTCACCAAAGGCCAACGACATTCTTTCTTAAAAGACCACACCGAAGAACTTAATACGGGTGGTACGTTAACTGTTCAGAAAGAACTCGTTAAGCGATATTTCGGTTACGACCAAGGCCTTCATGACATCATGCTAGGGAATGTCGTCTTTACGCAAATGTCAGTTCAGCAACGAAGAGAATTCCTCACCGACTTAAGCGGCGGTGATTTAGACTATGCCCTAAACCTGTTTAAACGCCTCAAAACTGCTCATAGAGACACACAGGGAGTTATCAAACACTTGGAGAGCCGGTTAATCACATTGACGGCTAAACAGCTTCAGGATAAGGATATTGAGGAGATTCAGACTTACGTCAAACTTCTCCAAGACGAACTCACGTTATTAATGCGCAATACTCAACCTTTCGATAGCAACTTTTGGAAAGCTTGGGAAGAAGTATTAGAAGCTACTGCCGTATGGAAGGATCTCAGTAACAAACTCCTAGCCACCAAACCGTATTACCTCGGTAAATACCCAGCGCATTACCCAACTATTGGCGATTCTATTCGTGCTAACAATGAAGACATTGCTGCCGAGAAAGGTCAGGTTGAGTTTCTTTTAGACGAAGTCCATTCCGTGAAAGAACTTTTGACGTCGCTAAACAACATCCACGCCACAACCCTCGATGGCGTTAAAGAACACTGCCGGGCTTTGATCGCTAAAAAATGTAGTTTATTTGACCGCATCAAACATTTCCCTGTTATGCCCCAAGCATGGATGGTGGTAGAAGCTAACAAAACCATCAACGAACACATCGAGACTTTCATTACTAACATTCCTAACAATACGGAAGGTTGGTATTCGTTACAGCGCATGAACGAAAATAAAGACCTTATCGATCGTTTAAACGAACGCATAGCGATCTATCAGAAAGAGCAACGGCGTATACTTAACCATATTGAACATTGCAAACAAACCGATCCGTTGCAATGTCGTCAGTGTGGTTATAAATGGATACCGGGTTTTGAAGCTCAGGAAGAATCTCTAATCATGAAAGACCTCGAGCGCATCGATGCCTTAATCGTTGCTGGAGAGAAAGAACGAAGCGAAGCCATGGATGTCGTAGCCCGTATTAACGACTACCAGCAGGCTTTAAAAGCCTTTAAAAATTTCATGGATCAGTTCCCGGTACTCCTACCTTTCTGGGATAGAATTATTGAAGAGAAATTGTTGGTAAGGACGCCTAATCGCGTTTTAGTGTTGTTTAGGTATTGGGCTGAAGAAGCCGAAATCCATGCGGATATCGAAAAATGCGAACGAGAACTCAACGAATCCAAAGATGCCATGGACTACATCTTATCGCACGAAGACGAAGGTGGTTCTGTGTTCTTGATGAATGGGAAGCTCGAGGATCTAGAGAATCGCTTGGAGAAAGGGATTCAGACGCACAGCACATTAGTCAAACAAGCCGCAGCGTTCAAGGAAGCCGAGACAGCAGCGAAACAGATGGTCAAGCTCAAAGAAGATTGGGAGAAAGCTCAAGAACATATGGGGATAGTTTTTAACAACTATGCGTTGGCATGTAGAGACCACATCATCAAAGGCGTTATTGCTGAGCATCAAAACGATCTCGCACAGAACAACGCTATTCTCACGGATGCTTTAATTGCAGAAAAAGAAATAGGATCGATGAAGACATCTTTGGGAACACAACTCGAAGAGCAGAAGGCTTTCAAGATCTTAATGGATATACTATCCCCAATCGATGGACTAATTGCTGAACAACTGAAAGGTTTTCTCGAGCAATTTGTCGATCAAATGAACCATGTCATCGGACAAGTATGGACTTATCCTTTACTTATCAAACCCTGTGGTTTTGAATCGGGTGAATTAGATTATAAGTTCCCTATGCTGGTAGGAAACGATACTTCTTCAGTTCTTGATGTAGCAATGGGCTCGGGAGCTCAGAAGGACATTGTTAACTTTGCCTTCAAATTAGCTGTCATTGCTTTCAAAGGCATGAACGACTATCCTTTGTATTTGGATGAATTAGCACCTACGCTAGACGAGAAACATCGGATCAATATTACCCGTTATGTCCATGACTACACGGATGCTCATTTCTGCAATCAACTGTTTATGATTTCGCACTATCAACCCTCCTATGGAACGTTTAGTAATGCGGACGTATGCATCATGGATGCTACGAACATGCTGAACATTCCTCATGTCTATAATCGTCATGTGGTTATGGAGTCATGAGATAAGATCTTGTGGTTCCAACCCCAATCATCAGAGGAAGATATCATGTCAGTGCTAGATAAGCTGATCGCTAAAACTGTCTCGATGGAAGCCAAAAACAATAAATGGAGTAAAGATGTTACCAAGGACGATAAATGGCATCCGCCTGCGGGATTGTTTGATAAATCAGCCGCTGAGATTGCTAAGGTTCTTAAAGAGAATTCTGATTCTGAAAAACAAGCCATGTCGCGTTTGAACTTCTACATTAATCGTGCAGGTAAGAACTTGTCTGAAGAAGACAAAAAACGTCTTGATTCTGCTAAGGAGAAACTCAAAGTTCTGTATGAGAAATCCAATGTTTCGAAAGAAAACTTGGATAACAATGCTCAAAAACCGTTGCGTTGGTGATCGATAATGCCGGTTCGTCTGTTAGGATCGAAGCCGTACGACACGGCTTTGGTCGCGCCAGATCTGTCGCACAAGAAAGTCGTTGGTGGTACCATTTGCAAAAGAAACCAACTAACGACCCGTATAGCGCTTACAGAAGTCTTTGCATCGAAAGAAGTTTTCTTTAACGAAATGCTTCGTAAGGTACTGTCGAACCTCATGCTTATGACGGATTTGGTATCGGATGCTTATTCCATTTGGATCAGTACACCTCAGCCAAAATTCACGATTACGATGGATTGGTTAAACGATTGGGTCGTCTTCTTCGAAGATGACATTATTGTTCCGACGAAGGAACTACAACCCATTCATGATAAACCTAACGAAGCTTGGACCCTTAAGCGAAAGTATGCACCAATGTTTAACACGGAAGTGATGTCGATGAAATCGCTCGCCGACGTCGTGGGACTGCGTGATATCGTTTTTGTGTCTGTTTGAAATTAATTTCAGACATACATTACGGTAATAGACAACGCCCTACATGGCTCTTGTTTCGGCGAGAGCCCCCTATTCTGGAGTACGATGTGAAGACCTATATCAAGGCCATTCGACGAAATTCATCCGCATCGTGGCGAATATTGCTAGCGTTTCTTAATCCTTTTTGGATAGTGACCCTATCGAGAAAGCAGCACTATGTCCGACTCATTAACGATGTAGAGCGCACTGAGGCGCTTATCGAACAGTGCCTGACCGCTAGCTATAAAAGCCGGCGTGTCTTGCCATCGCCGTTTGATTGTCGCTATATACGGTTGCTAGATGCTAGGCTATTAATATTGACGCATCAGCTTTATGCTTTGAAACTCCAAAGCGTTGCCTTCCTAGCTTCTCCTTGGAACCAAGCTAGCGATAAAGCATTAATACTTCAGCGCCTAGAAACTATTAGTCGTCAGTTAGATGCTACGGTGTTTAATCCTTATGTCCGTAATCGCGCTACTGAGGCCAAACTCAACCTCTTCTGAACGAGTCCTATCCGATGTTTCCTTTCAAGAAAACCTCCAAACTTGAAAATCAAGTAAGGTCTGTTGTCGTGTGGGCTTGTTTGGTGTTAGGTTCGTTAGCCATATGGGCTAGTTCGTACTTAACCTACAGGTTGTTGTATAATTACTCAATGGAGTCGGTTCGAGATGGCATAGCGCCAACGCTAGAGCCATTATCTAATGCTGTTTATGTCGATAGTCCATCAATGATTAAAACCTCAATGGACGAACTCATCAGGAACAGTCTGGTCTGTAAGGTTAATGTTGTCTCAGCTGACAAGACCCTACAACTCATGACAGGCTATCCTCGATGCATTCATGGCTACGACATAACGCTCTATTCGCCATTTAATCATCAGGAGGTCATAGGAACCTTGCGGATTGGTATAAGCTATCGAACGATCTTCCGTCGGATCTACACGCTGATAGCTTTTCAAATCATAGCAGGCTTATTGATTCTATTGACGGTGGTGTCATCGTTGTGGTGGGCCACTAACCGTCTTATCATTCATCCCGTCATCGAATTGATTCATCATCTACATGGTATTGAACCCGGTTCGTTATCGTTATTACCTATCCCAGATAACCATGTCCATAACGAATTAGGACAACTGATTAGCGATATTAACGACTTGTTGACGAAAGCTAACAAAGCCCATGAGAAAGAAAAAGAAGCCTTGGCTTTTAAAGCTGAACACGACTGTTTAACCGGTCTCTACAACCGTGCTTCTGGATTGGCTGCTATAGGACATTATCTTGATAGTCATAGCGACCATAAAGGGGTTCTGATTATGCTTGATTTGGATCGTTTCAAACACATCAACGATACCTACGGCCATCCGGTAGGCGATAAAGTATTAGTTGAAGTAGCGAAACGATTAAGGAATATCAGTCGTCAAGACGATGTCGTTGCTCGTTTAGGTGGCGATGAGTTCTTGATAGGTTTGATGAATATAGGATCAAACGATAACCTCGAGATGATAATTCGCCGCCTTATTCGCGTGGTATCACAACCCATGGACTTAGGCGACGGACGGTACGATTATGTAGGAGCCTCCTTAGGGGCTTCTGTGGTAGACGAGAAGCTATGTTTAGAGACTGTTTTGTTAACCGCCGATACGGCTATGTATAACGTTAAACGAGCGGGTAAACATGGTTTCTGTATCTATAGCAATAATCGCTACTCAGTACCCGTGTTGATATCATCAGCGACTGAAGAAAAAACGTGTCAGCTTTTAGCAGGAAAAACAACATACTAATCGAGGAAACTACTCCATGAAACAAGTCTTAAAGATGGTTACCAAATATGGCAAAACAGTTAAGATCTTGAAAAAGAATTCAAAACTGCCTATCATGCGAATGATGCGTTTTGCCATGCCGGTAGAAATGCTGGGCAACGTCATGTCGGTCAAAGAAACCGATGACCTTATTCAGCTACATTTCAGCGATGCTGATAACGGTAAGTCGTATTGGACTATACCGCTACGCGAAGGCGCTACGATTACTTGTGGTTATGGAACGGCTGTAGTGCATACGTCTATCGCCAAACAGAACAAAGAATTTCCCGATTCCTTCGTAATCGTCGAAGTCTTGGGTTCCTGTGGCATTGCCAAAGTTACGTCACGCGATTATGTTGACATGACCAACAACGAACGTTTCGGTAAAGCATCGTTCCTGGTGTTCCATCAAAATGCCAATTGCTACGAAACTACACGGGAAGGATATGCAAGGTTAGATGCAGCAGCTAACAGCAGTCCTGGTGCGCTTTACGACATTGTCGATGCCTCAAGGGCTAAAGCCATCGCTGAAGAGGATGCAGTAACCAATGCTAGAACCTCCCTACACGCTTAAACCTTATCGAGCTAAGGGAGTTCTCATAAAGAACTCCCTCTATGCTCTTAATGGAGTATTCCATGGAAACCCCTAAACCCTCTGTAATAGTAACTGTCAAGAAACGTCGTGTTCCTGCTGAGAAACCCACGAAGACACCTAACAAGACAGCAGCAGTCGTTACGCAAAACGTGGTTAATAAAACAACCACCAAAGCGATAGATCGTTCGTTCGATGAATCAGACACAGAGCTTCAAGCATTGATGAAGGCTATCGATACTCGACCTACTAAAGCAGATACCTCTGCCCGTCCTATGCTTTATTTAGTCGATGGACATCCAGAAAAAATCAACCATGCTCTGGAGCTTTATGGAAACACTGATATTATCATCGTCGATCCTAGTAAAGACCCTTTAACTCAGCCCGATCATCGAGGCAAGGTTGATGCAGCCTATATATCAGTAATTCATCAGCAAGCTTTAGAACAGATGAAGACTCTAATCGACCATCGCACAACCTTTGTACTCAATGCACATGGTTTTACAACCATGGTATTGAGAAGACTACTTAGGCTTGCTTTCATGGAGAATTATATCATTGTCCACGAACGCGATATTAGCGATGACATACATACCTATTGATGATTTAAAAAGGAGGTTGTTGTGAGCATAAATTTAGAAACCATTACCGAACCTTTAGTAACCTCATTAATCTTTCCAGAAACTAAAGAACGCTTGAGTCATCAAAAAGCCATGCGTTATATGAAGGACGTAGAGTTTCATGCCCAGAATCATAGCAAGGAAGCGACAACCAAAGTAGGGGCTTTAGTTATTGGCCCTACGGACGATCCTCGAAGCACAGGCTATAATGGCGCTGTACGAGGATCTTCAGCGGATGTTGACTGGCGCATTAATGCACGTCCTGAGAAATATAACTGGATATCTCATGCGGAAGAAAACGCCATTTGCAATGCTGCTCGCTCAGGAGCTAAACTGTATAACTCCATCATGTTCACGACACACTTCCCCTGCATCAATTGCGCTCGGCTGATTGTTCAGTCAGGAATCAAGATGGTCATCAGTGCGGCTCCAGACAAACACTTCATGGATCGTTGGGAAGAAAGCGTCTCTCGATCGGTAACTATGTTTGGAGAGGCCCGTGTGGGAGCATGGATCCTCATGCCTGATCATTTTGCTTCGGCTCATGAAATCATTGTTCCTTTCGCTATCAATCGTAGAGGTGTCATATCGTGAACGAGAAAGCCTCTATGAAAGATATACTCAGCAGACATGCGCATTTTGAAGTGGGTACGACGCTTTTTAATTTGGACCATGTATTTAAATATGGCCATCCTAAACGGGCGTATAATATCGAAGCAGCATCGGGAGTAGGCAAGACCCAGTTATTGTCTAAGCTCAAAGCTATCTTTCTTGACGAAGGTCTGGGATTAACGACCTTTGGTCCTTGGGGTGTGGTGGATGTCCTGAAGCAATCCTCAGTGTTTCTAGCCAAATACAGAGAGGTTGTTGAATCGCACACGCATTTCATCCTTGGACAGGTTTCCGAACACACAACGCTATTCAGGACTACGGTTGCTCAGCTGCTCTTTATGGAAGACATCGAGTGGATGGAACACCTGCATATCAAACCTTCGTTGAGCTCTAGCTTCGATCCAGCACGACAAGGAACAGCATGGCTAATGATGATGTCGTTAATTTTCTTATTGATTGAAGATCTTTGCGATCGTGTAGGTAAGGACATTAAGCCAGGTACTACAGCAGATGAGGTTAAAGCGATCACCGATAAGTTTTGCGAATACCCTCAAGTTATGCTGCTGGATGATTTAGATGCCTTCTTAGGAGAAGATATCCTGCGGGATTATTTGAGATTCTTGCGAGAGATGTTTCCTAACCTTCATGTCATCTATACGACTCGTCCTCGAGATGTTTTGTAGTGTGATGTTTTTTAAGAACATAGAAGGAGTCCTTTTGGGACTCCCTTTATGCTTCTTTTTTTCTTTGATTCCAGATGGTTTCAGATACATAGTACTTTGATGACTAGAAGGAGAAATGGTTCTCCTTCAACGCAACTGCAACAGGAGTAAGACCATGAACATGAATTTCGAAGTAGCAAAAAATATTTTGTTAAGTCAGAACATTAATCATCCAGCGATGAACGAGGCAGCCTCGTTCATCGCTTCAGATATTAGTCTTTGTAATAGATTGGCCGACGAGGCCAATTTAGGAATTAGGGCAGTTATCGTTTGGGGCTTAATAGAAATTGACTATCCTGATGGGTGGTCATTTTTGGCCCCCCTTAATGACAGATCGATGCTTGTCCACTAGGACAAGCAGAGCCTCTTTGGAGGCTTTTTTTTGGCACAAAGAGAGTCCCTAGGGACTCTCTCGTAGCATCGTCAAACATGGTTAACGTGGGTGCCTTCGACGCCCTGAGCGATACGCTTCTTGGTACGGGTTTCCAAGGCGGTTAAGGCCAACGAAATGTGCTGCAAAGCTACCTTGTTTTCGTCGCATGGAAATTGTCCATCCAAAATGAGCAAGCGGTCTATCAGGATCGCTAACACGGCTTCGTTGGTCAGTCCATTCACTCCACATTCTTTAACAGTGCCTTGCTGGAAACGCAAGGTTTCGTGAATGATAGAAATACCCTTGATGTCATACAGATGTCCGTTAACATAGGGCGCGTCGTCATCCCGCCGCGCATAGACTTCAAGGCCGTTCTGGTCGCTGTAGATTTCATCACTGCTTTGCATGTACGACTCCGTTCAATGAGGGGTAGTAGATTGAGGGGTTAACTGGTCAGCATCTAACGATGTCCATAACTCATCCCATAGATAATCTACTGTACGTTTTTCTTCACCAGTATACTCCTGAGGCTGGTGCGAGATAACAGTCTCGAACGGGATAGGGAGGTCAGGAATCGGTGTACCGGCATGCGGGACTTCCAGGTCGATCTTCACCCAATCCGAGAACTCGCCTTGGCGGGTGTAGTAAACGTCGATTTCCCAGACCAGCTCAGAGTCGGGGACCGGAAAGGAATATCGAATCTTTTTGTAGCCTCCGGTGCCCATTTCCCGAAGCGAGGCGTACATGTCCTTCGAAATAAGGCATTCAACCTCCTCAGAGCCCCGTACGCCTTCTCTACGGATTTTGGTGGTCAATACCCACTGAGTACCGTTAATCTCGCGTATACGGGCTTTACCGCGGATATCCGTTTCCACAGGCACCAGCCATTGTTCATGGGTTTCTTTCTTGGCTGCGTACTTGTCAAGGTCTTGAACGTTCTTGAGCTGGCCGTAGAAGGTGTACTCGAGTTCAATCTGACGAATGCCGTTCGGCAGGAGGTCTTCCAAGCCCAAAGACTTGGGAAGACGGATAGCGACAGGAGCCATCCGTTTCAAAACACGATCAAGGTTCTTGGACATAGTAGGAAATCTCTTTTAAATCATAGGTCATAGGATTCAGTCTGCAAGGTGAAAAACTTCGATTGCAAATCTTTTCAAATACATAGTACTCTGGTGAGTTAGGACAATGGCGTCTTAACCTTAATGGTCAGTTGGGAGAAAAAGCCATGACCTTACATCAGTTGTTTGTATTATGTTCGGTGTTGTTCCTAGGAACAACGCTATTGAGTGCCAATCAGGCACTGAACGTATTATGGGGCATTAGTAAGGATAAAGGCGCAGGATTTTTCTGCGCCTTTATGGCATTAATATCTTTGCTGGGAATGGCAATTTTTGCCCAACTGACAGTAGGAGTATGATCATGGATATCGCTATACATATGGCCGCTTATGCGGTCGTTATTTTAAGTTCTATCTCCATGGCCGTCATGGCCATGTGAAGAAAAGCCCTTCGGGGCTTTCTTTTTTTGTCCTTTCAGTCAGATTCCATGAAATCTCAAAACTATATTACCCTAGGGAATCTATCCACCCATGTTTCATAAGACGAAGAGAAAGATTATGAATTTCGGCATCGAATTTCTGCAAATGATTAGCTCTGTAACGGGCGAAGTAAATGGCATGGCCATGATGGTTTACCGGGACGATAGCACCCTGAAAATCGTAACCATCGACCACATTCGGGATTGGTCGCTCCCGTTTGGGGAGCGACTGGCGTGGCTCTTAGGGGCCATCGCCGACCCGGACGGTTGGCTAGAGTTTAGTTATGGCTAAATAAGGACGCTAACATTGAATACACATACCTCAGAAAGGGTTAGGAGATTTATATGATAGTTCAAACCGTTTTGCATTTTCTGTTTATAATCATAGTAATGGTAGCTTGTACTGAATGCTTGGTACTTTTCATGAATGGGTTTTGTACAGATATCGAACAAAAGTACCAAATAGCTATCGTTGTCGATGGTATCGGGTTGGTGGCTTCGTTGGTGGTGTTGGTTGTCGGTTTATTAAAGATCGACCTAAGTCCTGTTAGGAATCTTCTGTTATATTCAGGGGTTCTTTCAAGCTATCTTTTATTAAGACGATATTCAAAGAAAGAGGAATCTAATACTTAAAAGATTGATTCCAGATTTATACCAATATATATTATCGTTGTGAGTAGAAAGACAAGACCGTCTTTCTCAATCCCATTCCATACATGCCCAAAGGGCTAGGAGAAATACCATGGAGATTACTAAGATTAAATTAGCAAACCGCACAAAGAAAGTAGTACGTTTCGGGGAGATAGATCTGTCCGTAAGGACAGGCACTGTCCTTATTAAAGACGGCTATGCCCAGACCAAGGATGGTCTGGAGGCGTTTTTGATGAGTCGGGACACTACAGTCCCGAACCTGGGACGGAAGACGGTACAAGAGATCTTGGATAGTATTGAAGGAAAGAGTCTCGTCGAAAACGAGATTTTGGACTTCTGGAAGGGCTACTGTCGAAGGTAGTCTGAGGACTCTTGTATGGAATACAGATTTGAACTGCTCTTCCCTAAATCCTATTCAGGACTCCTTGGTGAGTACCGTAGCGAGTTGATCGAACTCGTTAACGAGGAAACCAAGGCAACGGTATACCACTACGTCCATTCCTTAAGGAATGAGGCGTTGGGGGACGGAGAAAGACTAATATGGTTCCTGGCGGCTATCGGAAGGCTCCATATGGAGACCAAGAAAGATAGCTATAATTTCCTGGCTATGGAACCCATCTCCTATAGCCGCCCAAAGGAAATGGTCAATTGACTATTTCCTAAGAGACTATTGAGTCTCTTTTTTTTAGTCGGCATAGAGAGAGAGCCACTAAGGACTCTCTCTAGACTTCATATTAAGGCGTTAATAACGTCAAAGCCGTTCCCATCCATCCCACGCTAGAAGTAACGGGAGTAAAGGTATAAACCCCTGTACTAGGATTAGTAACAGTATAGTCTGCGGTCGTTAATACTAAATTCTTCAGACTATTTAGCAATTGCATGGCTCCTGCCACTGTAGTTCCTGCTGGCATGGCGGCTAAAGCTGTTGCTGTGCTAGAGACGGTAATCGTTCCTAAGAACGTTGTTAAGTCAAGACGGTTGTAGTTTAATGTTAGCGTACCCGATAAAGGACCATTGCCTGTTATCGTTACAGACGTGTTAAAGTTAGGATTGCTAGCCAAGACAGCGGGTACGCCTAGACTAAAAATAGCAGGCTGTAGATTAACATTCATAGCTGTAACAAGATATTGTTTAAGACTAATGATGTCGGCTGCTTTATAACTAAGATTAGCGGTACCTGAAAGCATCGTAGCGCCACTATTGCCTGTAAGCGTTACGACGGTATCGTAAGGGGCTACGACACCACCTGTCGAAGGTGTGCCTAAGGTTAACGAAGGCGTTGTGTTTGCTATGTTAAACGCTTTAAAAAGGTTGTCCTGAAGAATAGTTAATGACGAGTAGGGTTGCGGAGGCCATAACCCTGTTGTCGCTAACAAATTCGTCAGCGTAGTGATTTGCTGCTGAAGATTCGCTACTTGTGTTGTCAGCTGCTTATTCAACGCATAATCGGTAGTGCGGTTGGTAATTGCTGCTAGTCGTGCAGCCTCTAGAACGTTGTTCTGCGTTCCTGTCACTGTGCCTGTTGAAGGAGCTTTGTAAAGGTAAACATTGAGGTTAGGTGCCACTACCCCAATGGTATCCGATACCGTGTTGGTGACCTGCGCTTGCAGAGCTGTTAGGTCTAGGTAATCAGGCAATGCCCCTAAATCGACGCATAAGGCCATACGAGAGTAGGGTATGTTGTCGGTGGTAGGATAGGCCTGGATGTACGTATCGGGCACGTAAATGATATACGAACCACCAAACAACGTATTGGGATCGGAAGAATCCGCTATCAGAGTAATGATGTTAGCGTTAGCGACAACGTCCAACTGAAACTGAGCTTGTGTTAAACCCAATGGCTGGTAGTATGTCGTATAAACATCGATGCCATCGTCGTAGATATCCGCGAAGGAACGAATAGCCTTGCTAGTATAGATAACCTGGGCCGGAGCGACCCAAGGTTGCAATAGCTGATACGTCCCACGCGTATTCATAGGGGGTGTCAATTGAGGCATGGAAGTAAACCCTCATTAAGCTTAGGCCCCAGTATAGGATCCTTTCGAGATCGCTAAATAGCTGATACCGTTGTAGGTACCTTCGGCATAAAGCAATCCATTAATTTGCGTACTTTGAATACCCGAAGGCATCGCTGATAAAGGCGTAGCTAAGGTTAAAGTCAAAGCGGTCGTTAGCAAAGTTTCTAAGAACTGCACAAAACCAACAGTAATCGCACTCATCTTGGCCGAATTCGGATCTGTTAAACTGATGTTTAAATAATCTGGAAATTTGGCATGAAAGTCGAAATCAGCATTGCTGTTGGTTGGTGCACCAATAATCCACAAGAACAAATCCTGCCAAACAGTCGTGGTTCCATAGAGGTATTGATTGTAGAAGCTCTGTGGAGCTGATATCGATGTGAATATTGATGAAGGCAGTGCTGACTGAACATCGGTCATGATATTGCCAAAATTCGCTACAGGAGAGAACAGTGGTATAGGACCCACTTCAACAACCTTGTTCCATAACGGCACAATGAAGTAATTGATAGCCTGGAATACGGACGGAAACATCGCTTGCCATTGTGCTGGCGATAACGCTGTATTAGCAACATTCTCTAAGTAGGCTACCACAGCGTTCGCTAGGTTGGTCGTGTGCAGACCTAAAGGTCCGTAGACGATAAACGACCAGACGGTTGGCGACGAGATGTTGCCATTGCCGCCGCTAGTCGACGGTTCAAACCACGTATAGGACTGTGTGGTGATCGCTGTTGGAGGATGGTTGCCTATAGTCGTATTAATGGCAGCGATGTTGCCTGCTAACGTTTGTGCGGAGAGTTTTAAGTTAACATTGGCTTGAGTATCGTTAAATCCATCGACGGGACTAAAGGGAGGAACAACAACGATCTGAAATTGATCATATTGGTTCTGGAAAGAAGCATCGATGAACCATACCTTAAAGGTATAGGTCGCGTTCCCATTGGCCGAATCGGTAGCTGTCCATTGAATATAGTCAGGACAATACTGTCCTGCAGTTTGAGCACTCTGTACTAGCGTATCCAAAGAAACGCTGGAGATGGCTAAATTCCCTACAGAGAACTGAGCAATGAATTGGGTAATGAAGTTCGTGAAAGGAGCGGCTTCATTGACAATGCTCGAAGCAGCCACACGTCCATAAACCCATGCTCCTACGGCCAGAACATGCGCAATGGCATCCGCAGGAATAGCGACATTTGTACCTGTCTGATTGACGGCATAGAAACTTTCATAACGAATATTGACGTCAGTCGCTTCGTTGGAGAACGATGTTTTGGTGGTGGAGAACGTACGAGAATAATCAGAAACTTGACCAAACTGACTCACGGTACCCGAAACAGCGCTAGCCAATGCTTCGTCTACCAAGAAACCCTTGAGCAAAAAAGCAGGTGTTGTAGCCATGACAAGGGGACTCCCTTTTAAAAATGGACTTCAGAGCGCCCCAATGCTATGACTCGGGGGCTCAGAATCAGATCACAAGATTGTGGAGGATGCCTAAAAAGAAAAATGGGGAGGATCGATGATGGAATGGTTTGTTTTCGGATTCAAACTTCTTCAGATGTTTTTTTATGTTTTCAAAAGGCTAGGGCCTTATCTACGGGAAGCTTTTCTCGAGAAAGAGACTTTCCTTAAAGCCTTTAAACGGCGTCCCGATCTTTGGATATTAATGATCGTATTGATGATAGTTTTTGGTATGCTGACTGTCGTAGGCAGACATGCTTCTGAAATGAGCGCCTTGGTTGGCAAGCAGCAAGGCACGGTAGTTCGTTTATCAAATGAACTCAAAACCATTTCTGAAGACTATTTGGCAAAGAATGCTGTCCTTACCGCCGAAATCGATCGACTTAAGAAAGCTTCCTCAGTCTGTACGTTGTCTACAACAACACGCCGAAACAAACCACGACACCACAAAGAACATAATCAGCCCATCGCGAAGCCTTCTACATCAAACGGCGGCGATAGATCGTTAATCTATAATCTCGATAAACTGCGTAGCCAACAGAACCATCAGCAGGAACAACCATGATCTTAAAACCTTCTTTACCGTTCTATATAAAGACAGGGCTTTTAGCCCTGTCTTTGGCGTTAGCTAGCTGTACCATCTACATCGTCAATGGTTCTGATGGAAGAACTTTAATGACGAGTAGACCATTAGGAGCAACTAAACCAGTCGCGAATTCCGTGGACGAACTACCTCCTGCGCCTGCCGGACTCATGAATGACATCAAAAACTCAAAGAGTGGTTTGTATGCTATCGTTAATGGAACGACCCTTATCCATTGTAACGAATACTACCAACCTCACAATTTGCCCGAGGATCCCCCTATTCCTATCATTCCTCCAGAAAAAGATGAGGACTATAAGTACATCATGAATGCATTAACGACCAGTATCTCCCAGAAAACCACAACCATCTCCAACTTGCGAAGCAAACTACAGAACGAATATCATGATGTTCTTCAAGCATGTTTGGATTCTCAATGACTAAATTAACGGGTAGAGGTCATGCTGTGTGATGTCAACGATTTCAAAAGGATAATCCCATGAGCGAAGTAGCTGAACAGCCAAAGAAGTTTTCTTTGGTACTTTATACCGATGGCGGAAGTCGTTGGCATTTGGGAGGTATAGGCATCCATGGGTATATCTTTGACGATGCCATTTCGAAAACCTATCATGGCCATAAAGGTTATATAGCTACGAAGAAAGGTTATCAACTCAAATCCAACAGTACCATTCCTGTCAATGTTATTCAGTATGTCGATTTTACGTGCTCGGTACCTAACTGTACCAACAATATGGCAGAAACCATGGCAATGGTAGAAGCCTTGAAATTTATCTTAGCGAACGACGTTGCTGACGTTATCTTCTTGTTGGATAGTGAGTATACTTTAAAAGGTATAAATGAATGGATGGCTGGCTGGAAAAGAAACCATTGGTGTAAAAACGATGGTGAGGAGATCTCCAATAAGAACGTTTGGATGAAGATCGACGAGCTCATGGAAGAGTTGCGTAGCCGTAACATTCGTTTGCAATGGCATTGGGTTAAAGGCCATTCTAATGATCTTGGTAACGACAGAGCGGATATGTTGGCTACGCAGGCGATTTTCTCCTTGCGAAAACATCAACTGAAAACACACTCGACACAAGGCATCGGATCGTCTATAGGCCAATGGAAACTATCAAATCCCAAGGGCTATTGGGTTCCTAACATTAGCTATAATCGCTTGCTGTGTCAGCCTCGTATCTTTATTAACACGGATATCTATCAGCTGGCATCAGAACAACCTCCTAAGGACTATGGAGCTAAATACTTCATGGCCAATATAGGAGCAGACGATGCTTTATTCGGTAAGCCATCGCCTCGAGGTTCCTATGCGGTTTTATTGACTAAGGAGCCCGATCCTGTCGCTGACTTATTGTTCAATGCGCATTTCGAAGCTCGTCATTACATGGCAGCCAATCTACCAATTCATATATCGCCGATGGCGCTGTTGCGTATGCATGAAGTCTTAAAACCTTCAACCTACTTCGACATTCTCACGAACGGATCCAAAAATATCCTACCACTTAAGGATAGAGCAGATCTCTACGATGTTCATATGAACAATCTGACCTATGAGTTAAGAACCTCTTTAGCTTATGACGGACAAGCAATTCTCATGGAGCTTGACACCATCCTAAAAACGTACTTAAGCAGTACCGATGAAGAACGGTTAGCCGCTGGTTTCGTATTTAATGAGTTTTTTGACGAATTCTATGAGCGAACAGAATCTCCTAAAAAGACCATCACCAAGCTCAAAGAAACCATCGGTGAGGAGGGGTTTCTTGATTTGCCTTGCCAATACCAGCAGACACCAGAAGAAGGTCTTAAAACAACAAACTTACGTTTAGTGATTGGGGTAGATATCCCTACTAGAAACACCCTAGCAGCACTGACAGACAATATCGTTTCTCTAGGCATCTTGACATGGGTCTATCCAGCAGTACAGAATGCGCTTCGTTACGGTTTCTTTATTAAGACCACTACGGACGTCATGTTCTGGGCAGCGCATTATTCCAATGCCAAGATTATCAACAACCCGAAATGATTCTTGCTCATAGGCAAGAACGCTAAACCAACTGGACAACGGCCATGCTAAGTCTCCTGTCAATCCGATTTGTTGTGTTTCTACTATTGGCTTCGATATGTGGTGTTTTGCTACTTAACATTCTTATGTCGAAACAACTGAAACGCATCATGTTTGTTACTACCCTACACTTTCGATTGCAAAGTATGGGGGTGTTAGAGAAACAAGGGATTCATGAAATAAATGCCATCTTACATCTAGCCCATCATGACGAAGCGCTTGAATTGCCTGTACAGTTTTATGACTATATATGGCGACAAGAGAAGTTAAGATGGGTTGCTGAAGAATCTATAGGGGATCAAATACGCAACGGAACCATTCAAGACTATGATCGAGAATGGGTCACGAGATTCATTAATATCACGCCACGGTGGATGCGTTATAGTCGTCGAGAAATGTTCGACGATCTCGTCGCTATGTTTATGAAAAGTAACCTACACCACAACGTTTAGGGTTTACGACAGAGCATATACAGACAGAGGCTTAATCGCCTCTGTCTGTGCCCTATTCTTTTTTTTGTTTAATCTTTGAGAATGTTTTGAAGTCTTTCTTCCGTAGCTTTCACAGATTCTGCTGCGGTACGGATATAGGTGACTAATGCTGCGTAAAGCTCTACCGTCTCTGCAACGTGATGTATTGTATCCGCAAACTGGGTCATGATAGCTGGCGAAAACTTAAAACGCTGATCGCCTATCTGGACTTTGTCGCTCAGGTTATCAATAACGTTAGCGAAAACATCAACTTTTTCAAGAACATTCTTATTACTGACTGACTCAGTCTCGATCACCAATTCGTTGAGTATTCCAACCGCCGTTGAATAATCTTTAAAGCTTTTGGCTACTTTACCAAAGATCTGTCGATCGCTGCTCTGATTGCCTGACATACAGCGAGCAATGTCTTCTTTGGCTTTCTTGATATCGATCTTTTCCATACCTGATTCGGCATAGAAATCACGGACAGAAACCAAACGAGAAGGATCTCGCAAATAACTGTTAGCCCAACGTATGCCCGGCAAGAGTACTTTATCTAAGATTCCATCCAAAACGCCACTATGTTCTTTAAGCACCTGAACATAATCATAGAGGGTTACTGAAAGTCCTGGAGGCACAAAAACTTCAACATCAGATAAGGTTATATAGTTGGAGCGTTCAAGAAGACGTGTTAAATGGTAAACATTCGTACGGCTGGTGCTCGAGAATCCTGATCGAAGCGTAGCGCCTGCAAAATCCTTGACTGAAGCCGATAGCTCCGAGAACTTAACTGGAATAGCATTTATGAATTCTGCTACGCCAAAACCTTCAGCACTAACCTGAGCGTAGAGTATGTTGACCGTTTCGATGGTCGGTGTCGGTGTTGTTTTGCTCACAAGGATTCCCTCTTTAGAAAGTAGCAGAAACGTTTCACAGGATTGATGATAAGCCTAGGAATCGGCACATTTTCATGCCTGTGCGTGATGGTTTGTAAGAGTATAGCAATTCATTTGAAGGAGATTTAACGTGCTTCTCGACCGTCTTAATCCAGCTCCAGAATTGCGTCCCGCCTATAATCTAGGGTGTTTGTTTGACATCCCTACTGGGAAGTACTATATAGGCGAACACGGTGAGTCCATCCATTCGGGTGGTTTGGCTCATGTCACAGGCATTGCTGGTCAGGGCAACGCTTTCAAAACAGCCATCAGCGATTGGCACGTCTTGCGTGTATTAGATCGCTATTACTCCAGCAATGCCTCTGTTTATGATACAGAACTCACCAAAAATATCATGCGTTACTACGAGCTGGCTGCGCGGTTCCCATCGTTGGCTGGTCGCTACCTTCAGGACGAGGGCAAGTTGGTGCTCTCCGACAACGCGGAGAAGACAGGCTATACGGGTAACCAGTATTACGACATTATCAAGTCGTTGCTGACCGATAAAGCCAAGGATGCCAAAAACATCCGCACGATGCCTTTCCTGACCCTCAAAGACAGGAAGCCCATCCAGACGTTCTTCCCAACGGTGTCGTTTATCGATTCCTTGAGTCAGTTCAAAACCGACTCGGTCATCAAGATGCAGGACAAAGCCGATATCGGAGAATCCGAACGCAACATGGAAGCGATGCGCGATGGTTCTGCTAAGACCCAGATGATGATCGAACTGGGACGAATAGCTGCCTCAGCCAGCGGTCTGTTTATTCTCACAGCACATGTAGGTACGGACTACATCTTGGATCCGTACGCACCACCGAAGAAGAAGTTAGCTTTCCTGAAGAACGGACTGAAGCTGAAGAACGTTCCAGAGAAGTTTACCTTCCTGACGAATAACTGCTGGTTCGTGACCGACACCAAGCCCTTGATCAATCAGACGACCAAGGCGCCTGAGTTTCCACGGAACTCCGATGACGACATGCGGGGCGATACCGACCTCATGGTTCTCACCTTGGGTTCGATCCGGTGTAAGTCGGGTCCTACGGGCATTCCGTTCGAATTGGTGGTTTCTCAGAGTGAAGGGTTATTGCCCGGACTCTCAGAGTTCTACTACGTCAAGGAACGTGGGCGGTATGGGTTAGGAGGCAACGACAAGAACTACTTCATGGAGCTCTTGCCTGAGATATCGTTGTCACGCACGACCGTGCGCAACAAGATCGATAACAGCGCCGCCTTGCAGCGCGCTATCACGATTACGTCGGAAATGCTACAGATCGAGGAATACTACCACCAACTGCCTCGTGACCTGCTATGCTCCCCTAAACAGCTGTACGAAGACCTCAAATCCAAGGGCTACGATTGGGCTCGTCTGCTGAAGACTCGCGGCTACTGGGTCTTCGAAGAAGACGTCGATGAAAACACTTTACCGTTTCTTTCAACCATGGACCTCTTAAACATGAGAGCCGGTATTTATCACCCGTATTGGTACGGAGACTTGAAATGATTCCTTTGAACCTAACGAATAGCAGTAACCTTTTCAACGAAGTCCATGCACTCATTGCTTCACGCAATGCTTTGCTAGCCCATGCTTTCTTGTTGGCTGCTCAACGCGAAATGTCGATTAATTACTCTGCCGAACGTTTTGAGGACATGAAGCTCCTCAATCGTTTCTGGAGATTACAATTAGGAAATCTTCGGATTAACACCATCGATGCGAGAGAGTGCTTGGTCGATTGTCAAGACAAACAGGTATGGATAGAAAACTTTGCAACCTATATCCTACCAGTTATCGTTGAAAGACACTTGCCTAGGACGGCCTAGCGTAAGGAGATGTCGATGGCCTCTTTATTGATTGCGGCGCCTCATGGAACCATGGATACGAACATTTTCTATCCCATGCTTCGAGGCGCTATTGCTAAAATAGATGCCCTGGACGAACTGGTCGTTCGGGACGGTACCACACTCGTCGAACGCTGGGCGATTAATTACGCTGAGCAGAATAACATCCGATGCCGGATATTTCCGGCTTATTGGAAAAAGGAAGGCGATTGGGCTGGGATGCATCGTAACCAACAGATATCCATGATCGTAGATTATGGATTGGTTTTTTGGGATGGCTTTAGCAAAGAGATACGGTACTTATTGAATGAACTCAAACACACCAAAGTACCAATTAAACTGGTTATCGTGGAGATGTATTGAATGAAAATCGCATTAACAGGACATCGTCCGAAGATTTTGGGAGGATATACCGAGTCGGTATTTCAGCGACTGAGGGATACTGCCGAGAAAGCTTTTAAGGTGCTTGAGCCTAGTTTGGTTTATACAGGCATGGCTCAAGGATGGGATATGGAAGCAGCCAAGGCTTGTGAGAAACTCAAGATTAACTTCGTGGCTGTTATTCCTTTTCATGATCAAGAAAAGGTTTGGCCTACTCATATACAGAAAGAATATCATCGATTATTGAGTGTCGCTGCTGCGGTAGAATGTTGTAGCGAAGATACGTACGACAAACGTTTGTTATTTCTGAGGAATAAAGTGTTGATCGATCACCTCGACCATACTGACGAGTCTGAAGATGTAGTCTTGGCATTGTACGATGGACGCACTTCTGGCGGTACGCATCATGCGATAGAGTATGCTATGAAGCGTAATTGTACTATCCTCAATGCTTGGGGATTGTATCAAGGCCAGTCCGACAACCTGTCGTTGCTGGAGTATTAACGAAGGAGTAAACCATGGCACTCGGTCGTCGGAAAGAAGCAGAGAAAGTCATCCTGGAGGGACTAACTGCCCTAGATCCATCAGGAAAGAACACTCAGCTTACGAAGTCGTTTTTCGAAAGTATGTCGGACGAACAATTCGATGACTACATCAAAGCGATCGAAGAAGAAAGGGCTTATGTAGGGTTGGTTTACGAGACCATGGGTAAAAATGGTATCTCTACGGAAAACAATCTTAAGGTGGCTGAAGCATGGGGCCATTCGTTCTTTCAAAAGCTTATACTAACCGATCCTGTTACTGGACAGACTTACGAAACACCCTTGCCTTATCCGGTCGTGGATCTGCCTGTAAGGCGCCAGGTTCAAATGCTCAAAGAAAAGATTTCCATTCCAGAAGACAATCGTCATTTCGACGACTACACCGACCAACCCACTGGCATTAGTAAGGGCGGCGGTATTTCCCTTCCTGAGACCTTGGTATTGTATTCGGCAGGACTTTCGCAGTCTTTGACGGAAATGATTAAGTATCGCGGAGGCGATCTTAAGGCGATGAATGCCATGGATAGAGCCATTGCCGAACAAGGCGATGCTTCTATGGAAAGCATTAGTCGTTTTGGCACTCGTGTAAAGTCAACAGTTACTATGTCGATCTTGCTTAAGGGCATGCATCTGGACAATAACTTTTAAACTTCTACTTTTAGAGGATTATCTTCATGACTACTTCCAACATCGATGTACGAAAAATGCCATGGGATGCACTTCCAACAACGTTTTTTCGTTATGCTTACGAAACTTTTGAGGAAATTTTCCTTACAGAGTTTAACTTGTCTGTTGACAAGACACGTCGTTCTGTCTTAGATTACGTCATGGCCTTGCGAGGCAACACCAATCTTTATCTGGCTGATGTAGAAGGTCTCAGGCAGCTATGGAATGAGTTATCTGATATTGACGATCTTCAAGACTTTATATTGAAGGTCACCATGACACTGCTTTTCTTTTTAGGTACCGAAGACTGGGAGCGTTTGTCGAAAAACATTGCCAGCAGTCTAAGTTTATTCGGAGATCATAGACGACATATGCCTAGCATAGTTTTATCAGATGATTCGTTTATTTCCAGTACCTTAATCTTCGAAGACGCTATACGAATCGTTGAAGACAATCCATGGATGGTTGTCATCTTTCTAATCACGATTATGGAACCATCAGTCATCAGAAAGCTTGGTGCTATTTTTGGACGAAAGGAAGATAGCATTAACGATAACGAAACCAAACCTTCTCGAGGACAGCATGGCAGTAGTACAGAAAATCCTAATTGAACTCGATGCCTTATTGGATACTCGTCAGGGCACGTTACTAGCGCACTACCCTGATTGTGTAGATAACATCTTTCGAAAAGGGAAAGAATCGCCTTACTACCAGCGGCTTACGGATGACATGGACGTTTTAGATAGCCGAATCGATTCGGTTATCTTTAAAGAACATTACCGATTACGGTCAGTCGATACGCTAAAGCTTTCGGTCGTGACGTCCATGGTAGGCTACCTTCGTAACTACATAGCAGGTCTTGAACGGGCTTCGATAGATTCGCCCGTGGTTCAAGGTTACGAGCTCCATGTCAATAGCTATCCTTATAAGTTGTCGGAAGAAGAAAAACGATTGATTGGATTGGCTGTTGTTAATTTCATTCGGCCTCCTACGAAAGTTTCCGTGGTTACCATTCCTCACCACCGAATGACAACCACAGATTTAAAAGATCATTACGACATGGTCATCCTTTATAACTTTGTTGAATGGCTTAAGGCTATTGGACCCAAGATTAAAACGATGGCCAGAACCCCTAGTCTTGCGATTATAGCTCCTATGTTATTCTTCGATCAGTCGACAATTCCTACGAATAGCGATGACATCGAAATGACGAAAATGAAAACAACCCCCTTTAAACTCACTACGAAGGCATGTGCTGAGTTTTTTACCCTGGTCTTTGAAACTATAGACGTCTACTCTGTCGTTCCTATAGAATCAATGAATATTCCTACCCGCACCGAGGAACCTAAACAATGAATCCCATGCAACAGAAAGTAGCTTTGTTGAACAACATTGCTGGTAAAGGAGCAACGACGGATTGGACATCTATCCATCGTCAATGGCAGTTGGTGCAATCGGAATTGGCTGAAGCCAAGGTTTCGATTGAGAAGAAGGATTTCCATGGGTTACGGGACGATATTGCGGATGTCTTAGTCACCGCCTTGGGTTTAGCCCATTTGATAGGAGTTGATGCAGAAGCCGATTTTAATGCCGTTATAGAAGCATTGTTTACGCGGTTCGATACCTCGCCTGAAGATGCCGAGAAGACGCATCTGAAATATGCGGATATGGATATCGCTACCCATACACACATCCATCGTTCTGGGGAGATGGTCTACTACGTCACTATTTCTTCCGTAGATCAGAAGGATGTCCATGGAGAATCCTACCCCAAGGGTAAGTTCTTAAAGTCCTATAAGCATCGTAAAGAGATCATGCCAGAAGTACCAGAAGGTTGTCCGTTTGCTAAAGAAAAGGAGTCAGCATGAATACTGCCGCCGAAGAACTTCAAGAAGTCTACAAAAAAGACCTAGCTTCGTTAGCAGGTTTGTTAGGTGACTATCTCAATAAGAACTTTCATTTCAACGAAAAACAGCCTTTACATCTTTCTGGTTTGTTGCCTCAGGTACGGAAACTGGAAGGCGTATGGACTTCAGAAACCGAAGATAGTTTGCGAGGACTGATTCGTGCGTATGGATCGTTGAATAGCGTTCTGATTGAGTTATCGAAAAAGCATGCGGATATATTCCCTTACCGCTTGGTAAGACATCCGACCAGTCCGGGTACCGTAGGACTTGTGCCCTTGAGTTCTAGCTTTAGTTATGGCGGAGAAGGACGTCGTAAACCCACACCAACGTCGACAGACCTTGCTAGGAAAGGACGCAAACCTTCAGTACCGAAAGCTGCTCCAGCAGTGGTTAATTCGAGTGAGCTCTTGCAAACGTTTATGAAAGACGTTAGCGATACCTTGAAGGAGATACTGGAGATCATGAAGAAACGCGTTTAATCTTTGATTGAAGATCGTTTCAGATACACACTACCAGACTGCATTGGGTGCTGAAAAGCACCCTTGTAGTTTCTTTTAAAAAGTAAGTTAAAACGAGGGGACCATGAATCAGTTAATAGCGATTATGGCCACTAGTATTTTTGTGGCCAGTGTTGTGCGATGTCTAGCTATAGCGGCTTTCTCGATGATAAAATATGTGCCTCCAGCATTTATTATGGCAGACATTAAAATGATGTTATGGGCACATGCTCGAGACGAATCGATTTTAAATATATTGTTAATGTTTTACCTACTGCCTATGGCGATAATTGTTTTTGTGATTAGCAAAGTCATGTTGACGTTAGGGAAGACTACGCAAGTAAAAGGGTTGTGGGCGTCAGGAATGCTAATGCATTCGATGAGCCAGAAGTTCTTGCTATCGGGACGGTGGCTCGTTTAGAAGACACAAAGGGAATCCCTTCGGGGATTCCCTCTATGCTTCTTTTTTTTGATTCCAGATTTTTCAGATCTATAGTACTCTAGTGAATAAGAGAAGCAATCCTGCTTCTCATTACCCACATGCCCCCAAGGGGCGAGGAGTATTAGAATGAAAAATCAAGAACTTGTTTACGAAATTGGAATTGTGTTTAATAAAGAAGGCCATGTGCCTTCTTTATCGGAGGCCATAACCATGGCCTCCAAATTGGTTGGCGCGGAGCCAACCATAGTAATGCTCTCCGAGTATTTTGGGGAGCAGGCTGCCATCCAGGCAGCCATGAGCCTGAGAAATCAGGCTCTAAAGGGATTAGCTAATTAGCTAATCCCTCAATAGAAAGAGACGGGAGAGGTTACCTACATTCACTACCTCCCGTCTCTTTCCCAGGAAGGGGTTAACCACCCTTTTCTTTTTTTGTTCATACCGAACAATAACCTCTATCCCAGATTTTTTTAAATATACAATACCTAGGCGGTATGCCATTTGGCTTCGAGTTTTTTAGGCAATAGCCTAAATAGTATAGTCCAATAGGCAGCTACCATTGGACGACTTCCGATACACGACAGGAGACAATCGAATGAAGAAGTACCAGGAAGGAGTAAAGCGTTGGATAAGAGGATTAGGCATCCAACATCCCCAACGGCTTGTTAAAAGCTACGCAATGCTTGTAGCTTTAGCGGCGATACTTGTTGTGGGCAATTATGCTCAGTATCGTCAAAACAGAATGTTGAAAATCCAGCTAGCAGACGCCAATGAGGTTATGGCCATAAAGCTGGGAGCATCCATAAATCGGGGCCAGGAACCCGAGATTGAAGCCATGGCTATTATGGAGGCTCAGGTCAAGAACAAACACGCGGTACTGAATGCGGTCACGAAAATGATACGCGACCATTACCATGTGGACGAAGGCCAGGCGCTGGAGATCGCCTATGCCCACTGGGATGCGTCTGTCAAATACGGCATTCCTATTTGGATCGGACTCGGGGTCAATTCAGCCGAGACGTCCTTTAACTGCCATCAGCGGTCGTACAACGGCAGCAGTTACGGATGTATGCAGATCAACAAAAATGAGAATTTCCATGGCAAACTTACGATGAATCAGCTATGGAACATTACCTCTAACATCGAGTTAGGCTACCGCATCCTGAGCGAGGATAAACAGCGGTACCACTCCATTGGTACAGCGTTAGAAAAGTATTATGGGTCGAATGACCAGAATGCCAATTACCAATATGCACAGAAGGTATTAGGCATGGCATCAGACCTATATAAACAATCGTCAGTAGCCTCCATGGGTTAGTACTGTCGAGTTAGTACCTAGGGGCTTCGGCCCCTTTCTTTTTTCTCTTCTTGACAAGGAGCATGTTTTTAATGGATCGCTACGGCATCGATGAATACTGACGGCACAATCGGGAGGATGAAAGTCCTCCCGATTTTATGCCCTATTAGGCTTAGGTATTCAAACCATGGCGTTTGGAGAAGTCTTCAAAGGTTTCAGAAGATACCCCAACGTCTGTTTCTCCTTCAACGGGCGTAAAGCCTTCGCTGAATTGTTGAGGCGTTGCTACCGCACGAGGAGGTTCAGAACTCGTATCGTCATGTTTGACGGTTCTCGAGGCTAACAACATCATGGTCTGATGCAGGAGGTGTTTGGCTTCCTTCTCCATGTCTAGAACATCTTTATCCGTCTTCAGGCGTTTGCTGGCCGTAGCGGTAGATGCGATGCCTTCTAAGGCACGCAACATGGTATTGCGGTCATTATTATCAGATGGAAAAGATCCATCGTCGCAAAGCATGGATTCAACCAGCTTCTTCCGTTGCCCTTGAACATAGTCAAGGGCCTGATCATCATTTACAAACGACATAGATCGTGTCTCCCTTGGTTAGGGTTTATAGGAAATGTCAAGTAGTGGTCATAGCATTGAATCTTTTTTCAGGCACATATTACTCTTATGCGTATCCTTGAGGGTAGGAGGAATCGACATATGGCTTTACGACAGAGATTCTGGATATGGCTTATACGGACGTACTATCGTCGTCGTTTGAATAGGTTTGAACAACAACAAAAGATACTGAATCGATGGCAGGTCGATCTCAATAACGTCAGAGAATTGTGCAAAGAATGTCTTGGACTGTTCTCATTACTGCCTGTGGAGATCTATAGTAGCCAACGAACGTTAATGGTTGGCTATGACAACGTCGAACAATTAGCATTGCATTATCGCTACATCATCGACTGGCTAGACGACGATCTTCAGAAATCGTATGATTACAGGAACCAGGAGATTAGCATCGCGTATCTTAAAGATTTCATGCTGGATAATCAACAACGAAGGGTAGAGGTTTGGATGGTTGTTCAATCCCTTAGCCAAGTTCTTGATGTGGTTAGCGAAGGTCTTAATAAACTCCCGCCCGCACAGCAGGGAGTAGTTAAGCGAGCGCTAACCTTTCCACTCACTATAACGTTTTCATTACTGGAGGCGCTAATTTGTTTAGCGTTGGTGGATGAGACCAAACTCTTGCGAAGATCTTTTAAACAGGCCCGATAAAGGCCAATCTGAAGCCTTTGGGACGCTGTCGCTGCTATTCCGTAAGATACTCGATGAGAAACGTTTTGATGTTTCTCGGTTGAATACTTCGGTGATGGCGTATCTGACAGATCCTAGGAATGGCTACATCCATAACGTGAAGAAGATCTCTTCGGAACGCTCAAATATCCATAAGGAGATTATGCGGCCTACCATGACCTGGAAGGTCTTTAGAAAATTGCTGAAAGTTCTCGGTGTGCGTCATGTCAAACTGACGCTAGACTTAGATTGGGGAAGAGGCAAACCGCACTCCATTCATGATGTGGAGATTCAGATTCTTAATGAAGCACAGTTTCCGGAATACCATGACTTTCCGGATGACGACGATGACGATAGCAACGACTCCTAAGGGAGTCGTTGTGTTTCCTTATTCTTTTTTTTTGAAACGGGAGCTTGGAAACCATGACAACCATTAGCGTTGTTAGTCAGGTGGCTAATACGCTCTTTAAGGGCGGCCCACTTGATGGCTTGGCGACCATCGATTTCTATAACTCACCTGCCTCCACAGCGCCACAAAACGCTGTACAACAAGCCGAAGGTCAAACGGCCATTGCAGCAGCAAACACAGCCAAAACGTTCATGAATATGCCTGGTAATCCTTTTATCAAAGCCCTTCAGCAAGCGGCAGGTGGTAGTAAAGGAACCAGTCCTTCGTTGCTTAGCAGCTTAACCAACCGTATGATCAATGCAGCGGGAGGCAATAGCAGCAGTCTAGCCAACGATACTACGGGCTTGAAAACCACGATCATGGAGTTAATGGGCTCGTCGCCAATCGATTCTCAACATGCGTGGATAGGGAGCGTTAAGAACTTTGTCAAAGCCGCTCAAACAGGACGATTGGTTGTTAATCAGGTAACGACTGCTGTACAGAATCATAGCTTAGAATCAGCAACAGGCATTACCTCGCTACTGACTTCAATTACAGGGAATACTGATATTGCTTCGGTACTAGATATGCAAACTACGTTTGCCTTAGGCAATGCCATGCTTAAGACAATATCTGAATTGCAAATCCCTGCCTTGATTGATTCCGTGGTTAATCTCTATAAAACTATCGAAGACCAAAAGTTTGTTTTGCTTGGAAATCTACGGAATGCTTGTCTGATGTCGGATATGACTGCTATTCAAACCACGATTTCCAAAGCAGGTGCAGCTGCCTGTGTGGCTCAGGTACCGGATATCATCAAGCTAATTCTTCAGTATTACCGCATTCCTTCGACTATGTTGGTGCCTTACACGACATGGACCTTAGCGCCTATCAGCGCGGTGGCAGGCACGGCTTGTGTCTTGACCATCAATAACTACGCCATCAACAGCGCTGTGACGTATTCGATAAGTGGAGGAACGCAGCAGGCTTTAGGGACAACCGATCCTGGAGGAAACTTTACTGGATCGATTCCTATACCTAGTGCTAGTGGCTATCCTACGACCTTTGGTATTACGATCTATGTTGGAGGATCAGCCATAGGTTCATACCAAGCTACGGCATTACCAGCAGGTTCTGCTCCAGCAGGATCAGCAGGATCTGCCACCGTACAAAGCACTACGAACGCCTCCGTAGGGAGCAATAACTACCCTGTCTTACTGACGACGCTGGAAAGCATTCTCAGTCAGCTGAATCCGACCTGGTATTTGGGATATAGAAATCAAACGTCTATTCCTGACCTTACCGTTTTCAGTACCATGAGTGGGGATGCACAAACGCTGTTTCAGTCAGGGGCTTCGTTATTGCCTGAAGACTTTTTCCTTATGGCTACGTTTGGTCGTTTCTTTATATCAACCGATGTTTTAAACCTAGCTTCGCACTATTACCCTAAGGCGGCTATTGCTGCTCCTAATCCCAATAACCAGCCTCTGGCGGCCTTAGGCCGTTCTAGTACGGCAACCACAGCACCAGCAGTCACGTTAGTGAATGCGGCCTAATGTAGGATATCGAAAATGAAACCATGGACTAATGCTTATTTCGCATCGCCTAAATTGTCTTCTCAAGAAAATTTCGACATTACAGATTCTTTAGGAGGAGGAGAGATCCCTCCTGAATCTGACGTAGCGATGCCTACGGACATTCAAGACCAGGCGTATGAACAACAGCTTGAAGAAGATAGCGATGTTGCAGAATCCTTAGTTAATATAGCATCATCTCTGGAATCTATCATCACAACCTTAACTGTTGATGGTGTTATCCCTCAGAACCGTGTTTATACACAATGGGTTGGAACGGTTTTGAGTCAGGAAGGTTTGTCAGCCCTAGACGCTCCAACACTGTTTCCTCAAGGACAAGCATCGATTAGTTTGGAAGCGGTTATGGACAACGTTAAGAAGTTCTTCATCGCCGCCTATGACGCCATCATGAAGTTCTTGAAGACGATTGCTGACTATTTCGTCAGTGCATTCAATTGGGTCAAATCCAAACTTAGCAACCTGAAAACCAAGGTGGCCAAGAAGAAGGAAGACCTCAAGGACAATCCTGCCAAGAATGCTCCTGGTCATAACGACGTGGCTGATGAGATATTGCGCAAACACAAAGAGACTATGGCCAAAGCTCGGGAGAATATTGACAAACACAATGAACAAAAGGCCGAATTTCAAAAGGAAGTAGGCGACAAGCTCGATGAACTACTTAAGAAACATGGCCATGGAACTGACTTTACTTTCTCAAAAGAAGACTCCTCTGTAGGGGTTCGTTATCGCTTGGTACTGAGTTCTTCCTTGGTTCAACATATTCAGGTATATGGAGGAATTGATCCTAAGAAAGGGGAAGAACTGACCGAATTGGCTGAACGCTGCCAAAAGGCCGTAGAAGGCGTTTTTAGCCACATTAAAGGAGATCCATTGTCTCATATCCGTGAAGCTATAGAGTCGCTCCATTCGTCTCTAGATGCGGTTAAAAGGGCTTCTGGGAATGAAAACGCTGACAAGCTCTTCGAAAAATATGAAAGCTCTATTAAATCTGCAGCTAATTCCCTAGGGATTCATAATGCTCAGAATCTTACGGATATTTACCAGACCCTAAGAACAGAGCAACATGATCGCGCTAGGAAAGCTCCTGAAGCTGTTGATATTCGTTCCAGAGATCTATCGGAGGCCATGGATAAGATTATTGAGATGGTAACCAAAGACCTAGGTTTCTGTTCTACAACCGTAGAACTGCAGAACAAAATGATCGAACGCGTTAAAGACCTCGCTAGTCAGGCTAAGTTTGCTGCTCTCGAAAGCGAAGGCTTACATGGCGACGAGCATGCTAAACGCTTAGGCTTATTCAAAGCAGCCTTTCAACGCATCAATCAAACCAAGAACGCTTTAATGGTCGGACAGTTATACTACATCCGTTTGTCGAAGCTTTATGATGTTCTAACGGAATTAGCAGTGATTGAACCCATAGCTGCTTAAGAACATAGAGGGAGTCCTTTCGGACTCCCTCTTGTGCCCTAAAGTTAATGAGAACCAGATACTGAAGCTGGTCTTGCAAACGCACTTAACCATCGTCCAGGAGCCGTTCCCATGATATCGTTAGCTATAGCTGCCGATGTCCATTGTGTTTTGAAATAAGCTACCTTGCGTTCGATGTTTAGCAACATTTTGCGCATGGGGTAGTATTGATTCGCCAACGACATCGACGATAACGTATTCATGTAATCCGACCAACTATTGTCTTCATCAAACCATCCTTGAAAAGGATTTAAACTTCCATAAACCGGATTGATAGGTGCGTACATTACTGACGAAAGATCCTTAACGGTTAAGGTTACGTCAATGCCTAGGAAGTTTCCTTCGGGTGTCCATCCGACATTGCCTACACCACGCTGGATAGATAAGTCGCTAATCATCGCCAAACGACTAACAACGCGTCCACGACTAAACAACGAGCAAAGGAAAGGACTAGAATAGGATTGCTTGCCGGTAGCAATAGGCAATGCACCTGCTAAAAGCATGGATAAAGGAATCATAAGGTTCTGGAACCTTGACATGGGATTGCCATAGGGACTTCTGAGCTCGATGGTATAGCTCGCTGTAGGAAACTGTGCTGACGAATTATCCCATTGTTCCGGAATATCGACAAACGCAGCGCCTGCTAAAGAAAGCAATCCCGACATATGGATAGAATCCAGGGCTCCGCCTACAAAACCTTTAACGGCGTCTTTAACGGCGTCGATAGCTCCTAGCCCTGTATTGCCATCCGCAAAATCAAATTCCAGATTGCGGGCATTCGAGCTAGCTCCGTTAATCTTCGAAGCAATATCAGATTGCCTGAATGAATTGGAAAACGACTCTTGAACCGGACCCGTATAATCGACACGGAAGGTAACAAACTGATTTCCATCACGCATGTCGGCAGCCGCTGAATCCCAAAAACTCGAAAAAGCACTATGCAGTCCCTGCCATGCTGCAGCAGCGACTCCTCCTATCCACGATTTTTGGATGGTACTCGTCATGTCGGTATTATCTGACTGTAGTCCGCTGTTATAAGAATTCTTCAGATCAGCTACGGTTACGTTCGATGCCGCGGCGGTTGCTGTAGGATTCGTTTGTGTAGCTGTACTCGATGACGACTCCCATGAAGGACGGAATCCCGACTGAACCGAACTAGTATCATTAGCGCCTAGTTTTGAGGGTCCGGAAAACGATCCTTGATAATCCAAAATGTACTGGGTTAAGGAACGTGTCGATAAATTCTTGGTATCGGTTATTGACATCTTCCCTATCGAATAAGAAGGATTGGGCGATGTGTTGGGTAATTTACTGCCCAATGCATTAATGTTATTTCGAATACGCGTATAGTTCGCATCGGCTAATCGCTGTGCTCGGTTGGCTAATGCATAAATGTCAATACCACCATCTTTACCATACAACGAAGGCATAGCCGCATTAAACAAAGCTCGGTCTGCATCTGTCCATGCATTGCTATCGCTGATAGAGCCTGGGTTGGTATTCGCCGAACTGGTATCGCCTTCTACTGTATAGTCGGCTGGAGACTTAAAGGTCGCGATGGGTGCAACGATGCCCATATTAACGCCTAATGTATTAGCGATGCTATTGACGCGATCCCAGTAATGAGCCATAGCAGGCTTCATGTAGTAGAACTTACTGGAAGGCGAGCTCGTAAGAAAACGTAAGCCATAGCCAACGACTAACAGCGGCATAAAATACAACGAGGCTACAAAGCCTGCGGCACGTCCCAACCAATAGCCAGCCGTATCCGGAATGCTGCCTGTACGGGCTACCGAGCCCGCTGCGTTGTTGTACATCCCCGTAAAGAACGAGAACATACCCGTGAATTCGGGTATCCCAAACTGTAAATGTATTAGCTGAGAATTATCGTCGATCTGCTCGCTGAAAAAGCGTCCCAAACCTCCGTAGGTATCAGCAACCGGTTTTTGAGAACCATTGGTGCTGGAAGGATCGAAAGGATTCCCTATCGACGTGGTTAACAAGGGATTCATTAACGAACCTTGTTTAATGTCAGCATAGCGTGTGTATTGCGGTATGTTGTTAATACAGAAATTACCTCCTAGACGAGTATCGACAAACTTAAGCGATGCCGTACTAAAAACACGGTTAATAGCATCAGCATCGGAGACGTAGCCCGCGGATAAAAGAAACGACTGACGGATCCAATCATTGTCGGAAACTGTAGGCTGAAGGGTGGAGGCTGACATACACTAATCCTCTTAAAAAAAATAGCGACAAAATAGAGAGGGGGTTTTATCCCCCTCTCTCTAGATGGCATGAAGCCTTTTAGACCGTAGAACGCATGGATACCGACCCATTGATGCCTGGAATAGGAATGTCTTTACGAGGCGGTAAGGAACGAGAAGCTACCGCAGGTTCACGCAACAACGACGTACCCCGAGGACCGTTAAGGGCCGTAGGGTTCTTCGTCACTAGATCTTTAAGCGTTGAAGCTATCTGACCTAGAGTATCGTGAATATCCTGCTGAGTACTTAAGCTACTCTTCGTGAGGTCTACCAGAGAATTCATATTATCGGCCGACATCGAAGCTAGTGTATGCTGCATGGCAGCGACTTGTATAGCTTGCGTTTTAGCCGCTTTCTGTTGATTCTCTGCAATAACATCGGTAGCCATTGATGGTTTCGAAGACGCTGATGCCATGTCCTGATGAGCAGAAGGCGATGTTAGCGGTATCGTTTTCGGTGTAATAACCGAAGGCACGGAGGCTAGCTTCTGGGGCTTAACAGGTGTAGAGGTTGTTTCTGGTTCTTTGCTTTGTGTCACGGCAAGAATCTTCGCTGCATGAGGATCTGTGGTTGTCAGTCCTTGCTTCTCGATTTGGTTAAGGTAGGTTGTATAGAGCGCTTGACGCTGTTGCAACCCATTATAACCACCGTTGACTTTTCGTGTGACGTAATTCACATCGCCCGAATCTAAAGCATGCATGCCTACATTGTTCTTAAAGTACCAGACCGCTATTTGCGCAGCGATTTTAGGATCAGCTGCCCAATCAGGGTTATTGACAAGATCAATACCCAGTGCTTTAGAGGCGGCTTCATATTCGGCTTTACCTGTAAGCTGAACCGTACCACGTCCACGGTACTTCCATCCATCGCCAGGCTTATCGTTCCCCATACGACCGTCGTACATTAAAGCGGCTACGGCTTGAGGGCCTTGAGCAGCGATACGAGCAGTGGCTTGAGGACCGATCGATTGGGCTCGCTTACTAACCTTCATCAAAGTTTCGGGCTTGTAGTTAAGGTTCTCTTCAAGGTGTTTGAAGTTACCTGACTCTACAGCTACTTGAGAAAGGATGGTTGCTTGAGCAACGGGATTAAGAATCCCAGCAGCGACCATAGCAGCAATCAAAGCGTCCTTGACAATCTTAGGATTGCCAACTAATGGCTTAACATAGTTCTGGTAGAATCCTTCAGTCTTCTCGATGCCTTCGCTAGCAAGATTAACCGCTCCTTTGTACATGCTGCCAGCAGCACCACCAACAGCCCTAGCTGCCGACTCAACATCATTGGCAACGGCTCTACCAGCGTTCTTCATGGAAGCCCAAGCTTCCTTACTAAAATCGCTGACCGATGTCATAACGTTTTTCGTAGACTTTTCAATCCACGATGACGTATCGATGTTCTTCTTAGGAGTCGTTGGTTTAGCCGCAGGCGCTGGGGCTTTAGCAGTGGCGTTAATAGCGCTATCATCAGGCAACTCGTAGACGTGGAAACGAATCATTTCATAATGCGTCCATACGCTGGCATGGCCGTAAGAGAGACTTTCTTCTCCGTGGAATGGCGATACCGTCACGCTAAAAGGACTTTCCTTATTAGCCATGTCATACGAGGCACTTATCATCGTAAGTTTCTGGTCGCGTTTCAAGTCTTTATCTAAGGTGGAAAGATCGAGCTTCTTCGTAAAGACATAAGTTTCGGATAACCAACTCAGATAAACAGGCTTAAAGCGTTTCAAGAACCAGAACATCATCTTCTGCATCGAGGTATCGTCTTGGGTACTGAGTCCAAAAATAGTCGCTAAACTATTAAGCGGAATCATTGTGGTGTCTAAAACAACCCCATGACTAGGGATGTATTTGACAGCCTTGTACAAGAACTTCTCGAGGTCGGCGATAGCACCTGCAGACTTTTGGTCATCAGGATCAATGCCGTACTCAATAAAGCGTAGACGATAGAGGTAATTGTTTTTATCAGCAGTATAGAGCTTGTAAAGCCTATAGGCTCCATAAGCTTCTAAACCTCCGGTTAAATCACCTGCTACATAACCCGCTGCGGCTATCAAGCCTCCGTTTTGAAGACTGGCTTTAGCGCTCTGGAACATAGCGCCTCCAAGTCCTTTCAGGATGCCCCATCCGACTTGTGTTACTTCTTTCGCAAAGTCCCAGGCACCACTAGCAAAGTCTTTAACACCATTCCAAAGACTCTTGGCTTTGTTCCCTACCCAAGTAGCCGCTCCCTTAATACCATCCCAGGTTTTATCCAACACCCACTTACCGCCCTTAACAATCATGCCTGGAACGGACAATACGGTCTTCCAGACGTTCTTACCGATCTCTTGTCCTCGATCGACGTTAGAGAGCTTCTTCACGAGATGGTTATTCTTACCCGCGATAGCTCGTTCGGAGTCAATGGTGGTATTGGCTTTTAGAGCAGCAATCTCGGTCTTGTAATGATCGACCGCTTTGGTAACGTCCCGTAGATCAAACTTTAACTTCTCATCATTCGCAAAAGGGGAAGCTAAGTAATCATAAGGCGATTGTCCTTGCTGGTTGATTAAAGTACTGGAAGCTAACTCGAGTTTAGCGGTTTTATTACATTTCGAATCTATATCCAATAAACTGGTCTTCTGTGTATAACGATACGTGTGTGATATCCAGTTTAAATAGACAGGCTTAAAGCGCTTGAGAAACCAGGTTAAGAAGGCTTCATTATGCGTTCTGTCGTTAGGATCGATCTTGAAGATTTGGAAGATGTACTGAACCTTAGCATCATCGCCTCGAAGCTGAGCTCCCTGCATGGGGCTATAGGTTACGTATTTCGACAAATATTCTTCCAATTCCATAACCTTGGAAGCTTTGTCTTTGTCTGTAGGATCAATACCATATTCCACAAAACGAAGCTGGAATAAGTAATTGTTTTTGTCCGCTGTAGCTTTTTGGTAAAGCTTATAGCCTAGATAAGCAGTCCCTGCTAGAGCTACACCTGTCAATACCAACGGAGAGAAAACGACAGATGCCAGACCACCGACAACGGCAGAAGCACCCATGAATAGACCACCTATTGCTCCCCCCACACCACCAGCAATGCCAGCGAGTCCTGCTAATAAACCGCCTCCTTCAACGGCACCAGCAGCTACAGCACCCGCTTCGCCTACTTCAGCCGCTTCACCAGCTTCTGCAGCACCTTCAGCAATCCTTGAACCTTTGCCTAGGAATTTCTTTCCTAGCCAATCGAGCGCTTTACTACCCGCTTTCTTTTCACTTTTCTTGAACAAACGACTAGTTAGGTTAGATAGAGGTTTGGCGATATGAATAAGCTTATCAATACCTTTACCCAAAATAGGGATCTTCTTGACAAACTCTAACATCCCTCCACCAATCAAACCTAACAGACCTAGTAGTCCTTTACCATGGCCTTTCTTTTCTTCCTTCCCTGGCGTTTTGAAAGCGTACTTCTTGTCTTGGTGTTTTTTCTTAGCTTCAGCCTCTTCCTCCTCCCAGCTTCCTTTACGGAAACCATCTTTATCGAGGTTTTCAGCTTCGACGCCTACAGCTCCATGAGCAGCATCGCCTTCCTTGGGTTTGTGATTTACACCATCCGAACCCGGCATTCTTGTTTCTAAGATCTTCCTGATCTTCACAAGTTCTTTAACCGTATTGCCTTGAGCAGCAAATATTGATATCAATGGAGAATCCGATCCCCAAGGACCGATATTCAGTACTTTACCTAGGGTTTTAAAACCAGCCTTAAACAACCCATGCCAGATACTAGCCATGGACCCGAAAGCGGTAGCAAACCCATGGGCAACTTGACCAACGCGATGCGTAATGCGTTCTGCTAATCCACGAATAGCTTTGCCTTCGTTGTCAAACAGTCCATTATGCGTTTCTTGTTCCGTCATAACTACGTTGCCAGTACCATCGATAATATCGCCAATACAGTCTTTGTAGGTTTTAACTTGTTTCTTGGTCGTGCGATTGAAATATTCGCCTTGCTTTATCTTACTGGCTTGAAGCTTTAGATGTAATTTACCTTGATCGTCTCTGATGTAAACATCAGAATAGATAATGGCATATTTATAAGCTATAGTTGCTGCTGAAGTGATTAAGCCAGTTAATCCTCGAGAGAAGAAACTCACGGTTTTGTGTATAGTGTTCATGTAGGCTTTGATGCCTTTCAGAACTAGGTACTTACCATGTTTGTCATGTAATCCATGTGCGTAATCGGCCTTGGATAAAACGACATTACCATCAGTATCTTTTACTTCGCCTGTAATATCACTCAGACGATGAATCGTCTTACCATTCTCAGCATTGATGTAAGCACCAGCTAAGATTCCTCGTGCAGTTAAACGTGGAGATCTTTCGCCATTGACATAAACGTCTCTGCCAAGTCGATGTAAGAAACCGCCGACCTCTTTCACAGTTGGAACAATTCCACGACCAGCAAAGCCTAGAACGCTAGCAGCGGCATGTCCAACATGACCAAACACCTTACCTTGAAAACGACCCGCTGAACCTAAAATGCCTAAAGCACCGCTACCGACACTACGGATACCGTGTGCAGAACGCTTGACAGCTTCCTTCAGGAATCCCCAGGTAGAAAGCTTGCTAGGATCAGTACCTCCTAAACCTCCTCCATTGGCAATACCAATGGCCATACCTGTTATGACATCCAGAAGCTTGGATAGCGTTGCCTCCTTAGCCAGGTCGTTAGTATTGAACTGTGTGTAGTCAATGCCTTCTTCCTTGGGTTTCAAAGCACTGATGTTTTCCTTACCAGCTTCCATTGTTGACTTAAGCTTATCTGCTATTTTATCTCTGACAGATTTCAAGGATTCCGCAGCAGCATCTTTCTTGGATTTTAGTTTATCCCAAAAAGGTATGGCTTTTTCCTTGGCAGACTGAGCAGCGACTTTGTTAAGTTTCCGCGCTTCTTCCTTAATCCGACGATATTCCTCCTTGGTAATATCGCCTTTCTGTTTCATGTAATCAATGGTTTTCTGATCGATTTTGCCATGGGCTAAATCTTTCGCAAACTCATAGATCGTTTTGGTCCGATCGTCTCTCATAAACTCGTTGAATTTCGACGTTGCTTTATCTTTAGCTTCGTTATACTTTTCGTCAAGCTTATGCTCTTGGATAAAACTTTCAGCTGCTTCTTTAGCTTTATGGTAATGGGCCTTGAGATTCAGAGGATCGGGGTGTGCGGCTGTCTCAGATGATGCAGCTTCTGACTCAGAAGTCTTGTTAGGAGTCATAGGTCCTGTAGCAGTCATGCTAGCTTGACGCTCAATGGTCTTGATCAACGTTCTAGCCGTTCCATACTCATCTGACGTTATCGTTCCATTGAGCTTGGCCTTCTTAAGATCCGCCTCGGTCTTAATGCCGCTGTAGCGCAGTTTGTCAACCAATTGTTCGTGTTTCTTCAAAAACGCTTCGTCTTTTTGATTATTAAATTTATTATAAAAGAAGCGATTTAAAGCATTTTTAGGTTGGTAACCTTCCTTAGCTTTCCTATCATTGGGTATGTCGGAAGCTGCTGTTTTGAAATCTATATTCGTTCCCAAAACATAATTATGGAAAGCGTCACGATTCAGAACATCTTCTTCTTTATCCGAACGGCCAATAAAATCCATTCCACGAATCAGATCCAAATTACCATTCGCTGCAACGACAGCCAGTAATCTACGAGGATCTTCATAGGACTCCATCAAATGCTTATAAGCCGTTTGAGCAGCATCGTTACGCTGCTGTAGTATAGGGTTTAGTGCGTCTTGTTTTTCAGCAGCATAGCGCTGTTTGGCACGATGAGCTCCTACCTTAATACCGTTGATGAAACCAGAATCCCCATCTACCTCCATGCCTAAACTATCTAATAAAGGACTATCGTCTACCTTAGCATGCTTGAAATGGTCCTGGAAATGTTTGGTTAGCTCTTGTGCAACTTCAGGGTTAATGCCATACTTCTTGTAAAAGTCGACATCGCCCATGGCTTTAGTATCGAGATGACTACCATGAGAAACATGTTCGAGAACGATACGACTAAGAACATCTTTAGCCTGCTGACTAAACTTCCCTTCGGCTTCTAGCGAACGGATCATGTCCGGCATATGACGATTGATGTTTTCTTTTTGTTTCTCAAAGATTTCTTTATGGAGCTTTTGCTGAGCACTAGTTTTGGTAACGAAGGTTCCCTTGTTATGATCCCAATGTAATTCTTGAGAAGGACTACCGCCTACCCTACCGATTTCGGCATAGATCTTACCCAACCACCCAGGAATTACCTCGGTGATGGTTTGTTGAGTTTTCTGATTGAAGGTAGCAACAGCATCTAAATCGATGCCTGTATCGGAACGAATAGTGTCGCTGCGATATTGGGGACCAACGAGATCTGAAAACAGGTCTTTCATCATCCCCATAAAGCCAAAGTCGCCAGAAGCATTCTTAGCAGCATCGTTAAGACGCGAGCCTATCGAACTATTGATGCTGTTAAGGTAATGGCCAAAAGCACCGATTTTCGTATTTTTAGCCAAATAATCTTTGGCTTTCGGCACATATTTCTCTAGACCCATATGGGCTAGAAATTGTCCCAATCCTGAACCGCCCATTTCGTACGGGTCGATTCCACCCATTTCACGCATCATCTCAATGCTATCGGCGAGCATCGAAATAGCACCAGTACCCATACCGAAATTGTCAGCTACTTCGCCAATCTTAGACTTAGCGTTATGACGAATCCTACCAAAAACATTTCCTAACGATCTTCCTACAGCATCTTTCGCGGTATTATAGGCCATGTTCTTTAAGAAGCCAAGCTTAGACCGATTATGATGGTGCTTTTCGGTATCTGTCATAGAGACCGATTCGTAAATCTTCGAACGTGCATCTCTAGATTCGTAACGATAGCCTTGGAATTCTTCCAGCAAGGCTTTGTTGACAAAGTACTGACGGTACTGAAGCTCCAAAGATTTCTTCTGGTAGTTAAAAGCTACGGTGTCTTGATAGCCCACTAGACGCTCAGCAGACATCCGTATTAAGGACAGCTGCTTCAGATTAGCTTCTGTCGACTTAATGTTCATTAAGTCTCTAAAACGACCCAATGAAGCTTCTCTTTTTTCTTCTCGCTCTTGATGCTGTGACTGGAGTTGAAAGATCTCACCTAAACTTTGTGAGATTTGGTCGTTCTCCACGCTTTCGCGCGAAGGGGACTTATACTGTTCTTCCGAAGCCAAAGCTTCTTTGAGTTTCTTCGACCACGATTCGGGCATAAGAGGGATGTTGTCCGGAATAATCCGACTCATCGCTTCTTTGAGTTCTTTGACGTAAGGTTGGAAAGCCTTCTTCGTATCGTCGATAATGTCTTTGGTGGTGGTGTAGGCATCCGAAACCGTATCGATGCTGTTACGGTACTGATCAGGCAAGATCTGTTTCAGAACCTGTTTCTTTTCGGTATTGAGATGTTCTAAAGCACCAGAAGCCATACCTTTGGCGATTGACTTTGCGCGTTCCTTGACGGTCTTTGGCTTCTTGGCAGCAAAGGGGTCGTTGGAATCAAAGTCAAAATCATCGAATTCCCCAAACCCGTCGTCATTCAGGTCAAATTCGTCTGAGGACGGATCGTCATGTTTTGCCATGGCGTATCGCTCCTTACTCGTTCAATTATTCACACACGATCCCGCTTATGGAGGGTACTATCTTGAGACCCACAGATGTTCCTGCTAATGTATCCATCATGGTACTGACGCCACGACGCCTAGAAGGCATGCGTGCCGTGACCTCTTTAGACATCTTCGAAGGCTCTACGCGTAACTTCCATCCGGATGGTTTATTCTCTTCAGAAATCTTTGGAAGAATCGGTACCGACGATCGTGATATGCGATTTTCGTTTATTGATTTGAAACTTGAAGTACTGCATCCTTTGATATTTAAGAACCTAGTCAAACTAAAAGGTTTGTATGGTTCTGTCATGGCTGGTAAAGGCTATGCTGTTTGGGACGATGCCAAGAAAGACTTTATAGCGTCAGACGAGATCCATGGCCAAACCGGTTTCTGGTTCTTCCTGTCTCATTGGAAGGATATCGAATTCAGTCGTTCTGGTTCTGACATCCGTGACCTGCGCATCGAGTTCATCAAGAAGTTCAAAGACCAGGCCATGACGAATAAAGTTCTGGTCATTCCTGCCGGATTGAGAGACTTACAGGAAGACGAGAACACGGGTTCAAGAAAGGAATCTGAGGTCAACGATTTCTATCGAAGAATTCTTTCGATGAGCAATACGATTCGTTCGGGCTCTGATTCTTCGATCATGGATGTTTCTCGTTATGTCTTGCAGGTCGCTTTCAATCAGCTCTTTGATTACCTAAAGGATATGCTGGATGGAAAGCGAGGATTTGCTTTATCGAAATGGGCGAAACGCAACGTTTACAACAGTACCCGAAACGTCATCACTTCCATGGATAACTCTCAGGAATGTTTGGGAGATAATAAAGGTCCTAAGTCCAATAATACCGTGGTAGGCATGTATCAGTTCGCTGTCTCTATACTACCGGTCATGAAATACCAACTATTGACTGGTTGGATTAGTACCCGGTTTAGTAGTGCAGAGAACTATGCGTTTCTGACGAATAGAAAAACACTCAAAGAAGAACGTGTGTTGGTAAGACCCGAAGAAATTGATCGTTGGACAAGACCCGACGGATTGGATAAGGTCATACATAGTCTGGAAGATGCTGAAGTACGTATGCGACCAATTGTCATTCAGTCTGACTATTACTTAGGACTATTATTCTTAAGTAAGATTGAGGATAAACTGGTCTTTAAAATCTTCTCTGATATTAGTCAGATTCCTTCTGAATGGCCTAAGGGTATTTATCAAATAGTCCCTCTGACGTTATTGGATTTAACTTACCTTTGCGGATACAATAGATGGGGCACGATTCCTCATTTTATTACTCGCTATCCAATTACAGGAGACGGATCAATCTATCCAGCTTATCCTTATGTCATGACGACAATTCCTGGAGAAAGTCGTTGGGAGCTGGACGATGATTGGAAGGTCATTGGGGAAGAGAATGTTGCTTATGAATTCCCGCTACATTCTGACCATCCTGTCTTTGTAGAAGCTTTATCTCCTAATTCTGCACGTGTCAATGGATTGGGTGGCGACTACGACGGCGACATGTGTTCGATGACCAGCGTTTATGCACTAGAATCGATCAACGAAGTTAATGATTATCTTTCATCGCGTCGTGCCTATGTTACATCCGATGGCATGTTACGCGCTAGTCCATTTACCGAAACCGTTGATTTTGTACTTCACAACCTCACAGGAGAACCTAAGTGATTCTCTATCCTTTGTTTTATCGTCGGAATGGGATGCGACGGATCAATGAATTATCGCATCCATTACTGCATTCTATTACAACCTTTGAATTCCCTTATGATACCATCTTCCATTACCTCGGAGAAGGATTGATCGATTATGGTATTCCAGATACGGATCCTTTGTTTAAGGAATACCATAAGGCCATTATGGTCGATCATGTTTTGACACTACCTGAAGATGCTACCTTAGGCAATCCACGACACAATTCCATTCAACCTATGTCGTTGGTCCGAGACTATCATCGGAAGAATCGACGCACAAGGCCTTTGCGTACGTTGAGCGTTACCGTACGAGATCGTAGTGCATTGATCATGGTTAATTACGCCTTCCTAGCGCATCTGTATCGTTATACGCAGAATGCTTTCTCCAATTACTACGCTTGGTCGAACATTCATGCCGCCTTGTGGGATAAAATGAACGCTATAGCTGCTGAGACTTCTCGGCAGCAATACGTCTTTGTGCCGCTCCCTCAGGTACTACCTCCTCTTCCTTACTTACTACAAGGCGGTAAAGCGCCTTTAAGGACAGTCATTACTCACATCCAAGACGACCATGCTCTATCGTTGTTTGATATCTCAACCTGGGTAGGCGATCATAGAGAACATGCAGTAATGAATCGTCTCCATAAAGACCATTACGATAAGGTCAATTTGATCTTTACTAATGCGGGTCGTTGGACGATGATTAACTTAGGCATCTTGGATGCATGGCGTCAGGAAACCATGGCTGAGTTAGCTGAGGAAGAAGCTGAAGGCGTGGTTCCCGTTCATCACAACGGCAATATGGTGTCAGCAACGATACTACAAAGACGTTTCTTACGTGCTATTATTAATCTGTTCGAGGCTAGCACCGCAGGCGTTGATAATGTTGTTGTTGACGCATCAGCTGAGAAAGCTTTAGGGTCAGATAATGAAACCGAAATCGATGACTCTAAATCTCATCTGGATGCTGAACTAGACGACAATCCCGAAGACACTGACGTTGTTGTTAGTCGTCGAATGGAAGAGCCCCATATCGATACCGATGCGTTAACGCCGACAGAGAAAGGACAGTTGCAAGCACCTTTACCTGAAAACAATGGCGTCGATGCAGAACGTCAGAAGGAAATGGATCGTGTTGAAGACCTAGCTGCTCATGAGGATCTTCATGAACTGATTCGGATGTCTGAACGCCTAGCAGAGAAAAACGAGAACCTAAAAACCGAAACTGTCTATAGTCCTACGGAATATAAGCCTGAAGACGGTGTTTATAAAGCAGCTACTAAGATGGCTGAATTAGGGATGTTGTCGGTCTCGGAATACCGTCGCATGGTGGATATGGCTACACGGTATAAAGAATTACCAGATCCTACTCACCAACACACTACGCTAGGAGAGGCGTTGGTTATTAAGCCCGACGATATTAAGATCGATCCAGAAGCTTCTTTAATTGCTCCTGAGATTAAAGGTGTTACCGATCCTTCGTTATTGCACAACTCCTTGAATACCTTTAATACGCAATACGTCAAGAACGTGTTGCATAAAGATATTTTAAATATGGTGGTTAGTTTACAAACATCAGGCGTGGCTATCCATAGCTACGACATCGAGAAGGTACATGATGTTCAAGATGAGTATGAAATTCATACTGTGCGTTTAGTGCCTGTAACAGGAAAGCCATCAACTGTTCGGTTTCGTTTGCCCACTGTCCACGAAGACGGTACTATCGTAGCGGGTGGTACGAAGTATGGTTTTCGTACGCAAAGAATTGACGTTCCGATTCGTAAGATTGCTCCTGATCGCGTGGCGTTGACAAGCTACTACTCGAAGATGTTTGTTTATCGTTCCGAAAGGAAAGCGAACAGCTACGAGGAATGGGTATTGAATTTCATTACCCGTGTCGGTATGGATCGTAACCACGATGGGATTACCCATCTGATGCTCTCGGATTGCTTTGACCCGGAACTACACGTGCCTCGTATTTACAGTATCCTGAGCAAACGGTTCAGTAAGTTCACCGCGGAAGGGATTGAGTTTTGTGTGGATTGGAAGGAACGGGAAGCATTCTTTGGCAAGGAGAGGATCGACGCTTTCGATAAAAGACCTTACCCTAGACGCCATCCAGGCAAAATAACGCCGGTGGGTCTGGACAAGAAGAAGCGTTTGATTGGTGTCGGCTTTGACAACGTTTTCTACGCGGTTAACAACGACGATCCGGGCGACCTGGAGGATATCGGAACCATCGAAACCCTTCTGAAGATGCCTATAGAAAAGAAGCCTATCGAATTTGTAGAACTGGGAATCTTTGCGAAAGCCATTCCATTGGGCTTTGTTTTGGGTGCTTATTTGGGTTTGGGTACCTTGTTCGAGCTTTTGAAAGCTAGCCCGCGCTGGTATTCGGCAGCCGAACGTTTCGTAGTGAACGAAAACGAGTTCCCGTTGCGCTTCAAGGATGGAACTTACGTCGTTTCGATGGATAAGAAACAACACGAGTTCTTGCTCGGTGGTTTCTTGAAATACCATCGTGATCTGCGTCGGTACTCATCCAAGGAGTTCAACAAGCCCGACGTCTATGGTACCATTTTAGAACGCAACGGCTTGGGTGCTCGTTTCAGTCGTGAGATTGAATTGATGTTCTCGATGTTCATCGATCCTATTACATTAGGAATTCTGAAAGAGATGGATGAGCCTACGGATTTGGTGTTGTTGCTGAAGAAAGCAGCGACTATGTTGGAGACGGACGATTCGCCACATCCCATGGATATGCGTTACATGCGTGACCGAGGCTACGAGCGTTTTGCAGGAGCGGTGTATACGGAGATGGTTAGAGCGATCCGCAACTACAAGTCTCGTGCAATTACCAGTATGGCCAGCGTGGACTTGAATCCCCATGCGGTTTGGCAGTCGATCATGCAAGATCCGGCTTGTATGCCGGTTCAGGATCGTAACCCTATTCAAAACCTGCGTGAAAAAGAGGTAGTGATCTTCTCAGGAAACGGAGGGAGAAACTCCCGTTCCATGACCGGAGAGGCTCGTGTCTTCCATAAGACAGCATTGGGTGTGACCTCGGAATCTACCTCAGATTCTTCTGATGTAGCTACTGTGGTGTTTGCTCCACCCGATCCTAACTATATTAATGTTCGAGGATTGACTCGACAATTTGAAAAAGGAGATGGACCTGCTAAGCTTTTGAGTACCAGTGCGCTGTTAGCACCGGGATCCGACATTGACGATTAATTTATAGTCCTGTCTGTAGGTAACTACGGAACAGTATTCTCCTTAATTGCTGGAAACCCCTTAGAGCCTGTGACGCCACTGCGAGACGAAAGTCAAAGCCACGGTTTGAAAAGTCATGGGATTGGACAACCAGCAGCGAAGCCTCTAAAGCTCAATGAGCTATGAGGAACGTTCAACGATCAAGCCATTTGTCAGGCTGTAGAGCTTAAGTGAGCTCGAAACAGGAGATTCCCTTATCAAAGGGAAAAGATATGATCTGGACTTGCATGGAAATCATGCAGCGGTGCTTGAGTGCACGGGTAGGGATTAACGAACCCTATTGAACATATCGATGAGACGTGTTGGATTTACTAGTATTCAGAATGCACAAACCGTTTATGCAGAGGGATACACCGTACCCCCTTTAAGAACGGGCTATGAACGAGTGATGGCGCAGCGTGTTGATGCCACCTACGCTATTGCTGCTCGCGATAGCGGTAAGGTTATTGCTATTGACAATGACCATATAGAAGTAGAGTATAGTAATGGAGATACAGAAAGTTATGCTTTAGGGAAGATATTTGGTAAAGCTGCTGGGGAAACTATTCCTCATTATATCGTTACCGACCATAAAGTAGACGACTCTTTCATCAAGGGAGAGGTCATTGGGTACAACAAGATGTTCTTTGAACGAGACGTTTTGGATCCCAAACAAGTGGTGTATAAGTCTGCGGTTTTGGCAACGGTAGCTTTGGTGCAGTCGCAGGATACCTTCGAAGATTCATCTGCTATTTCTTTAGACTTAGCACGAAAGCTAAAGACCCGTGTCAGCAAACCTAGAACTATCAAAGTAAAGTTCGATCAACAGATTCGCGGACTGATGGAAGTAGGCTCGATCACGGATCTAGAGAGTATTTTGTGTACGATTGAGGATCAAACTGCTGGTAATACAGACATCTTCGACGAGCGTTCGTTAGCTACATTAAAGTTGTTATCGAACAAAACCCCAAGGGCTAAATACGTAGGGGAAATCGAGAAAATCGAGGTCTTCTATAACGGCGATATCGAACAAATGTCGTCATCATTAGCCATTTTAGCCAAGCTCTATAACAAGCGTCGGAAAGTCTATTGCGAAAAGATGGGCATTCCTAAGACCACTAATGAAGTTGAAGTAGGCACTCGTATTCAAGGACAGCCTATGGATCCAGATAGCATGATTGTCGTGGTATATATCACGGAGATTGTGCAGATGGCTCAAGCCGATAAATTGGTCTTTGGGAATCAGCTGAAAAGCACGGTAGGACGTGTCATGACAGGAACCAACTCTACCGCAGAAGGCGAACCCTTGGATGCTTTGTTTGGCTACCAAGGCATCAATAACCGTATTGTACCTTCGGCATTGCTGATGGGTACTTCTAACACCCTATCCAAACTTTTAGGAAACCAAGCCGTTAAGGCCTATCGAGGTGGACAATGAATAGGAACGACATCATCCGAAGCCAGAACCTGGTTACGCTTGCTAATGCTATCGAATTGGCTACTGCCATTATCGAGAATATTGGTGGCAATGACATCAGCACGGTAGTGGATGGCAAGCCTGTAACACCAACGGAGGTATCGTCTGCTTTGGCAGCGAAGTTCCGTTCCACGTTCATCAAGAACCCAGGGGTGTAATGAAATGATTCGTGAAATCTCTACTAATAACCCCGTGATGGAAGTGGTGTATCAATTAACCGATGCAGGACTAGTTTCCAGTCCTCGCGCTGGTACGCCTTTAGCGGAGCTTTATTCGGCCTCCTACCCCGATGGTTTGCATGGCGAAGCTACGTATTACGAAAATGGATTGCCTCGTTCTCGCGATACGTTCATCGGAAGTAGCGATGTTATCGAAGCTTCGATGGTTAAAGAAATCGATGGTAGTTCTACGCACGACCATTTGATTGAGAAATACAGCCATCTGGCCGCTCGTTCGGTACAGGACAGCTTGCTACTGGCCCGTACTGTAGTGAATCCCATGATTCGCGAAGCACTAAAAGACGTTCATGCTCGTATTGATGAAACGATCAATACAAACTTGAATCGCATTGCTATCGTTCCGGTTAAGACACCCGAAGCGTTGTTATCTCCAGCGATAGCAGATCTGGTAAGTCGTTATGACGATACAGCATTTGAAGATGTTGAAATACAACATATCTTCCCTGATCTGAACGTTGAGCAGATCATTGATGCTGCGATGACAGGTAGTAAGTCGTACGATGCCGACTTGAGAAACTTCTTGGAAAGCTTGGGTTCTGAAAAAATCCGCGCTATTTACCAAGGCGTCTTCTCTAGCAATGTTGCTACCGATATGAACGAACAAGACATGATCATGATGGTGTCGTTTAACAGAAACAACAGCCCTGCCAATCTGTCGTATTACGTCACCTATCCTCAATTCTACAACGAGTCATCTAAAGAAGCTTCTTTGTTAAGCTTCCTGCTAGCCAAGAAGTTCCTTAACGATGTTCCCGAAGGCATTGACATGAACATCTCGGACTACAAGGCTTATGTTTCTCACGTCATGGAACAATCGGGTCGTGTCTTAGCAATCTACTTACGTAAGCAGGCAGATCAATTCAAGCGCCAGTCCCTGGTACTGAACTACCCACAACGTAATCCAGAAGCTATCTATGCCATGGACAATGCTAAGATAGAGGTAGACGGCCACCTTTACGAAGAATGGCTACGTCAGGGAGGTTCTCCTGAGATTATTCTGGGTGCTTTCGTTAAAGGCGATCTGAAGGAAATCGATCAGGGTGCTGCCTTGATCGAAAACGCAGAAAGCTATAAAGAAGCCTGGAATCGTTTCTATGGACTTCTAAAGACAGAACAAATGTCCAAGGTATTTAATATCACCGTGGCTGCTGTTCGGGACGTGGTCTCCAAGATGATCGCTACATCCGATGAAAACCTGGGGTTAAATCGTGCTGAATCTCAGGAATGCTTGGCATCAATCATTGAAGGCCTAGCATTATACGACACCAAGAATGTTCATGCGTTGGTGCGTGATGTCATTTGCGATACCATGTTCCCGCGCAAGAATGTTAAGAAGATTCTGACCCTTGTCGATCATTATGCAGAAGAGAATGCTCAGATGCCTATCCTTGAAGCTGCTTATTGGGCTACTATGGATTTGGTTGTCGAGTGGGTAGCTTCCATGATTGTCGTTGAATCGTCGGCTAATGTTTAATTGAGGAACCGTAATGGATATTTCCGTATTGATACGTGACCCTAAAAAGGTCAAAGCAGTGTTGGTTGAAAAAGACGATAAGCTGCTGACTACCACGGGATGTAAACTCTACACCCCTAAACGTTATATCGAACGGAAATTAGCATCCGTAGGTTCTGAAATTAAAACTATCGGAGTCCTGACGGTGGTGGTGGATGATAAGTATTATAGCGTCATGAAAGTGCCGTCGATGTTATCCATCCAGCCGTCAGAGATTCTTACGGACAAAATAGGAGACGAGGAATATTTCGTCTTCTCTTTTGATCCTGGTGCTGTTGTTATCGCTAACCTTAACTTAGTGATGGACATCTTTTTGATTTATGATTTGTATAACGAGATTATCGCGAAGGGCCATGTACCGTGGTCCTTTACGTACGAGGATGTAGGGAAGCTCTTTGCAGAGACGAAGAAGTATGCAGGGGATTCTCTCAGTCGTACGAATACGATCTTGGAGATGATTGCTTCTACCGTGAGTCGGAATCCGAATAACCTCATGGAGTTCTACCGACACCAGATTCAAACGGAAGCCGATGAGAAGAAGGTTGATCCTCGCTTCATTCCGTTCCGCAGTGTGCTCTACGGAGCGAACAATACCACGGCCAAGCTTTTGGGTGCTTATTTTGACGACAGTCTCTTATCTGCCTTGGTGAATCCCAGCGAGCGTACCGAAGGCGTGGAAACCATTTTGAGGAGCTAAGCAATGGGTAGCAATCTACGACGTGTACTTCGTGCCGCTTCATCAGAAGGGTTCTTTAGCGACGTCTTCTCCGCCATGGGAAATAAGAAAGAACTGACGACAAAAACAGATACCCACGACGAAGACAGGCACACTCAAGAAATCAAAAAGCTGGTAGCGGAGAAGCTCCTGAACAAGGAATGGCTTGAATCGAAAAGGTTCAAAACAGGGAATATCGATACTGCTTCGTTTGGCCAATACCTTGCTATCGATGGTAAGATTGGAAACGATCCTCTGACATTAGTCAAGCACAATTTTGACGAATTCTCCCATTGGATGGGTTCGTTGAGGAAAGAGATGGCCAAGGTATTTGGGCAAATGGATTTTGGGTTTGCCTGTAGAGACATTGAGGAAAACGAAAGGGGTGGCAAAGTTAAGGAAGTTCTTAGAAAGATTCGCGAAGTGCTGCACAAACACCCAAATCCTATTTTGACATGCAGACCTCCAAAATTGGCTGGCGGTTTCGATCCTATTTCTTATTTAGGAAATGCTAAAGATGGCTATCGTGCTATCAATGCTTGGGGAATAAAAGATAGTACTCAGAACAAGATTACCCAAACTTCAGTTCAGGCTGCTTCTAAAGAGAAAGCTCTTGAGGTAGGTAAATTCGTTGAAAGTTTATTGGGAAAATTCGATGCTTTGTTTAACGATCTTCCATCGCCAAAAAACGCTCTAGATGAACACCAAGTTCATCATTTCTGGAGCGATTTCTTAATATCCCATGAGGATTTTGAGACCATCAATCTAACTACGAGAGAAGCAATCCAAGACGCAGCGGCACCGTATATTGAACTTCGGACGTGTTATCGCAACCGAATTATCCGTGGACTATTGCTATGGGTTCAAGATTCTATTGAATAATCAATGAGGGCACAAACATGAGCAATCGCGCAACCTACTCCTGTACGGCCCTCATGGGCACTAATAAAACCGGTATTTTGAAACCAGATGCTGAAGGCTACTATCCTTTGGTCTTGGGTGCCTTGAACGTCTTCAACAGTGCAGGAGCCTTCTATCCCTTGGGCCCTGCCAAAGAGGTCTTCGAAGAATCAGGAGCTTTGATGCGTCGGATTCGTTCGGGTTGTTTAAAAGGCGAGAACGGTCATCCAAAGCGTCAGCCAGGTATGTCAGATCGAGAATACTTGGAACGTATCCTCACCATTGAAGAAACCAATGTCTGTTCATTCTTCAAGGAAGTGACTATTGTTGATGGGGTGAAAGATCCTCAAGGCAATTCAGTTGTTGCTGTCATTGGGCAGACCAAACCTTCTGGGGTAGCGGGTCCTGCTTTAAAGGAATCTCTAGAAGACAAGAATCAGAACGTTTGTTTCTCTGTGCGTTCTATTACCGATGATGAGGTTGTAGGAGGTCGTCGTATCAAGAACCTTCGTATGATTGTCACGTGGGATTGGGTGACTGAACCCGGTATTGCAGCCGCTAATAAGTTCAGTGCTCCTACCTTGGAACACTTGACTGAATTGACCTTCAATCTCGATCAGGTTAGAGCTATTGAGTCGAAGTACAAGAACAGTTCGTTTGGATTAGAGTCTTCTCCATTGGTCGTATCTGCTTTGGATATCGAAGAAGCTATGGGCTGGAAGCATGGCAGTATCAGTGCTCATCGTCGAGTAAACAATTGGTAATTTATAGAGAGAGTCCCTAGGGACTCTCTCTATGCCTTTTAAACGCTTTTAGAGGCTCGTAGAGCAACGTTCTCTATATCGATATATCTTTCTATGGGTTATTAATGGACTCATGCTATTGAACGATTTTTTAGATATACATTACCTATTGGCATAGTCGTTGAGTGGGCGACTTAAGCATGCATGCAATTAACAATTTCCTAGGAGCAGCAGAATGAGCGAATTCAATATTAAAGAAGCAACCCGCGTTATGGCCGAAAGCGCCAAAGAAGCTATGACGTTTGACCCCAGCACGGGTAAAATGGTATTGGGGGATGTCTGGTATCAGGGTACCTTACCAGAAGGTCTCGACCTCAAGACTGTCAAGAAGGTCCAACAGCACAACACTCAAGCCTTTAATGCCTTAGCTTTGGCTACAGGTGAGATGGCCAATGAAACGATCTTTCCGCAGAATCCGCAGTTGCAATCGGTTCGGCTGGATACCGCTTTTGGTTCTGACCGAATTGGTATGACGTTCGAACGCCAGGCGGAAGAAGCTGGTGGAGTACACCATGGCGTCTTCAGTGGTTCTTATACCACTGCTGCTGCCCGTAATAATGCTGAGTTCAAGGAGATTCGTCAGCATTTAGAAGCACAGGCTCTGGCTGCTGTTAAAGAAGTGGCTAGCTCCTAAACAAGCTCTTTAGGCCCAAAGAGTCAGGGAGATAGATTAATCTATCTCCCGCCACTACCTATATCGAGGAGGTCGGACCATGGGTTTTGATCTTGATAAATGGGGGTTATTCGGAGCCCTCCTAACTTGCAATCTTCCTGAGGAAACAGTAAAAGCCATTGAAAAGGAAGCCGATGAAATCTTTGAGTTCCAAGAGCAGGTTCAGCGAATGTCGTTTTATGACCGGCTCGTAACAGCCCATCGCATGGGGGTTTGGCGTGTAGGCGATAAGCTAAATACGGACATTCCTCCCTTTAAGATTCCGGAGTCGCTGGAATATGAAGCAACATTTCATAACCATGGACGGAAATGGTTGATGGCTAGATACAAGGAACATTTGGTGGATAGTCAGAAAACTCGACCCAAAGCATGGGATGGGTTGTTGCCGACGATTCTCATGAAGGGAGGGATCGAGTGCGAGGAAGACCAACGAAGTGTTTTGTTCGGTGTAATAACAAAATATTTTGAACTACAGGGTAAGAAATACTACCTGTAAGGAGGGAAACGTGGGATTGTTAGAAGCAGCCATGGCTGTTCATCCGAGAATCCAAAAACTGATGGATCCGGAAACTGGACAATTGATCCAACCGTTGAATTTTAGTCTCATTACAGCAGGTGCCGATGGTATTGCCGTTGAACGACTAGCCTCTGCTTTTGCTAGACTGAGACATGCTTTTATGAATAGGCAGTTTGATTTCAGAACACGAGATTCGGAACTGATTGTTTCTATCTATAAGGAGGAAGGTTTAAGTCCGATAGAAATAAAAATGTTTGAGTGTTGGGTGTTAGGATTCTGCGAGTTATTGCTAGGACATTCGTTCGATTATGTCGTGGCGGTCATGAATAAACATCAACCCATCAGTACGGCGATGATAACCTATGGTTTGAAGTCGGTTGCTCAGTTTTTTGAACAACACGGGGCACCGACGCGCATTCATTTGCCAGAACCAAGTCTTCTGAAAGCCATCATTGCGGATGGTCTTCACCAATCTTTTGAGGAGGGATACCAGCTGCTTGAAAAAGCAGCAGGTTTTGTAAACTCAAACACTCGTCCACGAGAACTGATCGAGGAGTTCGATCCGATCTACGCTTGGATTGCAGCAGCTTAAACGACCATCTGGAGTCAACATGAAAGTAATACCGCGTACTAATAGCCGTCCTGGGAAGGATGGAAAGATGTTCCCTATCGCCTGGATCAATGGAAGCATTTGCTTCTTCAGTCAGGAGGTTCCTGTCGAAGAAGAAATCGAAGTCATGATCACGGGCCGTTCGAAGACCCAGATCAAGCTGCCTGATGGTTCACTTCAGCCTGCCACCTTATTCGTGGCTCCGGTAGGCAAAACACATAGTCTGATTGCTGTGCGCGGATTTGAATCTGACTACATTCGCCAAAAGGATCCGAAACCTGATGAGCCTTCGCATAAAGAATATGCGTCAGCGTTTATGAGCGACGATCGGAAACAGAAGGTTAAGAGTGGTAGAATTCCTGTGTATCGAGTTCACGTTAACATGGGCGCTAAAGCCGAAGCTGACAAACTCCATGGATGCGAATTATGGGTCGAAGCTGTTCCTGGCCGTACAGGTCTTTACAACGCTGTCGGGTTGGAAAACCCTAAGGATATCGACCACATGGTCATGATACAACGTGGAGAAATGGAAGCGTCAGTACGGGATAATAACGACGAACGGGCCAAACGTTCGAAGACGACCGAACGGACAGAACGGTCGTCTGAACCTCGTGCTGAGAGACCGGCTTCTCGCGCATCGCACGACGACCATCAAGGCCGTTCTGCACGAGCGATGGAATATGCTTTCAAAGCAGCAGCTTCTCGTCGAAACTTTCAAAACGCTTAGCCCTTCAATAGGCAATAAAGAGAGGGTCGACGACCCTCTCTTTTTCGTTCACCTTTCTTAAATTGAGGCCATGGAAATGACTTTACGAAGTGATGCTGAGTTTGCTATTCAGCAAAACGTTTTAATACCCCTGCAGAACAATATTGCTGCAGCCGTACTACCTCTGTTTCAGAAAGGCGGTACGTACGCCAATGACCTTTGTGCTTATTCAGCAATGACAGCCAATGGCTTTAACATGAGCGTAGCTGGCTATAACGATATTGCCGATAATGAACTTCTGATTAAACTTTATGCAGAAGATGTAGTGTTTGGACGGAACTGCATGATTTCATGGACGTATCAGCAGACGGTTCAGAACGGAGCATCATCCAGTACGTTGGTTCTGACGGATCTGAGTGCGGCTCAGTTTGCTCCGTATAATGTATCGATTCTGTCTATGGCTATAGAAGCCCTTACAACCTTCTATAACTCGATTACAGCGTCGATTGCCAGCAACCATGCATTACCGGCTCCAGTAACAACGATCGCCTTCCCACCGGCTCCTGCGGCGCCTACGGCCTATAACGTCACGATCATGCTCCAGGAGTCCGCCACGGACGTTGTGACCACTGGCACGAACTACACTGTTACTTCCCTGGGCTCCACCACCCTGGCGCAGTGGCAGGCTATCGACAGCACGCTGGTCGCTGTACCGACCGTTGGACAAGCCATCACGACCACTGCTGCCGGTACGATTGCAGGGGGCGCTACGGTCACACTGGTAACACCCGCTACACCAGCCAGCCAGGGATTGGTAATGAACCAAACTCAGATGGCTCAGATCAGTGTGACGCCGGTGCCTTCGTACAACCTGACGTACCAGAACACCAATTCTGGTGTGATTTCGATCTCGAACACGGGTCTGGTGACAGCCATTGGCAAGGGCAGTGCCCAGATCCAGGTTGGTCAGTTTACGGATGGCGATCCGCAGTTCGAAACGATCAACATCTACGTACCGTTCTGATGTCCATAGAGGGAGTCGCAATAGACTCCCTCTTGTGCCCTAACTCAACTTCTAACATTTCCTCAAGGAAACGAACCATGGCATTTCCATACAAACAACTCACGTTCTGTGCCAACAAAAGCGTTCAGATGTCGCGGCATCGGACAGGGCCTCCAGAAAAAGATCTTCCTTTCCCCAACCAAACGCACGTTGGAAATCGTACCCGACAGGCCTGAAGGCATTCTATCTACCGATCTCAACAAAGGACGCGTCATGAAAACCGAAACCGATTATGAAGCCGCCATCGATGAACTCGTGAAAGGTGTGCTCGAAGTTTCTCGAGGCTACGAAACCACGATCAAGTATCTGAGTCCGGAGGCTGCCGAGATGCGCGAGGAATGGCTCAAGGCCAGCAATAGCGTTGAACGCATTGCTTTCGTTGTGCTGGCCAGTTCAGGCGCCATCGCGATGCAAAAACCGCTCTGCAAAGAGCTTTCCAAATACCTCATCAACATGGACGAGCTGCGCAACCAGTTATCGGGCTGTTCTAGAGACTTCATCGAAAAGGTCTTTTTGCCAGCCTGTTCTCGGGTTGTCAAGCTCAAAAATCCCAACCTGATGGATTATTCTGTTTCGTTTGTTGAAGAATTCGGTCGTACTTTCCTACGGGTCGCGAAGGAGGAGACATCGGATCAGGCCAGGAACCTTGCATTCAAGGAAGACCACAACGGGGATGACGACAGCGATAAAGGCGAGAACGAATACACAAAAGCTCAGGAGGAGTTTTGGAAGGACGTCGTCGACTTGCGAGTTGATCCATCCGACGAACTGGGGTCAATAAGGAAACCGGGGCCTCTTTCCGTAGAGAAATACAGGGAAGAGAAATACAAGGAAATGCGCGACCAGGCGATGGCAGGCATGAGCGACCAGAATTATGAAAGTCGTGGACCAAAACCGCAGCCCACCATGATGCTGGATAAAACGAAAAACCAACAATCTGCCGCCCAGAAAGCGGCTGATA